>ENA-ORCZ01000001-ORCZ01000001.1-marine-metagenome-genome-assembly--contig:-NODE-1-length-707515-cov-6.428083_pt1 | contig 707515 bp, 660 predicted proteins | sample MGYA00237785_ERZ508519 | MGnify/ENA primary metagenome ERZ508519 (study PRJEB26189, sample SAMN06268790) | marine metagenome | isolation source: Bioluminescent Bay, La Paraguera, Puerto Rico | place... | reverse complement strand
GTTGTTCATCCTCGTGACCTGTCTCGTGTCGTCTCGCAACGAACACCTTCAGGCCATCACGACGGATGAACAACCTCTTCAGAGTCCACAGCTAGAGGCACGCTTGGACGCCCTGGAGCGGCTTATCGCAAAAGACAAGGAGCCATCTCTCTTCGACTAATGGAAGCCAACGCTTCCCAATAACAAGGATAAAAACATGAACAAAAACAACAAACAGAACGAGTCTCGCAGGACTCAACCGATTGATAAATCCAATCCGCTGTACCCCTTTTTTAATGGGGCGATTCCACAGCCGAAACCCGAAAACATCATCATCGAAGACCAGAACGAGCTTGAAGGTTTCGAGATCACCGTAGATGGCCGTTTTGGCTTCTGGAGCGTGGTCTCAGGACCCGACAGCACTCCCATTCCTGAGGAACTCTCGGGTAAGTACACCAGCTGGTACGAGATCAAGAAGGCGATCACGCATTACCTCGAAACCCATGAGGTCTCGGGGTAATGTTCACTAAAGAAATCGTCCACACGAAAGACGAGGAGGGACGGCCCGTTGTGGCTGTCCCTTTAGGCCCCAGAGGCAGGCATGGCTACGCCGTCCTCTACGAAGAAGATTTCTCGCTGCTGGAGTACCTGGGGGTCTCTCCGAACTGGAACATCAACGGTGGCGGTTACGTCATCTGCAACGCTTCCGGTGCTCCCGGTGGAAAAGTTCAGGTCGCCAGAGTCCTGCTAGACGCGGGACAAGGGCAGCAAGTCACTTTCATCAATCACAACAAGGCAGACCTCCGGAGGAACAACCTCCGGCTGGTCGAGGGCTATGCCCAAAGGAGAGACCGAGAGTTCATTAAACCAAAGGAGATTAAGCATGTACGCGCATAGATTTTATGCCGGGACAGAGTTTCTGGCGTTGCTCGATCCCGAGGCCACAGACTCGGAAGAGTGGCGCTTCATAGCCCTACCGGAGAAGACCAAGGGCCGGATAGAAAACCTTGTTGGTCCTTATTACGAACTGAAGCCTAAGCTCGAAGAACTGAACCAAACAGGCTACGGGATATGCGTCACGGTCAATCAGTTCCAGGGCGATAACCGGAAGACGGAGAGCCTCTCCAAGATCCGCGCGATCTATCAGGATGACGACAATGGCTTCGAGGGGGATTTCCCCCTTGAGCCTTCATTGGTCGTATCGTCGTCGCAGGGGAAGTCTCATCGGTATTGGTTCGTCGATGACTGGCCTACGGATGATCAAGGAAAGGAAGACTACCTCGGTGTGATGCAGCGGATGGTTGAGAGCTTTGGCTGCGACCCCAACGCGAAGGATTTGACCAGACCCCTCCGACTTCCCGGATACCTTCACTTAAAGGGAAGTGCTCAGGAAGTGAAAATCGTCGGAGGCAACAAGAAGCGATACTCCAAAGCAGAGGTGATGGAGGCGTTCCCTCCTATCATCAAGGAGCAATCAAAAGCGCCGGCACCTGGAGTTGCCACGGATGTCTCAGAGCAAGACCTCTCTAAAGTGAAATCGGCCCTAGAAGCCATACCCGCTGATATTGGTCGAAAGGACTGGATCAGTGTCGGAATGGGCTTGCATTGGGCAGAAGCGCCATTCGAGATTTGGGACGAGTGGTCGCAGACGGCCCCAGAGAAGTACAACGCCAGAGAGACCGTAAGGCAGTGGAAGTCCTTCACCCGCGATCACCACGATCCGGTGACGTTGGAAACAGTCTATGGCTTGGCCCGGAAACATGGATGGCGAGATGATTTGAGCCTAAGTCAGGCGACGGTCGATGTACCGACCGCACGGCGGTTGCGGCCGGGCGGGCTGACTGGGCGGGTAATGACGTCACTACTCGATACATTTCGAAGTTACCCCAACCGTCACCGTCCCTCCCCCGCCCAATGGATGGGGCTTAAGGACCTTGCCAGTCACCTAGAGGCGATGGCCGACGGGACAGCGGAAAAATTGTACTATCTTTCTAGTCTCGACCCAGGCGTCGGAAAGACACAGACGATCAAGCATTTCGCTAAAGAGCTTCTGAAATCCCCAGACCACCACAGCGCTTCAGTCCTCATTTGTGTCGGGCGGTTGGCGGAGATCCAAGAATACGTCAACGACGCTGGGCTCGGTGAGAAGGACTTCGCCGTATACGTCGAAAAGGAAAACGACCTCAACGCACTTGGCAATCCTATGGTGGATCGCGCGAGGGTCCTCTTTACGACTCAACAGATGTTAGTAAGCCGTACGAAACGGTACGGCAGCTTCGAAGGTATCAAGGATTTTTGGTATAATGGTCGCCCCCGGTCAGTTCGGATTTGGGATGAGGCTTGCCTACCGGCACGACCAATCACCATTGATTTGACACTAATAGAAGGGATGACCAATGCGGCATCCAAGGCCGCACCGCAATTATATCCGCTCTTAACAAAGCTAACTGACGACATACGGCGGATGAGTTGCGGGGGCTATGTCGATATCCCGGACTTCGCAACGGTGATGCCGGTAACAAGTGCCCTTCACGATATCTACGACAAGGAGAAATCCGGGGTACAAGAGACAGTGAGGGATCTCTGGACGCTCTCAGGGAAAACCGCGTCCGTTGGAACATACGGCATTAAACCCTGGTGTGTGCACTACGAAAACACACTCCCGGATGACCTGAAACCAATGGTCATTTGCGATGCGTCAGGTCGAGTTAGTCAAACCTACCCACATTGGAGCAACGGACGAGGCGATCTCGTCGAGCTAAGCCGTGGCAGCAAAAACTACAAAAATCTGACTCTCCACTATTGGCCGGAATCTGGTGGGAAAACTGCTTGGCTCAAAGGCCCGGAGAAGCGAATTGAGGCGATTGCCTCGGCCATTCAAAGCAAGCCCGACGAACAATGGCTTGTTGTCCATCATATGAAGAGTAACGACTTCGAGCTTGATATTCCTGCTGAAGTGATCGGCACCGTCGGCCCCGGTGTCGGAGTACATTTCGCGCATTGGGGAGGATCGGACTTCAAAGCAACAAACGAATATCGGGATATCCCCAACATCATTCTCGCTGGTACGCTGTTCTACCCAGAACCGGTATATGAAGCGATTGGCAGGTTGAGCCGGGGGCTGTCTTCTGACGATAAGATCGATCGTGAACACTTAAGGCAAATCAAACTGGGCGAACATGCGGATCACATATTGCAGGCCGTCTGCAGAGGTTCGGTAAGAAAATCGGATGGCGAATTTTGCCACCCTTGCGATGTCTATATCATCGGTGCCCCTCAACACGGCATTCCTCAAATGCTTAAAGACGGATCGATTTTTCCCGGCGCAACAGCGGTTGAATGGGTTCCATTCGAAGATGAAGAGTTGCTCGCACTAGCTGACTGGATCAGCAGCGAGTTGAAGATAAAGGAGCGTGTGGCCTCCAAGGACGCGATGGAATGGGCCAAATACGTGGACCGCTCAAATTTCCAACGAGACGTTCTAAACAATGATCAATTCGAAGCAGCCCTTGGCGAGCGGGGCATCATCCTAACAAGGCAAAAAGGTAGAGGTGGGAGCTACTTCCAAACAAATGAAATCAGAATGGCGGCGGCACCACTTATTTACGACGGTGATAGCTCGTTAAAAGAATTAGATCTCCCTTTTTAAATTAAAAGAAATGTAGTCACCCTTACTAAGAGCATATATAGCACCATTGACTACATTAATTTGTCGAACTCTATGAGGGCGAAGCTCAGGTTTCATATTTTCTGATAATTATTGTGCGGAAGCATTACCCCTCGGGCTTTACCCCTCTCCCGCTGAAATAGCTTCGCCACAAGGCGGGTTTCCCCTAACCAATTGAAATATATATTATTTACCTCCCTTAGGCTTCGGTAGATGGAGCATACTGGTGGCTTATTTAGCCCCGTTTTACCTTGTGGCGAGCTACCTCCCCTTCTGGGTCTCACCTCACCCCAATCTCCGTGCGCATTTCAGGGCATCGAGAGAACTCGACTTCAGGATTACGAGTGAACTCGTTTCACGGATTTTCTGTTAGCAAATCTGGGACTCCAATCCCTTCTATGTGGCGTGGGTACCCCCTTCCCCCCTTGCACCGGGGGTGGGGTGGGGGTCCGTTTCTCGTTCACAATCCGTGCACACTCCATGCACACTGAGGGGCAGATTCGGGGGATATCAGGCTAGTTTGACCAGCGGAGACAGTTTCTTCCCCTCGCCTATTTCACCCTCTTGAACCCTATGCTAAGATATTGAATAGGAAAGGATTTTACGCAGCCTGGAAAGGCAAGGAGCGAAGCGACGTAGCCGTCAAGTCACCGTCAGGTGACGCTAGCGCACCTCGTTCGGGACGAGGGGGTCGCAGGTTCAAATCCTGCCACTCCGACCATTTTTTCCCTGAAAACTGAACCTGATGGCGACCGGCCGCTCCAGGGCGCCAGGCAGGCCTACCGTTTCGCTCAGTCGGCGGGGCGCGCGACGCCGTGCCGTTCGAGCAGCCGGGACAGCGCCGACAGGTCCGTTGCGGCCGGCGGCTGCCAGGATGTGGCCTCCGTCGCGACATCGCGGAGCATCGCCTCGTAATCGAAAGCGAAGCCCCGCGCGCGGAAAAACCCCTCGCAGGCGGCCCGATTCCGGCGGATCAGATCGAGACGACGGTCCGGCCGCAGCGCGGAGGACGACGCGCTCGTTGTCTCGCCCGACGCGCCGGTTCGCATCAGTTCCCTGACAATCTCCCGACGTATCGTCTCGTCGTCCACCATCGCGTTGATCGTCCGCACGAGCGCGATCGTGTCGCGGCCCGGTGTCGGGTAGACCGTCGCCGCATCCGCCGGTGCGATTCCCTCGGGCAGACCGATGCCGAGCGCCGAACAGAACGCCTCGAACGTGTTTCCGCCGCGACGGAGGGCGGCGTAGTCGATGAGGGTCAGGTTCCCGCCCGAGAACGTCTCCCACGCCTGCAGGGCGCTGGCGTAGTCGCAGAGGCTGTCGGCGCATTCGTCGACGAACGGGCCGATCTCCCGCACCTCGCGCTGCCGGTGGCTCGTCACGCGCTCCCGGTAGAGCGCCTCGACATACGCGTCCGGGCGGCGGAGCACCGCAACCATGCGGCGCCTCGGGAACGCGTCGAGAAAGCGGCCGAAGCGGCGCACCATCTTCATTCGCGCCTCCGGCTCGCGGTACGGCGCCCAGAGGTTCTCGCAACTGATCAAGACCGTGCCGCAGCCCGAGCTGCGCACCTTGCGCTCGAACTGGCGGAAGAAGGCCCGGTCGCCCTCCCGCGCGGCGTTCAGTATGCCCTGGTGACCGGGTGTCGCCTGGTCCTTCAGTCCGACATCGCCATGATCGACGAAGCCGTGCGCGGGGAAGAGGACGCCGGTCTCGCGCAGGCGGTCGCGGTTCTGCGCAAACCGCCGCTGCAGATAGGTCGTGCCCGTCTTGTGCATCCCGATGTGCACGACGAGCTCGCAATCGCGTGCTGGCGCTGTCGGATCGTCTGTATTCACTGCAAGGCGAAGTCCGGTGAACCGGCGCGAAGCCCTAGCACAGGGCGGCGGGCCGGGCGAGCGGCCCAGCCAGCGAACAGGGCGGGCGCGCTCAGCCGGCGGCGTCGGCGATGATCATCTCCGCTCCCTTCTCGGCGATCATCATGGTCGGCGAGTTGGTGTTGCCCGAGGTGATCCGCGGCATGGCGGAGGCGTCGACGACGCGCAGGCCCCCGACGCCGCGCACGCGCAACCGCTCGTCGAGCACGGCCATCGGATCGTCGTCGATCCCCATCTTCGCCGTGCCGACGGGATGGAAGATCGTCGTGCCGAGATCGCCGGCGGCGACCAGCAGGTCCTCGTCGGATGTCACATGGGCGCCGGGCTTGTATTCCTCCGGCCTGAACGGCTCCAGCGCGCGCTGCGAGACGATCTCGCGCACCTTGCGCAAGCTGTCGACGGCAACGCGCCGGTCCTCCTCCGTCGACAGGTAGTTGGGCCGGATCTCGGGCGCATTGCCCTCGCCGGTGCGCTTCAGGTGGACGCTGCCGCGGCTCGTCGGCCGCACGTTGCAGACGCTCGCCGTGAAGGCGGAGAAGGGATGCAGCCCCTGGCCCCAGGCGTCGAGCGACAGCGGCTGGAAATGGAATTGGATGTTCGCGGTGGCGTAGTCGTCGGAGGACTTCGTGAAGGCGCCGAGCTGCGAGGGCGCCATGGTCAGCGGCCCGCGCCGGCGCAGCGCATAGTCGAGCGCCATCAGGCCGCGCCTGAGCGGATTGGCATACTGGTCGTTCAGCGTCTCGATGCCCTTGACCTTGTAGACGGGGCGGATCTGCAGGTGGTCCTGCAGGTTCGCACCGACGCCGGGAAGGTGATGGGCAACATCGATGCCCATTTGGTTCAGCCTCTCGCCGTCGCCGATGCCGGAGGCCTCGAGGATCACCGGCGAGACGACGGCGCCCGCCGACAGGATCACCTCGCCGTCGGCCCGCGCGGTAATCGTGTGGCCGTCCTTCACGAATTCGACGCCGACGGCCCTGCCGTCCTCCAGCAGCACGCGGTCCACCGTCACGCCGGTTTCGAGCCGCAGGTTCCTGCGCTTTAGGGCGGGCTTCAGGAAGCCGCGCGCGGCGCTCCAGCGCCGGCCGGTCTTCTGGTTCACGTGGAAATAGCCGTTGCCGAAATTATCGCCGGAATTGAAGTCGTCGACCTTCGGAATGCCGGCCTCCTGCGCCGCGTCACGGATGCGGTCCAGAATATCCCAGTGCATGCGCGGCGGCTCGACGCGCCACGCCCCGCCGGAGCGGTGCAGCGGGTTCGGCGGATCGATGTGGTCCTCCTGCTTCAGGTAGTAGGGCAGCACGTCGTCCCAGCCCCAGCCGGTGAGGCCCAGTTGCCGCCAGCCGTCGAAATCCGCCGCCTGTCCGCGCATGTAGATCATCGCGTTGATCGCCGAGCAGCCGCCGATCACCTTGCCGCGCGGATAGGCGAGCGACCGACCGTTCAGGCCGGGCTCGGCCTCGGTCGAAAACATCCAGTCGGAGCGCGGATTGCCGATCGCGAACAGATAGCCGACGGGGATGTGGAACCAGATCCAGTTGTCCATGCCGCCGCCCTCCAGCACCAGAACGCGTGTGTGCGGGTTGGCGGAAAGCCGGTTGGCGAGAACGCAGCCGGCCGAGCCGGCCCCGACGACGATGTAGTCGTAGGTCCCTAACGAGGGGGCATTGCTGTGCGGATCCGACTGCGCCCTGGACACGTTCGTTTTCTCCCGTCTCTTGTCACGGCTGACCGCCGCTCTTGATCGACGACTATATTGGTCCGCTGATACAAGGGAAACGTTGTCGCGGAGCCTCCGCATCAGTTAGATCTTCCGCTTACGTAAGATAGAACCGCCGAAAACAAGCACCGTCAGGGAGTCCGGAATGCCGCTACCCGCATCCTTCGAAGGCAGGCTTGCCCTGCCCGCCGTCGCCGCGCCCATGTTCCTCGTGTCCGGCCCGGACCTCGTGGTCGAGACCTGCCGGTCGGGTGTCCTCGGCACGTTTCCCGCGCTCAACCAGCGCACCAGCGAGGGATACGGCGACTGGCTGACCCAGATCGAGGAGCGGCTCGCGTCGGCCGATTGCGGCAATCGCCCGGGCCCGGCGCCCTACGGCGTCAACCTGATCGTCCACCACACCAACAAACGGCTCGAAGCCGACCTGAAGATCACCGTCGACCGCAAGGTGCCTCTGGTCATCACCTCGCTGGGTGCGGTGCGCGACGTGGTCGACGCCGTCCACAGCTATGGCGGCCTCGTGTTCCACGACGTCATCAACCTGCGGCATGCGGAGAAGGCGGCTCAGGCCGGCGTCGACGGCATCATCGCCGTGTGCGCCGGCGCCGGCGGCCATGCGGGAACGCTCAGCCCGTTCGCACTGGTGCCGGAGATCAAGCGCATGTTCGACGGCACGGTGCTGCTGTCGGGAGCGCTGTCGACCGGCGCGCATGTCGCCGCCGCACGCATGCTCGGTGCCGATCTCGGCTATATCGGCACCCGCTTCATCGCCACGGCGGAGAGCCAGGCACCCGACAGCTACAAGCAGATGGTGCTCGACGCGACGGCGACCGACGTGGTCTACACGCCGTCGGTCAGCGGCGTACACGGCAGTTTCCTGCGCCAGAGCATCGAGGCGGCGGGGCTGGATCCCGACAACATGCCGCCGCCCGGAAAGCTGGAAATGAACGACGGCGAGATGAAGGCCTGGAAGACGGTCTGGTCGGCCGGACAGGGCGTCGGCTCGGTCTCGGACACTCCACCGGCGGCCGCGCTTTGTTCCCGTCTGGCGGACGAATACCGCACGGCAATGGCGCAAACGGCTTGAATGGCGCGGAGAAATTCACATGTCCGGTATTCACAAGACACTCTTTCCCGGCTTTGTTAAGTTGGGACCGGGAAGACGACCCGACAGCTCCCGACCGGGAAAGGATAGGGATCGGCAGTGTTCAAGGGATTTCGCGCCCGACTGATAGTTTTCTCGATTCTGGCCGTTGCCCCCATCTTCGGGATGCGCTTCTGGGAAATCTGGCAGGAACGGGATGCGGCAATAGCCGAAGGGCGGGCACAGATCCTGAGGCTCGCCCAGACGGCCGCCGACCGGCAGGCCGACCTGATCTACGACACGCGGGCGCTTCTCGGGGTCATCGCCAGCATTCCGGTGCTGCGTACCTTCGACAACGATGCGTGCAATGCGGCGATCAGGAAGATCGCCGACCTTCGGCCGTGGATCGAGGGCATGGCGGTCACCGGCGCCGACGGCACCATCCGGTGTGCCGGAAAGGAAGCGGCCCTCGGCGTCAACCTCGCCGACCGGCAGTATTTCCGCGAGGTCACGTCGGGCAAGCAGTTCGTCGTCAGCGAACTGCTGTTCAACCGGATCACCCGCCGCCCCTCGGTGGTCACCGCCCACGCCGACAGGAGTATCGCCGGCGACCCGCGCATTTTCCTGGCCACACTGAAGCTGTCTTGGCTTGAGGACCTGGCGAACGAGGTCACCGAGGGCTTCAACGGCGACATCTTCGTCGTCGACGCGTCGGGGCGGGTCATCGCAAGCCAGATCCGATACGGGGTCAACGCGCGTCCCGAAGAGTCCGGCACTATCCTGAACGGCGCAGCGCAGGGGTCCGAAGGCGTCCTTGAACTCAAGCCTTACGGCAAGAGCGGGATCCTGTTCGGCTACGCGACGATTCCCGACGCGAACGCCCGGATCTTCATCGGGCGGCCCGTCGACAACGTGCTGGACTCCGTCTACCGGCAGAGCCGCAGCGCCCTGCGCGGTCTCGCGCTGGCGTTCATCGCGATCCTGTTCGTGGCCTGGATCGGCAGCGAACTGCTGTTCCTGCGGCCCACGCGCGCGCTGATGGAATCGGCGCGCGGCATCGCCGATGGCGACTACCGCACCCGGGCCGACGTGGAGCTCGGTCCGCACGAGTTCCGCAAGCTCGGAAAGACCTTCAACGTGATGGTCGACAGGCTGGAGGCGCTGGCCGACGTCGATCCGCTGACCGAGCTCGCCAACCGCCGGCAGCTCGACCGCCACCTTCAGGACGTCTGGCGCCGGTTCCCGACGGACCCGATCGCCATCGCCATGATCGATGTGGACAACTTCAAGCCCTACAACGACTTCTTCGGGCACGTGCGCGGCGACAAGTGCCTGCAGGCGATCGCCGGCGTCGTCAAGGCCTTCGGCCGGCGCGCCGACGACCTGTCGGCCCGGTTCGGCGGCGAGGAGTTCACCCTGGTCATCCATGGATTCACGGCCGAGCAGATGGCCGAGCATTGCGAACGGCTGCGCATCGCGGTCGAGAACCTCGCCATCCCGCAGACCGAAGGGATCGGCGGGTCCGTAACGGTCAGCATCGGCGTCGTCTCCGTGATTCCGGTGACCTGCCCGGACCTGGAAGTCGCGATCCGCGACGCAGACCGTGCCCTGTACGCCGCCAAGAAGGCCGGGCGGAACAAGGTGGCCGTGCACGGCCGCGACAGTCCGGTCCACGTTCTGGGACAGGCGTCCGGGGCGTCGTAAACCGCCGGCCCGAAAGGGTCGGCCGCTCAGTCGGCTGTTCAGGCGGCGGCGGGCCGGCCCGGTGTCTCCGGCGGCCAGGTCACCACCCGCCGATAGAGGTGCCAGGTGGCATGGCCGAGCACCGGCAGGACGACGATCAGCCCCATCAGCGCCGGCAGGATCGCCAGGAACGTCAGCACGCCGACGATGAATCCGTAGGCCAGCATCGGCCCCGGATTGGTGCGCACCGCCTTCCAGCTCGTCACGATCGCGGTAATGAAGTCGGTGTCGCGATCGAGCAGGACCGGATAGCTGACCACCGTCGTGGCGAACACGAGGACCGCGAAGACCGCACCGATGGCGTTCCCGACGAGGAGAAAGATCAGGCCGTGCGAGGTCGTGAACACCTCCATGACGAGGCTCGCCAGATCGAACCGGCGCAGGCCGAAGAAGCCGAGATAGATGGCGGCGGCGACATCGACCCAGATGAAGAACGCGAACAGGTTCAACATCGGCATCCAGCCGAGGCTGTGCCCTCCCGCGCCGGTGACGACGCCGACGACCGCGCGCAGCGACTTGGGCTCGCCGGCCTCCAGGCGCCGGCTCACCTCGTAAAGCGCGATGGCGAAGAAGGGGCCGAGCAGCGCGAACCCCGCGGCCAGCGGATAGGTGAGATAGAACAGCCCCAGCCAGCTCGCCATCAGGTAGAGGAAGACGCCGCCAAGCGCATAGAACGCGCCGATGGCAAGACCGCAGGCCGGTGCGCGCCGGAAATCGCTTACGCCCTGCGCGAGAGCCCCGCGCACATCGGAGAACGTGATGGGATTGATGGTCGGCACCGCCTTCTGGCGAAGCGCGGTCCGCGCGCCCGCGCCGTCCTCGCGCCCCGCGGCAATGGTCGATTCCGCCAAGACTCCTCCTCCCGACGTTTCGGCTCCCCTGAATCGCGACTGTTGTGCTTGTTTCTGCCGCGAGCGCCCGTATCGATCACAGGCTACCGATCCAGTATGCCAGCGGGCGGCGCGCCAGGAAAGGCGGCGGCATTCTGAAGCAGGGCGCCGGATCACCGCAATGCAGGCCCCCGAGTCGCCCGGCAGGGCGAAACACGCCCCGACCCGGAACCCGGCCGGTGTGACGCGAACACATCCTTGTGAACGAGCCGGCTTCGGCGGCGGCGCGCCTTGAGAAGCGCGTCACGCCGTTATATGCAGTGCACCATGACTGTCGTGCGCCAGATTGTCCTGATTCTGCTCGCCTGCGCTGCAATCTCGCTGGCAACGGGAGAGGTTCGCGCGGCCGGTAACGACACCGTCGCGCACCCGGCCGTGGCCGAAGGCCTCGCGCCCCATGCTGCGAACACGGCGTTTCCGGCAAGCCTCACCAGGCCGACGTCTTACTTCGCCTGCAACAAGCACATGATCAGTTCGGTGCGGAGCACCTGCAACGGAAGTCACGTGCTCTTTGTCCTGGCCGCCGAAACGGGGCACGGCCGGGCTGCGACGGCGGCACCGGAAGCACCGTACCGCTCGCTCAAGCCCTTCCTGCCGACCAGGCTTCTCGACCCGCCACGCTCCATCTGATCGCGACACCCGCAAACCGAAGGTTTGCCTTCCTTTCCGATCAATCAGGAGCACTCCATGCTGACACGTCGTACCCTGCTCGGGGTCGGCGGGATCGCTGCAACCGTCGGGCTTTCGGCCTGCACGGGCGTGACAGACGAAACCGCCGGTGCCGACCGGGCTCTTCCCCTGCGTCCCGTCCTGCCCGCGTTCTACGGTCCGGTCACCGACGAACCGTTTCCGATAGAGGCCGTTCCTCCCAATGTCGTGCCGCCGAAGTACTGGCGTCAGCGCGTTCCCGACCCGACCGGCGAGGCGCCCGGCACGATCGTCGTCGATCCCAATGCCTATTATCTCTATCTCGTCGAGCCGAGCGGCACCGCGATGCGCTACGGTATCGGGGTCGGCCGCGCCGGCTTCGAATGGGCTGGCAACGCCAAGGTCCAGTACAAGCGGAAATGGCCGAAGTGGACGCCGCCGGCCGAGATGATCGCACGCGACCCCGACCTCGCCCAGTACTCGGCGGCAAACGGCAGTTTCCCGCCCGGCCCGACGAACCCGCTCGGCGCCCGTGCCCTCTACCTGTTCCAGAACGGCGAGGACACGCTGTATCGCATCCACGGCTCGCCGGAAGCGTGGTCGATCGGCAATTCGGTGTCGTCGGGCTGCATCCGCCTTCTGAACCAGGACATCATCGACCTCCACGATCGGGTTCAGAACGGGGCACGCGTTGTCGTCCGGCCATCGAGCGCACCCGACGCCGTCGCCTGATGGCGGCCGCAACACGGCCGGACGTGCGGCGCCCGGCCGTCAATTTCTCAGGCCGCCCGGTCGTGGTCGTAGCCGTAGTAGAGCGTCGCCGTGTGGCGCGCCTCGGCGAAGAACAGCCAGCGCTCGGTAAGGACGCCGGCCGCCATCGGCACGACGGCCAGTGCGGTGCAGAGTGCCGATAGAAGCGGTGTCGCGGTTGCCGTCAGGGCGCCGGTCACGACGAGGACCAGCGGCACGGCGAACGCGAGCGCTTGCGCGATCCGGCGGAGCTTCGCGGCGTGCCGGCGCGCGACCCGGTAGCCCATCTCCTTCAGCACGTAGTTCTCCTGGCTGTGCGGCCACTCGATGGACCGCACCGTGCCGGAGGCGAAACCCGTGGCGCTCGCCGCCGTCGGCAGGGACAGGCCGTCCGCGTGGCGCCAGGCCGCGACCTTCAGGTTCCAGCAGATCGCGATCGCAGCCGCCCCGATCCAGCCCATGACAGGCACCGGCGCCACCGTAAGCGCGAGCACCGCGTTCAGGAGCACCGCTCCGGTCATGAGAGAGAAGCCGAGATAGACCGGCAGCGTGAACCGGTTCGACCAGTTCGGGATCGGTTTCAGCGAGGCGTAGATCATCGCGGTCGTCGAGACGGTCGCCATCGCGCCGATCGCCGAGAGGAATCCGGCGACGCGAACGATCCCGGCATCGACACCGACGAGCAGCCAGCCGCCGGCGAAGATCACGGCCGGGCCATAGGTCACGACGCTCGCCACACCCTCGCGCGACAGCCAGGAGGAGCGCCATTGCGAGACCGCCCGCCAGGCGCGTTCGGGATGGCCGAGATGGGCGGTCGAGGACAGAAGGCCCGCCGTGATCAGGACCAGGGCCAGGCCGGGGCCCGCTATGGCAATTGCCCGACTGTCCGGCAGCAGCCCGAACGCCGCGCCGAGGCCTGCGAGCGCCAGCAGGCCGTAGCCGGCCCCCGAGGCGGTCGTGAAGAAAATGACGGAGAACGCCGGATGCATGGGCTATCCCGACAGCATCCGGTCGACCCAGCCGAAGAATCCGCCCGACTCCGCCAGCGGTTCGAGCCGCGCCGGTCCGCCCTCGGACGCCGTGTCGCGCTTCGCCCGCGGCGGGAGATACTTGTTGGTCGGGCCATAGCCGAGCTCCGGCATCAGGTCGACGCCCTCACGCTCCGCCACGAGCTGCGACACCGGGCTTTCCGGATCGCCGAGATCGCCGAAATGGCGCGCGCCGGCCGGGCACGCGGCGACGCAGGCGGGCACGCGGTCTTCCTCGGGCAGGTTGTCGTTGTAGATCCGGTCGACGCACAGCGTGCATTTCTTCATGACGCCGACATCGGTATCGAACTCGCGCGCGCCATAGGGGCAGGCCCAGCTGCACAGCTTGCAGCCGATGCACTTGTCCTCGTCGACGAGGACGATGCCATCCGACGTCCGCTTGTAGGAGGCCCCCGTCGGGCAGACGGTAACGCAGGCCGGCGTCTTGCAATGCAGGCAGGAGCGCGGGAAATGGACCGTGCGGCTGCGGGCCCCAATCGAGTGTTCGTCATCCTCCGTGTGCTCGTAGGTGTGGACGCGGTTGAACCAGACGCCGTCGGGCTCCGCGCCGTAGGGATCGATATCCGTCAGCGGCGCCATGTGGCCGCCGGTGTTCCATTCCTTGCAGTTGGTCACGCAGGCCTGGCAGCCGACGCAGGTGTCGAGGTCGATGACGAGACCGAGCTTGCGGGTCGTCGATGCGGGCAGACTGGTCATGACGCCCCTTCCCTCCGCTTGCGGAAAAGACTGCCGTAGGACAGCACCTTCGGCGGCGTCGGCATGTCCGGCGGCGCGGCGAGGTCCGGGAACTGCGGCTCGGAGATCGTGGCCGGCGTGGCGCATTTCGTCAGCTTCACGCGCAGGTCGAACCACGCCGCCTGGCCGGTGACGGGATCGGAATTCGAGTAACGCTTCCGCTCGCCCGTCGCGGGCAGCAGGTCGGAGATCGCGTGGTTCAGCAGGAAGCCGCGCGTCGCCTCGGGCGCGTCGCTCGACAGGCCCCAGGTGCCGTGCCGCTTGCCGATGGCGTTCCACGTCCACACGGTATCCGGATTGACGCCGTCGACGAGGCGGACCTGCACCCGCACCTGCCCGTGTTCGCTTTCGACGACAGCCCAGTCGTCGTCGGCAAGGCCGAGCCTCGCCGCCGTCTCGCGATGGACGAACAGCCGGTTCTCGTTGGTGATCTGCCTCAGCCAGGCGTTCTGCGATCCCCACGAATGGTACATGTGCATCGGCCGCTGGGTCAGCGCATGCAGCGGCAGGGCGTCGGTGTCGACGCTGTCCTCGAGAAGCGGCGGATACCAGACCGGCAGCGGATCGAAATAGCGCTCGATGCGGTCGCGTTCGCTGTCGGGCGGGGTCACATCGCCGTGTCCTCGGGCAGCCAGCCGGAACCGCTGCAGCGTCTCCGAATAGAGCTGGAAGACGATCGGCTCCGGGCTTTCGATGAAACCCATCCGCGTCGCGAAGTCGAGATAGGCGCGGTTCGCCATCTTGTAGTAGCGCGCCTCCTCCGGAAGCTCGTACGTCCAGAACCCGCCGTTTTCGATGTAGCGGTCGAGCTGGTCGGGATTGGGCGCGCCGGTGCCGACTTCGTCGCCGTTCTCGCCGCGCCAGCCGGCGAGCGGGCCGATGCCCGGCCGGCGCTCGTGGTTGACGATGTAGTCGGCATAGTCCCGGTACTTCGGGCTGCCGTCGTCGTCGACCATGCCCGGCAGGCCGAGCCGCGCGCCGAGATCGAGCAGCACCGTCTGGAAGGCGCGCACGTCCCGGTCCGGCTCGACCACGGGAGTGCGGATCGCGTCGCCCGGCCCGTCGGCATGCGAGATCGGCCGGTCGAGCAGGCTGATGCAGTCGTGGCGCTCCAGGTAGGTCGTGTCCGGCAGGATCAGGTCGGCATAGGGCACCGTCTCGGAATAGTAGGCGTCCGAGTAGAGGATGAAGGGGATCCTGTAGGCACCATCCTCATCCTTGTCGGTGAGCATGCGGATCGTCTCGGCCGTGTTCATCGACGAATTCCAGGCCATGTTCGCCATGAACAGGAACAGCGTGTCGATGGGATACGGATCGCCGGCCCAGGCGTTGCGGATCACCGTGTGCATCAGCCCGTGGGCCGACAGCGGCGCTTCCCAGCTATAGGCCTTGTCGATGCGGACCGGCCTGCCGTTCTCGTCGACCAGCAGGTCGTCCGGCGTCCGGACGAAGCCGAGCGGCATGCCGTCGAGCGGCGTCTCCGGCCGGCCGCCATCCTTGCCGGCGGGCGTCGGCCCGGGCGGCACCGGCTTCGGGAACGGCGCCTTGGAGCGGAAGCCGCCGGGCACGTCGACGGTGCCGAGCAGCACCTGCAGCAGATGGATCGCCCGGCAGGTATGGAAGCCGTTCGAGTGGGCGGAAATGCCCCGCATCGCATGCATCGCGACCGGGCGGCCGGGCATCGTCTCGTGCCGCACGCCGTCGGTGTCGGTCCAGGCGACCGGCAGCTCGATCGCCTGATCGAAGGCGGCGTGCGCCAGTTCGGCGGCGATGCGGCGGATTTGATCGGCCGGCACGCCGCAGCGTTCGGCCACAGCTTCTGGCGCATAGCCTTCGGCGAGATAGCGTTCGGCGAGGATCTGGAACGACGGCCGGACGGTGCGGCCGCCGACCTCGAAGGTGCCGGTCAGCGCCGGCCCGATCCCCGGCGTGCGTGCCGCCGTCGCGCTCCCGCTCGTCCGGTCCCAGACCATCGGGATACCGTCCGCATCGCGCAGGATCAGGCCGTCGTCGGCCGCGCCGGGATCGGCGATCACCAGATGGGCGGCATTGGTGAAGCGGACCAGATAGTCGAGATCGACCTTGCCGGCCTTCAGCAGTTCATGGACGAGCGCCAGCACGAACAGCCCGTCCGTGCCCGGCCGGATCCCGACCCACTCGTCGGCCACCGCGTTGTAGCCGGTGCGGCAGGGATTGACCGAGACGACCTTGGCGCCGCGGTCCTTCAGCTTGCCGAGGCCGATCTTGATCGGGTTGGAATCGTGATCCTCTGCGACGCCGAACAGCAGGAAGTATCTGGCGTTGTCCCAGTCGGGCTCGCCGAACTCCCAGAACGAGCCGCCGATGGTGTAGAGCCCGGCGGCGGCCATGTTGACCGAGCAGAAACCGCCATGGGCGGCGAAGTTCGGCGTGCCGAACTGCTTCGCCCACCAGCCCGTCAGCGATTGCGACTGGTCGCGGCCGGTGAAGAAGGCGAGCCTCTTGGGATCGGTGGCCCGGATCGTCGCCAGCCGGTCGGTGGCGATTTTCAACGCCTCGTCCCACTCGATCTCGCGGAATTCGCCGCTGCCGCGGTCGCCGGTGCGCAGGAGAGGCTTCCGCAGCCGCGCCGGGGAATAGTGCTGCATGATGCCGGCGCTGCCCTTGCCGCAGAGCACGCCGCGATTGGTCGGGTGGTTCCGGTTGCCGCCGATGTAGCGGACCTTGCCGCCGTCGAGATGCACCTCGATCCCGCATCGGCAGGCGCACATGTAGCAGGTGGTGCGCTTGATCTCCTCGGAGACGTGCGGCGCGGTGTCGACGCCGTCGCCTTCCGCCGGCGCGGCCGTGTCGGCCAGCGGACGCTGGGTCGGCCGGGCGTTGGCGCCGCCGGGTGTCGTGGTCATGGCATGCCCCTGCCCACGCCGAAAACGGGCCACCCGTAGGATCGATTTTTCGCTGTCTGGCCGATCACTGCAATTCTTGTCCAGATTGGCTGGAAACAAGAGTGCCGTTTTCCAATCAATCGATCCAACAAATTGAGATTGTCATTTTCATCGATTTTCCCGATGATTCACCCATGACACTCGATCAGCTCAGGATTTTCGTCGCCGTCGCCGAGCGCGGACATGTGACCCGCGCGGCCCGGTCGCTCGGAATGACGCAATCCGCCGTCTCCGCGGCCATCGGTGCGCTGGAAAAGCGCTACGGGGCGCGGCTGTTCGACCGGGTCGGGCGGGGGATCGAGCTGACGGAGACCGGCCGGCGGTTCCTGCCCGAAGCCCGCGCCGTCCTCGACAAGGCGAACGCGGCGCGGGCGGCGCTGGAAGACCTGTCGAACCTCGCCAGCGGCACCGTGACGATCGCCGCCAGCCAGACGATCGCGACCTACTGGCTGCCGCGGCGGATCACCACCTATCACCGCGATCACCCCGGCGTCCGGCTCGACGTCGTCATCGGCAACACGGAACAGGTGGAAAAGGCCGTCGTCGACGGCACGGCGGATATCGGCCTCGTCGAGGGCCCGACACGGCACCCTGCCCTGATCCGCCAGCGGGTGGACCGCGACCGGCTGGTTCTGGTGGTCTCGACGGATCAGGACCTTGCCGGGATCACATCGGGCGGCGCGGTCGACTTCCGCGAGCTGTCCTGGGTGGTGCGGGAGGCCGGATCCGGGACCCGCCACGCCCTCGAGGACGAGGCCGAGCGGCGCGGCTACCGGCTGGACGATCTGCGCATTTTCATGGTGCTGCCGAGCAACGAGGCCGTGCGCGAGGCGGTCGAGGCGGGCGCCGGGGCGACGATCATCTCGGAGCATGTGGTCGCGGCGGCGATCGGGGCGGGGCGGCTCAAGGCCCTGCCCGTCGACCTGCCGCCGCGCGATTTCGTGGTGCTGCGCCACTCGGAGCGACAGCAGAGCCTGGCCGAGCGCGCCCTGTTCGAGGCGTTCACGGCCAGACCGGACGCCTGAGGGCGCCCGGCTACTCCGGCGATCACTCCGGGCCGATCACGCAGGCACGATCGCGCAGGGACGATCACGCAGGCTTGCGGAACACCTGGATGCCCCAGGCGAGATGGCCGGCATCGGCCGCCTTCACCCAGTTTTCCAGCCCGACGATCATCTTGTCGAGATACTCGGCCGAGGCGCCGCCCTTGCGCAACGTGTCGTAGTTGGAAACGAGATCCTCGCGCACCCGGTCGTAGTGCGTGCGAAGCTGGTTGGTCATCTCGTCCTGCTCGACCGTCTCCAGGCCGATCGCGGTGGCCGCCTCGCGATAGAAGCGCATCGAGCCGAGGCTGTTGAGCCGCAGGCGGTCGTAGACCGGCTGCAGGACGCCCTCGGGAACGTCGTCGGCCTGCATCGGGTCGGTGAAGATGAAATGGCCGCCGGGCTTCAGCACGCGCGCGACTTCCTTCAACACCTTCTCGCGCTGGTCGGAGTGCAGGATGGCGTCCTGGCTCCAGACGACGTCGAAGGTGGCTTCTTCCTCCGGGATATCCTCGAAGACGCCGTGAACCACCTTGACCTTGTCGGTCAGACCGGCGGCATGATTCCTGTGCCGGTTGGTATCGTTCTGGGTCTCGGAGATGTTCAGGCAGGTCGCCTCGCAGCCGACCTTCTGGACAATGCGCCGCATCGCGCCGCCGTAGCCCGCGCCGATATCGAGGATCTTCGAATCCGCCCCGAGGGCCGGCAGCTTGGCTGCCATCCGGTCCACCGTCTCGTGGCTGGCCTCGCGGATGTTCTTCGTGTCGTCGTAGATGCCGATGTGAAGATCCTCGCCGCCCCACACGACGGAGTAGAACGTGTCGGCGTCGTCACTGTCGTAGTAGTCCTCGGTGATGTCGCGGATATCCGTCTTGCCCGCTTCGCCGGTGCCGCCCCAGCGCACGAGGTGCAGCGTCGACTTCTCGGCGATGTGGATGAAGAAGTCCGGATCGTTCTCCGCGTAGGTCTCCTGGAAATCGCCGTAGGTGCGCACCCGCTCGAAGCCGGCTTCCGACAGGAGCCTGCGCACGTAGTCCTTGCGGATCGGGCACATGTTGAGCGTGTATTCCGACCCGTCCGGAAAGCTGTACTTGAAGCGGGTCAGGCCCTCGTCGATGTATTCCGGCTCGGCGGTCACCTTGTCGCCGGCGTAGTAGTACTTGTGCTTCGACGAGAAGCCATGATCGAGGATGGCGTCGTAGTTGCGCTGGTCGAGGATCAGGATGCCGTCGTGCTTCAGCGCGGCGTAGAACTCGGCGAGCGCGCGCCGCCGGTCGTGCTCTTCGTGCAGGTGGGTGAACGAATTGCCGAGGCAGATGATCGCGTCGTACTTGCCCTGGATGTCGCGGTTCAGCCAGCGCCAGTCGGCCTGCACCGCCTTCAGGATGAGGCCGCGCGCCTGGGCATTCTCGAACGCCTTGGCGAGCATCGCCGCGGAGCCATCGGCGGACGTCACGTTGAACCCGGCCTCGGTCAGGCGCACGGAATGGAATCCCGTGCCAGTGGCGACGTCGAGGACCGTCTCCTTGCCGCGCGCCCGCAGCACGTCGATGAAGAACCGCCCCTCGCTCTGCGCCCGCGCGTTCCAGTCGATCAGTTCGTCCCACTTCTCGACGAAGGACATGACGTATTCGCCCCTGTACGTGTCGGTCTCGCGGTCCGACAGCGGGTCCTCGCCATAGACCTGGCTATCGAGTTCGAGTTCGGCGTTCTTCTTCAGGGCTGAATGCGACATGGTCTTCTTTCCGTCTCCGGTTCTTGTCGTGCGGACCCTCTCGCGAAACGAGCGCGCGGCCGTCCGCGCACGGCGCAGGGTGCACCGCGTTGGTCCGCTGATATCCGATTGTCTCCCCGACCAGATGCTCGCAGGAGCGCCGTGGGCCGGCACATCGGGGAGGTCTGACACGGGCGGCCAGGATCGGAACGGGCCCATGCCCGCATACGCCACCCATGCGACCGGTCGCCAAGACGGCAACCGGAACCGTCGCGCCGCCATGATCGCGCCTGCCGGCGCAACGGACGTGACCCGAACGGTTGGCGGGACGCTACCCTCGCGTCAGGGGGTGTTCAACCCCCGCCCCGCCGGCAGGCGCCCGGCAAGCGGTGCTAACCGCTTGCAAACAAAACGCTTTAAAAAAGGAGATTATCTTTTCTTTACGGCCACGGACGCACCGGCAGGCAGGCCGGCTCCGCCGAAACCGGCCGGAAAACCGGATTCGCGCTTCGGGTGCGTTCTAGGCGTCGAACAGGACCACGCGGGACGTTCCGTCCTCTGGCTCCGGATCGAGCCACTTGAGCTCGCGCCGGCGCAGCATGCGATTGACGTGCGCGTGCACCTCGGAAAAGGCGAAGCTGAGCTGGTGCGGATCCAGCGGGCGCGGAAACAGCACGGGCACGAGGTCGGCCACCGATTTCGGTCCGGTCGCACACGCTTCGGCGATCATCCGGCAGCGGTCGTCGTGATGTTCGACGATCTCCCGGCACCGTTCGGGCAGACCGTAGAAGGGAAGCTGGTGGCCCGGCAAGACCAGCGCGTCCTCGGGGATGAACTGCTCCATCATGCGCAGCGAGCGGACGTAATGGCCGAGCGGGTCGCCGAGCGGATCGACCGCCCAGACGCTGACATTCGGCGTGATCTTGGCAATCACCTGATCGGCGGGGAGCAGCACGTTCTCCTCGGGCAGATACAGCACGATCTGTTCGGGCGCGTGCCCGTCGCCGGTGTAGACGCGGAACTGGCGGCCGCCGATCCACAGCGTGTCGCCCGACAGCAGGCGCGTGAAGGTCGGCGGCAGCGGATCGACCATGTGCAGGTAGCGATGGCCCTGCGTGCTGACGAGTTGCGTCGTCTCCTCGTCCAGTCCGTGGCGCAGGTAGAAGTCGCGATAGGGCGCGCCCTCGAGGGCGCCGGGCCTGAGCGAGATGTTCTCGCAGTTCAGGTAGGTCGTCTGGCTGGTCAGGAGCGGCAGGTCGTATTGCCGGCACAGCCAGCCGGCAAGCCCGATATGGTCGGGATGGAAATGGGTGACGATCAGGCGGGTCAGCTTCCTGCCCGCGAGCGGGCCGGCCAGCAGCGCCTTCCACGCCTCGCGCGTGACGTCGTCGCTGATGCCGGCGTCCAGCACTGCCCAGCCGCCGTCGTCCTCGATCAGGAAGATGTTGACGTGATCGAGCCGGAACGGCAGCGGCATGCGCACCCAGAGTATTCCCGGCGCCACCTCGATCGTCTCGCCTGGCGCGGGCGGCTCCGCGAAGGGGTAGCGAAGGGGATCGGGCGCGCGGCGATCGGGGGACCGGGTGACGTCTGTCATGCGGGGCTCCAACGGTTACGTACCGAGTCGATTAGCCCAGCAGACGACGGCCGGCAATGGGACCGGGCGCATGGCCGCTCTGCCGCCGGTCGCGGCCTCCTGCCGCATGGCGCCGGCGGGCGGCATCCATGCCGCCGCCACGAAACGCCCTGCATCCTTGCGGAAAAACACCGGTTCCGTGCAATCTGCTGCTGCGGCACGAGCGTGCCCGGAGCGCCTCGATACCGCCCGCAGTCCGTAACGAGACTTTCGGGTCACGGCGCCCCGCCCGGCCCTTCCGCGGCCGCGACGGCGCCGAAGAGTCGCGCAATTCCGGCTGGACGGGCACTACAGCGGACCGATAGAACAACAATCCTATTTCACCCCGACCAAGGATCAGGATGACTGTGGCCCGGACGTACGTGATATCTCAATGAGAGAAGATCGATCCCCCGCCCCCGACCGGTCGCCCGGTCCATGACGTCCGAGAGCCACCCGAACGCCATCCCATAAAGAAGCCATCAGAATGCTAGTCTCCGAACGCTACAAGTTTGTGTATCTCGCAAACCCGAAAACCGGCACCACGTCGATCGAGGCGGCTTTCAAGCAGTACGCGGATTTCGCCGCGATCGGCGGGCCGTCCGTCAAACACATACCGTTCAAGCGCTTCCGCAGGCTGTTCCCGTACTACGCCACGAATTTCGAAGTGCTCGTCACCGTTCGCGATCCCATCGAAACGCTCTATTCGTGGTATCGCTACCGGCAGCGGGACGATCTCTCGAAAGCCGAGAACAGCACCGCCGGCCTGTCGTTCGGCGAATTCCTCGAGGCCTGGGCACAGGACACGCCGCCGCCCTACGCCCGCATCGGAACGTCCGTCGAGTTCATCCTCAACGGCAAGGGCGAGATCCCGGACATCTCGGTCTTCCGCTACGACGGGACGCCAAGCCTGCACGACTATCTGGCGGCCAAGATCGGTAAAAAGATCGATGTGAAGTCGCTCAACGTGTCGCCCAAGGGAAACGGCGAGAACCTCGAGGCCCACCGCAAGCGGGTCGCCGACCTGCCGAAGCTGGCCCGCGCCTACGACATCTATTCGAAGATCCCCTACAAGAACGCCTGAACGCCGAAAGGCGCTAGCGCAGCGACCGCCGTACGGAGCGGATGAACCGGAGCGGGCGCTCGAAGCGCCACAGCAGGCTCTTCAGGTCGTCGGTCTGCACCTTCATCTCGTCGTACCGCGTCGCCGCACGCTGATAGGCCTGCTGATACTCGGCGAGCTTCGCCTCCAGCGATTCCCTGATAAAGGCGGGGTCGTTCAGATCCGCCAGCGCGGGCGCGGCCTCGGCCAGCGTCGCGGCGACGAGGTCGACCATCCCGTCGAGCGCCGGCGGGCGGCTGCCCTGCTTCGCCCACGTCTCGAGTTCGCGGTACAGCCGATCGGCGAGAGCGTTGCCGGCGCCGGCCTCGTGGTGGCGCAGCGTGTCGGACACGATCTCCGCCGCCACCGCGCCGGGGTCCAGATGCGGGCCGTCGAGGCCGGCCACGCGGGCGAGCACCAAAACCTGCGCGGGCGCGTCGGAAAACCACTGGTCGTAGGTGATACAGGCCTCGACGAGATCGCCGCTGCCGGCCAGCAGGTCGATCGAATTGACGAGCCACAGAAGACGCCCGAAGGCGTCGGGAAAACGGTCGCGCCGGGCCAGCGACGCCGCCACGGCGTCGGGGCTGCGCACGGTCAGCACGGCGGCGAGCCGCAGTCCGGCGTCGTCCGCCACCTGCCGCCACAACGGCATCAGCCGGCAGATCCGCGGATCCTTCACCATCCACGGCGTGCCGCCCGCCGCTTCGAGGCCCGCGCGCAGGAAGGCTTCGAGTTCGGCCTTCAGCGGTGCCAGGGCAGGATCGGACAGCCAGTCCCGCGGCATCGGCAGGGCCGCCCGCGTTCCGCCCCACGGGCGGTCCAGGGCGGTCAGGATCCGGTCGTTCAGATCGACGAGGTCGGCGTCTTCCCAATAGCCGCGCGGATTGTACTCGTTGCCCTCGAGCAGCCGGCTGCGCGTCCACGCGCCGAGCCGGACGAGGATCTCCGCCGCCAGCGACGTGCCGCTGCGGTGCATGCCCGCGACCACGACGATCTGCGGCCTGTCGGTGCTGGGGGAGAAATCGGGGGCGGCTGGCATGATCCAGTTCGACGTTGGTGCCTGCGGGCCGGAGGCTCCGCCCGCCCGCCGGCGAACGGCCTACCTGCCCGCGATCCGCGCGAAGGTGCCCTTGGCGACCCTGCGCAACGGATCCGGGAGGTTCCGGTATAGGGGCATCAGGGTACGCTTGACCATCCCCGACCGGCGCCCCGCGGCCTCCTGAGCGGCGACGCGGGCCATATGGTCGGTGACATCGTGCATCTGGGTGATGCTCATGAGGGACTCGAGCAGGCGATAGTCGATGGCGGTCGGCGCCGACCAGTCGGACCGTCCGGCCTCGATGTTCGCCGCGATCGCATCGAAGTCGAAGCCGAAGCCGATCCGGGAGAAGAACGCCTCGTTATACCCGCGATAGTCGGCATTGATGCTCAGCCGCTCGTCGACCGACAGCAGCTGACGGTCGGGCCGGCCCTGCTGGTAGTACTCTGCCGCGTTGATGAAGCTGCGGGACACTTCCGCCAGCCGCTTCGGGTTCTTGATGCTGACCTTCATCGACCGCACCACTTCGACGACATCCCAGTGCGGCGTCTTGTAGATGGCCCGGTTACCGGCGTTATCGAGGGACAGATCCTCGGACTCGAACCCGAGCGCCCGGCAGAACGCGGCGAAATAGCTGCCCGTCCCGCGGGTCTTCTCGTAGTCGAGGACTGTGTGGTTCTGGCCGGCGAACGCGAACCACGGCGCCAGCATCTCCTCGACATTCAGGAGGTTGCGGCGGTTCTCGTTCAGAAACTCGAGGATGTTGCGGGTCTCGCCGGACTGGATCGCGGTGATCTTCTCGCGGTACATCGATTCGATGTACCGGTCGGGCCGGCGAATGACGGCGACCGCCCGGCGGTTGGGGAACGCCGCGAAGAAGCGATCCGCCCGCTCGACGAGCCGCTTGCGCTCCTCGAATTCCATGAACGGGAAGCAGAGGTTCTCGCAGCTCAGCACCACCGTCTTGCAGCCGGACTCGCGGACTTCCTCCTGCAGCGCGTCGAAGAAGCTCGCATCGTCCTGCACGAGCGCCCGGGCGATCTCCTGATGTCCGGGCGTTCCCTCGGCCTTCAGCGCGATGGCGCTGTGGTCGACGAAGCCGGTCCTGGGGAACAGGATGCCGGCCTGCCTGAGGTCGTCGTAGTGGAGTTCGAACTGGCGCTGCAGGTAGGTCGTCCCCGTCTTGTGCAGCCCCAGATGCAGGATCAGTTCGCGATCCTTGAACGCGTCCGCATTGGCCACGGCCGGCGCCGCCGGTTCGGGGGGTGCGGGATAGTGCGCCTGGACATAGCGCTGACCGGCCTTCTCGGCGCGGTTGCGCAGCTTGCCGACCGCCTTCCAGTCGCCGTTGACGATCTCCGACCAGACCTCGATCGCCAGGTTCTCCTTGTAGAAGAGCCCCATCTTGTTCGGCGCATGGACGTTGATCATCTTGGAGGCGAACTCGTCCTCGAAGACGTCGGCCGTCGGCGCGACCCGCGCCATCGCCCTGGTCAGGACGGGCCGGATCCGGTCCGCCAGGTCGTCATTCTCGATCGCCGCGTCCAGGACGGGCAGTTCGCCGAGCAGGCGGCCGAGCGAATGCGTCACCTCGCGCATCAGATGCTCCGGCGCGATCTTGCCGTCGCGAACCTTGTCCTCGGCAAGGCCGGTGCATTTGTCGATCAGCGCAGTCATCATCTCGACGTCGACGGCGGACTTGGCGGAGGTGGTGATCGAATCCGACCGGCGGCGCCAGACGCGCACCGGGGTCTCGGTCAGCGAGAAGCGGGCATCCGAGAAGACCGTTTCGAGAACGTACAGCCGGTCCTCGAACTTGCGCTGGGCCTCGTCGAAACGGATCCCCGACCGGGTGAGGAAATCCTTGCGGTAGATCGACTGCCAGGAGGAGACGATGAACTGCAACTCCGGGCAGTCCTTCAGTGACGTGCGCTCCCGGTTCTGCATGAAGAACCGGCGATCGCGCGACAGCACCTGATGGCGCGCCACCGCGGAATTGCGGGTCTCGCGCAGCATGGTCACGGCGTGGCAGATGTCGGACTGCGTGGTGTGGGCCCAGTCGAGGTGGTGGACGAGGCCGCCGGGCAGGACGAAATCGTCCGCGTCGAGATAGCCGATATACTCGCCCTCGGCCGCCTCGACACCGGTGTTGCGGGCCGCCGACAGGCCCCGGTTGCGCTCGTGGGTGACGATCCGCACCGGGCTCGGAAACCCGCAGTCCTTCAGGAAGGTGTCCGACTGGTCGCCCGGATTGTCGTTGACGATGATCACTTCCAGGTCGGGAAGCTTCTCCGACAGGACCGAGTCCACCGCCTGCTGGACGTAGGCATAGTCCTTGTAGAATGGAATGATGACACTGAGCGACGGCATATCGGTAATACGGTCTCTTAAGTCCTGGCAGGCTGAAACAAAGCCGTCAGGCGGCCGCTGCCCCGGGTCCTCCGGCCGGCGATTGCCGTATGCCGAGACGCGCCGGGTCTGACTGTCGCAAAGACGCAAACCGGCACCGAGAAATCCCGGGAAACACGGGACGCCAGACGTTCCGGCAAGGCATCAAGGCTTGCCATGCAATCCGCCCCTGACGAACCGCACGTCCGGACCCCACGCAGACAGACCTCCCAAAAGCCCCCTATTCACCCCAACGGCTACGGAAACGGTGCACAGTCCGGCGACACGTCGTGCCCGTCTCGTCGGGGCATGAAGACATCGCCGATCAGTCGATGGATACCACAACTCGGGTGGATTGAACCGCCGGACGAGCCCTCGGTTTCTGCCGTCGTTGCGTCGCGGTGTGTCTAGCATCGCGGTCGGCAATCATCAAGCGCGCCGGGCGACTGGCGTTAATTCCGCCACCCGGCGAAAGACGGTAAAGACACCGGGTGTTGCCGCGCTGCGGCAATGCGGACGCAATGCGGGTTTATCGTCCGGGCGATCATCCTGTAGAAGGGCCGTCGGAAGGGGCCGCACTCCCTGGTTCCCACTTCGCTAAACGGTGACCCATGAACCTTGCGATGATCGGTTCGGGCTATGTCGGCCTCGTTTCAGGCGCCTGCCTCGCGGATTTCGGCCATCAGGTCGTTTGCGTCGACAACGCGCAGGACAAGATTGCAGAACTGGAGCGCGGCAACGTCCCGATCTACGAGCCCGGGCTGGACGATCTGGTGCGCTCCAACGTCGAGGTGGGCCGGTTGCGCTTCTCGACCGACCTGCAGACGGCCGTCCGGGACGCCGATGTCGTGTTCATTGCGGTCGGCACCCCGTCGCGGCGCGGCGACGGCTACGCCGACCTGACCTACGTCTACGCCGCGGCCCGGGAAATCGCCGCCGCCCTGTCGGGGTTCACCGTCGTGGTGACGAAATCGACCGTCCCCGTCGGGACCGGCGACGAGGTCGAGCGGATCATCGCCGAGACCAACCCGGATGCCGACTTCGCCGTCGTCTCGAACCCGGAGTTCCTGCGCGAGGGCGCCGCGATCAACGATTTCAAGCGGCCCGACCGGATCGTCATCGGCAGCGAGGATCCGCGCGCCATCGAGGCGATGCAGGAGGTCTACCGGCCGCTCTATCTGAACGAGGCGCCGCTTCTGGTGTGCGAACGGCGCACGTCGGAACTGATCAAGTACGCCGCCAACGCCTTCCTGGCGATGAAGATCACCTTCATCAACGAGATCGCCGACCTGGCCGAAAAGGTCGGAGCGGACGTCCAGAAGGTCGCCCGCGGGATCGGGCTCGACAAGCGGATCGGCGACAAGTTCCTGCATGCGGGGCCGGGCTACGGCGGTTCGTGCTTCCCCAAGGATACGCTGGCGCTGGTCAAGATCGCGCAGGACCACGGGCAGGATCTGCGGCTGGTCGAGGCGACGGTTGCCGTCAACGACGCGCGCAAGCGAACGATCGCCCGCAAGGTGGTCGCCGCGTGCGGCGGCTCGGTGCGCGGCAAGACGATCGCCATTCTCGGGCTGACCTTCAAACCCAATACCGACGACATGCGCGAGGCGCCGTCGCTGTCGATCATTCGCGCGCTGCAGGACGGCGGCGCGACGATCCGGGCCTACGATCCGGAGGGCATGGACGCGGCGAAGGAACTGACGAGCGACATCGCCTACGGCGAGACGCCCTACGACATCGCGGAGGGCGCCGACGCGCTGGTCCTGGTCACCGAATGGGACGAATTCCGCGCGCTCGACTTCGGCCGGCTCAAGGCGGCGATGGCAGACCCTGTGATGGTGGACCTGCGCAACGTCTATCCGGCGCAGGAGGTGACGCGGCACGGGTTCCGCTATTTCTGCGTCGGCCGCTAGGTCAAACAGATCACAACCATCGCTTTTGGCGCGAAAGGACGCGGTTTGGACAGCCTGTGGTCGCCCTTCCGATACTCGGAGCGCCGTTTCGGCCCTACCTTCGCACTCGCAATATCGCTTTGGGGCACCGCCGCGATCTTCGCAGCCGCCTGATCCGACCAACCATCCGGGACACGCATGACGACCTTCGCCCTCACCGTTAAGTGCCGCTCGACCCGCGGCATCGTCGCCGCCGTTTCCGCCTATCTGGCCGAGAATGGCTGCAACATCACCGACTCATCCCAGTTCGACGATCAGGAGACCGGGAACTTCTTCATGCGCGTCAGCATGATCAGCGAGACCGGGGCTACCGTGGAACAGCTCAACGCGGGGTTCGGCGAGACCGCGTCGACGTTCGGCATGGACTACGCGTTCCACGACGAGGCCGAGAGGATGAAGGTCATCATCATGGTCTCGCGCTTCGGCCACTGCCTCAACGACCTGCTCTACCGCTGGCGGATCGGCGCCCTTCCCATCGACATCGTCGGGATCATCTCCAACCACCTCGACTACCAGAAGCTGGTCGTGAACCACGACATCCCCTTCCACTACATCAAGGTGACGAAGGAGAACAAACCGCAGGCCGAAGCTCAGCAGATGGCGATCGTCGAGGACACCGGCGCAGACCTGATCGTGCTGGCGCGCTACATGCAGGTGCTCTCCGACGAGATGTGCAAGAAGATGTCGGGGCGGATCATCAACATCCACCACTCCTTCCTGCCAAGCTTCAAGGGCGCCAATCCCTACAAGCAGGCGTTCCAGCGCGGCGTGAAGCTGATCGGGGCGACCTCGCACTATGTCACCGCCGACCTGGACGAGGGGCCGATCATCGAGCAGGACACGGTGCGGGTGACGCATGCCCAGTCGCCGGCGGACTACGTGGCGCTCGGCCGCGACGTCGAGTGCATGGTGCTGTCGCGCGCGGTGCACGCCCATATCCACCGTCGCGTCTTCCTCAACCGGGACAAGACGGTGGTGTTCCCCGCGAGCCCGGGCAGCTTCGCCTCCGAGCGCATGGGGTAGCGCGCCGCTATCGTGACGGCGAGCTATCAGTGAAGGCCGGGCGCGCCGCCCGATTTCTGACGGGTGAAGGCCGGGCGCGCCGCCCGATTTCTGACGGGTGAAGGCCGGGCGCGCCGCCCGGTTGCTGACGGATGAAGGCCGGGCGCGCCGCCCGGCCGGGCGCGCCGGATCAGGCGTCCTGCCAGTCGAAGGCCAGCGGCGCTTCCTTGAAGGCAAACCGGTCGAGGTGATCGGCGACGACCTTCTTCAGGACGTCGCGCTGTTCGGGAACGCTCGCCTCCAGCCGGCACGCCAGGGCATCGTCCTGCGCGGTCAACGAAAGGACCGCCTCGCCGGGCCAGCTCCCCGCCCGGCCTTCCGCCGGAAAGGTCACCGACCCCTGCTGCGGCGTGAACTCCACCGGCATTTTGTGGCTCCAGTGCTTGCACAGCTGCTGGAGATACTTGCTCCCGTTTTCGGTCGGGATCGAAACCGTACTGACTGCGGTCATGGCGCCTCCTGCTATACCGGGGATATGGGACGCCGGAACCGGCTGTCAAAGCCCGCGGTCAGGCCGCCCCCAGAACCATCCGCGACACCTTCTCGCCGATCATCATCGACGGGGCGCTGGTGTTGCCGCCGATCAAGGTCGGCATGATGGAGGCGTCGGCGACGCGCAGGTTGTCGGTGCCGCGCACCTTCAGCGAGGCCGGATCGGTGACGGCCATGGCGTCGGTGCCCATCTTGCAGGTCCCGACGGGATGATAGACCGTCAGCGCCTCGGCGCGCAGATAGGCGAGGATCTCGTCGTCGGTTGCGACATCCGGACCGGGCAGCATCTCCGACCCGCGCAGGTCGTCGAAGGCGGAATCCGCGAAGATCGAGCGGGCCACCTTGATGCCTTCCACCAGCGTGAGCCGGTCCTGTTCCGCGGTGAAGAAGCGGTGGTCGATCTCGACGGCGCGGCGGGTCCCGTCGGCGGCGAGCCGGATCTCGCCGATGCTCTTCGGCCGCAGGACGCAGGTGTGGATCGCGTAACCGTGGCCGTATTCGATCAGCCGGCCGCGATGGCTGCGGTAGCCCGGCACGAAATGGAACTGGATGTCGGGCGGGCCGTCGCCGGCATATTTCGTCCTGGCGAATCCGCCGGCCTCGACATAGTTCGTCGTCAGCATGCCCCGGCGCGCGCCGAAGTACCGGAACGGGGCGGCGATCATCGCCGGCAGATTCTGTACCGACAGGCCGAGCGTGCGGGAGCTCGACGAGCGCACAGTGATCATGCCGTCGACATGGTCGCGCAGGTTCTTGCCGACGCCGGGAACGTCGATTACCGGGTCGACGCCGGCGGCCTTCAGCTCGCCGGCCGGACCGATACCCGAAGCGAGCAGAACGCGGGGCGAACCGATAGCACCGGCCGACAGAACGACCTCGTCCGAGCAGCCGATGACCTGCGCCGCGCCGTCGCGCAGCACCTTAACGCCGGTGACGCGGGAACCGTCCAGAACCAGGCCGAGCACCTCCGTGTCGATCAGCGTCTTCAGGTTCGCGCGCCCCAGCACCGGCTTGACGAAGGCGGTATGCGAGGAGAACCGGCTGCCCCTGTCCTGCGTGACGTTGTAGATGCCGACGCCGAACTGCGAGGGGCCGTTGAAATCAGTATTGGTTGGCAGGCCGACACTGTTGCCGGCCGTCACGAAAATCCCCGCCACTTCGTTGGGATCGCGGGGATTGTCGACCAGCAATTCGCCGTCGAACCCGTGATAGGCGGGATCCTGACCGAGCAGATTGCGCTCGAACGACTTGAAGACCGGAAGGACGTCGTCATAGGACCAGCCGGCGCAACCGAGCGCGGCCCATTCGTCGTAATCCTCGCGGGCCCCGCGCATGTAGACCATCGAGTTGATGACGCTGGAGCCGCCGAGCGCCTTGCCGCGATTGACGGGAATGCGGCGGTCGTTCAACTCGGGCTGCGGCACGCCGGTGTAGCAGTAGTCATAACGCGCATTGCCATAAAGGGAGAGAATGCCCGCTGGCACGCTGACCTGCAGCCCCGTGTCCGAGCCGCCGCCCTCGATCAGCAGGACGGTCTTGCCCGGATCGGCGCTCAGCCGGTTGGCGACGACGCAGCCGGCCGACCCGGCACCGATGACGATGTAGTCGAATGTTTCCGCCGGAGAGGTGTCGGGTGCCATTGCGGTTCCTCAGTGATCGCCATCTTCGTCGTTCTTCAAGAGGCCGAGGATGTCGCGCTTCAGCGCGATGAACTCGGGCTCCATAACGAGGTCCATGTTGCGCGGACGGGGAATACCGATCGGGATCGCCTTCTTGATCTGGCCGGGGCGGCCGGACATGACCAGCACGCGGTCGGCCAGCAGGATCGCCTCGTCGATATCGTGGGTGACGAACAGGACCGTCTTCTTGGTGTGGTCCCAGACCTTCAGGAGAAGCGCCTGCATCGCCGTGCGCGTCTGGCTGTCGAGTGCTCCGAAGGGTTCGTCCATCAGCAGCACTTCCGGGTCGTTGGCGAGCGCGCGGGCCAGCGCCACGCGCTGCTTCATGCCTCCGGATAGCTGAGAGGGGAAATGGTTGGCGAATTGGGTGAGGCCGACCTCGTCGAGGAAATGATCGACGATCTCCCGGCGTTCGGCGGCCGGGAAGCCCTTGCGCTTCGGCCCGAACGCGACGTTCTGGGCGACGGTGAGCCAGGGGAACAGCGTATAGGACTGGAACACCATGCCGCGATTGGCGCCCGGCCCGGTGACGGGCTTGCCGCCGACGGCGATGGTGCCGCCGGTGCGCTCCTCGAGGCCGGCGACGAGGTAGAGCAGGCTCGACTTGCCGCAACCCGACGGGCCGACGATGGCGCAGAATTCATTGCGGTCGACATGGAACGAGACGCCGTCGAGCGCCAGCACCGAATTCTCGCCCTGCCCGTACCGCAGGACGACGTCCTCGATGCCGATATCGGCGCTGCGCATGTCGGAAGCTGTGAGGACACTTGTCATTGGCTCGATCCGTGGTCCCAGGGGGCGGCCAGCTTGCGCACCAGACGGAAAATCTGGTCGGTGCACAGGCCGAGGATGCCGATCATGGCGATGGCCATGAAGATCACGTCGACCTGAAAGCCGCGCATGGCCTTCAGCGAGATGTAGCCAAGCCCGCTCTTGGCGGCGACGAGTTCGGCGACGACCAGATAGGTCCAGGCCCAGCCCATCGTGACGCGCAGGATGTCGAGGACGTTCGGCAGGGTCGCCGGGAACACGACCTGGCGCACCGTGTCGCCGGGACTGGTGCCCAGTGTATAGGCGGCGTTGACGAGATCGCGCGGCACGCCGCGGGCCGAGTCGGCGATCATCACGAGCTGCTGGAAGAAGATGCCGAAGATGATGACGGCGACGCGCTGCTCGATGCCGATGCCGATCCACAGGATGAACAGCGGCACGAAGGACGACACCGGCAGGTAGCGAACGAAGTTGACGAGCGGATCGAGGAACGCCTGAACGACCCGGTAAGTGCCCATCGTCAGGCCGAGCGGCACGGCGACGACGGAGGAGACGAAAAAGCCGATCAACACGACCTGAATGCTGGCGAACATGTGCTCCCAGAGCGTGCCGTTCGCCGCCATCTTGAGAGTCGCCTCGACGACCTCCTCGGGACGCGGCAGGAAGATCGCCTTGACCGCGCCGGAGTATGTCAGCGCGATCCAGCCGATGATGACCAGCACCCAGACGAAGATACCGAGGAAGATGCCGAGCCGGCGCGGGATCGGCTTGTAGGGTCTGAAGAGGGACTTCAGCCGGGATTCACTGCTCAAGGGCTTGCTCTGCCGGGACGCATGGTACGAACAGGCCGGCAGACGGGATCGCAAGGAGCGTCTGCCGGAGCGGACCGGCCGCGGGATGACCGGCCAGAAGGCGGGAGACAGCCCGCCTTCCGGTGTGTTGCGAACCGCGCTCAGTTCTTGTTGACGAAGCTCGGATCGACGATGTCGTCGTACTTGACGTCCATCTGAAGCTTGCCGAGGCCGCCCCAGATCTCGTCGCCGAGCGCCAGCAGCTTGCCGGCCTCGCCGTCGTCGCCGCCGGCGAAGAACTCCTTGTTGCGTTCCTCTCCGTAGAAGCTCACGCCCTCGGCTGAGGCCGCGAACTCGGCGGGATCCTCGAGCCAGCCGCCGACGGACTTGGCCATGATCTCGTAGGCTTCGTCCTGGTTCGACTGGATGTAGTCGTAGGCCTTGTTGAGGCCCTTCACCAGCGTATCGACCGCCTCGGGATGCGCCTCGATGAAGTCGCAGCGCAGGGCGACGACGTCGACGATCAGACCCGGCGTCTCGGAGGAGTTGACCAGAACCTGGCCCTTGTCGGCCTTCTTGGCGAGCGTCAGGTGCGGCTCCCAGGTGATGGCGACGGGAATGCGGTCGGCCATGAAGGCGGCGGCCGCGTCGTCGGCGGTCATGTTGGTGATCTCGACATCCTCTTCCGTGAGGCCGGCCTGCTTCAGGAGGATCGAGAACCAGAACTGCGAGACCGAGCCCTCGTTCATGCCGACTTCCATGCCCTTCAGGCCGGCGACGTCCTTGACGTCCTTCGGCGCAAGGATGCCGTCGCCACCATTGGAATCGTCGAGCGCGTAGACCGCCTTAAAGCAGACATCGTCGCTGCGATACTTCATGATTTCGTCGATCGTCGACGCGTTGCCCTGCAGGCGGCCGGCCGCCATGGAGGCCATGTAGAGCGAGGATTCCTCGATAATCTCGAGCTCGACGTCGAGGCCGCCGTCCTTGAAGTAGCCGAGTTCCTTGGCAAGGAAGAGCGGGCCGTAGCCGACCCAGGTGGTCATGCCGAGCTTCATCTCGGTGGCGGCTGCCGGACCGGCCGAAAGCGCGGTCAGCGCCATGCCGGCGGCGAGCGCGGCGATGCGCAGTCTGGAGAACGTGTTGGTCATGAGAAACCCCTCTCGATTGGTGCCGGACCGCGGGTCCGGATATCCGACTGTCTGGCGAACGGTCGTGTCGCCGAAACCGGCGCCGGGGCTCTTGTCCGAGGTCCCCTTCCCGGCCGAAAGGCAAGCAAAGCATGCGGCTTTCGTCGGAAAAACAATGATTTTCGGTAATTTTGCTTAGGCTAAAGCTAAGCAGTGCGTGGCGGCATAGTTTTTCCCGTTACCGCCGCTTCTGGGCCATGGCGGGTGCGACCATTCCGGGAATGTAGGCGTCCGAGATGAATGACCGGGCATGCGCGGTGAACGCTGCCATGAGATGGGATTTCCTGAGGCTTTTCAACGCGACGAGGCCCGTGCGCATGGGCCGGTGATCGCCGGACAGCCTGACCCGGACGACCTTGCGTCCGTCCAGCGCGGTGTCGGAGCGCGGCGTGACGTTCGCCAGCGTGAAGCCGTATCCGTTCGCCACCATCGTGCGGATCATGTCGGGCTGCGACAACCGGTAGGCGATGTTGGGCTGGACGCCCTCCTTCATGAAGATCGCCAGGAAATATTCCGTACTGATCGGCAGATCGAGCAGGATGAAGGGATACTCGGCGAGTTCCTGCAGCGTGACGGCGGAGTGGCGGGCGATCGGATGGTTCTCGCCGACGAGCGCGTGGACGGGCAGGTCGACCAGGGGCTGGAAGTCGACGTCGGGAGGAAGCTGCAGGTCGTACGTGATCGCCACGTCGATCATGACGCGCCGCAGGCCGTTCAGCAGTGCCTCCTGATGATCGACATGGGGGTGGATGTCGGCCTTCGGATAGCCGGATTTGAACGAGATCGCGAGTTCGGGAAGGATCATCGGCGCCAGCGGCGTGAAGCAGCCGACATTGAGGACGCCGCGCACTTCCTCGCGCGCCTCGGTCGCGACCGAGTAGAGCGACTGTGCCTGTTCGACGAGGCGCTTCGCCTCCACCAGCATGATGCGGCCGACCGGAGTCAGCGACAGGCCCTGCGCGTGATGGCGCACGAAGAGCTGGACGTCGAGTTCGTTCTCGAGCTGGGAGATTGCCGTCGAGATCGACGGCTGCGAGATGCTGATCCGCTCGGAGGCCTGCGTGATGCTGCCGGTCTCGGCGGCGGCGATGAAATATTCGAGCTGCCTCAGCGTGTAGCGCATTCCGTGTCCCCGGCTCCGGAGAGCGCCGGTCCCGGGCGGAGCCGGCTCCTCAGACACCGATCATAGCCCGGATAGCGCTTAATATTTGATCCACGTCGTCTTCAGCGCGCTGAACTTGTCGAAAGCGTGCAGCGACAGGTCGCGGCCGAAGCCGGACTGCTTGAAGCCGCCGAACGGCGTCATCGGCGACAGCGCGTCGACCGTGTTGACGGAGACCGTTCCCGCCCGAACGTTCTCGGCGATCCGGTGGGCGCGCGACAGGTTCGAGGTCCACACCGAGGCGGCAAGGCCGTAGATCGTGTCGTTGGCCATCGCCACCGCCTCGTCCTCCGTATCGAAGGGCGTCACGGCCAGAACGGGCCCGAAGATCTCCTCGCGCACCAGCCGGTCGTCCGGCGCCACATCGGCGAAAACGGTGGGCTCGACGAAGCAGCCGCGGTTCTCGACATAGACCCGGTTGCCACCGGTCACCAGCCGCGCGGTATCGCGCCCGCCCTCGATGTAGGACAGGATGCGCTTCGTCTGGGTCTCGTCGACGATCGCACCCATGGTCGAGGCGGTGTCGAGCGGATTGCCGGGTCGGTACTTTTCCGCCCGCTCCACCACCTTTTCGAGGAAGGCGTCGGCGATCGGTTTCTCGACATAAAGCCGCGAGTTGGCCGAGCAGACTTCGCCCTGGTTGAAGAAGATGCCGAACGCCGCCATGTCGGCGGCCGCGTCCAGGTCCTCGCAATCGGCGAAGACCAGATTCGGGCTCTTGCCGCCGCATTCGAGCCAGACCTGCTTCATGTTGGACTGGCCGGAATAGGTCAGGAAGTACTTGCCGACCTCGGTGGAACCGGTGAAGGCGATGCAGTCGACGTCCGGGTGCAGGCCGAGGGCCTTGCCGGCGGTTTCGCCGTAGCCGGTGACGACGTTCAGCACGCCTTCGGGAAGGCCCGCTTCGAGCGCCAGCTCCGCCAGCCGCAGGGCGGACAGCGGCGACTGTTCGGCCGGCTTGAGGACGACGGAATTGCCGAGCGCCAGCGCCGGGGCGCATTTCCAGGTCGCCATGTCGAGCGGAAAATTCCACGGCACCACGGCGCCGATCACGCCGAGCGGCTCTCGGCGGACCAGCGCCAGGTCGCCGCGGCCTGTCGGGGCGACTTCGTCATAGACCTTGTCGATCGCCTCGGCATACCACTGGAAGAAGGCGGCCGAGCCCGGCACGTCGACGGTGGCCGCGTCCACCACCAGCTTGCCCATGTCGAGGCTGTCGAGCAGCGCGAACTCCGTCAGGTTCTCGCGGATCAACTCGGCAAGCTTCAACAGCACCGCCTTGCGCTCGCCGGGTGTCTTGCGCGACCAGCGGCCGTCCTCGAAGGCGGCGCGGGCCGACTTCACGGCGCGGTCGACGTCGGCGGCATCGCCCGCGGCCACCCGCGCCATCACCTCGCCGGTCGCCGGATTGACGCAGTCGAAGGTCTCGCCCGACAGAGCGGGCACGAACCTGCCGTCGATGAACACCTTGTCGCGCAAGGTGATGCGTCTGGCTTCGGCGGCCCAGTCGCGGGTGGAGAGATCGGTCATGGCAGTCGGCTCCAGGCTGGCGTTTGGCGTTACTCGTCTCCGGGAACGCCGTAGCGCGGCGCTGCCGTCGGATCGAGCGCGCGGGTGACGTAATCGTCGAGCTGCGGCTTGTAGAGGTCCCAGAGCTTGCCGAGCGCGCCGACGGGATCGTCCTCATCCCAGTCGACCCTGAGATCGGCAACGGGCCAACTCACCGTGTCGACGATCAGCATGCCGGCCGAGTGCTCCGGCCCGGCTTCGCCCCCGGCGGCCAGCCCCGCCTGCATCGTCGCCAGAAGCCGGTCGGCCAGGTGGCCCCTGGAGCCTTCGAACGCGTGCACCATCGCTTCGGGAACGGCATCGTCGTAGAGCAGGTTGCCGGCGGCGACGCAGTCGCGCCCCTCGTGGGTCGCGTGAACGCCGAGCGTGTTCGCGCCGGAATAGGCGGCCGTGCCTCCATTGCCGTCGACGATCGCGAGCTGCCGATAGGCGGCGAACTCGTACCCGTCGAGCAGGGTTTCCAGCGTCTGCATTGCCGACAGGCCGTCTGCAAGAAGGGCGATGCCCATCTGGCCGAGCGCCGGATCGGTGATGTTCTGCGTCGCGACGACGCCCGCGCCCGCCTGCGCGAAGGCGCACCGCGCCGCGACGGCGGGCGAGGACGACGAGATCGCGATGCCGAACATGCCGGTCTGGGCACAGCGCGCCGAGATGGAAAAGGTCATCGCTCAGACCTCATCGGGGATGACCGCGATCGCGTCGATCTCCACCAGCCATTCGGGCCGTGCCAGCGCCGAGATGACGATACCGGTCGAGACCGGGAACACGCCCTTCAGCCACTTGCCGACGACGCGATAGACCTCTTCGCGGTACCGCGGGTCGATGATGTAGATCGTGATCTTGGTGATGTGCGATAGCTCGGAACCGGCTTCCTCGAGCAGCATCTTGATGTTGGCCATCGCCTGCTCGGCCTGCCCTTCTGCACTGCCGATCGCCACGCTCTCGCTGGTGTCGAGATCCTGGCCGATCTGGCCGCGCACGAAGACCATCGTGCCGCGCGCCACCACCGTCTGGCACAGGTCGTTGTCGAGCTTCTGCTCGGGGTATGTGTCCTTGGTGTTGAACTGGCGGATACGGGTATGGGTCGGCATTCGGAATGAACTCTCGCTGTGATCAGGCCGGATCGGCGACGGCGCCGGGATAAACCATGTAGGCACGCTGCTTGGCGATGTGGTCGGCGACGTACTTCGCATCGTACCAGACGCCCCAGATGAAGGACGAGCCCCGGCGCGTCTGCCACGGCAGGCCGAGATAGTAGATACCGGGCTCCGCGGAGATACCGCGCCGATGGATCGGCTTGCCGGTCTCGTCGCAGGCGCCCCCCTTCAGCCAGGAAAAGTCCTGGGTGAACCCCGTGGCCCAGATGATCGAGGTGACGCCGGCCTTCTTGAGATCGAGCGCGCGGATCGGATCGGTCATGCAGGCGGGGTCGGTGCCGATCTCGTGCGCCTCCGGCTCCGGCGGCAGGTCGAGGCCGTTCTGCTCGATGAAGGCGTCGGCCTCGCGGAGGAGCGACAGGTAGTTCGCGTCTCCGGCCTTGACGTTCTCCGCGACGTCGCCGGCGAACGTGACGACGCCGTCCTTGTATTCCTCGGTACGGCCGACCAGCGTGATGCCCTGCGCCGCGAGTTCGCGGAAATCGACCGTGTGGCCGCCGCGTGCGCCGCTGACGGCAATGGTCGTGTGCTCCGAGTTCGGGTTCGCTTCCATGTCCCACTTGTTCAGGACACCGAGCCACCAGACGAAATCGCGGCCGCGATAGCGGCGCGGCGGGCGGTCGTGCGGCCCGACAGAGAGATAGACCTCGCGGCCCGCGGCGCGCAGCTCGTCGGCGATCTGAACGCCCGAGGAGCCGGCGCCGACGATCAGCACCGCGCCGTCCGGAAGCTGGCCGGGATTGCGATAGTCGGCCGAATGGATCTGCGTCAGTCCGGCCATGTCCGGCACGAGCGGCGGGATCAGCGGCTTCTGGAAGGGTCCGGTGGCGGCGATGACGTAGCTGGCCTTGATCGGGGCGTCCGACGTCTCGATATGGAAGCCCGGGCGGCCCTCGTTGCGGCGCACCTCGGTGACCTCGACGCCGCATCGGACAGGCGCGCCGATTTTCTCGGCATAGGCCACCATGTAGTCGGCGACCTCGTCCTTGCCGGCGAAATCATCCGGGCCGCATTTGAATTCCATGCCGGGGAAGCGGTCGTGCCACGCGGGGCCGTTGGCGACCAGCGAATCCCAGCGCTGCGTCCTCCAGCGTTCGGCAATACGGTCGCGCTCAAGCACGACGTGCGGAATCCCGTGCCGGCTGAGATGTTCGCTTGCCGCCAGGCCTGCCTGTCCCGCACCGACAACCAGCACGTCAGTTTTCTCGACGGTCATCTCCGATTCCCCCCCATGTCTTCGCTTCAGGGCGACCTTGGGCAGACGTCCGCGTGCCGCCCGGCGCCTTGCCATCTGATCAGACCAACGACGGTGCCACCGGTTGCGGCTTAAGCAAATTATTTCTTTTTATTCCGCAGCTTCAGGAATTCCGAACCAGCCGCCCTGTAATCTGGTCAGGAAAGCGTCCCGACCAGCTTCGACAGCATCGCCCGGCAGGACTGGAGCTGTTCGAGGGCGACGAACTCGTCGGGCTTGTGGCCCTGGTCCATGAAGCCCGGCCCGCAGACGACGACGGGGATGCCGAAGGTGTTGGCGAACAGACCGCCTTCGGTGCCGTAGGAGACCTTCATCGGCCCCTCGGCACCGGACAACGCCAGCGCGCGACTCACCGCCTCACTCTGGGTTTCCGTCTCGAGACCCGGATACTCGTTGAAGACCTCCACGGAGATCCCCGTCTCGGGAAACCGCGCCTGCGCGGCCGTGCTCAGCCGGTCGGCCTCGCCGAGAAGACGGTCGAAGATGGCGCGGCTGTCGTCGCTGGCGATGTTGCGGATCTCGAAGGACAGGGTGCAATGGTCGGGCACGATGTTCAGCGCCGTGCCGCCGTGGATGATCCCGGCATGCAGCGTCGTATAGGGGACGCTGAAAGCGTCGTCGCGGGTGCCCTGGGCCTCGAATTCGGCCTGCAGTCCACGGATGTACGAAATCAGGTCGGTGGCCAGATGGATAGCATTCAGGCCGGTCGGGGCGAGCGCCGAATGGGCGGCATGTCCGTGGCAATGCGCGTGAGCGCCGAGCTTGCCCTTGTGGCCGGTGGCGACCTGCATACCGGTCGGCTCGCCGACGAGAACCCATTCCGGTTTCAGCCCGGCATTCGCCAGCGACTCCAGCATCGGGCGAACACCGACGCAGCCGATCTCCTCGTCATAGGAGAGCGCCAGATGCAGCGGTTTCGTGAGCGCCGAGCGATCGGCCGTCAGCATCGCCTCTATGGCGAGCGCGCAGAAGCCCTTCATATCGGCGGTGCCGCGCCCGTAGAGCCTGCCGTCCCTGCGCGACATGCGGAAGGGGTCGCAGGTCCAGTCCTGCCCGTCGACGGGAACGACATCGGTGTGGCCGGACAGCACAACCCCGCCGGGCCCTTCCGGCCCGATGGTAGCGAACAAGGAGGCGCGGTCGCCCGCCTCGCCTGGAAAAAGCCGCGCCTCGATGCCCGCCTCGGCCAGCAGGTCAGCGACATAGCGGATCAGGTCCCAGTTACCGTCCCGGCTGACGGTGGGAAAGGCAATCAGCTTGTCGAGGATGTCTACGGCGCGGTCCATGTGCTCATACTACCTGTTTCAGCCCGGTCGCCACCAGTTCACGCACCGCCTATTCGGTCAAGGGCAATAGCTCGGTGATCTCGCGTTTGAAGGGCAAGACCCCTTCGGCCGGCGGCTCGGCGTCCAGTTCCTCTGCATAGCGGCGGCCGGCATATGTGGCGTGCGCGATGGTCGCCGGTGCGAGACAATCGCCGATCGCGACGACACTTTCGATGCCCGCGTCCGCCCAGTCTGTCTCGCGCGCCTTCAGATCCCGGTACAGAGCCTCATCCGGCAGCCGAGCGGTGACGAGTACGACGGAGTCGGCGGCGATCTCCTCGATCCGGTCAGTAAACATGCAGGCGAGGCTCGCGTTGCCCGGACCGATCGCGACCACCGCCTTGAAGCTCAGGATCGATACCCCCTTCTCGATCAACCGCTTCTGGATGAAGTGCTGCTCCATCGTGGCGCGGGTCCAGGTGGAGGCCTCGGACGCCGGGGTGACGTAGGTCACGTCGCAACCCTTGTCGGCCAGCAGTTCCGCCATGACGCCGCCCATGTAGTAGTGATCGTCGTCGAACACGACGACGCGCCCGCCCTCCGGCATGGTGCCGGCCATGACGTGCGAAGGCGAATAGACGGCGGCTCCCTCCTCGATCTCGATGGGCTGCGTGTGGTAGTGGCCGACGCCGTCGGCCCGCCAGGTCGCGCCGGTCGCGACCGCGATCCTCGGAATGCCGAAGGACAGGACGTCCTCCGCGGACAGGCGGCTGTCGAAATAGGTCTCGACGTTCGGCAACTGGGTGAGTTGCATCTTGCGGTAATCGGCCACCCGGACCCAGACCGACAGGCCGGGCAACTTCGCCTCCTGCAGCACCCGGCCGCCGAGCTCGGTGCCGGCCTCGGCAAGCGTCACAGCATAGCCCCGCTTGCCCAGCGCCTGCGCGGCCTCGAGTCCGGCCGGCCCGCCGCCGACGATCAGGACGGGCTTGTCGCTTTCCGCCCCTCGAATCCGTTCGGGATGCCAGCCCTTGCGCCATTCTTCCGCCATCGTCGGGTTCTGGGTGCAGCGGATCGGCGACATGGTGAAGTCGCCGGAGACGCAGATGTTGCAGCCGATGCACTCGCGAATGTCTTCGAACCGGCCCTCCTCGATCTTTTTCGGCAGGAACGGATCGGCAATCGACGGGCGCGCGGCGCCGATCATGTCGAGCACGCCCTTGCGCACGAGGCTCGCCATGCGGTCGACGGAGGTATAGCGGCCGACGCCGACGACGGGCTTCGTGGTCAGCCGCTTGACGCCATCGATGAAGGGCTCCTGCGCCCCCTCTTCGGCAAAGCGCGAGGTGCGGCTGTCGTTCTCCCAGCCCGCCAGCGTCACGTCCCACAGGTCCGGCAGGTCGGCCATCAGGCCGATCATGTCCTCGACCTCCTCCTTGTAGAGACCGCCCTCGCCCAGAAGCTCGTCCACGGAAATGCGGATCGGCACCGCGCAGGTGTCGCCGACGGCGTCCTTGGTCTCCTCGGTGATCTCGCGCATCAGGCGGATGCGGTTCTCGATGGAGCCGCCGTATTCGTCGACCCGATCGTTGTAACGCCGGGACAGGAAGTGATGCAGGAAGCCGAGCGCGTGGGCGGCGTAGACGTAGATCAGGTCGAAGCCGGCGGTCTTCGCACGGCGCACCGCGGCGAGGTGCCACTTGCGGACGTTGCGAATGTCTTCCAGATCCATCCGCCGGGCCTGGACGGGATCGTAGGTAAAGGTCGCGACGGGGAGGTGCGCCGGGCCCATCGGCACTTCGCGGGAGTAGAGGTTGGGGCCGTTCATGCCGTTATAGGCAAGTTCGATTCCGGCCAGCGATCCGTGCTCGTGGATCTTGTCGACCATGCGCGAAAGCGCGGGGATGTCGCGGTCGTCCCACAGGCGCAGTTCGATGAAGGGCGTGATCTCGGAGGTATGGTGGAACTCGACCTGCTCGGTGCAGACCACCGCCCAGCCGCCCTCCGCCTTGACGCCGCGCATATGGGCGAGCGCGGTGGGGTCGCGATAGCCCATGCCGTTGCAGTGGGGCACCTGATAGAAGCGGTTGCGGGCCGTGACGGGCCCGATCTTCACCGGCTCGAACAAAATGTCGTGGCGCACCGGTCGATCGGTCCGCGAACCTTGTCCCTCGCTGGCAGACATGCAGGCGTACTCCTTCTCCGGGCCCAATGGTGCACAGAGATGGCTTAGAGGGAAGCAAGGATATCCTGATTTCTGCTTCGAAATTTCCAAAGCAGCGCATCTTCAATCAAGGCCCGCGCGGAGAGATGTGCGGCCACCGGTTCCGTCATTACGCATCCGGTCGGCGGTGCACGCCCCGCAACCGGTGCGCGAATTCGCAGCCGCACATACGCGCCTTCGCACCTGCACATTGACCCTCGTCAAATCGGCTGCTTATATCATAATCAGAAACACTGTTTCATAATGAGGAACAAGCGGAGGAAGCATGAAAGTTCTTCACACCCTGTTGGCCGGTGCCGTCGCCGTAGGCGCGATGACCGGTTTCGCGGCTGCAGCCGACTATACGTTCAAGATCGGCCACGCAGCCTCCAGCCAGCATGCCTTTAACAAGGGCGTCGAGATGTTCGCCGAGGCGGTCGCGGAGAAGACCGGCGGAAAGGTCGAGGTCGAGGTGATCGGCGATCGACAGCTCGGCGACGACAAGCAGCTTCTCGAAGGCGCCCAGCTCGGCACCATCGACGGGGCGCTGGTCTCCGCACCGATCTTCCCGCTGGCGGCCGGCGCTGCGGCCTTCGACGCCCTGCAGCTGCCTTTCGTGGTCACCTCCTACGACGACATGTCGGCCGCCCTGTCGGGTCCGGTCGGCCAGAAGCTGCTCGACAGCCTCGATGCCAAGGGCATGAAGGGCCTGTCCTTCTATGAAGCCGGCCAGCGCCATTTTCTGAGCCGCGAGAAGCCTGTGAAATCGATCGGCGATTTCGATGGCCTGAAGACCCGCATCGTGCCGATCCCGCTGCACAAGGCGACCTGGGAAGCCGTCGGCACCAACCCGGTCGGCATGCCTTATGGCGAAGTCTACTCGGGCCTCGAGACCGGCGTGATCGACGCCGTCGAGATCAACCTGTCGTCGATCGAATCCGAGAACCTGTTCCAGAACGCCAAAGAAGTGACGCTGACGGGCCACTATTTCTGGCCGGGCGTGCTGGTGATGAACAAGGCCAAGTTCGACGCGCTGCCGGACGACATCCAGCAGGCGCTGATCGATGCCGGCCACGAGACGATCGCCGCCCACTACCAGTTCGTGAAGGAAGACGAGGAGCGCGTGAAGGCGGCGCTTCAGGACCAGGGCGTGACGATCAACGAGCTCGACGACCTGCAGGCCATGCAGGACAAGACCGCTCCGGTGGTCGAGGAATGGTCCGGAAAGGATCCGGTCATCGGCGAGTTCATCGAAACAGTCCGCAAGGGATCGTAAGGATGACCGATAAGGCGCAAGCCTATCAGTGGAAAGACCTGCCCCGGGAACATGTGCGTCCCGGGGTAGCCCGGGCCGGGTTCCGGGGCAACGACGTCATGCTGTGCATGAACTGGCTCGAACCGGGGATGGAAGTGCGGCCACACAGCCATCCGCACGAACAGCTGGTGATGGTGGTGAAGGGCCGGATGCGCTTCTACATCGGCGACGATACCGTCGACGTCGAAGAAGGCGGCGTTGTCCGGATCCCGCCGGACATCGAGCATTGCGGCGAAGTGCTCGGTGACGAGCCGGTTCTGAACCTCGATGTGTTCTCGCCGCTGCGCGAGGACTACCTGCACCTCGTGACCTATCAAAAGGACTCATTCGAGACCGCCTGACCGCTCAAGCGGTTGATATCCCTGACAAACGGCCGGCTCGCAAGCCGGCCGAACGGGGAGCGTTCACCCGAAAAAGACGGCCGGACCCGGCAGGAGGAAACGGAACGATGGGCTTTCTGACCACCATTGCTCAGGCCTACAGGGCCCTGATGGTTGCCGTCCTCGGCTTCCTGATGGCCACGCTGTTCGTCGTGATGTGCGTGCAGGTGTTCTTCCGCTACGGGCTGAACTCCTCGCTGATATGGGCGGAGGAAGTCTGCCGCTACCTGCTGATCTGGCTTTCGTTCCTGGCCTGCGGCATCGCCTACCAGCGCGGCGAAGTCGCGGCGATGCGCATCCTAGTCGACGCCGCTTCGGCCCGGATCGCCTCCCTGCTGGCGGTAATCGCGGATGCCGCCGTCCTGATCCTGCTCGGCGTCCTGATCGTCTACGGCTGGAAGTACGCCGTCTTTTCCGGCGGACAGACGATGCCCGCCGCCGATTTCATCTGGACCGACATACTCGGCGGCGAAGGCTCCGCCAACCTGTCGCTGTTCTGGATCTACGTGGCCATACCGGTCGGCGCGACCCTGCTTGGCATTCATATCGCGGTCCATCTCGCGAGTTGCCTGAAGTCGCTGTCCGACGGCAGCCGACCGGTCTTTCCCGAAGGTGTGGAGGACGAGCTTTGATTCCCTATCTCGGCGGCTTCGCCGCGTTCCTCCTGATCGGCGTCCCGGTCGCATTGGCGCTCGGCCTCGCCTCGCTGGTCTACCTGTTCCTGACCGGCCACACGCACCTGCTGATCGCCTTCCCGCAGCGCATGATCGCCGGCGTCGACCAGTTCGTGCTGCTGACGATCCCCTTCTTCCTGCTGGCCGGCAACTTCATGAACGCCGGCGGCATAACCGAAGAAATCGTCAAGCTGGCGCAGACGCTGGTCGGGCGCGTCCGCGGCGGCCTTGCCGCCGTTACCGTGGTCGCCAGCATGATGTTCTCCGGCGTCAGTGGCGCGGCCACGGCAGAAGCCTCCGCGCTGGGCTCGGTGCTGATCCCCGCCATGCGGCGCGATGGCTACGACCCGCGCTATGCCGCTGCCCTGGTCGCGACCAGTTCGATCCTTGGCCCGCTGGTGCCGCCGTCGCTCGCGCTCATTCTCTACGGCGTCATGACCGGAACCTCGATTGGCGATCTCTTCGTCGCCGGCATCGGCCCGGCCGCCATCCTGTGCCTGGCGTTGATCGTCTACGTGCTGGTCAAGGCGCATCGCGAAGACCATCCGGTCGCGCCGCAGATCTCGAAGGACGAACGCCGGCGGTCGCTGATCCGTGGTGCCCCTGCGCTGCTGCTGCCGGTGATCATCGTCGGCGGCATCCGATCGGGCATCTTCACGCCGACGGAAGCCGCCGCCATCGCCGCACTCTACGCCCTGCTGCTCAGCGTCTTCCTGTACCGGACCATGGGCCTTCGGTCGCTCTGGAAATCGCTGTTCGAGACCGCGACCCTGTCGGCCGGCATCATGCTGATCGTCGCGATGGCGAGCATGACCGCCTTCGTCCTCGGCTTCGAGAATATCCCCAGGCAGATCGCCGAGAGCCTTCTGTCGCTCACGACGGAGCCGGCGCTGTTGCTGCTCCTGATCAACGGCCTGCTGCTGATGCTCGGGCTGTTCCTGGAACCGCTGGCGGCCCTGATCCTCGTCATCCCGATTCTCAAGGAAGTGGTGACCACGATCGGCCTCGACCCGGTCCAGTTCGGCGTCATGGTCGTGCTCAACCTGATGGTCGGCATGATCACCCCACCGGTCGGCCTGTGCCTGTTCATCGTCAGCGCCATCGGCCGTGTGCCGCTGGAAGGCGTCAGCCGCGCCGCCCTGCCGATGATCGTGATCTGCGTCGCCGTGCTGATCCTCGTCGCCTTTGTGCCCGAGGTGACTCTCTACCTCCCCAGCGTGATCGCCGAGTGAGGAGCATCAGATGACCGACGAAAAGCCCCCGGCCGGCATCCAGTCGCTGAAATCGGCCTTCAAGGTGATCGAGGAGATGGCCGCCCTCGGCGAGCCGGTCGGCGTAACCGAACTGTCGAAGGCGCTCGGCATGCCGAAGACGCGGACCTTCCGCTACCTCAGGACCCTGAAGACGCTCGGCTACGTGTCGCAGGACACCTCGACGGAAAAGTACCGGCTGACGCTCCGCCTGTTCCATCTCGGCCAGGCGGTGGCGGATTCGACGCAACTGCTGACCGAAGCTCGCTCTGCGCTGATCCAGCTTCGCAAGGAGACCGGCCAGACCGCGACCTTGTCGAGCATCGAAGACGACGGCGTACGGGTTCTCGACATCGTGCGCGCGCAGTCGCCGGTGCAGATCGTGACGCGACCAGGCGCCCTGCTCGAGTTCCATTCCTCGGCCCAGGGGCGTGTGGCGCTCGCCTTCGGTCCGCCGAAGCTCTGGGATGCGGTCCGTGGCAAGGCGCTGACGCGCTGGACGCCGAAGACCGACATCGACATCGAGAAACTCGAGGCCGAAGTCGCCAAGACCCGGGAACGGGGCTGGGCAACGGCGCCGGAGCAGACGCTGGTCGGCGTCAACGCGCTGGCCGCGCCGATCTTCGATTCCAATGGCGCGCTGATCGCGACCACTACGGTCGCCGGTTCGCTGCAACACGTGCCGGTCGATCCGCCGGCAGAGCTTCTCGCCGCCGTTCTTCAGGCGGCACGACGCGTTTCCGAAAATCTAGGCTGCACGGAGTATCCTGTATGACGCATCATGCGCTCGCGGTCGATATTGGCGGAACCTTCACCGACATCGTTCTGGTGTCGGGTGACGGGACGAGCCATGTCGACAAGACCCTGACAACCCATCACGATCTGCTGGAAGGCTTCTTCCGGGGCGTCGGCCTAGTCCTCGACCGGGCCGGTATCGCACCGAAGGACGTCAACGACGTGGTGGTGCATGCGACCACGGTCGTCACCAACGCACTGATCGAGCGCAAGGGTCCGCCGACGGCCCTGATCCTGACCAAGGGCTTCCGCGACATCCTCTACATCCGTAACGAACACCGTTACGACATGTACGACCCCCAGATCGAGTTTCCCGATCCGCTGATTACCCGCGACCTGACCTTCACCGTCGACGAGCGCACTTTTGCCGACGGCGATATCGGCAAGGCGGTCGACGCGGCCGAAATCCGCGCTATCGCCGCCGAGTTGAAGGCGAAGGGCGTCGAGTCCGTCGCAGTGTGCCTGCTGAACTCCTACAAGAACGCCGAGAACGAGCAGGAAGTCGGCCGCATCCTCGCCGAGGAACTGCCTGACCTGTTCGTGTCGCTGTCGAGCGACATCGCCCCGCAGATGCGCGAGTACCTGCGCACCTCGACGACGGCGATCAACGCGTTCACGCAGCCGATCACCCGGCCCTACCTGAACGCACTGACCGAGGAGTTACAGACTCGCGGCTTCGGGCAGCTTCCTCTGATCATGCTGTCGAGCGGCGGCGTCGTCGGTGCACCGACGGCAGGGCGTAATCCGGTGCGCATGATCGAATCCGGCCCAGCGGCCGGCGCGCTGGTGGCGAGCTACTTCGCCCGACGGTTCGACATTCCGAACCTGATTTCCTTCGACATGGGCGGCACGACGGCAAAGGCGTGTCTGATCCTCGATTACGAACCGCTGGTCACCGGCGAGTTCGAGGTCGATCGGCGTTACCGGTTCAAACCGGGCAGCGGCATGCCGATTACCGTTCCCTCGATCGACATGATCGAGATTGGCGCCGGCGGTGGGTCTATCGCCCGCGTCGACTCTCTTGGACTGCTAAAAACAGGGCCGGACAGCGCCGGCTCGCAACCCGGACCCGTATGTTACGGCCGTGGCGGCACCCAACCCTGCATCACGGACGCCGACGTGGTGCTCGGGATCCTAGATCCTGACAACTTCCTCGGCGGCGACATGAAGCTCGACGCCGACGGCGCGCGGGCTGCCCTCGGTGCGCTCGGCGAGAAGCTCGGCGTGTCGGCAGAAAAGACCGCGCTCGGCGTATTCGAGGTGGTCTGCGAACAGATGGCCGCAGCCGCCCGTGCTCACGCCACCGACCGCGGCGTCGACTATCGCGGCCTGCCGATGCTCGCCTTCGGCGGCGCCGGCCCGGTCCATGCCTGCAAGGTTGCCGAACTGGTCGACGCCAGCATGGTGATCTACCCCCCGCTCGCCAGCGTCCTGTCGGCGTTCGGCACGCTGGTGACGCCGGCCAAGATCGACCTGGTTCGGTCCGAACTCGTCCGCCTCGAGGACATCGACTGGACGAAGCTCGGCGCGACGCTCGACTCGATGATCGCCGAAGGCAAGGAAGCCCTGCTGGAAGCGGGCCTCGACACGTCCGAGGCAAGTTTCGGCTTCGCCGCCGACATGCGCTATGTCGGCCAGCAGTCGGAAATCGCCGTGCAGTTCGCCGACGATCCCCGCAACATAGCCGACCCGGCGGCGCTGCGCGCGACCTTCGAGGCCGACTACGAAAAAGTCTATGGCCTGAAGCTCGACGACATGCCGGTCGAGGTGGTGAGCTGGCGCGTCGTGGCGCAGGGCAAGCCGCCGGCGCGCGCGGCAAAGGTCGCCTTCGCTACCGAGCCGGCCGAACCGAAGCGGACCCGCAAGGTCCACCTCGCCGACACTCCGGTCGACGTGCCGGTCTACGATCGCGCCGCGATCGCTCCGGGCCAGGTCATCGACGGCCCGGTCATCGTCGAGGAACGCGAAACCACTGCATTCATCCTGCCGGGCTGGTCGGTCGACCTGCACGAGAACGGCAGCCTGATCGCACGCAAAAGGTAAGCCTGATATGGACGGTATCGAACTCGAAATTCTCTGGTCGAACGTCATCTCGATCGTTTCCGAGCAGGCCCGCGCCCTGCAGCGCGTTGCCTTCTCGCCGGTGGTGCGCGAGGCCGGCGATCTGGCCAACGCGATCTTCGACAAGCGGGCTCGGATGGTGGCGCAGGCCGTTACCGGCACTCCCGGCCACATCAACTCGCTGGGCGCCGCAGCCCGCAACCTCCTGAAGGCGATCCCGCCGGAGACGCTCGTCCCCGGCGACGTGCTGATCACCAACGATCCGTGGATGTCGGCTGGCCACTTCTTCGATATCACGGTGCTGACGCCGATCTTCAAGGGGTCCGAGATCATCGGCTATTGCGGCTCGACGATCCATCACACCGATATCGGCGGCTATGGCGTCGGCTCGGGGGCCCGCGACATCCACGAGGAAGGCCTCTGGATTCCCGTGCTGAAACTCTACGAGGGCGGCAAGCCCAACGAGACGCTGCACGCGATCCTGAAGCAGAATGTGCGCACACCGGATTCGCTGTTCGGCGATCTCGGCGCGCAGGTCGCCAGCGGCAACATCGCGGCGGAACGCCTGAACCTGATGTGCGAGCGCTACGGGCTCAACGACATCGAGGAACTGGCCGACGAGATCATCTCCCGCTCGGAAAAGGCGACCCGCGAGGCGATCTCCAAGCTGCCGGGCGGCACCTATCACGGCGAGAGCAAGTTCGACGTGCCGAGCGGCGACATCATCACGCTGCATACGGCAGTGACGATCGACTCCGAATCCGGCGACATCACCATCGACTTCGAGGGATCGTCTGGTCCGAGCCCGATCGGCATCAACGTCGTGCCGGCCTATACCCACGCGTACGCGACATTCGCCGTGCGCTCGACGCTCAATCCAGAACTGCCGAACAATTTCGGCAGCCTGTCGCCGATCAAGGTGACGGCACCGGAGAGCTGCATCGTCAATGCCAAGTACCCCTCCCCGGTCAACGCCCGCCACGTTGTCGGCATGTACGTGCCGTTCCCGATCCTGAAGGCGCTGTCGCATGTCGCGCCGGAAAAGGTCGTGTCGGAAGGCTCGGGCGCGGTCTGGACGATCCAGGTGCAGGGCCGCGACAAGGCCGGCAAGCCCTTCACCAGCTCGATGTTCAACTATTCGGGCGGCATGGGCGCACGCGCGACCAAGGACGGCCTGTCGGCGATCTGCTACCCGACCGGCGTCGCGGCGGTGCCCACCGAAGTGCTGGAAGCAGCGATGCCGATCGAGTTCACCTGCAAGGAACTGGAACTCGGCTCGGGCGGCGACGGCAAGTACAAGGGCGGCGACGGCCAGCGCATCGGCTACCGGATGCGGACCGACTCGACGTGGCTTCTGAACGCCATTCCCTCGCGCCTGAAAGAAGGGCCGGAAGGGCTCTTTGACGGCGGTAGCGGCGCCGTCGGCCGCTTCGAGATCAACGGCAAGGCCGCCGCCGAAGCCAAGAAGATCGAGATGCAGCCGACCGACGAAGTGATGATGGTGACGCCGGGCGGCGGCGGCTACGGCCGCGCCGGCTGAGGCAACACCACGACCGGTCAGGTGATCCCGCCATCTGCAAGGATCGTCTGACCGGTGATCCACTCGGCGTCTTCGGACGCCAGGAAGGTCACGATCCCGGCGATGTCGCCGGGCTGGCCGATCCGCCGGAGCGGCGTCATCGCCGCGACGGCCTCGCCGCGCTCCCTGATCGCATCGGCCGTCATGTCGGTCTCGATCAGGCCCGGCGCCACCGCATTGACAGTAATCCCCTTCGGACCGAGTTCCTTCGAGATCCCCCGCACGAACGCCGTAACCGCGGCCTTGGTGGCGGAATAGACCGACGTCGTCGCCATCGGCGCCTGCGCCAGCCGTGATGAGAAGTGCACGATCCGACCGCCCGGTGACGGCAGGTGCGGGGCGGCGGCTTTCGTCAGGATCATGGTGCCCAGAACGTTGGTGTCGAAGAGTGCCCGGTAATGCTCCTCGTCGATCTCCTCGAGCGGCTTGTAGGTGCCGATCCCTGCGGCATTGACGAGAACGTCGAGGCGACCGAACGCGTCGACGGTCTGCCGCACCATGCCGGCCGCCTCGTCCGGCTTTCCGACATCGCCGCGCACCGCCACGCCACGACGTCCGCGCGCCTCGACCTCCGCTACGACACGCTGCGCGGCCTCCGCGTCCGAGCGGTAACAGACCGCGACGTCTGCCCCGAGGGTGGCGAAGCGGCGGACCACCTCGGCGCCTAAGCCCCGGCTGCCGCCGGTGACCAGGACGGCCTTGTCGAGAAACGGTTTCGTGTCGGTCATGGGTATCGGCTCCGGTTGGTCTATCGCGCCTTGGCCCAGGCGTTTGCGGGAACGAGATCGAGCGGATCGTGCGCCGACAGGCCGCGGTCGACCGGTTTCGCCGCGGCCGCGACAACGCGATCGGCGAGCTCGTCGAGATAGGTCGCCCGGCCCGCATCGTCGACACGCGGTGCGGCATAGGCGACGAAGGGAGCTTCCACCTCATAACCCATGTATTCGAGCGCGAGGCGCCGGGTCTGCCGCAGCACCGTGTCGATCGGGCCGTAGACGCCCTCGTCCGAGAACCGTTCGATGGTGCCGCCGGTGGTGACCGACAGGAATGCCCTTCGGCCCTTGAACACGCCGGTATCGAAACGGGCGCCGTCGACATAGGCAAAGCCGTAGGCGAGCACGCGTTCGAGCCAGCCCTTGACGATCGCCGGCGGTCCGCCCCACCACAGCGGAAACTGCAGCATCAGCATGTCGGCGTCGGCGACCTTCGCCTGTTCGCGGGCGATCTCGGGTGCGAAGCCGCCGTGCTTGGCGGCATGCGCCTGCTCGGCCTGGTAGTGGAAGACATCCGGGTCGGCGACGGTGGTGAAATCGTGCCGGCCGGCGACGGGATTGAAGCCGTCGCCATAGAGGTCCGACACGGCGACGGTGTGCCCGGCCTCCTCCAGCGCGGCGCGTGCGCGTTCGGCCAGAGCCGCGTTGAAGGACTTCGGCTCCGGATGGGCGTAGACGATCAGAACGTTCATCGGCTCTCCGGTCAGGCCGCGAGGTCGAGCAGCGTCGCGGCGTTGCGCGAGGTGATGGTGCGGATGTCGTCGGAGGACACCTGCAGGTCGAGCAGCATGTCGACGATCATCCGGTAGCCGTCGACCGGCTTCGGCGCCTGGGTGAGGCCGAGGTCGGAGCCGAGGATCGTCCTGTCGACGCCGGCGACTTCCAGCAGGTGCGCCATGTCCTGCGCGTCGTGCTTCTTCGCCCGGCTGTCGACGAACATGCAGATCGAATGCTCCATGTAGACGCCGAGGCCGGCGAGCTGGCGGATGTCCGCATCCGAGAAGCCGACGACATAGGTCGGGTGGTTGACCAGCATCTTCTTGACGCCGCGCTTCACCGCCTCCTCGAACAATACGTGCTGCTCGCTGACATGCAGGTGACCGCCGGCGAGAATGATGTCGCCCTCCGCGATCAGGTCGAGACACTGCTTTGTCTCGTCCGTCAGAGTGCCGGCATCATCGAGTACGGTGAGCGGGATCGGATCCAACATTGGCCGGGCCGTCTTGGGGAACGACTTCGACTCGTAGGCCTTGATGTGATTGGCCGCCGCGAACGTCGGCATCCAGACGATCTTGCCGCCGAGCTTGATGGCGTGGTCGACCGCATGCGGGTTGACGCCGCCCGATGCGTTGTTGAGCGCGACACCGGAGAACAGCTCGATCTCGGCATCCGGATAGACCGACTTCAGCACCTCGCAGTGCGGCATGCCGACATAGTAATGGTCCTTGTAGAGCAGTGCCTTGAAGCCGGCGTCGCGCGCCTCGAGGAACGCCTGGTGATGATCCAGGATGCGCGGCATCGCCGCCGGCCCGCTGTGGCAGTGCAGGTCGACGGCGCCAACCAGCAGGTCGTCGATCTGCTGCGCCCTGCCCGGCTCGAAATTGGGCAACGGCACGATCATCGGATAGTCTGTGGTCGCTTCGGCCATGTCAGTCTCCTCGCGTGTACTGGTATCGTGTGTCGACGCTACTTGCGGCCAATCGCGGCAAGATCGGCCAGCGCTGCCGTCGCCGCCTTGCGCATGAACCCCTGGTCGGATGCGACGATGAACGCCGTCGCTCCCTTGTCCTGAAAGCCCCTCGCCTCTTCCGCATTCGCCACCATGACGGCGACGGGTTTGCCGGCCTTTTTCGCGGCGGCGAGGATCGTGTCGCAGGCGTTGCGGACTTCCGGCGCGTTGGCGGTCTCGACCTTGTAAGCGACGGTCAGATCGCCGCGGCCGATGAAGAAACCGTCGAGGCCTTCGGTAGCGACGATGGCGTCGATCTCATCGAGCGCCTCGGGGTCCTCGATCATGCCGATGGCCGTCACCGTATCGTCCTGCCGGTCGACGTGCTCCCACATGCCGGTCGCGCCGAAGCCGCCTGCACGGGTGGTGTTGGAGAAGCCCCGCTTGCCGGTCCGATAGCGGCAGGCATCAGCGATCTCCTTCGCCTTGGCGGCAGACGAGACGTGCGGCACCAACATCCCCGTCGCGCCGTCGTCGAGGACGGAAAGGATGCGCGAGGGCGTCGGTTCGGCGACGCGCACGAGACCGGCGATCCCGGTGGCGCGCGCGGCGAGCAACGCATGATCGATCGTCACGCGATCCCACGGTGCGTGCTCCTCGTCGATGACGACGAAGTCGAAGCCGACGTCGCCAATGATCTCGACGGGGTGCGGCGACGGCGTTTTCATAAAGGTGCCGAAAAGGGGCTCGCCGCCCAGGAATCGGTGTCGGAAGGGCTTTTCACTCGAACTCATAAGAACGAAACCTCGGGATGGATTGCGGTCAGCGCACGGGCAGAAACGCGTGCGGCAGGAACAGGGAGAGCTGCGGGATCAGCGCCACCAGGAAGAGCACGAGGAGGCAGATCCCGATCAGGGGGATCGCTTCGCGCGTGACAGCCGTCAAGGGCTGACCGGAGGCGGCGCAGACGATGAACAGGAGAATGCCGACCGGTGGCGTCGCCATGCCTATCACGACGTTCAGAACCACCACCGTGCCGAACTGCACCGGGTCCATGCCGATGATCTGGGAAAACTTGAGCAGGATCGGCATCGTCAGGATCAGGATCGAGATCGGCTCCAGGAACATGCCGAGCACGAGCAGAACGACCATCAACAGGAGCATGATGATCGCCGGATTGTCGGAGATCGAGAGCACCGCCTCCGCAATGGTCGCCGGCACCTGTTCCAGCGTGAAGACAAAGGCAACGATGCTCGCCATCGCGGTGATGAACAGGATTGAGGAACTGACGAGCGCCGTTGCGATCATCGCCTCCCAGATGCCCTTGAAGGTCAGGTCGCGATAGACGAAGCCGACGATGAAGGCGTAGACGACGGCAACGGCGGCGGCTTCCGTCGGTGTGAAGATGCCCGCCTTGATGCCGACGACAATGATCAGCGGCAGGAACAGCGCCGGCAGCGTACGCATCGTCGCCTCGCGCCGTGCCGCCCAGCCGATCTTCTCGGTGACGGGAAAACCGTCGCGGCGCGCGCGCCAGCTCGCATAGATGAGCAGGCCGGTGGCAAGCATGATGCCCGGCACGACACCGGCGATGAAGAGCTGTCCGATCGAGGTGCCCGACAGCACCCCGTAGATGATCATGGTGATGCTCGGGGGAATGATCGGGCCCATGACGGCACTGACGCCGACCAGGGCCGCCGCATAGGCGGGCGGTACCCCCTGCTTGCGCATGGCCGGCACCAGGATCGCGCCGAGCGCCGAGGCCTCGGCCGTCGCGCTGCCGGAAACTCCCGCGAAGAAGCCCGACGACAGCACCGTGACCGAGGACATGCCGCCGCGCCGGTGGCCGACCATGGCGCGCGCGAAGGTGACGATGCGGTCGGTGATGCCACCGACATTCATCAGCATGCCGGCCAGCAGAAACAGCGGGATCGTCAGCAGGATGAATTGGTTGACACCGGCCATCATGCGCTGGGGAAAAGCCAGAAGGACGTGGCCGTTGCCACTGGCGTAGAGGTAGATCATGCCGCCGACGCCGAGCGCCAGCGAGATCGGCACACCGGTAAACAGCAGCAGGAAGAAGGCTCCGAAGAAGCTTCCCATCAGTCGTCGCCCGTCTCGGATATCGGCATTTTCGGATCCCGCCTCACAATGCGCTGTCGCCATGCACGCCGGCCGGCGTCGGAGGCTCCGCAGTCGGGTTTCGAAGCGCAATGAGGTCGCCGACGATGCCGCCGATGACGTGCAGCGCCAGCAACGCGCTTCCCACCGATACGGAGATGTAGACCCACCAGATCGACACGCCGACCTCCTCTCCGCCGAGCGCCATCGAAATGAAGTCGATCGCCGGAACGGTCTGGTTTTGCAGGCGGCCGGCATAGTCGATACCGTTGACGACCATCAGCCAGAGGAAGATCAGGACGGGTATCGCCACAAGGGCCTTCAGCACCAGCCGCCAGCCCGGCCTCAACAACAACGGAATGATCTCGACGGCGACCAGCTCACCCTTCTGGTAGGCCAGCCCGACGAACAGGAACGTCTGCCAGATCAGGATGTAGCGGCACAGTTCTTCCGCCCAGATCAGCGAGGCGTTGAACCCGTAGCGCATCAGCACCTGGACGGCCATGACGACGACGACGGTCAGCATCGAGATGCCCGCGAGGACGCGGATCACCTTTTCGTACCAGTCGATGAGCCGCATCACGCCGTTTGCGGCGACACCATTCGATGCCATCGGTCCACACTCCGGGAAACCACGGAAAGCGGCCCCGCGGGCAGTCCAATGGGTGCCGCCGCCCGCGGGACTCTTCGCTCGGGAGGAGCGTCAGCTCGTCGTCTGCGCCAACGCGACGAATTCCCCGATCAGCGGCGACTTGCCGCTCCATTCGCTGACGATCGGCGCGACCTTCTCCTTCATCGCCGGAAGGTCCTCGAGCTCGAAAATCTCGACGCCCTTGGCGCGCAGCTCGTCCCGGCCTTCCAGATCCTGCTTCTTGGTATAGGCGAGCGTCGGCGCGATCGAATCCTTGCCGGCCTGGCGCATTGCCTGCTGCAGTTCGGCGGGCAGGCCGTCGAAGAACGCCTTGTTGACCGAAATCACGTTGTGCCAGGGGTAGTGGCCGGTGAGCGTGAAGTTCTTGCCGACCTCCCAGAGGTTCTCGCCGAGCATCGAGGACACGTTGATCTCGACCGCGTCGATGACCTTGGTCTCCAGCGCGCCGTAGACCTCTCCATAGGGCAGACCGATCGGCGTGGTGCCGATGGTCTCCCAGATCTGCTTGTGCAGCGGAACGGGCACGATGCGGGTCTTCAGGCCTTCGAAGTCCGCCGTCTTCCGCACCGGATCCTTAGCCGACAGGAAGTGACGCTGGCCGATATCCGTCGTCTGCAATCCGACGATGCCGGCCGGCTCGAGGTCGTCCAGAATCTTCTGCGCGACGTCGCTCGTAGCAAGCTTGGTGAACTGGTCGTAGCCCTTGATCAGGAACGGCTGCTGGTAGGCGTCGAGCGCCACCCGCCCGGTCACCAGCGGATAGAGAATACCGCTCGCGCCGCACATCTCGTTGGTGCCGGCGATGACAGATTCGAGGTTCTCCTTGTCGGAGCCGAGCTGCCGGTTCGGGAAAATGGTGATGTCGATCGCGCCGGGCACCAGCGCTTCGAGCGCCTTCTTGAATTCCACGGTGGCGATATGTCCGGGGTGGATTTCGTTGGCGCCGTGACCGAGCCGGACCTTGATGGGATTGGCACGGGCGACATAGGGCATCGCGAGCGTCGCCGCGGCGGCGCCGGACAGGGCGAGCACCTTGCGCCTCGTATACGAGGAACGCGTGTTCATGGTTGTTTCCTCCCGTTTCGTATAACAGAACGTCGTTGCGTTCTATGGATTAGCTTCATACATTCCGATCGGACCTGTCAACTACCTTTTGCGCCCGGCTTATCACTGAAACCCATGCTGCACCGCAATGATACGCACCGCTCGTGCGGCATAGTCACTGCGACTTGACAAACAGCGCGTCTAGCGCATTTCTAAAAATAAGTACGGTGTTCTGCATAAAAGAACGACGATTCACTTCTTCCGATGTCACCGCTTTTTCGGATCGATGGCGTTCGGAACAAAGAAAACTGGAGGAAGAGGCATGTACGATCGCACGGACCCGCGCGCGGCCATGGCGGCCGCGGCACCGGCGAAGACCACGGCGGTCGAATTCGCGGGCGCCGAGTTCGGGCTTTACTACGAGGAAGACCCACAGGTGGTCGACGCCAGATCCAGGACCTGGATGACGCGCGGCCAGAACTTCCTGGTGGCCTATACCGACGCCGAGCCGGGGGCGGTTCTGGAGCGCCAGGGCCAGGTCGACGAATACGTTCTGCTGTTACCGGACCGCGACACGCCGACGGCCATCGAAGCCGGTGCGGAAAGCGTCGATGTCGACGGCTATTCGCTGGTGATTCTCCCGCCCGGCGACAGCCGTATCACGCTTCCGAAGGGCGGGCGGTGTACCCGGATCTTCTCGACCCAGTCGAAGGACCTCAACGCCTTGTGCGGCAATGCCGCCTCCTATGCCGAACCGCATCCGAACATCCCGCCGTTCCAGCCTTGGCCCGAGCCGGTCGGCGGTTACAAGATCCGCGCCTACAGCCTCGACATTCCCAAGGAGGAAGGCCGCTTCGGTCGTATCTTCCGCTGCACGACGCTGATGGTGAACTATCTCGATCCACAGATCGGGCCGCGGGATACAGCCAAGCTGTCGCCGCATCACCACGACGATTTCGAGCAGGGATCTCTGGCGCTGGACGGGGCTTTCACCCACCATCTGCGGTGGCCCTGGACGACCAATATGGCGAACTGGCGCGAAGACCAGCATGCGCTGTGCAAGGCGCCGTCGCTGACCGTCATCCCGCCACCTTCTATCCACACGTCGCGCGGGATGAACGAGGATCTCAACCAGCTCGTCGATATCTTCTCGCCGCCCCGGATTGACTTTTCCAAGCAGCCGGGATGGGTGTTGAATGCAGACGAGTATCCAATGCCGTCCGAGTAACGGCCGGTACAAGAAGAAGAAGGTCGAAATGCCGAAGGGCTCCGGGATCCAGGCGGTCGTTTTCGCACTCCGCATCCTCGAATACGTGGCGCACTGCCAGACATCGGTGGGCGTATCCGAACTGGCCCGGGCCTTCGACACCACCAAGAGCCGTATCCACCGGCACCTGCAGACGCTGGTCGCCGCCGGCTATCTGATCCGCAACGAGGATACCGAGCGCTATTCGGTCTCCGCCCGGTTGATGGCACTCGGCCAGGCGGTGAGCGAGGGTTTCGATATCGCCAATGCGGCGCGCGACATTGCTCGCGCGCTGCGCGACCGGCTCGGCCATGCCGTTGCCATCAGCCAGCCGGAGCCCGAGGGCAATCGCATCGTTCTGCTCATGCCGAGCCGATCGAACATCGACATCTCGGTGAAGCCCGGTTCGCTGCTGCAATTCCATTCCAGCGCCCAGGGCAAGCTGATCCTCGCCTTCGGAGACCCCGCACTGCTCGAGGCTGTTTGCGCCCAGGAGCTGGAAAAGCGCACACCACAGACGATCACCGACCCTGACACGCTGCGTGCCGAGATCGCCCAGGTGCGCCGCCGGCGCTGGGCGGTCGCCCCGAACGAGGCGATGATCGGCCTGAACGCGCTCGCCGCGCCGATCTTCGACGCGTTGGGCAAGTATGTCGGCTCCGTCGCAATTACGGATTCGGTGCAGTTCATCACCGAAGAGCCGACCCGTGAACAGATCGACCAGGTTCTCGAGGCGGCGGAAAAGATCTCGAGCAACCTCGGTTACCGGGAGTTCTCGACGCCAAACCCGATCGCCCCGTCCGGCTGACCCCTCCCCAGGACAAGCGTCCACAGGCGACCGCTGGCGCTTTCGACCGATCCTGATTACGCTGCCCCTCTCCCGCCCCGCTTGGATCTCAGGCGCGACATGCCAACGCCGCTTCCCGCACATTCGACCAGTCTCCTGACGCCCGACGACCCGGATCCCGTCGAGATCGTCAATCCCGACAGCGATCATCCGATCCTGCTGGTCTGCGAACACGCCGGACGGGCGGTCCCGTCAGTCCTCGGCGACCTCGGCCTGCCCGCCGGAGAGATCGACCGGCATATCGGCTGGGACATCGGCGCGGAGGCCGTCGCCCGGCGCATGGCGGACCGGCTCGGCTGCACCTGCATCCTGCAGCGCTACAGCCGGCTGGTGATCGACTGCAACCGCCCGCCGGAGGCCGGCGACTCGATGCCGACCGTCAGCGACGGCACGACTGTGCCCGCCAATCTGGACCTCGACGCCGATGCCCGGTCGGCGCGTGTGGCGGAGATCTTCCAGCCCTTCCAGGACGCGGTGGCCGATCACCTCGACCGCCCTGTGCGAAAGGGCGCGATGTCGATCCACTCCTTCACGCCGGTCTATGGCGGCGTTTCGCGCCCCTGGGATATCGGCTTTCTATTCCGCAAGGACGAGCGGACCTCGACGGCCCTCGCCGCGATCATTCAAGATCGCGCACCGGACCTGACGATCGGCATGAACCAGCCTTACGACATCGACGATACGTCGGACTGGTTCGTCCCCCGGCATGTCGAGCCGCGCGGACTACCCCACAGCCTGATCGAGATCCGCCACGACCATATCGGCGCGCCCGGCGGGCAGGACCGCTGGGCCCACCTTTTGTCCCTTACCCTCACCCATTGGCTCGAAGAGACCTGACATGACACTCACCCGCGAGGTTCCGCTGGTTCCCGACCAATCGGCACTGCTGTTCATCGACGTGCAGAATTTCGCCGCCCACCGGGAGGGAGGCGAATTCAAGGGCCTGACGCCGGCGGAGGTCGAAGAAAAGTACGGCTGGTTCTTCTCCGAGCTGGATGCCCGCGTGATCCCGAACATGCAGCGGCTGCAGGCAGCCTGCCGGGCGGCGAACGTCGAGGTGATGTACACCACGATCGAAAGCCTGACGCTGGACGGACGGGATCGCAGCCTCGACTACAAGATCACAGGCTTCAACGTGCCGAAGGGCTCGTGGGACGGCAAGGTCATCGATGCGCTGGCACCGGACGAAGACGAGATCGTACTGCCGAAATCGTCGTCGTCGGTGTTCGTCTCCACCCATATCGACTATATCCTGCGTAACCTCGGTGTCCGCCAGCTCGTCCTCTCGGGCCTCGTCACCGACCAGTGCGTCGAAAGCGCGATCCGCGATGCTTGCGATCTCGGCTATCTCGTCACCCAGGTGACCGATGCCTGCCTGACCTACACACAGGCCCGGCACGACAATTCTCTTTCGACGATCAAGGGCTACTGTCGGCAGGTCACGACAGACGCGCTGATCGCGGAACTGGCGGGTTAGCCGGGCGCCAAAGTTGACAGCCGTGTTGCGGCGCCAATAGCGTATCGACGTCATTTCGAGAGAACGTCGATGGATATCCGCACCTATTCCGGCTTCGTCGCGGCGGCCGAGCTGCAGAACATCACGCTTGCCGCACAGCGGCTGAACATCACGCAGTCGGCCCTGTCGCGGCAGATCCGCAGCCTGGAAGAGTCCCTCGGGCTGAGACTGTTCGAAAAGGCCGGCCGCAATGTCCGGTTGACGGCAGCGGGCGAAGCCCTTCTGTCGCGCGTCAACGGCGTGCTGGTCGCCGACCGGGACCTTCGGGCCTTTGCCGGCGATCTCGCCCGCGACCAGAGCGGCCTGCTGAAGATCGGCGCCTGCTCGCAGCTTATCGAGCGCTACCTGCCGATGTTCCTGCGCGACTGGCGCGGCGCCAATGCCGGCATCGACGTCAGGCTGGAGGATGGCGGCGGCCCGGAACTCATCGAGCGCCTGCAGAGCGGCGCGGTGCACGTCACGATCAGCGCCACACCGTCCACGCCGATCGAGGCTCTCGAGACGGTCCGCCTCGGAGAGCTCGCGTTTCTTGCGGTCGCGACACCGGACCTGCTTGCCGACCGGGACGAACCGATCGAAGTATCCGACCTGCTGGACCGTCCGATCCTGACGCTAAACCAGCGTCACGCTTCACGCGAAGTCTTTGACGCGGCCTGTCGGCTGACCGGAATCGTGCCGCGGATCGTGCTTGAGGGCACTTCCCCTCATACGCTTTTCGCGCTCGCGGAGGGCGGCAATGGCATCGCCGTGGTTCCCTCGTCCGCCCGGATCACGGCGAAATCGCTCGTCTGCAGGCCGATCACGCTGCGCGGGGAGGCAATCCGCTTCGATATCTGCGCCTTCTGGGACCGGCGGATGCCGCTGCCGGCCTACGGCAAGCGGTTCGTAGAGGACCTGAAGGCACATATCGTGGCCGAAGAGTCCAAATTGGCGGCACGCGATCGCACCGGGCGCGGGCACCTGCACATCGTTTGAACACATTCCCGTTCGGTATCGATAACGAACCGAATCTTTCATTGGACGCGGCTATTTGGCCCTCGCTAGGCTGGCGCCTCGGGATCCGGCCGGGTCCATTATCCAGCTGAAGACGAGGGTTACATGGGCGGGGGCGTCGGCACTTTCCTGCGAAACTTGAACCAGGAACGTATCGTCCTTGTCGTTACCATCCTGATCTTCATCGCCGCCATCGTCGGACTGCCGGGCTTTTTCACGGCGGCCAACCTGATCTCCATCGTCCGCTCGATTGCCGTCCTCGGCATCCTCGCGCTTGGCATGTCGGTCGTCATCATCGGCCGCGGCATTGACCTGTCGATGGTCGCCATCATGGCGATGTCGGTCGCCTGGTACCTGCAGCTTCTCAATGACGGGATGCCCGACACCATGGCTTTCGCGCTGGTGCTGGGCGGGGTTCTGGCCATCGGTCTGATCAACGGCTTCCTCGTCGCCTATGCCGACGTCCCGGCGATCTTCGTGACCCTGGCGAGCGGGTCGTTCGTCTTCGGCTATGTCCGCTCGCAATTGATCCCCTCCGACGCGGTGCCGGTACCAGACGCGCACTGGGTCGAAATCCTCGGGGGCCTGCGGTTCCTGGGCGTGCCGATCGAGGTCTATCTGTTCCTGGCGCTGTCGGGCGCGGTGTTCGTCTTCCTGCGGTTCACCAAATGGGGACGCTACGTTTATTACGCGGGCGACAACCCGATCGCGGCGCGCAACATGGGTGTTCCCGTGCGCCCGATGCTGATGCTGCGCTATGCGCTTTCGGCCGTGACCGCCTTCGTCGCCGGCCTGCTGACGGCGGCCAGCCTGCACTCGATCAACACCCGCGTCGTCAACTCGACGCTGCTTTACGACATCGTCCTGGTCGCGGTGATCGGCGGCATCGGCCTGTCGGGCGGCAAAGGCGGCGTGCGCAACGTGCTGATCGGCGCGGCGCTGATCGGCATCATGCTGAACGCGATGACGATCATCGACATCTCGCTGCTCTACCAGAACCTCATCAAGTCGACGATCCTGCTGTTCGCGATCATCGTCGACGGCCTGCTCAATCCGCGTGATGAGCAGACCGCCCAGCAGGGCGACATATGACGCGTTCGATAACCAACCAAATCCAGACCAACAGGGGAAAGAGGTACAAGATGAAACTGTTCAAGACACTCGTGACCGCAGCCGCGCTGACGGCCGCGACCTTCACGGCGACACTGCCGGCGGCGGCGCAGGATCCGGGCCCGACGGCCTACGCCGAGGCCCTCAAGGACAAGCGCGTTCTTCTCGTCCCCATGGCGATGGGATTCGACCTTGCCCAGGGCTGGGCGGCGATCCTGCAACGCGAAGTCGACGCGTTCGGCGGTGTCTTCGAGACCCGCGACCCGAACTGGAGCGTGGAAGCCGGCGCCCAGGCGATCACCGAGGCGATCGCCTCGGATGAGAAGCCGGACGTGCTGATCGTCATGTCGCCGGACCTGAACTCCTACTCCAAGCTGATGAAGAAGGCGCAGGAGGCCGGCATCTACGTTCTGCTGATCGACAACCCGGCGAACTTCAAGGCCGATGCCTATATCGGCAGCGACTGGACGGAGCTCGGCCGCCTGGAGGCCAAGGCGGTGATCGAGGGCTGCGGTCCGGACTCCTCCAAGCAGATCGGCCTCGTGCAGGGCGATCAGGTGAACGCCACGAGCCTGTTCCAGTACGCGGGCATCATGGAAGTTCTGGAAGAGCATCCGGACTTCAAGGTCGTCGCCAAGCCGGACTCGAACTGGGACGCCACCACATCGCGCAACGTGACGACCACGATGCTGCAGCAGCACCCCGACATCTGCGGCATCATCGACTTCTGGGACGGTGACGCGACAGGTGCGGCGGCGGCGATCCGCGACGCCGGCAAGCAGGACCAGGTGTTCCTGGTGACCACCGGCGGTGGCGAAAAGACGGCCGACTGCGACAAGATCGAGGACGGAACCTACGGCGCCGTCGTGATGACAGAGCTGAAGCAGGAAACCTACAACATGGTGACCATCATCAAGTACCTGCTGCAGAGCGGCCAGGCACCGGGCACCTCGTCGCCGTATCTCTACACGCTGCTGAAGGCGACGACGAAGGACAACCTGCGGCCCGACAGCTGCTGGGACCTGAAGGCGCTGCAGGCGGACGCCGGCCAGTAAGCCTTTCACTCAAAGACACGGGGCGGCCGGTCACCGGCCGGCCGCCTCCCCTTCCCTACCGCTTTATCGGACGATTCAACCGATGACGTTCCGCGAACGGCTCCAGGCCTGGCGCTACAATCTCATTCCCGATCACGCGATCGGCGAGATCCTGACGAAGCGCTGGACCGACAACGCGATCCCGTTTCTCGCCCTCGTCATCACGGTGGCGACGTTCGGCAGCCTGATCCCGGGCTTCTTCAAACTCTATTCCCTGCAGGAATCGACCCGCCAGCTCGGCGAGTTCAGTCTCGTCGTCATCGGCCTCACCGTCGTCATGCTCGGCGGCGGAATCGACCTGGCCGTGGGATCGATCTTCGCGCTCGCCGCCTTCTCGGCGGTCTCCGCCTTCTTCATCTTCGAGCAGCCGGTCTGGGTCGCATTCCTCGCGGCGATGGCGACCGGCCTCGTCTTCGGCGCGATCAACGGCTACCTGATCGGCTTCCTGAGGCTGCGCGCCTTCATCACCACGCTTGTCACCTTCATCATCGGCCGCGCGCTGTACGACATCCTTGTCGTCGCCCACGGGTCGAAAATCCAGATGTCCTTCGCCTCGTCGGACGCATGGGACTATATCGGCGACGGTACGTTCCTCGGCTTCTCCATCCCGGTCCTGTCGGCAATCATTCTGGCCATCATCACGCATATCGCGCTGACGCGGTCGAAGCCGGGCTGGCATGTGCTGGCCGTCGGCGGCTCGCGGCGCTCGGCCCACAATGCCGGGATCCAGGTGCGCCTGACCATCTTCATGACCTACGTATTCTCCGGCCTGTGCTCGGCCGGCGCGGGCTTCCTGATCGCGACGCGGCTGAGCGGCGCGGGCCCGGGAACCGGCCTTGGCCTGGAGATCCTGGCGCTGACGGCCGCCGTCGTCGGCGGCAATAGCCTCGGGGGCGGCCGCGGCTCGGTCGTCAAGGGCCTGATGGGTGCGATCATCGTGCTGGTGATGACCAATGGCCTGATCCGGCTCGGCTACGGCACCGGCACCAACCAGATGGTACTCGGCATCCTGCTCGCCGCCGCCGTGACAATCGACATCCGCTGGCTGAAGAACCGCCACAAGGTGCTCAACGAGGTTTACGTCGCACCGGTCTACCTGCGGATGGGCGAGGCGCGCTCGGCTGTTCCCGGATCGGGCACGCCATATGAGCTCAACAACAACCTGTCGGAAGCCGATTCCATCGGTCTCGGCGAGTTGGAAGGGCCGGAGGACGTCATCCTTGACCGGGACGACAACCTGTATTGCGGTACCCGGCACGGCGAGATCATCCGCTTCTTCGCGCCAGACTACTCGCGCTCCGAAGTGTTCGCCCATATCGGCGGCTTTCCGCTCGGCCTCGCCTTCGATCGCGACGGCAATCTGCTGTCCTGCGTCGGCGCCATGGGTCTCTACAAGATTTCCCCCGACCGGGAAGTGACCCGGCTGTCGGCCGAAACCAGCCGGTCCTTCACATCGATCGTCGACGACGCCCGCCTGCGCGATCCCAACGACCTCGACATCGCACCGGACGGGAAAGTCTACTTCACCGACTCGACCAAGCGCTACGACGCGCACGAATGGGCGCTCGATTCCATCGAGAACCGCGCCACCGGCCGCCTGCTCGTCTACGATCCCAAGGACGGCAGCACGAAGACGCTGCTCGACGGATACCGCTACACAAACGGCGTCTGCATGGCGCACGACAACAAGTCGCTGTTCTTCGCCGAGAGCTGGGCCTGCCGCATCCATCGCTACTGGCTGGAAGGCCCGAAGGCAGGTACGGCGGAGTGCGTCATTCGCGACATGCCAGGCTATACCGACAACATCAACCGCGCCTCCGACGGCACCTACTGGATGGCATGGCTCGGGATGCGGACGCCGAGCTTCGACCTGTCGCTGCGCCATCCCGGCATGCGCAAGCGCATGACGCGGCGGCTGCCGCAGGACGACTGGCTGTTCCCGAACATCAACACCGGCGGCGTCGTCAAGTTCAAGGACAACGGCGAGATCGTCCATACCTTCGGCGACCTGACCGGCCTGTCGCATCCGATGGTGACCTCGATGCGCGAGCACAAGGGCCACCTGTTCATCGGCGGCATCCTGAACAACCGGATCGGGCGCTACAAGATCGAGGGCGCCGACCCGACCTGGACGGCCAACGACGCCTACTGGGGGAAACGGTCATGATCTTCGACCCGATCCTCGACATCTTCCGCGGCAAGGCGATCACGATCCCGCCGCTGGACGGGGCGTTCCGTGCCAACACGGCGCTCGACGACGCCGCCGTCTTCGCCGCCCTGCCGGGCGTCGACAACCTCTGTGTCGCCGGCGGCACGCTCTACGCGACGAGCGGCGCGACGCTCTACACCGTCGCCGACGGCGCGCCGCAAGAGGTCGAGACCTTCGACGCCGCGATCACGGCGCTCGCCGCCGCGCCGGACAGCACGTTGGCTGTCGCGCTCGACGACGGGACGCTCATGGAAGAAGGCAAGCCGGCCGACCTGCCGAAAGGCGTCGACTGCATCACCGCGCTCGCCTACGGATCGAACGGATCGCTGTGGCTCGCCAATGGCTCCGACAGGCACAAGGCCTCCGACTGGGCCGCCGACCTGATGGAGAAGAACGCCGGCGGTTCGGTCTGGCTGCGGCATGCGGGCGAAAGCTTCCGGCGCATCGCCGGCGGCCTTGGATGGCCCTACGGCGTGCTGCCGCAGGGGGATGGCGATGCGGCCATTGTCAGCGAGAGCTGGAAGCACCGCCTGATCCGCGTCGGCCTCGAAGGCGTCGATCCGGTCCTCGACAACCTGCCCGGCTATCCCGCGCGGCTGTCGCCGGCGGATGGCGGCGGCGCGTGGCTGGCGATCTTCGCGCCGCGCAACCGGCTGATCGAGCTTGTGCTGCAGGAAACGCACTATCGCTACGACATGATCGCGACCGTCCCGCGCGACTACTGGATCGCGCCGGCACTATCGTCGAACCGCAGCTTCCTTGAACCGCTGCAGTGCGGGGGCATTCGGACGATGGGCGTACACAAGGCCTGGTCGCCGACGCGCTCCTACGGCCTCGTTGCCAAGCTGGACGATGACATCGCCCCCGTCTTCAGCCTGCACAGCCGTGCCAACGGCAACCGCCACGGCACGACCAGCGCCGTTGAGTTCGACGGACGTCTCGTCGTCGCCTCGAAGGGCGGCGACAGCATCCTCGCGCCGGAGGTGATGTGATGGAACCGATCGTCCGGATGGAAGGGATCACCAAGGCCTATCGCAGCGTCCCGGCGGTGAAGAATGTCGACTTCGACCTGAACGAAGGCGAAATCCACGCGCTGCTCGGCGAGAACGGCGCCGGCAAGTCGACTCTGACGAAAGTCATGGCCGGCGTGGTTGCGCCGACCTCCGGGAAGATCACCTATCAGAGCAAGCCCGTGCAGTTCGATACGCCGCACGAAGCGCTCGAGGCCGGCATCGCCATGGTGTTTCAGGAAACGAGCCTGGTGCCGTCGATGACAGTGGCACAGAACCTTTATCTCGGTTCGGAGAAGTTCCTGAACCGCCTGCGCGGGATCTACATCTCCGCCCAGCAGTTCCTGCAGTCGCTGAACTTCGCCGTCGATCCGACTGCCATGGTCGAGACACTGGGCGCCGCACAGCGGCAGATGGTGGAGATCGCCCGCGCGGTCCATCACGACGCGCGTGTCATCGTCTTCGACGAACCGACCGCGACCCTGACACCAGAGGAGAAGCGCCACTTCTTCGCCCTGCTGCGCCGCCTGAAGGCGCGCGGCGTGTCGATCGTCTTCATCAGCCACGCGCTGGAAGAGGCGCTGATGATTTCGGACCGGATCACAATCCTGCGCGACGGCGAACTGGTCGCGACCGGCCCGACGTCGGACTTCGACCGCGAGAAGATCATCGCCGCCATGGTCGGCCGCACCCTGTCCGGCGAACTCTATTCGAAGCGGGACGTGAGCCATCTGCGAAAACCCGGCAAGAAGGTCCTGTCGGTACAGGACATCTCGATGGGCGCGATGGTGCGCAACACCTCGTTCTCGGTCTTCGAAGGCCAGATCACCGGCGTCTTCGGGCTCATCGGTTCAGGACGGACCGAGACCTTCAAGATCGTCGCCGGAATCTACAAGCGCGATTTTCTGCGCGGCGGTGCGATCACGCTCGACGACGAGCCTGTGCGGTACTACACGCCATCCGAGGCGGTCCGCGACGGCATCGCCTACGTTACCGAGGACCGCAAGTCCGAGGGCATCTTCGAAACGATGTCGATCGGCGAAAACCTGTTTGGCGGGCTTTTGTCGGCCGGCCGCGAAGACGGGCTCCTCATCCGCACCCGCGCCATACGTGAGTTGGCCGAGGAATGGACCGGCCGCCTGAACATCAAGACGATCAACTCGGATGCGCGGGTCGTCGAACTCTCCGGCGGCAACCAGCAGAAGGTCGTGATCGGCAAGGGGCTGGTGCAGAAGCCGCGCATGGTGATCTTCGACGAGCCGACGCGCGGCGTCGACGTCGCGGCCATCGCCGAGATTCACGAGATCATCAAGGCGCTCGCCGACGAGGGCCTCGCAGTGGTCATGATCTCGTCCTACCTGCCCGAGATCATGAATCTGTCCGATCGCATTCTCGTGTGCCGCCAGGGGCGGATCGTCGAGGAGCTGTCGCCGGTCGAGGCGACCGAAGAAAAGATCATGTACGCCGCCGTCCACTGACGGACGCGAAAGGAAAGACCCGTGACCAAGACAATCTGGACCTACTGGCGTGGCGACTGGCACAAGGGAGACCTGCGCATCATGGGCGCGGCCTCGCACGGGACCTGGCTTGGCAGTCTCGTCTTCGACGGCGCACGCCTGTTCGACGGGGTGGCGCCGGACCTCGACCGGCATTCGGCCCGGGTCAACGACAGCGCCCTCGCGCTGTCGCTCGCCCCGACGCTGAGCGGCGAGGAGATCGAGGCGCTGACCTACGAGGGCCTGAAGAAGTTCGCGCCGGGAACAGACGTCTATATCCGGCCGATGTACTGGGCCGAGGACAGCGATGTCGGCGTGCTGCCGCCGAAGGCCGAAAGCACCGAATTCGCGCTGTGCCTGGAGGAGATGCCGATGACGGCGCCGGCCGGCTTCACCATCACCACCACGCGCTTCCGCCGCCCGACGCTGGACGTCATGCCGGTGAACGCCAAGGCCGCCTGCCTCTATGCCAATAACGCCCGCATGGTGCGTGAGGCGCAGGCGAAGGGTTTCCAGAACGCGCTGTGTTGCGATGCCAATGGCAATGTCGCGGAACTCGCGACCTCCAACGTCTTCATGGCGCGCGGCGGCGAGGTGTTCACGCCGGTGCCGAACGGCACGTTCCTGAACGGCATCACCCGCCAGCGCGTCGCCGGCCTGCTGCGCGACGCCGGCATTCCGGTACACGAGGTGACGCTGACCGTGGAGGACTTTCGCGAGGCCGACGAGATCTTCTCCAGCGGCAACATCTCAAAGGTCGTGCCGGTGATCGGCTTCGACGACAAGACGCTGCCGGTCGGCCCGATCGCCCAGAAAGCCCGGCAGCTCTATATGGATTGGGCAAAAGCCTGACACGCCCGGAGGAAACAATGGCGACCGTAAAACTTCTCACCGACGAAGAGGCCGAGGCGATCCCCGCCGTCAAGGCGGTGTTCGACGATATCCGCGCGACCCGCAAGACGGACTTCATTAACAACTTCTGGCGCGGCATGGCGAACGATCCGGCCACACTGAAGCGGACCTGGGAGTCGCTGAAGGAGGTGATGGGCGGCGAAACAGCGATCCCGAAGGTCTACCAGGAGATGATCTATATCGCCGTTTCCACCGCCAACGGCTGCTCCTACTGCATCCACTCGCACACGGCGGCTGCGCGCGCCAAGGGCATGACCGACGAGCAGCATGCCGAGCTCGTCACGCTGGTCGGCCTCGCCGCGCAGACGAACCACATGGTGACGTCGATGCAGATCCCCACTGACCCGGAATTCCTGGTGGAGAGCTGAGACCATGCCCGGCGCGCTCATTGCGCACGCCCCCGGCGGACCGGAGGCAATGCAGTGGGTCGATGTGCCCACCCCCGAACCGGGCCCCGGCGAAGCGCTGGTGTCGCAAGTCGCCATCGGCGTGAACTTCATCGACGTCTATTTCCGTAGTGGCCTCTATCCCTGGCCGGACACGTCGATGATCCCGGGTGCCGAGGCCTCCGGCGTCGTTGAAAGCGTCGGCCCCGGCGTTACCGATATCCGCCCCGGTGACCGGGTCGCCTATGTCATGCCCAACGGCGCCTATCGCGAGCAGCGGGTGATTGCCTCAGACCGGCTCGTTCACCTGCCCGACGGCATCGACGCGATCGCCATCGCCGGTGCCATGCTCAAGGGGCTGACGGCGCAGTATCTCGTCACTTCCTCCTATGCGGTAGAGGCCGGCGACACGGTGCTGGTCCACGCGGCGGCCGGCGGCGTCGGTCTCATCCTCGGTCAGTGGCTCAACGCGATCGGTGCGCACGCCATTGGCACCGCAGGCGGTCCGGAAAAGGTGGCTCTGGCCGAGAAGCACGGTTACGAGCACGTCATCGATTACCGCTCGCAGGATTTCGTCGCCGAGGTCGGCAGAATCACCGGGGGCGCCGGCTGTGCTGCCGTCTACGACAGTGTCGGCGCCGATACCTGGCGCGGCTCGCTGAAGTGCCTGCGGCGCCGCGGCATGTTCGTAAACTTCGGGCAATCGTCCGGGATGATCGCCGACTTCAAGCTGTCGGATCTCGCAAGCGGCGGGTCGCTGTCGGCGAACCGGCCGGTACTGTTCGACTACGTTGCCGAGCGTGACGAACTGCTGGAACGCTCCGCCGATCTGTTCTCCCGCATCCTCGACGGAACGATCAGCCTCGATGTCGCCCAGACGCGTCCGTTGCGGGAGGCCGGCGCCGCCCATGCCGACCTCGAGGGCCGGCGCACGGTCGGCTCGACGATCCTGCTGGTCTGACGCGGGCCGGTCCGCGCTAGAAGGCGCCCGAGGCGCGGGCGTCTGTCGAGACCTCCAGGAAACTCTGGATCAGCTTCAGTTCCCGCTTGTCTGCGGGAATGGCGATGTAGTCGCGATACTCCTCCGGCATTTCCGCGATCGGCATGGCCACGAGCTTGTCGGACGGAAACAGGCTGTTTTCCAGCAGAAGGCCGACGCCGAGGCCGTGCAGGATCGCCTCCTTCACCATCGGGAAGGTAGTGGTGCGGATGATTCGCGGGAACTCGAGGCCGTGTTCGCGGATCTTGCGCCGGGCGACCTTCTCTGTCAGCGAGCCGTCCTCGGGGAGGATCAGCGGATGGTCCTGCAGCGCTCGCAAAGAGACGCTGTCGCTACCGGCTAGCGGGTGGTCACGGCGCATGTACGCCCGGTAGGCGGACCGCCTGACTTCCCGGGTGAACAGCGATTCGCTCTGCTCCGGCTCGGTGACGATGGCGATGTCGACCTGGCGGTTGGCCAGCAGTCGCATCGCGCTCGTCCAGTCGTACAGGGTGAAGTGGATCTGGACCTTTGGAAAGAGCTCCCCGTAGCGGGCGATGATCGGCATCGCGGGGCGAGGGGCGTTTGCGATCAGGCGGATGTGCCCGTCGGTCAGGGCGCTGTAGTCGCTGACCTTCTCGGCGACGATCTGGTCGAGGGTGGCGAGCCTGTCGGTGATGTCGAACAGTTCGGCGCCGGCACGCGTCAGTTCCAGGCCTTCCCGGCGGCGGATGAAGAGCTGCGTCCCCATCTTCTGCTCGAGTTTGGCGACATGCTGGGTCACCGAAGACTGCGTCACGTTCAGCCGTACGGCGGCACGGGAAAAGCTCCGCTCGCGGGCGGCATAGGTGAACGCGGTAATCTGGTAGGGGCTCGGGCGCGAGGACATGTCGGGGCGGGGCAAGTCCGGGGGCGGGTTTGCTGCGGTGCGTTAACAGACTCTAACCACCATTAGCGACGCTTATATTACGTCACAGGCGTTTCAACCGGGCTGTCTATCGTGCCGTCATCGATCACAGGAGGCGGTGCCGTGCCCGCAATACGCTTGCGTTCCATCGAGAAATCGTTCGGCGACACGCCGGTCCTGAACGCCATCGACCTGACGATCGAAGCGGGAGAGTTTCTTACCCTCGTCGGCCCGTCGGGCTGCGGGAAGTCGACGCTGCTGCGCATCCTCGCAGGACTCGAGGCGCCGAGCGCCGGGTCCGTCGTCATCGGCGACCGCACCGTCGACGGCGTCCGCGCCGCCGACCGGAACCTCGCCATGGTGTTCCAGTCCTACGCGCTCTATCCGCACCTGACGATCGCGCAGAACATGATGACGCCGCTGAGGATGCGCGATCTCGGCTTCGCCGGGCGGCTGCCGCTTGTGGGTCCGCTGATCGCCCGCGACACCTACAGGGCGATGCGCGCGCAGGTCGAGGAGACGGCAAAGATCCTGCGCATCGAGGCGCTGCTCGATCGCAAGCCCGGCCAGCTCTCCGGCGGCCAGCGACAGCGCGCCGCGCTCGGCCGCGCGATGGTGCGCAAGCCGGTCGCCTTCCTGATGGACGAGCCGCTGTCGAACCTCGATGCGGCGCTGCGCATCCACATGCGCGCAGAACTGGCCGAGCTTCACCGCTCGCTCAAGACCACCTTCGTCTACGTCACCCACGATCAGGCGGAGGCGCTGACCATGTCCGACCGGATGGCGGTGATGATGGACGGTCACATCCTCCAGCTCGGCGCCCCCGACGAGGTCTACAACCACCCGCACGAAATCCGTGTTGCCGAATTCGTCGGCGCACCGAAGATCAATCTCCTGCCCGGCGAAGTCGACGGGGCTGGACACGCCCGCTGCGACGGGGTCGTGCTGTCACGCGTCGCCACCGGCGCGCCGAGCGACAAGGTGACCATCGGGCTGAGGCCGGAGCATCTCGCCGTCGCCGACAAAGGCGAGGCCGGCGCCCTGACCGGTCGGCTGGTGCACCGGGAGAACCTCGGCTCCGACCTCTACCTGCACCTGGCTGTCCGCGACGGCGCCCATCGCATGGTGGTGCGCGCCACGCCGCAGGAATGCTTCCACCTGCCGCTCGGCGACATCGTCCGCTTCGTGCGCAAGCGCGGTGAGGCGCTGGTCTTCGGGGCCGACGGCAAGCGGCTCCAGCTCTCGCCGATCGAGCACACCGCCGTCCCGGAGGTCGCGTGATGCCCCGCACCATGGCGCACTGGTGGTTCGTCGGCCCGGCGCTGTTCCTGATGGTCGCGATCTTCCTGCTGCCGATCGGCATCGCCGGCGCGCTCTCGTTCTCCGACTACAGCCTCGGCAGCGCTGGGGCGTCCTGGGTCGGCTTCGAGAACTACGAAAAGCTGCTGACAAGCTCGACCTACGAGAAGATGTTCGGCGCGACGTTCCGCTACGTCTTCGTCGTGGTGCCGCTCTCCGTCGGCCTCGGCCTCGGTGCGGCGCTGCTGATCAGCGCCACCAAGAGCTTCGCGGACCTCTACAAAACGATCTACTTCCTGCCGGTGATGGCGGCGCTGATCGCCATGGCGATCGTCTGGGAGTTCGCCTTCCACCCGACCATCGGCATCGTCAACGCCACACTCGAACGCGGCTGCGGCACGGTCCTCGAGGGCTGGGGCTGGTATGCGGCCGGCTGCGCCGACGGCTTCCCGCTGTGGCTGACCGACCGCGACTACGCCATCTGGGTCGTCGCTTTCATCGGCGTCTGGCAGGGCTTCGGCTTCAACATGGTGCTCTATCTTGCCGGCCTGACCTCGGTACCGCGCGAACTCTACCAGGCCGCCGAGATGGACGGTGCGAAGTCCGGCTGGGACCGCTTCCGGCTGGTGACCTGGCCGATGCTGGGTCCGACTACCGTGTTTGTCGTGACCATCTCCTTCATCCGTTCGTTCCAGGTGTTCGACACGGTGGAGGCCTTCTACCCGCAGGGCGGCGGGCCGTCGAAGTCGGTCTACGTGATCATGTTCGCGATCTACGAGAAGGCCATCCAGCAGAACCTGATGGGAATCGGCGCGGCGCTGACCGTCGTCTTCCTCGCCTTCGTCATGGTCCTGACCCTCGCCCAGCGCCGGCTGGTCGAACGAAAGGTACACTACACATGAGCGACCTGTCGCTTCCCGTCGCCTCGGCGCCAAGCGTGCCGACCTTCCGCTTCTCGGTCGCGGAGACGGTCAAGCACGTGGTGCTGATCCTGGGCGCGCTCATCGTGCTGCTGCCGTTCTACGTGATGATCAGCTACAGCCTGAAAAGCCCCGCCGAGATCATCCAGGGCACCGGCGGCTTCTTCGGCGCGCAGGAGGCCTTCCGCGACGAGTATTGCATGAAGCTCGGCAAGGCGGCCGCCGACTGCATGGTCACGCCGGTGATCTACAACTACACGACCGCCTTCGAGAAGGCGCCGCTGCTGCGCTACCTGTTCAACGGTGTCGTCGTCACGGCGACGATCTTCCTCCTGCAGGTGGCCGTCGCCCTGCCCTGCTCCTACGCGCTCGCCAAGCTGCGCTTCTGGGGCCGCGAGGCGGTGTTCGGACTGGTGCTGTTCTGCCTGCTTATCCCCGTCCACGCGATCGCGCTGCCGCTCTATATCGGGCTCGCCAAGCTTGGCCTGACCAACACCTACGCCGCGCTGGTCATTCCCTGGACGATCTCCGTGTTCGGCATCTTCCTGATGCGCCAGTTCTTCATGACGGTGCCCGACGACCTCATCGACGCGGCCCGCATGGACGGGATGAGCGAGTTCTCGATCATCTGGAACGTCATGCTGCCGACCGCGATCCCGGCGCTGCTCGCCTTCGCGATCTTCTCCGTCGTCGCCCACTGGAACGACTATTTCTGGCCGCGGATCGTGATCACCGGCAATCGCGACCTGTTCACGCCGCCGCTCGGACTCAGGGAGTTCAAGGGCGACGTCGACGGAGACAATTTCGGCCCGATGATGGCGACCGCCACCATCATCGTGGCGCCGCTCATCGTCGCCTTCCTGATCGCCCAGCGGCGCTTCATCGAAGGCATCACCCTGTCCGGAATGAAATAAACGACAGGGATGAAACAGGTGACCGGCATGAAAAAGGCGGGAGCGTTCGAGCGGGGCCACCTCGCGGTGGCCCCTTCACCGAAATCCCACACGGGGATCAGCGAGGGGCGGACACGTTTGGCGACCGACCCGCCCCCTCGGCAACACACTGGAGAGTTCCATGAAAAAGACCCTGACCGCAATAGCGCTCCTGCTCGCCGCGGGCAGCGCGCACGCTGACGACAAGGTAACCATCGAGTTCGCCTACCCCTACAGTCACCTGTTCGACGTCACCTACGAGAAGATCCTGCCGGCCTTCTACGAAAAGCACCCGGACATCGAGGTGAAGATGCGCGCCACGTACGAATCCTACGAGGACGCCGCCAACACCATCCTGCGCGAGGCCGTCGCCGGCGAGTTGCCGGACGTGACGATGCAGGGCCTGAACCGCCAGGCGATCCTGGTCGACAAGGGCATCGCCAGGTCGCTCGAGCCCTTCATCGCCGAGGAAGCCGACTTCGCCAAAGACGGCTATCACCAGGCGATGCTCGACCTCGGCACGTTCAACGACGAGGTCTACGGCCTTCCGTTCGCCGTGTCGCTGCCGGTCGGCTACTACAACATGGACCTGATGGCGAAGGCCGGCATCACCTCGACCGACCAGTTGCCGAAAACCTGGGACGAGGTCGCCGACGTCTGCGTCAAGCTGAAGGACGCCGGCGTCAGGACGCCGATGATCTGGGGCTGGAACATCACCGGCAACTGGTTCCTGCAGGCGCTGATGTGGACGCAGGACAAGCCGATCATGGCCGGCAACGACTTCCAGCTCGACACGCCGGAAGGCCTGACCGCGCTGAACACGATGAAGAAGCTGTTCCGGTCCTGCGACATGCCGAACCTGGAGCTGAAGGGCACACTGGCGGGCTTCGCCGCCGGCGACTTCGCCATGCTGTACTGGTCGACCTCGGCGCTGGGCACGGTGGAGCGCACCAAGGCCGACTTCGACCTGCGCACCCATGAGTTCCCGGGCCTGACCGCCGACGGTCCGATCGGCCTGCCGGCCGGCGGCAATGCCGCGGTGCTCGTCTCCGACAGCGACGACCCGAAAGTGCTGAAGGCCGCCTGGACCTGGCTGAAGTACATCACGTCCGGCGAAGGCGCGGCGGAAGTGGCGCGCACCACCGGCTACATGCCGCCGAACAAGGCTGCCAACGAAGTCGTCCTCGCCGACTTCTACAAGCAGAACCCGAACAAGGAGACCGCCGTCCGCCAGCTTCCGCTGCTGCGCGAGTGGCAGGCCTATCCGGGCGACAACGGCCTGGCCGTGACCCAGGTGCTCTACGACGGCACCGAGGGTATCGTCACGGGCGAGTACGACGACATGCAAGAGCTCCAGGAAGAGCTCGTCGAGGAAGTGCAGGACCTGCTGCCGTCGGGCAGCTGAGCACCGATCAGCGCCGCGCCGCCCGCCCCGTGCGGGCGGCGCCTTTCAAGCGGACCTCCCAAGAAGGAACAAGCAGCGTGAAGCTCCTGCAACTCACGGATATCCACCTGACCGCGCCGGGTCAGACCATCGCCGGGCGCGAGCCCAACAAGAACCTTAAGAAGGCGCTGGACCACGCGCTTGCCCACCACGCCGACGCCGATGCGCTCGTCATAACCGGCGACCTGTCCGACTGGGGCGACCACGATGACTACGTTCGCCTCAAGTCGGTGATCGCAGACGTTCCGATGCCCGTGCACCTGTGCATCGGCAACCACGACGAGCGCGACGTCATGCTGTCGGTCTTCCCCGAACTCGCCGACGATAACGGCTTTGTCCAGTCGACCTTCGACCTGCCGTACGGCACCGGCATCATCCTCGACACCTGGGGCCCCGAAAGCCACGCCGGCTTCTTCTGCGAGACGCGGGCGGCCTGGCTCGACGAGACGCTTGCCGGCCTCGATGGCAGGGCCTGGCTGTTCATGCATCATAATCCGGTCCCGATCGGCGTCGGTCCGATGGACAGGATCATGCTGCAGGACGCGGATACCTTCGGTGCGGTCGTCGAGAAGCACGCAGACAGGATCGCGCATATCTTCCACGGCCACTGCCACCTGCCGCTGTCAGGTTCGCTGCACGGGGTCCCCTTCAGCGCACCGCGCGGAACCAACCATGCCGGCTGGCCCGACTTCGGTGCCAAGCATAAGCTGAGCGGATCGGACCTGCCGGAAGCCTACGCGGTCATCCTCGCCGACGAAAAGAGCACGATGGTGCACATGGTGGAGTTCGGCTACACCGGCGAAATCCGCCGGGAAAGCTCGCCCGAATATGCTGACTGGGACCGGCTGACCATGATCCGCTAGCGGACCGGTCGCGCCGGTTTCGCATCTTCCCGGGTTGGTAACCAGAGGCCGCGCTTACCCGGCCTCGATATCCTTGCCGTCGAGCTTCTCGAGGATCACGTGCGGAAATGCCGGTGCCTCGCGGAAAGTGCCGACGCCGACTGCCATGAAGTCGACAGCAACCGAGGAGCGGCGACTTCTCGCAGCAGGGGAACAAAAAGAGGTAACAAAGCGCATGTAGCCCGTCCTGAGGAACAGTCGTTGCGCGGGCTCAGGAAACGATGCCGGACATCTGGACTGTCTCGGGCGGCAGAACCAGGTCGCCACCGCTCAGGAAACGCTCGAGGGCCTCTTCGTAGGCACCGGTGTCCAGCCCCGCAGCACGCAGCCATTCGGGGTAATGGTAGGTGTTCCGGTACCGCTCGCCCGAGTCGCAGATCAAGGTAACGATCGACCCGCACAGACCCGCCCGGCGCATTTCGTCGGCGAGCAGGCACAGGCCGAAGAAGTTCGTCCCCGTAGACCCACCGACGGGGCGTGCCAGCAGGTGCGACAGCACCCGCATGGCGGCAAACGAAGCCGCATCGGGAATCTTCGCCATGTGGTCGATGACGCTTGGTATGAAGGACGGCTCGACGCGCGGCCGGCCGATCCCCTCGATCCGTGACGGACGGTCGCAGCGGCAGTGCACGTCGTTTCTGCAGAACCCGTCGTAGAAGGCGCTGTACTCGACATCGGCTACCGACAAGCGCGTCGAGAAGCGGCGGTAGCGGATGTACCGTCCGATAGTCGCCGACGTCCCGCCCGTACCGGCGCTGACGACAATCCAGCTCGGTACCGGATACCGCTCGGCCCGCATCTGGTCGAAGATGGACTCGGCGATGTTGTTATTGCCGCGCCAGTCGGTTGCCCGCTCCGCATTGGTGAACTGGTCGAGATAGTGGCCGCCTGTCCGCTCCGCGAGATTCGAAGCTTCCGCATAGATGGTTTTCGGCGCGTCGACGAAGTGGCACATGCCGCCATAGTGCTCGATGGCGGCGATTTTCTCCGCTGAGGTATCGCGCGGCATGACGGCATAGAACGGCACGTCGATCATTCTGGCGAAATAGGCCTCCGAGACGGCTGTCGACCCGGACGATGCCTCGATCACAGGACGGCCCTCGCGGATCTGGCCATTGCACAGGCCAAGCAGGAACAGCGAGCGCGCGAGCCGGTGCTTCAGGCTTCCCGTCGGATGGGTGGATTCATCCTTCAGGTAGATATCGATACCGCCGGCGCCACTCTCAAACGCCGGGATGTCGATCTTGATGAGGTGGGTGTCGGCCGAGCGCCGCCGGTCGGCGTCGATCAGAGAGACAGCGGTATCGGCCCACTGCCGGCATTGACCCATCACAGGTAGCCCTCCCATTCGTCGTTAGTTAGAGACCGGAAGTTGCCGCTCGACGAGCCGGACCAGACAACTTGCGGCAACTGGCAAGAGTTCGTCATCGAAATCATACGCCGGATGGTGAACCATCGGGCTGTCGGGTCCGCGCCCCTGACCGAGCAGGATGTAGGCGCCGGGCTGCACCTGCGTCATAAAGGCGAAGTCTTCCGCGGCGAGTAACGGCGGGAAGGCGGTCGCGATACTCTCCTCGCCCAAGACGTCGCACATGGCGTCGCCAGCCCACTCTGCCATTGTCGCATCGTTGACGAGCACCGGATAGCGCCGCTGATAGTCGATTTCGACGTCGACGCCCCTGGCGCTCGCGACGCCGCGCACCACGCGATGAAATGCCTCATCGATCTTCGCTCGCGCCGATTCATCGAGCGCCCGGACTGTCCCGCCCAGCCAGCCGCGTTCGGCGAGCACATTGTGGGTCGTTCCGACATGGATCTGCGTCACGCTCAGGACGGCCGCTGCGTGCGGGTCGACCTCGCGGCTAACGATCCCCTGTAAAGCAACTGCGGCATCCGCCAGCGCGTAGGCCGTGTCGGCGGCCTTGTGCGGCATCGCCGCGTGACCTCCGCGGCCGATCATGGTGACCTCGAATTCGTCGAACGAGGCCATCGCCGGGCCGGAGCGGACCGTTCCCTGGCCGAAAGGCAGGAGCGGCATATTGTGGAAGCCGAAGACGGCGTCACATGGAAACTTCTCGAACAACCCGTCCTCGACCATCGCGGCACCACCGCCAAGGCCCTCCTCGGCCGGCTGGAAGATCACATGAACCGTTCCGGAAAAAATGCGTGCCGCGGCTAAATGCTCCGCTGCCGCCAGCAGTGAAATCGTATGGCCGTCATGGCCGCAGCCGTGGAAGACGCCCGGCGTCTCCGATTTCCAGGGGCGGTCGACGCCTTCGTCCATCGGCAGCGCGTCCATGTCCGCGCGCAGGCCGATCGAGGGACCGTTACCGGTCGAAAGCGTCCCGACAACGCCCGTGCGGCCAATGCCCTCCGTCACGACAAACCCGGCCTGCCGAAGCCGGTCGGCAATAAATCCCGCCGTCCGCACCTCCTCGAATCCCAGTTCCGGATGACGGTGCAGGTCGCGCCGCCATTCCGTCAATTCGTCGGCGCGGGCTACGATTTCGGGGACAAGCTGCATCAGGCGTTTTCCTTGCGATCAGCGAATGTGATATCATATAGTCAACATTATTGACTATTTCTCGCCGGAGGCAAGGCCATCCTTTGCCGGACACCTTCGACGAGGAAGATGAGACGGGAGGATTGCCGGTGACACTTTCGGATGCCGAGCTCGAACATCTGCGCGGAACGAACCTCGGCAGGCTCTTCGACGAGGTCGGCCTTCTCTTCGACCATCGCGCCCGGGGTTATCTCCGCGAAGCCGGATATCCGATGATCAACGCGGCGGATTCCCACGTCCTGAGGACAATGCGGATGGAGGGCGCGCGCATCACGGACATGGCCGAGCAGGCCGGCATATCGAAGCAGGCTATGAGCAAGCTTGTCGCAAACTTCGCCGAACTTGGCTTCGTCGAATGGGAGCCCGACCCTCAAGATGGACGCAGCCGGATCGTTCGTGCGACCGAGGCTGGCCGGAACCTGCTTGCTCATGGCGTGCGCGCCCTGCGGCGGGCGGAGGAAGACATCGAGGCGATGATCGGCGCGGAGGGAACGGAAACACTGCGCAGCCTCCTCCTCGAGATCCGTGCCCAGGCCAGTTCCGACAGCACCGACGCACCGTCGAACTATCGCCGACGCCGGGCATGATACCCCTTCCCACCATGTCGATCCGCAATACCGCAAGCCGCCTTTAGTGATGGCTCCGGGAATATCGTCAACATTATTGACTATTATGCCCGACTTCGTATCATGCCTCCCGGATGGGCAATCAGAGGGGCCCTCCTAACGGGAGACGAACATGTCAAGCATTAGCTTTCCAAAAGGCCCGGCCCGCACCGCCGCACTCGGCGCGCTTGCAGTCGCCGGCCTCGCACTCACAAGTTTCATCGCCATACCGGCCAATGCCGAAACGTTCACTTATGGATCCGGCGTCCCGGAGCGCTCATCCGCTAATTCGAAAGGCGTTTATCCGGCGCTGGACAAGATTTCGGCCGCAACCGATGACCGGGTCACATTCAACAAGATCGTCGGCGGCCAGCTTGTGTCGCTGACCAACACACTGCAGGGCATTCGCGACGGCATTGTCGACGCCGGCTTCTTCATAAGCCAGTTCCACGGAGCCGACCTGCCCTACACCAGCCTGCTCGGCGAACTGACGGGTTTCGCCACCGATCCCTACGCCACGATGGGGGCCGTCAACGAGATTTTCTTCGTCGCCTGCGACAAGTGCCGCGAGGAGGTTCTCGGCCTCAATCTCGTTCCGATCCTGGTCCAGTCCGCCTCGCCGCTGACTATGCAGTGCACATCCGCGATCGAGACGGCGGCGGACCTGAAAGGCAAGAAGATCAGCGTCATCGGCACACCGGAGGCACGCTGGTCCGAGAAGCTCGGCATGACGCCGGTGCGTACCAAGATTACCGACATTCTGCCGGCCCTGCAGCTCGGACAGACCGACTGCACGCTCGTCGGCACTTCCTGGATCCGCAGCTACGGGCTCGAAGACACGGTCAAGGGCGTGATCGAGATGCCGCAGGGGATCATCACCGGCGCCGTGCCGCTCGTGTTCAGCAAGGCGGCCTGGGACAAGATCTCGGCGGACGACCAGAAGGCCATCATCGGCCTGATGCCGGGCGTCGCCTGGGATTACGTCAAGGACGCCTACGTCGACGTCGACGTCGACGTTCGCACCAGCCTGAAGGACAAGATCGCATTCGCGTCCGGCGACGAGGAGCTGAAGTCGCTCTGGAACGCGTATCAGGACGAGGAAGTCGCAGCGCTGAAAGAACTCGCCAAGAGCCGCGGCCTCGAGAACAGCGACGCCCTAGTCGATCAGATGGTCGAGATCATGCGCGCGTGGCACGAGGACTATCTGCCCGAGTTCGATGGCGACAAGGCGAAGTTCGAAAAAATCCTGCAGGAACGCGTCTTCTCCAAGTACGACTTCTGAGCCGGCGGCACTCTCCAGACCGGGCTTCGACCATGCCTCTATCCGATACGCATAAGCCGGAGCCCGGTCTCATCGGGCTGGTGGGCGGCATGAGCTGGGAATCGACGGCGCTCTATTACGCCCGTCTCAACCGGCTCGCCCACCGGCGCCTCGGCGGGCATCACAACGCCCGCTCTGTTCTCGTCACACTCGATTTCGAGGACCTCCTGTCCCGCGGAGGCCGCGGTGACTGGGCCGGTGTCGGAGCACTCGTCGCCGCCGCCGCCAGAACGACCGAGCAGGCAGGCGCCGATTTCGTCATGCTCACCGCCATGACCGGCCACGCCGTCGCCGACGACGTCGCCGCAGCAATCACCGTGCCACTCCTGCATGCAGGCGACGTTCTCGCCAGGACAGCAGCGGACACGGGACTGCGCCGTGTCGGGCTGCTCGGGACGAGCACGACCCTCACAGGGACATTCCTCACCTCGCGGCTGGATGCGCGCGGCATCGCGCCGCTGGTGCCCGACGCGGAGACCCGCGAGCGGATCGACCGGATGATCTTCGAGCACCTCACCATCGGCACAGTCGCCGACGAGGACCGGCGCGAAATCGTGGAGATTGCCGATGCCCTCAAATCGGAGGGAGCGGAAGCGATCGTCCTCGCCTGTACCGAACTGCCGCTTCTATTCGCCGGCCCTAATGCCGACGCCGGATTTATCGACCTTGTCGACCTTCACGTGGAGACGGCCGTCGACTGGGCGCTCAATGGCATCCCCGACGCCGTTTGGCACCACTCCTGATCAAAAGACTCGCACAACAAGGACACGCCATGAAAGCGATCTACTTCCCCGAACACGGTCCCATCGACATCCTGCAGTATGGAGACGTCGCCGATCCGGAGGTGCCGGCCGGCTGGGTCAAGGTCGCGGTGAAATCCTGCAGCCTGAACTACCTCGACATCTTCTCGCGGCGCGGCATGCCGGGCATCAAGGTCACTCTGCCCGGCATCACCGGCGGCGACTGCGCCGGTACGATCGCCGAAACCGGTGACGGCGTCACCGGCTGGGAGATCGGCCAGCGCGTGCTCGTCAATCCGGCCCATGTCGACGACAAGACCGGCCATTTCGAAATGATGGGCGAGACGCGCCCCGGCGCGATGGCGGAATACTGCGTCTGCCGCGCCGAGCAGCTCATCCCAATCCCCGACAGCGTCAGCGACGACGAGGCGGCCGCCCTGCCTGTCGCCTATGCCACGGCCTACCGCATGCTGTTCACCCGCGGCGGCCTGAAGGCCGGCGAGCGCGTTCTGATCCTCGGCGCCAGCGGCGGCGTCGGCACGGCCTGCGTGCTCCTTGCCAAGATGGTCGGTGCCACCGTGATCGCCGCGGCCGGGTCGGACGAGAAATGCAAGCGGCTCGAAACGCTCGGCGCCGACGAGACGGTGAACTACAGCGAAGAGGGCGTCGACGCCTACGCCAAGCGGATGACCGGCTCGCTGTTTCGCGGCGGCGGCTACGAGGTGGTCGTCAACTTCACCGGCGGCGACACCTGGGTCCCTTCGCTGCGCGCCGTGAAGCGCGGCGGCCGTCTTCTCACCTGCGGCGCGACCGCGGGCTACGATCCGAAGACCGACATACGGTTCATCTTCATGGCGGAGATGGACATCGTCGGCTCCACCGGTTTCTCCAAGGAAGACATCGAGGCCTGCCTGAAGCTCGTCGAAGAGGGCAAGTTGAAACCCGTCATCGACGAAATCTTCCCGCTGGCCGAGGGCGTCGAGGCGGTGCGCCGCATCGAGGACCGGGCGGTCTTTGGCAAAATCATCGTCAAGCCGGGCGTCGCATGATGTCCGCGCTGCCGCACTTCACCGGGCTGAAAGACGTCGAGGCCGTCGAGCGGCAGCCGATTGAAGCCTACATGGCGGGCGACACGCTGCCCGCCATCCTGGCGGCCTCCGCCGACGCGTATGCAGTGCAACCGGCGTATCGTTTCTACGACGCAAACGACCTTTCCGCACCTGCAGAGACGTTCACCTACTCGGCACTATACCGCAACGTACGCGCGGCGTCGGCCCTGTTCCGGTCGCTGGGCGTCGGACGCACCGACGTCGTCGCCTATCTGCTTCCGGGCCTGCTCCAGACCGTCGAGATCGTGCTCGCCGGCGCCGAGGCGGGCATCGTCATGCCGATCAACCCGTTTCTCGAGCCCGGCACAATCGCCGCGATGCTCACGCGTGTGAACGCCAGGGTGCTCTGCATCGAGGGGCCGACCAGCGAGGAAGGCACCTATCGGAAGCTTTCCGCGATCCGGGATCTGGCGCCCTGTATCGAGCATATCCTGATCGTCGGCGAAGACGGGGATGCGGACGGCGGCGACCGCTACGAGACCGGCCGCGACCGGTTCCTCGATGCCGACCATACCGATGCCCCGCTTCCGGCGCGAACAGACATCGCCGCCTACTTCCACACCGGCGGCACGACCGGTGCCCCAAAAATCGCGCCGCTCACCCATTTCAATCTCGCAGCCATGTCCTTCATCGCGGCATTCGGCGGCGGGATCCGGACCGGTGACGTCATGCCGTGCGGGATGCCGCTGTTTCATGTCGGCGGCCTCGTCATGGGCGCGTTCGCGCCACTCGCCTATGGGGCGACGATCGTGCAGCTCACCCGGCGCGGCTATCGCCAGCCCGGCCTGCTCGATGCGTTCTGGGAGATCGTGGCGCGCGAAAAGGCCGCGATCCTCGTCGGACCGCCAACCATCGTCATCGAGGCGACCCAGCGCTTCCGCGACGATCTCGATCTCTCCAGCGTGCGCAGCTGGATTTCCTCCGCCGCCGCCCTGCCCGCCGAAGCGCACCGCCGTTTCACCGATCGCACCGGCATCCCGGTCAAGGAGGCCTGGGGGCTCACCGAGGCGACCCTCGTCCTGACCTTCACGCCGGCGGAGGGTCCGAGCAAGCCGGGCGCGGTCGGCGTGCGCATGCCGTTCTGCGAGGTGGATATCGCAGAGCTTTCTCCCGACGGCGAGATCCTGCGGCGCCTGCCGCAGGGCGAGGCCGGCGTCATCATCGGGCGCTCGTCCTGCGTCTTTCCGGGATATCTCGACCCGGCCGCGAATGAGGGCGTGCTGCTCGCGGACGGCTGGCTCAACACCGGCGACATCGGCCTGATCGACCCGGACGGCTATGTCGAGATCACCGGCCGCGCCAAGGACATGATCAACCGCGGCGGCCACAACATCGATCCCAAGACCATCGAGGACGCGCTGATGGCGCATCCCGACGTCGCGCTTGCCGCCGCAGTCGCTCGGCCCGACCCGCGTGTTGGCGAGGTCCCGATCGCCTTCGTCGCGGCGCAGCCGGGCACGACGCCGGATCCGGACGAAGTGCTCGCGTTCGCAGCCGCGCGGATCGACGAACGTGCGGCCATCCCCAAGACGGTCATCGTCCTGCCGGCGCTGCCGCTCACGGGTGTCGGCAAGGTGCACAAGCCGACGCTGCGCCACGAGGCGGCAAGACTCGCGGTCGCCGAAGTCGTTGGACTGGCGCCGGAGCGCCTCACCGCAAAGGACGGAACCGGCGGACGGACCCGCATTGCGGTCGCGCCCGACACGCCTGCCGACCTCCGCGACACGGTAAAGGCCATGCTCGATGCGCTCGGCCTCGAATTCGAAGATCATTCTCAAGCACAGGACAGCGTATCGACATGACGATCGGACTCGCCGCCATCGACCATCTCATGGTCAGTGTCCAGGACAGCCAGAAGGCGGGAGACCTGTTCGAACGCATGGGGTTCACGGCGACGCCGCGCAGCCTGATGCCGGGTCTGAGCAATCGCCTGATCTGCTTTCCCGCACAGCAGCCCGACGCCTGCAATTACATCGAACTGATGGCGCTGGAAGACGCCGCCCTGGCGCCGCCGCCGCTACCGAAGATCCTGCCGCCGGCGGGCCGGCCTGTTTCTATGGTGCTGGTGTCGCCGGAGATCGATGCGACCTACGCCGCGCTTTGCGAGAAAGGCGTGCGCGCCCCTGCGCCGATCCATCTCCAGCGTGACTGGGAACTGCCCGGCGGAGAAGTGATCACCCCGAAGTTCGCTGTTCTCATCCCGGAAGCGGGGCAGTCGCCGTACTTCTGGAACGTGTGCCTGCACAAGACGCCGGAACACTATTTCCGGTCCGAGTTCGTGAGCCACGACAATGGAGCACGTGGCCTGTCCGCGGTGATCGCAGTCGCGAGCGATCCTGTCGCCATGGCCGAACACTACAAGGCGGTCTGGGATGCCGAGATCGTCGGCTCGGCACCGGTCTGCGTCCGCATCGGCGCCGTGGACCTGCGCATCTATTCTCCGGCCGAACTGGAAGCCGCGTTTCCAGCGCTCGCGCCGGTCGGCGATACGGACCGGCTTGTCGGTTTCGCGATTTCCTGCTCCGATACCGACAAGACCGCCGAGTACCTCCAGGGCAACGGGTTCTCGCCGCTGCCGGCGGGCGACTCGTTCTATGTCGCTCCGGCCGAAACGGACGGAAACCTGGTAGTGTTCGAACCGACCGATGACTGATCGTCCCGCCCCCCGCTCTCTGCTGACGCTGCTGACGGACGCGGCCGGTGCCGGCGGCGCCGTCGCACTCGTCGCTATGGTGCTGGTCGTCGCCGCGGACGTGGGTATGCGGACCGTCGGGGGCGGACTGACGGGCACGACGGAACTCGTCAGCGACTGGTTCATGGTCGCCATCATGTTCCTGGCGCTGGGCGGGCTGCAGGCCCGGAAAATGCACATCTGCGTCGATTTCGCGCGCGGTCACCTGCCGCCACGGGTGGACGCGGCTCTGGATCTGCTGGCCAACGTCCTCATGGTCGCCGCGGCCGCCGGTCTCGTCTGGTACACGACGGGACAGGCCTGGGCCGCGACACTGGCCGGCGAACGGGTCGAACTCCCTGGCTTCATGCTACCGATCTGGCCGCCGCGCTGGCTCGTGCCGCTTGGGTTCGCGCTGGCGGGCATCACCGCCCTGCTTCAGGCCGCAGAAGCATCGAAGACGATCGTCAGGGGTGTCGAATGAGCCCGCTCGAACAAGGAGGGATAACGCTTCTCGTCGCCCTCGTCCTGGTTGGCCTGCGGGTGCCGATCGGCCTTACGCTGGGCATCGTCTCCTTCGGCGGCGCCCTGGCGCTGCTCCCGATGAAGGCGGCCGTCAGCTTGATGGCGCGCGTTCCTTACGAATTCGCCGCTAGCTGGGAATTCGCGGCCGTCCCCCTGTTCCTGCTGATGGGCAACGTCGCGTTCCGGTCCGGCATGACGGACGGAATCTTCCGGCTCGCCGAGCGCCTTGTCGGCTGGCTGCCTGGTGGGCTGGCGGTGGCCACCAATTTCGCCGCCGCCGGTTTTGGCGCGGCGTCGGGCTCGAGCATTGCGACGACGGTCGCCATGGGCCGCGCAGCGATCCCGGAAATGTTGAAGAACAGGTATGATCCGGGACTGGCGACGGCAGTCTGCGCGTGTTCTGGCACACTCGCCGCGCTGATTCCGCCGTCGATTCCGTTGATCGTTTACGGAATCCTCGCCGAGCAGTCGGTCGCCAAGTTGTTCTTCGCTGGAATCATTCCGGGCCTGCTGACCGCCGTCATCACCTCGGTGATGATCATCGTCCGCGCCCGCTTCAATCCGACGCTGGCGCCAGCCGTTAAGCCAGAACCGATCCCCGCTTCCGAGATCTTCGGCGACATCTGGCCATTGCCCGTCCTCGCGCTGGGCGTCCTCGGCGGTATCTACGGCGGCATCTTCAGCCCATCCGAAGCCGGCGCCATCGGCGCCATCCTGGCGATGCTGATGGCGCTGACGCGCAAGGGCTTCGGCCTGAAGGAGCTCTGGTCGGCCCTGATGGAGACCGTCTGGAGCACCGCGATGATCCTGTTCATCGCCATCGGTGCCTTCATGCTGACGCGCTACATGGCGTTGACCGGACTACCAAACGCAATCGCCGACAGCGTCGAGGCGCTGCAGCTTGCCCCGGTGCTGCTTCTCGCCGTAACCGCCCTGATCTTCGTCATTCTCGGTATGTTTCTCGATCCGTTCGGCGTCATGCTGATCTCGATCTCGGTTCTGCTGCCGCTGTTCGAGAAGGTGGGCTACGACCTCATCTGGATCGGCATCATCATCGTCAAGTACATCGAGATCGGGCTCATGACGCCGCCGGTCGGGCTCAACGTCTTCGCGGTCAAGTCCGTGGCACCGCCCGAGATCGGGCTGTCGACAATCTTCCGCGGCGCGGTCTGGTTTCTCCTCGCTGAGGTGGTGGTGATGGTGCTCCTGCTGAGCTTCCCCGCCCTGACGCTGTGGCTGCCCTCGATCATGCTCTGATCGGGCATGCTCTGATCCAAACCCTTTCTGTCTCTACCGTAACCGGAGCACCCGATGACCCTCGACGATCTCAGCGCGCTGGTCGCGCAGGCCGAGTTCCACAAGTTCCTGAAGCTCGATGTGACGGCCTGCGACGACGAAAACGGAACAGTCGCCTTCCGCCTGCCCTACGACGAAGCCTACACGCTGTTTGCGAAGGTCGGGAACTACCACGGCGGCATCATCGCCGCGCTTGCCGATGTCGCGGGCACGATGGCATGCTCGGTAAAGGTCGGACGGCCGACGCCAACCGTCAATCTGCGCATCGACTACCTGCAGGCGCCCTGCAAGGTCGACCTGATCGCCGAGGGCCAGGCGGTCAAGACGGGCCGTTCAATCGGCGTCGCAGACGTAACCATTCGCGGCGACGACGGCACGCTGTTCGCCGTCGCGCGGGGAACATTCAACACGGCCTCCGCTGGGGAATAGACCGACCGCCGACCGGCTACCGTCCGGTCGGATCTACCACAGGCGGTTCCGTCCAGATGCCGGAATGGCCGCGCCGGCGTCGCGCAGCCAGGCGACGAAGTCGGGCGGGATATCGGCCAGGCGGCCGCCTTTGCCCAAATCGATCGCGTTGATCCAGACACAGCGAGCGCGGATCGCCGGCGTCGCGCCGACGGTGATGCGGCGGCCGGCGGAGTCGCTCACCACCGCGTCCCATTGCGGATCGGTCATGTCGCGCCACTCGACGTTCAGATGCACTTCCGAATGCTGGAAGAGATGGCGCAACGCCCGGGCCGGCAGCGTGGCCCCGGCCGCAACCAGTTCGGCCGGAACATCGGCGATCCGCGGCAACGGCCCACTGTTTCCGGCCCGTGCCCAGGCAACGATGTCGCTCAGCATCCGCGCCTGGTAGCCGACATGGGCGATCACGTGGCGGCGGGAGAGCCCCGGCAGCCTGGACGGCGTATCGAGGTCCTTGTCCGTAAGGTTGTTCAGCGCGCGCGCGAAATAGGCCGTGCCGCGCCGGGCCCAGTCGAGTTCGCGGTGCGGTGCGGCCGGCGCGTCATAGCGCGCGCCGGCACCCTGCCGTTCACGAAGCGCCTGGCGGGCAGCCTCTTCGATCAGGCTCACCCCTCTTCGCCTTCCACATGGGTACGCGCGAAGTTGAGGCGCTCCATGATCGGCGCGTCGGAGAAGCGGAACAGGTCGAACTGTGTCTCGGCCTGCAGCGACCAGGGGATCCACGAGGGAACGACGAACATGTCGCCGATATCGAGGGTATGCTCGACGCCGTCCAGGAGCACCGTGCCCTTGCCCTCGAACACCTGGAAGACCGTCGATCCGACCTCACGGCGGGTCGGCGTCTGCGTTCCCGCGCGCAGGCGATGGAACTCGCAGCGCAGCGTCGACATCACGTCGCCGCCGGTCGTCGGGTTCACGTAGCGAATCGCGGCGTGCCCCTGCTCGACGGTGGCGGGCTGCCCCTCCTCCTCCAGCAGGAGCTGCTCGGTCAGTGCCCGGTCGGTGTACTCCCAGCGATAGGCACCGATCGGCGACGAGGCCGTATCCTGCAGGCCCGACAGCGGCCTGAGACCGGGATGGCACCACAGCCGCTCACCGCGCGAGAAACGCGGCGTTGCGTAGTCGGTGACGCGGTCGGAGCCGAACTCGAAGAAACCGACATCGTTCTGCTGCGAGAACGGGATGTCGAGGCCGTCGATCCAGGCCATCGGCTTGTCGGTGTCGTTGTGGTGGCCGTGGAAGCACCAGCCCGGCGTCAGCAGGAGATCGCCACGGCTCATGCGCACTGGATCGCCGTTGACGACGGTCCAGACCCCCTCGCCCTCGACAACGAAGCGGAAGGCGTTCTGCGAATGCCGGTGCTCGGGCGCCGTCTCGCGCGGGCCGAGATACTGGATCGCGGCCCACATCGTCGCGCTGACATAGGCGTTACCGCCGAGGCCCGGATTGGCGAGACCGATGGCGCGGCGTTCGCCGCCGCGGCCGACCGGGACGAGTTCGCCGGACTTCTCGGCGAGCGGCAGGAGGTTCGCCCATTTCCAGACGTGCGGCACAGCCTTCGGTTTCGGATGCACCGGCATGAGATCACCGATCTGCGTCCACAGCGGGATCAGGTGCTCGCGCTCGAACCCGGCATAAAGTTCGCGCAGCGCCGGGGTGTCCTCCGGCTGCATCGCGTCGGCGGGCTTATCGGTCTTGTCCAGCATTGATCGATCCTCTCTTGGTTCGGTCCGGCCGTCAGGCGGCATCCGGCTGGTTCGGCGGCGCGGCGTCACGGAACGCCGGCAGCGCGTCCAGCCTCTCGAAGATCCCGGCGATGGTCGGCCAGGTCGCCGTCTCGATCTCGAAGCGGCGGTTGTTCCAGACCTGGGCGTACAAGCAAGTGTCCGCGAGCCCCGGCGCGTCGCCGTGGCAGTAGGCGCCGGTCTGCGCATCGCGCGAGATCGTTGTCTCCAGCGCGTCGAAGGTCGTCGACACCCAATGGTTGAACCACTCCTTCTGCGCCGTCTCGTCCGCGCCGAGCATTTCGGCGAGGTACCCGAGGACGCGCAGGTTGTTCAACGGATGGATCTCGCAGGCGATCATGTAGGCAAGCGACCGCACCCTCGCCCGCCCGTCCGCGTCCGTAGGTAGCAACGCGGGCTCGGGATGCGTTTCCTCCAGCCACTCGATGATGGCGAGCGACTGGGTCATGACGACCCCGTCATCGCGCTCCAGCGTCGGCACCAGCCCGGCCGGATTATTCGCCAGATAGTCGGGCCGGCGGGTGTCGCCGCGGCGCAGGACATAGGGAACGTAGTCGTAGGCAAGGCCCTTGAGGTTCAGCGCCGCACGCAGACGGGTCGACGTCGAGGAGCGGAAGAAATTGTGCAGGACGAGCGTCATCAGCTCTCGCTCTCGCCGATCTTCGTCTCGATCTCGCCGAGGCCCTCGATCGCGATCACGCAAACGTCGCCGGGCTTTAGCGGGCCGACCCCGGCGGGCGTACCGGTCATGATCAGGTCGCCGGGCTGCAGCGCGATCGAGTGCGACAGGATCGAAATGATCTCCGGTACGGACCAAATCAGTTCGTTCAGGTCGGCGTCCTGCTTGACCTCCCCGTTCACTGTCAGCTTGATCGAGCCCTTGCCCGGGTGACCGGTTTCGGCGACCGGATGCACCGGGCCGATTATGGCAGAGCGGTCGAAGGCCTTGCCAAAGTCCCAGGGCCGGCCCTTGTCGCGGGCGGCAAGCTGCAGGTCGCGGCGGGTCAGGTCGTTGCCGATTGCGTAGCCCCACACGTGCGACAGCGACTCGTCTTCCGCGATGTTTCGCCCGGCCTTGCCGATGACGGCGACGAGTTCGGCCTCGTAGTGGAAGTTCTCGGTCTGCGGCGGATAAGCGACGGTCTCGCCGGCGTCGACCACGGCGTCGGCCGGCTTGGTGAAGAAGAACGGCGGATCGCGATCGGGATCCTTACCCATTTCGCGCGCGTGTGCGGCGTAGTTGCGGCCGACGCAGAAGATCCGGCGGACCGGCAGCCGGTCGTCGGTTCCGGCGACGGCGACGCTGGCCGTGGCGGGCGGGGCAAAGACATAAAACATCCACAAACTCCTTCTGGTTCACATCGTGCCGCCGCGCTCACGGGCGCGGCGGCCATAGAGATCAGGCCCCGGAAACCCCTCTGAGCACCCGTCGTTCGGTTTCCGCCTTCCCGGTCATCCACAACACGACAAGCATCGCGAAGCCGGCCGCGTTGACCCACAGGGTCGCGGCGCCGCCGATGCCGGGCGGCAGCAGCAGCGCGGCCCCGGCAATTCCGGTCAGCAGCCGGCGGACCGGACCGGAAGGTCCGTGCAGGTAGCCGATGAAGGCTGCCGATATCGCATAGACGCCGAGGATCGCGGTCGTGACCGCCAGCACGATCTCGACCGGCTCGCCGATGAGCAGCAGGGCCGGTGAGAAGACGAATAGGAATGGCACGATGTAGGCGGTCCAGCCGAAGCGCATCGACTCGAACGCCGTCTGCATCGGCGAAGCCTGGGCGATCGACGCGGCGAAGAACGCGCCGATTCCGATCGGCGGCGTCACCATTGACATCATGCCGAGATAGAAGATGAACAGATGTGCGGCGATCGGCTCGACACCGGTCTCGACCAGCGACGGCGCCACGAGAACTGCGAGCAGCAGGTAGACGCCGACCGTCGGCATGCCCATGCCGAGCACGAGGCAGACGGCCGCCGAGATCAACAGCAGCAGAAACAGGCTGCCCTGGCCGAGATCGACCAGCGCGAAGGTGACGGCGAAGCCGAGCCCGGTGACGTTGAGGACGCCGATGATGAAGCCGGCGGCGGCCGAGATCATGATGATGTCGGTAATCGACCGGCCGGTCTCGACGGCGCCGGCCCAGAGGTCGCGAAGCGTCATCTTTGCCTTGCCGTAACCCAGGAACAGCCCGATCAGCAGGGCGCCTGCGCCACCCCACAGCGCGGCGGTTTCCGCCCGCTGGTTGAACCAGAACAGGGCCGCGACGATCGCCGCGAACGGAAGGATGAACACCCAGCCCCGCGCCATAACCTTGCCGACTGGCGGGATTTCCTCGCCCTCGACGGGTCGGATGTTCTGCCTGGCCGCCTGCAGGTCAGCCTGCGCGAACAGCGAGACGTAGTAGAGCAGCGCCGGCACGATCGCGGCGATGACGATCTCGGTGTAGGGCTTTTGCAGAATATCGGCCATCAGGAAGGCCACCGCGCCCATCACCGGCGGCGCGATCTGGCCTCCCGTCGAGGCGACGGCTTCCACTGCTGCCGCAGTCGTGCGGCGGAAGCCGGACTGGATCATCAGCCGGATGGTGACGACACCGGTCGCGACGATGTTGGAGACAACGACGCCAGAGATTGATCCGAACAGGCCGGACGCGACGATGGAGATCTTGGCCGCCCCGCCGCGCCGGTGGCCCATCGTGGCCATCGCGATATCGTTGAAGAAGTCCGCCCCGCCGGACCGCAGCAGTAGTTGGCCAAAGAAGACGAAGGCGACGACGACCGTGGCCGCGACATTCAGCGTCACACCGAGCATGCCGTTGGGATCGAAGGCAAGGTAGACGGCCATCCGCGGGGAGGCGACCTCGCGCGTCTGCAGGATGCCGGGAACGAGGTGCCCGATCAGGCCGTATCCGACGATCACGAGGACGACGATCACCAGCGTCAACCCGACGGCGCGCCGCAGCGCTTCGAGGACGAGCGCGAACAGCAACGTGCCGGTAATCAGCGCATCCCAGGGCAGCATCATCGCCCGGCCAACGAGACTGGGATAGGCCCAGGCGACGTAGAGCGAGATCCCGAGGCTGAGCACTGCAAGGACCACGTCGAGCGTACTCGGCGGCCGGTTCGCGGCGCTGCCGGTCTGGCGCGCCCGCTTGACGAGGAACACGATCGCCAGGCTGAGGCCCAGCACGGCCGCGAGGAACTGTTCGGTGTAATAGGAGTAGCCGAGCCGCGAGGCGACGTCGGCGGCCTGGGCGACCGAGATGATCGTCAGCGCACCGGCCAGCCCGCTCGTTGCCATCCGCGCCCAGCGCGGCGTCTCGCCGATCGTCGTGCCGGACTGCATCGAAGGATCGTCGCTCACCTCAGCCTCTCCCGCCATAGCCGGCGGGGACGGCGATGCCATCCCCGCGTGGATGTTCCGCCGTAGGCTCAGTCAGCCGGCTGCTTCTCGATGCCGCGTTCCTTGAAGAACGCCACGGCACCGGGGTGGTACTCGAGGCCCGGGTAGTCCTTGTAGGCCGTCTCGGCATTCAGGGCGCGAAGCGGCGGATAGGCTTTGCCGATCGCCTCGGCCTCGTCGAAGACGACCGTCAGGAACTGCTTTACCTGCTCGTCGGAGACGTGCTCGCCGGCGACGAGGACGTTGTCCCAGGTGACGAACATCATCGGCTTCTTGACGCCGACGCGCGGGGGCGCCGGTGCGATTTCCTGGAAGTAGAAGGCCGGCCGCACCTTCTGGATCTTCTCGAGATTCTCGTCGGTGGCATCGATGGTCAGGAAGCGGACGCCGCCGACAGACGCGTCGACCTCGGCGACCTTCGGACCGCCGACCGCGAAGAAGGCGCTGTCCACGCGCCCCGACGCCATGTCGTCGGACCCGCGGATCAGTTCGGGAACCGGCACGCCCTTGACGTCGTCCCAGGTCAGGCCGCCGGCGGCGAGGATCGCGGAGATATGAGCACGCGCAATCGGGAACGCATCCCAGCCCGACGGCACCGTCTTGCCCTTGAGATCGGAGACGGACGTCAGGCCGGAACTCTCCTTCACATAGAGGCCGACCGGGAACGGATTGACCCGGGCGATGACCCGGAGCTTCGGCATCGCATCGCTGTATTCGCCGGAGCCCTCGACGGCGGTGATCACGTCGTTGACGTCGTTCAGCGAGAACTCGGCGATGCCCTCGTTCAGCGCCTGCATCATCTGGGCGTTGCCGCCATAGGGCTGCACCACCATGCGCATGCCGGCGGTCTCGCGCGCCTGGCCGGCCATGACAGAGGCCATCGTGTTCCACACCGAGCCCTGCGGCGGCGTGGAAATCGACGAGACCTGGGCGCTCGCGGCACCTGCAAGGCCGAGCGACATCGCGCCGGCGATCAGTAAGCGTCTGGAGATCCTCATTGCATTTCCTCCGTTCCGTTTTTGGATCGTCTGGTTTTGATTGCTTTTGCGCGGTTCTACGCCGCGGTTTCGAGCGTCGCGGCAAGCGCCTGACGGTCGATCTTGCCCGTGCCGGTTTTCGGCAGTTCGGCGACGAATTCGATGATGCGCGGGTACTTGAACGGCTGCAGGTTCGCTTTGACGTAGTCCTGCAGCGCCTTCGACTGCGTCTCGCCCGCTTCGATGCCGTCGCAGAGGCTGACGACGGCGCGCAGGGTCATGCGCCGGTCCGCCAGCTGATGGGCCATGACCGCGCATTCGTGCACGTCCGGGTGCTCGGCCAGGCACTTCTCGACCTCGAGCGGCCAAACCCACTGCCCCGACACCTTGATCAGTTCGTCGGCGCGGCCCTGGAAGTAGTAGAAGCCGTCCTTCTCGATGAAGCGGTCGCCGGTGTAGAGCCAGTCGCCGCGCATGGTGTCGCGGGTCTTGTCCGGGCGGTTCCAGTAGCACGGCGCCGAGGAGTGGCCGCGCACCAGCATGACGCCCTCCTCGCCCGGCCCGGCCGGTCGGCCATCCGGTGTCTCGAGGCGCACCTCGTATCCCGGCACGCGGGCACCTGCCGCGCCGATGCGATGATCGTCCAGCGTGTTCGACAGATAGATGTGCAGCAGTTCGGTCGAGCCGAGACCCTCGGTCGGCCCCTTGCCGGTCAACCCTTCCCAGGCCCGGTAGATGTCCTCGGAGAGGATCTCGGCGGCCGACATCGACTGGCGGATGCTGGACAGGTCGCGGCTCTCGACGTCCTCGGCGCGCGCCAGCGCGGTGTAGAGCGTCGGCAGCCCGAACAGGACCGCCGGCTTGAACCGCTCGATCGTGTCGAGCACGGCATCGGGCCGGGGCTGACCGGGCATCAGCAGCGTCGTTGCGCCGATGGAGAACGGGAAGGTTATGGCGTTGCCGAAGCCGTAGGCGAAATAGATCTTCGGCACCGAGAAGCAGATGTCGTCGGGCCGGAGTTTCAGCACCGTGTCGCCGAAGGACGCCTGCGTGTAGGCCATGTCGTGGTGCAGGTGGACGATGCCCTTCGGCCGTCCCGTCGAGCCTGACGAGTACATCCAGAAGGCCATGTCGTCCGGCCCGGTGTCGGCGCAGTCGAGCGTGTCGGCCTGACCGTCGAGGAAGGCGCCGGCACCGATCTGCCTGTCGCCACCGGCCGGGCCGTTTGCGATCACGACGGTCTCGAGCTTCGTTCCCTCCAGCGTCGCACCGGAAAAAATGCCGGCGAGCGAGGCTTCGCACAGCGCGATCCGCGCGTCCGTGTCCTTCAGGAAGTAGTTGAGGACGTCCGTCGTCGTCTGGATGTTGAGCAGGACCGGCACGAAGCCCGCCCGCACCGCGCCGAAGAGGGCGGCCGGATAGACCGGCGTGTCATCGAGGAAGAACGGGATGCGGTCGCCCCGCTTCAGCCCTGCGGCGACAAACGCATTGCCCCAGCGCGCTGCCTCGGCGACGAGTTCGGCATAGGTCATGTCGCCGGCCGGGCCGGTGACGGCACGCTTGTCGGGATTGCGCTCCAGATTGTCCCACAGGATCGACGAGCAGTTGCGATGGTCCTGCCGGACGAAACCGATCTCGGCGGCGCCGGGCGTGTCGTCGCCGACGGGATCGACAATCGGATCCGGCGTATCGGCCTTCGCAGCCTCGAACTGCGCCATGAACTCTGGCGCGATCTTGCGCAGCCGGTCCATGTCCATGCGACCGGAGCGGGTCAGATAGTCGAAGGCGAAGTCGATCGGCGCGAGCTTCATCTTCTCGGCGAAGCTCTCGTACCAGGTCGCCGACCGGTTGGCCGCGTCGACGATCTTCTTCGCAATCGGCGCGCGTTCCTTCTCATAGGCCGCGAGCGCCTCGTCGATATCGTCGTGGGCCGCGAGCGAGCGGACTAGCGCGATCGCGTCTTCCATGGCGAGCCGTGTGCCCGAACCGATCGAGAAATGCGCCGTGTGAACCGCATCGCCGAGCAACACGTGACGCTCGGCAACCCATTTGTTGCACCACAGCCGCGGGAACTGCCGCCACATCGACTTGTTAGTGATGAGCGGCGCGCCTTCCAGCACATTGGCAAAGACGCCTTCGCAGATCCGCGCGCTCTCGTCCTCGTCCAGGCTGTCGAAGCTGTAGGCCCGGTACGTCGCGTCGTCGCACTCGACGATAAAGGTGCTGCGATCCGGAGAGAACCGGTAGTGATGAGCGTTGAACGCGCCCTTGTCGGTTTTAACGAACGTCTGCGTCAGCGTGTCGAACGGACGTGTGGTCCCGAACCATGCGAAGTGGTTATCGAAGTGCTCGATGGTCGGCTCGAATTGCTCTTCCAGCGTCCGGCGGACCAGCGAGTTGAGCCCGTCGGCGCCGACGATCACGTCGCCGTCCAGTTCGTCGAGCGACTCGACCTGATGCGAGAAGCGCAGCTCCACGCCCAGCGCCTCGGCGCGCTTGCGCAGGATCTCATTCAACTCGAGACGACCGACCGCGGAGAAGCCGACGCCGTCGAGCGTGATCCGCTCGCCGGGCAGGTTCAGCGTCATGTTCCGCCAGCGCTCCATGTCCGGCGTCACGAGATCGTGGGTCTCGGGGTCGTCGGCATTGAGGAAATCGAGCGCCTGATCGGAGAAGACGACACCGAAGCCGAAGGTCGCTCCTGCCGGATTCTGCTCCGTCACGCGCACCTTCACGTCGGGCAGCAACCGGCGTAGCAGGATTGCCGTGTAGAGCCCCGAGGGACCGCCGCCGAGAATGTCAACGCTGGAAAGCTTCGTCATCTCTCCTCCCGTATTGCGTTCGTGTTTTTGTTGACGCGAGACGATACGGAAAATTACGTAATATGCAATAGGTTTTGGATTATGGAAAAATTATCCGACTCTAAATCAAGTTCACATCGACGCCATTCAGCGCCCAGAGAGAGCCTCGATGAAGAAATTTATTCATATTTTTCATATGCTTATGATTTTCACGTGAATGGCATCGCGTTCCCAATTTTGGTGCATGGACGGTCATTTTCGGTTAGCGTCTCGGTGACGCGTTCCAGGCATATGTTTTCCGCACCTGCGAAAAGATGACTTCGCGAACCCGATATCGGAGCCGTCCGGATATCGATTTTCGGGGCTGCCTACGGGGCGTCTTGCCAGTATCGTCGCGGTCACGAAATCTGATTGGCGGGGGCCAGACGAATGGCTGAAAGCAGTATGGGAAACGGGCAGAGCGGCGGCATCCAGTCGCTTGACGCCGCACTCCGGCTTCTCCTGGTAATGGCGGGACGTTCGGGCCCGGCATCGCTGTCGGAGCTCGCACGCGACTGCGAGATGCAGCCCAGCAAGGTGCACCGCTACCTTGCGTCGTTCCACCGCGCCGGACTGGTGGAGCAGGCCGGGCGATCCGGGAAGTACGATCTTGGGCCGGCGGCGGTTTCGCTCGGCCTGTCTGCCATCGCCCGGCTCGACTTCGTCAATCGCACTTCCGACCTTTTGCCCGAGCTGCGGGAGGAAACCGGCCTGACCGTCCTTCTCTCGGTATGGGGCAATGCAGGCGCCACGGTAATCCGGTGGGAACGAGCCGAGTCGCCGACCGTGACGTCGATGGGGCTCGGCACCACCCTGCCCCTGCTGTCGTCGGCGACGGGACGCGCCTTCCTAGCCTGGGGGCCACAGGCGCCGCTCAAGCCGACGATCGAGTCAGAACTCCGCCGCCTCCGGCGCAACAAGGCCCTCGTGCCCGACATGACACCGACGCTGCGCGGTGTCGGCGAGGTTGCCGCCCGTATCCGAGATCTCGGCTACGCCTCGGTGGAAGGCAAGTTCATTCCCGGACTCGTCGCCATGGCGGCGCCGATCCTCGACTGGCAGAGCGAGGCACAGGCCGTCGTCACCCTGATCGGTACTGACCCGGCCGTGCTCAATCCCCAGTCCACCGAGGTTACCAAGCTGATCGCCTTCTGCAAGGCGCTCTCGTTTGCGAACGAGCCAGGCTGATCGGCCGAGCCACGCCGAATGGACTGCGTGGACGCTTCCTATCTCCGCTCGTCCCGGAAAACGGCGGCCTGAGCCGCCGCTCACTCACTCAGAATGACGAGGGGACCAATCCGCGTCGTCTTCAGGCCGAAAGCCCCCTCGAGAAACGTCAGCGCCTTGCCGGTGTCGGATACAGTCACCGTACCACTGATGCGCCGATTGGCTAGTGAGGCTCCAGCGATGACGATCTTGCCGGAAAAGTGCCGGCCGATTTCCTCGACTAAGTACGACAGCGGCGCATTGTCCACGACAAGTTGCCCGCGTCGCCATGCCAGTGCGGCAGCGGCATCTGTCACGGTAACTGAGCCCAACTGCCCGGAAGCCCGATAGTCGATCTGCTCGCCTTCGCTAAGCCGCAGGGCCGTGTACTCTGCGCCGTCGATTTCGACCAGCACCGCATTGTGGGTCACCGTGATTTCGGTTTCCGTATGACCAAGCCGAACGTCGAATGCCGTTCCCAAAGCCGTAATCCGCGCCTCGCCCACCTCGACGCTGAACGGTCGGTTCGGATCGCTCTCGACTTCGAAATAGGCCTGGCCGCGCAGAAGCCGGACAACACGGGCGCCTTCCGAATAGTCCAGGGCAATTGCCGAAGACGCTTTCAACTGCACGGTCGATCCGTCGTCCAGGGCGATGACCGGCATGTCGGCTACCCCGGACATCACGTCCGCGCGCAGGCGCATCGGACCGTCGAGGTAGAGAAACAGGGAGCCCAGCGCGGCGAGGACGACGAGTGTTCCGGCGACGGACTTGGCGGGACTGGCCGGGGCTGCCTCGAAGGTCCGAAGTCCCGGATCCGATTCGATCGCGACCCGGGCGTCGCCCATCAGGCGACAGGCCGCGTCATAGGCCCGGCGGTTGTCCGGATCCTCGTCCAGCCACGTGCGAAACGCCGGACTGTCGTCCGGGTCGTGCGCGCCCTCGCGGTTGCGCAAAACCCAGTCCGCGGCTTCCAGATGACGCTTGCGCTGCGCGCGCGTCAGTCGCCGTTTCGCCATGATCGATCCTGGACCGTTTACTTGCCTTACCCATTAGACGATCAAGATGGGCGACAAGGGACTTCTAGTCCAATTCCAGAAGACGATCGAGACAGTGCGACAGCGCCCGCCGCAGGTGGCGGTCGACCATGTTACGCGAGATGTTCAGCTTCGCGGCGATCTGGTCCGGGCTCTGCCGGCCCAGCCGGTGCATGATGAAGACCGCGCGCCGGCGTGCCGGCAACTCGCCGATGGCCCGTCGCAGGACCGACAGGCGCGCTTCCACGTCGAGCGCGCGATCCGGCGCGGCGATGTCCTCGGCGACGTTATGGGCTTCGTGCTCGTGCCCGGAGAACAGGGTCGCCTCGAACTGTTCGCGCCGCTGACGGTCGATCCCCAGATTGATGGCCGCCCGGCACAAGTATGCCTTGATCGACCGCTTCTCGCGCAGCACATCGGGGCGCGACGCGAGTTTCACATACAGATCGTGGACGACATCGAGCGCACTGCCGTTTGCAGGGTTACGGCGGCCCACCGCCCGGACGATGTCCGTGTAGTAGGTTTCGATCGCCCGATTGAGGAGCTCTTCGCCCTCCAGATCGCTCAGGTCGGGAAGTGTGGCGCTTCGAGTTGGCATACCTGCAAACGTGTCCTGGAACCGTCCCGCGAACATGTGACGTTCGGTGGCTTTGTCGGGGCAGGCCTGCCATCGGCCTGCGTGTCATCCCAGTCGCTTCCAACCCGTCGGCAAACGTCGGTGGCGGCCCCGCGCTTCGGGGCCACCCCGCTCGCAATACCTAAGATAATCGGGAAAATAACTGCAATAGCAGCACCTTAGAACGTCTCCAAGCGCGCCCGGCCGTTTGCGGGCTCAATTCCGACTATAAAACTCCGATTTATAACGGATTTTCGGCGGCCGGACCTGCCCCACGACGAGGGTGCGGCGGAGCGGCGACATTGCCGAACGTTTCCCAGTGTTGCCTGCGGGCAACATTCAGCCTACGCCGGCGGCACGCCCCAGCGCCCGCCGGCCGGAATGCACAGCGGCGTGTGCGACACCGGATCGGCGATGACGATCGAGCTGACGCCGAACACCTCATGAATGGTCTCCGCCGTCATCACTTTGCCCGGCGATCCGGAAACGACGATGCGGCCGGCCTTGAGCAGGACCACCTGGTCGGCATAGCGGGCCGCCTGGTTCAGGTCGTGAATGACGGTCACCACGGTCTTGCCCCGGTTCCGCACGAGATCGAGAACCAGCTCCATCACCTCGATCTGATGGGCCAGGTCGAGGAATGTGGTCGGCTCGTCCAGCAGCAGATAGTCGGTCTCCTGCGCCAGGGTCATGGCGATCCAGGCGCGCTGGCGCTGCCCGCCGGACAGATGGTCGATGCGCCGATCGCGCAGGTCCGCCATTCCGGTCAGCGCCAGGGCATTCTCGCAGGCCGTTTCATCGCCCTGAGACCATTCGCCGAAAATCGACCGATGCGGGTAGCGGCCCTGACGAACGAGGTCGATGACGGTCACGCCCTCGGGCGCCGTTGGCCCCTGCGCCAGGACGCCGATCCGCCGGGCCATCTGCTTGGCCGGAAGCCGGGCAATCGATCGTCCGTCGAGCACCACCGCGCCGTGGCTGGGGGACAGCAGGCCTGCGAGACTTCGCAGAACCGTCGACTTGCCGCTGCCGTTCGGCCCGATCAGCGCGGTAAGGGCGCCGTCGGGAACCTTGAAGTCGAGCGCCTCGACGACGGGCGTGCGGCCGTAGGCAACGGAAAGCTGTTCGGCGGACAGCCCGGCGTCCTTGCCCTGTTCACGACGGGACATCGCGGAACCTCCATAGAAGCAATCCGAAGAAGGGGGCACCCAGCAGGGCCGTGACCAGCCCGGCCGGGATCTCGCCCGGCGCGATGACCACCCGGCCGGCGAAATCGGCACCGAGCACGATCGCCGCGCCGACCAGTGCGGCGACCGGGATCAGGCGGCGGTGCGTGGGGCCGACGAGATGCCGGGCCATATGCGGCGCGATTAGGCCGACGAAGCCGATCAGCCCGGCCGCGGCAACGGCGGCGCCTGAGATCAGGGTGCACAGCGCGATCAGCACGGCCCGCGTGAGGTTCACACTCTGGCCACGCCCCCGCGCCGTCTGGTCGCCGAAGCGGATGAGATCGAGTTCGCGCGACAGCATCAGCGTGACGAGAACCGGGAGCACGAGCCACAGCGCGAGCGTCCGCACGCCGGCCCAGTCGGCGTGATAGGTGGACCCGGCTAGCCAGATCATCGCGCGCTGGACATCGCCGACCGCCCCGAAGGCGGAGAGGAACGTGTTCACCGCGCCCGCCAGCGCGCTCAGTCCGATACCGATCAGAATGAGCCGCAGCGTGGTCGTGCCGTTGCGCCAGGACAGGCCGTAGATGGCCGCCGCCATCAGGCTCGCGCCGGCGAACCCGGCCCAGGGCAGCAGCGCCACGGGCGCGTCTTTGAGTGCGACGAGGACGATCATCGCGGCAAAAGCCGCACCCGCATTGATGCCGAGGATCCCCGGTTCGGCGAGCGGATTGCGCATCACCGCCTGGGAGATCGCCCCGGCGACGGCCAGCGCCAGCCCGACGAGCAGGCTCAACAGCACGCGGGGCATGCGCAGGTCGAAGACGATCATCCCGACATCCGGCGCGGTTCCCGCCTGCCCGGCAAGCGCCGACAGCAGCGCGCCGGGCAGCACCGGATAGTCGCCGTAGCCAAGGCCGGCAAAACAGAGACCGGCGATCAGCAGCAGCAGTACCGCCACGGTCCGGGTCATGGTCGCCCCCCTGCCCGGGCGCGCGCCAGCACGATGAAGAACGGCGCCCCGATTACCGCCATCGTGACACCGACGGGAAAGCTGTGATGGGCGAAGAGGACGCGCCCTGCGGTGTCCGCGACGACGACGAGCAATGCACCGCCAAGGGCACTGAAGGGGACGATCCAGCGATAGTCGACGCCGGCGAGGAACCGGACGGTGTGCGGCACGACGAGGCCGACGAACCCGATCGGACCGGCCAGCGCCACCGCACCGCCGGCGAGCAGGACGACGATGACGACGGAGATGCTTCGCCACAGGCCCTGGCTTTGCCCGACCGACCGCGCCGTTTCGGCCCCCAGGCTGAGCGTCGTCATGTGCCCGCGCACAACAATCGATGCCGCCAGACCGACGCCGATATAGGGCGCAAGCGTGACGACCTGCTGCATCGTGCGGCCGGCCAGCGAGCCGGCCGTCCACAGACGGACGATATCGAGCGTGCTGCGGTCGTAGATCAGGATCGATGCGGTCAGCGACGTCAGGAAGGCCGTGACGACCGCGCCGGCCAGGACGAGCTTCACCGGCGTGGCGCGGGCTGGACCGGAGGCGGCGAACACATAGACCGTGGCGGCCGCGACGGCCGCCCCCGCAAATGCGAACCAGACGAGCACGCCGCTCGAGCCGACGCCGAGCAGGCTGATCGACACGACCACCGCGAAGGCCGCGCCCGCATTGACCCCGAGCAGGCTCGGCGAGGCCAGCGGATTGCCGGTCACCGCCTGCATGATCGCGCCGGCGACGGCGAGCGCGGCGCCGGCCAGAAGTGCGGCGAGTGCGCGCGGCAGGCGCACGGTGGCGACGATCAGGTGTTCGCGCGACCCGTCGAAGGCAAACAGCGTCGCGACCACGTCGCGGGCCGACACCGGCGTCGTTCCCAGCGTCATTGCCGATATCGTCACCGCGCAGAGGCAACCGGCGAGGACGGCAAGGGCAAGACAGCGGAGGCCGGCTGTCGCGGGAAAGCGGCGGACCCGCGCGCCCGGCAAGGCGCCGTATTTGCTCACGGCACCATCTTCGCTCACGGGGCCGTCAGGACGTAACGCTCGACATCGTCGAGGACGCGATGCGCGGAGGCGATCCCGTGAAAGGCCATCCAGGTCAGGCGGTCGACGCGATGGGCGCGGCCGGCGGCGACGGCGGGCAGCATCTGCCAGAGCGGGTTGCCGACCGTGTCGGCGGCGAGCTGTTCGTCGGGGCCGGTGTCGTAGCCGCTGACGACGACATAGAGCAGCACGTCGCCGTCGAGCGCGGCCAGTTCCTCCCAGTCCGGGCGCTTGACGGCGGTGTCGTCGCCGGTCATTTCGTAGGGCGTGCGGCTGACACCCGCCTCCCCGAGAACCGCATAGGGCGCATAGGCCGCCGGCCCGTCGAGATAGACCTGGAACCCGGTCGGGGCGACGCGAACGACGGAGACCTCCAATCCGTCCGGGACGTGCGACCGGATCTCCTCGGCGCGGTCCTCGTAGGCGCCAATGGCGCTTTCGGCGTCTTCGGCCTTTCCCGTGATCCCGGCAAGCAGGCGGTAATGGTCTTTCCAGCCGATGGCATCGACGAGGAGCGTGGGGGCGATCGCGGACAGTTTCTCATACGCCTGGGCATGCATGTACGCGCTGCCGATGATCAGGTCGGGACGAAGCGCGGCGATACGCTCGAGGCTCGGCTGCATGGGGTGTCCGATATCGGCGACCCCGAGTCGCGCCGCCTCCGCCTTCAACGCCTCTTCCTGCACGCCCATCATCGGCGCCCCGATGACCGGCACGTCCAGTTCGAAGAGTGTGCCGAGCGTCAGCCACGGTTCCAGCGTGACGATCCGCTCCGCGTCGGACGGCACGCAAAGCGGGCCGCCGTGGATATGCTCCGAAACCGTCACGCCGTCGCACGACGCAACGGCCCGCGACAGCGACAGCATCATGACCATGACGAATCCGATAACGCGCAAGGCAGGTCCACTAGCCGACATGGCAAACCGGTCGAGTATCGATACCCACAGGCCGCCGGCGGCCCGTGGGTGCAGCGGAAATGTCAGAACTTCGCTTTCACGTTGACGCCGAACAACCTGCTCGGGCCGATCTGCGCAAAAGCCGGGCTGCCGTCGAGTTCCGTCATCGTGTAGTAATTCTCGTCGAACAGGTTCTCGACAAATCCATTGATCTCCCAGCGATCCCTGCGGATGCCGGCCTGCAGGTTCACCAGGATGCGCGAGTCGATCCTGTCGAGCGGCGGATTGGTGCTGAAGCGCGCGGTGTAGTCGGAGAGGAACTTGGCGTCGCCACCGATGTAGAACCCGTTGTAGAACTTGTAGAGCCCGCCCGCGGCAACCGTCCATTCCGGTGCTTCGGGGAACGCTTCACCGGCCAGATCGCCGTAGTTCGCGTGGTAGAATTCCTCGAACTCGGTGTGCACATAGCCGATCGAGGCGAAGACCGACAGGTTCTCGTTGACATCGTATGTGGGCTCCAGCTCGAAGCCGTAGGCGAAGGACGATGCCGCGTTGTTGACGATGGTGCCGGTCGGCACGCCGGGATCGGCGAAAGTCTCGACCTGCTGGTCGGTGTACTGGGTGTAGAAGACGTTCGCGTTCACGCGCAGCCTCTGGTCCGCAAACAGGCCCTTGTAGAAGAACTCGTAATTGTTGGCGAATTCCGGATCGTAGTAGACAGGCTCGCCGGTCTGCTGGTCGACGTAGAAGCCGCCGGTGCGGAAGCCCTGCGAGAAAGTGAAACCGGCGGCGTGGTCTTCCCCGAAGTCCTTGGAGATGCCGATCTTCGGAACCGCGTTGACCTCGTCGATCTTCGCGGTGTTGAAAGTGATCGACGAGCCGTAGCCGATGAGGGTCGTCGTGTCCTCCTCGTCTGTCTGTTCCCGGATCTGGTCGATGCGCCCACCGACAACGACCTTCCACGAAGGCGCGAACTCGTACTTGGCCTCGCCGAAAGCAGCGAGGTTCGTCGTCTTTCTCTTGTAGGTCTGTCCCTGCTCCAGCGCCCACTCGTTCAGCCGGGCGAAGAAGACCGAGTCCTGATCCTCGTAGCTGCCGAACAGGCCAGCGACCCAGGTCCAGCGACCATGGTCGTAGTTCAGGCGCAACTCCTGCGAATAGAGGGCGTCGTCGTAGGTTCCGTAAAAGGCGTTGTCGATGCCCGGCGTACCGTTGTCGATGGACTCGCGCGCCGTGATCCCGTAGCTGACGCTGCTCTGGGACGTCAGGATCAGTGCCGGCGAAAAGTCATGGGTCACTTCCAGACCGACGTTGTGGACGTCGATTTCCCGGAACTCGGCAAAGGTGGAGAACTGGTAGAAGTCGCCGCGATTGCCCGGCCCCGGATCGACAAGGCGTTCGTTGGGGCGGTCCTTCGAGTACGAGTAGGTGAACTCGGCTCGCGAGTCCGGCGTTTCGTCGGGCTCGAATAGCAGCTTCGCCCGTATGTTCCCGGTCAGCTCCGTCCTGAACTTGTCGTAGTTGGCGAAGTTCACGTAGGAGGGATAATCGATTTCCGTCTGCGCCTGTTCGTAGGACCCGGCGACGCGCAGGGCGATTTCGTCGGTCTGAGTGAGCGGCGTGTTGACGATGAAGTCACCGCCCCAGAGCTCCTTGTTTCCGACCGTGCCGGACAGCACCAGTTCCTTCTCGAAGGTCGGATCCTTCGTCTTGACGTAGATCGCACCGGCGGTCGCCGCGCGGCCACTAAGCGTGGATTGCGGGCCGCGATAGACTTCCACCTGCTCCGCATCCCAGAGGCCACGCGCGCCGAAGCGGGAGTTGTAGCGGCTCTGCAGAATGCCGTCGACGTAGATCGAGCCCATTGGCGCGCCGGCCGGCGAGAACCCCTCGAAGTTCACGCCGCGAACGACAATGCCCGTATTATTCGTGGCGCCCTTCTCGACGTTCGCGAGCCTTCGCAGCGCCTGCGGCAGGTACTGGATCTGGCCGTAGTCGATGTCTTCCGCCGTAACGATGCCAACGCTCGCACTCGTATCCTGGAGCGTGGTGGCGTCGCGCGCGCCGTAGACCAGAATGGGATCGAGGACGATCGCCCCGCCCGCGTCATAGCCCATGGCGTCAGCCGTGATCGGGGCGAGCGCGACCTGGTCGTCACCGGCGAACCGGGCGGTCACGCCGGTGCCGGCCAACAGTTTCTCCAGGGCCCGGGCCGGCGAATAGGTTCCGCTGACGCCGCGGGTGGTCTTGCCGTTTGCGAGGCCGGCGTCGAACAGGATCTGCATTCCCGTCTGTGCAGCAAGGGAGTTCAGGGCGCTGGTCAGCGATCCGGGCGGGATCGTGATCCGCTGCTCGGTCACGCCTTCCGGCGGCGCGGATTGCGCAGAGGCGGGCGCGACCCAGTTGATTGCAAGCGCCGTCCCCGCCAGCAGCGCGAGCCGCCAGATATTTCCGTTTCCCGCCGTTACCGTACTCAAGCCCCGAGTCCCCATTACTTCCTCCGTTGCACGGCGACCGATGCGCCGCGATCCAGTGCCCCGTCCGGGCCTCAATTGACCCGCTCACTTTGGTGACGAATGGCGTCGTGGTCGTTGGGACTCGGGCGTAAGAAAAAACTGGAACTATTTTCGTCCCGCCCTCCGACTCTATGCGACGGTGACGATCATGATCCGGGCGATGATGATGGGCCGCGGCCAAGCCACGCGATCGCCTCGAGCGGCGGCGCAGGGTGCCCGAGCATTCGAACGCACCAGTGCTGCTCGAGGAGCAGGCCTGTTACAGCGTGCTCGAGACTTCTGATAGCTACATGCCCTCCGAGGCTGAAGAGGGTCAGGCCGGCGTTTCTTCGGTCCGCGGCTATACTGACGGACCGGTGGTCGAGAGCGGTATCGAGTCTGATGCCAATTTGCTTCTGGCGACGATCGCCTCCTCGAGCCCGGCGAGTGCGTCGCAGTCGATCCCGGTGACGAGTCCGCGACGCTCGAAATGGCGCACCAGGGCCCCGCTCGCCAGGTTTCCGGCCGCACCCGGCGCATAGGGACAGCCGCCAAGGCCGCCGACGGCGGAATCGAACACACGGATACCCTGATCCCAGGCAACGTCGACATTGGCGAGCGCCTGTCCGGTCGTATCGTGGAAGTGGCAGGCAAGTATCCCGGCGCCGACCGCAGTGACGGCGGCCCCGACCATCAGACCGACCCGTTCCGGCGCCGCCCGGCCGATTGTGTCGGCGACGACGATTTCGGCGCATCCGAGATCGGCGAGGCGCCCCGCGACGGCGGCGGCAGCAGCCGGCGGCACCGCGCCCTCGAAGGGGCAGTCGACCGCGCAGGACACGTAGCCGCGCACCGGAACATCGCAGTTGGAGGCCAGCGCAAGAACCGGCGCGAAGCGCTCGAGACTTTCGGCAATCGAGCAGTTGGTGTTGCGGCGGGAGAAGGTTTCCGATGCGCTGGTGAAAACCGCCAGTTCCTGTGCTCCGGCCTCGAGCGCCGCCACGGCGCCCTTCTCGTTGGGAACGAGCGCCGACAGGACCACGCCCGGCGCGCGGCGCGCGCCCCGCATGACGGCGACATGATCGGCCATCTGCGGCACCCAGCGCGGGGAAACGAAGGCGGTCGCCTCGATCGCGCGGAAGCCGCAGTCGATCAGCCGAGAGATCAGATCCAGCTTCTCGCCGGTCGACCACGCCCGCGACTCGTTCTGCAACCCGTCGCGCGGTCCTACCTCGACGATCCGGACCTCCGGGTCGCCTCCGGCAGTCGATTCGGTGTCAGTGGACGGCCGCATACATGATCTTTTCTTCGCTCGCCTCGTCGATGGTCATTTCCTCAACGACCCGTCCCTGACGCGCCACCAGGATCCGGTCGGAGAGGCTCAGGACCTCCGGCAGATAGGACGAGATTACGACAACGGCCGCGCCCGCATCGGCCAGCGACTCGATGATCTGGTGGATCTCGGCGATGGCGCCGACATCGACGCCCCGGGTCGGCTCGTCGAAGATGACAATGGACGGCTCCTGGATCAGCGACTTGGCGATAACGACCTTCTGCTGGTTGCCGCCGGACAGTTCCACCACGCGCGAGGCGTCGCTGATGGAACGCACGTTGAGCGCCTCGATCCAGCCCGCCGCCTGGGCGCGCGCATCCGCCATGGTCATCACCGAGAGCGGGTTCGTTCCCTTGGCGAGCTTTCCAAGAAAGATGTTCTGGGCGATGTCCATCGTGTCGAAAAGGCCGTCTACCTTGCGGTCCTCTGTGATGTAGGCGATGCCGCGCGTGACTGCCTGGCGCGGCACGCGGAAGCGCACGGGCTCGCCCCGCAGCCGGATGCGGCCGCCATGGAAAAAGTCGCGCTTCAGGACGCCGGCGGCGATCTTCATCATCTCGGTGCGGCCGGCGCCGACGAGGCCGAAGAGGCCGGTGATCTGACCGGAGAAGACTGACATCGTGGCGCTGCGCACTGCCTTGCCCATCGACACGTTCTCGAGTGTGAGGACCTTCTCGCCGGGCGGCCGGGCAACGCGCACCTGTTCGTCGCCGTAGAGCTCACCGGTGAGCTGCCGCCCGACCATCGCCTGGACAATGCTGTCGCGTGTGAAGTTCGCGGTGACGTCGGTGACGATCAGTTCGCCGTCCCGTAGCACGCTGATCCGGTCGGCATGCTGCAGGGCTTCCTCCAGCGCATGCGAGATGAAGATGACGGAGGCTCCCTCCCCCTTCAGCCGTTCCACAAGTGCAAAGAAGTGTTCCTTTTCCTCCGGGGTCAGCGTCGCGGTCGGCTCGTCGAAGATGAAGATCCGCGCCTTGTGGTGGACGGCGCGCGCGATCTCGACCATCTGCTTCTTGGCGGCGCCGAGGGAGGACACGAGCGCGGTCGGCTCGACATGGAAATTCAGACGCTGGAGATGCTGCTGCGCCATGATGTTGATGCCGCGCAGCCGGTTGAAGAAGCGCTCGTCGCCGAGAAAGATATTCTGCGCGACATTCATCGACGGCACCAGGTTCGTCTCCTGAAAGACCATCGCTACGCCGGCCGCCATCGCCTCGGCCGGGCTTGCGAACTGTACCGGCTTGCCGTCGATCAGCAGTTCGCCGGAGGTCAGCGGATAGAGGCCCGCCAGCACTTTGGTCAGGGTCGACTTGCCGGCCCCGTTCTCCCCGACGAGCGCGTGCACTTCGCCCGCCGTCAGCGTGAAGTCGACGTTGCGGACTGCGGGGTTGCCGCGAAACGACTTGGATGCGTTCCGGAATTCCACGACGGCTGTCATCTCATCCTCTCCCGGCAGCCGTCGGCGCGTCGAGCCGCAACAGCATTCCAGCCCCCCTGGAGGCCGCAAACACGCCGTCTTCCGTCTCGCACACCGCCGTGACGCCGTGCATCGTCCCGTCGGCGCGGCTGTGATAGCTCGCGACCGGCCGCCCGGCAGCATCGCAGCGCACGACGAGGCCGTAGGTGGACGACGGCGCCCAAGGCTTGAGGATGCCCATCTGGCGGACGGCGCCCTGCTGCAGCGGCTGGTCGGGCGCGTTCGACACGCCGAGCGCCGGTCCGATCCAGGCGTCGGGATCGATCGTCGCGATCATTTCGTTTCGGTAGTCGTCTTCGCGCAGCACCATTTCGAAGAGCTGACGGCGCGGCGCAAACAGCGCCATCCAGAGTCCGCCGCCTGCGGCTGCCGACAGGCGCGCGGGATAGGCTGGCAGGTCGTCGAGCAACACCTGATGTCCGCCGCCTCCCTCACCCGCAATGGCGAGCGTACGATGGCGCCAGCTCTCCGAGACGGCGAGACGCCCGTCTCCGACGCCGGCAATCCCGTTGGGATAGGCGAGACCCTCGGCCAGCACGCGACTGGTTCGCGTGTCGGTATCGTACGCGATGACGCAGCCAGAACGGCCCTTTTCCATCAGATCGCGCTTCCACTCCGCATCGGAATGCCGCCGCGACCCGATCGTGACCGCCAGCCGTCCGTCCGGCAGGAAATCGGCATCCGTCATACAGGCCGAGAGGTCCGACGGGAGTGCATGGATGTCCCAGTCGCCGCCTTCGCTCAGGGCGATGCCAGCGCCACGCAGTCCGACCGCGATCCGGGCGTCCGAAGCGGCGACGAAGGTGACCGGTGCATCGAAGCGGCTGATCGTCGTCGCAGTCGCTGCATTGCCTTCAGGCACGATACGGAGCAGGTCGCCGCCGCAGGCGGCAAGAAGGCCGGCACCGTCCGCCGCCAGGCCGTCGATATCCTCAAGCGCCAGCAGTCGCGTTGCCTCTTCCAGCCGGTTGTTCGGCTTCAGGACGCCATCCATCGCCGGGACGCTGACGCCGGGATCGTCGCGCGCGAACAGCCTGCGCAGAGCACTGCCGAAGCCGTTCATCGCGGATTGCTCCCCGCCTCGGTGTGCGACGTCCAGTCGGGATCGGCGCCGAGGATGCGCACCCGGCCGACCCGGTTGTTGGATACGCCGCCGAGATACAGCCAGCCCTTGTGTTCGCAGGTCGAGGTGATCGACGGGTAGTTCGCTCCCGCGCGGTCCCAGTAGCTGTCGAGGATCTCGCCGGTATCGGAGACCTGCAGCACGCAGCCGCGGTTGATGTTGGGGAACAGCCACTCGTCGGCGGCGACGCGTTTCGCCACCCGGCGCCGGAAACCGGGCTTGCGCATCGCCAGGTCGAAGGTCTTCGTGCGCATCCCCAGAAGCGCGATCCAATAGGTCCCGTTGGAGCCGCGGTTCAGGTTGTCGGGATAGCCGGGAAGGTTGTCGATGAAGATTTCGCGCGTCCCCTTCTTCGGGCCGCCGAACCAGTAGCGGCTGATCCGGCAGGCCCACGTCTCGGCGAACAGGAAGGACTCGCCGTCGCGGCACATCGCGATGCCGTTGGGAAAGACCAGGCCGCGCATGATCGTGCGCGTCGACTGCGTCTTGGGATCGAAGCAGATGATCCGGCCGTTGCCGCGCCCCTCCAGGGCATCCACCGCCCACTCGGACATGTCGTAGCGGATCGTCGCCTCGCTGAAGAAGATCCGGCCGTCGGGAGCAATGTCGAGATCGTCGGGAAGCCGCAGCCTGGAATCGTCGATGATCGACAGCAGGCTGCGGTTGGTCTCGTCGGTGACCTTGATCACCTCGCGCCGTGGCGTGATGCGGTAGACGCCCATGCCGCCGACGCAGGTCAGGAGATCGCCGTTCGGCGCGAAGACGAGGCCCAGCGGATGCCCGCCGATGCGCGCGAAGACTTCGCTCTTCCTATAGTCGGGGGCAAGGAAGCGCACGATGGTGCCGTGCCGCGTGCCGGTATAGAGATTGTTGTCGCGGTCGAGGATGACGTCTTCGGGTCCCTCGACGTCGCCAAGGCCGATCACCTCGGCCTCCCCCAGCCGGTCGTTCACCGCCAGCACGTCGGGTTCCGTCTCGGGCCGTCTTTCAGGCAGCCGCAGGAAGGTCGGCGAGACGTAGATCTTGCTGAGGATCTTGCGGCGGTTCTTGACCCACTTGCGATCGAACAGGACGGCGGCGATCAGCACCAGGCCGAGGATAAGCTGGTTTACCGATCCCGGCATCGACAGGCGGATCAGACTGTTCGACAGGATCAGTACGAGGATCGTGCCGATGATCGCATTGCCGACCGAGCCGCGCCCGCCGCCCAGCGACACGCCTCCGAGCACGACGGCGGTGAGCACCGTGATCTCCAGGCCGATGCCGGTATCGGCGCCGGTGCTGCCGAGGCGGGCGGAGAACAGGAAGGCCGCGGCGGCGGTGAGCACGCCGGACGTGACATAGGCCAGGCAAACGGTCAGCTTGACGTTGATGCCGGCGTTGAAGGCGGACTTGCGGGCGCCGCCGACGGCACGCAGCCGCCAGCCTGGCCGCAGCCGCGACAGGCCGACATGCAGCGCGATCGCGATGACCGCGAAGATCAGGAAGGAAACCGGAAACCCGTAGATGTCGCCGAAGCCGATCAGGTCCCAGGTCGGCGAATCCGGCATGTTGCCGACGATGGCGCTCGCGAGCCGCGGAAACACGATGTCGTAAAGTGCCCGGAAGATGACGAGCGTCACGAGCGTGGTGATAAAGGCCCTGAGCCGCAGGTAGCCGACGAGAATGCCGTTCAGCGCGCCGCAGGCGATGCCGACTCCTAGAGTCGCCGCCAGCGCGACCGGCAGCGGCAGGCCGAGGACGTTCATGCAGACGAGCGCGGCCAGCACGCACAGGGCAAACATCGAACCGACCGACAGGTCGATGCCGCCCGACAGGATGACAACGGTCAGCGCCAGCGCGATCAGGCCCATTTCCGAGACCTGACGGCCCAGGTCGGCGAGATTGCCCGCCGACAGGTAGCCGGGGATCGTCGCGACGACGACGAGGAAGACGACCACCAGCGCCATCGCCGGGATGACGTTGTCGATCCAGCTCTTGGTGAGAAGCTCTCCGAGCATCCGGTCCGGCAGGAGCCGGTACCGGAGCCGGAGAAGAGCGTCGCTGGTGGCCATTGCCGTCGATGCCTACTTCAGGTCGTCGAGGGTCCAGCAGTTACGCTGGTTGACGTTGTCCTTGGTGATCTGCGTCAGCGGGTTGAAGTACAGGGCCTTCGTCTCGCCTGCGGCAGCATCCGACATCAGCAGCCGGGCAATCTCCGCGTTCAGGATGTCGCCCTGCAGGGGCACGTTGTAGCTGATGTAGAGGTTGAACAGGCCCTTCTCGACATTCTCGCAGCCGACCTGATTGCCGCCACCGGAGGTGACAAGGAAGACCTGGTCGCCCTTGCCGGCCTGCTGGATCGCGGAGGCGGTGCCGGTGTCCTGGTTGTCCCAGATGCCGATCGCGCCGCACAGGTCTGGATGCTGCTGCAGCACCGTCTCCATGATCGAGCGCGCCTTCTCCGGGTTGTATTCGGTGGCCTGCTGGGAGACGACTTCGATCTCGGGATGCTGGTCGAGCACGCGGTAGATACCGTCGAGCTGGAACACGTCGGAGGCAGCTGTCGGTACGCCGGTGTCGATGGCGACCTTGTTCGAGGAGCCCTTGCCTTCGCCGCAGCGCTCGACAACGGCCAGCGCCGCCTGCTCGCCGATCTCGGTCCAGTCGGCACCGACGTAGGAATCGGTCTGGGTATTGGATTCCAGATTGATCTGGACGACCTTGATGCCCTTCGCCTGAGCCTGCTTCAGAAGGCGGGCGTAGGACTGGATGTCGGGGTTGTGCGCGACGATCAGGTCGGGCTTCTCGCTGATCAGCGACTGCAGCGCGCGCGTGCCCGCGTCGGTGCTCCAGGCGGGATCGCGGATCTCGAAATCGTAGTTCAGGCGATCTGCCTGGTTGCGCATCCGGGCCGCCCAGCCCTCGGTCAGGTCGAAGCCCATCGACAACGGCAGGAAGACGACCTTCTTGCCCTCGAGGTCACCGTGGAACTGTGTGCTGCGGGGATTCTCGAGCCCCTTGTTCTGGGCACTCGCGGTCGCCGTCCAGCTCACCGCCGCCAGCACGGCGGCGGCTGCAAGTCCGATCTTCGAAAGTTTCATGTCCCTAATCCTCCCGTTGGATTGTTTCTGCCGTTTGCCCCTCACAGGTCGCCCTGCTGAGAGGTTTGTTCGTCTCGCGGATTGACGAGCGAATCGATGACGATCGCGAGCAGCAGAACGACGCCCTTGACGAGGTTCTGGATCGTGTAATCGATGTTGAGGATGGTCATCCCGTTCAGCAGGATGCCGACGAAGATCGTGCCGAGGATCACGTTGCGCACGCTGCCGTGGCCGCCGTTGAGGCCGATGCCGCCAAGAACGACAACCAGCAGGATGTCGTAGATCATCGTCGAGTTGAACAGCCGCGCATTGATGGCCGATGTCGACGAGGCGAGGATCAGGCCCGCACCGAACGCGATGAAGGCGCTGATCGCGTACTGCGCGACGATCATCGGGCGCATCGGAACGCCGGTGATCCGCGCCGACTCCGGATTGTTGCCCATGGCATAGACCTGCCAGCCGAACCGCGTGCGGCTGAGGACGAGATGCACCACCAGGCAGAGCGCCGCAAACGAGACGACCGTGATCGGAACGCCGAGGATGCGCGCCTGGCCGAGATAGGAGAACCACTCGTAGCCCGGCGGCACGTTCTGCATCTCAAGCTGGAAGAAGAAGGTCCGCCCCAGGCCGTAGATGACAGAGCCGGCCGCCAGCGTCGCGAAGATCGGCGGCATCTCGCCGAAGGCGACGAGCGCGCCGATGCAGATGCCGGCACACAGCGCGAACACGGCCCCGATCACGACCGCCGTCTCGAGGCTGTAGCCCGACCGCGCCAGCACGAAGGTCCAGGAAACCGACACGACCATCGTGGCGACCATCGACACGTCGATGCCCCGGCCGACGACGACGACCGCCATGCCGAGCGCCAGGATGCCGAGAATGGAGACGCTGCGAACCAGCGTCAGGAGGTTGCCGGCACTGAAGAAGGACGGCAGCAGCAGCGAGAACGCAACGAAGGCGACGACGGCCAGGGTCAGGACGATACCTTCCTGGCTCCTGAACACCCGCGTCATCCCCGTCGCGGCCGGTTGCGCGCCCTTCGTGCTCATTTCACTGCGCCCGACCTTCCTCGAGCCGACCTGCTTCGAGATCGCGCAGCACTTCCTTCGCCCTGTCGACCCGAACGTCGTGCTCCGCTGCCAGGACGCCGGCGACGGCTTCGATCTGTCCGCCGGTCGCACCGGCGACGATCGCGATGTTGCGGGCATGCAGGGCCATGTGCCCGCGCTGGATACCTTCCGTTGCGAGAGCCCGCAAGGCGGCCATGTTCTGCGCGAGACCGACGGCAACCGCGATCTCGGCAAGTTCCTGCGCCGTCTCGACGCCGAGCAGTTCAAGCGCCGCCTGCGCGGCGGGATGGGTCTTCGTGGCGCCGCCGACGAGACCGATCGCCATCGGCACCTCGATCGTTCCGACCAGACGGCCGGCGCGGCTGATCTCCCAATGCGTAAGCGAGGTGTACCGGCCGCTGCGCGCCGCCCAGGCATGCGCACCCGCCTCGATCGCGCGCCAGTCGTTTCCGGTCGCCACGATCAGGGGATCGATGCCGTTCATGATCCCCTTGTTGTGGGTCGCGGCCCGGTAGGGGTCGACGATCGCGAAGGCACAGGCCTCGACGATGCCCTGCGCGATCCGCTCGCCCGAGAACGCCTCCGTGGCGAGCGCATCCATCGTCAGCTCGACACGCGCCCGGGCCAGACGCTGGTCGGCAAGATTGGACAGGATGCGCAGGCGAACCGTGCCGCCGGAAATTTCCTCGACGGTCGGGGCGACGGCTTCTGCCATGGTGTTGACTGTGTTAGCGCCCATCGCGTCGCGTACGTCGACCAGCAGGTGCAGCACCACCATTGCGCCGACCGGCGTGTGCTCGAAGACGTGCACCTCGATATCACGGCAGCCGCCGCCGAGCCCGATCAGAACCTTGTCCTTGCGGTTCGCCTCCTCGACGATGCGATCGCGGCTTTCGAGCAGCCGGGTCCGGACGCCGTGCGGATCGTCGATGCCGAGGACCTGCACCTGCGCCCGCATCACCGGCGTCGTGCTGGAGGTGAAGAAACCGCCGCACCCGCGTGCGATCCGCGCCATGTAGGACGCTGCGGCGACCACCGAAGGCTCTTCGACGGCCATCGGGATCAGATAATCGCGTCCGTTGACGGTGAAGTTGGTGGCAACGCCCATCGGCAGTTCGAACGTGCCGATGACGTTCTCGATCATGCCGTTGGCGACATGCAGCGGCAGGACGCCGCCACCGCCTCGAAGCGCCGCGGCCGCGCCCTGGTCAAGACGGGCAACGGTCGCAAGCCGCTCGAGCCGCTCGGAGGGGGCGAGGTTGCGGAAGTTCTCGATACGGGAATTCAGACGCTGCGTGTCGTTCGCGTCGGATGGTGCCGCCGGCAAAATCAGCCTCCCAGTCGTTTCTTTTCTTTCGATCCATGCTATTCATCAACTGACACCAACCGACAAGGTACAGTTTCAATAAACAGTACCTTACTGTACCTATAATTTACTCGGTACGGAATGCTGCGACGCAACAACAAAAGCCTTGGAACGATAGGGTTTTGCCACGAAAGCGGGCCGTATGAGGCCGGTCACGGATTTTGCATTTGCGAAACACCTGCGTCATCGGTCATGACGCGAAAGGCAATACTGTTCCGTTCGGACACCATGGCGGGACGGGACCACCTGACATGACGCTCACCGAGACCGTACTGGCCGAAATCCGGAACCGCATCGACGAGAACATCCTGCAGGTCGGCGACAAGCTGCCCTCGATCCGCTTAGCGGCAAAGGAGTTCGGGGTCTCCAAGAACACGATCGTGGAGGCCTACGACCGGCTGCTGGCCGCCGGATACGTCAAGGCGCGGCAGGGATACGGCTTCACCGTGGTCGACCGGTACACGCCGCAATCGGGAGAGCACCTGAAGCATGTCGCCGAGGCGGTCGATATCGCGTCGCTCCTGAGCGCCCAGCTCGAAGAGACGTTTTCGATCCGCGTCGGCGACGGACGGCCACCGCCCTCCTGGACGGAAGAATCGGAAGTGCGGCGCCATCTTGGCCGCGGGCGCAAGCCAGGCCCCGGCGACGAGCAGGGATACGGCGCGGCAATGGGCCTGCCGGCACTGCGCGAGTGTCTCGCCATCGGCATCGCCGAGACGCGGGAGGTGCAGGTAGGGTCCGACCAGATCCTGCTAACCTTCGGTGCGAACCACGCCCTCGACCTCGTCATCCGCCGTTTCCTCGTTCCCGGCGACACCGTTCTTGTCGACGAGCCGGGCTACTATCCCCTGTTCGCCAAACTGAAGCTCGCCCAGGTGCAGATGGTCGGCGTCCGCCGGCTGCCCGGCGGACCCGACCCGGAGGACCTCAAGGCCAAGGCGCAGGCCGTCCGGCCGAAGCTGTTCTTCACCCAGTCCGTGGCGCACAATCCCACCGGCGGCACGACCGGTTTGCCGACCGCGCACGCCCTGCTGACGGTCGCCGCCCAGTACGGCTTCATGGTTGTCGAGGACGAGCCGTTCATCGACCTGCCGACAGTGCGAAGCGCCGGCCTCGCCGCCTTGGACCAGTTCCGCTCCGTGATCTCCGTCGGCACCTTCGCGAAGACCCTGTCGGCGAGTCTGCGGTGCGGCTACATCGCCGCCAATGCCGACATCATCGGCACGCTCGCCGAACTGAAGATGCTGACCACTGTGAACAGCTCCGGCCACGTCGAGCAGCTCGTGCACGGCCTGATAGCGGAGGGGCACTACCGCCGGCACCTGAAACGGCTCGGCCGCCGCATCGCCCGGGCGACAGAATCCGTCGTGTCGAACCTGGAGCGGCAGGGCATTCCCCTGTTCGCCGAGCCGACCGGCGGCTACTACGTCTATCTCGACCTGCCCGACCACATGGACGACATCGCGCTCGCCAGGGCCGGCGCCCGGGAAGGAATCTTCATCGCGCCGGGCAGCGTCTTCTGCGTCGACCGAGACCGCGGGCGCCACGGCACCCGCATCAACATAGCCCGGGCGGACTCGCCGGCGTTCTATGACTTTCTGATACGCACTCTGGATCGATGAGGCATCCGGATCGCTCGGTATCGAAGGCGTCGCCGGCCTTGGAATTTTCCGGGCGCAAACAAGGACGTGCCGCAATGTCCCCGGAAACGAACGATCCGGAGTGCAAAGGCACGCCGTGGAAGCGCATGTCATCCCGGCCCCCACAGATGGTCAAACCAGTTTGACGGACTCCCGCACGGCCGCCGAATCAGATTGTTTCAGATAACTTGATGCCAGAATCGGTGATCATCCTTCCAAATTTGCGGCCAAAGGGCCGTAATCGTAACGGGCGGAGACCGGGTCGGTGTCGCAACTGATCAAGCACGTCGGCAAAGAACGCGCGAGCGTTTGTTCCAACCGGATGCCGCCAGGCCCCGTTACGCCGGACCATGTTTCAGGCCGGCGGGAGGGGTGTGGAAAACGCTGACGTTACCGAAGTCTCGCGCCTTGCGGCGATGGAAGAGCGCCATACACCGGACCGGAACTGGCCGGAAACATTCAGGCTGAAACGATATGGCGACACAGGGTCTCCACAACCTCGCCCCGCATCATCTGCCGTCCTTCGTCACCGAACCCGGACAGACCGACTGGCTGTTCGTGACCATGGCGATATTCGTGATCCTCGCCGTGGTCGGGATCGGTGTCTTCTATTTCAAGCTGCACGCCCTTCCCGAACACATGGCGCATCGCGGCCAGAAGATACAATTCGAGATCGTGGCCGTTCTCGCGCTCATCGCGCTGTTCACCCACAACCATGCCTTCTGGATCGCGGCCCTCCTGCTCGCCCTCGTTCCGCTGCCGGACTTCACGACCCCGCTCGCCTCGATGGCCCGTTCGCTCAGGCGGCTGGCAAACCGCCGCGCTTCGACCGGACCGCCGGCGCCGGGAAAAACAGACACGTCAGTTGACGCCGGCACCACGCAGCCATCGCCACCGGGACCGGGCGAGATCGCAGATGGCGGGCTTCAGCCGGCTGTGCAGGAAAGGGCGCCGTAAATGCTCGAGCTGTTCCTTTGCTCGATGATCACGATCCTGCCGGACTATCTGTACCGGCGATACGGCCAGGGCAAACGGATCGGCCGCGAGATCACGCTGTTTTCCGTCTGGTACGAGCTGCGCTGGGGGATCACGTTCTGCCTGATCCTGACGATCAGCCTGATCACGACCATCTTCTACTTCCACCCGTCGACCAAGTCGGCAACCTCGGTATTCCGGACGGTCACGATCCTGCCGGAATCCAACGGCCGCGTGGCGGAGACCTTCGTCGAAATCAACCAACGGGTTAAAGAAGGCGAACCGCTCTTCCGGCTCGACAGCAGCGAGCAGGAAGCCGCAATCGAAACCGCCCGCCGGAAGATCACGGAAATCGACGCGACGCTGGTCGTCGCGACAGCCCAGCTTGCCGAAGCCGAAGGACGGCTCACGCAGGCACGCGGTGCCCTGCAACAGGCGCAAGACGAGTTCGCGACGCGGGCGGATCTGTTCGAGCGCAATCCCAATGCCGTGCCGCAGCGCGAGGTCGACCGGGCACGGGTTGCCGTGGACACGCAACAGGGGCTCGTGGACGCCGCCGTGGCGAGCCGCGATGCGATTTCGTCGCAGATCGAATTCCAGCTCCCGGCGCAGAAAGCCAGTGCCGAGGCCGAATTGCATCAGGCCGAGGTCGAGCTCGAAAAGACGCTCGTCGTCGCCGGCACCGACGGTGTCGTCCAGCAATTCGCGCTACGTCCCGGCGATATCGTCAATCCGATGCTGAGGCCGGCGGGCATCCTCGTCCCGGAGCGCAAGGTGACCGGCCTCATGGCCGGGTTCGGCCAGATCGAGGCGCAGGTGATGAAAGTCGGAATGATCGGCGAGGTCACCTGCATCGCCAAGCCCTGGGTGATCATCCCGGTCGTCGTTACTGAAGTTCAAAGCGTCATCGCATCCGGTCAGGTCCGGCCGACGGACCAGTTGGTCGATGTGGGCCAGATCAGCAATCAGGGGACGATCACCGTATTGATGGAGCCGCTGTATGCGGGCCAGTTCGACGACCTGCCACAGGGCGGCAGTTGCATCGCGAACGCCTATACGAGCTTCCATGACCGGCTGGATTCGGAAGACCTCGGCACGATCCACCGTTTCGCGCTCCACGCTGTCGACGCGGTCGGGCTCGTTCACGCGGCCATCCTGCGGATCCAGGCGCTGCTGCTTCCGGTCCAGACCCTCGTTCTGAGAGGGCATTGAAGCAGCCGGCCGATCACGGAGACGGTCTTACGGGCGGCGCGGCAGACGAAACGGCCCAGAATGGAGCATATTCCGCGATGTCGAAGACGCCCGAGAAACTGAAACGCAAGGAATACGAGAAGCTCCTGGCCGACCTGCATATCGAACTCGTCAAGCTGCAGGAATGGGTCAAGGCATCGGGCGCCAAGATCTGCGTCGTGTTCGAAGGCCGCGACGGGGCCGGCAAGGGCGGCGTCATCAAGGCAATCTTGGAACGAGTCAGCCCGCGCACGTTCCGCGTCGTCGCGCTTCCGCCGCCGACCGAGCGCGAGAAGACGCAGATGTTCCTGCAGCGTTACGTGCCGCATTTTCCGGCCGCGGGAGAGATCGTGATCTTCGACCGCTCCTGGTACAACCGTGCCGGCATCGAGCGGGTCATGGGCTATTGCACAGAGGAGCAGGCTCGGAAGTTCCTGGATACCGCTCCGCTTGTCGAAAAGGCGATGACGGAATCCGGGATCATCCTGATCAAGTACTGGCTCGAGGTCAGTCCGGAGGAACAGACGCGCCGGATAAGCGCGCGGATTACCGACCAGCGAAAGATCTGGAAGCTGTCGCCGATGGACCTGAAGTCCTACAGCCGCTGGTACGACTACTCGAAGGCACGCGACGAGATGTTCGCGGCGACCGACACCGGCTGGGCGCCCTGGCACGTCGCCTATTCGGACGACAAGAGACGGACGCGGCTGAACATCATCCACCACCTTCTCTCGAAGATCCCCTATGAGGACGTGCCGCGGGAGAAGATCAAGTTGCCGAAACGGCAGAAGCCGAGAGGTTACGAGGAGGCCGACTTCGCCCGCAATGTCGTGCCGAGGCAGTATTGAGTGTCGGAAGGGGCGGCGCCGCAATGCCGCCCGGCATCGATCCGGCAACCGAATCGCTCAAGTCGCCGCGTGCCGCAGCGGTCGCCGGAATCCTTTTCTCCCTGCTGTTTCTCACCGCTCTCGCCCTTCTGCTTCAGGCTGGCGGCATCCGGTCACTGGACACGACGCACCGGGTGATCGCACAGGGATGGAAGGTCGACGTGGCCTTGAATCTCGTCCCCCTCTCGGGAGTCGCGTTCCTGTGGTTCGTCGGGGTACTGCGCGACCGTCTGGGCAATCGCGAAGACCGCCTCTTCGCGACCGTGTTCCTCGGCAGCGGGCTGATGTTCGTCGGGATGATTTTCATCTCGGCGGCCGCTATCGGCGCGCTTCAGTCCGCTTACGCTGCGGCGCCACCGGGACCCGAGGATGCCTACTCGATCCGACTAATCCGCAACCTGGCCTACAACATCGCGAGCATCTACGGATTGAAGATGGCGGCAGTCTTCATGGTGACGGCATCGACGCTGATCTTGCGGACCCGGTTCACCGCACGCTGGACGGCTTTTCTCGGCTACGCCTCGGCGGCCGTCATCCTGCTCGCGAGCCAGATGCTGGACTGGACGATCTTCCTGTTCCCATGCTGGGTGCTGGCCGTCAGCGCCAGCATACTGGTCGATGCGTTCGCTCCCGCGCCATAGCCCCTGGAACGACTGAGCCGGAGACGCGGAGTCAGTTCAAACGCGATAACCTGATCTGCTCGAGGCGCCAGATCTGAGCGCTCGCATTGATGGAAGACGTCTCGTCCGGGGCCTCCTCCATCGCCGATTTCAGCCTCTGGATTTCAACGTCGATGTGTTCCAGGCCGAGATCCTCTTCCATCACCGCCATTTCGGCGAGGATCGTGACGGCGTCTTCGAAAATCTCGGCGACGGCGCGGCTGACGAATGCGCGCAGGACCTCGCCGCCGGCGTCGACGGCTTCGATCATCCCGGGGTTCAACACGGAAACGAGCCGCCCGTGGCCCGGCAGAATCGTCATGTCGCCTTCGACGCCGGGCAGGACAGCCGATAAGACATCCTCGTCCAACAGGACCTCCTGCGGACTGATGAGTTCAAGCCTGAACGTTGCCACAGACGTTTCCCTTTCCCTGCCGTCCCGTCACGCGACGTCCATCCAAGAACCGCGACGTTTCTGTCTCCACCAATTCAAAGGCCAATTCGTTCCGCCACTCAGCGACGTCTGCCGGAAAGAACCCTCTGAAGCGTCAGTTCAGCTTCGTATCCCCCCACTCGAGATAGAAACCGACGTCTCCTGGCATGCCGCCCGGCCAGTCGACGATCATGGCCTTCAACCGGTATCCGGCAGGCTGCAGGCGATCGTGCCAGAGGTCGTAAGCCTGTCGCGGCTTTCCGACTAACGTGTCCGGCCAGCCTTCGATCCCGTTGTTGATCTTGCGTCCTCGATCCGTGCACAGGGCGCTGGGAAAGCGCATGACCAGCAATTCCGTGTCGCCGCGAGCAGCCGCGGTTCGCAGTTTGCCGAGAAGTCTCGTCGTAATCTCATGCAGGCGTTCGCCGGTGAGATCGATCGGCTCGGACAGCGTTTTGACGAGTTCTTCTCTCGCCTTCGCGGCATGGTCCATCGCATCGATGTCCTTCGATGCCTTGGCCATCGCGGTTTTGGTCATGTAGGCGCGCAAATCTTCGGCCGACATGAATGTCTCGTCGCCGAGTTCGTGCGCTTCTGAAGAGTCGACGGTCTTTTCCGCTATCGTTGCCATGGTGCGCCATCCTCTGCGTTTCTCAGCGAACGTCCTGCAAGAGGCACCGCTCCCATTGTCCTACGAACCGGGAGACGGTCCTCCGCACTTCCATCGGCGACGCCGGCCCGATTTCAATCGCGCGAACCGCGGGGTACTGTCCGGATCCGGCTTGTCTTACTTGTCGCCGAAAGAGGATTCTGGCGGCTTGTTTGCCGGGCGCTTGATCGGTTGGGACATTTCGTTTGCCAACGGCTGTCGCATTCGATCAATTCCGAGAGTGGCCCAGAGCCTATCCTTCGGGCATCGGCTCTTTACGGGAGACGTTTCATGTCCCTATTCGACGATCGCGAGCGCGCATTCGAAAAGAAGTTCGTTCGCGACGAAGAGACGCGATTTCGGGCGCTGGCCCTGCGAAACAAGCTGTTCGGTGAATGGGCCGCGGATCAGCTCGGCCTGACCGGCGATGAGGCAGCAGCTTACGTCGACGAGATACGAAACAAGGTTGCCGACAAGTCCGGCGACGACGTCGTCGTGACAAAGGTTTACGACGACCTCGTCGCCTCCGGCCGGACCGCGTCCGAACAGCTCATCCGCAGCAGGCTCACAGAATTGCTGCACCAGGCGATCACGCAGCTTCAATCGAACCGTGGCTAGCGCACCGCAGGTCGTCTTCGCCTGATGTGTGTGCCGGTGCACCGGGCGCACAGCATGCGCGCATGACATGAGCTACGGTGCTCGCCGCCAGAAGCTCTCTTTGAACTCCAGGCACTATACATCTCGCTCAAAATCCGCAGAATGAAGCCGACGTAACGTAAGTCGACGGCGTATCGCACACAGCGCGATGCCATTTACCCTTGAACTATAAGACAAACCGAGCTGACCGGGGGAAAAATGAAGTCGAAACGAGTGTGCGCGGGAAACGCTCCCGCATGCCGCAGGCGCCGTAACGAGTCCGGACACTTCACAGGACTTGGCCCCAACGCCCCCATTCAACCGGGATTGTTGCATCTCGGGGTGGTTCGGGAAGCTTATTCCATCTTGAATGACCTCGGCGCTGATACCGAAGGCCTTGTTTCCGGTGCCGGCATGGATCCCGACCTGTTCGAAAACGGCAACAACCTCGTTCCGATCCGCGCCGTTGGCCAGCTGATCATCGATGCCAGCCGGGAGACAGACTGCGGGCATCTGGGGATGCTGATCGGCGCCCGGGCCAGAATCGAATCGCTCGGTCTCGTCGGGGCCGTCATGCGGAATTCGGCGACACTCGGTGCGGCACTTGCCGTTCTCGAGGCGCACCTGGGAATTCAGAACCGCGGGGCTGTTCCCTACCTGGAAGTCGATGGCGATCTCGCCATATTCAGCTTTCTCCCCTACAGCCAGGGTATGGTCGGCGCGGGCCTGTATGCGGAAGGCGGGGCCGCAACCGCGGTCAGCATCATCAGGGACCTGATCGGTGCCGACTGGGCACCCGTCGAGGTCATGTTGCCGCGCCAGGCGCCGCCCCGGGTGGAGCCGTACTGGCGCTTCTTCAGGTCGCCGATCCGGTTCGGGCAGGAAGTCGCGTCGCTCGTGTTTGCGGCGGACAGGCTGGAAACGCCGATTGCCGACGCGGACCCGGACGTCCTGCGCGACCTGATGGAACAGGTGCGTTTCCTCGAAAGCGATTCCGACCAAAGCGTCACCGACCGCCTCCGCCGGCTGATCCGCCGTCAACTCGTCCATTCACATTGTTCGGTCGACAGCATCGCGCACAGCCTCCACCTGAACCGGCGGACTCTGAATCGGCGCCTCAAGGCGGAAGGAACGACGGTGCGCCAGCTCCTGGGCGAGACCCGGTTCGAGGTGGCTTGCCAGTTGATTGCCGATTCCGGCCTTGAACTGTCGGCTGTCGCCGCTGCCCTGGATTTCTCCGAGCCGGCTGCATTCAATCACGCCTTTCACCGATGGGCGGGCTGCGCACCATCGGAATGGCGGCGCTTGCGCACGGATCACGTGACAGCCAACGCTCCCGAGGCCGTGATCGGCACCCCGCAGGACCAGAACATCCGCGGAGTCGCCTAGAGAGGATCCCGGCGGAAGATGTTGCGGCCACCGGCCGACGCTATCGTCCCGACCGGCCACAGCCCGCCCGATCGACTTCAGTCGGGTAGATCGAACGCCTGCCCGGCTTTCCTGAGGTCTTCCAGGGATTTTTCAAAACAGCTTCCCGACCGGTCTCCCCCGACCCGCCGGGCGACACCGCCGACCGTTATGGTTCCGGCCTGACGATCGGGCGTGATATAGATCGCCACGCCATTCGGGCCGACCCGCGTGAAGTAGTAGGCATGATGCGTCCCCTCGTATTCGCAGTAGATGATGTAGGGGAAGTCGCGGAACGTCACATCCTGCGCCACGGCGGCGCCGGTCCAGCCCAATGCCAAAGCTCCAACGCAGACGATACCTCGGAGGCCTTTTAACAGGCGGCCTATCGAGGGTGCTGATCTGCGCTTGCTGGACTGCGAATTCGTCATGCGGTGAGACTCCCGTATTAGGTGGCAACCTGCATCGCTGTTCCTGATCAGAGCGGTCTCGGCCCGACCCGATCGCAACGTGATGCTCGACAGATCAGCCCAGTGTACCCGAATTGCCGCCGGAGCACCTATTTCACCGGGGCGGGCACCCAGGTCCGACGCCGCAGCCAGACGTAGACCGGAATGCCAAGCACAAGAAGCATCAGACCGTAGAGAACCGGCTCCGCCCCGCAACCGTAAAGCGTGAAGGCCGCGAAGACGAAAGCAATAATCTCGATGATCGACGCCCGCGGGGCCATTTTAGTCTTTCCCTTCCGGGCGGAAACGAGGCCTGCCGCCAACGCACAGAACGCATAGGGAATGACCGCTGTCATCGTGCTCAGTCCGACAACCAGACTATAGAACGCCGAAAACCCTTCGGCGCCGACCGCCTGAACAAGGACGAGGATCGTTGCAAGCACCGCGGAGATCAGGATGCCTGCCGCCGGAACGCCGCGGTCCGACACCTTGCCGAAGACCGGCGGGAACAGGGTGTCGCGGGCTGCCGCCATCGGCACCTGGCCCATGAGAAGCGTCCAGCCATTGAGCGCGCCGAGCGAGGACACGATCACCGCGAGCGAAATCGCGATCGCGCCGGCCGGCCCCCACATGATGCGCGCCGCGTCGGAGAACGGCGCGGTCGAGTTGATCAGGTCCTCGCGTGGCACGACGCCCATCACGGCGGTCGTCCCGAGTACGTATAGAAGCGTCGCGATTCCGATCCCGAGGATCGTCGAGCGGGGAATCGTGCGTTCCGCGTCCTTGACGTCGCCGGCCGGCACAGTGGCCGACTCGAGCCCGAGAAAGGCGAACATCGTCAGCGGCGCGAGCGCGGCACCGGCGGTGAACACCGACGTGTTCTCCCGGTCGAGCGGTATGAAATTCGACGTATCGATGTAGAACAGGCCGATCAGGGCGACGGCGAAAAACGGTATCAGTTTGGAGTAGGTCGTGATTTCGGCAAACAGGCCCGCCTCCTTCACGCCCCTGAGATTGACCAGCACGACGGCCCACATCGCCACGAGGGTGAGCGTCACCGCCACCACCCTGCCCTGCAGCGAGGGAAACAGGTCCATCGTGGCGCCGGCGAACGCGATCGCGATGACTGGCAACGAAGCCCAGATCGAGATCCAGTACCCCCATGCGATCAGGAAGCCGGGGAAGTCGCCATACGCGATCAGCGTGTAGGCGTATGGCCCGCCGGTCTCGGGCGCGAGCCGCGCAAGCTTTGCAAAGGTGAGGCCGAGACAGATCGCACCGCCGCCCATGACGATCCAGGCGAGGATCGCCAGATTGCCGTACGGCGCGACGGCGGCCGGCGACAGGTAGAAGCCGGAGCCCACCATGTTGCCGACGACGATGGCCGTGCACGCGCCAAGGCCAAGGCTCTTTGCGGTCCCAGCCATCCTGTCCCCCTGGCCCGCCGGTTTCAGAAGGTGCGCTTGACTTCGAAGATCGCCGCCAGCGCCCCGTCGTCGTCAGCCGCCGCGGGATTTGCCGCGAACGGATTGAACACGCCTGCAAACGTGCCCGCCCCGTTGAAGTCGACATGGCCGTAGTGGATGTCGAGCATGTACGACATTCTCGGCACCGGCGACCACGTGACGTTGCCGAAGACCTCCCAGGTGTCCATCGAGAAGTCGGACGCGAAATAGGGACCCACGAAAGCATTCGCCGTGGCCAGCGGCGCATCGACGTTCATGTATCCGGCGCCGAAGGTCGACGCCCAGGTCGGCGACCAGTTGTGTGTGTAGCTCGCCAGCAGCGACCAGGTCGTGACCGAATCGACGATGCAGCCACCTGCAGTCGGCACCGCAACGTTGCACAGTCCCCAGACGACGTTCGTGGATCCGAGGAAGTTGTAGCGGTTGTACTGCGAGGCCCCGTCGGTATAGGTGGCCAGCAGGGTCATGTAGTCGCCCTCGCCCGTCGACGGCGTATTCAGGACGAGACCGAACACGGCGGCCCAGCCGAGGTCCGAGTCCGTCTGGTTGCCGGCCAGCGGCGCCGGGGCGGTGCCGGCGGCGCTTACCTCGCGAAACTCGTTTTGATGCAGCGCGCCGGAGACCTGTGCCGTGCCCCAGTCGCCGGAGAAATAGATGTTGGCGACGAGGTCGGGGAACTCATTGCGGTCGTTGACCACCGCGTTCGGCGCAGGCGGTGTCGCGTAGGTGCCCGCCGCGTTGATCGCGACCGGAGCATAGAAGTTCTGATCTTCAAGCGCGATGGAGACCGAAACTCCGCTGCCGAAGGACTGGGTGTAGCGGATCTGGTTGCGGCGCATCAGGTTGTCGCCGGTGACCGTCAGGACGTCCGCGTAGACAGGGCTGGCATCCAGCGCCATGAACGTCGACCACGTCTTGCCGAAGGTCCAGTTTCCGAACTGGATGAACGCGTGGCGGAGACCGAACGACCCGCCCGTATTGCGGTCGTTGTCGTACATCTCGCCTTCGATGAAGGCCCGGACCGTGCCGTATTCGGTTGCGGTGCGGGCATCGAAATTCACCCGGCCGACCGAGTACATACCGAACGTGTCTTCGAGAGAGTGGCCGTCCGGCACGATGCCGAACGCGCCGCCCGTGTTGTAGACATCCCACTGGTCTTCCGAGGCGTAGAAGTCGACCAGCACGTAGCCGCCGATATTGAAGCAGATGTCGGTGCCGGGCATCTCGACGAAACCGTCCAGATCGCACCGGTAGACCGGCTCGCGCGGCGCCTTGATGTCCATCATCATGTCCGCCGCCTCTGCCCCCGTCGCCGCGAGAATCGCGGCGGCACTCAGCAGGCCCGCTTCAAGCATCCTCATCGTTGCATCTCCCCACTTGCAGTCCACCGCACCGCGGATTTCAGTGAAATTCCATATCGCCGGCATCCGTTGCGACCGTCGTGCCGCGCACGCCGGCGAGCGCCCCGGGAACATCGGGCAGCGCACAGATCACCGAGCGTCCGCCGCCGGCGCGCGCGAAATCCTGCGCGGCCTCCACCTTCGGCCCCATCGAACCGGCCGGGAAGGTAAAGGCATCGAGCGCATCCGGCGTCGCCGACCGGATGGCCTTCTGTTCTGGCTTGCCCCAGTCCAGATAGACGGCGTCCGCATCGGTCGCGACCACGAACACGTCCGCCTCCAGCTCGGTGGCCAGGACACAGGACGCGCGATCCTTGTCGACGACGCATTCGACGCCGATCAGGTGGCGGTCGCTGCCGGGCTCGTACATCGTCGGGATACCGCCGCCCCCGGCGGCAATGACGACCGTATCCTTCTCGAGAAGCCATTTGATCGGCCGGATCTGAAATATCCGCTTCGGCAGCGGCGACGGGACGACACGCCGCCAGTAGTCCCCGTCCGGCTTGATGCTCCATCCCTTGTCGGCGGCCTCCTTCCGGGCGGTCGCCTCGTCGTACACGGGACCGATGAACTTGCTGGGATCCTCGAAGGCGGGGTCGTTCGGGTCGACCTCGACCATGCTCAGGATCGTGGCGATCGGCTTTTCAAACGGAAGCACGTTGCCGAGTTCCTGCTCGATCATGTAGCCGATCATTCCCTCGGTCTCGGCACCGAGAACATCCAGGGGATAGTCCTCGCCCTCGTAGGCGATTTCCTGGAGCGCCAGCAGCCCCACCTGCGGACCGTTGCCATGGGTGATCACCACTTCATGCTCCAGGCAGAGCGGCGCCAGCGCCTTGGCGGCGATCTTCGCGTTCTTCCTCTGGTTCGCGGCGGTCAGCGGTTCGCCGCGTTTCAGGAGTGCATTCCCGCCCAGGGCGACCACGATCCTCATGCGTCAGCCCGCGAGCGTGGCGACCAGGATCGCCTTGATCGTGTGCATGCGGTTCTCGGCCTGCTCGAACGCGATGTTCGCCGGGCTCTCGAAAACCTCCTCGGTCACCTCCATCTCGGTGATACCGAACTTCTCGTGAATCTCCTTGCCGACCTTCGTTTCCGTGTTGTGGAAGGCGGGCAGGCAATGCATGAACTTGACGTTCGGATTGCCGGTCTTCTTCAGAAGGGCCTTGTTGACCTGATAGGGTTTGAGCAGCTTGATGCGGCTTTCCCACACGCTGGCCGGCTCTCCCATCGAAACCCAGACATCGGTGTGGACAAAATCGACGCCTTTGACGCCCTTTGCGATGTCGTCGGTAATGGTGATGCGGGCACCGGTTTCGGCCGCCCGGGCCTTGGCCATTTCCACCACGTCCTTGTGGTTCTGGTTTTTCTTCGGCGCGACCATGCGCACGTCGCAGCCCATGATGGCGCCGAGCATCAGCAGCGAGTTGCCCATGTTGTTGCGCGCGTCGCCGACGAACGCGTAGGCGATTTGCGTGCGCGGCTTGTCGCAATGCTCGACCATCGTCAGGATATCGGCGAGCATCTGCGTGGGATGCCAGTCATCCGTCAGGCCGTTATAGACCGGCACGCCGGCATACTTCGCGAGTTCCTCGACCATATCCTGGCCCGAGCCGCGAAACTCGATCGCATCGAACATGCGTCCGAGCACGCGGGCGGTATCCTTCATCGACTCCTTGTGTCCGATCTGGGACCCGCTCGGATCGAGATAGGTGATGTGCGCACCCTGATCATGTGCCGCGACCTCGAAGGCGCAGCGGGTCCGCGTCGAGGTCTTCTCGAAGATCAGGCAGATGTCCTTGTTGGTCAGCGCCGGCTGTTCGGCGTGGGCGTACTTCGCCCGCTTCAGGTCGCGCGCCAGATCCAGCAGGTAAAGCATCTCCCGCTGGGAGAAATCCGAGATCTTCAGATAACTACGGCCCTTGAGGTTGAAAGCCATGATGTGTCTCCCTGGTGAGGCTCAGTACGCGGGGTCGCGCAGGATCGGACAGGTCATGCAGTGCCCGCCCCCGCGGCCGCGGCCGAGTTCCTGGCTCGGGATCGTGATGACTTCGACACCGGCTTTTCTCAGCAGCGTGTTGGTATGAGTGTTTCGGTCGTAGCCGACGACGACACCCGGCTCGAGCGCTACGACATTGTTGCCGTCGTCCCACTGTTCGCGTTCCATCTCGAACTCGTTGCCGCCCGTTCCGACAACAAGCAGATCGTCAAGTCCGAGGGCTTCCTTGTAGACGTCGAAAAGGTGCTTCTCTTCCTTCCGGATCTCGGTGCCGCCATTGCCGTCCGGCCGAAGCGAGAAACAGACAATTTCGTCCACGACCTCGCGAAAGGCCGTCACCTTGTCGTGGTCCAGGCAGCTGAAGACGGTATCGAGGTGCATCGCGGCCCGGGACTTCGGCATCACGCAGGCGATGACGCGTTCGGCGGCATTCCTGGCGAAGAGCCGCTCGGCAACCTGATTGACGGCTTGCCGGGTGGTGCGTTCTCCCATCCCGATCAGAACGACGCCCTTGCCGATCGGCATGACGTCGCCGCCTTCCATGCTCGTGTTGCCCCAGTCCTCGTCGCTGTCGCCCCACCAGATCTCGAACTCGTTGTCGGTGAACAGCGGATGGAACTTGTAGACGAGGCGCTGGTACAGGGTCTCCGGCTTGCGGGCCGGCCAATACATCGGGTTGCAGGTCACGCCGCCGTAGATCCAGCAGGATGGGTCGCGCTGGAACAGCGCATTGGGGACCGGGCGGACGATGAATTCGCTCGCCGACAGGGCTTCCCGCATGACGGGCGACACGAGATCGGGCGGCAGATCGTCGCGGACGATCCCGCCCAGCAGGTGGCGCGCGAGTGCGTGCCCGTCGAGTTCGTCCAGCCACGGCCGCAGCACCCCGGCGAGAATCGGCCCGACGAAGTTCGGGGTGATGCGCCGGTCGAGCACAAAGGCGCGAGCTTCCGGGTTCGTATTGAACGCCTCGGTCATGAGGTCCTGGATGTCGTAGACCTCGATACCGTGCCCCTTCATCTTCAGGACGAAATCGGCGTGATCGGCGCGCGCCTTCTGGACCCAGATGACGTCGTCGAAAAGCAGGTCGTCGCAGTTTGCCGGGGTCAGGCGCTCATGGGCCAGCGAAGGCCGGGAGACCATCACCTTGCGCAGTTTTCCGATTTCGGACTGTACGCCCAATTGCATGGTCAGAACTCCATGGGTACCGGGCCGATTGGTGCGTTTTCCGCCCGACGTTGGTGATTGATCGGCATCGCGTGAGACACGCTATTGCGTTCCGGTGGCGCCCGAAGCGCCGCTTTCGGTCTGAGCATCGCCGGCGGCCGGGGCCGTCGCCGGAGTCGGCGCGTCCGCCGTGATCGCGCCGACGCTGAGCGCGGCCGCGATGATCACCAGCAGGACAAGCAGCAGAGGGGCGATGAACCGAAGCCAGCGATCATAGGACACCCGTCCGATGGCGAGGCCGCCCATGACGACCGCGAATGTGGGATTGAACAGGTTCACCCATCCGTTCGCGGACTGATACGCGGTGACCACGAGATCGCGCGGCACCCCCGCGAAGTCGGCGAGCGGCGCCATGATCGGCATCGTCAGCGTGGCCAGCCCGGACGAGGAGGGCACCGCGAACGACAGCGCCATCTGCAGCACGAGCATCATGTTGATGAAAACGGCTTCGCTCAGTCCGGTGACGAGGCCGGCGGCCGCATTCAGGATCGTGTCCGTTATCTTGCCGGCATCCATGATGACGACCACGCCACGGGCGACACCGATGATCAGCGCAACGCCGAGCAAGTCGCGGGCGCCATCGACAAAGGTGTCGACGAACTGGTGCTCGTCCATCCGCGAGCCTTCATCGAACCGGCCGACGACCCAGATGACGATCGACATCAGCAGGAACAGAGCGGACATCTCGGCCATCCACCAGCCGAGCGCGACGACCCCGTAGATCATGACCGCGAATGTCAGCCCGAACAGGATCAGGATGGTCGAGCGAACGCGGGTCAACTCGGGGAACGCGCCCCCCGTTTCAGAGCCCTTGAGGAAGTGGGTGCGGTTGGCCTCGCCCATGTCGGCGACGATGGACTGCGCCGGATCCGCCTTCACCCGCTGCGCATAGCGCATGACGAAGAGGATTCCCGCGGTCAGGCAGAGGCCGAGGATAATGAAGCGCAGCACGATCCCGTCAGTGAACGGGATGCCGGCACCCTCCGACGCCACGACCGTGGCGAAGGCGTTGAAGGTGGACCCGAGCGTGCCGATCCCGGCGCCGAGCATGATGACCGCGACGCCGGTGATCGCATCGTATCCGGCCCGGATGAAGACCGGGATGATGAGGGCGTAGAAGGCCAGCGTCTCCTCCGCCATGCCGTAGCTGGTTCCGCCGAAGGCAAACGCGATCATCAGGATCGGGATCAGCACGATCTCTCGCCCCTTGAGGGCATTGAGCAGCCATCCGATGCCTGAATCGATCGCGCCGGTCCGGGTCACGACCATCAGGAACCCGCCGATCACGAGGACGAAGAAGGCGACGTCTATGGCGGCGGAGGACGACGACCCCAGGATCTCCGGATCATACATCCCGGCGATCGGCGCCAACAGCACGTCGAGGGGTCCCTGCGGGTTGGCATCGACGGCATGATAGGTGCCCGGAACCGGCGCTTCCGTCCCCAGCGCGTCATTGAACTGACGTTCGTACTGGCCCGCCGGTACGATCCAGGTCAGGAGAGCGACTATCGCGATCAGAACGAAGAGAATCGTAAAAGCCGTCGGAAACTTGAACCCGCCCACGTCTGCCTCCGAATTCCTGTCCCGTTGTTGCCCGGTCATCGAAACGCTTTAGGGTATATTTCGCCGTGAAAGGGTGCCCTGCTTGATCAGTTGCGACAGGCCCGGAAACAAAGGACACACACTAAGCCGGCGAACAGAAAAAGGGGTGGCGGTGCGACCGCAGCACGCCACGTCGAATCGGAGCGGGAGGCCGATTTCGGATGAAGGCACACGGCGAAGGGCGGGGCGGCGCACGACCGGGCGCAGTCGCGATGCCGCCTGGGAAACGAACCATTTCGCAGGTCCGGAGCGGCTGGGGACTGGCGGTCTGCTTTCTTGTTCTGCTGCTCGACGGACTGGACACGACATCGATCGGATTCGTCGCACCGGTGCTGGCCGGCGAATGGAACCTTCCCGTCTCTGCCTTCACGCCGGCCTTCGTTGCGACAAGCCTCGGTGCCGTCGTCGGCTATGTGATCTGCGGGCCGTTGTCGAAGGACATCGGCAGACGAACCGCGGGCCTCGCGAGCGTGGCGCTGTTCGGGCTGGGCACCCTGGCGTTGACGATGGCGTGGGATATCGTCTCCCTCAGCGTCTTCCGCTTCGTTTCGGCGATCGGCCTGGGCGCTGCCGTCCCGATCACCATCGTCGCAGCGACCGACCTCGTCGATGACGCCCGCAAGGAAACCGCCACGATGCTGGTTGCGAGCGGCCTGTCGGCCGGCGCCGTCACCGGGGGGCTGGCCGGCGGGCCGCTGATACGCGCCTTCGGATGGGAGGCGGTCTTCGTCCTCGGCGGTCTCCTGCCGCTTCTGGCCCTGCCCGTCTTCGCCCGCGTTCTGGGATCCCGCGAAGCACGCAGGGACCGGCGCCCGAGGCGGGGGCCGGAGCCGACTCTTTTTGCTCAGCTCTTCGCCGGCCGTCTGGCGGCCCGCACAAGCCTGCTCTGGTCCTTCGCGTTCCTCGTCTTCGTGGTCACCCATGCCCTGATCTTCTGGACGCCGGCGCTGTTGCTCGATCTCGGCTTCGAGCGCAGCCAGGCCCCGCTCGCGACGGCAGCCTTCGGCTTCGGCGGCCTGGCCGGAAACCTGCTCATGGTTCTCATGGTCGCAGCCATCGGCGTGAAGCGGGTTCTGGCCCTGACCACCGTCCTCACCATGGTCTGCATCGTCGCGATCAGCCAGACGGACACGTCGGCGTCGATGACGCTGGTGCTGATCGCCGGGCTCGGCGCGGGAACGATCTCCGGCTGCATCGGCGAGGCGGTGCTCGCCGTGGCGTTCTATCCGCCGCATCTCCGCGAAACGGGCGTCGGCTGCGCGACTGCGATGGGGCGCATCGGTTCGATCGCAGGACCGGCAGCCGGCGGCCTGTTCCTGTCGCTCGGGTGGCCGGCCCGCGACGTCTTCCTGACCGCGCTGGTGCCGTCGACTGGGGCATTGCTGATCCTGGCGGGGCTTGGCTATCTGCTGCGTATGCCCGCGCCCAGACCCGACGCCTGCGCCCCCCGGGCAGGTCACGCCGGCACCCGAAGCCGGCGCCGAGTCTGGTGATGGCTCGCGACCGGAAACACAGGTCGATGACGGCGGCGCGCCGCGGTCCCGGATGGCCTTGCCCGGGATTCGACGTATCGAATCGTCTAGCGTGCATGGCCATCCGGCGCCCGGCATCGTCTCTTCGGGCGCCGGCCCCATCGTGAGGCGCGAGCGAGAGTAGGAGCAGATGATGCATGCACAGCTTGCTGTTCTGGCCGTCTTTGTCTTCCTTTACAGCCTCGTGTCGAAGCGGCTGGAACGCACCGTCTTCTCCGGCCCGATGATCTTTGTCGCCGCAGGCTTCCTTATGGGTCCGGCCGTGCTCGGCTGGTTTCCCGGCGAGGAACCCGACCAGCTTCTGCACTGGCTCGCGGACCTGACGTTGGCGCTGTTCCTGTTCATCGACGCCGCCGGCGCCGATCTGCCGACCCTGAGGAAGCGGTATGCGATCCCCGCGCGCATGCTGCTGCTCGGCCTACCGGGCACCATCGCCCTGGGATTCGTCCTCGCCGTTTTCATGTTCGATGCCCTGACGCTCTACGAGGCCGCGATCCTGGCCACGATGCTGGCGGCCACCGACGCCGCACTCGGCAAGGCGGTCGTCACCAACCCGGCGGTTCCCTCGCGGCTGCGCGAAGGCCTGAACGTGGAAAGCGGCCTCAACGACGGCCTGTGCGTGCCGGTCCTCTTCCTGTTCATCGCGCTCGATCTCGGAACTGGCGAAGGCAACGGGTTCGGCCTCGCCCTGCTCGCGGAGGAACTGGGGATCGGCCTGCTGGTCGGGATCGGGCTCACCGCTGTCGGCGGCTGGCTGCTGCGGATCTGCTGGCGCCGCGGCTGGGTGTCGGACACCTGGGTGCAGATGACCACTGTCGCGCTCGCCCTCTCGTGTTTCGCAGTGGCGCAGAGCCTTCACGGCAGCGGCTATATCGCCGCCTTCACGGGCGGAATGCTGTTCGGCTTCATCGCCCGGGATAACACGCACAAACTGGTCCACGCAGCCGAAGGAATCGGCGAGACCCTGGCGTTGCTGACCTGGATGCTCTTCGGTGTGGCCATCCTGGGCGGCGTACTCGAACACGCGACCTGGGCGGTTGTCGTCTTCGCGCTTCTCAGCCTGACCGTTGTTCGCATGCTACCCAATTTCCTCGCGCTTGCCGGGACGGGCGAGCCGGCAGGCAGCCGGTTGTTTCTCGGCTGGTTCGGGCCCCGCGGCCTTGCCAGCATCGTTTTCGCCATCATCGTCCTGGAGGAAGGCGTGGCGGGCGGAGAGCTGATCGCGCTGATCGTGGCGTGCACCGTCGTCTTCAGCCTGATCCTGCACGGTGTTACGGCCAACCCGCTGGCCAGATGGATCAGCACGGCCGGCCGGGACCCGACGGGAGAATCCGGTCCCGCCGCGGATCGAACACCGTAATCCCCGACGCCCGACGTGTCGACCGGGCTGGACACGGTCCCCGCCGCCGAAAATCTCATAAGCTCTTGAAACGTAATCTTTGTTCCAACCGGCCAATTTCCGGTCCGCAATCCCGCTGACCGGCTGGCTGTACTGGCAGTCTGGCGCGAACCCTGAATAGCCCCTAGATTCGTAGACGCCTTCTTTCCTAATTTTGAGGCAAGGAGGCCATGATGGGATCCGGCAATTTCAGTGATGAGTTCCAGCGCGATTTTGTCGCGCAGATCACCGAGCGGGGCTATCCGGTTGCGGAGGTGTCGCGGCGGCTGGGCGTGAGCCAATACTCGCTCTACGCGTGGAAGAGGAAGTTCTCACAGCCAACTGGCGGCGATGACAGGGACACCGAGATCAGGCGGTTGAAGCGCGAGCTGGCGAGGGTCACCGAGGAGCCCGATATCCTAAAAAACCGTCGCAGGGCCGTGGCCCGCCTGTGCGCGGTAGAAACACCTGCTACTCTTGCATGCGGAGGGGAGTTGCCGATGGCTCATTGGAGGCATTCGACCCCGTCAAAAAACGTGGCACATGGGCCGATGCGCACTTGAGAATGGTGACGCCGCTTCGACGGTGATCCCGGTTAGGAAGATGACGGACTTGCACGGCTCAGCCCCTCCAGGATGAACGGAGGAGATGCCAAAATGAAGACTACCAGCGGCGACCAGCCAGCTTTGAAGATGGTCAATCCCGGCGCTGCGGCAATCGACATTGGTTCGACCATGCATATGGCCGCAGTGAACCCGGATAGTGACGACATGCCAGTGCGCGCGTTCGGCACTTTTACACAAAACCTGCATGATCTTGCCAAGTGGTTCCAGTCTTGCGGCGTAACCAGCGTCGCAATGGAATCTACCGGCGTCTACTGGATTCCTGCCTTTGAGATTCTCGAGCAGCATGGCTTCGAGGTAATCCTCGTGAATGCCCGATACGCCAAGAACGTTCCGGGCCGGAAGACCGACGTCAGCGATGCTGGATGGCTCCGGCAGCTTCACTCCTACGGCCTGCTTCGGGGAAGCTTCCGTCCCGAGGCAGAGATTGCGACCTTGCGGGCCTATCTGCGGCAACGTGAGCGATTGGTGGAATATGCCGCGGCCCATATCCAGCATATGCAAAAGGCCCTGATGGAAATGAATCTGCAACTGCATCACGTCGTCTCCGACATCACCGGTGCAACGGGAATGCGGATCATCCGGGCAATAGCGGCGGGCGAACGCGATCCGGATGTGTTGGCGTCACTCCGCGACGTGCGCTGCCATTCCTCGATCGAGACAATCCGTGCTTCGTTGGTCGGCAATGACCGCGACGAGCACGTGTTCGCGCTGATCCAGTCCTTGGAACTCTATGACTTCTATCAGGACAAGATGCTGGAATGCGATCGCAAGCTGGAGGCGGCCATCACGGATTTGACGGTCCGCGTCGAGGGGCCACTACCGCCGCTACCGAAGGCAAGGACAAAGACGAAGCAGGTGAATGCACCGTCCTTCGACGTTCGCGCTGCGCTTTACGGTGTTCTCGGCGTTGACCTGACCCAAATCCATGGTCTCGGTCCTTCATTGGCGCTCAAGCTGATCGGGGAATGCGGCTCGGATCTGCGGGCATGGCCGAGTGCCAAGCACTTCACATCCTGGCTTTGCCTCGCACCAGGCAACAAGATCTCGGGCGGCAAACTGCTCTCATCGCGGACGCGCAGATCTTCCAGCCGGGCAGCAGCACTGCTGCGGTTGGCGGCCGTCACGATAGGAAGAAGTGACACGGCGCTCGGTGCATTCTACCGGCGTCTCGCAGCACGGATCGGAAAGCAAAAAGCCGTCACTGCGACAGCTCGCAAGATTGCGGTCCTTTTTTACAATACCCTGCGCTTCGGCATGACCTATCGTGATCCCGGCGCCACAGCATATGACGAGCGGCATCGCAGTCGTGTGCTCGCCAATCTCCAGCGCCGTGCCAAGACGCTCGGATACTCCCTGGCGCCCATGCCCGCGACCGAGTGTGTTTCTTAGGAAGCCACCGCGTACTTCGCCAAGGATGCAAAGTGAGATGCGCGTTCGTCGCCAAACATCGCCCGCTGTTCTCGGTGCGGACGATGTGCCGTTGCCTGCGCATCCAACCGAGCGGCTTTTATGCCTGGCTGAAGAACCCACTAAGCAAGCGGGCTCGCGAAGACGCCCGCCAGACCGAGCTCATCCGGACGGCATGGAAGGACAGCGGCAAGGTCTATGGCTATCGCAAGCTGCATGACGACCTCCTGGACCAGGGAGAGACGTGCTGTCCGAACCGCGTTGCCCGACTGGCCAAACTGGCAGGCATCAAGGCCCAGATCGGCTACAAGCGCCGACCGGACAGCTATGGTGGCAAGCCGTCATTGGTCGACGACAACGCATTGGACCGGCAGTTCGATGTGGACGCGCCGGACCGGATCTGGGTCCCCCACATTACCTATATCAGGACGCTGGAAGGCTTTGCCTATCTGGCGGTCGTGATCGACCTCTACTCCCGCCGCGTCGTCGGCCCCCTCTCGGCGTTGCCAAGCAACGCCTGCCGGGCAACGGGTCGATGCAGAACCGGCAGACGACGGACGTGGTCCTGCTGGCATCGCTGATAGCGGTGTGGAGACGGAAGCCGAAGCACAAGGTGCTGATCCACTCGGATCAAGGCACCCAGTTCACGAGCATGGACTGGGCGTCGTTCCTCAGGGCTCACAATCTGCAGCGCTCGATGAGCCGACGCGGAAACTGCCATGACAACGCAGTCGCCGAGAGCTTCTTCAACCTGCTCAAACGGGAGCGGATACGGCGCCGGACCTACAAGACCCGCGTCGAGGCCAGGCAGGATGTGTTCGATTACATCGAGATGTTCTACAACCCGAAGCGCAAGCATGTGAGGAACGGGATGCTGTCGCCCGTCGAGTTCGAACGGCAGCAGGAAATGAGGACCGAGGGTGTCCACGAAACTCGGGGCTATTCACATCTCGAAAATATGCTGTCGTGATAAATAAGCACAACGTCGGGCTCACTGGCCGATAATGCCATGACGCGCTGTCGTAGCCCCGGCTCGGTGGCGAAGGTATTCCCAGACACAAGACGCTGATCGGAATTGCGCATGAATCTAAGCTTGAGCCAAAACGACCGGAGTACGCTTCGTCGAACAGCGCTGTTCGGCAGACTGAGCGACGAGACGTTGGCTGCACTTCTCGATAACTCAACGATCACTCAGAAGGGACGCGGAGAAATCCTGTTCCTTCAGGACGATCCGGTGGACGCGTTTTTCGTCGTCCTGGATGGTTGGGTGAAGATCTTCCGCAGCACGCCCGCGGGCGAGGAAGCGGTGATCGGCGTGTTTCATCGTGGACAGAGCTTCGCGGAAGCAGCCGCCTTCATCGGCGGGACCTACCCCGCGACCGGTGAGACCGTTTCCGATGCACGTCTCCTGAGCATCCCGACGGTTCATCTGGTCGAACGGCTGAAGGAAAACCCGGAAATCGGCTTGGCGATGCTGGCATCGACCTCGCAGCATCTGCATTTGCTGGTCAACCAGATCGAAGAGTTGAAAGCGCATACGAGCGCGCAGCGGGTCGCCCATTTCCTGGTCTCGATCGCACCGGTGCAATCCGGTTCCTGCACAATGGCGCTCCCCTATGACAAGGCACTGCTCGCCGGCAAGCTCGGGATGAAACCCGAAAGCCTGTCACGGGCCTTTCAGCGCCTGAAGGCTTGCGGGGTCTCAATTCGCCGCGACATGGCGATCGTCAATGACGTCGAGTGTCTCGAGGAGTTCGCCGCTCGGGATCGCAGCGAAGCCACGCGATCCCGGGCGTGACCGGCACGGTCACGCGGACAGGTCCAGCCGTCCCAGTTTGTCGTCAACGGCAATCACATGATAGCCAGGATACCGTCGCAAGGCCCGGCCGATCGCGTGACGATCCATTAGCGCAAAGCCGGTCGAAAGCCCGTCCGCCACGGCCGCGGACGGCCCCAGGACCGAAACCCGCCGCCAGCGTCCGCCGGGTTCGCCAGTCCGGGGATCGATAAGATGCGGGACTTCGCCCGCCGTATCCAGGACTGTCCCAAGCGGAGCGGTGGTGGCTAGCGCGGCCTCAGCGATTTCGATCCGTTCCTCGACCTCCGCGTTACCGCGCGCCGCAAGGCCCGCCCGCCAGGGCCGGCCGTCGGGATGGCGGCCGAGAGCACGTATCTCTCCTACGTCGACGAGTACGTTGGAAAGGCCTTCGGCGCGCAGCAGGTCGGCGACCCGATCGGTCGCGTACCCCTGGGCAATGCCGTTCAGTGTCAGATTCATACCTGGCCCGGCGAAACGCACCTGGGCACTGTCAGCGATGACGGACTTCCATCCAATTCTGTCTCGTGCGGCCTGGATCATTTTGGGATCCGGCGTATCGCCCATTGTCGCCGGATCGGCGAAATGGCGCGCGTAGAGCCGCCATAGCGGCTGGATGGTCGGATCGAACGCCCCTTGCGTCGCGTCGTTCAACCCATCTACCAGCGACAGCAGGGAGAGGAAGTCGAAGGGCGGGTGCGCGAGATGCCCTTCCAGGTTCAGCCGGCTTATGGTGCTATCGGCGCGGTAGAGGCTAAAGGTCCTTTCGAGGCGAGCGATTTCGGCGCGCGCCGCGGCTACGATCCGTTGCGCGTCCGCCTCGTCCGGGTGAGCCAGCGTAATGGACGTCTTCGCGCCCATCGCGGTTCCGGTCCAGCGCGTGACCGGGGCTGCGGCTCGTCCCGGCGTCACGAGAAGTGATGACGCGGTGCAGGCGGCTGATATCTGGATAAAACGGCGTCTGGTCAGCATGTGCGAGTCTCCACCGTTGCCGGGCACGTTGTTCATTCGGCGCCAGGCGATGTTTCGGCAAACGCAGCCGTGTCCACCGGGGACAGGACGTACGCATCCGGGATATCCGCGAGACTCACGATCTCGCCGCCATTGCTGGCGACGAACGCCTCGGCGTCGTTTCGGCTGCCGAACGGTACGGCTTCCGGCGCGCCCATGCCTCCGGCTTGTCTGCTTCCGATGACGAAGACCGCGGCGTCCGCGTCCACCCAATTATCCGCACCGGGCGTCGACCAACTCGGCGCTTGCCCCATGTCGCTGACATAAATGGCGATTATCTCGGTGGTTTCCTCGGGCATGCGGGTGTAGGCCACCGCGTCGCGGATCTGTGTGAACCAGACCGGAGCGGGATAACCGGCAAGATGAATTTGCGCCATCGGCCCCTCGTGCTCCAGAACATTCATCTGGCAGAAGTAGCCGACCGCCTCGGCCGTCAACGTTACGGGATCGGGCTTCTCGGCGACCTCCTCGTCCATGCACCCGGCGGCCAGGAACGCGACGCTCAACGCGACCAGAATACGGATCATGGTTCGACCCTCCGGAACACGAGGAATGCGCAAGAGAAAGCCGCTACCAGCCAGATGGCGAGGCTTCCGAGCACGGCGACGGGCGCGAACGGCAGCGCTTCCGCGATACCGGCCATTCCGGTCAATGCTGCCGCATCGCCGAGTGTCGCCAGATTGAACAGCCGGAAGGCATCGCCCGGAGATGCCGCCAGCAACCAGGGGAACAGGGTTTTGGAGAAGCTCCCGTCCTGATCGGCCACGAGGGCTGCCAGGAGCCCGAGATCGTAAAGCACGACGGCAATCAGCCAGATGCCGACCGCCAGCGCCGCCGCCGTTCCGGTCTGCCGGACAAGGGCGCTTGCGAGATACCCCACGGCCAGGAATGCCGCGCCCAGCAGGATGGACGTCAAAACGAGGCGGGCGAACGTACCGGCACCGGCGGTCCCATTGCCGCTGGTCGCAGCGACTACACCGCCGGACAAGCCGTATCCGACAATGATTGCGATGGACAGCACGACGACATGGCCAAGGAACTTCCCTGCCAGGACTTCGAACCGCGAAACAGGACAGGCCAGCACCAGCTGGAGCGTTCCGCGATCGATCTCACCGGCAATCGTGTCGAAGGCAAGAAGCAGCGCGATCAAGGGCACCAGGTAGACCGACAAGGTCGCCAGACTCGCGGCCGTCACCGTCAGGCGGTCGACGCCCACAGTCCCCGTCGGCGCGGATCCGACGAAGGTCAGAATTCCAGCGAACAATGTCAGTATCGCAATCGACAGAACGACCCAGCGGTTGCGAATACCAAGCCTCAGCTCAAGCCCGGCGACGGCGAGCACATTGAGGATCATGACGAGACCCCTTCATCCTCGACACTGGAAAAGTACCGATAGACGTCCTCCAGGCTTGGCGGGGTCACGTCGATATCGGTGACCGCCGCCCCGAGCGCTCCGATGGCATTCAGCCGATCGAGTTTTCGGTCCGCCTCGCAGAGGATTTCGACGGAACGGCCGTTCACCCTTCGACCACCGAGCCGAGCCGCCATTTCGTCGATATCGCCGGAGGCATGTTCGACACGAATGCGGATCGGAAGGCCGGCATCGGCCCGCAGTTTCGCCAACGGGGCATCGGCGACGAGCTTGCCCGACCGCATAATCGCCACCCGGTCGGTCTTCGCTTCAAGTTCGGTCAGGCTATGCGAAGAGAGGAACACGGCACTGCCGCGACCGGCGATTTCGGCGACGATATCGTAGAACTCGTGCCGGGATATCGGGTCGAGCCCACTGGTCGGCTCGTCCAGCAGCAACAGCTTCGGCGTACCGATCAGCGCCTGGGCGAGCCCGAGGCGCTGCCGCATCCCTTTCGAATACGTGCCGACGCGCCGGTCGCGAGCCGCGCCAAGTCCGACGCGATCGAGCAAGCGATCCGCCTGCGCCCGGTCGGCGCGCTTCAGGCGTGCGTAGAACCGCATGATTTCGCGCCCTGTAAGCGTCTTTTGGAAGGTGACGTTTTCCGGCAAATAGGATACCGCGCGGCGCGCGGTCCCCGTGCCAGGCAGATGGCCGTCGACCGTCAGTTCGCCGATTGTCGGCTTGAGAAAGCCGAGGATCATCTTGAACAGCGTCGTCTTGCCGGCACCGTTATGGCCGAGCAAGGCAACCTTCTCTCCAGCGGCAACCGACAGGCTGACGGCATCGACCACGCGGCGCGACTCGAAGTCGCGAGATACGGAGCGGGTTTCGAGCGCAAGGGTCATGTCCCCTCCCCCATCTCTATAATCGGCAGGGAAATTTCGACGGGCACCATCATCGGTGCGCTATCCACCACGCCGCCCGGCAGCAAAGCGGGGAACTGCGACTGCGACCAGCGCACCAGCTGGACGGCCGGGCTGCCGAGCAGAAGCTTCGCCGCCGGCTGGGTCCACAGCACCTGGTCTATGATGTCGTTGGGTCGGTATGCGGAATCGGCAACGCCGTCGCCGTTTACATCGAAGGCGGCGTGGTCGCTCCAATAGTTTCCACGCCCTTCGGCACTCCACTCATGATAGCGCGAGCCGACATATTTCACCTGGGTCTGGTTACCGATGAAGGCATTCCCGCTGATGGCGTTGCGTTCGGAGCCGGCGGTGAAATGAATGCCGATCTCGCATCCTTCGAAGCGGTTATCAACGAGCCTGTTCTTGTTCGCATTGTACATGAACAGGCACTTCTCGGCCGCATCGCGCACGAAGTTCCCGGTTATCTCGGCATCGTTGGCATAGTTCAGCATGATGCCGTAGTCGCGGTCGGACACGGAGATGTTGTCGCGGACCTCCAGCCGGCTGGAGAACATCAGCGCATAACCGATCTCATTGCCGACCGACAGATTACCTATGATCTTGCCGTCATTGCCGTACATGTAGTGTACGGCGAAGCGAAGATCTTCGAAGCGATTGTCGCGGAATGTGTTCCCGGCACTCGTATTGACAAAAATGCCATCGCGGCCCTGGCGTATCGTATTGCCCTCGACAACGGCACCGGGCGCGTTCCACACGTAGACGCCGTTACCCCGGTCGTTCATGCGAAAATCGGTGCGGCCGACAATTACGTTGTCGGCGACGTGCGAATCTCTGGCGCCGTGGATATCGATTCCAACAAGGTTGCCGATCAGTTCGTTTCCGATGGCCCGCGCGCGGGTCGCAGTCTTCGTGAGCTTGATACCGGAATCGATGTCTTCATGCGAAGATCCGGATCCTGAAACGTGAAGGCCGCGAACGACGGCATCGGGCGCCGTGACCGTTATCACCGTCCCCGATCCGCTTCCGGCGACTACGGCCCCCGGTTCCCCGGTAACGGTAATCGTCTTGTCGATCACGACATCGCCCTCGTGGGTACCGGGGCGCAGCCGGAGGATTTCCCCCGGCTGCGCGGCGTCGATCGCCGCCTGCAATGCGCCGGGCGCCGGCGAAACGACCGTTTCGGCCGCCTCCGCCGAGACGGCCGCAAGCGCGGTCGCCACCAACACGGGCATGATCAGGCGGTTGGCCATCGTCAGGCGCTCCGCGGCTCGACGAGCATCCGGCCACGCATCTCCATGTGCAGGGCGTGGCAGAACCACTGGCAATAGTACCAGTGGACACCGGGCCGTTCGGCGATGAACGTAACCGAGGCCGTCGCCTGCGGCGCAACTTCCATCGCAACGCCGTAGTTGGACAGACAGAACCCGTGCGTGAGGTCGTCTACGTCATCGATGTTCGTAACGTAGATCGTGACCTCGTCGCCCTGCTTGACCGTGAAGGATTCAAGCGAGAACTGCGGCGCTGCCGACCACATGTAGACACGAACCTTGTTGCCGTCACGAATCGGCTCGTCGGCTCCATCCTCCAGCTCGACTCCGTCAGCCTCGGCCTGCTTGCGCGCGTCCTCCCACATCGGGTCATCGCGGTCCCAGACGATCTTGGGATTCACCTTGGAGGCATGAACGATGATGCTGTCATGCGGCTCGGCAAAGGTCGGACCGTCATGCACGACCTTCATCTCGTCGGAGGAGATGTCGATCAGTTGCTCGTTCTCCGGCTTCAGCGGACCGACATTCAGGAACCGGTCCTTGGAGAACTTGTTCATCGAGATCAGCCACTTGCCGTCAGCTTCCGCGGTCTCGCCCATGCTGGTCGAATTGTGACCGGGCTGGTAATGCACATCGACCTTGGAAATGATCGGATCGACGTCCTCGCCGTTATAGGCCCGGATTGCGTCCTCGATGTTCCACTTGGCCACCTGGCTGTCGATGAACAGCGTGGTAAAGGCGTTGCCCTTCCCATCGAAAGCGGTGTGTAGCGGGCCCAGGCCGAGTTCCGGTTCGGCGACGATGCAGGACCGCGGGTCCGCATCGGCGTCGAACAAGGCGTCGACCTTGGTGACGTCGATAACCGAGCAGGTCGGCGACAGCTTGCCGTTGATGACGACATGCTTCTTGTCGGGCGCCGTGTTGCAGCCATGCGGGCTGTTGGGGATCGGGATGTAGCGGGTGTACTTCTTGTTCCGACCCTTGCGCCCGTCGATTATCTTGACGCCATTGAGTTCCTGGTAGTCGCCCGCGGCGATGCCCTTCTCGATCTCCTTGAGGTTGAAGACCACGACGTGGTCCATCTCGTTCGAGGTCATCTCGGCAAGGTTCATCCCCATTTCCGAGTTGTAGCTCGTGGAGAAGGCGTACTTGCCCTGATAGTCGCAGTCGGTGTTGTCGAGGTTGCCGCTGACGATCACCTGCCACGCCACCTCCATCGTGTCGCCGTCGATCGCGGTGAAAATGTTCACGTACTGGGAGGGGTCGTCGAGGATCTTGCCATCGTTTACGAGCGGCGACTCGTGCTCGCCATTGGCGAAGATATACCCCGTACGCGGGTACTTCTGCGGCCGCATCCCGTGGATGTCGTTCGCGTTCGGGATCTCGATGATCTTGTCACACTTCATCACGTCGCAGCGGACGCGCGCCACGCGGGTATTGGCCTTGTCCTGCATGAACAGGTAGCGCCCGTCGTAGGTGCCATCCGTAAAAGACATGTGGGGATGGTGGAGGTCGCCGTTGTCGTACGTCTTGAGACCCTGCGCCGCGAGGAAGGTCTTGGTTTCGGGCAGCAATCCTTCGGTGAGGATCTTCAACGACTCGTTCGTCTGCCCCCAGCCCGTCGCCGAGCAGCGGTTGAAGACCGGGATGCGCATGAACTCGCGCATGGATGGGACACCCAGAATGCGCAGCTCACCTGTCTGGCCGCTGGACCAGAACCCGTAGTATTCATCTAGTTCTCCGGGCGAGAGTTCGAACTTCTGCTCCCCGCCCTGTGCGTGAGCCCGGGTGACCGCTTGCCCCGACAGGAGCGCGCCGGCGCCGCCGGCCGTGGCACCACCGGCGACGAAAGCTGTCGTTGCTGTTCCGGACAAGAGTGTCCGTCTCGAGATGCCCTCGTCTTTGCTTGTCTCAGTCATTTCTCGTCTCCTTTCCGATTGATCTTCGAATGAACCGTCACTTCGCCGCGACCGGTACGCCCTTTGAAGTCGCGGCCGCGGGCTTGGCCCCGCTGTTGCGTTCCTCGAAGCGCCTGCGTTTGGCGAGCTTCGCGATGACGACCGGACATTTTTTTCCGTGCTGGTAGAGAACCTGGCAATGCAGGCACTGCAGGCACTCGTTGGGATTGATGTGCCCTTCCGGGTGGATGGCCTGCACCATGCATTCGTTGGCACATCGGGCGCAGGGATTGCCGCACTCCCGATACCGCTTCAGCCAGTCGAACATGCGCAACCGCGCCGGGATTGCGAGCGCCGCACCGAGCGGACACAGATACCGGCAGTAGAACCGCTCGATGAACAGACCGACGGCGAGGACGGCGACTGCGAACAGAACGAACGGCCAGGCCCGCATGAACTTCAGGATGATCGCCGTCTTGAACGGCTCGACTTCGGCATAGTGCTCGGCAAGCTCCAGCGAATAGAGCGACATCCCGAACAGCCCCAGGAAGATCAGGTACTTCACCGGCCACAGTCGTTCGTGCAACGCCCATGGGACCGCGAACTGGGGAATGCGTGCAAGCTTGGCGAGCCGGTTGGTCAGTTCCTGCAACGCGCCGAACGGACACAACCAGCCGCAATAGGCACCGCGCCCCCAGAACAACAGCGCCGCCGCCACGGAAAACCAGAGGACGAAGACCAGCGGGTCCATCAGGAACGCGCTCCATGAGAAGTCGTGGACGAGCGCGTTGAAGAACGCCAGCACATTGACAACCGAGAGCTGTGCGTTCGCATACCACCCGAGAAAAACGAGTGTCAGCGACAGGTAGCCGATGCGGAACCAGAAGGTCAGGCGCTCGTTCCGCGTGATCTGCATCTGGAAAAAGAACGCACCGGTGAGGATCAGCAGCATCACCGCCAGCCCACCAACCTCGATGCGTTTCTCCTTCCAGATGCGCAACCAGAGTTCGGTGTTCTCGCGGGGCTGTTCGGACGCGCCGTCGGGCGCCGCGGGCTGCGGCTCGACCGCCGCGGCCCGCAGGTAGCCGTCCGGCACCCGGTATCCCAGATCGAAGGTGAGGAACAGTTTCTCGATCGCTCCGACGGGTCTTTGAACCAGGAGCTGCAGCCGGAACGGCTTCGCCGGATCGAAACCGGTGCCAGCCGGAATCTTGAACAGGTCCATCTCCGAAAAGGTGGGCGCGCCCTCGGCTGCCACCCTGCCAAGACGTCGGTGTTGCCGGTCGAAGAACCGCGCCGACATGTCGCCCTGGATCAACTGGATCCTGTCGAAAATGCCGCCGCGCACATACCCGGATCCCTTGAAGGAATAGCGGCCGCGGCCGAGAACGAGGATCGCCTGCTCGCCTTCTTCCAGCCAGGCCGTCAGATTCTCGTACTCGGCGTCCCCGAGAAGGCTCCGACCGATCGTCGGCACACTCACGAGCGCGACGTAGAGATCGATGAACGTGTCGTCGGGCGCGCCCTTTTCGGGATGCTTTTGGGCACGCTCGTCTCCATGGCCGGCAAATGCATCGTTGATCTGACCGATATCCAGGGAAAGCCGCCGCAGGGACCCGTCACCCGTCAGCGTCTGCCAGTCCTCGATCTCGACGGGGCGTTCCATGTCGATGACTCGGGTCGGCTGCGTGGCGCCGCCGCCGCCGCTCATTCCGCCGAGACCGAGTTCGCGCGCGACCTTGAGACCTGCGCGGACGATCGAGTCGTCGATTACCATGATCGTGACCGTGGCACCGGACACGATATCGAGCTCGTGGGCGGAGCCGCCGGCCTCGGCCTCGCGTTTCAGGTCGAGCCCCGTGTATCCCTCGGTCACGGTCTTGATGCGGGAATCCGGAATGCCGATCAGCACGATCGGCTCGGAATGCTTTACGAGCCGAACGCCGGTCAGCACCGCGTCGGGATTGATTCCCACAAGCGTATGTATCGGCTTGCCGGAATAGCCTGTCGTCTCCACGAAGTCTGACGTAAGGAAAACGTAGCCGACCGTCTCCTCGCCGCGAAGCGCTGGGACAACGGGGACCGCTTGTTCGATCGGTCCATAGGTGTCTGCACCGGGAACGATGTCGCCGACGGGAACATCGGGGATGTATTTCAGGATGAGGGACTCGGAATGGGCCGGCCCGGCCGCAGCACCCCACGTGCCGACACATGCCAGCGCTGTCACGACGAGTATGAGTCCACGCCAAAATGCCCGGCACATCGTCATCTTTCGTCGTACTCCATAGCGCTGCAGTCCCGGTGCGTTCCAGTTGCAGACCGACATTCCCAAAAACGTTTCGGCGGCCTGCCGACGGAACCGCCGTCTGTTGGCATCGATACGAGGCGGCGCGACGCAGCGCCTTGACTTTGGTTAGGTCGACACCTGTTCCACGGCCGGTCCATCTTCGGTGACTATGACGTCCATCGGAATGTCGTGCGCTTGCGGAAAGATCGTCGGCACACGCGCGATGGCGAAGCCGACGCCCAAGAGCCGTGGTCGGTCGGGCAATGCCGCGATGGTCCGGTCATAAAAGCCACCGCCATACCCAAGGCGGTACCGCCCCGAGTCGAAGCCGACGACAGGTGCGATCACGATATCGGGCCGGACGTCCGTTCCTTCGGAGGGGACCGGTATGTTCCAGATTCCCTTCTCGAGCGGGTCGCCCGACTTCCATTCCCGGAAGACGAGCGGACGTTTCGGCGTAACGACAACCGGCAACGCGGTGCGGGCGCCGTCCGCGACAAGTATCTCCATCAACACCCTGAGATCGGGTTCGCCGCGAAACGGCCAGTAAGCGCTGACGACCTGACCGCTGACGTCACCGATCGCGTCGCGAAGACGAACGGCTATTCGTTCGCTCAATCGCTGCCGCGATTCGGCCGGAAGCGACATGCGAGAGTCGATCAGGCGTGCGCGCTCCGCCTTCCGCCATCGGCCGATATCGTCTGGTATTTGAACGGTGCCGGCGCTGTCCGGCGCGGCGACATTCAGATGAGGTCGACTGACCATATCCGAAGACGCACCACGCCCATCCAAGCTATCGCCACCCGAACCTGACATTGTTGCCTTCCCCTAACGGGACGTTGCCGTAACGCATTCGGTGGAGCCGCGCAGGAATCTCTCGCCCTTTGGCAGCAACACACCAGCCTGTCCTGCGATGCCGAGTTCGAGGCTTTCAGCAATCCGTCGCGCCCGATCGATGAAGTGCTCAGAGGCTTCGGGATTGCAGAGCTGCCGCACGGTTTCCTCAAAAATAGCGAGCCATCGATCAAAGTGCCGCGCGTCAACCGGCAACGGCAGGTGCTTTTCCATGGGGCGTCCGTGATAGCGCCCTGTCATGAGCGCGACGGAAGACCAGAACGCACACATCCTTTCCAGATGAACGTCCCAATCGACGATGCGGGCGTCGAAAATCGGCGCCAATACCGCGTCTTCCTGTATCCGGCCGTAGAACGCATGCACCACTTGCCGGATCAGCTGCTCGTCTATGCCCGTGCGCTGCCTGATTTCGGCAGTTATCTGTTCTCTCCGCCCGCTCACGTGCATCGAATACCTCGTTGCTCCCACCCCTCCGCGCCGACTCGACGCAGAAGGATAATATATATTTTAAATGTATCATTTTGCCGCGCGACCTGCAACGCAATGCCGGCGTAGCCCCGGCCATCGCGGCGTCGCGGAAAGGCTCTCAGTTCGGCAGGACGGGACCGGTCAGTCGGACGGTATCGCTGCAGCGATACGGGGCCCGCGGGTCGTTTTCGGCACGCGTTTTTTTACGGTGAAACTTGTTTGGGAAAGAGTGACGTCCGCAAGTGTGTACCGATCCAGAGTGTTGATGAACGAAGACAGGGCTTCGTTCAGCACGTCAGGCAACCGGCAGCATCCCGTTACAATACACTTGTTGCCGGTCGCGAAACACTCCACGAGGGCGAAGTCGGGTTCGGTCGCCCGAACCAAAGCACCGAGATTGATCGCCTCGGGAGGTTTCGCGAGCGTGAACCCACCAGACCGCCCCCGGACGCCTTTCAGGTATCCGGATTTCGTCAGGACATTCACCACCTTCATGAGATGGGCCCGCGATATGCCGTAGGTATTCGAGGTCTCCTCGATCGTGAGGAGGCGACCATCCGCCGCTGCGGCATACATCAGAACCCGGAGTGCATAATCCGTAAGTGTCGTAAGTCGCATTATCCCTCACCTTGCCTTAGATACCACGAGCGTCCCTCGGCAGTCCCTGGTCCAGATACGGGTCACGGACGCCGAGTGCAAATCGGACCTCCAGGAACAGGTTCCGGCTTCCCGCTCCTGATGGAGCCGGGTCCCCAATCACCGCGTCGACGCGTTGCCAGGGACGCCGATGCCCCAGTCGGGCGAGCCTCTTCTTCTTTGGGACGGTGCTGATACGACCGAGAGCCGTGGACAGCCCGCGTCCGGCCGCCACGGATTACCTTCCCGATTAAAGATATATGATATATATTTCTTTTTACCGTCATCAAACGCTCGGAGCGACGCCGGCGAAGCTGCTTTCCGCAGGGTCACCGGGCTCCGCATCCGGAGGCTTACGACAATGCAAGTCGCGATCGAAAATGACAGTTTCGTGGTCGATATGGAACTCGTTGCGAACCTGCTCGACCTGTCCGTCGAAGACGTGCCCGCGCTCATGCGCGCAGGCCGTATCACGAGCGTCTGCGAAAGAGGCAGCGATCAGGACCTCGGCCGGTATCGGCTGAACTTTTTCTACGGGCGGCGACGGGCGCGCGTAAACGTCGACGCGACGGGCCGGATCCTCGGACGGTCGTCCGTCGATTTCGGCGAACAGTCGATGCCCGCTTCGCCGTGTCGGTCCACCTCGCACCACCGTATACGTCGCAACCGTTCGTGACCGAGCGCAAAATGGAACGTGCCCCCATCGCCTAGCGCTGTTCGAGCGACTGCGCATCCGAAAGGAAAGGCCAATAGGTCCACAGCCAGCCCCCGTAGGCCATCGCCCATAGCACCGACGCCAGGGCATACGGAGGGCCCGGTGGTGGTGGCGAGAGCCCGAGGTCCGGCACAGTCCGAAGCAAAACCGACGCAATAAGCATCGCGAATGCGACACGCACCATGATGGGCAACCCGAGCGGGCGTCCCGTATGCAGCAGACCGGCGATGCAGAATACAGTGAGGACACCGAGACCGAGACCGCCCATGAGCGCCAGATGGAGCGCTGGCACTTCGGGAAACGGAGCACCGAGCCGCGATGCGCCGACGAGCATGAGGCCGACACCCGCGAAGAGACTCGAGCACACGAGCCCCAGGATTTCCGTCCGAAACGCCTCTCGCCCGACAAATGCTTCGGCAACCCGATCCAGGAATGCGGCCCCCGCCGCGATAAACAGATATCCGGAGACAGCCTCGGATACACCGGCGATCTCCCCCGCGATCGTCACAGCGATCAGTCCGGAGGCGAGATTACGCCGGCCTGGGTGTGGCCGGAACGGCGATGTCTTTTCGGTCGGGTCCAGCACAAGGTTGGTCACCGGGACGGTAATACGCGCCAGGGCCAGGCCGAGCAGCCCAAGGAAGGCAAGTCCCGCATCGCGGAGTGCAGTCTGCGCCAGCGGCATTTCATCGGTCAGGACCGCAATGCGAGCGATCCCGAAGGCAACGGCAAGCGTCAGGAGCCAGAACAGAAAGCCGAACAGGTTCGTCGATCGTTTCCGCCAGGAGACAACCGCGAGATAGGCCGGTAGCGCCACGAGCCAGAGGCCATCGGCAAACGCCGCGACGGGAAGCAAGCCGTCGATGCCCAGGAAACCGACGATGCGGGCCGTTCCCCATCCAGCCGCCAGGAGGTAAAGCGCCCTGCCTCGCAGGCGCGGCGTGTCCGTCCATTCGGGGATAGCCGTCGTGACGAAGCCGATGAGGGCGGCGCCATAGGCGCCGAAGATCATCTCGTTGGCGTGCCACAGGCCAGGCGGGAGCGCCGTCGCGAACGGCATGTCGAGGCGGTCGACCACGACCCAGACAAACGGCCACAACGCCGCCTGGAGCGCGGCCAGAGGGAAGAATAGCCGCAACCCCTCGTCGCCGAGGATCTCGAGGAGCCCCGGGCGCCCGGTTTGCGCCGATCGGACAAGCGCCCTCATATGGCCCGTCTTTCGTCGACATCGTGGACATGGCGGAACAACGGATCGTCGTTCAGGAACCCGGAAACGATCTTGAACAGGTCGGCGTCCGACCGTTCGCCCGGCTCTCCCGGGACCACGCGTTCGCCCCGGATTCCGCGGCCGTCCGTGTCCATGACCGCAATCCGGTGGGCCACGCGCGCCGCCTCCATCAGGTCGTGTGTGACGAACAGGGCGGCGAACCTGACGGACCGCGCCGACTCGATGACCAGATCCTGCATACGCCGCTTCAAGGCGACGTCCAGACCTGTGAACGGTTCATCGAAATAGATGAAGTCCGGCTCGACGGTGAGTGCGCGCGCAATCGCGGTCCGCTGCCGCATGCCACCCGAAAGCTCGACGGGGTACTTGTCGAGGTCCTCGGGCAGCAACTCCGCGCGGGCGGCCGCCGACTCCGTTCGGGCACGGCGTTCAGATCGGCTGCAACGATGAAACCGTAGCGGATAACGGATGTTGTCGCGCGCCGTCGCCCATGGAAGGAGACGCGGGTCTTGAAACACCACGCCATGACGGCGGTAATGCCTTTCGACCGATCCGCGCAACGGCTCGACGATGTCGGCGGCGATATGGAGCAGCGTACTCTTGCCACAGCCCGACGGCCCGACAAGCGCCACCACTTCGCCGCTCCAGACCGAAAGCGTTACGTACTCGAGGACAGTGCGGCCCAGGTAGGCATGGGCGACGTCCTTTAACACCAACGCGGGACCGGGCGGCTCTGCGCGTCGGGATCGTTCCTCCGGCATCGTCGTCACCGTTTCACACCCCATGGCCGGGCCGCATCGCGCCAACGTTCGAGTTCGGCCCGGACCGGCTGTACAAATCCGTACTCGACACAGATCAGCGCCGCCACTGCGATCAACACCCAGGCCAGCGCCTGAGGAACGTCCAGATTGGTCCGCGCCATCGCAAGCGCACCGCCGATACCGCCGGTGTTGGCGAGAAGCTCGGCCATGACGGCGACCTTGAAGGCCGTCCCGAGTCCGACCGTCAGGGACGGAAACAGATACGCCGCGATATGCCTCATACCGAGGCTCCAGAAGCGAGCGACAGGCCCGGCGCCGAAGGCGCGCGCCATGTCGTCGAGCCCGCGATCGCGAGTCGCGACGCCTTCCACGGCGGCAACGAATATGAGCGGGACGGTTGCGACAACAACCGTCGTGACAATCGTTCCGTCAGTGGAGCCGAACCATATCATCGCGAGCACGATCCAGGCGATCGGCGGCACGCCGAGCAGGACGGTCACCACCGGCCGCGTCAGCCGGATCGCAGCGGGAGAATAGCCGACCAGGAGACCGCCGATCGCACCAACCAACGCCGACAGGCCGAAGCCTTCGACTGCGCGCAAGACGGTAATGCCGGCGACCTCCCAACTGAGCGGATCGGCAAGCTGGTCGAGCGCGGTCCGTAGCGTCTCGAGCGGTGCAGGCAGAATGAACGATCCATAGTGTTCGTGTCCGGCCTGCCAGATCGCTGCGAACAGCGAAAGGCCGGCGAGGCCTGCCCAGCCCGACCACACGAAACGCCCGATCCTCCCGAGGCGATCCAGAACATACATCGGCCGGTCAGAGATAGAACGCAGCGTCGGGGAGCTTTCCGCCAATGATGCCGGCGTCGACCTCAGAGACCGTACGGTACATGGCTTCGAGCGACGCGCGGGCATCCTTCGCCGGAATCGACACGAGGTTCGAGGTCGGTATGGACTTCGCGAGAATCGGCTGCGGCATCCCCAAGGCTTCGGCAGCGTCGCGGGCTGCGGTCTGGGGATCGTCGTTAACCGAACGGGTGGCCTCGGTTATCGCGGCCTGAATGGCGGCGAGGACATCGCCGTTCTTGTCGAGAAAGGCGTCCGTGACGGCGAGCCCCGCCTGGGGCAGGACAGGCGCTCCACCGGTTGCCGCCCCCCAGGCTTTCTGTATGTCGACCACCCGTTGAATCTCGGTTCCCGCCTTGCCCGCCTGAACGATCGCCGCCGTCGCCGCGGGCTCGGGAACCAGCGCGGCATCGACGCGCCCCGATATGAGAAGCTGGATCGCCTCGACCGGCGTCCCGGCGTTCTCGAGCTTCAGATCCGCACCCGGCTCCAGACCGTTTTCCGCAAGAAGCCGGCGAAAGATCAGGTCCGGCGTGTCATTGCGAAACGGTACGACGATTGTCTTGCCCTTCAGCGCGGCAATGCCGTCGATGGACCGGTCCGCCGAAACGACGTAAAGCAACCCGTTCGTCATGACGTTGATCAGTCGGACGCCGAGACCTCGATTGTAGAGATTCGCTGCCGCCTGGGTCGGCATGACAGCCACCTGCATCGATCCGGATGTCAGACCGGCGCGCAGTTCGTCTGGATTGCGCCATGCGCTGAACGATGCCTTTTCGGCGATCCCCTCGAACGCACCGGACGCCACCGCGTGAGCCAGCGTGATCGACGGCCCGGCCGGCGGCCCGAACAGCGCGAGGTCGGCCAGCGCGGGCGCAGCTTTGGCTGTTCCGGTGGTACCGGCACAGATCGCGGCCGCAAGGCCGGCAACGACGCTTCGACGATCCAGTGTCTGCATTTTCTGGTTCTCCCAGTTGTAGCGGCGCGGACGTCACGGTGCTTCCACACGCCTCGCTTGCCGGCCGCAGAAATATAACTTTAAAAGTCATCTTTAATAACGCCGGACCTTCCGATCCTTGACTTTGATCAATTTCAGGGGGGGGGGTAGGCGCGATCGACCCGGTGCGCTCCGGTTCGCCGTCTATACGCGCGAGTCCAGCGAAGAAGGCCCGGCGCCAAGATTCACATCCCTGCACGCCCGGCGCGATGTCCGCGAAGCCTATGTGGAATGCCAGGCGCTCCAAGGCTGGGTTCTGCTACCCGCCGCCTACGACGACGGTGCCATTTGGGAGTCAGCTCACCCGGCCGCCAAACCGCACCGGCAATCCGTGGACATGTCACGAAAACAGGCCCGCGGAGAAACCGTCCGCGCGTTCGCGTACAATCGCCGTTCTCTGCTGCGAAAAAACGCCACAGCTTCCGCCGCGAGGCTGATAACTCTCGGAAATGTCGGGGCTATTCCAATCGGCCCGCTTCCGGTCCGCGATCCCTTGGACCGGCTGGCTGGGGCGGCAGGATTCGAACCTGCGAATGGCGGCACCAAAAGCCGCTGCCTTACCACTTGGCCACGCCCCATCCCGCCACGCGGGCCGCCGGTCGGGCGGCCGCCGGCGGCGCTCGAGGCGCGACCGGCGGGGTGACACCTATATCGCTCCTGTCCCCGTCACCGCAAGCCGCTCCATGGCGTCGGGCTGGGGATCATTTCCGCCGCCAGCCTTGCCCTTGCCGCCGCGGTTGCTTAGGTCGTGGACCGAACGCGCGCGCCCAAGAACCCCGACGAGTACCGACCATGAGTGACGACCTGCCCTTCGAACGCCATTTCGATCCGCCCATCGGCGTCGCCGAAGAGGTCGCGCCCGGCGTCCGGCGCATCGTCGCCCCCAATGCCTCGCCGTTCACCTTCCGCGGCACCAACACCTATATCGTCGGCACCGGCACCGTCGCCGTCATCGATCCGGGGCCCGACAGCCCGGAGCACCGCGCCGCCATCGAGACGGCGATCGAGGGCCAGACGCTGGCAGCCGTCGTCGTCACCCACACCCATCGCGATCACTCGCCGCTCGCCACGCCGCTGGCGAAAGCGCATGGCGCGCCGACCTACGGGTTCGGCCCGCACAAGCCGGCCCGCCCGCCGCATCCAGGCGAGGACGTACGGCTCGATTCCAGCAACGACGTGGACTTCGTGCCCGACATCGCGCTCGCCGACGGCGCCAGGGTCGCCGACGGCGGCTGGAGCCTCGTCGCCGTCCATACGCCGGGCCATACGTCGAACCATATCTGCCTGGACCTGGAAGGCACCGGAACCCTGTTCTCCGGCGATCAGGTGATGGCGTGGTCCACCTCCATCGTCGCGCCGCCGGACGGCAACATGGCGGACTTCATGGCCTCGCTCGACCGGCTGGCGAACCGCGACGACGCCCTCTACCTGCCGGGCCACGGCGGCGCCCTGCGCGAGCCGGCGCGCTTCGTCCGGCTGTTGTCGCTGCACCGGCGCCAGCGCGAAACCTCGATCCTGAAGCGCCTGCACGGCGGTGTGGGAACGATCCCGGAAATCGTCGACCAGATCTACAAGGGGATCGACCCGAAGCTGAAGGCGGCGGCCGGGCTGTCGGTGTTCGCCCATATCGAGGACATGATCGACCGCGGTCTCGTCACCACCGACGAGGAGCCGGGGCTGTCGGCGCGTTTCCGCCCGGTCTGACAGCCACCCGCGTCGGCCCTGACAGCCGTCCGCGTCAGCCTAGCGGTTCCGGCTCGACAGGCTGTTCCAGACGGGTCGTCAGGCCCGTCAGGAAGTCGTAGATCCGCGCGGCGTTCTCGCCGAAATCGTGCCGCCCGATCCGCGATGCCGAGCGCATGTCGACGCGCGTTTCCTCCGGCCCGATGCGGGTGATGACAACCACCACATCATCGCGGAATCCGAAGACGAGCGTGCGCGCCACCGCTTCGAGACGACCGCTCTCCTGCAGCCCCGGCGGCAACGCGTAGGTGATTTCCCAGCCGTCGGCCTCCATCAGCGCCCGGGCGGCGAGATAGACGGCGTTGGCGGAGTAATTGAGAAACAGCGGCACGATCTCGGCGTAGGCCTCGCGCTGCGGGATCGCGTAATCCTGCCCCGGATATTCGACAGACCGCGCTCCCGGCGGCCTGAGCCCCTGCGCCCTGGTGAACTGCGGCGGGTTGAACCAGTCTGTGGTGACGTCGTTGATCGCCGGGCGGTAGGCGAGATGGACGGCCTTCCACGCCGGCCAGGCCAGCACCAGGAGTGCGCACACCACGCCGGTGACGGCCTGCGCCGTGCCGCGGAAACCGCGCGACCAGATGACCGAGAAGCCGCCGATCCCGAGCACCAGCGCGGCAAGCGCCAGCGCGATCGACAGGCCGAACAGGACCAGCGCGGCGGTCGTGTCGAGATCGCCGAAGCGGTGCAGAAGCGTCGTGATGACAGCGACGGGGACGGCGAAAATACCGAGCCGGCGGCTCCAGCGCGCCTGCCGCGACCACCGCTCGGTATAGCGCGCCGTCAAACCGCCCGCCTATTCCGCAGCGTCGGACGTTGGCAGGCGATAGTCCTTGAACTGATCGCGCAGCGACATCTTCTGGATCTTGCCCGTCGCGGTGTGCGGGATCTCCTCTACGAAGACGATATCGTCGGGCATCCACCACTTGGCGATCTTGCCGTCCATGAAAGCGACGATGTCCTCCTTCGTCGGGTTCGTGCCCGGCTTGCGGACGATGACGAGCAGCGGCCGTTCGTCCCATTTGGGATGCCGGATGCCGATCACCGCGGCCTCGGCCACGTCGGGATGGCCGACAGCGAGGTTCTCCAGATCGATGGAGGAGATCCACTCGCCGCCGGACTTGATCACGTCCTTGGCGCGGTCGGTGATGTTCATGTAACCAAGCGGATCGATGGTGGCGACGTCGCCAGTGTCGAAGAACCCCTCGTCGTCGAGGATCTCGCCGCCCTCGCCCTTGAAATAGGAGCGCGCCACGGCCGGTCCGCGCACCTTCAGGCGGCCGAAGGTCTTGCCGTCCCAGGGCAGTTCCTTGTCGTCGTCATCGGCGATCTTCATCTCGACGCTGAACGGCGCGAAGCCTTGTGTGGTCTGCAGGTCGAGCCGGGCTTCGGGATCGAGGCCCTCGTACTCCGGCTTGACGGCGCAGCACGAGCCGATCGGGCTCATCTCCGTCATGCCCCAGGCGTGCATCACGTGGACGCCGTAATTGTTCTGGAACTTCTCGATCATCGAGCGCGGACAGGCCGACCCGCCGATTGCCACGCGCTCCAGATAGGGCAGTTCCTTGCCCGTCTCCTCGAGATACTGCAGCAGCATCAGCCAGACCGTCGGCACCGCCGCGGTAAAGGTGACGCGCTCGGTGTCGAGCAGTTCGTAGATGGAGGCGCCGTCCATCTTCGGGCCGGGCATCACCAGGTTGGAACCGGCCATCGGCGCGGAAAACGCCAGCGACCAGGAGTTGGCGTGGAACATCGGCACCACCGGCATGACCGTGTCCTTGGTGCCGAGGTCGAGCACGTTCGGGACGGAGACCGCCATCGCGTGCAACACGTTGGATCGGTGCGAGTAGACGACGCCCTTCGGGTTGCCCGTCGTGCCCGACGTGTAGCACATCCCGCAGGCGGTGTTCTCGTCGAAGGAACGCCAGTCGAAGTCGCCGTCGCAGTCGGCGATCCAGTCCTCATAGGCGATCGCGCCGGGCAGGTTCGTTTCCGGCATGTTCGCGGCATCGGTCAGGATGACGACGCGCTCGACCGTCTTCAGGTGGTCCTGCAGCTTTTCCAGCAGCGGCACGAAGGTCAGGTCCGTCAGGATCATGCGATCCTCGGCATGATTGACGATATAGGCGATCTGCTCGGGGAACAGGCGCGGATTGAGCGTGTGATAAACCGCGCCGAGCCCGGTGATGCCGTACCATGTTTCCAGGTGCCGGGCGGTGTTCCAGGCGAGGGTTCCGATGCGGTCGCCGAGCCCGATGCCGTCGCGCTCGAGCGCCTGGGCGACCTTCCTAGCGCGGAGGCGGGCGTCGATATAGCTGATCCGGGTGATCGGCCCCTCGACCGTCCGCGACACGATCTCGCGCGCGCCGTACTGTTCGGCGGCGTAATCGATGATCTTGTGGCACAGGAGCGGCCAGTCCTGCATCAAACCCAACATTCAGTCCTCCCTAGACTCAAAACACGTGGCGGTTCGCCATTCACTCCGCGCAGTATTAGCGCCATGCGCCGCCGACGCCAATGGGGAGCCGGCTCGCGGCTGCCGCGACGAAATGGTATCTTTCGCCGGTAATTTCAGCACCAATGGATGATTCGAAGGAAGGGGCGATGAGCGAAGAACCAGTCGACGACGTAACCGGGGCGCTGACCGGCAAGGATCCGGCCAAGAGCGTCACCCTCATCTACATCCTGTATCTGGTCGGCATCGTCGTGCCGATCGTACCGATTGTCGCGCTCGTCCTGGCCTACATGTATCGCAAGGACATGACCGGCTGGCTCGAGAGCCATTCGACCTACCAGATCCGCACGTTCTGGATCGGGCTGCTGTACGGCATCATCGCGCTGGTGCTGATGCTGGTGCTGATCGGCTGGCTGGTCTACATCGCGATCATCATCTGGCTCGTCGTGCGCTGCGTGAAGGGCCTCCAGGCCGTCGGCCGGCGCGAACCGATCCCCGATCCGAAAACCTGGATGGTGTGAGCCTGGATGGTGTGAGGCGGCGTCGCCGCCCGACGTGACATCGCGTCCCGTTACGGCTGCCGGCCCCGTGCCGGCAGCCGTTTCGATTCCGGGTTTTGTCGGCCGCCTCGAGCGCCTGCCGAAATATCGCCGCTTTCTGCCGGTCACAGTGGCCGCATGCTTACGACCCATACGCAAGGGGACCTGGGGGCGGTGGATCGGATTTCGCAGAGCATCCGGCAGGCGCTGTCCGTCGCCGACCGTTCGAGCGACATCCTGGACATCGTCGAAAGCGCCCGCGCGGCGCTCGTCGATGCCGAGGCGGTCAGCCTCTTCGGCATCGAGACACCGCACCCGGACTTCGGTGCGGTGCACTGGATCGTCGGACGGAGCGATCGGCCCGACGGTGACTACGTGGTTCTCGCCATTCCCGAACGGACCGATGCCTCGGAGGCGGAGACGGCCGGCTGGCCGGTGTTCTCCGCCGGCGCGGACGATCTCGCCGACGCCTTCCGCCTGCTGCCCCCCGGGTTCGTGGAAGCCCCCGAGTTCGTGGAAGCCCCCGAGTTCGTCGAAGATCCTCTCGTCGGCGAAGACGTGGGCGAGCCGGAACCGGTGCTGGCCTGACCCCCGCAGAAATCGGGAACCGAATAAACGCCGGGCCTGCGGTCCGGCGTTTTCGTGTCGCGGGACGTGACTACGCGCCCGGACGCGGGTCGATCGGCACGATCGGCTCCGGCCAGAGGATCGTTTCCAGCACCTTCGCCGCCGACAGCAGCGCGTGCTCGCCGCGCGGCGGCGCGATCATCTGGATGCCGACCGGCAGGTTTTCCGTCGTGAAGCCGGCGGGGATGGAGATCGACGGGGCGCCCCACAGCGTCGCGGGATAGGCGACCGTCAGCCATTCGATGTAGTTGGCGAAGCGGTGGCCGTCGCATTCGGCGACATAGGTCTGCTCGACGGGAAAGGGCGCGACGATGGTCGACGGCGCGATGATCAGGTCGTAGTCGGCGAAGAAGTCCCAGGCGCGCTTCAGGAGCGTCAGGCGCTGTTCCTGGGCGCGCGCGATCTCGGCCACCGTCAGCTTCAGGCCTTCCTCGATGTTCCAGATCACGTCGGGCTTCAGCTTGTCGCGGTGGGTGTCGTAGAGCGGTTTCAGGCCGGCGACGAACAGCGCGGCGCGCAGCACGGCGAAGCACTCCCTGGCTTCCGACAGGTCGGGCGTGGCCTCCTCGACGATGACGCCGGCGTCCGAAAACCGCTGTGCGGCGGCGGTGCAGATCGCGCGCACCTCGGGATCGACCGGGGTGATGCCGAAATCGACAGTGAAAGCGACCTTTCTGGGGGGGCGGGCCGATAGTGCGGAGGCCAGGAACGATACTCCGTCGGAGGGCAGCGACAGGGGATCGCGCGGCTCCTCGCCGACCATCGCGTCGAACAGGAGCGCCAGGTCCGCGACGTTGCGCGCCATCGGCCCCTCGACGCCCATAGTCTGGTCGAAGGGGACGCCCGGCGTCGCCGCGCAACGTCCGGGAGACGGCCGCATCCCCACGATTCCGCAGAAACTGGCGGGATTCCGGAGCGAGCCGCCAAGATCCGACCCGTGCGCCAACCAGCTCGTCCCGGACGCCAGGGACGCCGCCGCGCCGCCCGACGATCCGGCCACCGATCGGGCCGTGTTCCACGGATTCAGCGTGCGGCCGAACACCTCGTTGAAGGTGTTGGCACCGGCGCCGAATTCCGGGGTGTTCGACTTGGCGCAGACGATGCCGCCCTGCCCTTCGAGATGCGTGATCAGGAGGTCCGACGCATCGGGAACCGTGTCCGCGAAGATCGGCGATCCCATCGTCGACCGGACGCCCTCGACATTGGTCAAGTCCTTGATCGCGACGGGAATTCCACCGAGCACGCCGCGCTCCCCGGCAGGCTTTTCCATCAGCGCGCGGGCGTGGTCGCGGGCGCGATCGAAACACAGCGTCGGCAGGGCGTTGACCTGCGGATCGACCGCGGCGACGCGCGCTTCCAGCGTATCGAGCAGATCCAGCGGCGTGATCTCACCCTTGGCGAGCAGGTCGCGGATCGCAACCGCGGTCATGGGAATCAGGGACATGTCGGCAGGCATGGCGTCTCGGCTCTCCAGTCGGGCGTCTTGTTGTGTCGTTGTTCAGGCGGGCGGCCCACACGATCGGTATCATTCCTGCCAAGGGAGCTCCAGCCGATACGGTGCCGGCCGCATCGCATAGCCGCCACCGCGTAGCGGCGCTTTACAATTCCCGCAGGATCGGCTTGTGATGTGATCACAAATCTTCACTCAACGGAGTGCCCCATGTCGCCGCTTTCCAATCTGGCCGTCCGCGATGTCGAGACGGTGCTTCACCCCTATACCAACCTCGACACGCACCGCACTGTGGGTCCGGTCATCTTCGAGCGCGGCGAGGGCGTCTACCTCTACGATACCAATGGCAAGCAGTATCTAGAGGGGCTCGCCGGCCTGTGGTGCACGTCTCTGGGTTACGGCAACGAGGAACTCGTCGAGGCGGCTGCTGAACAGATGCGCAAGCTGTCCTTCAGCCACATCTTCGCCGGCAAGAGCCACGATCCGGGCATCGAACTCGCCGAGAAGCTCAAGGAAATCGCGCCGTGCGACATCTCCAAGGTGTTTTTCGGATCGTCCGGATCGGACGCCAACGACACCCAGGTCAAGCTCGTCTGGTACTTCAACAACGCGCTCGGGCGGCCGAAGAAGAAGAAGATCATCTCGCGCCTGCGCGGGTACCACGGCGTCACGGTCGCCTCCGCCAGCCTGACCGGCCTGCCCTACAACCATATCGATTTCGACCTGCCGATCTCAGGCATCCGCCATGCCGATACGCCGCATCCCTACCGCCACATGGAAGCGGGTGAATCGGAAGAGGATTTCGCCACACGGCTGGCCGCAAGCCTCGATGCGCAGATCCAGAGCGAAGATCCCGACACGGTCGCCGCCTTCATCGCAGAACCGGTGATGGGCGCCGGCGGTGTGATCATCCCGCCGAAGACCTATTACGAGAAGGTCAGGGCAGTACTCGACAAGTACGACATCCTGTTCATCGACGACGAGGTGATCTGCGGCTTCGGCCGGCTCGGCACCATGTTCGGCGCCGAGGCCATGGGCATGCAGCCGGATACGGTGTCGGTCGCCAAGGCGCTGTCGTCGGCCTACCAGCCGATCAGCGCGGTGATGATTCCCGACCGCATGTACGAGGCAATGATCGACGAGAGCAAGAAGATCGGCACTTTCGGGCACGGCTACACCTATTCCGGCCATCCGGTCGCCGCCGCCGTTGCGGTCAAGACACTGGAGATCTACCAGCGCGACAACATCGTCGGGAAGGTCAACGCCGTCGCGCCGACCTTCCAGTCCCGGATCAAGGCTCTCGCCGACCACCCGCTCGTCGGCGAGGCCCGCGGCCTCGGCCTGATCGGCGCGCTCGAACTGGTCGCCGACAAGTCGACCAAGCGCGCCTTCGATCCGGCGAACGGCATCGGCGCGAAAGTCGCCGCGGCCGCCGAGAAGGAAGGTCTGATCGTGCGTGCGCTTGGCGGCGACATCATCGCGCTCTGCCCGCCGCTCATCATCACCGAAGCGGAAATCGGCGAACTGTTCGACCGGCTCGGCAAGGCGCTGGACGCCGTTGAAGAGGTGGTCACGGCGGAAAACCTCCGCGCCGCCTGACACAGCGGATTATCCGGGAAAAGCCGTGCCTCGGGGCGGAGGACATACGTTCTCCGGCCCCGATGCCTGCGAGGGCCGTTAACGGCGTGGGAACGGCAGTCCTTGCGGCCGTGGGTCCGCAGCCATACATCCGCCGCAAGTGCCGCTACGGTGCACAGGCCGCGGCGCGCCGGCGCGCACCTCGGGAAGGGCTGGCGTCCTGACGCAGTTTTTCCGGGGCGGCGGATTGGAGTTCGAGACGATGCGTGTAACCCGGAGAGACCTGCTGATCGGCGCGGCGGCAACAGCTGCCGGCGGGGTGGGCCTGTCGAGCTATGCCTTCGCGATCGAACCGAGTTTCCGGCTGGTGGTGAAGCACCACACCGTACGCTCGGCGGCCTGGCCGAAGGACCATCCGGCGCTGCGCATCGGTGTCATTGCGGACCTCCATGCCTGCGAGCCATGGATGTCCGTCGACCGGATCGACGAGATCGTCGCCCGCACCAATGCACTCGAGCCCGATATCATTGTCGTTCTCGGCGATCTCGCCGCCGGGTTGAAGCGTTTCCGCACGCGAGCCCTCGCGCCGGAGGAATGGGCTGTGCCGCTGTCGCGATTGCGCGCCCCGCTGGGCATCCACGCCGTCCTCGGCAATCACGACTGGTGGACCAATGTGGACGCGGTGCGCTTCGGGCTGTCCCGTGCCGGTATCCCCATCTACGAAAACGACGCGATTCCGATCCGCTACCGGCGCCGCCGTTTCTGGCTGGCGGGGATCGGCGACCAGATCGCGCATCAGACGCCGACGGGAGGCTTCCGCGGTGTCGACGACCTTGCCGGCACGCTGGCACAGGTCGACAACGACGATCCGGTCGTCCTGATGGTACATGAACCCGACATCTTCGTAGACGTGCCCGACAGGGTTGCGGTCACGCTGGCCGGCCATACTCATGGCGGCCAGGTCCGGGTACCGGGACTCGGACGCCCGGTCGTCCCTTCGGCCTATGGACAGCGGTTCGCCTACGGTCACATCGTCGAGGACAATCGCGACCTGGTCGTGTCGGGCGGGCTCGGCTGCTCGATCCTGCCGGTGCGCTTCGGCGTGCCTCCGGAGATCACGCTGGTCACACTGCGCGCCCCCGCGAAGGCCTGACCGGCAACCGCTCCTGTCCCGCACGAGCCGTTTCGATGAACGCCGCCTGAACCCGCCGGTCTGGCCGCGTTCAGACGGCCCATGGTTATCTGTTCTCCGTCGTCAGATACACGGCGCGCCCGCAGGGACGCGTCATGACTGTTGTCGTGACGACACGCAGCCACATCGAGTCGTTAGAATTCGACCGGAACGATTAGGCTTATCGCCTTGTTAAGGAAATGAGCGGCGCAATAGGTAAGCTGACTGAGGGTTTGTCCAAAGCACTGTCGGAACTTCAAAACCGATGTCGCAAACTTGACATATCTAACCGAAAGTTCAGTTGCGACGGCCGCAGATACGCCACAGTCTCTACCCATATGCCGCTTGGTTGGCCAATCGGCGCATAGAGAGTGAGCACAATGCCTAAGGAAAGCACAGGCGAGTCCACGGAAGGACGATCCTACGGAACGTCGGACGTGCACTGGGACAGGATCGGGATCAACGCGGTCGCCGCCGCATCGATCTGCAAATCCTACGACCAGCATCGGCACGAGCAGGATACCGTTAGGATCGGTTTTCCGCTTGCCGAGGCCGAGTTCGCCACGGACTGAGATTGTCGGTCACCCTCATGAGGGGACCGCCGACAAGACGTAAGCGTCGGGGTAGCCGGCACTTAGGCACCCCGCACAGGCGCAGCCCAAGGTTAACGGGCGCGGGCCCTGCGATCAGTTCTGCAGGGCCGTGACCGGCACCGAGGCGCGACGGCCGCCGGCAAGAGTGGCCGATACGGTCTTGCCTGACGCAACGACCCGGCCGGTTACGGGCGCGGGTACGTCTGCCCTACCCACAATCCTGGCGCGACCGCCAGCGACGGCGACCGCCACCAGTTCGCGCCTGTCGGCCGACGGCAGCACGATATCGCGAACGCCGTTCCCGTCGACATCCACGACCGTCGCGAGGCCCAAATCGCGCGAGCCGATAACGTGGTTGGAAAAGCCGCGCAAACTCCCGACCCGCGACAGCCGCCCTCCCCGAAACCGCCAGAATTCCAATGTTCCGCCGATATGCGGTGTCTTGACGATGGCGATTTCCGGCAGGCCGTCGCCGGTGAAGTCGGCGATCGCAGCCGGATTCAGCCAGCGCGCCGCCCGGCCGATCGGCGCCGTTTCGGACAGGCGGACGAATTCGCCGCCGCGCATGCCGAAAACGGCGAGTGCCGCACCGCGGGTCAGGTAACTCCTGACGACGATCACCTCGGCGGCCCCGTCGCCGTCGAGATCGGCGAGACGCGGGGTAATGTCCTCGAAGACCGAGTCCTCCGGCAGCATCAGGACATGGCGCTTGCCAGACGCGTCGCGGACGGCGAGACCGCCAGCCTCGATCGCATCGCCGAGAACGCCATGGGCATAGCGCGTGGTCGGCGCGACGTATCGCGCCTCGACGACGCCCGATCCGCCGGCGCGTGCCGTTCCGCCCCCGGGCAACGGCGATTGGGCCAGGGCGGGCGCCAACGCCAGGACGGCATATGCCGTTAACGTGAGAGTCATCGTCCGCAGCGCGGGCGCCAGATCATAGGTCGGCACGGCCCATCTCCCGTCGTCACCCTCCGCAGCCGGAGGGTCATTCGGACCGTCTCATGCCGAAACCGGCGGGGATCGGCCAGTCACAGTGTCGTGTGGCGCGGGTGATCGGAGCGGGAGGGTATCTGCGGCGAGCTTTAAACGTGCTGTCCGCCGTTAATGTGGATCTCGGCGCCTGTCACGTAGGACGAGGTTTCGGTGCACAGCGCGTAGATGACCTTCGCGACCTCCTCCGGCGTGCCGAGGCGCCGCATCGGGATCTGCTCGACGATCTTCTCGGTGCCCGGCGACAGGATCGAGGTGTCGATCTCGCCGGGGGCGATCGCATTGACGCGCACGCCGAGCGGGCCGAAGTCGTTCGCCAGTTCCCGCGTCAGCGCCGCAAGCGCGGCCTTGGAGGTCGCGTAGGCGGCGCCGGCGAACGGATGGACCCGGCTGCCGGCGATCGACGTGACGTTGAGCACTGCGCCCTTTACGGACTCGAGTTCGTCGAGCAGGCCGCGGGCCAGCATGATCGGCGCGAAGAAATTGACGTTGAAGACGGTCTTCCAGTCGTTGATATCGGTCTCGAGCGCGCTCATGCGACCGCCGCCGGGCAGCTTCGGCGAAATCGCGGCGTTGTTGACGAGCGCGTTCAGGCGCGACCCGTCGGCCTTCAGCCGCTCCTTCATCTCGGTGATCGCCTCGAAGGTGTTGTCCTGATCGGCGAGATCGACCTGGATGTGATCCTCCGGCCCGGCTTCCCACGGGCAATTCTCCGGGAAGGCATGGCGGGAGCAGGTGATGACTCGCCAGCCGGCGCTGGAAAAGCGCTTCACGGTAGCATGGCCGATACCGCGGCTCGCTCCGGTCAGTATCAGTGTCTTGCGCGGCTCGTTGGATAACGGCATGTCGATGTTCCTGAACGGACCGGAGACGGCCCCGGTCTCGGGCTAGGGATACAGTCTTTGGACCGACCACGGTCCGGCGGGCTCTGTCCGGCGAAACACCTCGCGATCGTGCAGGCGGAAGGCGCCGTCGCGCCAGAATTCGATCTCGACGGGCCGGATGCGGAACCCGGACCAGTAAGGCGGACGCGGGATATCGCCGATTCCATACTTCGCCGTATTGACCGCCACCGCCTTTTCCAGCGCCATACGGCTCTCCAGCGGTCGCGATTGCTGCGAGGCCCATGCGCCGATGCGGCTGCCACGCGGGCGCGACTGGAAATAGGCGTCCGCCTCGGCGTCGCTTACCGTCTCGACGGGGCCGCGCAGGCGCACCTGGCGGCGCAGGCTCTTCCAGTGAAAGACCATGGCGGCCTTGCGGGCCGACAGGATCTCGCGGCCCTTGGCGCTCTCGAAATTCGTATAGAAGACGAAGCCGTTCTCGTCGTAGCCGCGCATGAGTACCATGCGCACGTTCGGCAGGCCGTCCTCGTCGACGGTCGCCAGCGCAACGGCCGAGGGATCGTTCGGCTCGCTCTTCTCGGCCTCCGCCAGCCACTCGCCGAACTGCACGAAGGGAACGCCGGCCTCGGCGTTCTTACCGGATTTTAACTCTTCCGCTGTCGAATCGATAACCATAATCCGTGTTCCGCCGGCTCCGGCCGGCACAATCCGCGTACCGGCCTCGATGCCTCAACGAGTGATATACTGGACGACCCGGCTTTTGACGAGATCGCGGACTGGCGATTTCCGTCCCGTGTTGTCGCGCTACCCGGCCGTCGCGCTCCATCTGGCGCTGCTTCTCGTCGCGGCCGTCCTCGTCAGCGGCTGTTCATTGCCGATCTCCATGCCGCTCGCCTCCAAGGGCTCTCTGGACGAACCCGAACTGATCACCGGGTCCATCCCGACCGAGGTGAACGACACGGGCGTTGCGGAACGTATCGGCGCCAGCGCCTGGGCGGCCCTTAAGAGCGCTCTCGTCTCGGCCGCCGAAATCGGACAGGACGGCGAAACATTCGCGTGGAAGAGCGCCGGCAGCGGCGACGACCTGCCCGTCGAGGGCACCGTCACGACGGTCAACGCCTTCTTCGACGAAGACGGCGCAGTGTGCCGTCGCCTCGCCATCACTGCTGTCGCCTATACCCGGACCGACACCTTCGTTGCCGATGCGTGCCGCAAGGACGGCGGCGGCTGGAACGTGCGGCCGAGCAGAGAAAGCGCCACGTAGAGGCCCGGCGCCGGCCTGTCGGCTGTCCCGAAAACGCTCAGTGATCCGGCATCGCGGATTTCCGGCCCGGAATCGTCTATAGGTCCCCCATGACACATCGAAAGATCCGCGTCGGCATTCTGTTCGGGGGGAAATCGGCCGAGCACGAAGTCTCCCTCCAGTCCGCGAAAAACGTCGCGGATGCGATTGACCGGGACAAATACGACGTCTCGCTCATCGGCATCGACAAGTCCGGCCGCTGGCTCCTGCCCGATCAGGCGCAGTATCTGCTCAACGCGACGGACCCCAAGCTGATCGCGCTCAACCGGGAAAACGAGCGCAGTATCGCCCTCGTTCCGCAAAGCGGCGGCGCACTGACCAGCCTGTCCGGTGGCGATGCCGGCTCCCCGATCGACGTCGTCTTCCCGATCCTGCACGGTCCGTTCGGCGAGGACGGCACGGTGCAGGGCCTTTTGAAGATCGCGGGCGTTCCGTTCGTCGGCGCCGGCGTGCTCGGCTCCGCCGTCGGGATGGACAAGGACGTCGCAAAGCGCCTCCTGCGCGACGCAGGCTTGCCGATTGCGCGCTTCGTCGTCCTCAGATCCGCCGAAGACGCCGACTTCGATGCGATCTCCGCGGACCTCGGCCTGCCGTTTTTCGTCAAACCGGCCAACCTCGGCTCATCGGTCGGTGTGCACAAGGTGAACGCCCGATCCGACTTCGAGGATGCCATCGCCGATGCCTTCCGGTTCGACACCAAGGTCATCGTCGAGGAATTCGTCGATGGCCGGGAAGTGGAATGCTCGGTTCTGGGGAACAGGGATCCGGAAGCATCGGTGCTCGGCGAAATCGTCTCGAACCACGACTTCTATTCGTACGACGCCAAATACATCGACGAGGACGGCGCCGCACTGGTGGTTCCCGCAGACCTGCCGGAAGAAACGAGCGAACGCCTGCGCGCCCTTGCGATCGACGCATTCAAGGTACTCGAGTGCGAAGGCATGGCGCGGGTCGACTTCTTCCTGAAGGCGGACGGAACCGTCCTGATCAACGAGATCAACACCATCCCCGGCTTCACGAAGATCAGCATGTATCCGCGCCTTTGGGCGGCCAGCGGCCTGTCCTACAAGGACCTGATCGACCGGCTCATCCGCCTGGCGATCGAGCGGTTCGAACGGGAGCAGACACTTCAGAACTCGTACTAGGAGAGGCTGCGGCATTCCGCTCGCCGCTCCAGGAGCCGGACTGGCGCCATTTTCGTTTAAACCTGATAGTCTACTCTCTCCGTCCGCCACGCGCGAAACCTCTTGCGCTCCGGCGTTCAGTCCCTACATGGAATGGGAATAAATTCTTCTCACTTCCGAATTTCCGGTAATCAGGCACATGGCGCGCGACCCTTACGAAGTTCTTGGCGTGTCTCGTTCGGCAAGCGCCAGCGAGATCAAGAAGGCGTACCGCAAGCTCGCCAAGAAGTATCATCCCGACACATCAAAGGAACCGAAGGCCCAGGAGAGGTTTTCCGAGGCGACGGCTGCCTATGATCTGCTGACCGATACCGAACAGCGGGAGAAGTTCGACCGTGGCGAAATCGACGCCGATGGCAATCCCAAATTCACGGGCTTCGAAGGCTTTCATCCCGGTGGAGGCACGCACGAAGGCCCCGGCGGGATGCGTTGGAGCTATACCTCTTCGGGCGGCCCCGGCGGGATGGGCGGCATGCACGGCATCGACCCCGACGACATCCTGAGCGAGATCTTCGGGATGGGCGGTGCCGGGGGCGGCCGCGCCGGATTCGGCGGCATGGGCGGTGGCGCCGGCACACGGTCGCGCGCACGACCGGGCGTCCGGGGCGAGGACGTTGTCCTGGCGGTCACGATCGATCTCGCCGAGGCGGCAAAGGGCACGACACGCCGCGTCCGCGTCCCCAGCGGCAAGGAGATCAATGCCAAGATCCCCGCCGGTATCGAGGATGGCAAGCAGATCCGCCTGCGCGGCCAGGGCCATCCCGGCCAGTTCGGCGGTCCGGACGGTGATTTGCTGGTTACCGTCAAGATCAAGCCGGACCCGCTGTTCAAGGTGGAGGGGCACGACCTGCGGCACACGCTGCCCGTCGCCCTCTACGAGGCTGTGCTCGGCGCGACGATCCGCGTTCCGACGCTGGACGGCGCCGTGGAACTCAAGATTCCCGCGAATTCTTCCGGCGGACGGACGTTGCGGCTGAAGGGCAAGGGGCTGCCAAAGGCAGGTCACAAGGACGGTCACAGCCACGGCGACCTGCTTGTCACGCTCAGGATCGTGCTGCCCGAAAAACCCGATCCGGATCTCGAAAAGCTGATGGAAGAGTGGCGCGCTCAGGCGCCATACGATCCACGCTCCTGACCTATCGGCGCGGGGCAGCGCGCCTATTTCTCAAGCACCGCCAGTGCATCGCGCACACCGAGCAGTTCATCTCTCAAGCGCTCCATGCCGGCCCCGTCCAGACCGGTGGCGCGGCCGAGCTTGAGCGGGATCTCCTCGGCGCGACGCCGCATCCCCCTGCCCGTCTCCGTCAGATGGATGCGGACCTGGCGTTCGTCCTCATCGTCGCGACGCCGTCTGACGAGACCGACCGCTTCTAGGCGCTTGAGAAGGGGGGTCAGCGTACCCGAATCCAGACCGAGCCGCCCGCCGATTTCCTTTACGGTGACGCCGTCGCGCTCCCAGAGCACCAGCATCGCCAGATACTGCGGATAGGTCAGGCCCAGGTCGGCGAGCAGACTCTTGTAGGCCCGCGTGAACGCATGAGCCGTTGAATACACCGCGAAACAAAGCTGCTTTCCCAATGCCAGGGGATCGTCGCTACCGGCCATGACTACCATTCCTCGTCAAAATCCGTTCCGCCGACGATAGCACGGCGGCGAATTGCGCAGAATTTAGTTGCACGCGATCTTTCTTGATCTATATATGTTGCGCAATTCAATTGTGCACTATCGTTCAGGCGCTATCACGCCACAACCTAAGGAGCAAGACGATGGCAATCCTCTACACAACCAAGGCAACCGCGACGGGTGGCCGCGACGGATCCGCGAAAACCGAGGACGGTAAGGTCGATGTGAAACTGGCCACGCCGAAGGAACTCGGCGGGCCCGGGGGCGACGGCACCAACCCCGAGCAGCTCTTCGCGTCAGGCTATTCGGCCTGTTTCCTGGGCGCGCTCAAATACGTTGCGGCGCAGGAAAAGGTCCGGCTGGATCCCGCCAGCACCGTTACGGCAACGGTCGGTATCGGACCGCGCGACGACGGTACCGGATTCGGTCTCGACGTGGCGCTGGCGATCTCGCTGCCAGGCGTCGAAGCAGGCACCGCACAGGAGTTGGTGAACAAAGCGCACGTCGTCTGCCCCTATTCTCATGCGACCAAGGGGAATATCGACGTCCGACTCAGCGTCGTCTGAAGTCAAACACAAGCCGTCGAGCAGTCCCGGCTCGCGGCAACCTGATGCCGGCCGCCGGCCGGCATCTTTCGTTTCGAACTGGCCAAAACGCTGTAAAGCGGCTTAAATCCTTCCCCAGTGGCACAATCACGATGGCAGACCACGCACTCAGGACTGTGTTCCGGGAGGGAAACAGGATCCATGAACAGGCTGACCGCAACGTTCGCCGCTCTGGGTTTGTTCGTCTCGGCCGAGGCCCTTGTGCCGATGCCGCAGGCCGATGCGGCAGAGGTGGTGATCGGTGTTCCGGCCTGGTCGTCGGCCAACGTCACGGCCCATGTCCTCAAGTCGCTGCTGAAGTCGGAATTCGATATCGACGCCGTCCTCGAGCCGGGGACCAACGAGGAAATCTTCGCAGCGATGGACGCGGGGACCGAAGATATCCACCCCGAGGTCTGGTTGCCGAACCACGCTTCCCTGAACGCGGAGTACGTGCTGCGCCGCAAGTCGGTGGTGATGAGTCCGAAGGGCGTCCCGGCACGGCAGGGCATCTGCGTGACGCAGGCGACCAAGGATGAACACGGGATCGGGTCGATCAAGGATCTGACCGATCCGGCGAAGGCAAAGATCTTCGATACCGACGGCAATGGAAAGGGTGAGGTCTGGATCGGCGACCCGGAGTGGTCGTCGACGCGCGTCGAGGAAATCCGGGCGAAAAGCTATGGCTACGACCGGACAATGGAGCTGCTGCAGGCGCCCGAGGAGATCGCCGTCACCGCCATCGATGCGGCGATCGCTGGCGACAAGCCATTGGTCTTCTACTGCTATGAGCCGCACCATACGTTCGAGTTGCACGACATCGTCTTTCTTGACGAGCCGGCCTACGACCCGCGCAAATGGACCGTATTGATGCCGGAGGACGATCCGGGCTGGCTGGAGAAATCGGACGCCCCCGTCGCGTGGCCGCCGTCGTTCTTCCACATAAACTACTCGAGCAAGCTGGCCGGGGAACGGCCCGACGTCAGTGCCTTCCTGGAGGCCGTCCGGCTCGACGTCGATACGGTTTCGGAAATGACCTACGCACTGATCGTCGAGCGGCGCGATCCGGATGAATTCGCCGCCGAATGGATCTCGGAGAACGCGGACCGCGTGGCCGCGTGGCGAGACGCTGCGAAAAAGTAGAACGTGGAGCGTGAGGAGTAGTCCATGTCGACTTGGCATCGCTGGTGTGACCGACTGACTGGAGGCGTGACCAGCGTCTTTCGGTCGCGTACTGGTCGCTTCGCCCTGGCCGGTCTTGTTTTCGCGGCCGGCTCGGCTACGGCGTTGAACGTCAATACCCAGATCTACAATCCAGAAACCCGGAAGTGGGAGGACTACAGCCCGAACACGGCGATCCGCTACTTCCGGACGCATGGTCAGACGCCTCAAGCGTTTCAACGCCGGATCGTGTCGTTCCGCACCGCCGAGAAGCCGGGCACCATCGTTATCGACGGCGACAAGCACTTCCTCTACTTCGTACTGCCAAACTTCCAGGCCGTGCGCTACGGAATAGGCGTCGGGCGCGAGGGCTTCGGATGGGCGGGAATCGTCAATATCGGCCGCAAGCAGGAGTGGCCGACCTGGACGCCTCCGGCCGAGATGGTGGCGCGCGACCCTAAGGCCGCACAGTACGCCAACGGCATGCCCGGTGGTCCCGATAATCCGCTCGGCCCGCGCGCCCTCTATCTCTACGAGGGCAATCGCGACTCGATCTACCGGATCCACGGGACGACAGAACCGTGGTCGATCGGCCTGAACGTATCATCGGGCTGCATCCGGCTGAACAACGACGATATCATCGACCTGTACGAACGCGTCGACATCGGCGCGAAGGTGATTGTCTTGATGCAGGGGGCGGCGCTCTACAAGGGCGTGTAAGCGCACACGCCTTGGGCGCAGAAACGAAGGGACGAGAGGGATGGACGGCGTACCATGGACCCGGCTTGCACGGGTGGCGACAAGCCCGTGGCCGGCACTCGCGACGGTGGCCATTGCCACGCTCGGCTGCCAGGCGAGCCAGACGACATCGCAGCAGCCGGCGGTCCGGGCGGCCGTCGAGACGGCGCCCGCGGACCTGCAGCTGATGTGCGCGGCCGAGGCGGCAAATGTGTACCAAGCCCCGAGCGACAAGATCCTGCCGCTGTCGTCGCGTCGGGCGAGCGAGGTCTCCTACATGGTTGAACTGGACGTCGCCGGACAGCGGGCAATGTGTACCATCGACGAGAGCGGCACGACGATCTCGGTAGTCGATGTTGTCGTGACCGAAGCGTCCTGAGCCGCCGATGTAAAGCAGTCATCCCGGTTGTAAATGATTGGCCGGTGATGCGTTCTTCGGGCCGGGTGTAGCCTTGCAATTGCCTCAGCCGCAGGAAGGTGAAACGGGCCGTCATCGCTTCGTCGACGTCATCATCCGCCGGCGCCCCGGTCTTCAACACCCTGCCGGCCACAGTCCGGCGATCGACAATATCCCCCTCCGGGGCCCACCAGACGTGTCCGGACAAGTTCCTGTACGACGCACTTCGACCTTCCCGGCCTTTGCACCATATACCAAGCTGATATAACGCTTGAGGCCAGAGCATGTTCACCAAAGACCGATATACGACCGGATAGATTCGCAGCCATGACGCCCCCGACCACACCGCTGCTCGACACCGTTCGCCTGCCGAACGACCTGCGCAACCTCGACGAAACGCAGCTGACCCAGTTTGCCGACGAATTGCGCAAGGAAATGATCGATGCGGTATCGGTGACCGGCGGCCATCTGGGCGCGGGGCTCGGCGTCGTCGAACTTACCGTTGCCCTCCACTACGTCTTCAACACGCCGGACGACAAACTGATCTGGGACGTCGGCCATCAGGCCTACCCGCACAAGATCCTCACGGGCCGGCGCGACCGCATTCGCACCCTGCGCCAGGGTGGCGGCCTGTCCGGATTCACCAAGCGGGCGGAGAGCGAGTACGACCCGTTCGGGACGGCGCATTCCTCGACCTCGATCTCGGCCGGGCTCGGCATGGCGGTGGCGCGTGACCTGGATGATCGCGACAACAGCGTTATCGCGGTGATCGGCGACGGCGCGATGTCGGCGGGCATGGCCTACGAGGCGATGAACAACGCCGGCGCGATGGACAAGCGCCTCATCGTCATCCTCAACGACAACGACATGTCGATCGCCCCGCCGGTCGGTGCGATGAGCGCCTATCTCGCCCGGTCCATTACAGGCCACACCTACATGACGGTGCGCCGGCGCGGGAAGAAGCTGACGTCGCACCTGCCGAAGCAGGTCGACCGCTTCATCACCCGCTGGATCGAGCACATGCGCGGCTTCGTTACCGGGGGCACACTGTTCGAGGAGCTCGGTTTCTATTACGTCGGGCCGATAGACGGGCACAATTTCGACCACCTCCTGCCCGTGCTGCGGAACGTCCGCGATGCCGAGGAAGGCCCGATCTTGGTCCATGTGGTCACCAAGAAAGGCAAGGGCTACGAGCCGGCCGAAAAATCCGACGACAAGTATCATGGCGTGTCAAAGTTCAACGTCATCACCGGCGAGCAGGCCAAAGCGACGCCGAAGGCGCCGAGCTATACGAAAGTCTTCGCACAGGGACTGATCGCGGAAGCCCGCAAGGACGAGAAAATCTGCGCGATCACGGCGGCTATGCCGTCGGGTACCGGCCTGGACACATTCGGCAAGGTGTTTCCCGACCGCACCTTCGATGTCGGGATCGCCGAGCAGCACGCCGTGACCTTTGCGGCGGGTCTCGCAGCAGAAGGCCACAAGCCCTTCGCCGCGATCTATTCGACCTTCCTGCAACGCGGATACGATCAGGTGGTCCACGACGTGGCGATCCAGTCGCTTCCCGTGCGCTTTGCCATCGACCGGGCCGGGCTCGTCGGCGCGGACGGGCCGACCCATGCAGGCGCCTTCGACCTCGCCTACCTGGGCTGTCTGCCGAATTTCGTGCTCATGTCTCCCTCGGACGAGGCGGAGCTGATGCACATGGTCGCCACGGCCGCGACCATCGATGACCGGCCGTCCGCGATGCGCTATCCGCGTGGCGAAGGCACGGGCGTCGAATTGCCTCAGGCCGGTGAACCATTGGAGATCGGTCGCGGACGTGTCGTGCGCGAGGGCGGCAAAGTCGCAATCCTGTCGTTGGGGACCCGGCTGGCAGAAGCATTGCGTGCCGCCGACGAGCTTGCGTCCTTCGGCCTTCCGACCACGGTCGCCGACGCGCGTTTCTGCAAACCGCTCGACCATGCCCTTGTCCGGCAACTCGCCAATCATCACGAGGTCCTGGTGACGATCGAAGAAGGGGCGATCGGTGGCTTCGGGAGTCAGGTGTTCCAATTCCTGGCTGAGGACGGGCTTCTCGACAACGGGCTGAAAGCGCGTTCGATGACGTTGCCGGACATCTTCATCGATCAGGACAAGCCGGAGGCCATGTATGCCCGCGCAGGGCTGGATGCCCGCGGGATTGTGGCGAAGGTCATGGAAACGCTTGGCCGCAACATTTCGAGCGAGAGCACACAACTCGCCTGAATCCAATACATTTTTAGGCATTCGCACGGTATAGGTGAGGAAGCGTAAAAGCAGATCCGTCTGTTTTAAAATAAATCTAGATTTTCAATTAGTCCCCCGTTGAGACGGCGCCTCTAATCTGCCGGAAAAATACCGGACCAGTGAGGCGAAGCCGTGTACACGTCACTTCTACGTAGATTTACGAAAGACAAAAGCGGCAACGTTGCGATCATTTTCGCCGTGTCGCTACTCCCGATCATGGGCATCACCGGCGCGGCGATCGACTACAAGCGGGCGATCGATGCTCGGTCGAAACTGCTCGCCTCCCTCGACAACGCCCTTCTGTCCCTCGGCCGTCAGGCACAGAAAGAGGATACGGAGGCAAAACAGTTCATCGAGAACTACGTCAGCGCACAGCTCGAAGGGCTTGGCTACAGCGGTTCGTGGGCCGTTTCGAATCTCCAGCAGACAAACGGACGCATTACTGCCGACATTTCCGGAAGCCTGCCGACGACGCTGCTCGGACTCATGGGCGTCGAGGAGATCGACTATGGCACGTCGAGCGCCGTCGTGAGGGAGCAGAAGAAGGTAGAGCTCGCGCTGGTTCTCGACAACACGGGCTCGATGGGAAGCAACGGCAAGATCGCAGCACTTCGCGAAGCGGCGACGACACTCGTCAACATCATGTATCAGGGCTCCACGTCCGCAGAACGCGTGAAGATCGCCCTCGTACCGTTCGTCACGGGCGTCAACATCAAGGCGACGCCGTTCTCGATGGACTGGATGGACACCGACGCGGAGTCGGCCTTCCACGGTATCAATTTCGATACGTCCATCACGCCCGATGACGGCAGCGGCTCCGGCGGCGGCAGTGGTGGTTCGGGCGGTGGCTCCGGCGGCGGATCCGGCGGTGGCTCCGGCGGCGGCAGTGGCGGTTCGGGCGGCGGCTCCGGCGGTGGTTCGGGCGGTGGTTCGGGAGGCTGGGGCAGCGGCGGTAATGGCGGTGGCTCGGGCACAGGCGGCGGAGGCGGCTCCAGCGGCGGCGGAGGCCGTGGCGGCGGCGGAGTCGGCTGGTGGGGTGGCGGCCGGTGGAACGGCGGCAGCAACAGCGCACAGTCGGGCGGCGGCAGCACGGCTGGCGGCTCGGGCACGCCTACCAGCAACAGCGGCTTGGGGACACCGACCAGCATGAGCAGCGGAACCGAGCCCACGACTGCCAATCATTTCGACCTGTTCACCAGCATGGGCGTGGACTGGAAGGGATGCGTGGAGGCGCGCCCCGATCCCTATGACATCAGCGATACGCCCCCAGACTCGGCGACGGCCGATACGCTGTGGGTGCCGTGGTTCTGGCCCGATGAGCCGGACAACGGCTACAGCTACTCGAACGACTACATGGATGACGCCATCGACGAAGATGACGAGATCCGTCAGGCATATGTCGGCAAGTACGGCGAATCGTCCGCTTACATCGACGAGACGCCCTCCTCGACATCAGGTCCGAACAAGAGTTGCGGGCAGCCCATCCGGCCGTTGACCAACGACAAGGCTATTCTCTTGTCCGATATCTCCAACATGTCGCACTGGAATTCGTCCGGCACGAATATCGCCCAGGGGCTTGTTTGGGGATGGCGCGTGCTCTCGCCGGGTGTGCCGTTCACCGAAGGAGTCCCCTACGACGACGAAGAGACGATGAAGGCCCTCGTGCTGTTGTCCGATGGCGAAAACGTCGTCTCGAGCCAAAGCAATTCGCTGAACTACTCGGACTACAACCCCTATAATTACATGTCGCATCAGCGCCTGGACACGACCAGCACCAGCACCGCTGTCCAGCGTGTCAACGACAAGGTGGAAGTGCTGTGCGAACGGGTCAAGGACAAGAACATCCGGATCTACACGATCCTGTTCGACCTGAACTCGAGCAGCCTCCGGACCCTCTTCAAGAACTGCGCGACAAGCGAGGGACTGTATTTCGATAATCCCTCGCCAAGCGAGCTGGAAGCCGTGTTCGAGGAAATCGCCTACGACCTGTCGAACCTGCGGCTGGAAAAGTAAGCCCGGTAAGGCTGAGCGGCCCGCCCGTCCCGTGACACATACGGGGCGGGTTGGGCCGTATGCTCTCTACCCAGAGGCCTTCCGACGGATTGGCCGCGACAGCCGCATCATTTCGCCGATAACCTTCTCGTGCAGCGACACGCCTTGTCTATGGTCGTATGCGTGATGTCCTGATCGTCTTTCAGATCATCGTTGGTGAGGGAGACCCGGGCGCCACGCTCCGCCTTCACCGGCGTGCCGAATCCGTTGTCGGACTGATAGAAATTCATGAACTTCCTGACGTTACCGGGTGCCGGTCGCGGGTGGACGGGGTCGAAGGTGACCGCGAGCGTCACGGGAACGCCAGCAGCCTTCAGCTTCTCGGACACGAGAATCACAGCATCCGCCCCGAGGGAATGGCCGATCAGTAAACTGGCTCGGGATTGCGCGCCGCCTTGTAGCGGTCGATAATCGAGTCGGCCACCGAGCCCCGGCGGGAGTGATTGACGGCCTGCGCCTGGAAGCCCTTGCTCCGTAACGCGCCTGCGAGCGTATCCAATCCCTGCGAAAATACGTTCATCAAGCCGCGCAACAGATAGACGTCGCCCGTCCTGCCGCTCACTGTGGTCTCCGCCAGGCGGCGTTGCGCGACGCCCGCCTGTGCGGCCGCAAGCGACAGCATTATGACGAGGACGGTTGTCGTCAGTACCGGATTCGGGATACGAACCATTGCGCTTAGCCGTCCTGATATCATAACCGCGGTGTCGGGAAGCGGCCGCCGGAACCTTCCGGTCGCACGAGAACTCAGAAACCGCCGGCGGAACCGAAGCGTTCCAGCAGACGAAACTTGCGAGGCAACCCCCGATGCCGGCATCCATGAAAACCGCTCTACCGGACGACACCCCGCCGCCGGCGCGTCGGGTCGCGGGTCGCCGCACAGGTCATTGAACCGGTACGATCCGCACCCATGGCCGCGACTCCCGATACTGTCAAAAGCCGTTGCGTCATCTTCTTCGGAGGATACGAGAACGCGTCGGCTGAACAACAGTACAACCGGTTGAAACGGGAAATAAGCCGCTTCGAGAGAACCTGGAATTTCCGCTCCGAAGTCGGCGCGCCCCGTGAAGAAAACGGCGGCACTGTCCTCGCCTGGCCGATCGTGACAGAAGGGCCGAACTGGCGAGCCGACACCCGTTTCCATTATTACAGCTGGAATGACCTGATCGCGGAGGACTTCTCCCACCACGACTGGCGGGCAATCCCAACCGGGCTGGCAGCCCTGCTCGATTTCGCCGTCACCGGCACGGCGATCCGCTATCTGATCGTCGCCTGGCGTTACTGGCTGTTCTCGTTCTATCCGTTCGCGTTGTCCATCATGTTCGCCCTGATATCGATCGCGATCCTGAGCGGCCTGTCGGACCTCGGCGTACCGATGCCATGGTTTGTGGCAATTCCTCTTGGTATCCTATTGTTCTGGGGACTTGTGCGCTGGCCGGGAGACCGTTTACGGCTGCGCTACATGCTGAATGACTGGGCCTTCGCAAGCGGCATCGCGTGGGGGCGCCGACGTGCCTACCAAGACAGGCTCGACCAGTTCGCCGAGGCACTGCGCCGCACGATCCGGGATACCGACGCCGAGGAGGTCGTCATCATCGGGCACAGCCTCGGCGCTGTGCTGGCGACCGAGACGCTGGCCCGTGCGCTGGCGAGCGAGCCGGACCTCGTCCGGGCCGGTCCTCCGATAACGCTGACGACCGTCGGTTCGTCACTGCTCAAGATTGCGCTCCATCCGGCCGCCCGGGGGCTGCGTAGGGCCATCAAGCGCGTCCTGGACGCGACCGATATCGCCTGGATCGACTATTCCGCGCTTGTCGACCCGCTCAACTTCTATCGCTGCGATCCCAACACGGTGCTCGGCCTTAAGGCGGCACGCGGACCGGTGATCCGAACGGCGAAGATCCGCGCCATGCTGGGCGAGGACGGGTACAAGCGGTTCAAGGGGGATTTCCTGCGCCTGCACCGTCAGTTCGTGATGGGAAACGGAGCGCGGTATCACTGCGACTTCTTCATGGCCTGCTGCGGACCGATGGGCCAGACCGCGCGCCTCGAGGACATGACCGGCGCGACTGAGAATTTCGCCGAGGACGGTAGCTACCGGCCCACCATGACCTGCCCGCCGGAGCAGCCGGTCTTCGTCAAACCTGGTCCGGATCGATGACGGTCACGATTGCGAAGATCATCTGGGCGATCGGCGCCATCGGCTGGTTCGTCATCCGCTACCCGCACCAGCGCCGCTCGCGGCGCACGGCCGTCCGGCAGGACAAGGCCGACGTGATCGAAAAGGTTCTGATGACGATCTCCCTGTCGGGACTTGGAATCCTCCCCGGCCTGTATGTGGCGACCGGCTACGACCATTTCGCGAATTATCCGTTTTCGCCGGTGCAGGGCTGGATCGGCGCGGCGCTTTTCGCCTGCTCGCTGTTTCTGTTCTATCGCACGCATAAGGATCTCGGCCGCAACTGGTCGGTGACGCTGAGAGTCCGCGAGGAGCACAGGCTGATCACCGGTGGCGTTTACGCCCTCGTGCGCCATCCCATGTACACCGCGTTCTTCCTGTGGGCCCTGGCCCAATTGTTCCTTCTGCCAAACTACATCGCCGGGCCGGCGGGCCTCGTCGGCTTCGGAACGCTCTATTTTTTCCGCGTCGGGCGCGAAGAACGCATGATGCTGGAGACGTTCGGCGACGAATACGAGATCTATCGGTCTCGCACGAAGCGACTCCTGCCCTGGATCTACTGATCACACGCCTGTCGTTTGGCCCGTTTATATTTTCTCCCTCGACGGGTGCGATTTCTGACGGTCGCGACTAGACTTCCCTGAGTCGTTGAAACATCGACGGGCTTATCCGGGATACGAAATTGCAAGTTTCCCGATATCCCCTGAGGCTGCCGGAGATCTGTTGGAGCCTCCTGCCGCCGTCCGCCGAAATGACGGGCTTCGGTCCGGAAGGAGGAGAAATGCACCACCTGTCAGCAATCAGGTTTATCGTGGTCGCCTTCGGTCTCGCCACGCTCCTGGCGGGCGCGACGACGCCAGCCTATAGCGGCAAGGAAGTGACACTGAACTGTCCGCTTCGCTACGATCTTCCCGGCGATGTCGGATCGGGAAATGTTCTGAACATGTCGCAGGGGCGATTTGACAAGTACTCTTGGAAGACGTTCCTGGCGCTGAATGCGTCAGGTGTTGGAAAGCGTGTCAACCGCGATGGCGACAACACTACGCAATGGATGAACTGGTCGTCGACGGACGGCCTGATCGAGTGTGCCCGCAATCCGAATTCGAAGAACTGCGTCTGCCCGGGTGGCGACTGCACCGCACCGGGAACCGAGTACTATCCCGACGAATGCATGGCCATCGACGGCTACAAGAAGTACCGGGTGCTGGCGGAAGTGAGTAAGGTCGATGACTTGTTCCTTCAGGCGACGCACGGCCAGTTGTCCAACGACCCGCTGATCGATGCGAACGGCAAATTCCTGCGCTTCGAGATCATGGTCAGCCCCGTGACCCACCGCTACGTGGTGAACAACAAGCTTTACGATGCGACTGTCCTCGACGGTCTCACCAAGGATCTGAAATTTCCCTGCGGCGAATCCGCCTACACGGGCGGAAACCCGGCGCACTGGCAGTCGGGCGCCTATGTCGTAAAAAACGCCTGGATGGAACTTCCGAAAAAATCGGTCTCCTTCGGCAAGCAGTACGGGCGGCGGTTCCACACCGAGGAACTGCTCGTCTATACGCCGTCCTATCGCAACAAGTCCGGCGTCGCGACCTGCGAGAAAAGGGTAATGGGTCTCGTCGGGCAGCACATCGCCCACAAGACGGTGAAGCAGCCACGCTGGACCTGGTCGACCTTCGAGCAGAAGCGCAATGCGCCGAACTGCACGGAATTGCCGCCGTCGGGCGACCAGGGCGACTCCGGGCCGAGCGAAGCCTGCCCGGCCTCGGTCAAGCGGAGCTACAACTTCTATCCGAAGTCCTGCTCCGCCGACGGGTCGGATCCCGACGCCTGCCAGACCTGCAACGTCGCCCCGGTTTCGAACCGCAACGGCTGCGACAATCCAGATGTCAAGGACGACGTGAGCTGGTGTCTCGACAAGTCGCCGAAAAAGGTCGCGGGCACGACGATGGCGTGCCGTCAGGTCAATCCGAAAAAGTACTACAAGACGGCCTACACCCTGAACCAGGCCTGCGCCAAGCGGCTCGGCAGCAAGTCCGTCTGGTCGAACTACCGCCTGATCAGCACGCAATGGTACAACCAGAACAGCAACAGCTGTAAAACCAAAACCAATGTCGACCGCGGACGCGAACTGCCGCAGGTTCCGATCCCGGGCCGCGCAGGCGAGGAAACGACGCCGTACCTGGCCAATTCCTCGATGGAAACCTATGTCCGGGCGAATTGCATGGGGTGCCACGGCCATCCGACCGTCGGAAAGAACAAGGTCAGCACGGACTTCATGTACTGGATCCTGCTGGAGGCCGGCAGCACCGAGAGCCTCAAGGCGACGGCCGAGTTCCTGGCAAGCTCCCCGCACTAAGGTATCGGAACAGTCTTTCTCGATATCGGCCCAGCCGGCGTATCAGACGACTTTAAACAGACATTGACGGTGCGCCGGGTTCGGCGCACCGTCTCTTTTTTCGCCATCCGTGCGCATTCCACGCGCGATTTGACCGGGACATCAATGGGTTTTCACGTGTCGACGCGTATTCGCCTTGACGAGATGCTTGTGCGCCGCGGCCTCGCGCCGAGCAGGGCCCGTGCCCGCGATGCCGTCCTGCGCGGGTGCGTCCGTGTCGACGGAAAGCCGGTCGCCAAGGCCGGCGCGCAGGTGGCCGAGGATACGGCCATCGACGTCGACGATCCGGCCCTGCGCTGGGTCTCCCGGGCGGCCCTGAAGCTCGTCGCCGGCCTCGATACCATTGGCGTCGATGTGGCCGGCAAGACGTGTCTCGATATCGGAGCCTCAACCGGCGGCTTTACGCAGGTTCTGCTGGAACGCGGCGCGGCGAAGGTTTTCGCCATCGACGTCGGTCACGGGCAGCTCGTGCCCGAAATCGCCTCAGACCCGCGCGTCGTCGTCCGCGAGGGGCTGAACGCCCGCGACCTGACCAGTCACGACGTCCCGGATCCGCTCGATATCATCGTCTCCGACGTCAGCTTCATTTCGCTGCGGCTGGCGCTTCCCCCCGCGCTGTCACTGGCAAAGCCCGACGCGAGGCTTGTGGCGCTGGTGAAGCCACAGTTCGAGGTCGGTCGCGAGGCGATAGGCAAAGGCGGGCTAGTCCGCGATCCCGCACAGGCGGACGCCGCAGCAGAGGACATCGCCACATGGCTCGGCCGCGAGGGCTGGAGACCCATAGGCCTCGTCCCCTCCCCTATCGTCGGCAGCGACGGTAACCGGGAATTTCTGATCGGTGCCATAAAAGGCGGCCGTGATGAATAAGACCATGACAAAAGACAAGCGGATCGAGACGGTTACGATCGAGCGCCTCGGCCATCGCGGCGACGGCATCGCGGAGACCGAGGACGGTCCGGTTTACGTCGCCTTCACATTGCCCGGCGAGCGCGTCGAGATAGAACGATCGGGCGATCGCGGCCGGCTCCTGCGCATCTTCGAGACGAGCCCGGCACGGGTGGCGCCGCGCTGCAAGCATTTCGGCTCCTGCGGCGGCTGCGCCCTGCAGCATATGCGCCAGAAGAGCTATCTGGAATGGAAGCGCGACCAGGTCACGGTGCCGCTGTCGCAACGTGGACTGAAGGCACGGGTAAGCGCCGCCGAACCGGTCCCGCTCGGGTCGCGGCGCAGAGCGGTTTTCGCGGCACGGCGCGTCGGTCACGGCAGCGTGTTCGGCTATCATGGACGCCAGAGTCATCACATCTTCAAGATCGAGGAATGCCCGATCCTGAGGCCGGAAATCTCCGAAAAGCTGAAGGGGCTGGCCGAGCTGGCGGACCGCCTGACCCCACGCAAGAACGAGATCCGCATCGGCGTTACGGTAACCGACACGGGCCTGGACGTCGCCTTCGAAGGTCCGAAGCAGCGCCCCCCGGCGCTCGTTCCCGTCGCCGTCCCGCTAATCGAAAAACTCGGTATCGCACGGCTGTCGATCGCCGGTGACACGGTGATGCAACTGGCCGAGCCGGTAGTCCGCATCGACGATACCGAGGTCGAGGTACCGCCGCTCGGCTTCCTGCAGGCCTCCGCCCATGCCGAAGCGGTGATGGGGCGGCACGTGATGACGGGAATCGACAGTGCCAGAACGGTCGCCGATCTCTATTCCGGCATCGGCACATTCGCCTTGCGACTGGCACGCCAGGCCCGCGTGCTGGCGGTCGAGGGCGACGGGCCGGCGCTGAGCGCGCTGGAACTGGCCGCCCGACGCGGATCGGGCCTGAAGCAGATCGATACCCTGAAGCGCGACCTCGCGCGGATGCCGATGAGCGCGCACGAATTGAAGGATTTCGACGCCGTCGTCTTCGATCCGCCGCGGGCCGGCGCGGACGCGCAGGCGCAGGAGATCGCGCGGTCGGGAGTCGAAAAGGTGGTCGCCGTCTCGTGCAATCCGGGAACGCTGGCCCGCGACCTGAAGTCGCTCGTCGACGGCGGATACCGCATAGACCGGGTCATCCCGGTGGATCAGTTTCTGTTTTCGCCCCATATTGAGGCGGTCGCCCTGCTGTCCCGCGACGTCTGACGCTACGGAGCTGCTCATGGCAACCGTGATCGAACGGATCGGCCTCAGGGCCGGGTATGGCCTTCGCCAGGCCCCGCGCCTGGCGTGGTATGTGGCGCACGGCTACGCGATGGGCCGGCTGCGGCGCATGGCCGAGGAAAAGAACCCGGACGCCAGACTGACCCGCAGCCCGACGCAGCCGACGCCAGACCGTGACCGGCTGTGGCGCGATCTCGGTGCCCTGTTCATGCGCGACCTCGCCAATGTCGAGGCCGGCATCTATCCGATGCCGAATGACCACGACGGTCCGCTGCCCGACCGGATCGACCGCAGCCGCGCGTTCTTCCTCGACCTACCGGAGATCTTCACCCGACGGCGCGAAGGCGCGCACCAGGAGGTATTCAACGAGGAGTTCCAGGGCCGCTTTCCGCGCTACTACCTGCAGAACTTCCACTACCAGTCCGGCGGATACCTGTCGGACGACTCTGCCCGAATCTATGACCTGCAGGTCGAGGTGTTGTTCAACGGAACGGCCAATGCCATGCGTCGGCAGGCGCTGCTGCCCGTATACGAGGCGCTGAAAGGCCGCGACCAGCGACGGGGCACGCTGACGGATGTCGCCTGCGGCACCGGACGCTTCCTGCGCGCCGTCACAGATGCCTTTCCCGGCCTGCGGCCAACGGGCATAGACCTGTCGGAGCCCTACATCGAGGAGGCGCGCCATCACCTGCGGCGGCGCGGGCGGACGCGGCTCATGGTCGCCAACGCGGAGGCGCTACCGCTGGCCGACGAAAGCCAGGACGTGGTGACCACGATCTTCCTCTATCACGAGCTGCCGCCGAAGGTGCGGCGCATCGTGGCGGGCGAGTTTGCGCGCGTTCTAAAGCCCGGCGGCACACTGGTGTTCATGGACTCGCTGCAGGCCGGCGATGTGCCGGACTATGACGGGCTCCTGGAGATGTTCCCGCACGGGTTCCACGAGCCGTTCTACGAGAGTTACACGCGCGAGGACCTGCCCGCCTTGTTCGGTGAGGTCGGCCTCGAGCCGGTCTCAAGCGACAGCGTGTTCGTGTCGAAAGTCATGGCGTTCCGGAAAGCCTGAGGCCTCAGGACCTGCCCGGCCGGTCAATCCACCGCTGCAGCCCGGCGCTTGGGCCAGGCCCCGATCGGCACAAGCAGTCCGTAGAGCTCCTCCCCAAGGTCAGTTCCCCGATAGCCTTCGGAAACATGCTCGACGAGGCCGGTCGCTGGGTGGTCGACGCCCTTCCGGCCTATCGTCCTGCGAGGTTTCTCGACCGCATCGAGCTGACCCGTTTCCCGATGATCGGTTCCTCTTTCGTCCGTGTCGCTGTCGTGACGGCGCTAAGAACGTGTGGCGGCGCCTTTCTGATCTCCGTAATCGGTTTATCGCCCGCGAAAGCTCTCATGCCCGCTCCCGCGCCATCTGTTGCCGTCGTGGGGCGGGTCGTGCTGCCCGGCTTCCTTGGCTACTGCGACGCGGTCAGCGCACAGCTCTATGCCCTGAGGTCGCTGGAGGTCGGGGTCGTCGCCGTTCTTGGGTCGACCGCGCCCGTTCTGATGTTGCCCATCATCTGGTTGACGACTGGCGAGCGACCGCCGGCTACTGCGTGGATCGGCGCCGCCGCAGCCGTGGCGGGGACGGCGTTCCTCTTTTTGGGCTGACAGGGTTCCAGGGCTTCGCATGCGTCGCATTCCGGAAAATCTGAACAATGCCAGCCACAGTCCCTTCATACAGTTCGGGCATGATGGCGGAATGGATGTTCGCCGCCTCGGGCGGCTGCCTTGGTCCGCCCATGCTGTATGCGCTTATCCTGAAGCCTTTCGGCATCCTCGCCGTGATCGTCGGCGCGATCACCATGCCGACGCCGTTGCCATTCGGCGCGCCGCTGATCGCGTTGGGCCTCGCCATCCTGGTTTCGACAAGTTCGACGGTTCGTGGCTGGATGCGAACCGTCCGGCGACGCTCCGAGCGGTTTGATGCGCTCGTTCGCAGGATGGAGCCGCATCTGGGACGCCGGCTCGGTGTCATGATGCGTCGAACGCGGCCGATCTCCCGTGCGGTCGCCTGCGATATGCCGCAGGCAGCCTCCGGCATCGATTGATCGGGCCGCCGCCCTGCTTGCAGCCAGTGCCTTTCACACCGTCAAACAGGGTCTTGTAACCGCACCCGGAAACGTCGGGCCGTGCCGTTCGGTTCGATCCTACAACTTCAGGGCGGCTTCCGGCTTCACGTAAGGAAGGCCCTGCGCATCGGCCACCGGCTTACAGGTGACCGTTCCCTCGATGACATTCAGGCCGTCGCGCAGGTGCGGGTCCTCGGCAAGTGCGGCGCGATACCCCTTGCCGGCGATCGCCAGTGTGAAGGGCAACGTCACATTGTTGAGCGCAAAGGTCGAGGTGCGCGCGACGGCGCCGGGCATGTTGGTCACGCAGTAGTGGACCACCTCGTCGACCACATAGGTTGGCTCCGAATGGGAGGTCGGACGGCTCGTCTCGCAGCACCCGCCCTGATCGATGGCGACGTCGACGATTACCGAGCCGGGCTTCATGCTGGCGACCATCTCCTTCGTCACCAGTTTCGGCGCGGCTGCCCCCGGCACCAGCACGGTGCCGATCACCAGGTCTGCGCCAGTAACCAGAGTCTCGACCGCATCGCGGGTCGAGAACACGGTGCGGATCGTCGTGCCGAATTCGGAGACAAGACGGCGCAGCACGTCGGCAGAGCGGTCGACGACGGTAACGGTCGCGCCCATACCGAGCGCGATCAGCGCCGCATTGGTACCCGCGACACCACCGCCCAGGATCACGACGTCACCGGCTGGAACGCCGGGTACACCGCCCAGCAGGACACCGCGGCCGCCGGCTTCCTTTTCAAGGCACCGGGCACCCACCTGAACCGACATACGGCCGGCGACCTCCGACATCGGCGTGAGCAATGGCAACGTCCGGTTCGGGCTCGTCACCGTCTCGTAGGCGATGCAGATTGCGCCGGAGCCGATCAGATCCTGCGTTTGTTCCGCGTCGGGGGCGAGGTGGAGGTAGGTGAACAGGATTTGGCCGGGGCGCAGTTTCTTGCGCTCGACGGCAAGTGGCTCCTTCACCTTCACGATCATTTCGGCCGTCGCGAAGACCTCGTCAGCCGTGTCGACAATTGTGGCGCCGGCGGCGACGTAGTCTTCGTTCGTCTGACCAGCGCCGATGCCGGCATCCTTTTCGACGATGACCTTGTGGCCGTTGAACACGAGTTCGCGGACGGACGACGGCACGAGGCCGACGCGATACTCGTGATTCTTTATCTCCCTGGGCACACCGATGAGCATTTCTCTCTCCCTAAATACGGCATATTCGACGGCCATTTCGGTGCCGTCCGGATCGTTGTCCGGGGCGGCTAGGCAACCATCGCACCAGGACACTCATTGCCACAACCGGCGCGCAAGGGGATTGAAATATCGGTCCATGCTTGATTGAATTATGCAATTGTATTCGATTAAATTCTCACTTCTTCGAACAGGATTCCACATTTGAAGATCGATGCACGCGACCGTGCGATACTGCGCGCGCTTCAGGAGGATGGCCGCCTGGCCAATACGGAGTTGGCCGACCGCGTCGGCCTGTCGCCCTCGGCCTGTCTGAGGCGGGTCAAGCTCCTCGAAGAGTCCGGGCTGGTCGCAGGCTACGCCATGATCCTCGACCAGAAAGCCTGCGGCCTGCCGGGCACGGCCTTCGTGTTCATCACTCTGGACCAACAGGGACGGCAGGCGCTGGATGCCTTCGAGGAGGCGGTCAAGGCTGTTCCGGAGATCCCGGAATGCCATCTGCTCGCCGGCCAGTCGGACTTTCTCGTCCGGGTCGTCTACAAGGACGCCGCCGATCTGGAACGCATCCACACCGAGATCCTCACCCGCCTTCCAGGTGTGATGCGGGTCAATTCGACGATGGCGCTTCGGGAAGTGAAACGGACGACGGCGCTGCCCGTCTGAAGGTCGCTTTACGACTCGAAGATCTCGGTATCCTCGATCTCAATGCCAAAGCCGCTCAGGCCCACATAGTGACGGGCGCCGGTGGAGGTAACGAGCCGGATGGTGGAGATGCCGAGGTCCCGCAGAATCTGCGCACCGAGACCGACCTCGAGCCACTGCTCTTCGCGGGTTTGGGCCGAGCCGTGACCCTCGGCATCTTCGTGGCGGGCGCGCATGCTCCGGCCGCGGGCAACGCCGACGGAGCCTTCGCGCAGGTAGACGATGACACCGCGCCCGCCTTCGGCGATATGCCTGACCATGCCGTCCAGCGGCTTATGGGCGCCGAAGACGTCGTCGAGCACCGTTTCCAGGTGCAGGCGCACCGGCACGCTGCGGCCGTCGCGAATGTCGCCGTAGACAATCGCCAGGTGTTGCATCGGGTCCCACGGGGTCGCATAGGTGATCGCCGTCGCCGGGCCGGCAAAGGTATCGATTCGCGCCTCCTCGATGCGTTCGACGAGGCGTTCCTGCCGCTGGCGATAAGCGATCAGATCGGCGACCGACACCTGCTTCAGGCCATGCGTCTCGGCGAAGGACGAGACCTGTTCGCCGCGCATCACCGTGCCGTCGTCGTTGACGAGTTCGCAGATGACGCCGACTGGCGGCAGGCCGGCAAGCCGGCACAGGTCGACGGCGGCCTCGGTATGGCCGGAGCGCATCAGCACGCCGCCTTCCTTCGCGATCAGCGGGAAGATGTGGCCGGGACGAACGAAATCGCCGGCGCCGGCGTTGGAATTCGCAAGCGCGCGGACGGTCGCCGTGCGGTCTTCCGCCGAAATGCCCGTGGTGGTGCCGAACTTGTAGTCGACCGTGATCGTGAAGGCGGTGCCGTGCGGGGCGTCGTTGTCGGACACCATCGGGACGAGATGAAGCCTGCGAGCATCTTCGGGCGTCATCGGCGTGCAGACGATCCCGGACGTGTGACGCACGATGAAGGCCATCTTCTCGGGCGTCGCGTGGGAAGCGGCGACGATCAGGTCGCCCTCGTTCTCGCGGTCGTTGTCATCGGTGACGACCACGATCTCGCCCTGCTCGATGGCGCGGATCGCTTCGGCGACGCGGCTCATGTCTTCTGTCATTGCACATCCTAAATGTTCAGGCGCCGGACAGCCCCGCATTTTGCGCCCTATGACGCAAATAGTGATCGGCGATGACGATGGCCAGCATGGCCTCGCCGACGGGCACGGCGCGAATGCCGACGCACGGATCGTGACGGCCCTTCGTGATGATCTCGGTTTCGCTGCCGGACCGTGTAACGGTACGGCGCGGAGTGAGGATCGACGAGGTCGGCTTCACCGCAAAGCGCGCCACCACCGGCTGGCCGGTCGAGATGCCACCGAGGATGCCGCCGGCGTGATTAGCGGAAAAGCGGACCGTCCCGTCATTGCCCATGCCCATCTCGTCCGCGTTCTCTTCGCCTGAAAGCGCCGCGGCCGCGAAACCGGCGCCGATCTCGACGCCCTTGACGGCGTTGATCGACATGAGGCCGGAGGCGATATCCTGGTCGAGCTTGCCGTAGATTGGGGCGCCGAGACCCGCCGGCACCTCCTCGGCAACGACCTCGATCACGGCGCCGGTCGAAGATCCCGCCTTGCGGACGCCGTCGAGATAGTCGGCCCATGTCGCCGCGGCCTTCGCATCAGGGCAGAAAAAGTCGTTGTTACCGACTTCGTCCCAGTCCCAGTTGGTCCGGTCGATAGCGTGCGGACCGACCTGCACCAGCGCGCCGCGCACGGTGAAGCCCGGCACGACCTTGCGGGCGATTGCCCCGGCGGCGACGCGCATGGCGGTCTCGCGCGCCGACGAGCGCCCGCCGCCACGTGGATCGCGGATGCCGTATTTCGCCTCGTAGGTGTAATCGGCGTGGCCGGGCCGATAGCTCTGGGCGATTTCCGAATAGTCCTTGGAGCGCTGGTCGACATTCTCGATCATCAGCGAAATCGGCGTGCCGGTCGTCACCTGCCGCCCGTCCTCGTTCGTATAGACGCCCGAGAGGATCTTCACCGTGTCCGGCTCGCGGCGCTGGGTCGTGTATTTCGACTGTCCGGGGCGGCGACGATCCAGCCACGGCTGGATATCGGCCTCGGTCAGCGGGATCAGCGACGGGCAGCCGTCGACCACGCAGCCGATGGCCGGCCCGTGGCTTTCGCCCCAGGTGGTGACGCGGAACAGGTGGCCGAAGGTGTTGTGGGACATTGTCGGACGTTGGGGCGGGCTACGGGCCGGGTTTTCAGGATTTCTGTTGCCGGAGCGTTCTAGTGCGCGGCGGGCAAGCCGTCAAAGGATGCTTGGTATCAGACCCACTGCGCCCGGCCGTCGCGCCAGACGTAAATCTGGTCCTGCGGAATCAGAGCGACCGGGATTTCGGCCGTCGGTATCGCTTCAAGCATGCCACGCACAACGCGGGTGATGCCGCCATGGGCGACGCAGACGGTTGGCCGGTTCAGACCGTTCAGCCAGGGCCGAACGCGGTGCGACAACATTTCGTAGCTTTCGCCTTCCGGCGGGACAAAGCCCCATTTGTCCCGCTTGCGCGCGGCGTGGCCATCGGGATCGCGCTGCTTGACCTCAGGCAGGGTCTCGCCCTCCCATTGGCCGAACGATACTTCCCGCAATACCGGGTTGGTCGCGTAATTGGCGGGGTCGAGGCCCATCTCGCCGCGCAGGATTTCCATGGTCGTGCGAGCCCGGATCATCGGGCTCGCGATCCAGTTGAAGTCAGCCTCCCCCAGACCGTGCTCGGCAAAAAGCCGGGCGAGGGTCGCGCCGTTGCGCGCGGCCTGAGACCGGCCGTTGGCGTTCAGCGGAATGTCGCGGGTGCCCTGCAGGCGGCCCTCGACGTTCCAATCCGTCTCGCCGTGGCGGATCAGATAGAGGGTCGCAGCGAGGTCGCTCACAGTTTCAGGACCAGCTTTCCGAGATTGCCGCCCGTGTAAAGCAGATTGAGGACGTCGGGGAAGGCGTCGACACCCCCGTCGCGGACGTCCTCGCGCATCTTCAGCTTGCCCTCCGCGTTCCACTGGCCGAGCTGCGCGATCGCCTCCGGAATGCGGTCGGCGAAATCGAACACGATGAAGCCCCGCACTGTCAGGCGGTTCACCAGGATCGAGCGGAAATTGTACGGACCCGGCACCGGCTCGGTGGAATTGTAGGCCGAAATCAGCCCGCAGACAGGGATCCGACCAAACATGTTCATCTGGGCCAGCACCGCATCGAGGATCTCGCCGCCGACATTCTCGTAGTAGACGTCGATGCCGTCAGGACAGGCCGCCTTCAGATCGTCGGCAAGATTGCCGCCCTTGTAGTCGACGCAAGCATCGAACCCGAGCTCCTCGACCACATAGCGGCACTTCTCCGGTCCGCCGGCGATGCCGACCGCACGGGCACCCTTGATCTTCGCAATCTGGCCAACCAGCGACCCGACCGCGCCGGACGCCGCAGAAACGACGACCGTCTCGCCGGGCTGCGGCTTGCCGATGTCGAGCAAGCCAAAATAGGCCGTCTGGCCAGGCATGCCGAGCCCGCCGATCCAGCGCTCCAGCGGCGCCTGCGAGGCATCGACCTTGTAGCACCGTTCGCCCCTGGAGATCGCGTAGTGCTGGACGCCGAGAAGCCCGGCCACCGCGTCACCGACCTTGAAGTCGGGATGGTTCGACTGATCGACAATGCCGGCGGCGAAGCCGCGCATGGTGGCGCCGATCTCGACAGGGGGCACATAGGACTTGCCGGGCGAAATCCAGCCGCGCATGGCCGGATCGAGGGAGACGTACTCGATCTTGACGCGGAACTCGCCTTCGCCGGCATCGGCCAGAGGCTCGTCGACGATCTCGAAATCGTCGCGCTTGACCATGCCCACAGGGCGGCTCTTCAGTCGAACGACTCGGTTCATGGCCATCAGACTACTCGTCCTTCACGACAGAAATATCCGGAGCGTCCACAGCCTTCATGCCAACGACGTGATAGCCGGAATCGACGTGATGGATCTCGCCGGTCACCGCGCGCCCCATGTCAGAGAGCAGATAGAGCGCCGACTGTCCGACTTCATCGATGGTGACGGTTTTTTTCAGCGGCGCGTTATACTCGTTCCACTTGAGGATATAGCGGAAATCGCCGATTCCCGAAGCCGCCAGCGTCTTGATCGGGCCGGCCGACAGGGCGTTGACACGGATGCCGGAGCCGCCGAGGTCGACGGCGAGATAGCGCACACTCGCCTCAAGCGCCGCCTTGGCGACGCCCATGACATTGTAGTGCGGCATGACCTTTTCCGCGCCGTAATAGGTCAGCGTCAGGATCGAGCCGCCATTGGTCATCAGTTTCTCGGCGCGCTGGGCGATCGCCGTCAGCGAATAACACGAAATCAACAGGGACTTGTTGAAGTTCTCGGCTGAAGTATCGACGTAGCGTCCGACGAGCTCGTCCTTGTCTGAAAAGGCGACGGCGTGGACGACGAAATCGAGACCGCCTAACAGCTTGCCGCATTCCTCGAATACGGCGTCGATCGTGGCCTCATCGGTAACGTCGCAATGCCCGACGACGGCCGCGCCGAGTTCAGCGGCGAGCGGTTCTACGCGTTTCTTCAGCGCGTCGCCCTGATAGGTCAGTGCCAGACTGGCGCCTTCGGAGGCACATGCCTTGGCAATGCCCCAGGCGATCGACCGGTTATTGGCGATCCCCAAGATGAGACCACGCTTTCCGGCCATCAAACCGCGGGAGTCGCTCATTCCTTGCTGCCCTCTGTTATGTCGTATCTACCGCCGCGCGGTTCCTATGGCACGGCGTTTGACAGACCGCAAGGCGCACGGGGCATGCGGAACACGCGCATCAGGGGGCTCGCGGCATCGGCGCGCACAACCGGCGAAGACATGGCGGCGACGGACTTGTTCCGCCCGGCTACCTTCCTGCCGCGATGATTTGGAACCGCGGCGAAACCCGGCCTATTCGCCCGGATTTATGGAAAAGCCGGCTGAAGGCGACGTTGGACGGGATACGGCCGCATTGCATCATCGGCCGTATCCTGTTCGCCGACCGGACGCTCGGCATATTCGATTGCTTTCGGTCGAGCGCCCGGAGCGGCTGCCGCCTAAAGGTGGCTCTTGAACCAGTCGCGCTGGACGGCCGAGGAGATCTTGAAAGGTTCCCCGGTATAGGCGTCGAAGTGACCGCCCGGCAGGATCAGGAGCTTCTTCGGCTCCAGCGCCTGTTCATAGGCGCGGGCCGTCAGGTCGAAGGGCGTCAGATGATCGCCTTCCGCAACGACAACCAGTAGCGGCGTCGGGGCAATGCGGGCGATGTAGGTGGCCGGCTCATATTCAGTGAACAGCTCGACCGACTGCATCGTCACGTCGTTCTTCCAGTTGGTTTCGCGCTCCTTTTCGAACCCCATGAAGAATTCGTAGGTGTCAGCGGTCGGCAGGGCACTGGGCTCGCCTTCGGGCGCCGTCACCGGCATCCGGGCGCCCGGCTCCCCGCGCATTCTGGCTGCCCGGTCGGCATCGAACGCAGCGCGAAGGCCCGCCCACATGTCGCCGCGCACCAGCCGCTGGGCGGTTTCCAGGCCGTAGGTAAGAGGAACCTGCGAAACGACGCATTTTACACGCCGGTCGATCGCCGCGACGACGAGAACGTGACCGCCGGCATAACTGGACCCCCAGATACCGATGCGGCCGGCATCGACGTCCGGCAGCGTCTGGGCAAATGTGATGGCATCGCGATAACCGTCGATCTGCTGACGCGGGTCGACATGCCCGCGCGGCTCGCCGTCGCTGACTCCGAAGTTGCGATGGTCGTAGACGATGACACCCAGGCCGGCGGCGGAAAAGACCTCCGCGAAATCGTCGAGGTAGATCTCGCGCGTAGCCGTGAAGCCGTGCGCCATGATCACCGTTGGCGCCGGGCCATCCACGCCCGCGGCCGGGTAGTGCCAGCCGCGCAGGGTCACGCCGTCTTCGGTGGTGAATTCGATATCCCGTCTCATGCCGTTTCTCCCTAGGATCTGTTGTGGTTGGGGAACGGCATTCCTATCCCCGGCGCCGCCAAACCGCATGCACTGCAGGGAAGCGGACTTGACCATCAGGGAAGCCGACGTGCGATAATGCCTTTCCAACTGCCCGAAAGAGGCGGCGGCCGACACGGCTGGCAACAAGGGAGGCGACGACGGGCACTGCGTCTGCACGAGACGGCGACTGGACGACCGCACGGCTGCCGCTTGCCGTGCGGGCGGAAGCCGCACGTACGATGCTGAGCACGGTCCACTTGCCGTGGGATATCGCGCTGCGGGACCGTGCATCCTACGAACTCGAACTGGGCTGGACGGGGCTTGGCGGCTACACGCTGGTCGAGTGCCGCAGCTCACCGCTGGCGGGTCGCCGCGGACAGCGCGAGATCCGCATGACCGATGGCGATTATGTCGGTCTCCTGATGGTTCTGGCAGGACGGGAACAGGTACGCCAGGGCGACCTTTCTACCGCGCTTGGACCCGGCGACATGATCCTGTGGGATGGCACCGCGCCACTCGACTTCGAGGTCGCGCAAACGCTGCACAAGGTGACACTGCTGATCCCGCGCCACCGCCTCGACCGCGCACTCGGGACGGGCGCGACCGCGGGGGCCCGGCAGATCGATTCCCGGTCGGGTCTCGGCGGGCTTCTGGCCGGCCACCTTTCGGCCCTTCGCCATCTGGCCCGCGACATCCCGGCCGACGACAGCCCCTTCGCGGCCGACATGGTGACCGAACTGCTTGCCCGTCTTCTCGACCCCGCCGACGCCGCGAAACCGGCGGGCGGGATCGTTGCAAAGGTTCTGGAATGCGTCGAGGCCCGGCTCGACGATCCGGATCTGACGCCGACCACGCTTGCCGCCGAACTCGGGATAACACCGCGCTATCTGCACATGGCCTTCGCGGCAACGGGCAACACGCTTGCCGCCCATATCCGCGCGCGCCGGCTGGAGTGCATAAGGCACGACCTGGCCGATCCCCGTCTCTGGAACCGGTCGGTCACCGACATCGTGCTGCGCTGGGGATACAACGATCCGGCGCATGCGAGCCGCGCCTTCCGCAAGGCGTTTGGCCTGCCCCCGAGCCGCTTCAGGGCGGAGGCAGGCGCTACCGGCTAGGCGACGTCCAGCGGCTCCGTATCGGCGGCCTCGCCATCTTTGACGACGATTTTCTCGACCTTGGCTTCGGCGGATTTCAGAAGGCTCTCGCAATGGCTGCGAAGCGCATCGCCGCGAGTATACATCTCGATGGATTTTTCCAGCGGCACATTGCCGCCTTCGAGCTGTTCGACGATCTCCTCGAGCTTCTTCAGGGCCTCCTCGAAGGACAGCTCGGCGATATCCTCGGGTATGGGGGCTACGCGTGACGTCATTCTTTCCCTCTTTGCCTGTCCCCCGTCACGCTTCCATCAGCGCGCGCACATGCGCGGCCGCCGACAGGGCGAGCCCTTGGAGATCGTAACCGCCTTCGAGCAGGGAAACGACCCTGCCCGCACAGCAGGCATCGGCAACTTCCAGCAAGCGCTTGGTAATCCAAGCGAAATCCTCCTCGACAAGATTGATGTTGGCGAGCGGATCGCGCGTGTGGGCATCGAATCCGGCAGAGATGATGAGGAGTTCGGGTGCGAATCGCTGAAGCGCCGGCAGGATAACCGCCTCCATCGCCTCCTTGAACTCCGCCCCGCCGTCCCCGGGCATCAGGGGGGCGTTACAGATGTTGCCCTGCCCACGCTCGGTCGGCGCACCGGTGCCCGGATAGAGGGGCATCTGGTGGGTGGATCCATAGAAGACGCTCGCATCTTCGAAGAAGATGTCCTGCGTTCCGTTGCCGTGGTGAACGTCGAAGTCGATCACCGCAGCCTTCTCGATGCCATAGGTCTGCTGCGCATAGCGGGCGGCGACGGCAGCGTTATTGAACAGGCAGAACCCCATGGCAGTCGTTTTTTCGGCGTGATGGCCGGGCGGGCGGGTCGCCGAGAAGGCGTTCTTCACCTTGCCGGTCATCACCTCATCGACCGCCATGGTGGCACCGCCGATGGAACGCAACGCGGCCTCCAGGCTGCCCGGCGACATCGACGTATCAGAGTCGATGGTGATGATCTCGTGTTCCGGCGCCATCCGCTCGATGCGGTCGACATAGGCGCGCGGGTGCGCCAGCGCGGCCTGGTCGAGCGTCCCGCGCGGCGCCTGGTCGCGCAGCAGCGACTGGAACGTCTCGTGCTCCAGCGCCCGCTCGATGGCACGCAGCCTGTCGGCACGCTCGGGGTGGCCGAAGCCGTTGTCATGCTCCAGGCAGGCGGGATGGGTCAGGTAAAGCGTCGACACGGGGGGACTCACGATTTCGCTACGGCACGAACCGGTCACACTAAGAGCAACCGGAAGTGAGGGGAAGGGTTCCGGCCGGTATGTCGGTCACCGCCCCTCCAGACGTGACTGACGCCACTTTTCAGGACGAGGGTCCCCCCTCCGTCACCAACTCCGACCCCGCCGGCTACGAGGCCAGCGCCACGTCGGTATCGAGCACCGTCTCGGCGCCGCCCATGACGGTTTCGGCGAGGCCTGACGCGGTCGGACAAATGTTCTCGGCGAAAAAGCGGGCCGTCACGACGCGCGCCTTGTTGGCGGGGCTGTCGTCGAGCGCCTGGGCGACCAATGCGCCCTTCGCCAGCGCCGCGCCGCCGCCGCAGATCGACATCAGCCGCAGATAGGGCGTCGCGCCGGCGAGCGCGTGGTCGGGATTGTCCTTCAGCGCGCCAAACATCCACGCCGTCGCTTCCTCCAGCGCATCGAGGGCGGCGTTGAGACGCTCACCCATACGACCGAAGGCAGGCTGGTTCGACTCGGTCACCTCGCGGGCGATGTCGCGCAACTCGCCGACATAGGCCTTCACCGCCTCGCCGCCGGCCATCGGGAGCTTGCGGGTGACAAGATCGATCGCCTGAATGCCGTTGGTGCCCTCGTAGATCGGGGCGATGCGCGCGTCTCTCAGGTGACGGGCGGCACCGGTCTCCTCGATGAAGCCCATGCCGCCGTGCACCTGCACGCCAATGGACGCGACCTCGACGCCGATATCGGTGGAGAAGGCCTTGGCGAGCGGCGTCAGCAGGTTGGCGCGTTCCTGCGCAGCCGTCCTCTCCGCCTCGTCGGCCGCACGCTGGGCGAGGTCGGTCGCCGCGCCCGTCTGGTAGCAGATCGCCCGGGCAGCCGCCGTCAGCGCCTTCATGGTCATCAGGTCGCGCCGGATATCGGGATGGGCGACGATCGCCACTGTCTCGTTCTGGGCCATGCCCTTCAGCCGGCCCTGCTTGCGCTCGTGCGCGTAGGAAAGCGCCTGCTGATAGGCCCGCTCGGCGATCGCCACGCCCTGGATGCCGACGGCGAGGCGGGCGTTGTTCATCATCGTGAACATACAGTTCAGGCCGCGATTCTCCTCGCCGACGAGCCAGCCGATCGCGCCGCCGTTGTCGCCGTAGGCCATGACGCAGGTCGGACTCGCGTGGATGCCGAGCTTGTGCTCGACGCTCCGGCACCACACGTCGTTGCGCTCGCCCAGCGACCCGTCGTCGTTGACGAAGAACTTCGGCACCAGGAACAGCGAGATGCCGCGGGTTCCCTCCGGTGCGTCGGGCAGGCGGGCGAGCACCAGATGCACGATATTGTCGGTGAAGTCGTGCTCGCCGTAGGTGATGAAGATCTTGGTGCCCTTGATCGAATAGGTGCCGTCGCCGCGCGGCTCGGCCTTCGCGCGCAGCAGCGCCAGATCGGACCCGGCCTGCGGCTCGGTCAGGTTCATCGTGCCCATCCACTCGCCGGAAACGAGTTTCGGCAGATATCTTTCCTGCAGTTCCTGCGAGGCATGTGCATGAATCGCGTCGATGGCGCCGAAGGTGAGCGTCGGTCCGATGCCGTAGGCCATGGACCCGGAGTTCCACATCTCCTGCGTCGCCGTGGACAGCATCGTCGGCAGGGCCTGACCGCCGAACTCCTCCGGCCCCGTCAGGCTCGCCCAGCCGGCCTCGATCCACTTCGCGTAGGCCTCCTTCCAGCCCGGCGGCATGGTCACGGCGCCGTCCTTCAGGGGCGTCCCGTGCTGATCGCCGATCGCGTTCAGCGGCGCGATCTCCTCGGTCGCGAACTTGCCGGCCTCCTCCAGCACCGCCTCGACCAGATCGGCGGACAGGTCGCCGAAGGTGCCGCGCTCCAACTCCCTGTCCAGACCGGCGATGTGGCGCAGCGTGAAGGCGATGTCGGAAACGGGGGCGCGATAGGTCAAGACAGTCTCCCAGGATCGATGCGATACGTGCGGCATGCCTTGACGCGGACGCGGCACCGCGGCCAAGTGGCATGCTTCTGTTTGACGGCACTTTAGGCACCAAAGGTCTGCCGTCAATGATCGCGGACGCACAACGGGGAGCGACATAGTGGACATCTGGCGGATAACGCCGCCTTCCGCAAAGGCAGATGCTGGGCTGGCAGACGCCGTTGAGTCAAACGGCGCCCGGATCGCGGATGCCGCGCGGTACCTCTCGCGCGGCGACCTCGTCGTCGTACCGACCGAAACCGTCTATGGTCTTGCCGCCGACTCCACGAACGGCGCGGCGGTCGCCCGGATCTACTCCGCAAAGGGTCGTCCGCAGTTCAATCCGCTGATCTCCCACATCGCGTCCCGCGCGATGGCCGACACGCACGGGCTGTTCAACGAAACAGCGTCAAGATTGGCGGACCGCTTCTGGCCCGGCCCGCTCACCCTCGTGGTCGCCAAGCGACCGGGGTCTGCGATTTCCGACCTTGCCACCGCGGGGCTGGATACGGTGGCGCTGAGGTGGCCCGACAGTCCCGTCACCTGTGCTGTGATAACAGCTTTCGGCAAGCCGATTGCCGCGCCGAGCGCCAACCGTTCCGGCCGGATCACCCCGACGACGGCCGAGGCCGCGATCGAGGAACTCGGCGAAAGGGTCGCCATGGTCATCGACGCGGGACCGTGCCGGATCGGCCTGGAATCCACCATTGTCGCCTGTACGGGCGATGCGCCGACCCTGCTCCGCCCCGGCGGCGTACCGACATCCGAGATCGAATCCGCCCTCGGCCGCCCGCTCGCCCGGCCGATGACCGACGCCGATCCGGAAAAACCCGCAGCGCCTGGCATGCTTGCCTCACACTACGCACCGGACGCGCGGGTTCGCCTGAATGCGAGGCACGTCGAAGCGGGAGACGCCCTGCTGGCCTTCGGGCCGGACTTGCCGGCAGGCGCGGATGCGGCAACGGCTGCCCTGAACCTGTCTCAATCAGGTGATCTTGTGGAGGCTGCGGCGAACCTGTTCACCTACCTGCGCCGCCTCGACGCCTCCGGCGCGGCCACGATCGCTGTCGCGCCGGTTCCTGACACGGGACTGGGTGAAGCCATCAATGACCGCCTTCAGCGGGCCGCTGCGGATCGTTAGATTCAGACGCTCCCCCGAACCCGAACAGGCCGCGGAGAAAACAAGAGCGATTTTTACCGCGTCCTGGAACCGTTACCGCACAAGACCGGTTTAGACCGGGCCAAAAGGAGCGCCCATGAAAAACCGGCCCTTGCCTCAGGAACTGCTGGACTGCCTCGATCAGATCGAGGCCGAGATGCGGTCGATCGGCTACTGGGTCGAGGATCCGCCACGCGAGGGCCGGCCGGACGACCTTGGCTTTGCGGTCTGGTTGCAGGGTGTGTTCCTGCCGAACGCAAGAGCTTCGGTGGAGCAGAATGCACTTCCGGAACGCAGTCAGGTCGGTCTTATGGCACAGCGCGAATTCGATACCACGGGGACCGTCGACAAGGCGCTGACGCTTGTCAGTCTTCTGAACAGGTTCGACGATCTGGTTCAGAAGGCCAACTGACACACCCGCCGGCCACACTGAATCCGATAGCAGTGCCATGAGACTCCGCCAATCCCGGCACATTGTCCAACCTGCGCGAGCCGCCTACACCCAACGCCCATGAAACTCTTCCAGTGCCAATCCTGCGGAAATCCGGTCTATTTCGACAACGTCGCGTGCGAACGCTGCGGTGCGTGGCTCGGATTCCACCCCGAAACCGAGACCCTGATGGCGCTGCGCGACGCCGGAGACAGCGTTTGGCTCCCCGTGCGGGGCGACGGCGCGGCCTACCGGTTTTGCGCCAACGCGACCCACGGCGTCTGCAACTGGCTGGTGCCGGCGGACTCGCCGGGCAGCCTGTGCATCGCCTGCGAACACAATCGTGGCATTCCAGACCTGTCCGTCCCGGAAAACATCACGCTCTGGCGCAAGATCGAGGCACAGAAGCACCGTCTGATCTATTCGCTGATCCGGCTCGGCCTGCGCATCCCGCCAGACACCGGATCGATCCACAGCGGGCTGATCTTCGACTTTCTCGCGGATATCGATCCCGACAATCCGGTGATGACGGGTCACGCGGACGGGCTGATCACGCTCAATATCGCGGAAGCCGACGACGCCGAACGCGAGGCGCGGCGCACCGCGATGGGCGAACCCTACCGGACCCTGCTCGGCCATTTCCGCCACGAGGTCGGCCACTATTACTGGAACGTTCTGGTCCGCGATGCAGATACGCCCGACCGGAACCGGCTCGAAGACTTTCGCGCCCTGTTCGGCGACGAGCGCGAAGACTACGGACAGGCGCTCACCCGCCATTACGAGACCGGTCCGCCGGCGGACTGGCAGCACCGCTTCGTGTCGGCCTATGCCAGCGCACACCCCTGGGAGGATTTCGCCGAAACCTGGGCGCATTACCTCCATATCGTCGATACGCTGGAGACGGCCGGCGCGTTCGGCGTCCAGATCAACCCGACCGAAGTCTACGAGGAAAGCCTGCAGGCGATCGTCTGGTTCGACCCGTACCGGCACGTCGACTTCGATCAGATCCTGAAAGCCTGGTTTCCACTGACCTTCGCGGTCAACAGCCTGAATCGGTCGATGGGACTGCCGGACCTCTACCCCTTCGTGCTCGCCCCGCCGGCTATCCGGAAGCTGGAGTTCATTCACGTGCTGGTGCACGGCCCGAAGCCGTCAGGGTGGACTTGATCGTACGGATGCCGCAATTCTTGCGGCGACCTTAAGAAGAGCCGCCATGACCGACCTCTCCGACGATCTCATTGCCCGCTTCGTGTCGATTGTGGGTAACCCGTATGCGATTACCGATCCCGACGAGATCGCACCACATCTGGTCGAGAGGCGCGACCTTTATCAGGGCGCGTCGCCGCTGATGCTGCGGCCGGGATCGGTGGACGAGGTCTCCGCGATCCTGACGCTTGCCAGCGAGACGGAAACGCCGATCGTGCCGCAGGGCGGCAATACCGGGCTCGTCGGTGCTCAGATCCCCTTCAACGGCGAAGTGATCCTGTCGTTGTCGCGGCTCGACCGGATTCGCGCCGTCGATACCGCCAACGACACGATGACGGTGGAAGCCGGCGTCGTGCTCGACACGATCCACAAGGCCGCAGACGAAGCCGACCGGTTGTTCCCCCTGAGCCTGGGATCGGAAGGCTCGTGCCAGATCGGCGGCAATCTCTCCACCAACGCCGGCGGCACGGCCGTCCTTGCCTACGGCAACACGCGCGAACTGGTGCTCGGACTCGAAGTGGTGCTCGCCGATGGTCGTGTCTGGAACGGCCTCCGGGGTCTGAGGAAGGACAATACCGGCTACGACCTGAAGGACCTGTTCGTCGGCGCCGAAGGCACGCTCGGCGTCATCACGGCGGCGGTGATCAAGCTGTTCCCGAAGCCGCGGGAGACGGCGACCGCCTTCGTCGCCGTCGAAACGCCGGCCGACGCGCTGACGCTGTTCGCAACGGCGCGGGCCCGGGCCGGATCGCAGCTCACCGCCTGCGAGATCCTGCCGCGGATCGGGCTGGAGTTCGTTTTACGCCATGCCGAAGGGACGCGCGATCCGATGGCTCAGCCGCATCCCTGGTACGTGCTGCTCGAACTGTCCTCGCCCCTGAAGGGCGCCGGGATCGAGGGTCTGATGCAGGCGGTCCTGGAGGCGGCGTACGAGGACGGCATCGTGCGTGACGCAGCGGTCGCGGCGTCGTTCGCGCAATCGCTCGATTTCTGGCAGATCCGGCTGTTGCTGTCGGAAGTGCAAAGACTGGAGGGCGGGTCCATCAAGTCGGACGTGTCGGTGCCTGTCGGCAAGGTGCCGGAGATGCTGGAGCGCGGCATCGCGACGGTGCGCGAGATGGTCCCCGGTGTGCGGCCGGTGCCTTTCGGCCATATCGGCGACGGCAACCTGCATTTCAATTTCTCCCAGCCCGAGGACATGGACCGGGAGGCTTTCATGAAAATGTGGGGACCGGTGACCGACGTGATCGACGATATCGTCATGGAGTTCGGCGGCTCGATCTCCGCCGAACACGGTATCGGTTATCAGAAACGCCACTTGATGGAGCACATCAAGCAGCCGCTGGAACTGGAACTGATGCGTGCGATCAAGAAGACGCTCGATCCCAAGGGTATTCTCAATCCCGGCAAGGTCGTGTAGAAGCCCGCGCTTGCTCAAAACCGGGAGGCGCGCCGTGGCTGAACTCGTTATCTCCGAAATCGCCGATGCCGACGAGGGCGCCGTTGCGGCGCTCTGGGCGCGATGCGGGCTGACGCGACCGTGGAACGACCCGGCCGCCGATATCGCTTTCGCCCGCTCGGTCCCGTGCTCGACGATCCTGATCGGGCGGATTGGCGGCGATATCGCCGCAAGTGTCATGGTCGGCCACGATGGCCACCGCGGAACGGTTTATTACCTTTCTGTCGATCCGAGCCGGCAGGGCGAAGGGCTTGGCCGCTGTATGATGGACGCTGCCGAAGCCTGGCTGAAGGATCAGGACGTTTGGAAGTTGAACCTGATGGTGCGGGCGGACAATACGGCGGTCGTCGACTTCTACTCTGCCCTCGGCTATGCGCAGGAAGAGCGCATCAACATGGCAAAGTGGCTCGACCCGTCCAGGAGGCCTGCATAGAAACGGGACTTCAATCAGCCGGCGAGTTGGCCGGACAGCTTGGAATCCATCGGTCGTTCTTCTAGATTTGGACGCCCGTCGCTCATCCGACTCATTACTTCGAGGGGACGCTTCCCAGGACGATCCCGTTCGGGCACCTTTACCGTCGCCCCGGTCGGCAATGGGTCAGACAACGCTGCCTTTTGCCGTCGCGCAACAACTTTCATCCCGGGACACTCCTTCAACGGAACCGCCTGACAGAGATCCCCCGAGCATTCATGAACACCACGTCCGACACACGCGGCCCCACATTTCTGTGCATAGGCCAGCAAAAGGCCGGGACGCGCTGGCTCTATTCCAATTTGCACAAGCAGCCGGACGTCTGGCTGCCGCCGGTCAAGGAAATCCGCCACTTCAGCAAAGGCGGCAAGGACGGCGTGCGGCGCGCATTCGGCTTCCGGTCAGGAATCCGCATGCAGATCGAGCGGTTCAGGAATGGCGCCACCACGTTCGAAAGCGCTGCAGCAAAACGGTTCAGCGACCGGGACGCCGCCTTCATCCCGCTGTGGCTCCGGTATCTCGACGAGGGCCGCACTCATGATCTCTACCGCGACCTCTTCTCGCCGGCCGGCGGCAAGATTACCGGCGAGTTCACGCCGATGTACTGCGGGCTCTCCGAACCCAGGGTCCGCGAGATCCACGACGTCGTGCCGAAGGCGAAGATCGTCTTTCTTGTGCGCGACCCCATCAGCCGGGTCTGGTCGCAGTACAACCACTTCCTGCGCCGACGCAGCGTGACCAAGCGGAACGAATTCGAAGACGTCAACGACGCGATCGAGTTGATGCGCAAGGCGCACTCGCCCGAGCTGTTCGAGGAATTCCTAGGCCTGACATCGCTGAAACGGAAAACGGACGCCGCGCGGACGCAGCGTATATGGCAAGGGTTCTACGGGCCTGAGTGCGTGCACACGGTGAACTTCGACGACATCGTGCAATCGCCGGGCACGGTACTCCGGCAGGTGACGACATTCCTCGGCGGGTCCTACGATCCGTCCGTAAAGCTCGTCCGGAACAACAAGGCCTATGATCCGAAGATCAAGGTCGGGGACGCCGAACGCGCGGTGATCGAAGAGAGGTTCGCCGACGACGCCGCGGCATTCAAGGCCATATTCAAGCTGGGCTGAGGCCGGCTCTCCGTCTCCCCACCTCAGCCGGCCTTCATCGGGAAGATGGCGCAGGTTTCCGTGCCGTGGGCGAGCAGCTTGCCGTTCGCGTCCTTCAGCGTCGCCTCGGACGTGGCGATCGTCCGGCCGCGATGCACCACGACGCCCTCGCAGGTCACCTCTCCCGTTTCCGGCATGATCGGGCGGACGAGGTTCACCTTGAACTCGACCGTCGTGTAGGCCTCGCCGGGCTTCATCGTGGCATGGACCGCGCAGCCGAGCGCCGAATCGAGCAGCGTCGCCGCCCAGCCGCCATGTACCGTGCCGAGCGGGTTCATGTAGTCCTCAGCGGGCACGCCCTTGAAGACGGCGCGGCCCTCGCCGACCTCCGCCAGCAGAAATCCGAGCGTGCGGGCGATCGGTGGCGCCGGGAGTTCCCCGTCTATCATCGCCTGCAGGACGGCGACGCCGTCCATGTCCTTGACCTTTGCCAGCGGCAGCGTGTCGAACGCTCCAATCGCGGCAAGGCGTCTGCGCGTCTCCAGCATGGCCCGTCTCCTTCAGCCCGTCGTCGCGTGTCTGGACATCGTCATTATCTGCATATACAATAAAATATTCGCGGACAAGGCCCTCCTGAACGGTTCGACACGATGACCGACCTCAATTGCACTTTCTACCGGCTGCGGAAGGCGACGCGACGGATCACCGCACTCTACGACGCGGCCCTCGGCAAGACGGGCCTCACGGCGACACAGTTTTCCGTTCTGGCGATGATCGCGACGGCCGGTCCGCGACCGATGTCGGGGCTCGCCGACGCGCTCGGCATGGACGCCTCGACGCTGACGCGGACGCTGAAGCCGCTGATCAAACGCGGCGACGTGGCGATCGCGGCGGGCGAGGACAAGCGGGTGAAGCAGGTGGAACTGACCGACAGCGGCCGGGAGACGGTGGCGCTCGCCCTGCCCCACTGGCGCGCGGCGCAGAAGGCCGTCGCGCAGGAACTGCAAGGCGACATCACGCGGCTTCACGACCTGCTGTCGACAGTATCGCGGATGCCGGAGCCCGATGCGGGCTCCACACCAGAACGGCGCGGCGCGGCGGACTAGTCAGTCTTCTCGCGCGGGCCGATATGAAGGGCGAAGGGGACGCCCTCGTAGGCGAAATCGCCGCGTCCGATCTTATGGACGGCCCGCGTCATCCGACCATCCCGGCCGAGCAGGGCGTCGGCGATCTCCACCAGCTTCGCGTTCGGCGTCGCGGTCGGAGAGGACTGGCGGATCTGCAGGGCCAGCTCTTCCTCGTCCAGCTTCGGATTCAGCGCGCAGGCGCCGATGAAGGCAGCCGCCGTCGACCGGGACACACCGGCAAAGCAGTGGACGACCATCGGCTGCTCGCGCTCCCAGGCTTCGACGAACGCCAGGTAGTCCTCGACGTGCTTCTGCGAAGGCAGCGTCATGCCGTCCATCGCCGTGGTGATGTCGTTCATCGCCAAAAACAGATGCCGGTCCGGTGCGATCGTCGCGGGGCGGCGCACCTCGGTCCCCTCGTTGATCAGCGTCACCAGATGGCTCGCGCCGCTCTGGTCGACGATCTCCGCAATCTTTGCAAGGGAACAGACGTGAATGGCCGGCATGGGCTGATCTTCGGTTGGGATTTCGGGACGAACCTTATATGGGCGGAGTCGGACCGGGTTTCCACCCGCACGGGCAGCGCCCGACGGGCCTATCCCTGCAATTCCTCGAACCTCTCGAGGAACCGCTTCTCGGCCTTCTCAACGGATTGCGCCTCGAGCCTGAACAGGGCGTCGAGCTTCTCGCCGCCGATCTTTCCCGGCCGGCCGAAATACCTCGTCGCCTCGGTGTGGCTGAATCCGGCAAGTTGCGTCGCCTCCAGAAAGGCCGAACAAATGTCGGCACGCTTGATCAGTTTCTTCACCGTCGCCGGCAAGTCCGGCGGCAGGCCGAAACGCAGATGCACCGCCGCCTGGATCCGGCCTTCTACATCCTTGTAGCCACCGCCCATCACAGCCTTGAACGGGCTGATCATGTCGCCGATCACATATTCAGGCGCATCGTGCAGCAGGGCCGCCAGCCGCCACTGGCGCGCGACGGTCGGATCGAGCCGACCGACGAGATCCTCCACCAGCAGACTATGCTCGGCGACCGAAAAGGCGTGCTTGCCGACTGTCTGCCCATTCCACCGGGCAACACGGGCGAGCCCCAGCGCAATATCCTCGATTTCGACGTCCAGCGGCGAGGGATCGAGCAGGTCGAGTCGGCGTCCCGACAGCATGCGCTGCCAGGCGCGCGCGGCATCATGCGGTGTGCTCATTCGGCGTCCGTCGTCTCACCGGCCGGCCAGTCAAAGGTCGCCCAGCCGGGTTTCACCGGAACGAGTGTCGCCGCACCGGACGTCACGCGGTCTCCGGCTTCGACGGCTTTCGCGACGCGATCGAGACGCAGCAGGGCGATGCCGCGCCCACTGGCCGACGACCCCATGGTGCCGACCTGCTTGCCGCCCGCCTCGACCGGCGTGCCGACCCCGGCCGTCCCGTCGAGCGTCACCGGCACGAAGCGGCTGCGCGCCGTGCCGCGATGCTGCATCCGCGACACGACTTCCTGGCCGACATAGCAGCCCTTGGAGAAGTCGACGCCGCCAAGCTGGTCGAGATCGGCCTCGTGCGGAAAGACTGCGCCGCTTTGATAGTCCTTGCCGAGTTCGGCAACGCCGAGCCCGATGCGATGGGCCTCGTAGGCGGCCTCATCCGCCGCTTCGAACTTGCCGAGGATCCCGGCCGAACAGGCCTCCGGCACGATCGCCCGCCAGCCGAGCGCCGGCAGCCGCGGGTCGGTATAGACGCCTTCGAAATCGGGCGCTGTGGTGTCGGCGTCGCCCGTGTCGGCCCACAAGGCCAGCACGTCGAGATCCGGAAGGGGCGCCAGATCCACCTTGGCCCGCAGCTTGTAGAATGTCAGGCGCTTGACGAGCTCGTCCACGCTGTCCGCAGGGCACTCGATCAGGAAGCGCGCGCCCGTCGCATGCACGACGATGAATTCGAAGAGGATCTTGCCCTGCGGCGTCAGCAGCGCGGCATTCCGCGCAGCGCCGTCGTCGAGCCCCGCGATGTCGCTCGTCACAAGGTCTTGCAGGAAAGTCGGCGCATCGGCCCCGGAAACGCCAATCACCGCCCTTCCCGTCAGGCGTGCCGCCTTCACATTCGCCATCGGTCTCGTATCCCTTGCAGTCGTCCCACCGGAACGGTAGTTCGAAGGACGTAGGTATGGCCCCCTGCCGGTCGAGGCAAGCGTGCCACCGACCACAACATCAGGCAGGCAGCGGATGAGCACCACATACGATCTGATCCTCAGGGGCGGAACCGTCGTCAACCAGGACGGCACGGGCATCCGCGATGTGGCGGTGAGCCAAGGCAAGATCGCGGCACTCGGCACAATCGACGCCGCGGCGGGCGGCGAGGTGATCGACTGCACCGGGCTCACCATCCTGCCCGGCGTCATCGACACGCAGGTCCATTTCCGCGAGCCGGGCGCCGAACACAAGGAAGACCTGGAATCCGGCTCGCGCGCCGCGGTCATGGGCGGTGTCACCGGCGTCTTCGAGATGCCCAACACAAACCCGCAGACGACCAGTGCCGGTGCCCTGGAGGACAAGCTCGCCCGCGCGAAGAACCGGATGCATTGCGAGCACGCCTTCTTCATGGGCGGCACGCACGAAAACGCGAAGGAACTCGGGCATCTCGAAATGCTGCCCGGCTGCGCGGGGGTCAAGGTGTTCGTCGGGTCGTCCACGGGAACGCTGCTGGTCGAAGACGACGAGGGCGTCGACCTGGTGCTGCGGCATATCCGCCGGCGCGCCGCTTTCCACGCCGAGGACGAACCGCGGCTACGCGAACGCGAAGCCCTGCGCGAGCCGGACAATCCCGCCTCCCACCCGGTGTGGCGCGACGAGACGGCGGCGATCTTGGCGACGCAGCGGCTGCTCAAGCTTGCCCGCAATGCCGGGCGGCGCATCCACATCCTGCATGTTTCCACGGCCGAGGAGATGGTGCTGCTCGCCCAGCACAAGGATGTCGCCAGCGTCGAGGTGACGCCGCATCACCTGACACTCTCCGCCGACGACTACGCGCGGCTCGGCACCAAGCTGCAGATGAACCCGCCGGTGCGCGCCGCCCATCACCGCGACGGTATCTGGGCCGGCGTCGCCAACGGTACGGCCGACATCCTCGGCTCCGACCACGCGCCGCATACGCTGGAGGAGAAGGCCGCTCCCTATCCGCAGTCGCCCTCGGGCATGGCCGGCGTGCAGACGCTGGTTCCCGTGATGCTGGATCACGTGAACGCCGGGCGCATGACGCTGGAACGCTTTGTCGACATGACCAGCGCGGGTCCGGCGCGGCTGTTTCAGATCGCGGGCAAAGGCCGGATCGCGGTCGGCTACGACGCCGACTTCACGATCGTCGACATGAAGCGGACGACGGAGATCACGGACAAGTGGATCGCCTCGCGCTGCGGGTGGACGCCCTATGCCGGCATGTCAGTGTCGGCCTGGCCGGTCGGCACGATCATCCGCGGCGAGCGGGTGATGTGGGAAGATGAACTCGTCACCCCGTCCATCGGCGAACCGATCCGATTCCTCGAGACATTGCCGAGCAGCTAGGGCCGATGACCGTCGTCCTGCGCCCCGCGACCCCATCGGACATCGACGCCCTGCTGCGGCTGATTGATGATCTGAACGCGCATGTCGGCGCGGCCACGGGAAAGATGACCCGCGAGGCTCTGCTGCGCGACGCGTTCGGCGACGATCCGAAGTTCGAGATCGCTGCGGCCAAAGTGGACGGCGCCGTAGCGGGCTACGCGGCGTGGTGCGATGCCTATGAGACCGAGCACGCGATGGCCGGGCTCTACATGATCGACCTCTATGTCGATGAGCCTTATCGCCGGCACGGCGTGGCGCGAAAGCTGGTCGCCCACGTCGCCGCGGCCGGCCGCAATCGAGGGCGCGGCTTCGTCTGGTGGACGGCCGTACCGGATAACGCGGAGGCCGCCGCCTTTTACGAGAAACTTGGGACACACAGCGAGCCGATGATCGCACACGCCCTGTTCGGCGAGCGGTTCGATACGCTCGCCGACGAGGTCGGGTGAAGGACTGCGGCGACGTCCGCGCGCCTTAATCCCCGGCCACGAAGAAGTGCCAGGTGCCGTCCGGGCCAATACCGAGGCGGTAGAAGATGTAGGCGCCGAAATCCTCCATGCCTTTGCGATCGTGCGGCGTGATCAGCTTGTAGAGCTCGACCTCCTGCGACGGTGTGAGGCCGTCCAGCGGCAGGCCATAGAAATAGGGCCACACATACATTTCCTGCGCGGTGCCCGCGTCGAGATGGACGTACCCGGAATCGAGGATCTCGATCATGATCGCGAGGATCTCGCGGCCGTCGGGATCGCCGGAGACCGTCTTCCAGAACGCGATCGGGTCGAGTTCGTCGCCGAAGGAGAAGGTCGGCGGCATCTCGTTCGCCTCTAGCACCATGCGCATGCGCTCGATTTCGCCGCTCTGCGCCGCGGCGATAATCTGCTCGCGCGTTCGCGCCACCGGCTTCGGCAACAGGGACAGGTCGTACTGCACCTGCGGAAGCGCCCCCTCCGGTGCGATGCCCTCGCTGGCCGGTTCGCCATTCTCGTCGACCGGCGCGACCTGGATGGTCTCGGTCTTCACCGTGTTGACGGCAAGGCCCGGGCCGGCGGCGAGAAAAGCCAGAACCGCAGTGGCGGCGAAAAACGTGATGTTTATCTTCATCAGGTCATGATCGTTCGGTGGAACTGACGGTCAAGTCCGGATTTCTACCCTTCGACAACGGCCGTGTTGTGACGACCGGACGGTCTGGAGAGTTGTGAGCGCGGCGACGACGTCCTAAGAACGAGTAGCGGTCGGCAGGAACAGCGCGCGCCGCGGTTCGGGGGATATGCATACACTACTGGTCATTCCGGTCGGATTGCTGATTGGCATCGTCGTCTCGGCGCCGGTCGGTCCCGTCAACATCATCTGCATCGGCCGCGCCCTGCGCTACGGTTTCGTTCCTGCCGTCTACGCCGGCGTCGGCGCGGCGGTGGGCGACGGGCTGCTGGCGCTGGTGTCCGCCTTCGGCATATCCGCCGCCTCAGAGGCCGTTGCGCACCACAGCGGCGTCATCAAGTTCGTCGGCGGACTGATCCTCGTCGCATTCGGGCTTCGCGTGATGCTGTCGACACCGCACGGCTCTCCGCGCGCCGATGCCCATATGGCCGATACCGTCACGCGCATCATCCCCGCGACATTTCTGATCACGATCACCAATCCCGGCGCGCTGCTCGGCTTCCTGGCGATTTTCGGCGGCATGGTCGGCAACCGCCTGCTGCCGGAAGGCGACTACGCGGCCGCCGGGCTCATTGTGCTGTCGGTCGCCGGCGGCGCCCTGCTGTGGTGGGTCGGCCTTGCGGCCTTCGTCACCCGCATCCGCCACCTCATCAGCGACCGGACACTGAGGTGGATCAACGTGGTGTCGGGCGTCCTGCTCGCCGGCTTCGGGCTTCTGCTGGTCGTCCGTGTCGGGCTGAGGTGGGCCGGGCTGCTTTGACAGGCCGACGCTACTGGCCGTAACGCGTTGCGATGCGCTGGGCGATGTCGGCGCCCTCGGCCATGTAGTTATCGATCACCCAGACCGCCGTTTCCGTGCAGGAATGATAGGTCTGCTCGAAACCGCGATAGCCGCGGTTGAAGCTGTCGACCAGCTTAGAGCGCCGATCCGGCGACGGGTTTTCCGCGTCGATGAGCTGCTGCATCATCGAGCGCCAGGTCTGGCCCTCGTCGGCGCCGCAGAGCTGGCGCAGGTAATGCACGGCGCCGAGGATCTCGGCCAGCCGGTGCATTTCCTTGTCGTAGGGCGGCGCGGTCGGCAGGGTCTGGGCCACCGCCACAGCCGGCATCAACATGACAGCGCCGGCCACGGCGGCCGAAGCCGCGCGACAGCGCAGGATGCCAACGAGACGCCAAAAAATGCGTTTGCCCATGCCCCTATCTAGTCGGCTCCGGCGACGATCTCAATCGAAAGGGCGATGACGTTCCGCAAAAGGTGAACGCCGGGGTGCCCCGCCGCTGCCAACCCGTACTATCCGGCAGCCGCGAGCCGCGCCGCCTTGGCGATCACGGCGTCGGTGCCTTCCGTCAGTTCGAAGCTGCTCAGCGCACTGGGGTCTACCCAGGCCAGTTCCGAGACCTCGTCGTTTGGCTCGCCGTCTCCAGCGATCCAGCGCGCGGCGAAGGACAGGATGACGTAATGGCGGCGGACGGAGCCATCGTCATCGGTGAGAATCACCTCGATGACGTCGGCGACACCGCCAATATCGGCGGAGACGCCGGTTTCCTCCAGCACCTCGCGTGCGGCGGCGTCGGCCATGGTCTCGCCGGCCTCTACCAGCCCGCCGGGCAGGCTCCAGAGACCGTCGAGGGGCGGCCGGGCGCGGCGCGCCAGCAGCACCTTTCCATCGCGAAAGACACTGGCCGAGACACTCAGCAGCGGTAAATCCGGATATGAGCGGGGATCGGAATCGGCGGGAATCGTCATTTCCGCGACCTTACCACGCATCATTATCTGTTGATGCCGGCCATTGGTTTATGCTTCCGAAACCATAAAGCACTTTCGGCGGATTTTATCGACCAAGGAGGTACCGATGTGCGGCCGCTACAGCCTGACCCTGCCGCCGCAGGAGGTGCGTGCCTTTTTCGGCTTTCCCGAACAGCCCAATTATCCGCCGCGCTACAACATCGCGCCGACCCAGCCGATCGCCGTCGTCCGCCTCGTCAACGGCACGCGATCGTTTGCCCTGATGCGCTGGGGGCTGTGGCCGTCATGGCTGAAGGACCCGAAGGATTTTCCCACCCTGATCAACGCGCGCGGCGACACGGTGGCGACGAAACCGGCATTTCGCGGCGCCATGCGGCACCGGCGCTGCCTGATCCCGGCGGACGGATTTTACGAGTGGCAGAAAACCGACAAGGGCCGGAAGGTGCCGCATCTGATCCGCCGGCCGGACCGGGGACCGTTCGCCTTCGCAGGCCTGTGGGAAACCTGGCTTGGCGCCGATGGCAGCGAGATCGACACGGCCGCCATCGTCACGACGGACGCCAACGAGACGCTGATGCCGCTGCACAACCGCATGCCGGTGGTGGTGCGGCCCGGCGACTTCGACCGCTGGTTGGACGCGGCCGACAACAGACCGGCCGACGTCGCCGACATCATCCGGCCGGCCCCGGAGGACTTTTTCGAGGCCTTTCCGATCTCGACGCGCGTCAATTCGGTCGCCAACGACGACGCCGATATCCAGACGCCGCTGGCCGAGGACACGACGCCCCCGGCGGAAAAACGCGAACCGGCGCCGAAAAAGAAGAAGAAGGACGACGGCGGCGGGCAGATGAGCCTGCTGTAGGTGCGGGCCGGATTGTCATGCCCGGGTCAAACCCGGCCATGACACGATTCCGGTGCCCTACCCCGCGACGTCCACCACGACGCGGCCGCGGATCTTGCCGGCGATGATGTCGGCTGCCGCCTGCTGCACGCCGCCGAGACCGACGGTCGTGGTCATGGCGGCAAGCTTCGCATGATCGAGATCGCGGACGAGGCGCGAGTAGGCCTCGATGCGCAGCGCCTTGGGCGCCATCACGGAATCGATGCCGATCAGGCTGACCCCGCGCAGGATGAACGGAGCGACCGACGTGGGCAGGTCCATACCGCCGGCGAGACCGCAGGCGGCGACAGCGCCGCCGTATTTCGTCATCGACAGAACGTTGGCGAGGGTCTTGGAGCCGACCGCATCGACGCCGCCGGCGAAGCGTTCCTTGCCGAGCGGACGCGGATCGCCCGAAAGCTCGTCGCGCGGGATGATCTCGGAGGCGCCGAGGCCCTTCAGATAGTCCGCCTCCTCCGGACGGCCGGTCGAGGCGATGACCTCGTAGCCGAGCTTCGCCAGGATCGACACGGCGACGGAGCCGACGCCGCCCGCGGCGCCGGTGACGACGACCGGCCCCTTGTCCGGCGTCACGTCCTGGCGCTCGAGCGCAAGGACACAGAGCATCGCGGTGTAGCCGGCCGTGCCGATCGACATGGCCTCCACTTCCGTCAGGCCCTCGGGCATCTGGATCAGCCAGTCGCTCTTGACCCGCGCCTTGCCCGCAAAGCCGCCGTAATGCGTCTCGCCGACGCCCCAGCCGTTGAGGATGACCTTCTCGCCGGGCCGGAACTCGGGGCTCTCGGAACTATCGACCGTGCCGACGAAGTCGATGCCCGGAATCATCGGCCAACGCCGAACAACGGGCGCCTTTCCGGTGATGGCGAGGCCATCCTTGTAGTTGACGGTGGAGTGGCTGACGGAGACGACGACGTCGCCCTCCATCAGATCGTCGATGCCGAGCTCGACCTGCTCGACCTTCTGCCCCTTCTCGCCTTCCTTCGAAACGAGGATCGCCGGAAACCTGTCTGACATCGCGCTACTCCCTGTCTGTCGTTAGCGCCTGAGTAGCGCGGCGAAGACATGGGAGCAAGAACGCGTTTGACCCGCCCCCCGGTCGGTCGGCCCGGGTCCTAACTTCGCCTATCGGAACGTTACGCCCGTGAAGCGGCGGGCACCGTCATCGCAGGCATCGTCGTTGTCGCTGAAAATCGAGATCTTCGCCCCCGCGTCATCCGCGACGATGGCCTCGGCGCGGAAATCCTTGTTGTCGTCCAGGAAGCTGTTGATCTCTTCGATCGGTTCAACGCTGTTTTCCGCAAGCGACCACCACCATGCCGTAAATCCCTCCCCATCGTCAGACGGGCCGGATAGCAGCAAATAGCCGTTCTTCGCCGGCACGTACTCGATGCTCCGGATGCCGTTGCCCAACAGGTCGACAGGCGGAAGCATCTGGAGGTTCGGCCGCGCGCCGGCCGACAACACTGCCTGCGGATTAACGAACAGGACGACCGGCGCCTTCTTGCCGATCAAGGGATTGCGGAAACCGAGCAGAAGGCCGGTTCCGTCCGCCGTAACCGACATGCCTTCAATGTTGAGGCCCATTGCTCCGGGGGCGAGGCTCTCGTCCTCTTCCGCCACGCCGATCGCATCCATAAGCGCGTCGCTAAGTCCGGAGAGATCGTTCCTGAGATTGCGGTAGCTGGATGGCTGAGGCAGAAGTCGCACGACACCGCCGTCGACATATGCCGTGATCGCGAACAGATTTGACCGCGATGGCCTGATCTTCCCCTTCCTGCCCGACCGGCTGTGCGACCCGACGAAGTAGATCGAATTGCCGAGCCTGGTTCCGCCTTCAAGATCGATCTTGTCGTTTTCCTCACTGGCATCGAGACCGAGTAGGTCGTTGAGATCCAGGTCGGATTTCTCGGCATGCCGCCCAGTGGTCGCCTCGTAGACGCGCAACCTGTTGTCGTTGTCGTCCGCGACGATGAACCAGCGGTCCACGGTTCCCTCGGGAAAGGAGACCACGGCGGATGGCTCGCAGGCCCCCTCGAAGGTGACGATTTTGCCGGCTTCCAGCGAAGCGGCCTCTCCGGTAGTCAGGCCGAGCAGGATCGCCGCCGCCAGCGCATGGATTGCGCGCATGGATTCCTCCCGAAGTCTGGTCTTGGCACCGGCATGGGAGTCCGGACGTGGAGCGCCACGAAACGCAAAGTCGCATGCCGGATCAGCCATGCAACCATAGAGATAGTATACTGAAATTACAATTTTAAGGAACAGGCGGCGCCATTACGCCGCCGGCTGCAGGCGTGCCACCGGTCTGTCGCTGATCGGATAATGCACGATCGCAGCCAGCACGCCTGTGGCGACCGCGAGCCACCAGAACAGATCGTAGTTGCCGTACGCCGCGTAGAACACGCCACCGAGCCAGATGCCGAGGAACGAGCCGACCTGATGGGACAGGAAGACGATTCCGAACAGGGTTCCCATGTATTTCGGGCCGAACATCGTCGCGACGAGGCCAGACGTCGGCGGCACGGTGGACAACCACAGAAGCCCTATCACTGCGGCGAAGATAAGCACGCTCGCCGGCGAGATCGGCAGCAAAATGAAGACGGCGATGGCCAGCGCGCGCAGGGCGTAGATCCAGCACAGGATCGAGCGCTTGTTGATGCGCCCGCCCATCACGCCGGCCGAGTAGGCGCCGATCACGTTGAACAGGCCGATCACCGCAAGCGATAGCGCCCCGTACTCGGCGCCAAGGCCCTTGTCGTCCAGGTAGGCCGGCATGTGGACGGTGATGAAGGCGACCTGGAAGCCACAGACGAAGAAGCCAATGGTCAGCAGCAGGTAGCTGCGGTGCCCGAATGCCTCGCCGAGCGCCTGCCTGATTGTCTGTTCGGACATCTCGACGCGATGTCCGCCGGCGGGCGCGCGCAGCCCCATTGCCAGAACCGGGATAACCAGCAAGATGATCGCGAAGTAATAAAGCGCGTTCTCCCAGCCGTAGTAGGAGATGAACGCCTGGCCGAGCGGCGCGAAGACGAACTGGCCGAGCGAGCCGGACGCCATGCCGATGCCGAAGGCCCAGGACCGGCTTTCGACCGGAAGCAGCTTGCCGAAGGCGGATATCACCAGCGCGAAGGCGGATCCGGCGATGCCCAGACCGATCAGGACACCGGCCGCCAGATTGAGCACCAATGGCGTGTCGGCGCCCGCGGTCAGCGCCAGACCGGCGGCATAGAGCAGCGCGCCGAGCACCATGACGCGCGCCTCGCCCCATTTGTCGGCGACGGCGCCGAACAGAGGCTGGCCTAATCCCCAGACGATGTTCTGGATCGCCAGCGCCAGGGCGAAGACCTCGCGGCTCCAGCCACGATCCTCCGACAATGGCGCCAGGAACAGGCCCATGGCCGAGCGCGGCCCGAACGAGATCATCGAAATCAGCGCGCCGCAAACGACGATAACCGCGAGCCCCACCCAACCGGGACGGCCTTCGGTCTGCCTGGAAACCTGGCTCATCGCTGCCCTCTACACTCTGTTTCCATCGGACCGGTTCAATACCGTCCGGCATGGCGCAGTCGTGCGCCGTAAATATCGGGATACATGAAGGTAGCCCCCTTTCCCGCCGGGCAAAAATGCATTTTCGTAATGGCTGCCATCAGTTTCGCTAAACTTTCTTGTATCTGCAATAACAGCCGCCCGATCGCCAGGGAGACCCGTTTGATGAAATCAGTCGTTGTGCCTCAGATAGCCGAGGCCCTGGCCGCGGCACGCCGGGCCGGCAACCTCTTCGACCCGCCTGCGCCGTGGCCACCGGCCACTATCGACGATGCCGAGGCGATCCAACGCGCGGCAACCGACCTGATGGGAGAACCTGTCGTCGGCTGGAAAATCGGCGCGACCAGCCCGGAGGCGCAGCAGATCATGGGCTGCGATGCCCCGTTCTTCGGGCCTGTTTTCGCTCCTCGGACCTGGGAGAGCGGAGCGACGGTCCCCTTTCCGCCGGGCGTCCTCGGCGTCGAGTGCGAATTCGCCTTCCGGATCGGGGCCGATCAGCCTGCGGGCAAAGCCGACTACGATGCGGAGGCGGTCAGCGCGCTCGTCGCAACGTGCCATCCCGCGCTCGAGATCGTCGGACGGCGGACGCGCGGCGACGGGTTTCCCGGCCACATCGACGCGGTCGCCGATTTCGCTCTCAATGTCGGCTTCGTATACGGGCCGGCGATCGACGGCTGGCGCGCGGTCGATCTGGCCGGCGCCGAAGTTCGCGGTTTCGTCGACGATAACCAGACGAATGCCGGCCACGGCCGAAACGTGCTCGGCCATCCGCTCAACGCGCTCGCCTGGCTCGCCAACGCGCTGGCGGTACGCGGTATGGAGCTGAGGGCCGGGGACTGGGTCTCGACAGGAACGTGCCTCGGCGTCGTCCCGGCCGCGGCGGGAACGCGTGTCCGGGGCGACTACGGCGCGCTCGGGCGGGTCGAGCTGACATTCGCGGGATGAGCCGGACCGGATACGCCGCGCCTTCGCGAACCGCTGCCCGGTGGCAAGGTCCCCTTGCCGAACCGCCACGACTCGCGTCTCCATGGGTATCGAAATCCGGAACGGACAGACCTACGACGATTGCTCAATCGGCAGGACGGTTGACGGGTGATCGTTCGATGGCGTTGCGTATAGGATGACCGGTACGCCCGCGGGACTACGCGCGGCGAGTGTGGCTCATGACGACGGCGCAAGTTGGGGCGATGGCGACGATACCTGCCACTGCGGATCTGGGCGTGACGGACGACGTCGTCATCGTGGGCGGCGGCCTGGCGGGGCTGTTCTGCGCCCTGCAGATGGCGCCGCGCCCGGTGACGATGATCGCCTCGGGGCCGTTCGGGGAACGCGCTGCCTCGGCCTTTGCGGAACGCGATATGGCGGCCCCCTTCGCTTCCGAGGCAATGGCGGAAGAGCATGCCGCCGCGACGGTCGCGGCCGGTGCCGGCATCGCCGAAGCGCGGATCGCCGACGCCATGTGCCGGGAGGCGCCCTCGGCGCTGCGCGCGCTCGAGGCGCATGGCGTTCCGCTGGACGGCACCGACCCCAACGGAAACGGCATCGTACCGCTACTGGCGAACGCCGTGCGCCGGACGCCGTCGATCCGGGTCCTCGAGGACTACTCGGTGGAAGACCTCGTCAAGGACGGCGGCCGGGTGTCCGGGCTGATCGCGCTATCGAAGCGGCAGGATATGGCGGCGCCTGAAATCCGGCTCCGCGCCCGTGCCGTCGTCATCGCCACCGGCGGCGTCGGGGCGCTGTTCGCGGTCACGACAAAATCGCCGTTCGCCTGCGGCGAGGGCCTGGCGATCGCGGCCCGTGCCGGTGCGCTCGTGGCCGATGCCGAATTCGTCCGTTTCCAGCCCGGAGAAGCGGGGGAGCCTGCCGCGCACTTCCATATCGGCGGCGTGCTGACGGACGCGACGGGGCGCACCAGCGTGGACGGCCTGTGGGCGTGCGGCGAGGTGGCGTCGACCGGCGTCCACGGGGCGGACCTCATGACGCCCAACGCATTGCTGGAAGCCCTCGTCTTTGCCTCGCGCGTCGCGCGTGACGTCGCAGCGATCTATCCGTCGGCGGAGCGGATGAGCGCGCCGGAGGTTGTATCGGAATCAGAAGGCCCCGGTCTCTTCGGCGAAAGCGCCGCTGTCGAACGGCTGCGCCGCATCATGAGCGACCACGTCGGCGCAGTCCGCAGCCACGAGGGGCTCGTCACCGCGCTCGACGGGATCGGGCTCTTGGAACGGCAGGGCGGACCGTCGCATGGCTTTCGCAACATGATCACCACCGCCCGACTGATCGCCACCGCGGCGCTGATGCGCACCGAAAGCCGCGGCGCGCATGTCCGGTCGGATTTTCCCGAGGCCGATCCCGCGCAGGCGCGTCGCGCCATCGTAACGTTGCGAACCGTGGAGGCGGAGGCACGGGCGGCTGTCCAGTCTACGGAGCGGCGGTATGCCTGAACGCTCCGACCTGCCGGTGCGGACGATAGCCTCCCCGCCGCCCCGCGGACTCGTGGCCGAGGCCGTCGCGCGAGCGCTCGCCGAGGATCTCGGCCTTGCCGGCGATATCACCACGACGGCGATCGTGCCGCCCGGTGCGATCGCCCGTGCAACGATCGCGACGCGCAAGGCGGGAACGATCGCCGGGCTGGACCTTGCACGCGAGGCTTTCGCGCAGGCCGACCCGCGGATCGCCTTCACGAAGAGTGCCTCAGACGGAGCGGCTGTCGCGGCGGGGGACGGCGTCGCCTTCGTCGAGGGACCGGCACGCGGCATCCTCGAGGGAGAACGCGTGGCGCTCAACTTTCTCTGCCACCTGAGCGGCATCGCCACGATGACGCGGCATTTCGTCGACGCGGTCGCGGGCACGGATGCCGCGATCGTCTGCACCCGCAAGACAACACCGGGCCTGCGAGCCTTCGAGAAGTATGCGGTTACCTGCGGCGGCGGCCGCAATCACCGCTTCGGGTTGTTCGACGCCGTCCTGATCAAGGACAACCATATCGTGGCGGCCGGCGGGATCGCGCCCGCGGTCAGGACGGCCCGCGAGAATGCCGGCCACATGGTGCGCATCGAGGTGGAGGTGACGAGCCTCGCGGAACTCGACGAAGCGCTCGCCGCCGGCGCGCATATCGTCATGCTCGACAACATGGACACGGGGACGATGCGCCAGGCTGTCGTTCGGGTCGGCGGCGACGCTCTGACCGAAGCTTCCGGCGGCATCAATCTCGACACTGTGCGGGCGATCGCCGAGACCGGGGTTGACCTGATTTCGGTCGGCGCCCTGACCCACTCGGCTCCCGTACTCGATCTCGGGCTGGATTTCGACTAGCAGCGACCCTGCGCAAACGAGGAAACGCTTCAATGACCGACCCCAAGACCCTGCTGGCACTTGCCGGCGCAAACCTGTCCCCGGCCCCGCTCTCGCAGGCCGCACTTCTGATCATCGACGCGCAGAACGAGTATGTGGACGGCACGCTGGCGCTACCGGACGTCGGGCCGGCGATCGACGAGATCGCGATACTGCTGAAACGCGCGCGCGCTGCAGGTCGGCCGGTGATCCACGTTCGTCATCTCGGCCAGCCGGGCGGGCTGTTCGATGCCGAGGGACATGCGGGACAGATCGTCGAGGCGCTGACGCCGGTCGAGGGCGAAGCCGTCGTCGGCAAGGGCCTGCCGAACTCTTTCGCCGGGACCGACTTGCTGGATGCCGTCGGCGAGACGGGCGTGAAGCAGTTCGTCGTGGCGGGCTTCATGACGCATATGTGCGTCAGCGCAACGGTGCGCTCCGCCCTCGATCACGGTTATTTCTCGACCGTCGTCGCCAGTGCCTGCGCGACACGAGATCTCCCGTCGGCAACAGGAAGCGGCATCGTTCCGGCAAAGACCCTGCACGAGGCGACGCTGGCGGCGCTTTCCGACCGGTTCGCGGTGATTGCGGCGACAGCCGGCGACGTTCCGGACTGAGGTCTCAGCGCTGTCCCGGCTTCAACTGATAGAAGACGTGCGTTCCGACACGCTCGACCTTGCGGAGATAGCGGCTCCAGCGCGGGTTGACGTAGGTCGCGTGATAGTGCGTCGCCTCGCCGATCTCTTCATCGAAATAGTCGCCTTCGAGCGCCTCTTCGGCCACCTTGACCGCCGTCGACCACGAGCCCTTGTCGCTAATGCGCTCCGGACGGCCGTCGCAGGCAAACGAGAACTGGCAGCGGTTGCGCCATGTCTGGTTCTGGAAGACGACACCGCAGACGGTATCGGGATAGCGGTAGTCGAGCACGCGGTTGAGCACGACCTGTGCGACGGCGCGCTGGCCTTCGACCGATTCGCCGCGCGCCTCGAAGTAAACCGCCGTCGCCAGGCAGTGCCGGGCGCGCTCGAAATCGTCGATATCGACACGGCCGCGCCAGACCTCCTCGAGCGGCGAGGTCAGGAGCGGCTGGAAGGCGACCACATGGTCGAGCCCGATCTTGGGATCGAGCGAGGCGACCATGATCGGCTTGCCGTTCTTCGGCGGCTCGGCCTTCAGGAATGACTGGATGAAGGATTTCTCGGCTGGTTTCGGCGGATCGATAACGAAGCGCGGGACGCGAACCAGGCCGCCGGCGTCGGGATCGACCTTGAAACGCTCGCCGAAGCCGGCGCGGCTCATCATCAGATCGCCCTTGGTTTCGCGGACGACTTCCGGATAACGGAGACCGTTCTTTGCGCCGGTTCCGATCGATCCGGTGACGATGGGCTGCTCGTCATCATTCAGCGCGGTGACGACGACCGTGTCGGACGGCAGGCCGAGCGTCCCCATGGTGATACCGACGGCGCCCTTCTCGGCGATTTCCTCGGAGCGGATCGGCAGGGCGACCTGTGCGGTATGGGTCGAGCCGTAGGGCTGGGCGACCAGCGAGGCCATCCAGCGCGGCGTCTTCGCAGCCTCCATATCCAGAAGCGCGCCCGCATCCTGATAGGCCGCCTGGACGGTCGAGGAGAAAAAGGCTGCAAGTGCTAGAAGATAAGGCGATAACCGCCCGATCCGATGCCCCCGATAAAGCGCTGCGATACGCCGCACGACGCTACTCCGTCTCTGACTCAACGCTACCCGGCCCGGGACCGCGCCGAACGTCGCGCGTGTTCACCCCATCCCGGGCTTGCGGAGACCCCACCGTCCCCGACGAAGCGTAACCTTGAACGGAAAGTCTTTAAGTTCGCTTAACTATGGAAATAAAGAGTTCGCAAGTGTTTCCGTCCCGCTACGGCAAACCGCGGGCCGCGATGCCGTGCCGGGCGCGGATCGGCCCGCGCCCGGCGAAGAACGGGTCGCCTACTTGTCCCGCTCGGCGCCCTCGCCGAGAGCCGCCTGGGCGGCGGCCAGTCGGGCGATCGGCACGCGGTAAGGCGAGCACGATACGTAGTCGAGGCCGACCGTCTCGCAGAACGCGATCGAGGCGGGATCTCCGCCATGCTCGCCGCAGATGCCGAGCTTGATGTCGGGGCGCGTTCCACGGCCGCGTTCCGCTGCGATCTTCACGAGTTCACCGACACCATCCTGATCGAGCGTCACGAAGGGATCGGCATCGAGAATACCTTCCTTCACGTACTCGGCAAGGAACCGCGCGGCATCGTCGCGACTGATGCCGAAGGTCGTCTGGGTCAGGTCGTTGGTACCGAAGGAGAAGAACTCCGCGGTCTCGGCCAGCGCGCCAGCCTGCAGCGCGGCGCGCGGCAGCTCGATCATGGTGCCGATCTGGTAGTGGACGTCCGCGCCCTTCTCCTCCTTGACGGCCTCGGCGACGGCGACGATGCGCGCCTTCAGCATGTCGAGCTCGGCGCGGGTCGCAGCCAGCGGGATCATCACCTCCGGCGTAACCGGGCTGCCGGTACGGGCGCCGGCCTCTACGGCTGCCTCGAAAATGGCGCGGGCCTGCATCTCGTAGATTTCCGGATAGGTGATGCCGAGGCGGCAGCCGCGATGGCCGAGCATCGGATTGAACTCGTGCAGCTCCTGGACCCGGTTGCGCAGCGTCGCGGCATCGGTCCCGAGCGAGGCGGCAACCTCGGCGAGTTCGCCCTCTTCGTGCGGCAGGAATTCATGCAGCGGCGGATCGAGCAGGCGGATCGTCACCGGCAGGCCGGCCATGATTTCGAACAGCTCGACGAAGTCGTTGCGCTGCATCGGCAGGATCTTCGCAAGCGCCGCACGGCGGCCGGCCTCGTCGTCCGCGAGAATCATTTCGCGGACGGCGATGATCCGGCCCTCCTCGAAGAACATGTGCTCGGTGCGGCACAGGCCGATCCCCTCGGCGCCGAACTCGCGTGCGGTGCGGGCGTCGGCCGGCGTCTCGGCGTTGGTGCGCACCTTCATGCGCCGGGACACGTCCGCCCATTCCATGAGATTGGCGAAATCGCCCGACAGTTCCGGCTGCAACATCGCCACGCGGCCCAGCAGTACCTCGCCGGTCGACCCGTCGATTGTGACGACGTCTCCCCGCTTCAGGGTAACGCCACCGGTGGTCAGCGTCCCGCTGGCGTAATCGACCCGCAGCATCCCGGCTCCCGATACGCACGGCTTGCCCATGCCGCGGGCGACGACCGCCGCGTGGCTGGTCATGCCGCCGCGCGTCGTCAGGATGCCTTCCGCAGCGTGCATGCCGTGGATGTCCTCGGGACTGGTCTCGACGCGTACCAGGATGACGGCATGACCGTCGTTCTTCATCGCCTCGGCCTCGTCGGCATCGAAGACGATCTCCCCCTGGGCAGCGCCCGGCGACGCGGGCAGGCCGCGGGCGATGACGTTGCGCTCCGCCTTCGGATCGATGGTGGGATGCAGGAGTTGGTCGAGGGCGAGCGGATCGACGCGCTGGATCGCCTCCTGCCGCGTCACAAGGCCCTCGTTTGCCATGTCGACAGCAATCCTGAGCGCCGCCTTGGCGGTGCGCTTACCGGACCGCGTCTGCAGCATCCAGAGCTTGCCCTGCTCGATCGTGAACTCGACGTCCTGCATGTCGCGGTAGTGCTTCTCGAGCACGCCGCAGATGCGGTTGAACTCGGCGAAGGCCTCCGGCATCACCGCTTCGAGCGACGGCTTGTCGGATCCCGACGCGATACGCGCCTTTTCGGTCAGGTCCTGCGGCGTGCGGATCCCCGCAACGACGTCCTCGCCCTGGGCATTGACGAGGAATTCGCCATAGAGATCGCTCTCGCCGGTGGACGGATTTCGCGTGAAAGCGACACCGGTAGCCGACCGCTCACCCATGTTGCCGAAGACCATCGCCTGCACGTTGACGGCGGTGCCCCAGCTCTCGGGGATCGCATGCAGGCGGCGGTAGGTTATGGCACGCTGGTTCATCCAGGACGAGAAGACGGCGCCGATCGCGCCCCAAAGCTGCTGGTCGGGCGCTTGCGGGAATGGCGAACCGGTCTCCTCCTGAACGCGCGCCTTGAAGCGCACGATGATTTCCTTCCAGTCGTCGGCCGACAGGTCGGTATCCAGGTCGTAGCCGTTCGTATCCTTGTAGATTTCGAGGATCTCCTCGAAATTGTGATGATCGACCTCGAGCACGACGTCCGAGTACATCTGGATGAAGCGGCGATAGGAATCGTAGGCGAAGCGCGCGTCGCCGGCCCGTTCGGCGACGGCTTCGACCGTCTCGTCGTTGAGGCCGAGATTGAGAACCGTATCCATCATGCCCGGCATGGAGGCACGGGCGCCGGAGCGGACGGATACGAGCAGCGGGTCGCCGGCATCGCCGAACTGGCGGCCGACGAGGTCGCCGATCTGCCGCAAGGCGGCGTTCACCTGATCGTTCAGGTCGTCGGGAAACTGCTGTCCGTTCTCGTAATACGCGGTGCAGACCTCGGTGGTGATCGTGAAGCCGGGCGGTACCGGCAGCCCCAGGCTCGACATCTCGGCGAGGTTCGCTCCCTTGCCACCGAGCAACTCACGCATATCCGCAGCGCCCTCGGCCTTGCCGTCGCCGAAGGAATATACCCATTTCACCATCGTATCGCGTCCCTGCATCTTGCCGCGTCGATCCGGGCCGCCGCTCCTGTCGCGCGACCCTTTCCCGGCGGCCTTCCCATCGCGCAAATCCGCGCCGGGATCAATGCTGCAAAGCGAAATGTGTCAATTGGTATCCCCGTTTCGACTGCATCCCGGGGGCTCTGGCTCTTGCGATGCCGCGCATCCGGTGTTTCACTAAGCGCACAAAATGCGCCTTAAGAATCACATCCGCGCGTTTTCCGAAGCCCGATACCTTGTATCGGGGCCGGGGTTTCGGGGCCGGCTCTATCGGGTACCGGAAAGCGGGCGGAGATGGAGACAGCACATGAAAAAGCACTTCGCCCGGGCCTTGCTCGCTTTCGGGGTCGTCAGCGGAGGCCTTTGGACCTCCGCCGGACCGGTCGCGGCCTCAGACGTCTTCGACAGTTCACCGCGCTTTCGCGCCTGCGCCGCCGGGATGATCGGCGGCTTTACCAACGGCCTCGATGAGAGGGCCTGCAAGACCTACTTCAACCTGCCGTCGAACTATCACTTCAGCTGCGCGCGTCGCGTGATACGCGGCTTCGAGTCCAGCGTCGAACGCGCCGCCTGCGTCTCCTTTTTCGAAGACCAGGCAAAAGCCGCGAAGGCAGCCTACGTCCACCGCAAAACGGATTAGCCGCTAGTTGACGATGCCAAGGCCGAGGATACCGATAACGATCAGATAGATCGCAACCACGTAGTTCAGCAGTTTCGGCATGACCAGGACGAGGACTCCGGCGATGATCGCGATGAGCGGCTGCAGGTTGGTGACGGATATTTCCATGAGACGAGTGTTCTCCGGCTGAAATGTGACGAATCACGCTGGGGAACGTGATCCTACACGGTCGCCGGTGACAAGCCGCAGACACGGCGACCTCGGCCGTGACGCATGTGGAAAGAAGCCCAGAGCCCTCTACGGGTCCCGCGCGAGCCGGGCGTCAGCCGCTGATCCTGCTGAAGTCCGCAACCCGGTCCATGGCCGCGCGAATCTGCGAGAGCAGGCGCAGCCTGTTCTCCCGAAGCGCCGGATCGTCGGCGTTCACGGTCACTTCATCGAAGAAGGTATCGACCGGCCCCCGCAGCTTGGCGAGCGCGGTCATGGCGGCGGCGAAATCCTCGCTCCGCACTGCACCCTCGACTTCGGACGCCACCTCCTCGATCACCGTGAACAGCGTCCTCTCCTCGTCCTGCGCGAAGGCTTTCGCGTCCGGATAACCGGTATACGAGCGGTCGTCCTTCTTTTCCTCGATGCGCAGGATATTGGAGGCGCGCCGGTAGGCGGTCAGCAGGCTCGCGCCGTCCTCGGTATCGAGGAAGGCGGCCAGCGCCTCGACGCGGCGGACGATCATCAGGAGATCGTCCTGCGGCTGCCCCGTCGTCTCGCCCAGCCCGAAGACGGCGTCGACGAGGTCGTGCCGCGCGCCGTCCTCGCGAAGCTGGACCTTCAGGCGATCGGCGAAGAAGTCGAGAAGATCGCCGGCCAGGCTGGAGACAACCTCGGCACTGGGTTGATGGTGCCGTTCGATGGCATCGTAGATGGCCTGTTCCGTGTCGCTGCTCAGGCTCAGGTCGCGTGTCGCGACGGCTGCATCGATCTGTTGCTTGAAAGCCTCGTCCGCGCCGCGCTCGGACTCGATACGGAATGCCAGGATCGAGAAAATCGGGCGCAGATGCAGGCGCAAGCCGTTCTCAAGCACGATCCTGATGATGCCCAGGGCCGCGCGGCGCAGCGCGTAGGGATCCTTCGAGCCGGTCGGCTTTTCGTCGATCGCCCAGAAGCCGACGAGCATGTCGAGCTTTTCAGCCAGCGCCACGGCCACGGAGACGGGCGCGGTGGGGACATCGTCGCCAGCGCCGACGGGCTTGTAGTGATCGCGGATCGCGTCGGCGACCTCGACGTCCTCGCCCTGGTCGAGCGCGTAGTAGCGCCCCATGACGCCCTGCAATTCGGGGAACTCGCCGACCATCTCCGTCACGAGGTCGGCCTTGGCGAGACGGGCGGCGCGTTTCGCCTTCTCCTCATCGGCGCCGACAAGCGGGGCGAGTTCCCCCGCCAGCCGGGCGATACGCTCCACGCGTTCGGCCTGAGTGCCAAGCTTCTCGTGAAAGACGATGGAGGCGAGCTTTTCCGCCGCATCCTCCAGCTTCGTCTTGCGGTCGGTGTCGAAGAAGAAGCGGGCATCCGACAGGCGCGCGGCGATGACCCGGCCGTTGCCGTCGACGATCATCTCGCCGCAGTCCTCGGCGACGAGGTTCGACACCATCACATAGTTCGGCGCGAGTTCTCCCGTCTTCGGGTCGCGCACGACGAAGCATTTCTGGTTGGCGCGGATCGTCAACCGGATGACTTCCGGCGGGATCTTCAGGAAGTCCGGATCGAAGTCGCCCATCAGCACGACCGGCCACTCGACGAGGCCCGCCACCTCGGCGACCAGCGCTTCGTCCTCGACGACCTCCAGCCCGCGGGCGAAGGCGAGCGTCTTCGCATCGGTGCGAATGATGTCGCGTCGACGCTCGGGGTCGAGAACGACGAAGGCCTTCTCGAGCTTCTCGACATAGTCGTCGTAGCGCCGCACCTCGAAAGGCTCAGGCGCCATGAAGCGGTGACCCCGCGTGGTCCGCCCGGACCGCAGACCGCCGATTTCGAAGTCGACGACTTCGGTATCCTCTGTTTCCGGGCCGAACACGCACAGAATGGACTGCATCGGCCGCACCCAGCGCAGCGAGCCGGAGCCCCAGCGCATCGATTTCGGCCACGGGAAACCGCGGATCACGTCCGGAACGATCTCGGCGATGATCTCGGTCGCCGGGCATCCGGGCCTGTCGATGACGGCGACGTAGAACTCGCCTTTCTTCGGGTCGCTTTCGACCTTCGCCTCGTCGATGGACGACAGCCCGGCCGCCTTCAGAAAGCCTTCGATCGCCTTGTCTGGCGCGCCGACGCGCGGCCCCTTGCGCTCCTCTCGCGTATCCGGGCTGCGTGGCGGAACTCCGGACAGGTTAAGGGCAAGCCTGCGCGGCGTGGCGAAGGCGCGGGCGGACTCGTAGACCAGCCCTGCCTCGACCAGCGCATCCGTCACGAGCTTGCGCAGATCGTCGGCCGCGCGGGATTGCATGCGCGCGGGGATTTCTTCCGAGAAGAGCTCGAGTAGCAGGTCAGGCATTGCAGCGCGGGTCCGGAATGAGGGGTCGGAATTTCGAAACGTATGCGGGGTCCGCACTTAGCAAGTGTAAACCACGTTGTCATCTCTACAGCCCCAAATGCCGCTACGGCATGTCGATTTGCTTGCAAAGGCTTAACCGTGAGCCGGCTACTTATAGTGCACATAAAAGCAAAAACGATCATGACAGGTTTGGCACCCAATGCATCTCCTACAGAGCCGGAAAGCGCGCAAAGGCACTTGCGTCGGAAGAGACGTCGTCCTGGTCGGCGTGATAGCCATCGTCGTCTCATCGCTGGCGATCTGGTTCAGAGTCTTCGATGTCCTTTACGACAGTCTCGATCATCACGACCATTCCGAACTCGACCAGTTTCTCAGTATCGGATTTATCGCGAGCATCGCGCTGCTGCTGTTTTCCTGGCGCCGCGTGAAAGACCTGAGACGCGAGATCGAGGCACGCACTGCGGCCGAGGAACGCGCGACATATCTGGCCCAGGCAGACGCGCTGACCGGACTGCCCAACCGGCGCCGGCTCGAGCCTGAACTCGAGGCAGCGCTGGCCGGCATGGCGGAGGGTGAACAGCGTGCCTTCATGATCATCGACCTGAACCGCTTCAAACCCGTCAACGATATCTACGGGCACCAGACGGGCGACAAGGTGTTGATCGAGGTCGCGAACCGGATCTCCGGAGCCGTCAACAAGGATTGCATGGCCTTTCGCCTGGGCGGCGACGAATTCGCGGTTCTGAGCGGTCCGTTCGATACGATCGATCATATTACCCGGGCCGCCAGGAGGATCGTGTCGGCGATGACGAAACCGATCGAGATGACCGAGACGACCCTGACGATTGGCGCAGGCATCGGCATCGCCGTCGCACCGGACGACGGGACGTGCCCGGGCGAACTCATGCGCCGGGCCGACATCGCGCTATACCGGGCGAAGAGAAGCCGCGTGAACGGATTCCATTTCTTCGAGCCCGAAATGGACAAAAAACTTCTGCGCCGCTCGCGGCTCGAAGCGGATATGCTGGGGGCAATCAAAGACGGCTCGATCCGTATCTCCTATCAGCCGATCGTGCGGATCGAGGATCGCAAGATCCTCGGCTTCGAGGCGCTCGCGCACTGGACCCATCCCGAGCACGGCGCCGTCTCCGCGAAGGAACTGATCTCGGTCGCCGACGAATGCGGAATGATGCCCCAGTTAAGTCGGCATCTCCTGAAAAACGCGTGCGCCGACGCCGCCCAGTGGCCCTCGGACCTGTTCCTCGCCATCAACGTCACGCGAAGCGACCTGTCCGACCAGTCGATCGCCCTGCGGATCATCAACGCCCTCGGCGAATCCGGGCTGCCGGCCCACCGCCTGGAGATCGAGGTGCCGTCAGGCATATTACTGACGCTCGATCCCGAGGCCAATCGCGTTCTCGAGACCATCCAGGACATTGGCGTCAACCTGACCATCGACAACTTCGGCGCCGGCAGCTACTGGCTCAAACACCTGAAAACACTGCGTTTCGAAAGACTGAAAATAGACCGGAGCTGCGTTGCGAACCTGCCCGATTCCCATCTGGCACGCACAGCCCTGCAGGCGACCCTAACCCTGACCGAGGGGCTCGATATACGCAGCACGGCCAAGGGAGTGGAAGACGACAGGCAGCTCGCGTCGCTTATCTCCGAAGGCTGCTCCGAGGGGCAAGGATACTACTTTGCCCGTCCGGTTTCCGCGGACCGTATCCCGGAGCTGCTGGAGGTTCCACTGGCAGACACCGGGAGCTGAAACGCGCCCGTGACGGTTCGCCGGACGGCCGCTTGTCGGTCAGTCCCGGATTTCACCGCCGCCGCCGGCGGTCGCCAGCCACGCCTCGCCACACCCCTTCGCGAGCTCGCGCACCCGGAGGATATAGCTCTGGCGCTCGGTCACCGAGATCACGCCGCGGGCGTCGAGCAGGTTGAAAACGTGGCTCGCCTTGATGCACTGGTCGTAGGCCGGCTGCGCCATCTTGTGGTGTTTCCGGTCTGCAGTCTCCCACCCCTCATCCAGGTAGGTCCTGCAGGCGGCCTCGGCGTCACGGAAGTGGCGAAACAGCATGTCGGTGTCGGCATATTCGAAATTATGCGTGGAGTATTCCTGCTCGGCCTGCAGGAAGACGTCGCCATACGCGACCTTCTCGTCGCCCTCGCGGCCGTTGAAATTGATGTCCTTGAAGTTGTCGACGCCCTGCACGTACATCGCGAGGCGTTCCAGCCCGTAGGTCAGTTCGCCGGAGACGGGGGCGCAGTCGAAGCCCGCGACCTGCTGGAAATAGGTGAACTGTGAGACCTCCATCCCGTCACACCAGACTTCCCAGCCGAGACCCCAGGCCCCCAATGTCGGGCTTTCCCAGTCGTCCTCGACGAAGCGGATGTCGTGGTTCTTCGGGTCAATGCCGATCTCGTACAGTGAGCCAAGATACAGGTCCTGAAGATCCGGCGGCGACGGCTTCAGGATGACCTGGAACTGGTAATAGTGCTGGTAGCGGTTGGGATTCTCGCCGTAGCGGCCATCCTTGGGACGGCGGGACGGCTGCACGTAGGCCGCATTCCAGTGCCGGGGCCCAAGCGACCGCAGCGTCGTCGCGGGATGGAACGTGCCGGCGCCGACCTCCATGTCGTAGGGCTGCAGGACGACGCATCCATAGGCGGCCCAATAGCGCTGCAGCGCCAGGATCAGGCCCTGAAAGGAGCGTTTGGGGTCGAGCGGATCGGATGTATCTGTCATGGGTCCAGTGGCGCGCTGTTGGTCGGCGCGGACCGTATCGGCGCCCCCGGGACGGGTCAATATTCCAGATAGCCGGACCGGACCGGCCTATGGCTTGCGGTGCGGCGTATAGACTCCGGTCTGCGGATCGCGCTCGAGCCGAACGACGTTCCGGGACTCCCGGTCGGCGGATTCCCTGAGAAGCTTGGCGAATACGCCGCGCATGCGGCCGCGTTCGCGGATCATCCTCCAGGCGGCCCACGCGCCGCCCATAACGAGACCGCCTACGATGAGCGGATGGGGCATTCTCTCTCCTCCCGGGCCGTTCCTACAGCCCGAACCGTGACCACAGCGCACGAGTCTCCACCGCCGATATCAGCTCGTCGGGCAGCGCCGTCACCGGCAAGTCGGCTATCGTCGACGACCGCAGTCGCCGCAGCAGACCGCCGCCCTTCGTGGGGATGACGACGAGCCGTACCTTGTCGCCAAAGCGTTCCTTCATGACGCCCTTCAAGTCACCGAGCCGGTCGGCGAGACCCAGTTCGACGGCCTTCCTGCCCGACCAGAACTCGCCGGAAAACAGCAGCTTGTCGGAGCCGTTAAGGGCTTCTCCACGGCGCGCCTTGACCAGGTCGATGAACATGGCGTGGACGTCTTTCTGCAGCGTCTTCAAGCGCTTGACGTCCTCCGGCTTTTCCGGCTGAAACGGATCGAGCGCCACCTTCCGGTCGCCCGCAGTATAGACGCGCCGGTCGATACCCAGCTTTTCGATCGCCTTGTCAAAGCCGAAAGTGGCGGCAACGACGCCGATCGAGCCGACGATGGAGCTCGGATCGACGACGATCTCGTCACCGGCCGCCGCGATCATGTAGCCGCCGGACGCGCCGACATCCTCGATGAAAACGAAGACCGGCTTGCCGTGCTCCTCGGCAAGATCGCGGATGCGCTTGAAGATCAGATGACTCTGGACCGGCGATCCGCCCGGCGAATTGATCACGATCGCGACCGCGACGGCCCGCTTTATCCGGAATGCCCGCTCCAGCGGCCCTGCGAGACCCGACAGCGACAGGCCGGGACGCAACGGCGTCGCCATCCCGATCGGCCCGGTCAGCCGCAGCACCGGCACCAAGGGATGGCTCTGATGCCAGCTGGCCGGCAGAAGTCCACGCAATTTTTCAAGCAACATCATTGTCCTGTCGTGCCGGATTGACGGCTCCCGCCCTTACAGATGTAGCTCAATCGGCGTTGCTGCAAGGTTAGCGGGACAATTCGAATGCCGTCCCCTGCCGCAAGACCGCATCGACCTCCGGCCGGAATCCGTGTCCTTCGGCGTCGTGAAGAACCAGGCCCGGACAGATCGAGAGAGGGCCGCGCCTGCCCTTTCGGCCCTGCACGACGATCCGGATCGCGGGAGCGCCGGGGCGCGGATGGATCGGCAGAACGATCACCCCCCCGAATCGCCGGCCGAAGGCCGTCAGGACAAGGGGCAACGCCTCGGCCCTGTGGACGAGAGTCAGGCTGCCGCCGGGCTTCAGGGCGGCAACTGCGAAGCGCACCCAGGACTCGAGCTTTTCGTCGGGCGCGACATGCGCGCCGGTTTTTTCCGGAGAGGTACGGCTGGAGGACGGATCGTAGAAAGGCGGATTGGTGACGGCGTGATCGACGGTCTCGGTAAGGCCGCAACGGTCTATCGCGCCCCGCTGCGTAACGTCGACCAGTTCGACGCGGGCACGACCGGCCATGGCGTTGCGGTCGATGTTCCGTCGCGCCAGATCGGCACTTCGGGAATCGGCCTCAACCAGGACCGCCTTCGACCCGGAGGCTCTTTTCAGGGCGCATAATGCCGCGACACCGGCGCCGGCCCCGATATCGAGCAGCGTCTCGCCCGACTTCAGGGGGGCCATCGCGGCGATCAGCACCGCCTCGATGCCGGAACGGTGCCCTTTGCGGGACTGAATGACCGTGAGGGCTCCACCGAGGAAGTCGTCTTCGGTGGTCTCCGGGAGCCCCTCGGAGGCGGCGTCTCCGCCCGGCCCTGACGGTGTCATTTCAGATCGGCTTCGAGGCCGGCATCGACCATCAGCCTGCGGGCTTCGTCGACGCGGTCGCTGTCGACGAGCAGCCGGCGTGGTAACACGCCGAGCGATCCCTCGATCACGGACATGTTCTGGTCGAACACCGCACACGCGATTCCGGCATCCTTCAGCAGGGTTTCCGCGAAGGACAGGAGCACCATGTCATTGGTCCGGAACAGCTCTGTCATGCACCGCCTTTTGGCACGAAGCCCACACTGTGGCAAATAAGGCGCCAAGAGAATCGGTCGCGCCGCAACCTATTGCCGAGCCGGGGCGCGGCTCCTAATGTCCTACCCGAATGAAGCGGGAGCTAAGGAACGCGTGGGAACCGTCGTATCACTCCAGAAATCGACTGGCCAGGTAACGGGCGTCGAGGGCCTTGTGGGCCTCGTCGCCGACGATATGGCACGCGTCAATGAAATGATCCTGTCGAGAACGGGATCCGACGTGAAGCTGATCCCGGAAGTCGCCGCCCACCTGATCGATTCGGGGGGGAAGCGGTTGCGGCCGATGCTGACGCTCGCCGCCGCACAGATGTTCGATTACGCCGGCGAAGGCCATATCAAGCTGGCGGCCAGCGTCGAGTTCATGCACACGGCGACCCTGCTGCACGACGACGTGGTCGACGAAAGCGACATGCGTCGCGGCAAGGCGGCCGCTCGGATGGTGTGGGGCAACGAGGCGAGCGTTCTCGTCGGCGATTTCCTGCTTGGCCAGGCCTTCAAGATGATGGTCGAGGTCGGCTCGATGGCCGCTCTCGACGTTCTGTCGGATGCCGCCACCGTGATCGCGGAGGGCGAGGTGCTGCAGCTCGTCACGGCGCAGAATACGGCGACCAACGAGGACGAGTACCTGGCGGTAATTCGCGCCAAGACGGCAGCCCTGTTCGCGGCGGCTTGCGAGGTCGGCGCCATCGTCGCCGACCGCAGTTCGGACGAACGCGGCGCGCTGCGCTCCTACGGCACCAATCTCGGCCTCGCCTTTCAGCTCGTCGACGATGCGCTCGACTATTCCGGGGCGCAGGCAGACCTCGGCAAGCGGGTCGGCGACGACTTCCGCGACGGCAAGATCACCCTCCCCGTCCTGCTGGCCTACCGGCGCGGCGACGACGAGCAGCGCGCGTTCTGGAAACGCTGCCTGAACGAGCGCAACGGTGACGAGTCGGATCTGGAACGCGCCATCGCCCTGATGGCGACGCACCGTGCGCTGGATGACACGATCGCCCGCGCCCGGCACTACGGCGCAATGGCGCGCGATGCCCTCGAAATCTTCCCCAAAAGCCCGTATCGCGGTGCTCTCACGGATGTCGTAGACTTCTGCGTGAACCGGACGTTCTAGAGCGGCGCCGGCAAAACGCCCTCTTTTCGCCCGAATCCGGCGCGTAGCGTTTCGGTGTGATGACATCGGTGGGACCCGTGTCACGTCACCCGGGTGTCGCTTTTTGCGGCATAATCAAAGCAACATCCCGTACAGAGGCGGACTCCTTCATGAAACCTGCAGTGATCCTCGTCGGCGCAGACAAGGGCGGCGTTGGCAAGACCACCGTTTCCCGCGCGATTCTCGACTATCTCGACGAGCACAACATCCCCACCCGGGCCTTCGATACCGAAACGCCGCGCGGCACCCTGCACCGCTTCCACCCGGACATCACCGAAATCGTCGACGTCACCCACACGAGCGACCAGATGCGCATCCTCGATACCCTCGAGGACTCGGCGGTGAAGGTCAGCCTGATCGACGTGCGCGCCGGCCAGCTCTCCACCACGCTGCGGGCGCTGCGCGATATCGGTTTCCTCGATGCGGCCAAGGAAGGTGAATTCACCTTCATGCTGTTCCACATCCTCGGCTCGTCGATCGCTTCGCTTGACGAGATCGCCGAGACGGCGCCCTTCGCGACGGACGCCCACTACTATCTGGTCAAGAATTACGTGAACGACTCCACCTTCTTCGAATGGGATCCGAAGACCTACAAGGACCATTTCGAGACGGTGAAAAGCGCCACGGACATCACCATCCCGAAGCTCGACGAACTCGCGTACGAGCAGGTCGACCTCGCCGCGGTTCCGTTCGCCACCTTTCGCGACAACAGGACCGCCGACGGCGACCAGGCCAGCTATTCGTTCGTGCTGCGCGGCTATGTCCGCACATGGCTGCGCAACGTGTCCGAGGAACTCGACAGTGCCGGGGTGGTCCAGACGCTCGGCGTCAAGGGCAAGGGCAAGTCCAAGCCGAAGTCCAAGAAATAGCGTGACGACGACAAGAGGGGGCCGGCCGGAGGACTGCTCCGGCCGCGGCGGACGGACTTTCCGTCCTGCCGCCCCGGTGGTTTGCGGGCGTCGCCGATGATGCACCGGACCTACGTCTATATTGTCTGCTCACCGCATCCGCGCGTCGGAACCACGCTGACGGCAAGCCTTCTGACGACCTACTTCCAGGTGACCGGCCGACAGGCCGTGGGGTTCGACACCAACCCCTATGACGGCGACCTCGCGAGGCTCCACCCCCAAACCACGCGTATCGTCGATATCGCGGCGACGCGCGGGCAGATCGAATTGTTCGACAGCCTGGTCGTGGCCGATGAGAAGCCGAAGATCGTCGACCTGTGGCATCCCGCCTACCGGCGCTTCTTCGCGGTGGCCGGAGAGGTCGGCTTCCTCGAGGAGGCGGGGCGCGTCGGCGTCGTACCGATCCTGCTCTACCACGCCGACGCCAGCCAGAAGGCGCTGCAGGCGTGCCACGATCTGGAAGCACTCTGGCCGGATGTCGAGATCGCCATTGTCTCGAACGAAGGCGCGGCGCCTCTCGACCCCGCCCATCCCGGCCACCTGTCCCGGTTTCCTGCAGAGCACGGCTTCCGTATTCCGCCGCTGAGCCCCGAGGCACTTGCCGCGGCGACCGATCCAGACATCCCTCTGAAAGAACTGCTCTGGGATGCACCCGACGACGCGCCACCGCCGGCGGACGGTCTGATCGACTGGGTGGAGGGCATTTTCGCGCAATTCCGGGCGTTCGAACTGCGTCACGCCCTGCAGGAGACGCGATATCTCTGGGGCTGAGGCCTATGCCTCACCAGTCAGCGCCGCCCTCACCCACCAGTCGGGCCGCTCGGCGGACAGTGCCGCGGCAGCGTGCTGCGCGGCGGCGGTATCGGGGTAGATCCCGAAGCAGGTCGCGCCGGAGCCCGACATGCGGGCGAACAGGCATTTCGGGCTCGTGCGAAGCGCATTCAGGACCTGGTTGATCTGCGGGGCAGCCCGCACCGCCGGGGCTTCGAGGTCGTTGACCGTCTGGAACAGGAACGCGAGCACCGCGTCCAGCGTACCGAACCCGGCCGGAACTGGCACGGCCTGCGAGAAACGTCCGTCGAGGCCCGAAAACACGGCGGCCGTGGAGACCGCGACGCCAGGGTTCGCCAACACGAGATTGAGCGACGGAAAGTTAGAAACGGGCGAAATGTCTTCGCCGATACCGACCGCCCTCAGAGGCCGGCTGACGAGACACATCGGGATATCGGCGCCAAGTGTGAGTCCGACCTCTGCCAGACGATCCAATGCAAGGTCCAGGGTCCAGCATCGGTTGAGGGCCCGCAGGGCCGCAGCGGCGTCGGCCGAGCCTCCGCCGATGCCCGAGGCTACCGGAAGCCTCTTTTCGAGCCGTATCCGTGCCCCAGGGGTGTCGGCGGGGACATGCGCCGCCTCGCGCAGCGCCCCGGCGGCTCGCATGACGAGGTTTTGATCAGGATCTCCGAGCGCGTCGGCGAAAGGACCGGCGATCTCCAGCGACAGGTCCTCGGCCGGCGCGACCGAAACCATGTCCGCCACGTCGGCGAAGACGGCAAGCGTATCGATCAGATGGAAGCCGTCCGGGCGGCGTCCGGTCACCGCGAGCGCCAAGTTTATCTTCGCGCACGCGGTTTCGACAATCTCGCTGGCCACGCGACCGGACCGGGCAGGCGGACTAACCGTTGTCGCGGCGCAGCTCGATCTCGGCGCGATCGGGTTTCAGGCCGCTTTCGAGCTTCTCCATGATCTTGGTGAGCACATCCGGGTCGGGATCGAGGTCGCGGGCGTGGCTCCACTGGAACTGCGCCTCCAGCTTGCGGCCCACCTTCCAGTAGGCATCGCCCAGATGATCGTTGATGATCGGATCCTCGGGCTTCAGCTCGACGGCCCGCTCCAGCTCGCGCACGGCGTCGTCGTACTGGCCGAGGCGGTAATGGGCCCAGCCGAGGCTGTCGACGATGTAGCCATCGTTCGGGCGCAGTTCGACGGCGCGGGCGATCATGTCCATCGCCTCGTCGAGATGCAGCCCCTGATCGACCCAGGAGTAGCCCAGGTAGTTCAGGACATGCGGCTGATCGGGATTGAGTTCGAGCGCCTTCTGCAGGTCAAGCTCGGCCAGCGGCCAGCGCTTGGCGCGCTCGTAGCACATGCCGCGGAAGTAGAAGAGCGCCCAGTCGCGCGCCGTCGGTGTTGCGATCCGGTCGATAGCGCGCGTGTAGACGTCGGCAGCCTCGGAAAAGCGCTCGCGGCCCCGAAGGATGTTGCCGAGCGCGATGATTGCCTCGGAATCGTCCGGGTTCTGCTCGATGACCGCGTCGAGGGCTGCGATCGCTTCGTCGGTGCGCTCCAGATCGTCGAGATTGAGCGCGCGATGGATGTCGGCGTTGTTGCGAAGCGGTGAGTCCTTGCTGATCGACCCGTAGACCTCTATCGCCTTTTCGGAGTCGGCGATCTTTTCGTAGTAGTCGGCCAGCGAGAGGATCGCCAGTGGCTTCTGCGGCGACAGGTGCAGGCCGAGCCGCAGGTAGACAGCGGCATATTCCTCGCCGTTCTCGCTGCCGAGCGCCGATCCGATGCCGTACAGCACCTCTGCTGCGCCGTCCTGCGCCGTCTTGACGATAGGCGGCGGCACGCGACCGGCGGCGATCTCCTCGCGCGCGCTGGCGATGAGCGGGTGGTTCGGCACCACGGTCTCGAACTCGTCGAGCACCGCAATCGCCTCGTCCGTGCGACCGACCTTGGCGAGATAGCGCGACCATGCCTGGACGATGCGGATGGCATCGGAATCGGCGTTATAGGCTTCCTCGAAGTAGGCGCCCGCCGCATCGTCGTCGCCGCTGACGGAGGCGATCAGTCCGGAATGATAGGGCTTGAAGACCTTGTACCATTCCGGCCCAGACAGGGATGCGACCGTATCGAGCGACTGCTCGACGTCGCCGACGCCGGCTTCGGCCCAGGCACGCAACAACGTCGACGTCAGTTCGGCGAGCGGCCCGTTGCCGGTCTCGGCGAGACGGCGTTCCGCTTCGGCGTACTGGCGGCCGCGAATCGCGTCGACGGCGAGCGCAAGCTGCGCCAGACGATGGGTCGGATCGAGTTCCGCGATCCGGCCGGCCGTCGCCATCGCCTGCTCCATGTTGCCCGCGATCAGCGACAGGGCGAAGCTGCGGTCGAGAAGCGACAGATTGTCCGGATCGGCTTCCAGCGCGATGGCGTAGAACCGGGACGCGGCCTCCGAATCTCGCAATCCCCCCGCGATCCGACCTGCCAGATAGCTGCCGGCGAGCGAATGCACCTCGATGTCGGCGACCATCTGGTCGGCCTGCGCTTCGGCGCGCGGCGCAGCCGGCGAGAGGAAAGCGACCGCGGCGAGTACCGCGAAAAGCCTGCTCGGCCGGGACAGAACCGCCCGACGCTTCTTGTGATAGCCGTTGATCTTCAAGTCGGTCAGCCCCTCGGGCGTTCACGGCCCTGCGATTTCGAACATTTCAGCCAATTGCACACGATGATGGACGAATTGCGGCGTCCCGGCAACTGGGGCGGAACGCGACCGATTCGACCGTTGCGACCGGCCTTTACATGTTCGGATAGTTCGGCCCGCCGCCGCCTTCCGGCACGGTCCAGTTGATGTTGGCGTTCGGGTCCTTGATGTCGCAGGTCTTGCAGTGGACGCAGTTCTGCGCGTTGATCTGGAAGCGCGGCGCCTCCTCGCCCTCCTCGATCCATTCGTAGACGCCGGCCGGGCAGTAGCGGAAGGATGGCCCGGCGAAGACATCGTGCTCGCTGTTCTTCTGCAGCGCCATGTCCAGCACCTTGAGATGGACCGGCTGATCCTCCTCGTGATTGGTGTTCGACAGGAAGACCGAGGACAGCCGGTCGAAGGACAGCTTCCCGTCCGGCTTGGGATAGTCGATCTTCCTGAAGTTTTCGGCGGGCTTCAGCGTCTCGTAATCGGGCTTGCCGTGGCCCATCGTACCGAACAGCGAGAAGCCGAGCGTGTTGGTCCACATGTCGAGGCCGCCGAGTGCGATTCCGCCGTAGAGGCCGAGCCTGGACCACAGCGGCTTGACGTTGCGGACCTTCTTCAGGTCATCGCCGATCTCCGAGGCGCGCAACGCGCCGTCGAATTCAACGAGTTCGTCGTTGGCGCGGCCGGCCGCCAGCGCCGCCTGGACATGTTCCGCCGCCATCATGCCGGACAGCACGGCGTTATGAGAGCCCTTGATCCGGGGAACGTTGACGAGACCGGCCGAGCAGCCGATCAGCAGGCCGCCGGGGAAGGTGGTCTTCGGAATCGACTGCAGGCCGCCCTCGGTGATGGCGCGGGCCCCGTAGGAGAGCCGCTTGCCGCCCTCGAAGGTCGGCGCGATCGCCGGGTGATGCTTGAAGCGCTGGAATTCCTCGAACGGCGAGAGATACGGGTTCTCGTAGTTCAGGTGGACGACGAAGCCGACAGCGACCTGGTTGTCCTCGAGGTGATAGAGGAACGAGCCGCCCCCCGTCTTCGAATCCAGAGGCCAGCCGAAGGAATGCTGGACGAGGCCCGGCTTGTGCTGTTCCGGGGCGACTTCCCAGAGTTCCTTCAGGCCGATGCCGAACTTCGGGGGCTCGCTGTCGCGGTCCAGGTCGAACTTGTCGATCAGCATCTTGGCCAACGAACCGCGGGCGCCCTCGCCGATCAGCACGTATTTGCCGAGCAGCGCCATGCCGCGCATGTAGCCGTCCTTCGGCTTGCCCTCGCGGTCGACGCCCATGTCGCCGGTCGCGACGCCGATGACCTTGCCATCGTCGTCGTAGAGCACTTCGGCTGCGGCAAAACCCGGATAGATCTCCACGCCGAGTTCCTCCGCCTTCGTTGCCAACCAGCGGCAGACATTGCCCAGCGAGACGATGTAGTTGCCGTGATTGCTCATCAGCGGCGGCATCATGACGTTCGGCAGGCGGATCGAGCCCGAGTGGCCGAGGAACAGGAAGTGATCGTCGGTGACCGGGGTCTTGATCGGCGTGTCTTCCTCGCGCCAGCCGGGCAGCAGGCGGTCGATGCCGACGGGGTCGATGACCGCGCCCGACAGGATGTGCGCGCCGACTTCGGAGCCTTTCTCGAGAACGACGACGGACAGATCGCTGCCGGTTTCGGCCGCGAGCTGCTTCAGGCGGATCGCCGCGGACAGTCCGGCCGGACCGGCGCCGACGATCACGACGTCGAATTCCATGGACTCGCGGTCCGGGAGAGCCTCGCCCTCGACTCCGGTTGCTTCGCTCATACTTCTCCTCCAACTGGCTCCGCCGGGGGATATACCCCGCAACAAGAGCCGACGTGCAATTTTTCGCCCCTTTGGCCTAAAATAGTAGTCCCCTGTCGAGGGCGGCGTTCCCTATCGGAGGATGTGATCTGGCCGGATGGACGCGTATAACCGGTGCAGGATTAGTCGAGGCGGACACGACCGGCAAGGCATAGCGGCCCTGCGAGGTGTTCCGCGGTGTATGAGGCGTCGCAGGTGACGAGCACGGAAACCAGTCGGGAATCGGGCCGCCGCACGGCGGCACGGGCCTTGCTCGCCTGGCAGATGGAGGCCGGCGCGGACGAAGCTATCGGCAACGCGCCTGTCAACCGCCTGGCGCCTCCGCCGGAGAAACCGCAACGGCACGATACACATTCGGAAACGGCCGAACGCCCGGCCGCCGGTCATGCCCCAGTGCATTCCGCCGCACAGCCGACCGAGTCGGCGATGCCCGATCCGGTCATGGCGGCCCGGGCCAGGGCACGCGAGGCGCGGACGCTGGAGGACCTCCATCATATCCTGGAAGGGTTCGAGGGCTGCCCGCTGCGCTTCACGGCGAAGAACCTGTGCTTCGCGGACGGCAACCCGCAGGCGAAGATCATGTTCGTCGGCGAGGCGCCGGGTGCCGACGAGGATATCCAGGGCAAGCCGTTCGTTGGCCGCGCGGGCAAACTTCTCGACAAGATGCTGGCGGCGATCGGGCTCGACCGGTCGTCGGTCTATATCACCAACGTCGTCTACTGGCGCCCGCCGGGAAACCGCAATCCGACGCCGCAGGAGACCCAGGTCTGCCGGCCGTTCATCGAACGCCAGATCGAGATCCTCGATCCCGACATCCTCGTCCTGCTCGGCGGGTCTGCCGCGAAGGAGATGCTGAGCCGGTCGGAGGGCATCCTGAAGATGCGCGGCAAATGGTTCGACTACGACACCGGCAAGCGTACCATCAAGGCGATCGCGACGCTGCATCCCGCCTATCTGTTGCGCCAGCCCGGCCAGAAACGCCTGGCCTGGCGCGATTTTCTGGCGGTGAAGAAAGCGATGGAGCACGAGACGTCCGATTTGCCGGATTGAGACGGCTCAAGGACTCGGACCCCATTGCGAGCGTATTGTCCGGAGACGTTGCCGAACAGGAAGGATGAGCGATGACTGCAGAGAATAGCCCCGATACCGTGCGCGAGGCCGTGGCGGTTTTCCAGAGCACGGACGCATTGCAGGACGCAATCGACGACCTTCTGAGTTCCGGCTTCAACCGGGCGGAACTGAGTTTGCTTGCAGGCGAAAAAGCGGTCGAGGAGAAGCTCCACCACGCCTACCAGAAGGTCCAGGAACTGGAAGACAACCCCGATACGCCGAAGGTCGCCTACGTTTCAACGGAGTCGGTTGGCGATGCGGAAGGGGCGCTTGTCGGTGCCCTCGTCTATGTCGGCGCCGTGGTGGCGGCCGGAGCGGTCGTGGCAACCGGCGGCACCATGGCGGCGGCGCTCGGCGCGGCGGTGATTGCAGGGGGCGGCGGAGGTCTCATCGGCTCCGCCTTTGCGAAGATGATCGGCGAGTCTCATGCCGACTACCTGCAGGGAGAGCTCGATCGCGGTGGTCTGCTCCTCTGGGTCAGAACATGGGACGCGGAGCACGAGGCGCGGGCCGTCCAGATTCTCAAGAAGCACTCCGGTCAGGACGTTCACGTGCATACCCTGCCGGCATAGAATGCCCGGCTGCACGCGCGTGATCCGCAGCGCCATAGAGGGGCCATGTCAAAGAAATCCGAACGCCATTTCATCCCGCTCTCCATTGCCGTGCTTACGGTGTCCGATACCCGGTCTCTTGACGACGACAGATCCGGCGCACTTCTCGCGGACCGGCTGACGAAGGCCGGCCACACGCTCGCCGCCCGCTCCATCGTGATCGACGATGCTCGGGAAATCCGCGAAACCGTCAGGGCCTGGATCGACGAACCGGGAATCGACGTGGTGCTGACCACCGGCGGCACGGGTTTCACCGGCCGGGACGTCACGCCGGAAGCGGTCGAACCGCTGTTCGAAAAGCGCATGGAAGGCTTCGGCGTCGTCTTCCATATGTTGTCGCATGAGAAGATCGGGACCTCGACGATCCAGAGCCGGGCGACGGCGGGTGTCGCAAACGCCACATACATCTTCTGCCTGCCCGGCTCACCCGGCGCCTGCAAGGACGCCTGGGACGGCATCCTCGAGCAGCAGTTCGACTTCCGCCATATGCCCTGCAATTTCGTGGAGATCCTGCCCCGCCTCGACGAGCATCTCCAGCGCACCAAGGGGTAGACCGGATCAGCTCTTGGCAATCCGGCACTAGTTCCGGTAGCGCTTTTTGACCTTGAAGCTGTTCGACCTGACCTTCATCGGTTTCGTGTTCACCGCCTCGAAGGCGGAGGCGGGAACGGCCTTCAGTTCGTTGAGCAGCCCGTCCGGCCAGCGCTTGTCCTGGGTGCCCTGGAAGTACCAGGGAGAGCCGTTGTCGGCGAGGACGAGCCCGTATTTCTTGAACGCCTTCAGGATAGCCCGCGTGTCCTTGCGCAGGCTCTTGTCGATCTTGAAGCTCTTCTTCAGCCGGAAACGGGCGCCCATCGGGGGATAGGCGCGATTATCGACGGATCCGGCGTGATGGCGCGCCGGCCAGACGAACGTCCGGTCGGTCACGTTGGTGGTGAACCGGACCGCGTGCCGGATCTTGCCGCGCTTCACCTCGCCGTAGCTCAGCAATCCCGGCAGGATCGGCAGCCCCGCGGCGTCCGCCGATGTCCAGTCATAGGGGCGCAGCTTGTTACTTTCCAGTTTCCAGGTGGCGCCGCTGCCCGCGGACCATCTGTTGCCATCCTTCACCGTCGCCCAGGTCTCGTAGAGCCGGCAATTGTCCTTGTTGACGACCACCGTGTGGCGGTCTCCATCTTCCCACTGGCCGCCCTCGACCTTCGTATCGTTGCCGAGCGGGTAGCGGACGTTGTCGCTTTCGTCCGCGAAGTCGAACGTCACGCGGACCGTCTTGTGGCCCGAATCGACGATGGTGATCGGAATGCCGTAGGGCACCGATTGGGCGCCATAGGACGGGCCGAAATCGGGATGGAGATCGCGGTCGGGCGACATGTTGCTCATCCACTGCGTCGAGCGCTTGTGGACCTTCAGCCTATCGACCCGGGCCTGCCAGTACCCGTTGTCGGGGAACAGCGGACACTTGGTGCCGGGAACCTTGGCCCCGGCGACCGCGGGACCGGCCTGTCCCAGGGCCATCAGGATCGCGATTCCGGCCGACGCCGCCCACCTGAGTGTCGGCAGTCGTCTTCGGGCAGGCGTATCCTTCATCGCAATCTCCTCCCATTGCGGTGATGCAAGTCGCGACGCGTCGGCCCGGCCCCGACCTGCCGCCGTCTGAAGACCAACCCACGGAATCGGCCAAAATTTGACGCTGCGGGGCGCCTATGTGTCGATATCGTCGGTTTCGGTGAGCGAACTGCGCGTCCACGGCTGCTTGCGCTTGAGGAAATCGTGCAGCGTCTTGCCCGGTTCCGGAACGAAACGGTCTGCCTCGACGTCAAACCCGTCGATCCGGTCGAGCCGGAAGGTGCGGAAATCCTCGCGCAGCTCGCACCAGGCCGCCAACAGCCACACCGGGCCGAAATAGGCCATAGACAGGGGCCGGACCGTGCGCTCCGATAGTTTTCCCGCGACATCGGAATAGCGGAAATGGACCTTCAGGTGATGCCGGATCGCGTGCCGCAGCTCGGCGAGATCGAGCGTCACCGGCTCCATGAAATGCTGCTTCGGCGCCAGCAAAGCCGTGTTCGCCATGTAGTCGCGCAACCGGACGGGGATGACCGCCTCCACCTTGGCGATCACGTCGGATGCCGCCCGGGCGAGTTCGTCATCACCCCAGGACTCGACGATCCGGGCGCCGAGCACCAGCGCCTCGATCTCCTGTTCCTTGAACATCAACGGCGGCATGTCGAAGCCGGCCCTCAGAACGTAGCCGACGCCGGCCTCGCCCTCGATCGGGACGCCGCTTGCCATCAGGTCGCGGATGTCGCGGTAGATGGTCCGCTCGGAGACCTCCAGCGCGTCGCTCAGATCGCGCGCGCGTGTCGTTCCCGGCGCTTTCCGCCGCATGTACTGGATGATCTCGAAAAGCCGGTCCGCCCTGCGCACGGTGTCCCTCGCCGCTTCGCCGCGCCCGTCGCGACGTTCCGGTGGAGAGGCATACGCTATCACTCCTGACACCACCCTGTCAGGAGGGTGTCAGGGCTCCTGACAGAATGCTGTCAGGGGGCTTTCTCCATAGTGCGACTCGACAAAAACGACCGGCGCCACGGCACCTCAAGACGCCCGGCCCGGCAACGGACGATGGAGAGACAAGATGCTGAATTTTCCGGTTATTCCCGCTTCGCAGGCCCACGGTGCCCCGTCCGGCGGCAGCCGCGTGCTGGCGGCAGCCTCGATCCTGGCAACGCTGGCGCTCTCAACGGCCCGGCATCATTACCGCCGGTGGCGGACGGTGCGCGAACTGGGTGCGCTCGACGACCGCACACTGCACGATATCGGGCTCGACCGCTCCGAGATCCATTCAATCACGTGGGCGGGTTCCGCGGAGCAAGCACGCCTGGAACTGCGCCGTTGAGAGGACGCTAGACGCCGGTTGTGCGTGTCAGGGGCGCCGGTGCCGCGGATGAGTGGACCAGTTTCACAGGTGAAACAGACCCATCGGTCATCCCCCCGTCTTGCATGTCGGCCAGGGTCGCCCGGTTCCGTCCGGCCTTCTTGGACTGATAGAGCGCCTGATCGGCGGCGTGCAGCAGCGCGTCGCCGTCGGTGCCATGGCTCGGGAACACGGCGATTCCCGCCGACAGCGTCACCGTCTCGAGCCGTTTGCCGAGATGGAAGACCTCGTGGCGCTCCACCTCCTGGCGGATCGACTCGACCCGGCCGATCGCAACTTCCGCCGGCATTCCTGGATAGACCAACGCAAACTCCTCGCCGCCCAGCCGGCAGGCGATATCCTCGGCCCGGGTCCGCGACTGCAGGATTTCCGCCACGGCACGGAGTACCTCGTCACCCGCATCGTGACCGTGCGTATCGTTGAACCGCTTGAAGTGGTCGATGTCGAACGAGACGATCGTCAGCGGCTCTTCCGACCGGGTGACGCGCTTGAGTTCGCGGCGCAGGGTTTCCTGCAGGTAGCGTCGGTTGAACAGTCCGGTCAACGGATCGCGGATGGCCTGATGCTGCAGGGATTCGCGCAGCCGGATGTTGGCCAGCGCCATCGCCAGGGTCTCAGCGAAATTCATGTAGAAGAAGATCTTCTGCTGCGACGTCAGCGCCTTGCGGACGCGACCGCTTCCGGCGTTTAGGCAGAAGTACAGCACACCCAAAGACTCGCCCTGCGCCATCAGCGGGAGGCATAAATGCCAGTCCCCTGCATCGACATGGGCGTGCGAGCAGGCAATCGTTTCGTCCACGTTGTCGACCATGTGCGGCCGGCCGCAGCGCAGCGCCCAGCAATCGTCGGGAGCGAAGATATCCTCCTTCGCTTCGAGCGCACCCCAGGTCATCGTCGTTTCGAGATGCTCACCGGCGAAACTGGTCAGGTACAGCGCACCCGAGAGTTCCGGCGCAATCGACTGGAGCCGGTTGCGAGCGACCTTGCAGATTTCCTGGATCGACTTGCAGGCCTGAAAGAGTTGCGTGACCTCGCTGAGAATCGCGCCGTCGCTACGCCCTCTCGACAATCGCGCGACCCAGGCCTGCGAGAATTCCGGGATACCGCCGACCTTGGTGCCGCGCGCCCCCATCGAGCTCCATAATCTTGAGTATGAACCAGTCATGGCGGTTTGCCTGCTGCGCCCTTCGGTTGTCGTCAGATCCGCCCCGGCAGCAATGTATACGACCGAGCGTGTTCCCAAATTGACCGGCCATTTGTCTAAGAAACGCCAACTGCCACACCTCAAATTGAGTCGATTTTACGCAGCATTTTCAGACACTTTCGAAAGCCGACGAAACAAAAGAGCCGTCGCTCGTCGGTGCTTGAGGGACCGCTGTCGTCATTCTTGGGGCAAGACGCACCGATATTCCGGCGCTTTCGGCTCCGTCGCTGCCGTGGTCATCACGTTGCCGTGAGAGGCGCCGATCGGGGGCGGTCCGGACGCAAGCGTGCCATATCTATCTTGTCGATCCCGCTCCGGGGGTCGGAAAAGCGGAGGTATTTTTCGATGACAAACCGTTTCGACATTACCCGACGGGGGGCCTTGCTGGCCGGTGCGGGCGCTCTTGCAGCCCCGGCGATAGGCTCTGCGCTGGTGAAACCCGCTCGTGCCGAAGCACCGATGCTCGGCGCCTCGGTACCTGACGTGTACCGCTTCCAACTCGGCGATTTCGAGATCTCGACCATCTCCGACGGCGCCGTCCAGCTCGACGGACCGCATCCGATCTTCGGCAACGACCAGTCGCCTGAGGATGTTCAGGCCTACGCGCAGGAAAACTTCCTGCCGCCGACCCGGATGGAGATTTCCTTCACGCCGGTGGTGGTCAATACCGGCCAGGAACTCGTCGTCTTCGATTCCGGCAACGGTGCGGGGCGCCGGCCGAATGCGGGCAAGTTCGCCTCGATGCTGGAGACGGCTGGCTATTCCGCCGATCAGGTCGATGTGGTGGTGCTGACACACTTCCACCCCGATCACATCGGTGGACTGATGGAAGACGGCAAGCCGCTCTTTCCAAACGCCCGCTACGTGATGCCCGAGGCCGAATACGCGTTCTGGACGTCGCCCGACCGCATGGGCACCAAGGCGGAAGGCGTCGCCAAGCTGACGGACTCGAACGTCAAGCCGCATGCCGAGAAGGCCACGTTCGTCAAGGATGGCGGCGAAGTCACGTCCGGCATCACGGCCGTGGGAGCACCGGGTCACACGCCGGGCCATACCGCCTTCATGATCGAGAGCGGCGGCAAGCCGTTCCTGCTCTGGGGCGACACCACCAATCACTACGTCCTGTCGCTGCAAAAGCCCGACTGGCACGTCGTTTTCGACATGGACAAGGAACAGGCGGCCAAGTCGCGCAAGAAGATCCTGGACATGGTGGCGGCCGACAGGATCCCCGCTACCGGCTATCACATGCCATTCCCCGCGGTCGGCTATGTCGAGAAGTCGGGCACCGGCTATCGCTGGGTACCCGTCAGCTACCAGTTGCGGCTCTGACGCCCTTTCGGGGCGATCCTGACCGGGTCACACCTGGCTCAGGTCGCCCCGTTCAGGCGCCCCCGGCGCCATTTCTTCCAGTCCGTCCTGCGGTCGACGTCGGCAAGCGTCGCCGCGAAGCCGACATCGAGGCTGCGACAGTTCCTCAGGGTGTCCTTCAGGGCCTTGCCGGTGGACCAGCGCACATGGCCGAATATGCGCGGCACGTGCGGGCGGCGCTTCAGCCCGACGAGCCAGAAGCCGCCGTCTCTCGCCTTGCCGAAGACCGCGTCGTTTGCACCCAGGAGCCGAAAGGCCTCCTCGATCCGGGTGCCAGTCAACCCGGGGATATCCGACCCGACGATGACGACGGGACCCGGCGGCATCGCGTCCATGATCCGCTGCATCCTTTCGCCGAGGTCGCCCGCCCCCTGCCCGATGACCGGAATCCGGTCCGGCCAGACAGGTGCTTCGACGGCACCATCCGGCGCGACGGCGAAGACCGTCTGCCAGCGCGGATCTCGGGCTATCGACCGGCCGAGAGCGTCCAGTGTCACCCGGTAGAAACGCGTCGCCTCGGCCACCCCGATCTTCCGGGCGAGCCGGGACTTGACCCGGCCGGCACGGGGCTCTTTCGCCATCACGACCAGCCAGCGCTGCACTGTGGCTATCCGTAGAGTCTGACGAGAACGCGGGGCGGAACGCGCAGGAAATACAGCGTCAGACAGCCGGCATTGCGCATCATGCGGCGAAAATAGCCCTCGCTGCGATAGCGGACCGCGCTGGTGACGGCGCGCGCGCGCAGATAGACGAGTCCGCGTCGCCCGATCCGGCGAACCAGATCGACGTCTTCCATCAGCGGAATGGTCCTGAACCCGCCGAGCTTCTCGTAGTGCCGACGGCAGATAAGCAGCCCCTGATCGCCGTAAGGCAGTGCGAACAGCAGACACCGCATCCGCACCAGAGCCTCCAGCGCGCGCGCACCGAAACCGTAGTCGTCGAGCGCGAACGAAAAAACCGCGGCGCGCCGATCTTCCTCGTTCTTGGCCTCGGTCCGCTCAATGAAGACGCTCACCTCGCGGTGCCAGCCCTCCTCCAGTTCGGTATCGGAATGCAGGAACAGAAGCCAGGGGTGGCGCGCTTTCGCCGCGCCGGCGGCGAGTTGTTCCCCCCTGCCGCGCGGCGCGTGCACAACATCGCAGCCCAGTTCGTCGGCGACCAGCAGCGTTTCGTCGCTCGACCCGCCATCGGCGATGACGACCTGGGACACGACGCCGGCCGCCGCCGCGGGAATCAGCGCGGCCAGCGTACCGATCAGGCCGCGTTCGGAATCGAGGGTCGGGATAACAACCGTCAGCATGGCGACGCGCCTTATATCGCGCGGAACGCCGGGTGCCATCCGCCGTTAGCCTATTTCCGGGGAATTCCGGTTAATGTTCTTGTTATGTTCTCTTTCTGGCGCTATGGTTCGGTTCATGGATGAACACATACCCCTTCCCGACCCGGCGCCGGTGCGACCGGGACCGTCGCCCCGGGCCGATTCGGGCGCGCCCTGCGCGAGTGGCCACGCCGGCATTGCCGGGGACCGCCGGCGCGGCCGCGGCACGGTGTCGAACTGGTCCGGCCGGTTCGAATCGCTGTCGCGGGCGCTGTTCGATGACGGCTGGGGCACGGCGGAAGACCTGCCGCCCTTCAAGACGACCGTGACGGTTGAACATCCGAAGCGGATCATCACCCGCAACGACTCGCCGGACATCGCCTTCGACCGGTCGATCAATCCCTACCGGGGCTGCGAACACGGTTGCGCCTACTGCTTCGCCCGGCCGACGCACGCCTATATGGGTCTGTCGCCGGGCCTCGATTTCGAGAGCAGGCTGTTCGCCAAGCCGAATGCCGCGGAGCTGCTCGAGCGCGAGCTTTCGGATCCGGGGTACACGCCGGAGATGATCGCGATGGGGACGAATACGGATCCCTACCAGCCGATCGAGCGCCAGCAGCGGATCACACGACGGGTTCTGGAAGTTCTCGAGCGTTTCAACCATCCGGTTGGAATCGTGACGAAATCGGCACTCGTCACCCGCGATATCGACATCCTCTCGCGGATGGCCGACCGGGGGCTTGCCAAGGTGGCCGTCTCGATCACGAGCCTCGACCGCAAACTGTCGCGGGCGCTGGAACCGCGGGCTGCGACGCCGACGCGCCGGCTGGAAACCGTCATGCGGCTGGCCGAAGCCGGCATTCCGACCGCCGTGCTGGTGGCACCCGTGATCCCCGCGCTGAACGATTCGGAGATCGAGTCGATCCTGGCCGCCGTTTCCGCGGCCGGGGCGCAGGAGGCCGGCTACATCCTACTGCGGCTGCCGCTCGAAGTGCGCGACCTGTTCATCGAGTGGCTGCGGGAGAACGTTCCCGACCGGGCCGAGCGGGTGATGTCGCTGGTACGCCAGTCGCGCGGCGGCAAGGATTATCAGGCCGAATTCGGCACCCGGATGTCGGGCACCGGACCCGTTGCCTGGACGATCGGCCGCCGGTTCGAACTGGCCGCCGAGCGGCACAAGCTGAACCGGAGCAAGTTCAAGCTCAGGTCCGATCTTTTCAGGCGGCCGCCGAAGCCGGGCGACCAGATGAGCCTGTTCTAGGCACCGCGGCTTGAAGGGAGCATATCGTGGACCAGCGTATCAGCGTCATTACCCTCGGAGTCTCGGATGTCCAGGCCGCCGCGGCGTTCTATGAACGGCTCGGCTGGAAGCGGTCGTCGCAGAGTCAGGACACCGTCGCGTTCTTCGATATCGGCGGCGCGGTGTTCGGCCTGTTCGGCCGGCAGGCGCTGTCGGAGGATATCGGTCTGCCCCCCGATGGAGTCGGTTTCCGGGCCGTTTCCCTCGCTCAGAATGTCGGTTCGACGGAAGCCGTCGACGCCCTGCTGACGGAGGCCGAGGCCGCCGGGGCGACGCTGGTCAAACCGGCGGAGTCGGTCTTCTGGGGCGGCTACTCCGGATACTTCGCCGACCCCGACGGGCACCTGTGGGAAATTGCGCACAATCCGTTCTGGCCGCTCGACGACACCGGCCGGGTGCAGCTTCCCGCCTGAGCCGACAGTCCCCCGACGAGATTTCGCAGGCCGTGGCCGCCCATCACCCAGCGACCTGCGATCCGCCGGCCGGCGAAGCCCCCCTCGCCGGCCGGCCCCCTCCCTTTGACATGCCCTGCCGCGGACCTCTATTCGGGACCTCCTGCAGCGAGGACGGAGTGCCCATGACCGGTCTGCGCGCCTATACCCAAGACGATGCGAGCGCCATTCTGGCGCTCAACAATGCCCATGCGGTCGAAACCTCGCCCTTGACGCCGGAGGGGCTGGCGGCTCTCACCGGCATCGCCTGGCGCGTCCGCGTCTCGCCGGATCACAGTGCCCTGTGCATCGCGCTCGACCAGGACGCGGCCTACGACAATCCGAACTTCGCCTGGTTCGCCGGCCGGCACGACCGCTTCGTCTATGTCGACCGGATCATCGTGGCCGAACGGGCGCGCGGGCGCGGGCTGGCGCGCGGCCTCTACGACGACCTGATGGCGGCGATGCGCGCTACCGGCCACAGTGTGCTGTGCTGCGAGGTGAACGTCGATCCGCCCAATCCCGGCTCCGACCGGTTCCATGCCGCGATGGGGTTCGACGAGGTCGGCCGGGCGCGGCTCGCGGATCGCGGCAAGACGGTGCGCTACCTCGAACGGCGCCTGTGACCTGAGATCGCCCCCAACTTTTTTTCCGATTGTTTTTCGGGCCCGAGTCGCCGAAACCTCGCGGCGATGGGAACGATCGCCGATTTCACACGGGAACAGGCCGTCTTCGCGCGCGGCGCCGACACCGTCGCCGGCGTCGACGAGGCGGGGCGCGGGCCGCTGGCCGGCCCCGTTGTTGCCGCCGCCGTGATCCTCGACCCCGCGCAGATCCCCGAGGGGCTCGCGGATTCGAAAGCCCTCAGCGCGGCACGGCGCGAGGCGCTGTTCGACGAGATCGTCGCCACCGCCACCGTGTCGGCCGCCGCGGTCTCGGCCGCCGTCATCGACCGCATCAACATCCGCCAGGCGACGCTTCTGGCGATGCGCAAGGCCGTCGCCGGCCTCGCCCGGCCGGTACAGCACATCCTCGTCGACGGACGCGACCTGCCGGGCTGCCCCTGCCCCGGCGAAGCGGTGGTGGACGGGGACGCGCTGTGCGTCTCCATCGCCGCGGCGTCCATCATCGCCAAGGTGACGCGCGACCGGATGATGGACCGCCTCGCCACCCTGCATCCCGACTACGGGTTCCAGACCAACAGAGGCTATGGAACCGCCCAGCATCTGGACGCACTGGCCCGGATCGGCCCCTGTCCGATCCACCGGATGACCTTCAAACCACTTTCCCAGGGCGACCTGTTTACCAGTTAAGTGTGTTTTTACCCTGAGCGCCGATGATCCGTTTCATCAGTTGCGTAAAGGTTGAGTAAGTAATGCCTTCAAGCGTACCGAGCCGGGCGTTTCAGACGCCCGGCCCGGCTTTGGCCGGGCCTCTCGACGAGATCCTCATCGGCGATTGCATCGCCAAGCTGGAGTCGCTGCCGCCGAAATCGGTGGACGCGATCTTCGCGGATCCCCCCTACAACCTGCAGCTCGAGGGCGCGCTGCATCGGCCGGACAATTCCAAGGTCGATGCCGTCGACGACGCGTGGGACAAGTTCGCCTCCTTCGAGGCCTACGACGCCTTCACGCGCGCCTGGCTGCTGGCCTGCCGGCGGGTGTTGAAGAAGGACGGCACGATCTGGGTGATCGGCTCCTATCACAACATCTTCCGCGTCGGCACGATCCTGCAGGATCTCGGCTACTGGATGCTGAACGACATCATCTGGCGCAAGACCAACCCGATGCCGAACTTCCGCGGCCGCCGCTTCACCAACGCCCACGAGACGATGATCTGGGCGGCGCGCGACGCCGGCACCAAGGGCTACACGTTCAACTACGAGGCCATGAAGGCCATGAACGACGACGTGCAGATGCGCTCCGACTGGCTGTTGCCGATCTGCACCGGCGGCGAACGGCTGAAGGGCGACGACGGCCGCAAGACGCACCCGACGCAGAAGCCGGAAAGCCTGCTGGCGCGCGTCATCCTGTCGTCGACGACGCCCGGCGACGTGATCCTCGATCCCTTCTTCGGCTCCGGCACCACCGGCGCGGTCGCCAAGCGGCTCGGCCGTCACTTCATCGGCATCGAGCGCGACCGCGACTATGCGAAGGCCGCCCGGGCCCGCATCGACGCCGTCGAACCGCTGTCGGACGAGGCGCTGGCCATGACGAAGCCGAAGCGCTCGGAGCCGCGCGTTCCCTTCGGCACGCTCATCGAGCGCGGCCTGATCCAGCCCGGCGACACGCTGATCGACGCCCGCCGCCGCCACGCCGCGACGGTCCGCGTCGACGGCACGCTGGCGTCCGGCGAGAAATCCGGCTCGATCCACAAGGTCGGCGCGCTGGTGCAGGGCCTGGAGGCCTGCAACGGCTGGACCTTCTGGCATATCGAGCGCGACGGCGCGCTGGAGCCCATCGACGCCCTGCGCCAGATCGTCCGCGCCGAACTCTAGGGCTAGCCCTAGGACCCATTCCTTGGGGCAAACGCCCTGCCGCGTTCTATCGCAGTGCCCCATCGCGCTGCGGTATCGCTCCCCGCGATGTCGCGCGGTTTCCCCTCCTTCGAAGGTCAACCAGCAGCTTCGCGGTCGCGGCAACGACCAGCAGGCACAGGGCGACCTTCGAGACCATCTCCATCGTCCCCTCGATCAGAAGAGCATGGGCCACCGCACCGGCGACGATCACCACCGCAAGGGAAATGTGGCCGAGACGCCAGAGGCGCGGCCGGAGGCGCACCCGCCGGCGCATTGCGGCCAGAAGCGCCGTGGCGAAGACGGCCCACATGGCGATTACCCCCCAGACCGAAAACGGCGTCGGCGAGCGGAACAGCAGCGCGTCGACCACATCCGGCGGGCTTGTGATCCAGAGGCCGGCGACGTGGGCGATAACGGCAGCGGCCAGCGTGCTTCCGACGAGCACATGGATCCGCCGGCTCAGCCGGGGCGGCAGGCCCGGCAGAAAGCCGTCGATCAGCAAAGGCTGTAACAGCAGAAGCCCCATCGCGACGATGCCCGCGAACCCGGCCGCGATATAGACCGGCTGGCGCCAGGCAAGCAGCGGGCTCGTCGCCGCCATGACGACGGGCACGGCGATAGCCAGCGCCACGGCGGCCCAGATCAGGATCGCGCGCAATCGCTGCATCCGCCGAAAACCCGCGCCGTTAACCCGCCGGGTCAGGCCGGCTGCAGGACGAAATGGGCTTCGAGGCTTGTGTCCTTGGAGCTCGACATCACGGGCCTGAGGAAGACGGTCTCGAAGTCGCCGCTGTCATAGGCGAGATGGCCGTGCGCCTGGCCGAAGGCCGGGACGATCTGCGGCATTTCGAGCCGGAATACGCCGTTCTCGTCGGTGAGCGTCGCGCCGTGGCTGTGCCAGTCGCGCTCGTTCCCTTCCGTCGTATGCGCCCAGATCTGGATTCGCTGGCCGGCCAGCGGCGCCCCGTCGCCGGCGCGCCGGACCGTGCCCGACATCCAGAACCCGCCGCCGCCGATCCGCTCCACGATCGGCGCATCGGGGAGATAATTGTTGGCGCCGCCGCGCATCGAGGGCGTCGGGGCAAGCCCGCTTGCCTGCGCGGGAACGACCAATCCAGCGGCACCGGTCGCCATCGCGGCGCCGCCGGTGGCGAGGAGCGTGCGGCGGGAAAGCAGGACGGGAGACATGGTACGGACCTCCAGATGGCCTCGGTGCCGGGCGGACCCGGACACATCGTTTCTCACCACGACCTAGTGTAGCAGAGATCGATTACCAACGAACGGGGGCAATCCCGGGGCAGTCCAGCGTCACAGTTTCGTGAGGGATTGGGGTGGCTGGTCGAGAGGTCCGGTCGCCGCACCGCCGCGCCGTCGCCCCGGCATCACCAGGGCGTCGTGCCGTCCGGCTCGACGAAGAGCCCGCTGTCGTCGCCGCCGAGCGCATAGTGCACGGGAAGCCGCGCGCCCTCTTCGGGCGTCATCGTGCCGTAGCCGGTCAGGTCGGTCTTCACGAATCCCGGACTGACGGAATTGACCTTGATGCCGGTCTCCTTCAGGGCCTCGTGCAACTGGACGGTGAGCATGTTCAGCGCTGCCTTGGAGGCGTTGTAGCCGATGAACTGGTTGGCGTAGTAGGGCGACGTCGGGTCGCCGTTCAGGGTCAGCGATCCCAGCGAACTCGACAGGTTGACGATGCGGCCTTCGGGGGCGGCGCGCAGCAGCGGCAGCATCGCCTGCGTCACCGCCAGCGTGCCGATGAAATTCACCTCCATCACGCGGCGGACCGCCTCCACCGACGCCGTGCCGGGCGCGGCGTCTGCGAAATCGAAGATGCCCGCGTTGTTGACGAGAATGTCGAGGCGACCGTGGGCCGCCTTCAGCTGTGCGGCAGCGGTATCGATGGAGGCGGCATCGTCGAGGTCCAGATGGATGCTTTCGACGTCGAGGCCGTCTTTCGCAAGGTCGGCGACGGCATTGGCGGCACGGCTGTCGTCCCGCGCGCCGATGACGACATGAATGCCGGCCCGGGCGAGCTGACGGGCGATCTCGAGGCCGATCCCCTTGTTGCCCCCGGTGACGAGGGCGATGCGCGATGTGGTCATGGGTCTTTCCTTTCGAAGGGTTCCCCGTCAAAATATGAGGAAACCTTCAGCTTTTGGATTCGCATATGTCGCCAACCACGCCGGCTGCCCTGAAGGCCCGGAAAACGCCGGCCCAGAGCCGCTCGCGCGTCACCGTGGACGCCATATTCGAAGCCACGATTCAGGTTTTGCTGCGGGTGGGAATGAACGGGCTGACGACGACGCTGGTCGCGGAGCGCGCGGGCGTGTCCGTCGGCACCATGTACCAGTACTTCCCGAACAAGCAGGCGCTGGTCTACGCGCTGAACGAACGCTATCTCACCGCGCTTGCCGAGCGGATCGAAGAGACCTGCGCGGCGCAGACGGGCGCCCCGCTCGCCCGGATGGTCGAGGCCCTGATCGAGACCTACTGGCTGGCCAAGACGGAGCGGGCGGAGGTCACGCGCGCCCTCTACCGCTCCGTGGCGGAACTGGACAACGATGCGCTGGTCCATGCCTTCGCGGCACGGGTCGACGCCGCCACGGCGGACATGTTCGCCAGCGCCTCGGACGTCAGGCTGGCCGACGTGCCGGCCACGAACCTGACGCTGGTGACCGTCATCTACGGAACGGTGCGCAACGCCTTCGAACGGGGGCTCGGCCCGGAGGAGGCGGAAGACCTGCGGCGCAATCTGGTCGCGATGTGCCGCGCGTATCTGGCAAGCCTTGCCGCCTGATTCCGTGCCGCGGCCGCGGGGGCCGCTTCATCGCCGTACGGGGAACCGGCGTATTCCCCTCACCCCTTCGCCTTGCGCCCCCGGCGCCGGGCCACCAGCTTCTCCGCATCCGGGCCGTGCAGCGCGCGCAGGGCGTGGGCGGCCGCCTTGCGCATGACGGTCGGCATGCCGACTTCGGGAAGATCCTCGCGATGCACCCAGCGGGTGTCCGCCGGGGCGAAGCTGGTGACGTCGGTCGCGGTAAAGATCGTCAGTTTCAGCCGGAAATGGGTGAAGACGTGCTCCACCTCGCCGGCGATGCGGTTCCAGCGATCCTTGAACGGGGCGTGTTCGCGCGCCTGCGCGGGGTCGATGTCCTCCTTCAGCGGCGTCAGCCAGACGCCTTCCATGCCGCCGAGCAGGCCCTTCGGCGGGCGCCGGGCGATCAGGACGGAGCCGTTGCCGCGCTCGGCCCAGAAGGCGGCGCCGCGCCTGAGCGGCTTGTCCTTCTTCGGCGCCTTCACCGGCAGGGTATCGGCGATGCCGCGTCTGAAGCCGGTACAGTCGTCATTGAGCGGACACAGCGCGCAGACCGGGCCCTTCGGAGTGCAGATCGTCGCGCCGAGATCCATCAGCGCCTGCGCGAAGTCGCCCGGCCGGTCGGCGGGCACCAGATCCAGCGTGCGGGCGCGGATTTCGGCCTTGGCGTCGGGCAGCGGCGTGTCGATGGCATAGAGGCGGGAGACGACGCGCTCGACATTGCCGTCGACGGCGGCGGCGGGCCGGTCGAAAGCGATGGCGGCGATCGCGGCGGCCGTATAGGCGCCGATCCCCGGCAGGGCGCGCAGGCCCTCCTCGGTGTCGGGGAAGGTGCCATCGAGATCGTCGGCGACGGTGCGGGCGCAGGCATGCAGGTTGCGGGCGCGGGCGTAGTAGCCGAGCCCGGCCCAGTCGCTCAGGACATCCTCCAGGGCTGCGTCGGCGAGATCCTCGACGGTCGGCCAGCGGCTGGTGAAGTGCTCGAAATAGGGGCCGACGGCGGCCACCGTCGTCTGCTGCAGCATGATTTCGCTGAGCCAGACGCGGTAGGGATCGGGCGCCTCGCCGGGCAGCGCGCGCCATGGCAGGCGACGCCGGTGGCGGTCGTACCACGACAGCAGCGTGTCGGCGATGGTGTCGGCCCCGGCGGGCCGGACGGACGTGCGGGTTGCGGCCATGGTCGCTGTGGTAAAAGATTCGCCCCGATGTTCTCCATATGTTTTCATCGGGCGCAAGCGATTCCAAGAGATCGATCACAGGCTTTTTGTGAAACCCGATGACCACGCGCAAGCCGATCAGACCCGTAAACGGCCCGGTCCGACTGGACCGGCTGGCGGAATCGTTGCTCGACCCGCTGGTCTCGAAGGCGGGATTCTCGTCGACGCAGATCCTGGCCGCCTGGCCGCAGATCGTCGGGCCGGAGCTGGCGGAGCGCTCGCGCCCGGAAAAGCTGCGCTGGCCGCCGCGCCGCGCGCTGGTCGACGTATCGGGGGACGAGACGGGTGAGCACGATGCCGGCCCCAGATCGCGCGCGGCAAGTGACGGCGCGACGCTGGTGGTCCGGGCGGAGGCCGGCGAGGCGCTGGAGCTGCAATACGCGTCCGACCGGATCGTGGCGCGGATCAACGCGATTTTCGGCTGGAAGGCGGTCTCGCGGCTGACGATCAGGCAGGCGCCTGTGGAAACTTCGGGAGGCCCTGCACGCGGCCCGGCCGACGACGGCGAAGGCGGCGGAAAGCGCCCGGATCCCAGCAATATCAAGGGGCTCGAGGGTGTCGCGGACGCGGATTTGCGGGACTCGCTGGCGCGGCTCGGGGCCCGGATCGAGACCGACGACGACACGAAGGCGTGACAGCATTCGGCCAAGTCTTGCCATAATCGCCCGAAAAAGCATGATCCTGCTGGCATGCGCCGGCCCGGATGCCATATCAGGGGTCACCCTTTCCGGTACCTCGCCTTATCCGGCATTCAGTGCAGGTTCATTCGCGGGTTTACACAGTAAAGGCCGCGCAACAAGGATACGACCATGACCGTGACCCGCAGACAGGTTCTCCGCACCGGCGTCGCCGGAGCCGCTTTCCTGGCCACCCTTTCCCCCGCGACCCGTCTCCTCGCCCAGGAGACGGTGGATATCGCCGCGCTGATGCAGTCCGGCCCGTTGCCGGAAATGGCGCTGGGCGATCCGAACGCGCCGGTGACGATCGTCGAATACGCCTCGATGACGTGCACCCACTGCGCGCATTTCCACGAGGACGTGTTCGAGAAGCTGAAGGAAGAGTACATCGACACCGGCAAGGTGTATTTCGTCTTCCGCGAGTTCCCGCTGGACCCCGTCGCCACCGCCGCCTTCATGCTGGCGCGCTGCGTGCCGGAGGGCCAGTATTTCACCTTCACCGGCGCGATGTTCAAGAACCAGAAGCTCTGGGCGTTCACCGACGATCGCATCGGCGGGCTGACGACGATGGCCAAGCAGGCCGGACTCACACAGGAAAAGTTCGACCAGTGCTTGACGAATCAGGAGCTGCTTGACGGGGTAAATGCCGTGAAACAGCGTGGTCTCGACGAGTTCGGGATCAATTCGACGCCGACCTTCTTCATCAATGGCGAGATCGTCCGTGGGGGGCTGCCGTTCGACAAGCTTGCGGAAAAGATCGACGCGAACCTGCCGAGCTGACGGCACCGCGATCGTGAAGCCGTGCCCCGCGTTGGACCTGACTGCTGACGAGAGACGCCATGGCGTCGCTCCCCTGATCCTTTCGGGGACGGTGGCGCCATGAAGCTCACCCGCCTGCGCATCGTCGGCTTCAAGTCCTTCGTCGACCCCTCGGAAATCCATATCGAACCCGGGCTGACCGGCATCGTCGGCCCGAACGGCTGCGGCAAGTCGAACCTTGTCGAAGCCGTCCGCTGGGTGATGGGCGAGAGCTCGCACAAGAGCCTGCGTGCCGGGGGGATGGACGACGTCATCTTCTCGGGCAGCGCCAACCGCCCGAGCCGCAATTCGGCGGAAGTCGCGCTGATCATCGACAATTCCGACCGCCAGGCGCCGGCGCAGTTCAACGACGCGGACGTGCTGGAAGTGTCGCGGCGGATCGAGCGCGAGGCGGGCTCCGTCTACAAGATCAATGCGAAGGATGCGCGGGCCCGCGACGTGCAACTGCTGTTCGCCGACGCCTCCACCGGCGCCCAGTCGCCGGCGATGGTGCGGCAGGGGCAGATCGGCGAACTGATCTCCGCCAAGCCGCGCGACCGGCGCCGGATCCTCGAGGAAGCCGCCGGCATCGCCGGCCTGCACAGCCGCCGCCACGAGGCGGAGCTCAGGCTGCGCGCGGCGGAGCAGAACCTGGCCCGCCTGGAAGACGTCATCAGCCAGCTCGCCCAGCAGCTCGACGGGCTGAAGCGGCAGGCCCGGCAGGCAGCGCGCTACCGGGCCCTGTCGGCGGAGATCCGCAAGACCGAAGCGATCATCTGGCACCTGCGCCGCGAGGCCGCGCTGGCCGCGATCAAGGAACGCGAGGAGGCCGTCAACGCGGCCGCCCAGACCGCCGCCGGCCTGACGCAGGCAGCCGCGAACGCCGCGACCGCGCGCACCGAGGCCGCCGCCGCCCTGCCCGCCCTGCGCAACAAGGAGGCCGAGGCCGCCGCCCGCCTGCGCCACATCACGGTCAACCGCGACGGCGTGGATCGCGAGAAGAAGCAGGTTCTCGAGCGCCGCGAGGAACTCGGCGGACGGCTGGCACAGATCGGCGCCGACCTCGAACGCGAACAGGCGACCCTCGCCGATACCCGCGAGACGATCGCCCGCCTCGTCGAGGAAGAGACGGAGATCAAGGCGGAAACCGAGAACGCCGGCGCCAATGGCGACGAACTGAAGCGCAAGCTCTCGGCCACCGAGACGGCCCTGCAGGAGGCCGAGGCGCGGCTTGCGGAGGCCACCTCGAACGCCGCCGAACTCGCCGCCCGCCGGCGCCAGTTCGAACGCGCCATCGAGGAGCAGACCGGCCGGATCGCCAGGCTCGAATCGCAGATCGCCGATATCGAGCGCGAGACCGAGGCGCTGACCTCGAACGACGCGACCCGCGAGATCGAGGCCCTGACGCAAGCCGTCGCCGCGGCGCAAACCGCGGCGGATGCCGGCGAGACGGCGACGCTGGAGGCTGAACAGGCGCAGACAGCGGCGCGCGAGGCACTGGAGGCGACCCGCCGTCCGGTGGGCGAAGCCGATCGTGATCTGAAGGGCCTGGAGACGGAACACCAGACGCTGCAGCGCGTACTCGCCGTCGACGACGGCACCCTGTGGCCGCCGCTGATCGACAAGGTAACGGTCGATCCCGGCTACGAGGCGGCGCTGGGCGCGGCGTTCGGGGAGGATCTCGACCATTCGGCGGAGGAAAGCGCCTCGATCCACTGGCGCACGGTGGCGCCCGATGCGGCGGACCCGGCACTGCCCGCGGGCGCCAAGCCGCTCGCCGAGGTGGTCAAGGCGCCCGACGTTCTGGCCCGCGCGATGGGACAGATCGGCGTCGTCGAGCCCGAGGACGGGCCGCGCCTGCAGGCCGCCCTGAAGCCCGGCCAGCGGCTCGTCACGCGCTCCGGCGACCTGTGGCGCTGGGACGGTTTCACCGCCGCCGCCGACGCGCCGACCGCCGCCGCAAAACGGCTCGAGCAGCGCAACCGCATCGCGGAACTCGCCCGCGAGATCGAGGCCGCCAGGGGCCGTCTGGAGGACGCCCGCGCGGCCGTCGCATCCGCCGAAGCAGCATCGAAGGCCGCGACCGACAGGGCGTCCGCCGCCCGGACCGCCTGGCGCGAGGCGCAGACCCGGCTGAAGGAGACGACGGAGAAACGCTCGGCCGCCGAGCGCAAGGCGAGCCAGGACACCGCCCGCCTGAGCGCGCTGGCCGAGGCCAAGGCGCGGCTGACCCAGTCGATCGAGGAAGCGCAGGCGGCGCTCTCGGAGGCGAAAACCGGCCTGGACGGCCTGACCGGCGAGGCCGAACTGACCACCCGGATCGAGCAGCTCAAGGCCGAAACCGCCACGGCGCGGGGCCACTATGCCGAGGCGCGGGCCGCCGTCGATTCGATTGCCCGCGAGGCAGAGCTTCGCCGCAAGCGCACCGAGCGCAACACGGCCGAGCGCGAGCGCTGGTCGAAGCGAATCGCCGAGGGCGAGCAGCATCTGGCGACCCTCGCCGCGCGCGAGAAACAGATCCGGGAGGAATGGGCCTCGCTGGAGGAGATTCCCGCCAAGCTGGACGCTCGCCGGGCGGCGCTCTCCATCGACCTCGACAAGGCCGAGGGCTTGCGCCGCGAGGCCGCCGACGCACTCGCGGTGGGCGAGAAGACGCTGGCCGAGGCCGACCGCACGGCGCGCGAGGCCGACCAGGCGCTGGCCGGCGCGCGCGAGGCCAAGGCGCGCGAGGAAGCGACGCTGGAGGGCCTGCGCCAGCGCCTTGCCGACGTCGAGGACGCGATCGAGGAGGCCCTGGAACGCCCGGCCAGCGAGGCCCTCGCCGTCGCGGGGCTGGAAGCGGACGTCGAACTGCCGCCGGTCGAGAAGCTGGAAGACGAGCACGAGCGCCTGAAGCGCGACCGCGAACGGCTCGGCAGCGTCAACCTGCGCGCCGAGGAGGAGATGCGCGAGATCGAGGCGCGCCACGACGGCCTCGTCAACGAGCGCACCGACCTGGAAGGCGCGATTTCGCGGCTGCGCGGGGCGATCAACGGCCTCAACAAGGAAGGCCGCGAGCGGTTGCTGGCCGCCTTCGAGGTGGTCAACGGCCATTTCCAGTCGCTCTACACCCGCCTGTTCGGCGGCGGCGCGGCGGAGTTGCAGCTCACTGAATCCGACGATCCGCTGGAAGCCGGCCTGGAGATCATCGCCCGTCCGCCCGGCAAGCGGCCGGCCTCGCTGACCCTCCTGTCGGGCGGCGAGCAGGCGTTGACGGCAACCGCGCTGATCTTCGCGGTCTTCCTCACCAATCCGGCGCCGATCTGCGTGCTCGACGAGGTCGACGCGCCGCTCGACGACGCCAACGTGGAGCGCTTCTGCGATCTCGTCGAGGAGATCGCCCGGTCGACGGAAACGCGCTTCCTGGTGATCACCCACAACCCGATCTCGATGGCGCGGATGGACCGCCTGTTCGGCGTCACGATGGCCGAGCGCGGCGTAAGTCAGCTCGTCTCGGTCGACTTCGGCGGCGCGATGGACCTTCGCGAGGCCGGGTGACGGCCGCGCCGCCGGTGCGTCACCGGCGATGCCGCGGCGCAGCGTGAACTTAATTTATTCAACAATTTCAGCTACTTAACAAAGCGTTACCTGTTCTTGACAGCCCCATGCCCGCAAACTATGGTGCGCCCGGCTTTGGGGGCGGGCCGCCCCGGCAGTTCACAGGAGCGGAGACGCGCCAAACCTTTCGAGGAAAGGCGATGAGCAAGGCACCTGAGAACGGTCCGGGTTCCGTTGATCCAGCAGCCGGACAGGCTGATCTTGATGGCCGCCGCAGGGCACTCCGGGCATCGCTCGAAGGCGCGCGGCGACGCAACGATCCGCCACCTGACACGTCCGCACGCGGCGGCGCCCTTGGGATGGCTCTCAAGATCGCCACCGAGCTCGTTGCGGGCTTGTTGGTCGGCGGGGGAATCGGCTGGTTCCTGGATGACTGGGTCGGGTCTCGCCCGCTGTTTTTCCTGCTGTTCCTCGCGCTCGGCGCGGCGGCAGGGTTTATAAATGTCTTTCGCTCGGCGCACCGCATGAACGCGGAGGCGCAGCGCGAATTCGAACTGGGGACTTCGGATCGCAACGATCCGGCCGGCACTGCCGGTGAGAGCGAACGTCGAGACTAGGAGCGCGGGCGTGGCGACAGACAGCGGGCACGGTGCAGACGTAGCGGGTGGCGGACATGCGTTCGATCCGATGCACCAGTTCGAGATCCAGCGCATTCTTCCCCTGAACATCGGGGGCCTGGACGTTTCCTTCACGAACTCGGCGCTGTTCATGGTGATCATCGTCGTTCTGGTAACGCTGTTCACGGCCGCCTCGATGGGCAGCCGGGCGCTGGTTCCCGGCCGCATGCAGTCGATGGCCGAACTGTCCTACGAGTTCGTCGCCAACATGATTCGCGAGAACGCGGGCACCGAGGGGATGAAGTTCTTCCCCTTCGTCTTCACGCTGTTCATGTTCATCCTGTTCGCGAACATGCTCGGCATGATCCCATACGCCTTCACCGTGACGAGCCACATCATCGTCACCTTCGTGCTGGCGCTGGTCGTTTTCGTCGGCGTGACGATCGTCGGCTTCGCCAAGCACGGCATCGGCTTCCTGAAGCTGTTCGCCCCGGCCGGCGCGCCGATCGTGCTGATGCCGCTGCTCATCGTGATCGAGCTGATTTCCTACCTGACGCGTCCCGTCAGCCTCTCGGTCCGACTGTTCGCCAACATGCTGGCCGGCCACACCATGCTGAAGGTGTTCGCCAGCTTCGTCGTGATGCTGGGCTTCGTCGGCGGCTGGCTGCCGCTGGCCGCCATGGTCGCCTTCACCGGGCTGGAGTTCCTGGTGGCGTTCCTGCAGGCCTACGTCTTCGCGATCCTGACCTGCATCTATCTCAACGACGCCCTCCACATGCACTAGAGCCGTGGGGGCCGTCATTCAGGCCTTCTTCCGAAACAACCGACACTTAAGGAGTTAGAGACATGGAAGCGGAAGCTGCAAAGTTCATCGGCGCGGGTATCGCCTGCATCGCGCTGGCCGGCGCCGGCCTCGGCATCGGTACCATCTTCGGCAACTACCTCTCGGCCGCGCTGCGCAACCCGTCCGCCGCCCAGTCGCAGTTCCCGAACCTGCTTCTCGGCTTCGCGCTCGCCGAAGCGACGGGCCTGTTCGGCCTCGTCGTCGCGCTGATCCTCCTGTTCGTCGTCTGACGTACTCGCGTCCAGACGACTCCTTGATTTCAAGGAACCCGCGCGCGCAGTTCAGACGCGCAAGGAGTGTGCAGAGATGAAAAGCGACCTCGGTCAGAGCTTCGTCATCGCCCAGGCGACGACCGATGGCCACGGGGACAAGGCGGACCAGCTCATCCAGAGCGAAGACGCCGAGATCTCCGAGGCTCTCGGTATCGAAGAGCACGGGAGCGGCGGCATGCCCCAGTTCGACTTTGCGACCTACGCGCCGCAGATCGTCTGGCTGGTAATCACCTTCGTGGCACTGTACGTGCTGATGTCGAAGGTGGCGTTGCCGCGCATCGCGACCGTGATCGAGCACCGCCGAGACCGGATCGCCAGCGATCTGGACGCGGCGGCCCGGCTCAAGGAAGAGACCGACGAAGTGATCGCCGCCTACGAGGCCGAACTCGCCGAAGCGCGGGGCCGGGCTCACGAGATCGCCGCCGAGACGCGCGCCAAGCTCAACGACGAGCTTGCCGGGGAACGGGCGAAGGTCGAGGCCGATCTGGCCAAGAAGACGGAGGCCGCCGAAAAGCGGATCGCCGACACCAAGGCCAAGGCGATGGAAGAGGTGGATTCGGCGGCTGCGGACGCGGCGGCCGAGATCATCACGACGCTGACCGGTCTGAAACCCACGAAAGCGGAAATCGACGAGGCCGTCGTTTCCGCGAAGTCGGCTTAAGGGAGCGGACCGATGTCGTTTTTTGCCGCACCTGAAACCTGGGTTCTGGTTTCCTTCATCCTGTTCGTGGCGCTGGTCATCTACTACAAGGTGCCCGGTGTCATCACGAAGGCGCTGGATGCCCGGGCGGATCGTATCCGCACCGAGCTGGAAGAAGCACAGAAGCTTCGCGAGGAGGCGCAGGCCCTGCTCGCGGAGTATCAGCGCAAGCGCCGCGAGGCCGAGCAGGAGGCCGAGGACATCGTCGCGATGGCCAAGGAAGAGGCCGACCGGCTGAAGGTCGAAGCCCGCGAACAGATGGACGAACTCGTCGAACGCCGTTCCAAGCAGGCCGAGATGAAGATCTCCCAGGCGGAGGCGCAGGCCCTCACCGAGGTGCGCACCGCGGCGGCCGACGCCGCCGTTGCCGCCGCCGGGACGGTCCTTGCCGCCAAACTCACCGGCAAGGACGCCAGCGACCTCGTCGCCGCCTCGATCGCTCAGGTCAAGGAGCGGCTGCAGTAGGCCGTTTCCGACCGAGACAAGACATGAAAAGCCCCGGTTCGTCCGGGGCTTTTTTGTGTCTCGTTTTCCCGCTCGCTCCCGCGAAGGCGGGCGCCGCTCTCCGACCGGACCGCTGGCCGGTTCCCGCTTGCGCGGGACAGAGCGGAGACGTCCTACCCCAGCTTTTCCGCGAACGCGTCCGTCGCGGTGATCAGTTCGTGCAGCGTGCCCGGCTCGTTGTAGGCGTGGCCGGCCGGGGTGACGAGGGCGAACCGGGCCTTCGGCCAGGCCTTGTGCAACTCCCAGGCGGTCTTCGCCGGGGTGCAGACGTCGTAACGGCCCTGGACGATGACGCCGGGAATGTCGGCGATGCGATGGGCGTCGCGCAGCAGCTGGCCCTCCTCCATGAAGCCCTGGTTGATGAAGTAGTGATTCTCGATGCGGGCGAAGGCGACGGCGAAGTCCGGATCGTCGTGGCGATCCTTCAGCTTCGGATCGGGCAGAAGCGTCACGCCCTGCCCCTCCCAGATGCTCCAGGCCCGCGCCGCCGCGATCCGGACCTCAGGATCGGGATCGGTCAGCCGCTTGTGATAGGCGGTCAGCAGGTCGCCGCGCTCGGCCTCGGGGATGGGGGCGAGAAAGCTCTCCCAGTTGTCGGGGAACAGCCAGGACGCGCCTTCCTGGTAGAACCAGCGCACCTCGTCGCGGCGCAGGGTGAAGATGCCGCGCAGGATCATCGCGGATACGCGGTCTGGATGCGTCTCGGCATAGGCGAGCGCCAGGCAGCTTCCCCAGGAGCCGCCGAACAGAAGCCATTGCTCCGCGCCGATCATCTCGCGGAAGCGCTCCATGTCGGCGACGAGATCCCAGGTGGTGTTGGCCTTCAATTCGGCATGCGGCGTCGAGCGCCCGCAGCCGCGCTGGTCGAACAGCAGCACCTTGTAGCGCTCCGGATCGAACAGCTGCCGGTGCGCCGGCGAGCACCCCGCGCCGGGCCCGCCGTGCAGGAAGACGGCCGGGATCCCGTCGGGATTGCCGGCGAGCTCCCAGTAGACCGCGTGGCCGTCGCCGACATCGAGATGGCCGGATTCGTAAGGCTCGATCGGCGGATAAAGAGTGCGCAGGGCGTCTGTCATGGTGAGGCTGTCTCCCAATTTCGGTCCGCCCTGCATATAACGGGCGAACGGTTTCATGCCAGCCAGCCCCCAAAGCGGTCGGGCGCGCCAGCCTCCCCTTCACCCCGGCCCGACAGCCCGACAGGAGCGCCCCCCGTGTCCGACCCGACGACAGACCCCGCCATCGCCATTCCCGTGCTCGCCACCCTCGATATCGAGGAGACGCGCCGGTTCTACGAGGAGAAGCTCGGCTTCACGACCGAGGCTTATGGCAACTACGTGCTCGCCAGGCGCGACCGGATGGAGATCCACTTCTGGCTCACCGACAATCCGGAGTTCCCGAAGAACACCTCGACCTATATCCGCGGCGGCCAGATCGTGGCGCTGTACGAGGAATACAGGACGAAGGGCATCGAGCGTCTGTCGGAGTTCACCGTGCGGCCGTGGAACATGAAGGAATTCACCATCCACGATCCGCACGGCAACCTGCTGCGCTTCGGCGGCGCGCCGGAAGAACTGGACGGGTAGGGGGACTTGTCCCCGGGGCCGTCCGGCTCCCCCTACTCCGCCGCGTCGCGCCTGGGCTGCGGCTCGCCGGGTGCCTGTGGCGTCCAGCGCAGCACCGGCTTGCGGGCGGCCTGGGTCTCGTCGAGACGGCGGCGCGGGGCGAACCACGGGGCGCCGGAGAAGCGGTCCGTGTCGCCGCGTTTCGCCGCCATCGCGAGATCGCGCAGCGTGGCGATGAAGAGATCGAGGCTCGCCTTCGATTCCGATTCGGTCGGCTCGATCAGCAGCGCCCCGTGAACGACCAGCGGAAAATACATGGTCATCGGGTGATAGCCCTCGTCGATCATCGCCTTGGCGAAGTCGAGCGTGGAGACGCCCGAGCCCTCGAGGAAGCTGTCGTCGAACAGCACCTCGTGCATGCAGGGCCGGTCGCCGAACGGCAGGCTCATCAGGTCCTTCAGGCAGGCGCGGATGTAGTTGGCGCTCAGCACCGCGTCCTCGGCGGCCTGGCGCATGCCGTCGGAGCCGTGGCCGAGCATCCAGGAGGCGGCGCGCACGAACATGCCCATCTGGCCGTGGAAGGCCGTCATGCGGCCGAAGGGCTGCGCCTCCCCGGCGTCGTCGGCGTGTTCGACGAGATCGAACCCGGTCTCGCCCGACACGACCCAGGGCAGCGGCGCGAAGGGCGCCAGCGCCTCGGACAGCACCACCGGACCGGCACCGGGCCCGCCGCCGCCATGCGGCGTCGAGAAGGTCTTGTGCAGGTTGATGTGCATCGCGTCGATGCCGAGATCGCCCGGCCGCACCCGGCCGAGGATGGCGTTGAGGTTGGCGCCGTCGCAGTAGAAATAGGCGCCGGCCTCGTGCACGGCCTCGGCGATCTCGATGATGTCGCGCTCGAACAGGCCGCAGGTGTTCGGGTTTGTCAGCATGATGCCGGCGACCTCGGGCGACAGCTTCGCCTTCACCGCCGCGACATCGACGGTGCCGTCGTCGCGAGCGGGAATCGATTCGACCTTGTAGCCGAGCAGCGCGGCAGTCGCCGGGTTGGTGCCGTGGGCGGATTCCGGGACGAGGACGACGGAGCGCGCGTCACCGCGCGCCTCCAGCGCCGCCTTGATCGCCATCATGCCGCACAGCTCCCCGTGCGCGCCGGCCTTGGGCGACATGGCGACTGCCGGCATGCCGGTCACCTCCTTCAGCCAGGACGCGACCATGTCGATGAGTTCGAGCGCGCCCTGCACGGTGGAGACGGGCTGCAGCGGATGAACGTCGGCGAAGCCCGGCAGCCGCGCCATCTTCTCGTTCTGGCGCGGGTTGTGCTTCATCGTGCACGAGCCGAGGGGATAGAGCCCGGTGTCGATCGCGTAGTTCTTCTGGCTAAGCCGCACGTAGTGGCGGATCGTCTCCGGCTCGGTCATGCCGGGGAGGTTTGGCGCCTCGGCGCGCTGCAACCCGCCGAGACGAAGCTCGTTGTCGTCGGGCGTCGCCATGTCGACGCCGGAGACGTCGGACCGGCCGGTCTCGTAGATCAGCGGCTCCTCGATCATCAGCGCGCGGTTGCCGGTGAAGGTCGCGTGCGCGGCCTCGCCCGCCTCGCCCGGTCCGGTCGGACGTCCTTGCGTGTTCATGCTCATGCGTCGCTCCCGGGAATGGTGGTGTGGAGTTTGTTGGCGGTCGTGCCGTGCCGCGACCCCCCTCCCCAACCCTCCCCCTCAAGGGGGGAGGGGGGAGTATGCCGCTTGGTCAGTGCCTGATCGCACTCCTCGGACGCTCGTCCGCTTACTCCGAATTCGAGATGTGTCTCATTCCCGAGCCACAAGTGGCCCCCTCCCCCCTTGCGGGGGAGGGATGGGGAGGGGGGTTGCGCGCCGGAGGCGCGCGGAAAGACCAGCGACCCGCCGATCCCGTTCCGCCCCGAAAGGGTCTCCGACATCCTCATGCCAGCACCTCCGTCAGCGCCGCGGCGAAGGCGGCGCGGTCGTCGTCCGTATTGGTCTCGGTGGCGGCGACGACGACCAGGTCGTCGTGGCCGTTTTCCGGGAACAGGCGGCTCGCCGGCACACCGCCGAGGACGCCTTTCTCCGCCAGCGCCTCGACCGTTGCGTGCGCGCTCTTCGGGACACGGATCGTGAACTCGTTGAAAAACGCGTGGTTCAGGATCTCGACGCCGGGCACCTCGCCGAGCGCCCCGGCGAGCTTCACCGCGTTGACGTGATTGAGCCGCGCGAGTTTCTGCAGGCCGGCGGTGCCGAGCAGCGTCATGTGGATCGAGAAGGCCAGCGCGCACAGGCCGGAATTGGTGCAGATGTTCGAGGTCGCCTTTTCGCGGCGGATGTGCTGCTCGCGGGTCGACAGCGTCAGCACGAAGCCGCGGCGGCCCTCCGCGTCGACCGTCTGGCCGGCAAGGCGGCCGGGCATCTGGCGTACGAATTTCTGGCGGGTGGCGAACAGGCCGACATAGGGCCCGCCGAAGTTCAGGCCGTTGCCGATCGACTGGCCTTCGCCGACGACGATGTCGGCGCCCATGGCACCGGGCGATTCGACCAGGCCCAGCGACACGGCCTCGGTGAAGACGGCGATCAGCAGTGCACCGTGAGCATGCGCCTTCTCGGCAATGGGCCTGAGATCGACGAGATGGCCGAACACGTCGGGCGACTGCACGACGACGCAGGAGGTGTCGTCGTCGATGCGCGCCAGCACGTCGTCCTCGCCGACGGGGACCGGCGGCAGGGCATCGACCGTGTGGCCGCCCATATGGGCGAGGTTCTCGACAACGGCGCGGTAGTGCGGGTGCAGGTTGCCGGCAAGCACCGCCTTGTCGCGGCGCGTCAGCCGGTGCGCCATCAGCACGGCCTCGCCGGTGCCGGTCGAGCCGTCGTACATCGAGGCGTTGGCGACTTCCATGCCGGTCAGCTCGGCGACCTGGGTCTGGAACTCGAACAGGACCTGCAGCGTGCCCTGGCTCACCTCCGGCTGGTAGGGCGTATAGGAGGTGAGGAACTCCGAGCGCTGGATCAGGTGGTCGACGGTCGCGGGCACGTGGTGGCGATAGGCGCCGGCGCCGACGAAGAACGGCACCGAGCCGGCGGGAACGCTCCGGCCCGCCATGCGCGACAGCAGGCGTTCGACCTCGAGCTCGCTCTTCGTCCTCGGCAGATCCGCCAGCCCGTCGCGCCAGGCGGCACGCGGCACGTCGGCGAACAGATCGTCGATCCCCTCGACCCCGATGCGGGCGAACATCGCCGCGCGGTCGGCGTCGCTCAGTGGCAGATAACGCATGATACCTCCCTTATGCCGTCGTTCCGGCCGACGGGGCCGAAACAGGCTCGACGACGACTTCGGACTTCACGGAATTGGCGATGAAACACAGATGATGGGCCTCGTCGTGCAGCGCCGTCTCGGTCGCTGCGTCGGGCGCCTTGCCGGCGGCGTAGACAACGCGCGGGCGCAGCGTCACCCGGTCGATCCAGTAGCGCGCCGTCTCGATGCGCACCATCGTGCCGGAGGCCTCGTCCTCGTAAGCCTCGACGACGAAGCCCTTCTGGCGGGCGAGATCGAGGAACCACAGCATGTGGCACGACGACAACGACGCGACAAAGGCCTCCTCCGGATCGACGGCGTCCTCCTTCGACAGCGGCGGCCTCACGACCGTCGGCGACGACGAGCCGGGCACCGTCAGGCCATCGAAACGCCATTCGTGACCGCGGCTGTACGCGTTCGCGGCGAAATCGCCCTCGCAGGTCCAGGAGACGGTGGCCTTGTAGAGATGCGCCATGCGGCCCCGCGTCAGCTCACGGACGCGACGAACGCCTTGTAGGCGTCTGCGTCCATCAGCTTCTCCAGCTCGCCCTTGTCGGCGATCTTCACCTTCAGGAACCAGCCGTCGGTTTCGGCGGCTTCGTTGACCTTGGCCGGTTCGTCGGCGAGAGCCTGGTTGACCTCGACGATCTCGCCGCCGACGGGCGCATAGATCTCGCTGGCCGCCTTTACCGACTCGACCACGCCGGCCTCGTCGCCGGCCGACACGCTCTTGCCGACCTCGGGAAGCTCGACGAAGACGACATCGCCGAGCTGTTCCTGGGCGTGATCGGTGATGCCGATCGTGCCGACCTCGCCGTCGACGGCGATCCATTCATGGTCCTTGGTGAAATAGGTGCTCATCTGCTGGTCCCTCTCCAGGTTCTGTTTGTCCGCCGCGCCGCTCAGCGCTTGTAGCGGTTCGGCACGAACGGCAGTTTCTCGACGCGGGCGGCCTCGGCGCGGCCGCGCACCGTCAGGACGAGTTCGGTCCCGACGCCGGCATGTTCGCGGTCGACATAGCCCATCGCCACCGGGCCGCCGACGGTGGGGCCGAAGCCGCCGCTGGTGACCCGGCCGACCGGCTGGTCGGAGACGCTGATTTCGGTGCCTTCCCGCGCCGGCGCCCGGCCATCGGGCCTGATGCCGACGCGGCGACGCGACGGTCCGTCCGCGAGCTCGGCGCGGATGCGCTCGAAGCCGGGGAAGCCGCCCTGCTCGCGCCGGCGCTTGCCGATCGACCAGGTGAGCGCGGCCTCGACGGGAGACGTCGTCTCGTCGATGTCGTGTCCGTAAAGGCAGAGCCCCGCCTCGAGCCTGAGCGTATCGCGGGCGCCGAGCCCGATCGATTCCACCTCGGAGGCCGCCATCAGCGTATCCCAGAGCGTCGCGGCGTCTTCGGCGGGGACCGAGATCTCGAATCCGTCCTCGCCGGTGTAGCCGGAGCGCGAGACGTGGCAGGAGGACCCGTCGAGATCGGTCTGGCAGCTGGTCATGAAGGCGAGGTCGACGGCGGCGCCGGAATGGCGCGCCACCACCTGCTCCGCCTTCGGGCCCTGCAGCGCCAGGAGCGCGCGGTCCTCGATCGGCTCCAGCGTCACGCCGGCCGGCAGGAGAGCGCGCATATGGGCATAGTCGACATCCTTGCGCGCCGCGTTGACGACGAGATAGAGCCGCCCGTCGAGCGCCGGATCGGTCGGCCGCGTCACCATCAGGTCGTCGATGATGCCGCCGTCGCCGGTCAGGAACTGGGTGTAGCGGATGGCGCCGGGGGCGAGGCCGGCGATATCGCCGGGCACCAGCGTCTCGATGGCGGCGGCCGTCGTTTCGAAGTCCGGGCCCATGAGCCAGCACTGGCCCATGTGGGAGACGTCGAACAGGCCGGCGTTCTCGCGCGTCCAGGTGTGTTCGGCGATGATGCCGCGGGCATACTGCACCGGCATGGAATAGCCCGCGAAGGGCACCATGCGGCCGCCCAGCGCGACATGGCGATCGTGCAACGGCGTTTCGAGGAGGTCAGTTCCGGTCGTTTCGTCGCTCATCCCAGGTCCCGCTTCAGGCGTGAGTCCTCGACCCTTTCGGGTCCGCTCGCGCCCCCTCTGTCGCAGAACCTGAGAGATTTCGCCACGGGGCTCCCGCGACTTACGCCCTTCGGTGAGCCGCCCGCACCTGCGCGCCGGCGGCTGCTTTCCAGAGTTTCATCCTCCTGCGGTCCCTTGTGCCTGAGAGTTTCCGGGGCCGGTTGCTCCTTCGGCGCCGACTTCAACGAGTCGGTCTCTCCCGCAGGGTTCGACGAAATGTGGGGGCGATCTTACGGACCGCCCCGGACCTGTCAACTGCAGCCATCGGTAATGCACCGTTGCCAGACGAATTGATCGGCTTCGCAGCCGCTGTTACATCCGCCCGCACCTTTGAAGCTGCGATACCTTGGAAGCCGCAATGACCCTCGAAATTGTAAAACCGCGCGTCGAATACCTTGACGGCTACGTGGATGCGCTGGAGCGCGGTTGGCGACCGGGCTCCTATCTGACCGCGAAGGATATCGAAGCGCAGATTCGCGCGGTCAGGGCGCACCCGGCTTCATTCGTCGCGAGGCTCGATGACCCGGAGGCCAAGGGGCCGCCAGTGAAAATGCCAGACGGGTCGGAGCGAATGCGGCTTCCCGCCTACGCGCGCTGGATCCTGGACGATGATTTCTGCGGTACGATCCATCTGAGATGGCAGCCGGGCACGGCGGACCTGCCGGACTACGTTCTCGGCCATATCGGCTTTATGGTGGTGCCCTGGAAGCGGCGCCAGGGCCGCGCCAGCGCGGCGTTGCGACTGATCCTTCCGGAAGCGGCGGCGCTCGGACTCCCTTATGTCGAGATCTCGACCGACGCGGACAACATCGCTTCGCAGGGGGTCATAACCGCTTGCGGCGGGGTTCTGGTCGAGCGGTTCGTCAAGCCCGACTATCTCGGCGGTGGCTCCGCGCTACGCTATCGCATCGGCCTGGTCGCGGACTGAACTCCGCGGCCTGGACCTGTCAACCGGCTACCGCCTGGACCCCATCTCGTCGAAGCCGACATAGATGACGTAGCGTCCGATCGTCTCGCCGGGCGGGAACTCGTAGTAGAGGCTGTCGTCGACCTGGGTGAACTGCTGAACGGTGTCGCCGGGAACGATGGCGGGCTGGACATCGTAGAGCTGCGTCCAGACCGCCTCGCTGCCGCCTTCGGTCTGCTTGTCGCCGGGCTTGGGCTGCGCGCCGGTGCCGGTCTGCGCGGCGGCGTTGGCGACGGTCGCCGTGCGCACGAAGGCCGCGCGGATCGGCAGGCTGACCGGGCCGTTGTTCCAGCTCGGGCCGGTCACCACCTTTCCGGCGATACCGAGCTTGATGCGCACCGCGTTGGAGGCCTCGATGTACTCGCACTCGCGCGCGGTCTTCACGATGCCGCCCTGGTAGACCACGTAGGCCGGGTCGTCCTCATGGCCCTTTTCGTAGACGCGGTAGGTCTCGGTGCCGTCGCGCACGATCACCGGCGGACAAACGGTATCGAACGCGTCCGGCCGCTGGGAGCCGTACTCCTCAGGCGGGATATCGTCGGGGTCGGGCGATCCGGTACCGACCCAGGAGCGCAGCGAATCCGCCATGGACTGGTTCGCATCGCCGACCGTCTGCGAGTTGCAGCCCGCCAGAAACGCCGACAGCCCCAGCACGAGGACCGGTGTGATCGCCAGCCGGCGGACCGGCGTATCGGGAAACAAACGCATACTCTTGACTACCCTCGACAGAATGTCCCGCTGCCCGGCAGATGCACGTATCTGCGGCCAGCATGCCCACCGGGCGCCTTTATAACAGGGCATGCCCCGGATTCCCAAGGGGGCCGGTTTCGGGAGAGGCCGAATTCGCATGGGGTTGCCCGCATCATGAAAAGCCCGCTATAGCCTTGCCAAAGTGGCTATTCGAGCCCAGGTCCTCCAGACGGACCGATGATGACAGCCCGAGACGAGATGAAACCGCGCCTGAAGATCCTGCTGTGCTCCCCGCGCGGTTTCTGCGCCGGTGTCGACCGTGCGATCCAGATCGTCGAACTCGCCCTGAAGCGTTTCGGCCCGCCCGTCTATGTGCGCCATGAAATCGTCCACAATCGCTACGTGGTGGACAGCCTGAAGGCGAAAGGCGCCGTTTTCGTGGAGGAACTGGACCAGATTCCCGATACCGACGCACCGGTCGTGTTTTCCGCGCACGGGGTCGCGAAATCGGTGCCCGAAGCCGCCGCGCAGCGGGCCATGTTCCAGATCGACGCCACCTGCCCCCTCGTCACCAAGGTGCACAGGGAAGCCCAGATCCATCACAAGAAGGGTCGCGAGATCGTCCTGATCGGCCATACCGGCCATCCGGAGGTGATCGGCACGATGGGGCAGTTGCCGGACGGCACGGTTTCGCTGATCGAGACGGTGGACGATGCCCTCGCCTTCGCACCGAACAAGCCGGAATCGCTCGCCTTCATCACCCAGACGACGCTGTCGGTGGACGATACCCGCGAGATCGTCGAGGTCCTGCGCTCCCGCTTCCCCGAGATCATCGGGCCGCACAAGGAAGACATCTGCTATGCCACCACCAACCGGCAGGAAGCGGTAAAGGTGGTGGCGCCGCGCGCCGATGCGACCATCGTGGTCGGCGCGCCGAACAGCTCCAACTCGCAGCGCCTCGTCGAGGTCGCCCTGCGGGCGGGCTGCAAGAAGGCTGTCCTGCTGCAGCGGGCCGACGATATCGACTGGACCGAGTTCGACGGCATCTCGACGCTCGCCATCAGCGCCGGGGCCTCGGCCCCCGAAGTGCTGGTGGAAGAGGTGATCGGCGCCTTCGCCGCCCATTACGACATCGATATCGAAACGGTGTCGACGGCCGACGAGACAATCTCCTTCAACCTGCCGCGGGCCCTCCGCGAAACCGCCGCCGAGTAGCTTGATGGCCGTCTATACGGAAGTCGCCGACGAGGATCTCGCCGCGTTCCTTGCGCGTTACGACGTCGGCGCGCTGTTGTCGTTCAAGGGCATCGCGGAAGGTGTCGAGAACACCAACTTCCTGGTCCATACCGAGACGGGCAGCTACATCCTGACCCTGTACGAGCGGCGCGTGGATCCCGCCGACCTGCCCTTCTTCCTCGGGCTGATGGAGCACCTGTCCGAGAAGGGCATCACCTGCCCGCTGCCGCTGCAGGACCGGGACGGTGAGACGCTCGGGCGCCTGTGCGGGCGTCCGGCGGCGCTGCTGACCTTCATCGAAGGCGTCTGGGTGCGGCGGCCGCAGGTGGAGCATTGCCGCGCCCTGGGAACGTCGCTGGCCGCCATGCACAAGGCCGCGATGGACTATTCCGGCGAGCGCAAGAACGGCTTGTCGGTGAACGACTGGCGGCCGATCTTCGCCGCCGTCGCCGACCGCGCCGACACGCTGCAGGCTGGCCTCGCGGCGGAAATGGAGGCCGAACTCACGTTCCTGGAGGCGAACTGGCCGGGCGATCTGCCGCAGGGCGTCATTCATGCCGACCTGTTTCCCGACAACGTGTTCTTCATCGGCAGCCGTTTGTCGGGCCTGATCGATTTCTACTTCGCCTGTCGCGATTCGCTGGCCTATGACATCGCCGTGTGCCTCAACGCCTGGTGCTTCGAGGCCGACATGTCCTTCAATGCCACCAAGGCGCGCGCGATGCTGAACGCCTATGCCGCACGGCGTGCGCTGACGACGGCCGAATTCGATGCGCTGCCGCTGCTGGCGCGCGGGGCCGCCATGCGCTTCTTCGTGACGCGCCTCTACGACTGGCTGAACCACCCGCCGGGTGCCTTCGTGCGCCCGAAGGATCCGCTGGAATACGCCAAGCGCATCCGCTTCCACCGCTCCGTGCGCACCGCAACCGAATACGGTCTCGACTGATGACAGAATCTTCCCGCATCCAGATCTGGACCGACGGCGCCTGTTCCGGCAATCCCGGGCCGGGCGGCTGGGGCGCCCTGCTGGTGTGGGGCGACCATGAAAAGGAATTGTGCGGCGGCGAGCCTATGACGACCAACAACCGCATGGAGATGCTCGCCGCGATCCGGGCGCTGGAAGCGCTGAAGCGGCCCTCCGCGATCGACCTGCACACCGACTCCGCCTATCTGCGCAACGGCATCACCAGCTGGCTGAAGGCGTGGAAGGCGCGCGGCTGGAAGACCGCCGACAAGAAGCCGGTCAAGAATGTCGAGCTGTGGCAGGAGCTCGAGGACGTGATGGCCCGCCACGACGTCAAGTGGCACTGGGTGAAGGGCCATGCCGGCAACGAGGGCAACGAACGCGCCGACGAACTCGCGCGCCGTGGCATGGCGCCGTTCAAGCCGCAGAAACGCTAAGCCCCGGCGGCGAAAGGATGAGAGATCCGGAGACGCCGTTCGCCCGGTAGAGATACATTCCCTCGTTCCCGCGCACGCGGTACTGAGCGGGATGAGGCGGGGAGCGGTTGGCCGCGCCCCGCAATCCGTCGGCCTTACATCGCCGCCAGCAGCGCGTCGGCGCCGGAGGCCTCCGCGGTGCCGGGCGTCTCTTCGATATTGAGGATCTTCACCACGCCGTCCTCGACCAGCATGGAATAGCGTTTCGAGCGGATGCCCATGCCGAAGCCGCTGGCGTCCAACTCGAGACCGATGGCTTTGGCGAAATCGGCGCTGCCATCGGCGAGGAACTCGATCGCCTCGCCGGCGCCGCTCGCCTTCTGCCAGGCGTCCATGACGAAGACGTCGTTCACCGCCACGCAGACGATGGCGTCGACGCCCTTGTCCTTCAGCTTTCCGGCATTGTTCAGGAAGCCCGGCAGGTGATTGGCATGACAGGTCGGCGTGAAGGCGCCCGGCACAGCGAACAGCGCCACCGTGCGGCCTTTGAACACGTCATCCGTCGTTTTCTGGGCTGGCCCGTTCTCCGTCATTACCGCGAACGTCGCCTCGGGAAGGCTGTCACCGACCTTGATCATTCCCGTCTTCTCCTCGAGCTGTCGTGTTTGCTTCGCCGGTTAGCGCACTTCGCCGGAGCCGGCGCCCCGACGGTGCGGAAGATAGCGTACGGCGCGCGCTAGTCGAGGGTGATCGGCTGCTCGAAGGAAAAAACCGGGGATACACCGGTGACCCGCAGGCGAGCGCCGGGGATCGCATCGGGATCCTCGACGCCGTCAAGCGGCACCCGGAAGACGGCGTTGCCGTCGTCGTCGGTTCCAAGCCGCTCGGGCACCGGCAGATACCACCCCTCCGGCCCCTCGACGACGGCGAAGGCGTCATCGCCGCCGCGCGGAAACTGCACGTGCACGTCGAGAACCGGCACGCCGTCCACATCGGTCACGGCCGCCAGGACGACGCCTCCCTTGTCCGACGCGGTCTCAAGATGCTCGGGTACGCGCGCCCGGTAGAAATCGATCGAGCTCGTGCGCGGGGCACCATCGCCGAGTGCGATCTCCGCCTCGGCTTCGGCCGGGATGCAGATGTCCTTGCAGACGGCATAGTCGAGCTTCAGCTCCAGCCGTGTCGGCGCGGCGGGATCCTCGGTCTCCACCAGAAGGGGAAAGATCACCGCGTCGGTATAGCCGATCACCCAGCCATAGCCGTCGAAATGCAGTTCCGGAGCCGGCCATTCGATGGTGACTCCGGCGACGTTCCGCGAGCCCGAGAAATCCATGCGCGGCGGGATGCCGGAATCGCCCGGGTTGCGCCAATAGGTCTTCCAGGACGGATCGAGCGCGACCTCGAGGCCCGCAAGCCGGGTCTTGCCGTCGGCCAGCATGCCGCCGTCGAGGAGACGAATCTCGGCGCGCTCCTTCCACGCCTCGGCGTGCGCGACGGCACCGGACAGGCCGAGAACAGCCAGTATGCCGATCAGGGAAACCAATCGAGACACGACACGAACGCTCCTTGTGAACCGGCCGACGGGGCCGCGCGGCGACACTATCGCCTACTCCCGGAGGAACGCCACATCAAGCCGGTTCAAGCCCGCGTTACGGCTCGCGAAGCCGTCCGGTCCGTCTGCGCCATTTTCAAAACCGGTCCGGGAAGCTACCATTTGAAGATGGCGTACAGGGAAATCGACGATTTCGGTGACGGAGGCGGCGGCGGGCGCGGGTTTCTCGACGGCCAGCTCCTGATTGCCATGCCGTCCATGAACGACCCGCGCTTCGAGCGGAGCATCATCTACATGTGCGCCCACTCGGACGACGGGGCGATGGGGATCATCGTCAATCAGCTCGCCCGCAACATCGATTTCACCGAGCTCCTGCGCCAGCTCGACATCATCGGCGAAGGCGACGAGATCCGCCTGCCGCCGGGCGTCGAGGACATGCGGGTGCATATCGGCGGGCCGGTGGAGACCGGCCGCGGCTTCGTGCTGCATTCCGCCGACTGGTTCGTCGACTCCTCGACGCTGCCGATCGACGACGGCATCTGCCTGACCGCGACCCTGGACATCCTGAAGGCGATCGCCCGCGGCGACGGTCCCGAGAGCTCTCTCCTCGCGCTGGGCTATGCCGGCTGGGCGCCGGGGCAGCTCGAAAGCGAGATCCAGGCGAATGGCTGGCTGCATTGCGGCGCCGACAGCGAGCTGCTGTTCGGTGCCGATCAGTCGGGGAAATACGACCTGGCGCTGAAGAAACTCGGCATCGATCCGGGCCACCTGGCCCCGGATTCCGGACACGCCTGAGGACGCGTCCCGCCCGTCCGCGCGGAAGCGGGGACCAAGCCGACGATCCGCTAGTGCCGCATCATCGCCGACTGGCGAGCCAGAAGGTGACGGCATTCGTCGGCGGACATCGGCTCGCCGAAAAGATAGCCCTGGGCGTATTCGCAGCCGAGCGCGAACAGTTCGATCGCATCCTCGTCGGTCTCCGCGCCTTCTGCGACCACTTCCATGCCGAGATCGTGGGCAAGTCCGACGATCGAGCGCAGGATCACCGGCCGCGCGCCGCTGCCGTTGTGGCGCACGAAGGAGCGGTCGACCTTGATCGTGTCGAAGGGAAACCGCTGCAGGTAGGACAGCGACGAATAGCCGGTGCCGAAGTCGTCCAGCGCAAGGCCGGCGCCGAGTTCGCGGACCCGCTCCAGCACCTGCGCGGCGTATTCCGGATTCTCCATCACCAGCGACTCGGTGACCTCGAGCTTCAAGGTGCCGGGAATCACCTCGTTGCGCGCCAGCACGGCGCGGATGTCGTTGATCAGGTCGTGGCGCAGGATCTGCCGGCTCGACACGTTCACCGAGGCGAAGATCGGTTGGTTGCCGCCCATGGCGCGCTGCCACGCGCCGAGCTGGCGGGCCGTGCGCTCCATGACGAACAGGCCGATCTCGACGATCAGGCCGCTTTCCTCGGCGATCTCGATGAATTCCTGCGGGTTGAGCCGCCCGTGGCGGGGATGATCCCAGCGTACCAGCGCCTCGAAACCCGCGATCCGCTTGTCCTCGAGCCGCATGATCGGCTGGAAGACCAGCTTGATCTCTTCCCTTTCCAGGGCTCTGCGCAGGTCGGATTCGAGCGCCAGACGGTCGCCGCCCATCGTGCGCATCACCGGCTTGAACGCCTCCACCCGGTCCGGGCCGAAACGCTTGGCGTGGTACATGGCGATCTCGGCGTCCTCGAGCAGGTCTTCCTTGCGCTTGTCGGAGCCGTCGTAGACCGAGATGCCGACGCAGGCGGTCAGGAACACCTCGCGGTCGCCGAAGGTGATCGGCGTGCGGATCGTGCGCCGGATCGCCTCGGCGAAGGCGGCGATGCGCTTCGGGTCGCGTTCCGAGACCAGGATGATGCCGAACTGGTCGCCGGCCAGACGCGCCAGCGTGTCGGAGGGCTTCAGGTGACGGTGCAGGCGGCGGGCCATGGTCAGCAGGATCGAGTCGCCGACGGCGATGCCGAAGCCGTCATTGACCTGCCGGAAACGGTCGACATCGATGACGAAGATGGTCGGGCGCGGATCCTCGCCGGTGCGCGAGCGCAGGATCGCCGCCTCCAGGCGGTCGAGGAACAGCTCGCGATTGGGCAGGCCGGTCAGATTGTCGTGGACGGCGTCGTGAAGCAGCCGTTCCTCGGCGTTCTTGATCTCGGTGACGTCGACCAGGGTGCCGACGAGGCGGACGACCTCGCCGTCGTCGCCGAGGATCGGGCGCGCGCGCATGCGCAGCCAGAAATAATGGCCGTCGGCGGCGCGCAGGCGGAAGTCCTGGGCGATACGGCCGCGGCGCTGCTCGACGACGGCGTCGAGAGAGGCCCGGAAGCGGTCGCGGTCGGAAGCGTGCAGCACCTCGAACCACTTGCGTGCGCTGCCTTCCAGCGTGCCGGGCTTGAGGCCGAGCTTCTCTTCCAGTTCCGGCGAGACGAAGACACGGTCGCGCGGGACTTCCCAGTCCCAGACCAGATCGCCGGCGCCGATCAGGGCAAGCGCCTTGCGGTGGAAGTCGGACAGCATGCCCTGCCCGATGGCGCCGCCGGCGAAGGCGTGCTGCATCACCGTGAAGCCGACGAGGAGGACCAGGACGACGAGGCCGCCGGCAAGCGCCGGCGCCACGAGGTCGTTCGACAGGCGCCCCGTCACCGTCATGCCGGCGGCGGTTAGCCAGGCCAGCAGCAGCGCCCAGGTGGGGATCAGCAGGATCGCCCGGTCGAAGCCGCGGAACGACAAGAAGATGATCAGGCCGAGCCCGATGACGCCGATCAGGCCGAGCGACAGGCGCGCGATGCCGGCGGCAAGCGGCGCATCGACGACGGCGATGCCGGCGACGCCGAGCAGGACGACGAGCCACAGGCCGGCGACCGCAAGCAGCCGCACGTGCCAGCGCATCAGGCTGAGATAGGAGGTGAGGAAGATCAGCAGCGTCGCCGACAGCATCGCCTCGGCGCCGGCGCGGAACACCTGATCGCCCTGCACGGGCACGTCGAAGATCTTGTTCCAGAAGCCGAAGTCGATCGACAGGTAGGCCAGAACAGCCCAGGCGAAGGCGGCGGCCGCCGGGAAGATGATCGTTCCCTTGACGACGAACAGCACCGTGAGGAACAGGGCCAGCAGGCCGGCGATGCCGATCACCATGCCCTGGTAGAGCGTGAAGCTGTTGACGTTTTCCTTGTAGGCGTCGGGCTCCCACAGGCGGAGTTGCGGGATCGTGTCGCCATCGAGCTCGACGACATAGGTGACGACGGCCCCGGGATCGAGCGTGATCAGGTAGCTGTCGGAATCATGACTGTCCTCGCGGTCGGGCCGGAAGCCCTGGCTCGGCGTGATGGCGGCGATCCGCGAATTCCCGAGGTCGGGGCGGATGATGCCCGAGCCGACCATGCGGAAATACGGCGCCACGAGGAGTCGGTCGATCTGCTCATCGGAATCGTTGCGCAGCGCGAACACCGCCCAGGACGCGGTCTGGCCCGGCTCCCGGGAGCGCACCTCGATGCGGCGCACGAAGCCCTCGGCGTCCGGTGCGGTCGAAACCTGGATGCGATCACCGTAGCGCAGGTAAAGGTCGACGGAATTGGTCAGGTCGATGGCGCCGGCATCGAGCGGAACGGGAATGGCCTCCAGCGCCCGGGACGGGCCTGCGGACAGCGCCAACAGGGCGAGACCGGCCACGACGAAGCCCAACAGGGCCGCGACCAGCCTTCCAGAATTGCCCCCGAGCGATACGTTCATCCGGTCTTCCGTATGTCGCGGTCCCGATCCCGCCCGTCGGGTGCCGCTGGCGTGTCAGAACCTACCGCACCTCCGGGCGCGGATCGTCACTAAGCATCGCGTAAAGGAAATGGTCCTGCCAGACGCCATTGATACGCAAATACCGACGCGCGAAGCCCTCGCGCGTAAAACCGACTTTTTCAAGGAGCCGTATAGACGCCGCGTTCGACGGAAGGCAAGCGGCCTCGAGCCGATGCAGGCGAAGCTGATCGAAGACGAACGGCACGATCGCGCTCACCGCGGCGCTCATATAGCCCTGTTTCGCATAGTTCTTCCCGATCCAGTACCCTACCGACGTCGACTGGGTCACGCCGCGCCGCACATTGGATAGCGTGACTCCGCCCAGAAAAGCGTTGTCGTCGCTGCGGAAGACGAAAAACGGATAGGCATTGTCCTCCCGGATATCCTGGACGTAGCGGCGAATCCGCCTGCGAAAGGCGGCGCGGGTGAGGTCGTCCATGGGCCAGGTCGGCTCCCAAGGGGTCAGAAAGGCACGGCTTTCCTCGCGAACCTCGGCCCAGGCCGGGAAATCGCCCATCTGCGGCGTTCTGAGATAGACGCCATCGCCGTGTATCGCCGGTCCAGTATCGGCGGTGACCGACCGCAGGAAAACCATCTATCTCAAACCGTTACCCTTGGCTGGCACCGGGGCGGCACCCTCAGGCCGCCTTCCTGGCGGCCGATTGCAATCTTTCCTGAATATCGTTGGCAGATTCAAGCTTCGAGACCGGTCCAACGGCGGCAAGCGTCGGCGTCGTCCCCAGAATGATCTCCGACAGGATGCGCTTCACGCTGCCGACATCGACTGCGTCGATGCGCGACACGAGCTCTTCCATGGGCACGGTGCGGTCCAGAAACAGCGTCTGCCGGGCGATCTGCTCGGCGCGGGCGGCACAGCTTTCCAGGCTCATCAGCAGCCCCGCCTTCGACTGGGCACGAGCGCGGGCGACCTCGTCCTCGTCGATCCCGTCGATGGCGCGCGCCAGCTCGGCGCACGTCACCTCGACCAGTTCCTCGATGTCACCCGGTCCGGTCGCCGCGGAGACACCGAACAGGCCGACATCGGAAAATGCCCAGTTGAAGGCGTAGATCGAGTAGCACAGGCCCAGTTCCTCGCGGACCTTCTGGAACAGGCGGGAGGACATGCCGCCGCCGACGACCGAGGCCGCGATCCGCGCGGAATAGAAGTCGTCGTCGACGAAGGCGGGCGCCCCGAAGCCGATCAGGAGGTTGGCTTCGGTCAGATCCTTCTCCACGCGCCGCTCCCCGCCGACATAGCGGGCCGCGGGCGCCGTCTCGGCCGTGGCCGTACCGAAGTCGGCGAACAGCCCCCCGGCGATGTCCACGATTTCGGAATGGGTAACCGCCCCGGCTGCGCCGACGATCATCTCCGGCGCACGATAGTGCTGAGACAGATAGGCCCGCAGGCTGTCCGGGCTCTGGGCCGCGACCGTCTCCGCGGTACCGAGGATCGGCCGGCCGATCGGCTGTCCGTCGAAGGCGGCTTCCTGCATCAGGTCGTGGACGAGATCCTCGGGATCGTCGAGGGCCGCGCCGATCTCCTGGAAGATCACGTGCTGCTCGCGGCGCAATTCGTCGGCATCGAAGACGCTGTCACGCAGGATATCGGACAGGATATCGAGAGCGAGCGGTACATCCTCCTTGAGAACCCGGGCGTAATACGCCGTGCTTTCGTGCGAGGTTGCCGCGTTCAGGTCACCGCCGACGGACTCGATCTGCTCGGCGATCTGCCGGGCGCTGCGCGTCTTCGTGCCCTTGAAGGCCATGTGCTCGAGCAGGTGCGACAGGCCATGCTGGTCGACCCGCTCGTTGCGGGCGCCGGCCTTGACCCAGACGCCGAGCGCGGCGGTCTCGACATGACTCATTTCCGCCGTGACGACCCGGAGACCATTCGCAAGGCGGGTGGTTTCGACACTCATACAGCGTCCTCTGCAACAACGCGCGTGGAAGACTGGATATGCGCTGCGACCGCCGCGAGGTCGGCCGGAAGCCTCTCGGACCGCTCCTCGCGATCGTGAAGGTCGGACAGCCAGTCCGGCAGGCCCGGCCGGACGCCGGAGGCGGCCTCGACGGCATCCGGGAACTTGGCGGGATGGGCGGTCGACAGCACGATCATCGGAACCTCCATCGACGACCGCGTCCTGCGCGCCGCGGCAACGGCGACGGCTGTATGCGGATCCGACAGGTAGCCGGTCTTGCCCAGCAGGTCGCGGATCGTCTCGGCGCACCCGGCCTCGTCCGTCCGCGCCGCATCGAAGGCCCCGGAAATCCTCGCGAGCGTATCGGGATCCAGCGTAAAGGACCCCGACTGCTTGAGGCCGTCCATCCAGCGATTGACCGCCTCGGCGTCCCGGCCGCTCTCCTCGAACAGCAGGCGCTCGAAGTTCGACGACACCTGGATGTCCATGGAGGGGCTCGATGTCGGCACGACGGAGCGCACCTCGTAGCGCCCGGTCTGGAGCGTACGGGCAAGGATGTCATTGACGTTGGTGGCGATCACCAACTGCTCGATCGGCAGGCCCATCTTTTTCGCGACGAAGCCCGCGAAGATGTCGCCGAAATTGCCGGTCGGCACCGTGAAGCTGACCGGCCGGTGCGGGGCACCGAGAGCCACGGCCGAGGTGAAATAGTAGACGACCTGGGCAACGATGCGCGCCCAGTTGATGGAATTGACGCCGCTCAGCGCCACCTTCTTGCGGAACGCCGTGTCGTTGAACAGGCCCTTCACGATCGCCTGGCAGTCGTCGAAGTTTCCGTCGAGCGCCAGCGCGTGGACGTTGTCCTCGGACATGGTGGTCATCTGGCGGCGCTGGACGTCGCTGACCCGGCCGTCGGGGAACAGGATGAAGACGTCGGTGCGCTCCCGGCCCCGGAACGCCTCGATTGCGGCACCGCCGGTATCGCCGGAGGTAGCGCCGACGATGGTCGCCCGCGCCCCGCGCTCGGCCAGAACGTGATCCATCAGCCGGGCGAGCAACAGCATCGCCACGTCCTTGAAGGCGAGCGTCGGGCCATGGAACAGCTCGAGGATCCAGGCGCTCGGCGTGATCTGGACGAGCGGCGCGACGGTTGCGTGCCGGAACTCGCCATAGGCGTCCTTAATCATCGCGCGCAGGGCGTCGGGCGCGATGGATGACCCGACAAAGGGCGAAATGATCCGTTCGGCAGCTTCCGCATAGGTCAGGCCGGAGAGCGCGGCAATCTCGGATTTCGACAGCTGCGGCCATGTCTCCGGCACGTACAGGCCACCATCGGCGGCGAGGCCGGTGAGCAGGACGTCGGCAAAATCGAGAGCGGGCGCCTGCCCGCGGGTGCTCACATACTTCAAGGACAGCTCCAGACCGGTTTTCGGCGGCTCGGGTTCCAGGTTCGGGGGGACCCTATTGCCGGGATGCGCCGGGGGCAAGCGTGCCGCGGCGCCTGATCTGCCCGTAGACCCAAACGCCGTAAACGCCGGCAAGCGCCAGCGCCAAGCCGAACCAGGTGATCGCATAGCCGAGATGCGGATTCCGGAAGGCGATGCGCGTGGTCCCGCCGAGCGGCAACCCACCCGGATTTTCGGTGCCGTCGGCATCGACGACGAACGGAGCGACCCGCGTCAGACCGAAGGCGCCGGCGATCAGGGCCGGATCGCGAACATACCAGTCCCCGCGCTCGAGATCGGGAGCGGGCGTAAACAGGTTGCCGGGCTCGGGCATGCGGATGAGGCCGGTGATCGCGACCTCGCCGTCGATCTGGCCGTCCGGTCTCGTTTCGGGCTTCCGCTTCTCCTGCGGGACGAAGCCGCGATTGACGATCACGATTGCACCGGTGTTCAGCACGAGCGGCGTCAAGACCCAGTAGCCAGGGCCGGAGACCGTGAACCGGTCGTCCTCGAGGCTCGTGAAGACAGCGACCTCATGGTCGTGATCGAACCGGCCGGACAGGGTCACCCTGCGGTATTCATCATCGTCCCGGTTCAGCCCGGGCCATTCGGCTTCCGGCGGAAGCGGCACCGCCGGCTGCTCGACGCGGGCGTCGACCATGGCGATCAGACCTTCCTTCCAGGCCAGGCGCTTCACCTGCCAGACGCCGAGCGCGCACAGGAACGCGACGCCGAGGGTGCACAACAGACCGGCCAGGAGAACTTTTCCGGTCACCGGCGACGACATCGGTCAGGTTCCTCCGCCGCCCGCGCCGGTCTCGTCGGTGTCCTGCTGCAGGCGCCCCTCCTGCGCCTTGTGGGCGAATTGCTGGGCGATCATCAGCCCTTTCAGGGGCCGCAACATGCCGAGCGACAGGATCAGGATCAGCGGGATCCAGAGAAGGAGATGCAGCCAGTAGGGCGGCTGGTAGGTGAACTCGACGAAGAACGCCAGGCCGACGACGATGACGCCGACGAAGAAGATGACGAAGACAGCGGGTCCGTCGGCGGAATCGATGAATGAATAGTCGAGCCCGCAGTTCTCGCATTTCGGGGCCGTTTCGAGGAAACCGGAAAACAATCTGCCCTCGCCGCAGCGCGGGCATCGTCCCTTCAGGCCCGCGGACAGCGGATTGACGGGAGAAAAGCGGTAATCGTCGCTCATGGGTATGGCCCTGAAAGCAGGAAGGCGGCCGTGCGGCCGCCCTCCGATGGTTCGTACGGAGCTGGACCGCCGTCTAATAGATCTCGACCGCGCTGGCGCCCCACACATAGATGCAGACGAACAGGAACAGCCAGACGACGTCGACAAAGTGCCAGTACCAGGCCGCCGCCTCGAAGCCAAAATGATGGTCCGGCTTGAAGTGCCCGGCCATCGCGCGGAACAGGCAGACCACCAGGAAGATCGTGCCGATGATCACGTGCGCGCCGTGGAAGCCGGTCGCCATGAAGAAGGTCGCGCCGTAGATGTTGCCGCCGAAGGAGAAGTCGGCGTGCATGTACTCGAACGCCTGCACGAACGAGAAGATGACACCGAGGACGACCGTGGTGATCAGGCCCCACTTCAGACCGTTGCGGTCGTTGTGCAGCATGGCATGGTGCGCCCAGGTCACCGTCGTACCGGAGGTCAGCAGGATCAGCGTGTTGAGCAGCGGCAGGTGCCAGGGATCGAAGCTGTCGATGCCCTGCGGCGGCCACGTGCCGCCGGTCGCCTCGACGCGCGAATACTGGATCGCCTCGTTGGTGAAGAGCGAGGCATCGAAATAGGCCCAGAACCACGCGACGAAGAACATCACCTCTGAGGCGATGAAGAGGATCATGCCGTAGCGCAGGTGGAGCTGCACGATCGGGGTGTGATGGCCGCCGACCTCGGCCTCGCGGATGACGTCGCGCCACCACGACAGCATCGTGAAGGCGACGAGCAGCAGGCCGACGATCAGCACCCAGGGGCCGGCGTCGTGCATGAACATGACCATGCCGACGGCCGAAAGGAGACCCGCGAACGAGCCGATGATCGGCCACGGGCTGGGGTCGACCAGATGATAGTCGTGATTTTTAGCGTGGGCGTCTGCCATGTGGAGTTTCCCCTCGTCAGGTCGCGCGCACCAAAGTGACGCGCCCTTTCCCTCTTGATAGCCTCACAATGGCTGCCTGTCCGCGCTTTTCGGCGCGGCGGCAACCGGTTTCGGTTCGTCCTTCATCGCGTCCCTGTCGGGGAAGAACGCGTAGGAAAGCGTGATTTCCCTGATGGTCCGCGTGTCCTTGTCCCGGGCGAATTCGGGATCGACAAAAAAGACCACGGGCATGTCCGACGTGGCGTCCGCGGCGAGCGGCTGCTCGGTGAAGCAGAAGCACTCGATCTTGTTGAAATAGATTCCGGCCGACGGCGGCGAGACGTTGAACGTCGACGTGCCGATCGTGTTCTCGTGGCCGAGGTTGCGGGCGACGTAGATCATCTGCCCGGTCTCACCGATCTTGAGGGTCAGCGTCGTCTGCTGCGGCGTCACGGCCCATGGCAGGTCGCGCGAGACGGTGGCATCGAAACGGACCGTGATCTCCTGGTCGAGCACCGTATCCGACCCCGCGTCGGCGCGCTGCGTCGTGCCGCCGTACCCGGTGACGCGGCAGAACATGTCGTAGAGCGGCACGGCGGCGAAGGAGAGACCCACCATGCCGGCGACGAGCACCGTAAGCACCAGCGCGGTGGCGCCGCGCCGCCTGCCGGATTCCGGGGTCCCCCTGGTCTCGCCGCCCGTGCTCATGCCCGCGCTCCTACAGCGCCCTGTCCATGACGCCCGGCCCGAGCCGGACGATGGTGATGAGATAGAACAGCAGGACCAGCGCGGCGAGGGCGACACCGATCGCGATCGACCGGGTGCGCCGCCGGCGCTTCTGCTCTTCCGTCAAGACGATGCCTTTTTCCTCCATGGATCACGCAAAAATCCCCGGAAGATGCAATGGCAGATGCATGGAGGCGACTTCGATCGGCGGAAGGCCGACAAGGCGCTCTACGAGCAATGCCGCATACAGCGCGAACAGATAGACGATCGAAAAGGCGAACAGGCGTCGGGCGACGGGTCCGACGGCATCGCCCCGACCCATGAAGAGCCGGCCGGCGAGGGCCAGGAAGACGACGCCGAGCGAAACCGATACGGCGAGATAGAGCCAGCCGGCGAAGCCGAGCACGACCGGCGCAATGCCGAGCGGCACCAGGATCAGCGAATACAGAAAGATCTGCCGGCGCGTCTCGTCGGGGCCGGCGACGACGGGCAGCATCGGTACGCCGGCGCGGGCATAGTCGCCCGAACGCACCAGCGCCAGCGCCCAGAAGTGCGGCGGCGTCCAGAAGAAGATGATGAGGAACAGGATGATCGGCTCGATCGTCACGGTTCCCGTCGCCGCGGCCCAGGCGACGATCGGCGGGAAGGCGCCGGCCGCACCGCCGATGACGATGTTCTGCGGCGTCGCCCGCTTCAGCCACATCGTGTAGATCACGGCATAGAAGAAGATCGTGAAACCGAGCAGGCCGGCGGCGAGCCAGTTGGTGGCGAGGCCCAGAACAACGACGGAAAACACCGACAGGATCAGACCGAAGGCCAGCGCCTCGGACGGGTCGACGAGGCCGGCGGGGATCGGCCGGCCGCGGGTGCGGCTCATCACCTGATCGATATCGGCGTCGTACCACATGTTGAGGGCGCCCGCGGCGCCGGCGCCGATGGCGATGCACAGGATCGCCGTGACGGCGATGACCGGGTGCGGCATCACCGGCGACGCAAACAGCGCAACGACCGCGGTGAACACGACGAGCGACATCACGCGCGGCTTCAGCAGCGCGATGAAGTCGCGAACGCCGCCCTGACCGGCAAGGGCCGTGTCGATCGTGGCCGAGGCCGCCGTGTTGATATCGATGCGCGCTTCGCTCATGCGATGCCGTTTCTGTAACGCTTCACTTCGGTTCAAGGTCTTATCCGGCGGCGGTCGAACCGCCGCCGGATGACGTGTCGTGCCCGGCCGTCAGTTGATCTTCGGCAGGGTGTTGAACTGATGGAACGGCGGCGGCGAGGACAGGGTCCACTCCAGCGTCGTCGCGCCTTCGCCCCACGGATTGTCGGCGGCCTGGCGCTTGGCCATGAAGGCCTGGATCACGCCGAACAGGAAGATCAGCACGCCGAAGGCCGAGAGGTAGGAGCCGATCGACGAGACGTAATTCCAGCCGGCGAAGGCATCCGGATAGTCGACGTAGCGACGCGGCATGCCGGCAAGGCCGAGGAAGTGCTGCGGGAAGAAGATCAGGTTCACGCCGATGAACGACACCCAGAAGTGCAGCTTGGCGATTCCCTCGTTGTAGAGGTAGCCGGTCATCTTCGGGAACCAGTAGTACCAGGCGGCGAAGATGCCGAACACGGCGCCGAGCGACATGGTGTAGTGGAAGTGCGCGACCACGTAATACGTGTCGTGCAGCGACCGGTCGACACCGGCATTCGACAGCACGACGCCGGTCACGCCGCCCACCGTGAACAGGAAGATGAAGCCGATCGCCCAGAGCATCGGGGCGCGGAACTCGATGGAACCGCCCCACATGGTGGCGATCCACGAGAAGATCTTCACGCCCGTCGGCACCGCGATGATCATCGTGGCGGCGACGAAGTAGGCCTGCGTGTCGACGTCGAGGCCGACCGTGTACATGTGGTGGGCCCAGACGATGAAGCCGATGCCGCCGATAGCGACCATGGCGTAGGCCATGCCCAGATAGCCGAAGACAGGCTTCTTCGAGAACGTCGCGACGATCTGGCTGACGACGCCGAAGGCCGGCAGCACGATGATGTACACTTCCGGATGACCGAAGAACCAGAACAGGTGCTGGTACAGGATCGGATCACCGCCGCCTTCCGGCGAGAAGAAGGTGGTGCCGAAATTGCGGTCCGTCAGCATCATGGTGATGGCGCCGGCGAGAACCGGCAGGGCCAGCAGCAGCAGGAACGCGGTCACCAGGATCGACCACACGAACAGCGGCATCTTGTGCAGGGTCATGCCCGGCGCGCGCATGTTGAAGATCGTGGTGATCATGTTGATGGCACCGAGGATCGACGAGGCACCACCCAGATGCAGGGCGAAGATGCCGAGGTCGACGGCCGGTCCGACGCTGCCCGTCGTCGACAGCGGGGCATACAGGGTCCAGCCCGTGCCGGCGCCGTTGCCCGACGCGCTGCCCGGCACGAACATGGACATGATGAGCAGGCTGAACGCCGCGGCCAGCAGCCAGAACGAGATGTTGTTCATGCGCGGGAAGGCCATGTCCGGCGCGCCGATCATCAGCGGCACGAACCAATTGCCGAATCCGCCCATCAGCGCGGGCATGACCATGAAGAACACCATGATCAGGCCGTGGCCGGTGACGAACACGTTGAACATGTGACCGTTGCCGAAGATCTGCATCCCCGGCTCCATCAGCTCGGCGCGCATCATCACCGACAGGAACCCGCCGACGATGCCGCCAAACAGGGCCAGCAGCAGATAGAGGGTGCCGATGTCCTTGTGGTTGGTCGAAAGAAGCCAGCGCCGCCAGCCTGTGGGATGGTCTTCGTGGGCGTCGTGAGCCGCTGCGTAAGCCATTTCCGTTATCCTCTTCGTTCTGTTCCGCTGCGTTCCGACCGGATCACTCGCCAGCCGCCGCCATCACGGCGGTGGGGGCCTGAGCGAGTTTCCTGGTGTCGTCGCGCGGTTCGGCGTTCGCCATCTGCTCGTTGATCCAGGCATCATACTCTTCCTGGGTGACGACCTTCACCGAGATCGGCATGAACGCGTGGTCGCGGCCGCACAGTTCCGAGCACTGCCCGTAGTAAACGCCCGTCTTGGTCGCCTTGAACCACGTTTCGTTCATGCGTCCGGGGACGGCATCGACCTTGGAACCGAAGGCCGGAATGGTCCACGCATGGATCACGCCGATCGGATCGGCGGTAACCAGAACCTTGACGATCTTGTTGACCGGCACGACGACATCGTTGTCAGTCGCGAGCAGGCGCGGCTGGCCCGGCTGAAGCTCTTCTTCGGGAACCATGAAGGCCTCGAAGGCCACGCCTTCGTGATCGGGATACTCATAGCCCCAGTACCACTGATAGCCGATGGCCTTGATGGTGACATCGGGCTCGGGCACCTCCAGCTGGAAGTACAGGAGCCGGAAGGAGGGAATTGCGATCACCACGAGAATGACAACGGGCAGAACCGTCCAGGCAACCTCGAGCATCGTGTGATGCGAGGTGCGCGAGGGATTCTTGTTCGCCTTCGAGTTGAAACGCAGGATGCAGATCGCCAGGAGCGCCATGACGAACAGCGTGATGACCGTGATGACGACCAGCAGGAAATTGTGAAAACCGGTAATCGATTCCATCACCGGCGTGCTGGCCGGCTGAAAACCCAGCTGCCAGGGTTCAGGCTGCTGCGCCGCCGCGGGCAGAGTGCCGATCATCCATACCGCGGCTGCCGCGAGGGCTGCCGCGATTCGCGTTCTCGAAGCCATGTCGAGCGTGCTCCCTTTACCTTCTCCCCTGCCCCGGCGGGTCGCTTCAAACGCCGCGCCGCGCCGGTCATCCGTGAAACCGGCAGTGGGGCCTGTCTTAAAATCACACTTTCGCCGTACTGGGCAATGACCTTGCCCCGATATTGCCGCGACAATTTTTCACGATTGGCGAGACATAGCGTCGCAGGACGCGCGGCTCCCGCCGCGGCACGTCCACGGAAGCCCGCCTTGTCGTCGCGTAACATCGGGCGTTCAAGGCGAATCGGCCCGCTATTGGCCCGAACGGCTGCCGGTCCGGCTGCGGCCGCTACGAATCCTCTCAAGGTCCCTTGACAGCCCGAAGAGGTCTGGTAGCACCGCGCTGACGGTCTGGCCGGGGGTGCGGAACCGCGTTTTCGAACAAAGGCGACACGAAATGGCGAATCGGTTGGAAACCCTGACGGCACGGCTGGGGAGCCGGCTTCCGCGTCGGCTGCCGCAGGCGCTGATGGCGATTTCCGCTGTAACCGTCCTGGCGCTCGGCCTGGCTGCGACCGACGACCCGGCCCATGCCCAGGGCGCGGCCCGTGCCACGCACGGCGACTGGCAGATCCGGTGCGACACCCCGCCCGGCGCGCAAAGCGAACAGTGCGCGCTGATCCAGAGCGTGACCGCCGAGGACCGGCAGAATGTCGGCCTCACCGTCATCGTCCTGAAAACGGCCGACGGCAAGGATCAGATCCTGCGCGTGCTGGCGCCGCTCGGCGTGCTGCTTCCCACGGGGCTCGGCCTGAAGATCGACGATACCGACGTCGGCCGGGCGCAGTTCATCCGCTGCCTGCCCAACGGCTGTGTCGCGGAAGTCATCATCGACGCCGAGCTGGTCAAGAAGCTGGAAGGCGGCAACCTGGCCACCTTCATCATCTTCCAGACACCGGAAGAAGGTATCGGCATCCCGATGTCACTGGCCGGTTTTACCGAAGGTTACGCTGCGCTACCCTGATTGCCGATCAACCGGGCAACAAGGGGCCGAAATGGCGAAGATCGAAACGCTCGAGGCACTCAGGGCCATCTACCGGGCACCGTCGAAGACCGTAATCGACAAGGCAATCAATCGCCTCGACACGCACTGCAGGACATTCCTGTCGCTGTCGCCGTTCTGCGCGCTGGCGACGCAGGGCGCCGACGGCCTCGGCGATGTGACGCCGCGCGGCGATGCGCCGGGCTTCGTCGCCGTTCTCGACGACTGGACGATCGCCCTGCCCGACCGGCCCGGCAACAATCGCCTCGACACGCTGACGAACGTCATCGAGAATCCGGGCGTCGGCCTCCTGTTCCTGATCCCCGGCTTCGATGACACCCTTCGCATCAACGGAACCGCCGAGATCCGCGACGACGCCGACCTGAAGGCGCGGTTCGCCGTCGGCGGCAAGGAACCGGCGACGGTGCTGGTCGTCCACGTGAAGGAAGCCTACCTGCACTGCGCCAAGGCGTTCATGCGCTCGAAGCTATGGGACCCGGACGCGCGTGTCGATCGCTCGGCGATGCCGCCGCTCGGCCAAATGATCAAAGACCAGCTGGCGCTCGACACCGAGGTGCTGAGTGAAGCGGAGCTTCAAAAAGTCTACCGCGAAACGCTGTACTGAGCCGCACGACTGGCCGGCGCGCCGTTTTTCCCGGATCCTGCAAGAGATAAGACCCCGCGGCGACCGATCCGGGGCCGATAAAAGCAGGGCCCGAAGCCCGTCGAGAGGAAGCGCGCCATGACCGACAGCAGCCATTCGCCGGATGGCGCACCGCCACCCGGCGCCGCTTCGATTCCCAGGCACTTCGTCACCGGCGCGACGATGCGCCACGTCGTGGTGATGACGCTGACCGCCTCCTTCGGACTGATGTGCGTCTTCCTGGTCGATCTCGCCGACCTCTATTTCCTGTCGCTGCTGGGAGAGGTCGCCGTCGCCGCTGCCATCGGCTATGCGGGGACGCTGCTGTTCTTCACGATCTCGATATCGGTCGGCGTCACGATCGCCGGTTCGGCCCTGGTGTCGCGAGCGATCGGCGCCGACGATACCGGCAGAGCCCGCCGCCTGGCGACTTCGAGTCTCGTCTACGCCGGCCTGGTCGGCGTTGCGCTGGCCATTCCCATGGTGGTCTGGGTAAAGGACCTCCTGAGCCTGATCGGCGCAGAAGGGCGCGCACACGACCTGGCGACCGGGTATCTCATGATCGTGCTGCCGGCGACGCCGTTGATGGGGATCGGGATGTGTTCGGGCGGCCTGCTGCGGGCCAGCGGCGATCCGCGCCGGGCGATGTACGTCACGCTGTCGGGCGCCATCGTCAACGCGGTACTCGATCCCGTGTTCATCTTCGCGCTGGGCCTTGGCGTCAACGGCGCGGCGATCGCCTCCGTCCTCGCCCGCGTCGCCTTCGTTGTCGTCGGCCTGAACGGCCTGATCCGTGCACACGATCTCTTGCGGCGTCCCTCCGCCGGCGATTTCGCGACCGACATCCGGCCGATCTCGGCCATCGCGGTCCCGGCGATGCTGACAAACGTCGCGACGCCCGTCGGCAACGCCTACATGACCTGGGCAATCGCCGCCTACGGCGTCTCGGCCGTCGCCGGCTGGGCCATTGTCGGACGCATCCTGCCGGTTGCCTTCGGCGGTATCTTTGCCCTGTCCGGGGCCGTCGGGCCGATCATCGGCCAGAACTACGGGGCCGGCCATCTCGACCGTGTGCGGCGCGCCTATCTGGACGGCCTGATCTTCGTCGCGGTCTACGTCGCCATCGTCTGGGCGGTGCTGTTTTCCACCCGGCACCTCATCGTCGACGTCTTTTCGGCTGCGGGCGACGGCGCCAACCTGATCATCCTGTTCTGCACGGTGATCGCGGGGACCTTCGTCTTCGTGGGGACGCTGTTCGTTTCGAACGCCGCCTTCAACACGCTCGGCTATCCCTTCATCTCGACCCTGTTCAACTGGGGGCGGGCGACGCTCGGGACGATCCCGTTCGTGTGGATCGGGTCGCACCTGTTCGGCGCCCAGGGCGTCCTGTGGGGGCAGGCGATCGGAAGTACCCTGTTCGGTGCCGCAGCCGCACTCGTGGGCTACCGCCTCGTCACCCACCTGCACCGCAAGCCGCCCGGAGAGCCTCCGGCCCCCTTCTGGCGCATCGCCCTGTCACCGTTCTCGACGGGCAAAAGCGTCTCGGGACTCTAGGGCCAGCCGGCCGACTGTGCGGTCCGTATGGAAATTCACGGGCCCAGGGGCTATTTATGGCGGACGCACTCCTCTCGTCACCACACAGGCTTCCGACGGCACCATCATGAACCGATACGAACGACCGACGCCCCAGGGCGAAGCCGTCATCCAGTATCTCGACAGCGACTTCCGCATTCTGAAGCCCGGCCAGTTCGTGCTGTGCGCCGTGACGGGCCGGCAGATTCCGCTGGCGGATCTGCGCTACTGGAACGTCGAGCGGCAGGAGGCCTATTTCGACCACGAGGTAGCGACGCAGGTCTTCGAAGACCTGCGCAACAACGCCTGATAATCCGTCCCTAGCGGCCGTTCAGGGTCCGATCCAGCACCGTCGCGATCGTGTCCGCGCTCGTCTCGTCGAGCGCCAGCACCACCGGCAGAGCCACCAGCGCGTCGGCGAGGGTTGCGAGCGGCCCGCCCTTCGGCTTCCCGATGCGCACCAGATCCTTTTCCGTCGTCACCGGAATGGCGCCGCTGCGCTTCTGTATCGCCATCAGGCCGCGCGCATCGCTATCGGAATAGCGGTGGTGATCGCCGAACGCGCGGGTCTCGACGATCTGCGCGCCGATCCCGGCCAGCGTATCGAAGAACTTGTCCGGTCGACCGATGCCGGCAAACGCGACGGTCGGTCGGCCGGACAGGGCCGCCGTCATCGCCGGATCGGCGGCAAGCCGGCCGCGCACAACGGGGAGGCCCGCCTGCTGCGCGCGCGCCGCGACAGCCTCGCCCGGTTCGCCCTCCCCGATCACCACGACCGCCCCCGCCCGGTCGAGCTGCGGCGACAGCGGCAGCCGCAGCGGGCCGGCGGGCAGGCAATAGCTGTTGCCGATCCCGTAGCCGCCGTCGATCACCAGTAGCGACAGGTCCTTGTGAAGCGCCGGGTTCTGGAAGCCGTCGTCCATGACGATGACGTCGCCGAGGGTCTGCGCGATCTCGGCGCCCCGTGCACGGTCCGGAGAGACCACCGTCGGCGCGGTACGGGCCAGCAACAGCGGCTCGTCACCGACATCGGCAGCGGTATGGCGTTCGCTATCGACGATGACGGGGTCCGATACCGGGGCGCCGTAGCCCCGGCTCATGAAGACCGGCTTGCGGCCGAGCGCCTGCAGCAGGCGGGCAAGCAGGATTGCCGTCGGCGTCTTGCCGGCGCCGCCGACCGTCGGATTGCCCACGCAAATGACCGGGACGGTCGGCCGGACCGCCGGTTCCTTGCGGAAGCGAAACCAGGCAAAGGCTGCATACAGGAGCGAGACCGGCCACAGGCACATCGCCTGCCAGCCCGGCCGCGGCCCCCGCCAGAAGCCGGGCGCCCGCATCCTCAGCGCTCCCCGATGGCGGCCGCGAGGAACGGGTCGAGCGCGGCCATCGACCGGTCGAGCGCGCCGGAATAGGCGGCAACCGCCGCGTTTGCCGCGGCCGCATGCAGGGCGACCGCGTCGGGCTCGGCCAGCAGCGAGGCCACACGGCCTGCAAGGCTTTCGGCATCCGCGACAATCTCCGCCCCGCCGGCCTCGCGCAGCGTCGCATAGACATCCGCGAAATTGTGGACGTGCGGGCCGTGGAGGATCGCGGTCGCGAGCTTGGCCGGCTCGATCGGGTTCTGGCCGCCATGCGCGATCAACGACCCGCCCATGAACACGATCGGCGCCAGCCGGTAGGCGAGGCCCATTTCGCCGATGGTGTCGAACAGATAGACGCTCGTTCCCGACGCGGGCATGTCGCCGTTGGAGCGGCAGGCGACAGTCAGGCCGCGTGAGGCCGCAGCGGCGGCGACCTCGGGCCCCTTCTCGGGATGGCGCGGGGCGATGATGGTCAGCAGGTCCGGATAAGAAGCCGCCAGCGTGCCGCGCGCGTCCAGAACCGCCTCCACCTCACCGGGATGAAGGCTCGCCGCGGCCCAGCGCGGACGGCCGGCCAGCGCCGCCGTGAATCGCTCGATCTCGCCCTCGTCGGCGGCGGGCGCCGGGACATCGTATTTCAGGTTTCCCACGCAGACCGCAGAGCCGGCGCCGAGCGCCGAGAGCCGGTCGGCATCGTCCTGCGACTGGGCAAGACATAGATCGAAGCGCGACAGGAGCTGACCGATCATCGTCGATCCCGACTGCCAGCGCCTGAACGACCGGTCCGACATGCGCGCGTTGACCAGCGCGAGCGTCGCCCCGGAGCGCGCGGTCTCAAGGATCAGGTTCGGCCACAGTTCGGACTCGGCGAAGATCGCCATTTCCGGCCTCCAGTGACCGAGGAAGCGGCGCACGAATCTGGGCCCGTCGAGCGGGACGTACTGGTGGATCGCCCGTATTCCCAGCCGCGCCCGGGCGATCTGGGCGGAGGTCATCGTACCGGTGGTCAGAAGCACGTGGAAATCGCCGCCGCCGAGTATCCGGTCGATCATCGGCAGCACGGACATGGTCTCGCCGACGCTTGCCGCGTGGACCCAGACAAGCTGGCCATCGGGGCGCGCCACCGTCGCCTCTCCGTACCGTTCCGGGCGGCGCGCAGCGTCTTCCTTGCCCTTGCGGGTACGCCAGGACAGGATCGGCCCGGCGAGCGGATGGGCGATGGCGGTGAGAAGCCGATAGGCGCCCAGGAGGCGCGACCGGGACCCCGGTGCACTGGACCCAGGCGTACCGGACCCCGGCGTACTGGACCGTGGCGCGCTTGGTCGTGGCGCCTCACGCATCGGCGGTGCCGTCGACGATCTCGTAGGCGCGACGCGTGCAGGCATTGATGGCGTCCTCGACCTGTTGCCGGTACGCCTCCAGCATATCGCGATCGGCATCGGCGGGCACGGCAATCGACTCCGCGACCACCGCGGCGAGGTGGCTGAACGGAAGGTTCACCGCCGCCTTGTCCCATGCCTTGCGCATCTCGATCCGCCGGCTGGTCGCGATCGCCAGCGGCAGGATCGGCCGGCCCGACTGCTGCGCGAGCTTGACGATGCCGAGACCGGCGCGCCGCGAGACCTTCGGCACGTCGGCCGTCAGCGCCACGTTGACGCCGTCTTCGAGGGCGGCAACCATCTCGCGGAAGGCGGCCGGCCCGCCCTTTACGTGGAACTTGCCCTTTCGGGTGTCTCCGGAACCGCGGATCGACTCCACGCCGAGCCGGCGCGCCGCCTGGGCATTGATCTCCCCGTCCCGGTGCCGGGAAATCAGCACGGCCGCCCGATGATAGTCCTTCTTCACGAAGGGGACGAGGAAATGCTGTCCGTGCCAGAAGGTCAGGATCAGCGGCATCTGAGGATCGATGCGGCTGTAGACGTCCGGCGGTTCGATCGTCACCCGGCTGGTCGAATGCACCAGCCGCAGATAGGCGGCAATAATGGCGCCGAGCGTGACCTGCACCCAGCGGGCGCCGAAAAGCTGCTTCAACATCCTCAGGCGGGCGTCGTGGACGCCGGCTTCGAGGCCGCGGCGGGCGCAGCCCCGGTCTCAACCTGCGCGCCGTTGGCCTGCGGAATGCGAACGTGGTCGCCACCGCCGAACTGGGTACGATGCAGGCGGGCGTAGTTCCCGCCGCGCGCGAGAAGTTCGTCGTGCGTCCCGCTCTCGACGATGCCGCCGGCGTCCATGACGTGAATCACGTCGGCCTTCTTCACCGTCGACAGGCGGTGAGCGATCATGATCACGGTCCGGCCCTTGAGAAGCACGTCGAGGGCTTCCTGGATCAGGGCCTCGGCCTCGGTGTCGAGTGAACTCGTCGGCTCGTCGAGCAGCAGGATCGGCGCGTCGCGCAGCATGGCGCGCGCGAAGGCGATGCGCTGGCGCTGACCGCCCGACAGGAGGCCGCCCGCCTCGCCCACCGGCGTGTCGTAGCCCTTCGGGAACTTCATGATGAAGTCATGCGCCACCGCGGCCCTGGCCGCGGCGACCACCTGCTCCTCCGAGGCGCCTTCCGAGCCGTACATGATGTTGGCGCGGATGGTGTCGTCGAAGAGGACAGGTTCCTGGGTCACCAGCGCGCTGGCCAGCCTGACCGATGAAATCGTGCAGTCGGCGATGTCCTGGCCGTCGATCTTCACCGCGCCGGAAACAGGATCATAGAAGCGCAGCAGCAGGTTCAGGACGGTACTCTTGCCGGCACCGCTGGGGCCGACCAGGGCGATGCGCTTGCCGGCGGGAACCGTGAGCTGGAAATCGCGCAGGACCGGTTCGCCGTCACGGTAGGAAAAGGACACGTCGTCGAACGTGATCTCGCCGGCCGGCACCTTCAGCGGCCCGGCGCCGGGTTTCTCGGCGACCTTGGAGTCGAGGTCGATGATGCCGAAGACGCGATTGGCGGCGGCGACGCCTTCCTGCAGGGTGGTCTGCAGCGAGGCGATGGTCTTCATCGGCTGGTACATCAGCATCGCGGCGGTGACGAAGCCCATGAACTGGCCCGGCGTCAGATCGCCGTGGATGCCCTGGTAACCGCCGTAGAAGATCGCCAGCGCGAAGCCGACGCCCGTCAGCGCCTCGACAACCGGGCCGGACGAAGCCTTCATCCTGACGGAGCGCATGATGAATTCCAGCGTCCGATCGATAACCCGGCGAGCGCGTTCGGTTTCGTGGCCCTCACGGTCATAGGCCTTGACGACGCGGATGCCGGTAAGCGTCTGCGAAACGAGAATGCCGAGATCGCCGGTTTCCTGGAACGTCTTGGTCGCCGAGGCATGGACGCGACGGCGCTGGCGGCCGAGGATCCTGAGCGAGAAGGGAATGGCAATCATCGCGAAGATGGACAGGCGCCAGTCCAGATAGACCATAGAGCCCATCAGCAGCAGAACCTTGAGGATGTTCTGCCCGAGCGCGACGATCGTCATGCTGGCGGCCTCGCGGATCGCCAGCACGTCGTTCATGAAGCTCGACACGAAGCGGCCCGAATGGGTGCGCTGCAACCAGCCGAGATCGGCCTGCGTCAGCCGCTCGAACATCTCGACGCGCAGATCGGCGACGATCGAATTGCCGACATAGGCCTGGCCGACGGTCGCGAAATACTCGGATACGGCCTTGATCAGGATGATGACGATGACGAGGATCGGCAGGACGTAGAGCATGGTCTCGTTCTTGCCGAGGAACACCTCGTCGGCGGCCTGCTGCATCAGCAGAGGCAGCGGTCCCGTCGTCGCAGCGGAAACGAGCATCGCGGCGAAACAGCCGATCAGAAGCTTTCTGCGCGGCAGCAGATGATCGCGCGACAACCGGCCGACAACCTCCCACGTCGACAGATTCGTCGCGTGAAGGCTGTCGTCGCCCCTGTCGATGGAACCGCTGTCACTAAATACGTTCGAAGCCACGCATACTGTCCTTGAGCGCGCCGAGCCCGTGCCCGGGGCAAAATCGCGGAATGGACGCCGCGAGCGTTCTATCCCGTCTGCAGCCCGTCGTCACCTACCACAGCCAACGCTTCCGCGCAGCAGGCAGGGCCGTGCGGCGTTCTAGCGACCCGGAACCGATGCCGGCAGCCCCCTATCCGGCCGTCTCCGGATCGAGCAGCCGGTGCATATGAACGATGAAATAGCGCATCTGCGCGTTGTCGACAGTGCGCTGCGCCGCATCCTTCCAGGCATCATAGGCTTTGGCGTAATTGGGATAGATTCCCACCACATCCAGTTTGTCGAGATCGCGGAACCGCAGTTCCTCGACGTCGTCCAGTTCGCCTCCGAACACTAGGTGAAGAAGCTGCTTCGGGGATTCCTGCTCGCTCATCCGGTTCACTCCTGCTTTTCGGCTTCTCTTCGTCTCTGCCCTATTGCGGCGATCAGTTTCGCGTGGAGCCCGGGACCGGCCGCGACGAATGCGGGATGCCGGGCCGTGGCGCCATTCAGGCAAATCGGGTCACCGTCGAAATCCGTCACGATTCCCCCGGCTTCCTGCACGATCAGGAGCGCGGCGGCAAGATCCCAATCGGCGCTTCCGGGTGTCGCGAGCGCCGCGTCAACGTCGCCCCTTGCGACACGGGCGAGCCGATGGGCCAGCGATTTGAGGTAGCGGCGATCCGGGTGGGCCGCGGAATCGTCGAGTTTGGCCTGATCCATCGCCTTCTTAGAGGCAGACAGACGGGCCGTTGTCGGGTCGTCCGCATCGGACACGTGCAGTTTCTCGCCGTTGAAGAAGGCGCCGCCGCCGGCGACGGCCGACCACATGTCATCCCCGACAGGATTGTAGAGGACTCCCGCGGCGGGCTCGCCGCCGGAAAGAAGGCCTACCGAAACCACCCATTCGTCGGTCCCTTCGACGAAGGCGCGGGTCCCGTCGATCGGGTCGACCACGAAGACGCGCCCGGCCGAATGCCGTGACCCGTCGTCCGGGCGTTCCTCCGACAGCCAGCCATAGTCCGGCCGGTAGCCGGTCAGGCGGACGTGAAGGAGATTATCGAGCGCGATGTCTGCTTCGGTGACGACCGACTGGTCGTGCTTGTTCCAGCGCCTGGGATCGCCGCGAAAATACTCCAGCGCCAGCGCGCCGGCCTCGCGGGCAACGGCATCGATGATGCGGAGATCCTTGTCGTCGGCGTCGGACACGGGGGAGCGATCCAATCGAACATGCCCCGCCCCACTAGGGGAAGGGTGCGGCGGGAGGCGGGAAAACGCTAGAAAACCTGCCTGTTGTGTAGTGATGCGGCCGCGAAGGTTCAAGAACAGTTCGATAACAAATCCAAATCGTCGGGTTTAGGTCACTCGCTTTTAACCTACCCGCTTAAGCCGATTCCAATCTTTCCCGGGCACACTCCCTATCGAAACGGGCACCAAACAAACAAACGGGCCCGCAGGGAGACTTTTATGAGGCGTCAGACCGCGAGCACCGCCGAGGTGCTTCCCGGAGAGAGCCGTGCTGTGCGGCTCGATCCCTTCGAATTGCCGGCGCGGGTCACCTATCGCAACGTGGCCCACGCCGGCAGCGCCCGGCAGACGGGTGGCCAGCAGATAAGTGCCGACCACGTGGCGATCATCGGCGCTGACAGCGTGATGATCCGCCGCGAAACGGGCGCCGGCGTACCGCTCTACGTGACCGTGCCGCTTGCCGCCTATTCCGGCGTTCTGCTGGCGGTCCATCACGGGCTGCAGGGATCGACGGTCGAACTGCGGCTGCATCACCCCGACCCGGATCTCGACGTGCCGCTTTTCGAGGCCGACGACACCGACGACGTCATCGCCGACTGGCAGGCGTGGTCCCGCACCTTGGGACGTCCGCTGCTGATCCGGAATGCCGACGGCGAGATCTGCGAACCGCGCGAACGCCTCGGCGGCGTCTTCGTCAAGCCGCCGATGGCGCGGCGGGCCAACCGGTTCTTCGCCGATCGCCGGCCGCGGATGCTGTGCAACCGCAAGGTCGGCGGCCGTCCGGCGGGCATCGTCCATCGTGGGGACGAGATTATCGCGCGGGACATGACGGTCTGAGCTTCGACGCGCGCAAAGCCATACCAAGACAACAATCCGACCGGCCGAGAACGGCCGGCATTTTCACCCTCTTCCAGAAGGAAACTTTGACATGACCATTCGCAAGTCGCTTCTCGTTCTCGTCCCCGCCGCATTTTTCGGCTTTGCGTCCGCCGCCGATGCGGCCGTCGTCTACTGCACCCAGCCCGGCTATCCGGCCGGCTGCGTCGTGCGGGTCGTGCGCCCGGCCGCCACGCGCGTCGTCGTCAATCCCGCCCCCGTCGTGGTGGCGCCGGCACCTGTCGTCGTCGCGCCGGCACCGCGGTATGTCCGCCCGCGCTCGGCGATCAACCTCGGCGGCCCGGTCAACCGCGTCGGCGTGCGCTGACGTCGATCCAGACCTGAGTTCCACCTAGGGGTCTCGACCCCGACCCCGCCTACGGGACGGCGTGTTTGCCGACGCGCCGTCCCCTTTTTCTCGTTTCCCGTTTCATTCAGCGGTTTTCTCCCGCGGTTCAGCCGCTATTGTCCCGGCACGTTTCCGATCAAACGGCTCGAACCGTCCGTGTCGCCATGGCCAGACTAGACATCGCCCCCGATCTCTTCCTCGATGACAGCGAACTCGACGAGCAATTCGTCCAGTCGTCGGGTCCCGGCGGACAGAACGTCAACAAGGTCGCCACCGCGGTGCAGCTGCGGTTCGACGTGAAGAACTCGCCGTCCCTGACGTCCTATGTGAAGAACCGGCTGCGGACGGTGGCCGGGCGGCGGATGACGCAGGACGGCGTCCTCGTCATCGACGCGCGCCAGCACCGCTCGCAGGAGCGCAATCGCGAGGACGCGCGCCAGCGGCTGTTCGCGCTGATCCGCGAGGCCGCCGAACGCCCGAAGGTGCGCCGCGCCACCCGGCCGACGCTCGCCTCGAAGAAGCGGCGTCTGGAATCGAAGACGAAGCGCGGCCAGGTCAAGAAGGCGCGCGGCAAGCCGCAGATCGACTGACGTCAGGACATCGCGGTTACCGCCGCATCCGCCACCAGGCCAAGGAACAGAATCCAGCCGTAGCCGCGGTTGGCGCGGAACAGCATCAGGCAGCGGGCGGGATCGTCATAGCGGAAGGTCACGACCTGCCAGCCCAGGTGGCCTGCGCCCAGCGCCAGACCGAGCCAGGCCGGCCAGCCGGCGCCGGCAAACCAGAACGCGACCCCGAACAGCACCGTCGCCACGGCATAGAAGCCGGCGACGATCTCGCGCGTCCTGCCGCCGAACAGGCGAGCGGTGGAATGGACGCCGATCAGCTCGTCGTCGGCGATATCCTGATGGGCGTAGATCGTGTCGTAACCGATGGTCCAGGCGATGCCGCCGACATACAGGAAGACGGGCGCCCAATCGAGTGCGCCGAAGGTCGCCGCCCAGCCCATCAGCGCGCCCCAGTTGAAGGCGAGGCCGAGTACGAATTGCGGCCACCACGTCACCCGCTTCATCAGCGGATAGACGAGGACGATCGCCACGGACGCGACGCCGGTCGCCACCGCGAACCAGTTGAACTGGAGCAGGACCAGTAGACCGATCAGGCACAGCGCGAGCATGAAGACCGCCGCCTGGGCGACGGTCACCTGGCCCGAGGGAATGGGCCGCAGCCGCGTCCGTTCCACCTTGGCGTCGATATCGCGGTCGACGATGTCGTTCCAGACGCAGCCGGCACCGCGCATCGAGATCGCCCCGACGAGAAACAGGACCAGATGCCACGGATTCGGGTACGCCGCGCCGGCCGCCACCGCGGCGAGCGCCGTCGACCACCAGCACGGCGCCAGAAGCAGCCGCCAGCCGATCGGCCGGTCGATGCGCGCCATGCGCAGATACGGCTTGGCCCACCCGGGCGCGAGGCGGGCGACCCAGTGGTCGCGGACCGCATCGAGGGGGGCCGTGGGATCGGACTGCACGGTCATCTGTCCGATTCCCGGGTCAGGTACCGCGTCATGGTGCGCGCCGGGCGGAACTCCCAGCCGGCGCGCCGGTACAGCCGCATGGCGCCCTCGTTTCCGTCCATCACTTCCAGATGCAGCGCCTTGAGCCCATCGGCACGGGCGATCTCCACAAGATCCTCCAGCGCGTGCGCCGCGATGCCGAAGCCGCGATGCCCTGGTGCCACGTATATCTCGTCGAGGAAGCCGTCGCGGCCGTGGAACTCCAGCGCGAAGCCGTAACACAGGACCGCATACCCGGCGGGCTCACCGTCACGGCGGATCAGCAGCGCGCGGCCGTGCATCGGATTGGCCATCAGGTCGCGCAGCGCCGCCTCGTTTTTCGGGCCGTAGTCGTGTCCGTCTTCCTCGTTGAAGGCGGCCATGAAGGTCGTCAGCGTCTCCCAGTCCGCGTCGGTGCACTCAGTAAGCGTGATATCCATGTAGAGGCGGCGCCTTGCGGGGTTTCGTTCAAGAGCGGCGGACGGTAGACGAGAGTGGATGAAAAATCGAGGCGCTCCGACGCCTCATCCGGATCCCCTGCACGGACCTGACATGAGCAAAGCGCCGCGTCTCTACGTCGACAGCCCCCTCGCCGCGGGCACGGCCTTCGCGCTGGACGCGGATCAGGCGCACTACCTGATGAACGTCATGCGCCGGAACGACGGCGATCCCGTCATCGTCTTCAACGGGCGGGACGGCGAATGGCAGGGCGCACTGCGCCGGACCGGCAAACGCGCTGCCGAGATCGATCCCGTCGAGAAACGGCGCGACCAGAGCTTTCCCGTCGACATCCACTACTGCTTTGCCCCCATCAAGCGGGCACGGCTCGACTTCATTGCGCAGAAGGCGACCGAGCTGGGCGCGGCCCGGCTGCGGCCCGTCCTGACCCGCTATACGGTTTCCGAACGGGTGAAGACCGAGCGTCTCGCCGCAAACGCGGTCGAAGCGGCGGAGCAATGCGGCATCCTGTGGGTGCCAGAGGTCGACGACCCCGTCGCCCTGGAGACCTTCCTCGCAACCCGGGACCCGGCGCGCTGGCTGATCTTTTGCGACGAATCGGCCCCCGTGGCGGACCCAGTCACCGCCCTTCGGGGCGTGCCCGACGCACCTCTCGCGGTTTTGATCGGCCCTGAGGGCGGATTTTCGGAGGAGGAACGCGACGCGCTCAGACGGGCCGACAACGTCCTGGCGATCTCGCTCGGGCCCCGCGTGATGCGCGCGGATACGGCGGGAATCGCCGCTATGACGCTGGTTCAGGCCATCAAAGGTGACTGGAGTGCGTGAGGCCGCGAGAACCGGCGCCTCGAAGGCACGTCTTCGAACCGGAACCGGCCGACCGTTCGCACGATGCAAGCCTCCCGCCATCAGCGTAACGAATGGCTCCCATCAGTATGGGGTGATTGCGCCGGCGGCAGCGCTATGTATTGTGCGCGTCCTACCAGTTCCTTGAGCTTTCCCGATGGCCCGAGACACCAACGATTCAACGCCGCTCGAGACTCGCGCCGAGCTGATCAGCTACCTCGAAGCAGGCAACAAGCCCGCTTCCGAGTTCCGGATCGGCACCGAGCACGAGAAATTCGGCTTCTACGAAGCGGATTGCTCGCCAGTCCCCTATGAGGGGGAGCGGGGCATCGGCGCGCTGCTCACCAACATGCAGGCGCTTTTGGGCTGGGAGCCGATCATGGACGGCGAGGCCATCATCGGGCTCGTCGACCCGACCAAGGGCGGGGCGATCTCGCTGGAACCGGGCGGCCAGTTCGAGCTTTCGGGCGCGCCGCTCGACTCGATCCACCAGACCTGCCGGGAAGTGAATTGCCACCTCGCGCAACTCCGCGAAGTCGCCGAACCGCTCGGCATCGGCTTCCTGGGCCTCGGCTTCTCGCCGAAATGGACACTTGCCGAGACGCCGCAGATGCCGAAACGGCGCTACGAGATCATGACGGCCTACATGAAGAAGGTCGGCACGATGGGCCTCGACATGATGTACCGGACCTGCACGGTGCAGGTGAACCTCGACTTCGCGTCCGAGGCGGACATGGTCAAGAAGATGCGTGTCGGCCTGGCGCTACAGCCGATCGCCACCGCCCTGTTCGCCAACTCGCCTTTCAAGGAAGGCAAGCCGAACGGCTTCCTGTCGCTGAGGAGCGAAGTCTGGAAAAACACGGACGACGACCGCTCCGGCATGCTGCCGTTCGTGTTCGACGAGGGTTTCGGATTCGAGGCCTATGTCGATTACGCCCTCGACGTGCCGCTGTACTTCGTCAAGCGCGGCGACACCTATCACGATGTCGCCGGCGAATCCTTTCGTTACCTGATGAACGGAAAGCTCGCCGGCCTGCCGGGCGAGCGGGCGACCCAATCGGACTGGGTCAACCACCTGACGACGATTTTCCCGGAAGTCCGCCTGAAGAAGTTCATCGAGATGCGCGGCGCCGACGGTGGGCCCTGGGGACGCCTCTGCGCCCTGCCCGCCCTTTGGGTCGGACTGCTCTACGACCAGACCGCCCTCGACGCCGCCTGGGATCTGGTCAAGGACTGGAGCGACGAGGAGCGTCAGGTGCTGCGCGACACCGTGCCGACGACCGGCCTCAAGACACCGTTCCGGAACGGTACCGTACAGGATCTGGCGAAGCAGGCCGTCGCGATCGCCCACGACGGACTGAAGCGCCGGGCCTTCGGCTTCGGCGGCGAACGCGACGAAACCCGGTTCATCGAGGAACTGGCCGAGATCGCAGACAGCGGCGTAACTCCGGCCGAACGCCTGCTCGCCGAATACAATGGCGCGTGGAACGGCGATATCGACCGCGTCTTCACCGAGCATGCCTACTGACGGGCGAATTGCTCCGTCCGCAACCGCTCCCTTTGCATCATCGTCGCGGTGCCGGACCCCACTTGGCCGCGGCAGGGACCTTGTCCTATCCTCAATACACATGGCGTGTGCGTCAGGCCGTGATCGTGTCCGTCGATCCGTTGCGGACCGGATACTGACATTTGGGGGAGCGGTTCTTTGGGACCTGGAATGACTTTGCGAGCCGCGATGGCGGCCTTGGCCGTACTGGCCGCCCTGACGGCTCCAGCCGGTGCGGGCTGGCGCGTTGTCGGACCCGGCATGGCGGTTGGCGAAGCGCGCGCGGGTGGCGCGTCCATCGCCGCTGAATGCCACGGCGACGGGATGGTTCTCGGCGTCTACGAGAAGGATTGGGTGTTCGACCACGAAGCGCCACTGACGCTTCTCGTCGACGACAACGCCTTTACGGTCCGGCAGTACGGCTCCGGCGACCGGATTCTGCTGGCCGACGGCACAAACGGCAGCGGCCAGCTCGACCTTTCTCCAAAGCTCAGAAAAGCGCTCCGGTCCGGCAGCGAAATCCGGCTCGACGGCCCCAATGTCGGGCACTTCGAAACGAGAGAGATCACGTTCTCGCTGCTCGGGTCGCGAAAGGCGATCGAGACCGTCGAGCGGTTCTGCGAATAGACGCGACGCCGCCGTTTCGGCGCCTGCCCCTCCGGCCCTATTCGGCCGCCTCGATCATCGGCTCGGACAGATTTCCGATCCGCGTCACGATGTGCTGCGCCAGGGCGTCGTGGATCGGCGAGCGGGCGTGCTTGGCGCGGATCAGGCCGATATCGCACGGAGGCAGCGCCGGGAATCCTTCCCGCTGCGTGAGTACGCGCATGCCTTTGCGCAGGGCGCTTTCGGGCAGGATGGTGACAGCCAGTCCGGCCAGAACCGCGCTGATCAACGGGGCTGCCGCAGAACTCGTATAGGCAACCCGATATTTGCGCCCTGCTGAGTCGAGCGCCATCGTCGCGGTCTTGCGCCAGCTGCACGACCGTGGACCGACCGCCAGCGGCAGCGGATCGGCAAGATGCGTGGCGTGCTCCGTTGCGCCGACAAAACTCAGCGCCTCCCGGCGGATGACCTCGCCCTTTGCGACATCGCAATGCGTGACGATAGCGAGGTCGAGCTCACCCTGCTCCATGCGTTCGCCAAGATTCATGGAGCCATCACAGCGCACGACCAGTTCGACGTGCGGATGGCTGCGGGCGAAGGCCGACAGAACACGCGGCAGCAGCCGGTCGGCATAGTCGTCGGGTACGCCCATCGTCACCACGCCCTGCAGGTCCGGCTCGGAGAACACTGACATGGCTTCCTCGCTGAGCGAGACAATCCGCTGCGCGTAGTCGAGAAGCCGCAGCCCGTCCGGGGTGAGGCGCACGGACCGCGCGCCGCGCTCGAACAGCGGCTTGCCGACCTGTTCCTCCAGCTTCTTCATCTGCATGGAGACGGCGGACTGGGTCCGGTGCACCTCTTCGGCGGCGCGGGTGAAGCTGCCGGTTTCCGCGATCGTCAGGAACGTCCGCAGGAGGTCGATGTCGATCAGGCTCGTCATGAACCACTCCCATCAGCAATGCTGATGCATAGCATTAAAAACATTCGTTGGAATAATCAATCCGATTCCGCCATTCTGCCGGAACTCGAAGCAGTAACCGGACTCGCGGCCGTTGGGGCGAATAGCCCTGCCGGCCGACGGGGAAGGTTTGTCCCGCAAAGGAGGCGGACATGACGACACGATCCGTTTCTCTCGGCAAGAGAAATACCTTCATTCTCGGCGCGAATGCGCTGATCGCCAAACTCTGGGTGCTGTTCCGCGCCTGGACGGCTCGCCGCCAGGTAATGGGACTGCTCGAAGCCGACGACCGGATGCTCGCCGACATCGGCCTGACCCGCGCCGACGTGGTCGGGTCCCTGGAGGCGCCGATGGATGTCGATCCGTCGCACCAGCTCATCCGCGCGCGGGCCGAACGGTTGCGCAAAGGTGCCCGTTTCTGGACCACGACCTGAGCGCGTGCAGAACAGGTCGCGATTGTCGTATTCGGAGTCGCAAAACCGACAGGATGACCCAAGGCTAAGCTGTTGATGCATAGCTGGTTTTTCAAATCGGCATGGCACATTTAAGCCCTAATCAATAAGTAGAGCCGTAGATGTCTGCAAGCGTCGCGCCGGGGGTTCCCGACGCGGCGTTTGTGCCCTCTAGGTCGGATTTTGAAAGGGACCACCATGGACATGCTCACCTATGCCGGCCACGCTTCCGGCGCCCTGCAACCACCGCACGCCTTCCGCGATCAGGTTACGGCTCTCCTGCACCGTGTCTTTCGCGCCCGCCGCGCCCGTCAGGATCTCGGTACGCTGCGCAGCGCAAGCGACCACATCCTTGCCGATATCGGTCTGACCCGCAGCCAGATCGACGACGCCTTGTCGGCTCCGTTCTGGGTCGACCCGTCCGCGCGCCTCGCCACGTCGCGCAACCGGCGGGGTCGCTGAACGGTGGGTAGACCGGATACCGGACCATCCACCAACACCCACGCCATGTAGCGGCCGCGGCAGAGAGTATCGCCGCGGCCGTTTTTTTCGCCTCGTATTTCTCACCCCGACCGATTTCCCGCTTGCAACGGCAGGGCGCCCGTCTATATATTCAATATTATGAATATGAATGGGTGACCGACATGAACATCGACCGCTTCGTTTTCGCTTTCGCCGGCATCGTCGTGCTGGTTTCGCTGGCTCTTGGGATCTGGGTCAGCCAGTGGTGGTTCATCCTGACCGCCTTTGTCGGCCTGAACATGTTCCAGGCTGCGTTCACGGGCTTCTGCCCGCTCGCCATGATCCTGAAGAAGGCCGGGTTCAAGGCCGGTCAGGCCTTCGCCTGACAAGGGCGCACCGGTTTCCTCCTGAAGCCTGAACGACGGCAGAGCCTTCTCAAGGACGCGTCGTCCTATTCGTCGAACAGGCTTGCCTGGGGGCCGGGTTTCCGTTCCCTCTCGGGCCCGGCCCCTTTTCTTGCGGACGTCGACGGCTTTCCGGACGTCTTTCCCGTTACGGCGACAGGCACCGTCCCGTCGGCGAACTCGATCTCCAGAGCCGCGCCTGTCGCATGACCCCTGGCCGTGCGGACCATGGTGTCCGCCGAATCCCGGACAATCGCGTAGCCGCGCGCGAGCGTCTGCTTGTATCCTAGAGCCCCCAGCAGGGCCGCCAGCCGTTCCAGGCGGGTCCTGCGCCGCTCCACCACGGCATCGAGGGCACGCTTGCCGCGCCCCTCCAGCGTCGAAAGCCGATCCCGCGAGCGCTCTATCCGGTCACTGATCCGCCCCGGCGACAGGCGTCCGGACGTTCTGGCCAGTCGGGTGCCGTGGGCGCGCGTGTTGGCCATCAGCGCGCGGCCGAGCCGCCCCGCCGCCTCGTCGAAGCGCTGGCGCGGCAGGGCCAGCAGATCCCCCAGGCGCGGCAACCCCCGGGATGCGGCCCGCAGATGCGTCTTGCGCTCCTGCACCAGCCGCATCAGCCCGCTCTTCAGGCGCAGGCCGCGATCGGAGACGACAGCGATGAGCTCGGTGCGCACCGGCACGGCCATCTCGGCGGCCGCCGTCGGCGTCGGCGCGCGGATATCGGCGGCATGGTCGATCAGCGTCCAGTCGGTCTCGTGGCCCACCGCCGAGACGATCGGGATCGTGCTTTCGGCCGCCGCGCGCACGACGATCTCCTCGTTGAAACACCACAGGTCCTCGAGGCTGCCGCCGCCGCGGGCGGCGATGATCACATCGGGTCGCAGGATCGGGCCGCCGGGCTGAAGCGCGTTGAAGCCCCGGATGCCGGCGGCGATCTCGTTTTCAGCCCCCTCGCCCTGCACCCGTGCCGGCCAGACCAGCACCTGGACAGGAAAGCGATCGCCGATCCTGTGCAGGATGTCGCGGATCACGGCGCCGGTCGGCGAGGTAACGACGCCGATGACCCGCGGCAGATAGGGCAGCGGCACCTTGCGGCTCTCGTCGAACAGGCCCTCAGCGGCGAGCTTCTTGCGGCGTTCCTCGAGCAGCGCCATCAGCGCGCCGACGCCGGCGGGCTCCAGCGATTCGATGACGATCTGGTAGCTGGAGCGTCCCGGATAGGTCGTCACCTTGCCGGTGGCGATGACCTCCATCCCCTCTTCCGGCTTGAACCGCAGCCGGCCGAACACGCCTTTCCAGATAATGGCGTCGATACGCGCCTTCTCGTCCTTCAGGGCGAAATAGCAATGACCTGAGGAATGCGGGCCGCGATAGCCGGACACTTCACCGCGCAGACGGACATAGGGAAACGCGTCCTCGACCGTGCGCTTCACGGCAAAGGACAGGTCCGAAACGCTCAGTTCGGGGATATTGCGTTGGGCGGGCTCCGACATGAGGCCAGTCTTACGCGATTGCGGCGTGACTCGCGAGGGGTGCGAAGCGTCGCGGCGCGGCGGTTTGCCGTCATCCGCGCATCCCCCTGCATAACGGCCCTGCAAGGGTGACGCGAAGGGTAGCGCGTGCTAGTCGATTTTGCCTGACACAACGTTTGGAAACGAGGCGAGATGAACGTTCTTCTCATCGGATCGGGCGGGCGCGAGCACGCCCTGGCCTGGGCGCTGTCGAAAAGTCCACTTTTGAAGTCGCTCTGGGCCGCGCCCGGCAATGCGGGGATCGCCGAGGTCGCCGAGATCGTCAGTATCGACGTCACCGACCACGCGGCCGTCATCGCCTTCTGCAAGGATCAGGACATCGGTCTCGTCGTCGTCGGCCCCGAGGCGCCGCTGGTCGCCGGCCTCGTCGACGACCTTGGCGCCGCCGGTATCCGCGCCTTCGGACCGACGGCTGCCGCCGCCCGGCTCGAAGGCTCCAAGGCCTTCATGAAGGATCTGTGCGCGCGCTACGGTATTCCGACGGCGGCCTACGGCACCTTCACCGACGCGGAGAGCGCGAAGTCCTTCGTGCGCACCGAGGGCGCGCCCATCGTCGTCAAGGCGGACGGGCTTGCCGCCGGCAAGGGCGTCATCATCGCCGAGACGGTAGAGGACGCGGAAGCCGCTATCGACGACATGTTCTCCGGCACGTTCGGCGCAGCCGGGGCGCGGGTCGTGATCGAGGAATTCATGGAGGGCGAGGAGGCGAGCTTCTTCGCGCTGTGCGACGGGCGGACCGCCCTGCCGCTGGCCACCGCGCAGGACCACAAGCGTGCGCATGACGGCGATACCGGCCCGAACACGGGCGGCATGGGCGCCTATTCGCCTGCCCCGGTCATGACCGACGATCTCTGCCAGCGCGCGATGGACGAGATCATCACCCCCACGATGAAGGCGATGCGCGCCGAGGGCACGCCGTTTTCGGGTATCCTCTATGCCGGCCTGATGATCACCGACACCGGCCCGCGCCTGCTCGAGTACAACGTGCGCTTCGGCGATCCCGAGGCGCAGGTGCTGATGGCGCGCCTGAAGGATGACCTGCTCGCGCTGATCCTGCAGGCGGTCGATCAGACCCTCGACACGGCGCGCGTCCACTGGCATCCGCAGCCGGCGTTGACGGTCGTGATGGCGAGCCGCGGCTATCCGGGCCCCTACGAGAAGGGCACCGCGATCTCAGGCGTCGGCGAGGCGGACGGGATGGACTCGGTCAAGGTGTTCCACGCCGGCACCGCGCGCGACGGCGATATGCTGAAAGCCACCGGCGGGCGCGTCCTCAACGTCACCGCACTCGGCCGCGACATCCGCGAGGCGCAGGCCCGCGCCTACGCGGCGATCGACCTGATCGACTGGCCGGAAGGCTTCTGCCGCCGTGATATCGGCTGGCGCGCGATCGAACGCGAGGAGCAGGCGGGATGAGTGCCGGGACGCCGGAGCCGCTGGCCGACCTGTTCCCGGGCTTCGAGGCCCGCGAGGTGGAAACGGACGGCGCCGGAATCTTCCTGCGCACCGGCGGCATGGGACCGCCGCTCCTGCTCGTGCACGGATATCCGCAAACGCATGTGACCTGGCACAAGGTGGCGCCGGCGCTGAGCCGCCATTTCACCCTCGTGATCCCGGACCTGCGCGGCTACGGCCAGAGCTCTGTCCCGGCGTCCGACCCGGCACATTTTGCCTACTCGAAACGGGCGATGGCGAACGACCTCGTCCAGGCGATGGAAGCGCTGGGCCACACGCGATTCAACCTGTGTGGCCACGATCGCGGTGCGCGGGTCTCCTACCGCCTGGCCCTCGATCATCCCGACAGGGTCGAGAAACTCGCCCTGCTGGACATCGTCACGACGCTGGACACGTGGGAGTCGATGGACGCCGCAGCCGCGATGAAGACCTACCATTGGCCGTTTCTCGCCCAGCCGCATCCGCTGCCCGAAACGCTGATCGCCGCCGACCCGGTCTACTATCTCGAACACACGCTGGCGAGCTGGACGAAGACGAAGTCGCTTGCAGCCTTCGACCCCCGCGCACTTGACCATTATCGCGCATTCTTTGCGAAGCCCGAACGGATCCACGCCTGCTGCGAAGACTATCGGGCGGGCTGGACCTGTGACAGGGAGGCGGACGCTGCGGACCGCGCCGCCGGCAAGCGGATCGCCGCGCCGCTGCTGTCGATCTGGGGCGATGCCGGCATCCCGGCCGGCGGACCGAGCCCCATAGACGTCTGGCGCAACTGGGCGGATGACGTTAGGGGTGGTCCGGTCGCATCCGGTCACTTCCTTTGCGAGGAGGCGCCGGAGACGGCATCGGAGGAACTGCTGGCTTTTTTCAAAGGATAACGATGAGCGAACAGCCACTCGACCGGCAGACCGCGTTCAGCGGCACCAAGGAGGTTGCGGAGGCCCTTGCCTTCGACGAGGAGCGCCTATCCGGCTGGCTTGAAAAGGCGGTGCCGGAATTTAGGGGACCGCTAACCGCACGCCAGTTCAAGGGCGGACAGTCGAATCCGACCTATCTGATCGAGGCAGCGTCCGGGCGCTACGTGCTTCGGCGCAAGCCACCGGGCAAGCTGTTGCCGTCCGCCCATGCCGTCGACCGCGAATACAAGGTGCTGAGTGCGCTGCACAGCGTCGGCTTCCCCGTCGCGCGGCCGCTGATCCTGTGCGACGACGACTCGGTCGTCGGCACCATGTTCTACCTGATGGATTTCGTTCAGGGCCGGGTCTATTGGGTGCCGGACCTGCCGGACTGCGACAAGACCGAGCGGGCCGCGATCTACGACACCATGAACGCGACCATCGCGCATCTGCACACCATCGACTACGAGGCCGTGGGCTTAGGCGACTTCGGCAAACCCGCCGGCTACGTATCGCGGCAGATCAAGCGCTGGTCGCAGCAGTATCGCGCGTCCGAGACCCGCGAGATCGCCGAGATGGAGAAGCTGATCGCGTGGCTTCCCGGCGCGACCCCGCCGGACACAGGCGCTTCTATCGTCCACGGCGACTTCCGCCTCGACAACATGATCCTGGCGCCGGACGAGCCGAAGGTGCTTGCCGTGCTCGACTGGGAACTCGCGACGCTCGGCGATCCGGTCGGCGACTTCACCTATCACCTGATGCAATGGCACATGCCGACATCGCGCTTCGGGTCGGGAACCGGCAGCCTTGTCGACGTGGAATTGCCGTCGCTTGGCATTCCGACGCTCGACGAGTACGTCGCGAAGTACTGCGAGCGGACGGGTCGCGACAGCATTCCCAATCTCGACTTCTATTTCGCCTACAACTTCTTCCGGCTTGCGGCGATCCTGCAGGGCATCGTCGGGCGCGTGCGCGACGGCACGGCGTCGAACGAGAATGCCGCCGACATGGAGCGCCAGGTTGGACCGCTGGCGACAACCGCCTGGGGCTTCGCCCAGCGCGCGGGAGCCAACTGACGATGGCACGTCGACCGCGGCACGCCGCCCAGGGCGCCGGACCGAAGATCGCGCTGGCGCTTGGCGGCGGCGGTGCCCGCGGCCTCGCCCACATCCCGGTGCTGGAAGCCTTCGACGAGTTCGGGATAAAGCCGCATTGCGTCGCCGGCACCTCGATCGGCGCGATCGTCGGGGCGGCCTATTGTTCCGGCATTCCCGCGAAGGACCTGCGCGCGTATGTCGTCGAGGCCTTCAAGCATCGCGGCGAGGTGCTGTCGCGCCTGTGGAAGCTGCGCAACAACCGGTTCACGGACCTTTTGACCCCGAGCCTCGGCAATCCGGTCCAGCTCAACGGCGAGAAGGTGCTCGAGGCGTTCCTGCCCGAGGGCGTGGCGAAGACGTTCGACAAGCTCGAGATCCCGCTGACCGTGGTGGCGACGGATTTCTATTCGGCAAAACCGGTCGGGCTGTCCTCCGGCAACCTCCGCCACGCGGTGGCCGCCTCGATGGCGATCCCGATGATGTTCCGGCCGGTGCTGGTCGGCAAACGGGTGATGATCGACGGCGGCGTCACCGAGCCCCTGCCCTTCGGTTTCGTCGGCAAGGACAGGGATCTTGTCGTCGCCGTCGACGTGGTCAACATGCCGAAGGGCGAGGCGAGCCGGATCCCCTCGCCCTATGAGTCGATCTTCGGCGCAACCCAGATCCTGATGCAGCGCGTGATTGCGGAACGGCTCGCCGTCAGCGGTCCGGACGTGCTGATCCGCCCGAACATCAACGTCTTCCGCGTCCTCGATTTCCTCAAGGCCCGGGCGATCCTGAAGGCCGCCGAACCCGCAAAGGACGAGATGAAGCGGGCGCTGGAGACGGCACTCAGGCGATTTTGAAGCACCGATAGCCGAGTTCACTGCCCGCCGCGCTCCCGGAGTTTCCGGGAGCAAACCGCGACCTTACTGGCAGTAGTACCGCATGCCGTCGTAGCCGATGTATGTGCCGGACGCCCGGTCGTAGGAGCGGTATTTCGAGGCACAGTAGGCGTGACGGTCGGGATACCCGGGCGCCGGGGGCGCATAGGCGGGGGCGGGAACATAGGCCGGGGGGCGCGGCTGGCTGAGCGCGCTGCCGAGGATCGCACCGGCGGCAAAGCCGGCAATGCCGGCGACGGCGGCATCGGTTTCGGCCCGGTTATAGCGATTGTAGGAATACGAGTGGCGATTCCAGTTGTTGTTCCAGCCGTTATAGTTCTTGTTCACGGTGGCCTTGAACTTCCACTTTCCCGCTTCGGACTCGGCGGGAAGGGTCGACACGCCCGTGGCGAACAGACCGGCGAACAAGGCAGTCAGAACCGCGCCGCGCATAGCTCGTTTTGCAGACATCGTATCCTCCTGGAAGTTTCGGCCAGACGCCGCCTTAAACTCGATGACTGCCCAACCGTTCAAACCGGCGGAAAAAGGGAGAGCACCAGAATTACTTGCCCCTTCAGTCCGCAACGAATGCGGTTTTACTTATCAAGGCGGCTTGAATTCCCGGTGAATCCGTAGCGGCAATTTATCGACCGGAATTAGTATTCTGATAATCGGGGAAGCCCTGCGAGACAGGCTTCCGCATCCGTCGCACGCGGGGCTGTTCCTCCCATCGACCGATGTCGGGGAGGTCCGCTCTCAGGGAAGGCAGGGACTCGCCGCGGCACACGGGAGAGGTGCGTCTCCCGCGGCCCGGCCTACTCGCAGATCTGCTTGTGGCCGTTGGCGTCGATGTAGGTGCGCGTCATCGGGTCGTAATTCGGGTGGATCGACGCGCAGTAGGTGCCGGGCGGCGGCAGACCGGGCTGGGACGGCGGGGCGCCGGCCTGAATCGGATAATTCGGCTGCGGCGCGGCCGGATCGGCCAGCGGCGGTCTCGGCGGCGCGATATAGACCGAGGACGGTGGCGAGGTCGGCTGCGGCTGCGGATAGGCCAGCGCGTTGTTCATGACCGTTCCAGCGGCGACGCCGACTGCGGCGCCGGCTGCCGCCGCGGCCGCACCGCCGTAGTAGCCGCCGCCATAGTATCCGCCACCCCCGTGATAGGGGGCCGGGCCCGGCGCGGGACCTGGGCCGGGGATCCGGTAGGGCTTGCCCACCGGTTGAGACGGCGAGACGACGGGCGTCGAAGGCGAGACGGGGTGCGGATGACCTCCCGCACTCCAGCCCGACGAGACCGCCCCTCCGGCGCGCCAATCACCGGCCTGCGAAGCGACCTGCAAAGCGAGTATTCCCGCCGCCGAAACGACAGAGATCGATATCGCGTTCCGGACGACCTTTTTCGTGAACATCGCTCGCTCCCTCGACTGGGCCACTAGCGCCTGCCGGATGGCGGCGCCTCGCGTCTTGGCCGCGTTGCAGCCCGTTTTCCTGTTCTCTCAATAGCATAAAGTGTTGAATCCCTTCTGAATCGAACGCCTCAAATGGCGCGCACGCGTTATTATTTCTATAATTTTCGAAATAACGATTGACTCTTCACCTGCCCCCCTCCATCGTTGCGCCATGAGTGTTCATGATGTCGCCGCGCGCCTCGAAGCGCTGGGAAACCCGACCCGGCTGGAAATCGTCCGGATTCTGGTACGGACAGGCAATCGCGGCCTGCCGGTCGGCGAACTCAGGAAACGTATCGACATCGCGGCGTCCACCCTGTCGCACCATTTGTCAAAGCTAATCACCGTCGGTCTCGTCCAGCAGGAACGCCAGGGCACGACCCTGATCTGCCGCGCGGAATTCAGCACGATGAAGGATACCGCCGACTATCTGATCGCCCAGTGCTGCGCTGACGAAAAGACGGACGCGACGAACGACAACCCCGATCCCTGCTGTGACGACGAACTCGATGAACCCGACTCTGGCAGCGACACCGGCGCGGCGGCGAACTGATTTTTTCGGACTTGTTATTCGATAATTCCGGAATTATAGTATCTTATGAAAATTGGAGCCTGAACCATGTCCACTGCCATCGCCATGTTGCGCCGCCAGGCCGGCGGAATCGATCCAGCGATCGCCGCGATTGCGATCATCTTCGCACTGTTGGCCGTTCTGGTCCCCGACCAGGCGAAGCTGTCGGCGATCTTCACGGTCAAGAGCCTCGTTTCGATCCTGCCCTACCTCGCCGCGTCGATCGGTATCGCGGCCTATGCGGCGGCGTCGGGGGCCGACAACCTGATCGCCCGCGCCTTCCAGGGTCACACCGCTGTGATGGTGACGATGGCCGCGCTGATCGGCGCGCTGTCGCCGTTCTGTTCCTGCGGCGTGATCCCGCTGATCGCCGCACTGCTGGCGATGGGCGTACCGCTTGCCCCCGTGATGGCCTTCTGGCTCGCCTCGCCGATCATGGACCCGTCCATGTTCGCGCTCACCGCCGGTACACTCGGCCTGTCGTTTGCCATCGGCAAAACCGTCGCCGCCATCGGCGTCGGTCTGCTCGGCGGCTTCGGCATGTGGGCACTGATGAAGCTGCCCGTTTTCGAGAACCCGCTGCGGCCGGGCATCGGCGACGGCGGCTGCGGTGGCTCCAAGGTACGCGCCCCGAAGCCCGTCCACTGGGCCTTCTGGGACGAGGAGCCGCGGCGCGAGACATTCGTGAAGAACGGGCTGAAGAATACGCTGTTCCTCGGCAAGTGGCTGACGCTCGCCTTCCTGCTCGAATCCCTGATGCTCGCCTACATCCCCGGCGACGCGATCGCCCGTGTGCTCGGCAATGACGGGCCGCTGACCGTGCTGCTCGCCACCATCGTCGGTATCCCGGCCTACCTGAACGGCTACGCCGCGTTGCCGCTCGTCGGCGGACTGATCCAGCAGGGCATGGCGCCGGGCGTCGGCATGGCGTTCCTGATCGCGGGTGGTGTGACGTCGATCCCCGCGGCCATCGCCGTCTTCGCCCTCGCCCGCCTGCCGGTGTTCGCCGCCTATGTCGGCTTTGCGATCACCGGGGCGCTGATCGCCGGGCTCGTCTACGGGGCGGTGGTCTAGACGACCTCGCCCCGCCGTCATTGCCGGACGCGATCCGGCAATCTCGTCCGGCATCGTGTCCTCGCCACGAGATCCCCGGTTCGCACCCGGGGATGACGTGTTGAGGGCACCCTAACCCCGCCTGCCTCCGAAGAAGCTCTTGAGCAAGTCGGCGGCCTCACGCTCCGAAAATCCGGAATAGACCTCCGGTGCGTGGTGGCAGGTTGGCTGGCCGAAAAAGCGCGGGCCATGCTCGACGGCGCCCATCTTCCCGTCCGCGGCGCCGAAATAGAGACGCCGGATACGGGCGAACGAAATCGCCGCGGCGCACATGGCGCAGGGCTCCAGCGTTACCCAAAGATCGCAGTCGACCAGACGTTCCGACCCGAGCACCTTGCCCGCCTCGCGGATCACCAGCAGCTCCGCGTGGGCGGTCGGATCCTTCAGTTCCAGCGTGCGATTGCCGGCGCGCGCGATTATCTCGCCGCCGCGCACGACGACCGCGCCGACGGGCACCTCGCCGCGGCCTGCCGCCGCGCGAGCCTCGTCCAGCGCCTCGGCCATGTAGCTCCTGCCGACCATCGTGATCGAATCCCGGTGCTTATCCTTTGGCGCGCACTCTGCTATCAGGACGTCATGTCCGGCAAGTCCACCCCGAACCCCGCATCCGCCGAGAAGGCACATTCCGACGGCGAGCGCATTGCCAAGCGCATCGCCCGCTCGGGGATGTGCTCCCGCCGCGACGCGGAGAAGCTCGTTGAGGATGGTCGTGTAACCGTGAACGGCAAGGTTCTCGACACGCCCGCCTTCACCGTCACCGCCGGCGATACCATCACGGTCGACGGCAATCTCCTCCCCGAGATCGAGCCGACGCGGCTATGGCTCTATCACAAGCCGGCCGGGCTGGTGACGACCAACCGCGATCCCCAGGGCCGGCCGACGCTGTTCGAGCGGCTACCGCGCGACCTGCCACGCGTCATGACCATCGGCCGCCTCGATATCAACACCGAGGGCCTGCTGCTATTGACGAACGACGGCGGGCTTGCGCGCGTTCTCGAACTGCCGTCCACCGGCTGGCTACGGCGCTACCGGGTGCGCGCGCACGGCGAGATCTCACAGGACAAGCTCGATCGGCTGAAGGACGGCATCACCATCGAAAACGTCCACTACGGTCCGATCGAGGCGACACTCGACCGCGTGCAGGGGCGCAACGTCTGGCTGACGATGGGCCTGCGCGAGGGCAAGAACCGCGAGATCAAGAACGTGCTGGAAGCGCTCGGCCTCAAGGTGAACCGCTTGATCCGTGTCTCCTACGGCCCCTTCATGCTGCGCGACATCGCCATCGGCGGCGTCGAGGAGGTGAAACCCCGCGTTCTGCGCGAGCAGCTCGGCGTCCGGCTGGCGAAGGAAGCAAAGATCACACTACCCGAGCCGACGAAGGCGGTCTCCGGGAAGCGCGGCCCCGGCGAAGGGAAACCAGGCGGGGCGAAAGCCACCGGTGGGAAGCCGGCGCGACCGAAGGGCACTCCCAGGGTCGCCACACCCAAGAGGGGTTCAGCAGCTGGCCGGTCCACCGGATCATCGAAACCCGGCGATCCCTCGAAACGTGGCGGAAATCCCAATGCGCGTCGTCGGCGGCCGGTTTAAGGGACTGGCGCTCGCCGCGCCGAAGGGGCAGGACATCCGGCCGACCTCCGACCGGCTGCGGGAAGCCGTGTTCAACATCCTTGCGCACAGCTATGACGACGCGACCGACGGCGCCCGCGTCCTCGATCTCTGCGCGGGAACCGGCGCTCTCGGCCTCGAGGCGCTGTCGCGCGGTGCGCGCTCCGCGCTGTTCGTCGACCTGTCGGCGGAAGCCCGCGCGTTGATCCGCCGTAACCTCGAGGCCGCCGGCATCATGGGCCTTGCGCGCATCTCCAAGCGCGATGCAACCCATCTCGGGCCGGCCGGCGCGCAGGGCGGCTTCACCCTCGCTTTTCTGGATCCGCCTTACGGCGAGGGCATCTCCGGTAAGGCGCTCACGGGCCTCGCCAAGAGCGGCTGGCTGGCGAAGGGCGCCCTCGTTCTCGTCGAGGAGCGCGCCGGTGTCGAAATCAAGATCCCGACAGGTTATAGGGAAGAGGAAAGCCGGACCTACGGCGACACCGAGATCCATATCCTGACCTACGAACCTCAATGAAGATCCTCGTCGTCGAGAACTACCCGCAAACGTCGCTCGGCAATGTCGGCGTCGCGCTGGGCGAAGCCGGTGCGAAGGTGACTATCGTCGTCGCCCATGACGGCGAGCCGCTGCCCGAGACGCCCGACGGCTATGACGGTCTGATTGTCCTCGGCGGGGCGCAGAGCGCGCTCGACGACGATGACTACCCCTATCTGCCGGCGCTCGCCCGCCTGACGCGCACCTTCGGCGATTCCGGCCGCGCCGTGCTCGGCATCTGCCTCGGCTCGCAGGTGATCGCGCGCGCTTATAACGGCGAGAACGTGTTGAATCGGCCGCTGGAGTTCGGCTACCTCCCCGTGACGCCGCTGGCGGAAGCCGCCGACGATCCTGTCCTCTCGGCATTGACCTGCCCGACACCGATCTTTCACTGGCACCACGATACGGTGCGGCTGCCGGCCGGCGCGGTGCGCCTTGCCGAAAGCGCGATGACTCCAAACCAGGCCTGGCGCATGGGCGACAACGTCTACGCCGTGCAGTTTCACTTCGAGGCTTCCCGCGAGATGGTGAAGGCGTGGAGCGAGACCTGGGTAGACCACATCTTGCCGCATACGCCCGATTGGCCGGACAAGCTGCCGCTGGAACTGGCGGAAAAGGGCCCGGACGCCGACGCACTGGGTCTGGAGCTTGGCCGGCGGTGGACGCAACTGGTAGGACGGTAGACGCTACCGCCGCCCGAACAAACGCTCGATATCGGACAGCTTGAGTTCCACGAAGGTCGGCCGGCCGTGATTGCACTGGCCGGAATTCGGCGTCGCCTCCATCTCGCGCAGGAGCGCGTTCATCTCGTCGGGGGCGAGACGGCGGCCGGCACGGACGGAGCCGTGGCAGGCCATCGTCGAGGCGATCGCCTCCAGCCGGTCGAGCAGCCGCGTCGAGGCGCCGGCCTCGGCGATGTCGTCGGCAAGATCGCGGACGAGGCTCTTGATGTCGAAGTCACCCAGCATTGCCGGCGTCTCGTTGACGGCAACGGCGCCAGGCCCGAACGGCTCCAGCACCAGACCGAGCTCGGCGAGCTCGTGGGCGCGGTCCGCGAGCCGGTCCGCATCGGCCGGATCGAGATCGACGACCTCCGGGATCAGCAGCGCCTGGCGGGCGACGCCGTGGGTCTCGATCGCCTTCTTCAGGCGTTCGTAAACGAGACGCTCGTGGGCGGCGTGCTGGTCGACGATGACGATGCCGTCACCGGTCTGCGCGACGATGAAGGTCTCGTGCAATTGCGCCCGGGCGGCACCGAGGGGATGCGATTCTGGCGGAGGGGTGTCGAGGGAGGTTTCGGCCGGCACCGACGCAACACGCGTGTCCGCCGACGGCGTGTCGAAGCCGTCGAAGGCGGCTGCCGGCTCGGAAAAGCCGCGGGCGGCAACGGCATTCGACACGGTATAGGCAGAGGGTCCGGATGCATATCGCGCCGCGGCGTATCCGCCTCCGCCGGGTCCGGATGTCGGCGCCCCCATACCGCCTGGCCGGAAGCTCGTCACCGTCGCCTCGGCCATTGCCGCGGACGGCTTCGGCCCGGTGCCGGCGAGTGCGGTCCTCAAGCCCGAGACGATCAGGCCGCGCACGAGCCCGGCATCGCGGAAGCGCACCTCGGCCTTGGCGGGATGCACGTTGACGTCCACCTCGTGCGGATCGAGCGTCAGGAACAGGGCGCAGGACGGCCAGCGATCGCGCGAGAGCACGTCGCCGTACCCGGCCTTCACCGCGCCGACCAGCGAGCGGTCCTTTACCGGACGGCCGTTGACGAACAGGTAGAGATGCCGGGAATTGGCACGATGCCAGGTCGGGTGGCCGGCAAGACCCGCCAGCCGGACGCCGCCGCGTTCGCGGTCGAAGGAGATGCCGTTGGCGCGAAACGCGTCGCCGAGGACATCGGCGATGCGATCGACGCGCGCCTGTTCCTCGTCGAGGAGATCGCCGGCCGCGGGGACCGTCAGCGTGTTGCGCTCGCCGACGGTGAGCGAGAACCCGATCTCGGGATGCGCCAGCGCCAGCCGGCGGACCACGTCGGTGACCGCCTGGTTCTCCGCGGTCTCGGATTTCAGGAATCGCAGGCGGGCGGGCGTTGCGTGGAACAGCTCGGCGACCTCCACCCGCGTCCCGCGACCGCGGGCAGCGGGCATCGGACCTTCGCGCACGCCGGCATCGACGACAATCCGGCTCGCGTGTTCGGCCTCGGCGGTGCGGCTCACGATTGTCAGCCGCGCGACGGAGCCGATCGAGGGCAGCGCCTCGCCGCGGAACCCGAGCGTCCGGATATCAACGAGATCGCCCTCGGGCAGCTTCGAAGTCGCGTGACGCTCTACGGCGAGCGTCAGGTCTTCCGGCGACATGCCGGAGCCGTCATCGTCGACGCGGATCAGCCGGCGCCCGCCGCCCTCGACCACCACGTCGATGCGCCTGGCGCCAGCATCGACGGCGTTCTCGACGAGTTCCTTGACGACGCTCGCCGGGCGCTCGATCACCTCCCCGGCGGCGATGCGGTCGACAACGGTATCGGGCAGGCGGCGTACGGCCATAGGGGTCTGAACTTACCGAATCGCGGGTCACGGAATTGCGCCAGTTTCGCGCAAATGGCTCGGCTCGTCATCCCCGAGAGAAATCGGGGGGAGGTGCCGGGAACCGCTTCAAATAGGTCTTGGCTCGCGGCATCGCGTCATGCAGGAACTGTCCCGGCTCGCGCAGCCAGAGGCCTTGATAGGTCTTCGACTTCGCTTCCGAGATCAGGACGTCGCCCGGCAGCTCGAGCAGCGTCGCGTCCCAGCCGGGCCACCAACGGTTCGCCTTTCGCCATGTGTGCCTCAGGAAGGCACCGCGTTCCGAATAGCCGTGGTAGTCGAAAACCCAGTCGCCGCCGTCAATCACGATGTGATTGCCGGTGAAACCATCGACCGGCCGGATCCAGACGGCCTTCCGCAACGGGTCCGGATTTGCCGCAAGAAAGGCATATGCCAGAATATGGCAGGCACCGCAGGAGAAGAATACCCGGTCAGGCAGCGTCCATCGGAGAACCGGATCGCGTTTCTTGAAACCATCGATCCGGTACATGGCTCCACTACCCCTATCTACATCTGTTCGAGATAGGTTCGCGCCAGCACCTTGCCCTCTTCCACCGCCGGCTGGTCGAAGGCGTCGACGCCGATCAGGTGGGCGGTGATGATCGTCTCGAGCATGAAATGCATCATCAGTTCGCCGATGCGCTCGGCATCCAGCATGGAGACATTCAGCGTGCGGACCGGGCGGCCGTTGCGGGCGAGTGTCTCGACCGTCGCACGCTGCTGGCTGGCGACGAAATCGCCGACGGTGCGGCCGCCGAACTCGGGCTGTCCGGCCTCGGCTGCCAGCGCGGGATCGATGCGCGGACCCTTGTCGGCGACATCGGTGGTGACGACGGTGAACAGTTTGTCGGCCGGGCCGTCGAGAAAGAGCTGCAACTGCGAGTGCTGATCAACGGGTCCGACAGAGGCGATCGGCGTCATGCCCCTGCCCTGTTTGCCGAGGCTTTCCGCCCAGAGCTGCACGTACCATCGGGTGAAGCGCTCCAGCCTGTCACCGTAGCCGAACATGACGTTCTGGGTGATGCCCTTTGCCTCGGCATAGGCGACCGTCACCGCGGCACCGACAGCGGCCGGCACGCCGGCAGGGTCGGCCTCGTCGAGCACCGGCTGCAGGGCACGAGCCGCGCCCTTTCGGACTTCCTCGGCATCAAGGCCGGCGATGACGGCAGGGATCAGACCGACATTGGTGAGCGCGGAGAAGCGCCCGCCCACCCCCGGATCATGATCGAAGAAACGGACACCGAAGGGCTCCAGCAGCTTGCGCAGTTTGTTCAGCTTGCCGGAGATCGCCGGTTCGCTGAGCCCCAGCACGTGTTCGCCTATCCTCTCCTTCAGCCCCGCCCCCTCGAACGCGGAGAGGAGCGCCATCGCCTGCAGCAATGTCTCGCCGGTACCGCCAGATTTGGAAACGACGATTGCCTTCGTCGTCTCCAGCGGCAGAGAGGCCAGCGCTGCGGCCAGGCCATAGGGATCGAGATTGTCGAGGAAATGCAGGCGTGGCCCGGGACGAAAGTCGCCAGCCACCGGAAGCCGCCACCCGCCCACCTGAGCCAGTGTCTGACCGCCGAGGCTCGAACCGCCTGTGCCGAGCACCAGTACATCGCTCGAACCATCCGCCAGCCAAGCGGCGGCTTCGGCAATGCCGGCGAGATCCTCGGTGCGTCCCGGCAGCGACAGCAGCGGCAGGGCGCCCGACTCGCGGGCCTCTCGCAGCCAGACGAGCCCGGGCGCAGTGCGCGCCAGAACGGCCTCGTGCTCGGCAGGAGTCAGGCCAGCGTCGCCGACCTCGACATCAAAACAGCTATCGATCGACTGCTTGAGCGGCATTGCATCGTCCTTCGCCTGGAATTGCGTCTCGGAAACAATGGAGGCAGGGCCACCGCGGTTCCCAAGTTTTTAGGCGAAAGTCGATTGGCGGGCTAGCCCGATGATTCCTTCCTAGCGTCGATTGCACTTTGCACCACGCCGGAGAGCCCCCCGGAATCAGCCGCCCTTGGCCGGCGTCTCGACCCCGTCCGGACGTCCGACCATGGTCACATAGAGATTGCCGTCTCCATAGAGACGCTGCGCCACACGGCGGGCGTCCTCGATGGTGACCGCGTCGATCAGGCCGTTGCGCTCGTTGATATAGTCGATGCCGAGATTGTCGCGCTGGATTTCGACCAACTGGCGGGCAATCTTGTTGGAGGTATCGAAGCGCAGCGGGTACGAACCCTTCAGGTAGCGCTTGGCCTTCTCCAGTTCCTTCTCCGTCGGGCCCTCCTCGGCCATGCGACGGATCTCCTCGTCGATAATGGCAAGCGACTCGGCGGCCCGGTCGTTGCGCGTCGCAGCCCCGCCAGCGACCAATGCGGCGCGCTCCAGCGGATAGAGAAAGCTATAGACCGAGTAGGACAAGCCACGCTTCTCGCGCACTTCCTGGTAGAGCCGAGAGGAGAACGCGCCGCCGCCGAGGATGTGGTTCACCACGTAGGCGGGAACGAAGTCCGGATCGTCGCGCTTCAGGCCCGGGCCGCCGAACTGGATCACCGTCTGGGGGATCTCCATCTCCACGACCTTTCGGACACCGCCCTCGGGCAGCTTCGCTTCGGCAATCGGCGCGAGGTCGGCCTTTTCGGGCAGATCACCGAAGATCTGGTCGAGAAGCGGCGCCAGCCGCTCGGCTGAAATGTCGCCGACAACGGCAATCTTCAACTTATCCCTGGCAAAAACCTTGTCGTGATAGGCGTGCAGGTCGTCGGCATTGATCGCCGCCACGGTCTCGAGCGTGCCTTTCACCGGACGGCCATAGGGATGATCGCCGAACACCGTATGCGACCACAGGCGGCCGGCGACGGCATCCGGGTTCTGCAACTCGCGGCGCAAGCCGGATTCGGTCTGTACACGCATGCGCTCGATCGCATCTGCGTCAAACCGCGGATCGGTGATCGCCAGATGCAGGAGATCGGCGGCCTCGTCGAGATTCTCGGTCAGCGTCTGCAGGCTGCCGTAAAACGTGTCGCGACCCGCATCGAAGGACATCTCGATCGCCAGCGTTTCAAGTTTCTCCTGAAACTCCGCTGACGTGACGTCGCCAGCCCCCTCGTCGAGCAGGACGCTCATCAGGTTGGCGACGCCGGGCTTCTCCGCTGGATCCTGGGCGGCGCCGCCTTCGAAAGCGAACTGCATGGAAACCAGCGGTACCGCGGCTTCGGACACAAGCCAAGCCTCGATACCGCCGGGCGAGGTCACCCGCTCGATCTCGATCGCGCTTGCCGGCTTGACCGCGACGGCGGCGACGCCGGTCGCAACGGCCGCGACCGCGAGCGCGGGGACAATCGTCTCAGTCATGAAATTCCATACCAGGGACTTGGCCATGGGAAGAGGGCCTCCGGGTTCGAAGGGATATCTGGGTCAAGGGACGCGTCACTTGCCAACGTGACGTTATTGAACCGCGCTCGGTGTGTCGCCGGCCGGCTCCTGCACCGGGGCCGCCTCGGCCTGTTCCTGCGGCTCGGCGCGCAGGAACGCGGTGACGGACCGCTCCGGCGTCAGATACTTGCGAGCCACGTCGACGACCTGATCGCCGGTAACGGCACGGATCTTGTCGTTCCATTCGGCGATATCGGAGACCATGCCGCCAGTTGTAAGCGTCGTGCCGTATATCCGGGCGAGAGACGACTGACTGTCCTGCGCATAGACCGACTCCGCGATCAGCGAGTTCTTGACGCGCTGCAGCTCCTTCTCGGTGACGCCGCCGGCAATCAGGTCGGCAATCACCTCGTCCGTCCTTTCCTCGAGAGAGGCAAGGTCGATGCCTGGTTTCGGGACGCCGTAGACAAGGAAGCGGGAGTCATCGAGCGCGGAGCCCTGATAATAGGCGCCGGAGGCCGCCGCCTCTCCGCCGTCGACGACAAGCGCCTTGTAGAGGCGGGAGTTCGCGCCGCCGCCGAGGATGCCGGCCAGCACATCGAGTGCCTCCGCCTCGCCGTCTTCTGCAGTGGTGTAGCTCGGCACAAGCCGTACGCACGCTCTCCTGCTGCACCCGCGGGCTCGACATGGAGACGGTCCGCTCGGCCCGCGGTTCGGGCTCGCGCGGACGCAGCCGCTCGCCGGGATCGGCGCGGCGTGCAACCTTGCCGTAAGTCTCCTCGGCCAGAGCCCTGACTTCGTCCGGGGTGACGTCGCCGGCAACGACAAGAACGGCGTTGTTAGGCGTGTAGTAGCGCTCGTAGAAAGCGAGCGCATCCTCACGAGTCAGCGCCTCGATCTCGTGCTTCCAGCCGATAACCGGGCGGCCGTAGGGGTGGGTGAGATAGAGAGCGGCATCCAGTTCCTCGCCGAGCTGGGCCGACGGGTTGTTATCCGTGCGGCTCGACCGTTCCTCGAGAACGACCTGCTTCTCGGAGGCGACATCGTCCGGCGAGAGCACGAGCCCGGTCATACGATCCGCCTCGTATTCCATCATCAGGCCGAGGTGCTCCTTGGCGATCTTCTGGAAGTACGCGGTGTAGTCGGACGACGTGAAGGCGTTCTCCTGGCCACCGATATCGGCGACAACCCCGGAAAACTCCCCTGCGGGATGGCTTTCGGTCCCCTTGAACATCAGGTGTTCGAGGAAATGGGCAATACCGGACTTGGTCGGCGGCTCGTCGGCGGCACCGACCTTGTACCAGACCATATGGGTGACCACCGGGGTGCGGTGGTCCTCGATGACGACGACTTTCAGGCCGTTGTCGAGGTCGAAGCTGGAAACTGCATCAGCGGGTGCCGCATGGGCAGGCGCGTGGACAGCAAGGCCGTAGGACATCATCCCAACCATTGCGATTAAGAGGAAATGGAACGGTGCGAACGCACGCATCGGCAACCCTCACGTGATCATGCCCACCGCTCGGGTCAAGCGGTGCGACGATGTGAACGATATAGACGGGTGCCCCGTCCGGCGCCAGCACGCTCCCGAAGTCGTGATCGGCCGGACCTCCTCTCGCACGTCAGGCTTAACTTTTGCCCCAGAGCCTCTGGAAGAAGTTCTTCTTCTTTTCGGGTTCCTCCGCGCCATCGACGGTCGGCGCCGGGGTGCGGTAGCCGGCGGGCGGTTCGACCAGCGAGGTCCGCGGCGGCTCGGCTTCCGGCAGATCGCCGGCGCCAGGCTTGCTGCGCGCCATTTCGGCGGGGCTCGCGACCTTCTTTTCCTCGCGTGGTGCCCGCTCGTTTGGGCCGATACGCATACCGGCACCGTTTACCTTGCCATAGGCCTTGCCCCAGTCGTCGAGTTCGTCGGGGGTCATCGGCTTGGACAGATATTCGACGTCGCGCGGCCGCTCCTGTGCCGCGACCTGGCGCATCTTCAGTTCCTGCTTGCGCCGCTCGACGTCGGGATCGCTGGGCCACTGGGCGCCATAGGATTCGCTCGCAGCGACCGGCGGCGGAAGATCCTGGGTCTGGTTCTGCGCCGGCATCACCAGCGGCGAGCGCGGATCGTAATCGATCTCCGTCTCGTTCGGATCGGCTTTCAGGCCCATGGCAACGAGCGGGTCGCCAATGGCATCCTCGATCGGATCATTGAAACCGCCATTGGAACTCTGGCAGGCGGCCAATAGCCCGCCCGCGAGACAGATCGCGACGCCCTTCGCCAGTCTTGCCTTAACCAGCCCGTCCTGTGTCATCCGGCTTTCCAATCTCGTGCTCATCGGCGCGATGCCCCGGCGCCGTACGCTCAACCCAGCACGCGTTCGTGTCCCTACATCGAGACTAAGCCCGCTAATCGGGCTTTGGGGCTCTTTTGTGACTATCCGTCAGAGACTCATACAGAAGCCCGGCCACCCCCGCAACAATGGCGACGTCGGCAAGGTTGAAGACGTACCAGGACCAACCGAATGCGTGTAGATGAAAGAAGTCCGCCACGGCGCCGTAGAACGCCCGGTCCCAGGCGTTCCCCAGCGCTCCGCCGATGACCAGACCGATGGAAATCGCAGATAGACGCCGGTCGACGCGGGCAAGCCATCCCCACAGCGCCAAGGCGGCGATGCAGTTGACGGCAACCAGCGCATACCGTCCGGCATCCGAATCCTGCTGGAAAAGCCCATAGCTGACCCCCCGGTTCCACACCATAACGAGGTCGAAGAACGGCGTGACCTCGACGCGCCCCCGCGACGCGATGTCGTAGGGGCTGAGCATCACCCACTTGTGGATCCGGTCGATCAGAAACGCTGCCAGGGCGATGCCCGCGCCGAGTCCGCTGAGGGGGCCCCAGAGATAACCGCGCGGGATCATGATCGCCTCCAGCCGGGCAACGACGGCGTCACTCAGCCGCCGCCCGGCTCGCCTCGAACTCGCGCATAGCCGCCGCATCGCGCGGCGACAGGTCCGGCCAGGCCGGATCGGAGCCGACGTCGGGCAGGATCTTCCAGGACCGGGCGCATTTCGTTCCCTCGGCCAGCGCCGGGACGACGGCGACACCGGAGACCTCGTCGAGCCGGTAGGCCTCCGCCGGTCCGTCGCCATCCTTCACCACGATCTGGCTGGTGATCGAGACCTCCGCCAGGTCGACATCGGCGATTGCGGCCTTCAGGTCGGCATCGGAGAAGTACACCTGCGGTGCCGCATCCAGGCTCGAGCCGATACGCTTCGCGGCCCGCTCGCCCTCCAGCGCGCCGGTGATGACGCGGCGGACACGGCGGATGCGCCGCCACTTGTCGGCCAGTGCTTCGTTCCGCCAGTTTTCGGGCACGTCCGGGAACACCTCGAAATGAACCGATCCGTCCTCCGAGGGGAAGCGCGACAGCCACGCCTCGTCCATGGTGAAGGGCAGGAGCGGCGCCATCCACGAGATGAAGCAGCGGAAGATGCGATCCAGTACCGTCAGGCAGGCCTTGCGCTTCAGACTGGACGCCGGGTCGCAGTAGAGCGCGTCCTTGCGGATGTCGAAGTAGAAGGCCGACAGGTCGACGGTCGCGAAGTTGAACAGCGCGTGCGCGATGCGCTTGTAGTCGTAGTCGAGATAGGCGCGCCGCACCATCGCGTCGAGTTCGGCCAGCCGGTGCAGCATGTAGCGCTCGAGCTCCGGCATTTCGGCCTCTGCCACGTCTTCGCCGGTATAATGGGCGAGCGAGCCCAGCATCCAGCGCACCGTGTTGCGCAGCTTCCGGTAGGCTTCGACATTGGTCTTGATGATTTCCGGACCGATGCGCAGGTCTTCCGAGAAGTCGGAGAACGCCACCCAAAGCCGGAGAATATCGGCGCCGGACTGCTTGATGACGTCCTGCGGAAAGACCTGATTGCCGAGCGACTTCGACATCTTGCGGCCGTCCTCGGCCATGACGAAGCCGTGGGTGACGACGGCGTCATAAGGCGCGCGGCCGCGGGTACCGCAGGATTCGAGCAGCGAGGAATGGAACCAGCCGCGATGCTGGTCGGAGCCTTCCAGATACACCGAGGCCGGCCATTTCAGGTCGGGGCGGACTTCCAGCACGAAGGAATGGGTAGAGCCGGAATCGAACCAGACGTCGAGGATGTCGGTCACCTGCTCCCAATTTTCAGGATCTTCAACTATCCCCTCCAAGAACCGCTTTTTCGCACCGGGTTCGAACCATGCGTCAGCTCCCTCCTTAACGAAGGCATCGTAGATTCGGCCTTCTAGTTCTTGGGATTCATTCTTCCAATCAGGATGGCTTCCGGGGAGCAAAGTCCCTTCCCAAACACTGTCTCGATCTGTGTTTCGAAAAACCGTGATCGGCACGCCCCAGGCGCGCTGGCGCGAGATCACCCAGTCCGGACGATCGGCGATCATGGAGTGCAGGCGGTTCTTGCCGGCCTCCGGTACGAAGCGAGTCTCATCGATTGCGAGCAATGCACGGGCACGCAAGGTGTCTTGACCACCATAGTGCCCCTCCGCCGCCCTCATACCTGGGTCTAGCTCACTCCCATCGGCGAGTAGTCCGTCGAATGAGTAATCCATTCCGATGAACCATTGCGGCGTGTTGCGGAAGATGACCGGCTTCTTGGAGCGCCAGGAATGCGGATACTGGTGCTTCAGGCGGCCGCGACCGATGATCGTGCCGGCTTCGGCCAGCGCGTCGATCACGGCCTGGTTGGCGTCGCCCTTGTCGCCCTTGTCGGTGATCACCCGCTTGCCGTCGAAGCCCGGCGCGTCCTTGGTAAAGTATCCGTCAGCGTCGACCGTATAGGGGATCGTGGAATCGATGCCCCGCCCCTCCAGCTCGACCCTGTGGTCCATCCATGCCTCGAAGTCCTCCACGCCGTGACCGGGCGCGGTGTGGACGAAGCCGGTGCCGGCGTCGTCGGTGACGTGGTCGCCGGCGAGCAGCGGCACCTTGAATGCGTAGCCACCGGAAAACCCCTTGAGCGGATGGGCGCAGACCATCTGTGGCGGCTCGGCGTAATCGATGTCGCGGACGCGCTCGTAGTGCTCGACACGAGCGGCCTTCATCACATCGGCGGCGAGCTTGTCGGCCAGGATGTACTGGTCGCCGGGCTTCGCCCAGTTGTCCGCGGCCGCCTCGACGACCTTGTAGAGGCCGTATTCGATACGCGGGCTGAACGAGATCGCCCGGTTGCCCGGGATCGTCCAGGGCGTCGTCGTCCAGATGACCACCGAGGCGTTGCCGGCTTCCGGGCCTTCGACGATCGGAAACTTCACGAAGATCGTGTCCGACTGGTAGTCGTGATACTCGACCTCGGCCTCGGCCAGCGCCGTCTTCTCGACAACCGACCACATGACCGGCTTGGAACCGCGATAGAGGCCGCCATTCATGGCGAATTTCATCAGTTCGCGGGCGATCTGCGCTTCGGCGGCGAAGCTCATGGTGGTGTAGGGATTGTCCCAGTCGCCCTCGACGCCAAGGCGGCGAAACTCTTCCTTCTGGACACCGATCCAGTGTTCGGCGAACTGCCGGCACTCCTTGCGGAATTCGTTGATCGGAACCGCGTCCTTGTTCCTGCCATTGGCGCGATACTGTTCCTCGATCTTCCATTCGATCGGCAGGCCGTGGCAGTCCCAGCCGGGCACGTAGTTGGAATCGTAGCCCAGCATCTGGTGCGACCGGGTGACGATATCCTTGAGGATCTTGTTGAGGCCCGTGCCGATGTGGATGTTGCCGTTGGCGTAGGGCGGCCCGTCGTGAAGGACGAACTTCTCTCTGCCTTTGGCCAACTCGCGCTGGCGCCGGTAGACGTTGAGGCGGTCCCAACGCGCGATCAGTTCGGGTTCGCGTTTGGGGAGGCCCGCACGCATCGGGAAATCGGTCTTCGGCAGGAACAGGGTTTCGGAATAGTCGCGCTTGGCGGCGGAGTCGGATCCGTTTGTCATGGCTTTCGGACGGTCTCTTCAGGCGGTCTCAACGGACGGCCGTTTGTTGGTTTCAAGACAACAGCTCGGCATTCCCGGCTTTCCGCTGGGCGGGTTGAGTCCCGCCTCAGGCGAAAACCGGGCCGATAATTCGCCGGCCGATGCTGGACCCCGGTATTGCGACCGGATAGTCCGCCAATGCTTGCTTGTCCATGGCGCGCCTTCTAGCAGGCGTTCCGGCGCTAATAAAGAGGCCTCGCGCTTGGGCCTAGTCGGGGTCAGCGCCCACCAGCGGCGGTGCGACCGGTGTCGTTGCCTGGCGCCGGCGGGCGCGGAATGCGACGTAGAGGCCGGTTGCCACGATCACAGCCACGCCGATCCAGGTCCAGAAATCCGGGAAGTCGCCGAAGACAAGGTATCCGAGCACCGTCGCCCCGACGATCTCGAAATAGGTGATCGGCGCGAGCGTCGAGGCCGGCGCCTTGCTGAACGCGAGCGTGATCAGGAAGTGGGCAATCGTCGACAGGAGGCCGACCAACGCCAGCCAGCCCCATTGCCCAGGCGTCGGCCCGACAGGTGCGATCAGTGGCCAGTCCGTCGCGAGCCCCAGCAGGAGGGCGGCACCGATCGCAACCACATTCACAACCGCTGTGAAGAAATGCGTCGATATCGGATGCGCCGACGTCGTCAGGTAGCGCGTCACGATGAGATAACCGGAATACCCGGCAGCCGCACAAATCGGCAGGAGAGCTGTGAAGCCGAACAGGCCGGAACCTGGCCGGATGATGATGATCGCCCCCACGAGCCCAATCACGACCGCCGTCCAACGACGCGGTCCGACGACCTCCCCGAGCACCAGCGCCGACAAAGCCGTCACCATCAGCGGCGCGACGAAGACCAGCGCGATCGCATCGGCGAGGGGCATGACGAGAATCGCGGAGACGAACGCAACGTTGGATATCGCGATGAACAGTCCCCGCAGTACCTGCAGTCCAAACGGTTTCGGCAGCAGCCCGGCGATGCCCGGACCGGCCAGCACGAAGGGCAGCGTAAAGAGCATCTGGAACGCCATGCGCGCCCAGGCCACCTGGACCGGCGGAATTTCGGTCGAAATCGCCTTCATGATCGCGTCGAACGTCGGCTGGAGAACGGTCGCGATCAGCATCAGGACGACACCGATCACGACGTCGCGTTCGCCGAGGCCCGAGTCCTTGCGGGAGGTCTTGTCAAACACGACGCCGCTCCTTGCGCGCCGCGGGCAGGTCAGTCGAAGACCGGCAATAAGGCGCCGGCCTTGTCGGCTTCGACCGCGTCGGCAAGCCTGCCGCGAACCACCTCGACATCGATATGCATCCGCTCGACCAGCGCCTCGACGCTGTCGAACCGCTGTTCGGGGCGAATAAAGGCGATGAACTCGACTTCGACGGTCTTGCCGTAGAGGTCGGGAGAGGAATCGAGGCAATAGACTTCGAGCAGGACGGGCCCGTTGTCAAATTGTGGACGGCGGCCGAAATTGGCGGCGCCGTCGTAAGCTATCCCCTCAACGTGCAATCGAACGGCATAGACGCCGTGCATCAGCGCAGTCTCGGATGACAGCGCGATATTGGCGGTGGGATAGCCGAGGTTCCTGCCGCGCTTGTCGCCGTGCTGGACCGTCCCGATGACGAACCAGTGATAGCCGAGGATGCGGGTCGCGTCCTCGACGCGCCCTCCGGCGAGCATCTCGCGGGCACCGCTCGCCGACCAGACCAGGTCGTTTTCGCCGGCGGGTGCGACGATTTCCACATCGAACCCCTTGTCGGCCCCGAACGCGGTCAGAGCATCGGGCGAACCGGAGCGGTTCCTGCCAAAGTGGAAGTCATAGCCGACGACAGCCGCGCCGACGCCGAGGCGCTCGACCAGAAGCCTGTCAACGAACTCTTCCGCTGTCATGGCGGCAAGGTCCCTGTCGAAGCCCACCTCCACGACACCGTTCAGCCCGAGCGCCGCCATCAATTCGGCCTTCACCGGGGCCGGTGTCAGCCGGAAGACCGGCGTTTCGGGTCTGAAGAACGTACGCGGATGCGGCTCGAAGGTCAGCGCAAGCGCCGCCACGCCGCGCTCTGCGGCCATCGCCTTGACCCGATCGAGAACGGACTGGTGCCCCCTGTGAACGCCGTCGAAGTTACCGATCGCCACGACCGCGCCGCGGAGGCGTTCGGGAACCGGATCGGAATCCGTCAGGATGGCGAAATCGTCGGGCGTCATCGGCGGCAAGGATCGAGGCAACGGAACTGTCAGGAGCGCCCCTTCACGGACGCGCTGGAAGGGACCATCACCACGGCCTCGCCGTCAAGTACGGTCTTGGCGTCGACGATACATTCGCAATGCAGGCGGGCGCGCCGCTTGTCGGCATCGAGCTCGATCACCTCGACGCGGGCCCGCACCACGTCGCCAATGCGCACCGGGCCCTTGAAGTTCAGGCTCTGTGAAATGTAGACGGCGCCCGGTCCGGGCAGCCGCGTCCCAAGGACGGCAGAAATCAGGCTTGCCGTATAGAGGCCATGGGCAATGCGTTCGCGAAACGGGGTTTGCGCTGCGAAATGATCGCTGAGGTGAACGGGATTGTTGTCACCGGACAGCTTGGCGAAGCCGATCACGTCGTCGGACATGACGGTCTTCATGATCTCCTCGACCATGCCGACTTGCAAATCCTCGAAAAAATAGCCGAATCCGGCCGGTGCCCCTGGCATTCTGGTTTCCCTCTTTCCGGTGCGGCGCACAAACTAGGCGCGCACGCGAAACAGTGCAATGCGGCGAAACCTGCATACCAACGATTAACCAACTAAATTGCCATCCCCCTGCTTTAACCCAATTTTCAGCGAGCACTCATAAGGTCAGCCTCCTAAAGCAGACGGGCAGACCGCCATCTTGCAGAAGGTGAATGGCGGGGGACAGGGGCCCAAAGATGAGTATGGAGAGCTAGGATGGCGATCGACACCGCGATGCCGATTCTCGTCGTCGACGATTACAAGACGATGATCCGTATTATCCGCAACCTTTTGAAGCAGCTCGGTTTCAACGACGTCGACGAGGCGACCGACGGCACCGAAGCCCTGCAGAAGCTGCGCGCCAAGCAGTACGGTCTCGTGATTTCCGACTGGAACATGGAACCGATGACCGGCTACGAGCTCCTGCGGCAGGTTCGCGGAGACGACCGGCTTTGCAGCATGCCTTTCATCATGATCACGGCTGAATCGAAGACCGAGAACGTTGTCGCTGCCAAGAAAGCCGGGGTGAACAACTACATCGTCAAGCCGTTCAACGCGCAGACGCTGAAGTCGAAGATCGACGCCGTCTTCGGCGTCTGATCCAACAGGGACCGGCGGGTTTATCCAAGCCCGCCGCCCCCGGACGTCCCGGAAGAAAGGCAAGAACCATGTCAAACGAGGCATCGCGCGCCGAACGGATCAAGGAAGTGATGGACGAAATCGGGATGGGCAACAACGGCGATATCTCCATTAACGAGATTCTGTCCCTGGCTCAGACGATGTCTCAGTCTCTTGCCGGGGTCTATCGCGCGGTCGACGCGTCCGTGCAGCGCGAGTTCCGTGAAATCGCCTCCTATATCGAGGTGATGAAGTCGGACATCGCGGGCCTGCAGGCAAACGACCTGAAGCAAACCCACTTGCCGACCGCCGGAAAGGAACTGGACGCAGTGGTGGAAGCCACCGAAGAGGCGACCAACACGATCATGGAATGCGCCGAGGCCATCATGTGCGCCGACGCGACCGATCATGACGAGTACAAAGCCCTCGTCGACGATCAGATCATGAAGATCTTCGAAGCCTGCTCATTCCAGGACATCACCGGCCAGCGCATCACGAAAGTGGTCGAGACCCTGACGATGATCGACGAACGCGTCACCCGCTTTGCCCAGAAATTCAAGGTGCAGGACGCCGAAGGTCACGTTACGGAAGAAGAGGCCGCGCGCGCCCAGCGCAAGAAGGATCTCATCCTTGAAGGGCCGCAGCAGAAGGGCGAAGGCGTCAGTCAGGACGACGTTGACAACATGTTCTCCGCCGCCTGACGTTACGGCAGCCGGAACAGCCGCCGGCCGGGCCAATCGCGCCCAACAAGGCCAGCCGCGCCGTTACGCCGCCTACCAAACCAACCGCGCCATCACGGCGCGGGGCCAGACACCGGCCTGCCGAAACGATTGCTCCAGTTCCGGCAGGTCGAGCACGTCTTCCCGGATCAGCTCGTTTCCATGGATACCGGACGCGACGAAAACCGCGTCGACTCCGGCGCGCTTCGCGCCAGCCAGATCTGTGCGCAGGCTGTCGCCGATCGCGATTACGCGGGAGCGGTCCACAGGTTTGCCGGCCGCGACCGCCAGCTTTTCCATCGCCAGATCATAGATCGGCGGATGCGGCTTGCCCGCCCACAGCACCGTTCCGCCGAGCTGTTCGTAAGCATCCGCCAGCGCGCCCGCGCAATAGATCAGCTTGTCCCCGCGCTCCACGACGAGGTCGGGATTGGCGCAGATCATCTCGATTTCGCGCGCCCGGAAATCCGACAGCATCCCGGCGTAATCGTCCGGGGTCTCGGTCGTATCGTCGATCAGCCCGGTATTGACCACCAGTTCGGCCTCCGCGGCGCGGACGACAGGCATGACGAGTCCGTCTAGGACACCCTGGTCGCGGTCGGGACCAAGCTGGAATACCTTGCGGCCGGGCCGCTGCTCCAGCATCGACCGGGTCAGGTCACCGGACGTCACGATCGCATCGTAGGCGTCGCGGGGCACCTCGAGGCGGTCCAGCATGTCGCGAACCGGTGAGGCCGGTCGCGGTGCGTTGGTAATCAGAACGACGCGGCCGCCCTCCTTGCGGAAACTGCATAGCGCCTCGCAGGCATCCGGCCACGACCGGACGCCGTTGTGCACGACGCCCCAGATGTCGCAGAGGATGCCCTCGTATCGATGCGCGAGGTCGCGGAACCGCAGCAGGATATCGGGATGGGTCGTATCGGATGCAGCCGGCGAGGCCGGCGGTTCATCGGCCATGGCGAATGTCGGTCCTTCAGGCGGTGACGCCGCGACGAGCCGATTGCGCCACGTCGGCACGCACCAGCCGCGGCGGTGCGAAGAGATTTCCCTGACCGAACTTGACGTCGTAGTCGAGGATGTCGACGACCTGCGACTCCGACTCGATGCGCGTCGCGATCAGCGTAATTCCGTGACGGGCTAGGAATGCGGCAAGGTCGGCGGCATGGATATGCGCCGACGCCGTACGTGGCGGGTTCATCAGCGTCGCCGCATCAACCTTGACGTAGCGAACGCCGTGCCGGGACAGCGACGCCCCGTCGAGATCGAGCCGGGTGACGTTGTCGATCGAGAAGCGGTAGCCGAGGTCGACGAGAGCGGCGAGATTGGCGATCTCCACCGGTCCCAGGTCGTCGAAGGCGTCCTGGGCGAATTCGAAGACGATCGTCCCCGCGAGCTCGCGGTTTTCGCCCATGAACTCGATGAATTGCTCGAAAAAGTCCGAATCCGACAACGACCGGGCGGAGATGTTGCAGAAAACGCCGACCTCGTTGTTCTTTCGCGAAATCTTGCGGAGAATCTGCACCGACCGGAACAGCACGGCGTTGTCGATGATCGGCATGATGCCGAAATCTTCCGCAACCGGAATGAACTGCGCCGGCGTCAGCGACCGGCCGTCATCCGTCCGCAGGCGGGCCAGCGACTCATAAAACCGCACCCGCCGCTGTGGCAGGGTAACGATGGACTGAAGGTGGATGTCCGGGCCATGTTCTTCGACCGCGCCCTTGATCATCGCAGCGGCCTCGGCCTCCGTCATGCCCGGAAATGCCCAGGGGACTTCGGGCTTCGACGCTTCGACCGGCTCTTCGGCGATGTCGCCCGCTGCATCCTCCTTCGGCTCGAACGTGCCGGCCGGAATGTCAATGTTTCGTGCTGCGACATCAGGATCTGGGGTGTCCGGGACGTCCGGCGCGGCCGGTTCCCGCTGAACCGCACCATCAGGCACCGGAGCGTAGATACGGGGCGGAACGGTGTCCGGGGCAGCGGCACCCGGCGTCGCGACGAACTCGGTCACCGTCTCGCCGAGGGCCTCGATACGCTCGTCGAGGCTTTGCATGTCGGCGACGATCGTCTCGACACGCTCTTCGATCATGTCGTCGATGCGGACCGTCATCGTCCCCTCGACGTCGGAAATGCGTTCGTTCAGTGCTGCGATCTCGTCACGGAATCCGGCCGATATCCGCACAACCTCCTGCAATTCCGCTTCGACCGCGGAGCGCTCGCGTGCGCGGGCCGAATAGAACTCCGCCAGCACCATGATCAGCAGGGCGGCGAGGCCGATCCAGCCGGACTCTGCCACATCCAGGCCCGCTCGCAGATACAGAAGCGCTGCCACGGATCCGGAAATCACGACCATGCAGAACGCAACGAACCACGGCGATGCCGACGGGAGCACCGAGCGCGGCGAATCCACCAGTTCATCGAGTTCGTCGAGCGGGTCGATATCGACCGAAGAAGACACAGACATAGGCATATTGTAAGTGATTCTCGGCGCGACGTGATCGAGAAGACGCACTGATAGCGCGAAAAAAATGATTTGTTAAACTTTTGCTGCCAGGTCCCGCCGCGTCAGCAACCGGCACCGCCGCCGACAGGAAATTTGAGCGTCGGTCGGCCGGATTTCATCACCGTCACGTCGCCTGCGGAGATCGGAACGTCTTCGGGATCGGTTTCCTCCCCGAAATCGACCTCGACGACCACCCGAACCGTCCTATCGGCGGAATCGAAGACCTGACGGGGATATTGCCCAAAGCCGATCGGCTCGCCGTCAGCCGTCGTCCGCGACAACGGCACCATCACGCCGTCGATGATCATCGCAGCCGGCATTCCACCGGATTCCGAAGGTGTCGCGTCAACGAAGATGATCTCGTCTTCGCCATCGCGCGTCAGGTACATGCCGCAGCCGGACTCGAACGGAAGCGCTGCGAGGTCGAGCCGGCCCACCGTCGGCATGTCTCCGGGCGCGCCCTGCTCCTGCGGGGCCGCCACGGGCGTGGATATTCGCGAATCGTCCTTCGTCGGCTGCGCCGGGGCGCCGGTCTCGGCCAGCCCTCCGCCGCCACGCGCGCCGCGCTCCGGCGCGACCCAGAGATAGGCGACGGACGCGGCAAAGAGTATGGCGATAACCGCCACCAGAATGCGCATCATAGCTGACTGTCCCGTACCTGGATGTGCGTCAGCTCAAGCCGTCGAGCAGCTTGCCGAGGCTGTCGAACAGCCCGGCGATCTGGTCTCGGGAGATGGTCAGGGGCGGCGACAGAGCAATGGTGTCGCCGGTGATGCGGATCATGATGCCATGGTCTGCGAAGGCCTTGTCCATCGCTTCGTAGGCGCGGGCGCCGATGGCGCCGGGGCGCGACTCGAGGTCGATGGCGGCAACGAGGCCGATTGTGCGGATGTCCACCACGTGCGGCTTGCCTTTCAGGCTCATCGCCGCATCGGCCCACTCGTTCTCCAGCTCGCCGGCCCGCTCGAACAGCCCCTCGTCGCGATAGACGTCGAGTGTCGCGAGGCCAGCGGCCACTGCCATCGGGTGAGCCGAATAAGTGTAGCCATGGAACAGCTCGATCACGTGCTCCGGTCCGTTCATGAAGGCATCGTAGACATGCTTGCGAACAATGACGCCGCCCATGGGAACGGTGCCGGAGGTGACACCCTTGGCGAAGGTGATCATGTCCGGCACGACGCCGTAACGTTCGGCGGCGGTACCGAAGCCGAGGCGGCCGAAGCCCGTGATCACCTCGTCGAAAATGAGCAGGATGCCATGCTTGTCGCAGATTTCGCGCAGCTTCTTCAGATAGCCCTTCGGCGGCGGCAGAACACCGGTGGATCCCGCCATCGGCTCGACGATGACGGCGGCGACCGTGGATGCGTCGTGCAGGGTGACGATCGATTCCAGTTCGTCGGCGAGATGGGCGCCCCAGTCAGGCTCGCCCCGGGTGAAGGCCTGCTCGGCGCGATTGTAGGTGTGCGGCAGGTGATCGGTGCCGACGAGGAGACCGCCGAAGAACTTGCGGTTATTGACGATGCCGCCGACGGAAATCCCGCCGAAGCCGACACCATGATAGCCGCGCTCGCGCCCGATCAGGCGGGTCTTGGAGCCTTTTCCCTGCACGTTCCAGTAGGCGAGGGCGATCTTCAGCGCCGAATCCACGGCTTCGGACCCCGAATTGGCGAAGAAGACGTGGTCTAGATCGGCAGGCGCCAACATCGCGAGCCGATTGGCAAGCGCGAAAGCCTGGGGATGGGAGAACTGGAAGGACGGCGCATAGTCGAGTTCGGCCGCCTGCTTCTGGATTGCCTCGACGATCGGCTGGCGGGCGTGGCCGGCGTTGCAGCACCACAGGCCTGCGGTGGCATCGAGCACGGAGCGGCCGTCCGGGGTATAATAGTAGAGGTCCTTGGCGCGGGAAATCAGACGCGGGTTCTTTTTGAAGGCCCGGTTTGGCGTGAAGGGCATCCAGTAGGCTTCGAGATCGTTCGGCGAGAGCTCGGCCGAAGGTTCGATTTCGTGCGCGACGGACATCGGAGGCTCCTTAAAGGAAATCGGTTCGGTTGTTCGAGGGCGCGGATGCTAGCAGACGGCCCAGGGCGGGGAAACCGCAACAGGCTCGCCTCGCGCAACCGTTTCTTTACCCTAATCGCGGATTAATCAAGGCGTTCGCGGTCGTCAATCTGAGTGGAAAGTGAGGGTTCGTCCGGTCATGGCATCGGCCGAAGCAGTATCATCAGTGTTTAATGTGCTGGTCGTCGATCGCGACCCGGTGTTCCGCCGGTTCGTTCGAGAGCAGGTGGTCCCGATGCTCCGCTCTGCGGTGGACCTGCACGAGGCCGAAACCTGGCGTCATGTGGAGCGGCACCGCAGCGTCGATGCTGATCTGATCCTGCTCGGCGCCGACGGCACAACCGGTACCGCCCTCGACGCGCTCGAGGCCGCCCTGCTCGATGCGCCCGTCATCGTCGTTTCGGGTTCCGCCTCCCTGAACCTGGCGGTATCGGCGATGCGCGCCGGCGCTGCCGATTTCCTGGCACGGCCGGTTCGCGTCGAGGCCCTGTGCGAGGCGATGGAACGCGGTCTTGCCAGCACTCCGGCGGCGTCAAAGCCCGCAGAGGCGCCCGGGACGGACAAGGCGACGACAGATTTTGAGCGGTTCATCGGCCGTTCGGAAGCGATGCGCGGCGTTTTCGAACTGATCTCGCGTGTCTCGCCCTCCAAGGCGCCGGTCTTTGTGACCGGTGAGAGCGGCACCGGCAAGGAACTGACGGCCGAGGCGATCCACACCCGGTCCGGCCGGCCCGGCGCCTTCGTCGCGCTCAATTGCGGCGCGATCCCGCGCGATCTGATGGAAGGCGAGATCTTCGGGCACATTCGCGGCGCTTTCACCAGCGCCAATGAGGACAGGCCCGGCGCCGCCGAGCTGGCCAACGGCGGCACGCTGTTTCTCGACGAAATCTGCGAAATGGAGCCGGACCTCCAGACCAAGCTGCTGCGCTTCATCCAGACCGGAACCCTGCGGCGCGTCGGCGATACCTGCCTCAGACCCGTCGACGTACGCTTCGTCTGCGCCACCAACCGTACGCCGGAAGCGGAAGTGGCGGCGGGCCGGTTCCGTGCCGACCTCTATTATCGCCTGCATGTGCTGCCCGTGCATCTGCCGCCGCTGCGGCAGCGCCGCGATGACATCCTGCCCATCGCCGAGGCCGCGCTCGCGACCTTCGCGCGCGAAGAGAACCGTGGCTTCATCGGTTTCGATGCCGATGCGCGCGCACTGCTCGTGGGGTACGAGTGGCCGGGCAATGTGCGTCAGTTGCAGAACGTCGTGCGCCGTGTTGTCGTCATGAACGACGGGTGCGAGGTCAGCGCTCAGATGCTGGCGATGGCGCTCGCCCATGCCGGCCAGATCGAGCCCGACCACTCGATGGGCGGGCCGGTGGCGGACCAAGCGTACCATGGCTCCGGCAGCATCGAGCCGTTTTCCGTGCAGGAGCGCCGCATCATCGAGTCGGCCCTGAACGCCTTCGACGGCAATGTCACGCAGGCCGCTGCCGCGCTGCGGATCTCCGCCTCGACAATCTACCGCAAGAAACAGGGTTGGTCGTCGTCTTCGGAATCGTCGGCATCAGCGGCCTGAACGCTCCGCTACCGGCCGAGTCTTGCCCATTGGAAGCAGCATGGGCCAATATACGCCCGGATGTGGCGGTTCCGGTGTCGAGCCGCTTTCGGGGGCAACCGAATGACAAGAAGACTTTCTCGCGCCGCGACCGGCGCCGCTTTCCTCGCATTGACCTGGGTCTCGCTCACGCCTTCGCCGGTGGGAGCACAGGACGATCCGGCATCTCTCGCCGCGCGGGCGGAACAGGCCGCCGGAGACGGCAAGACGCTTGAGGCGCTGGACCTTGCCCGGCAGTTTTATCTGGCTGTCCGGGAGAGTGCTCCCCTTGCCTTCCGCAAGGCCGAACTCGTCGACAAGGAACCGACCGAATTCGGCTCAGAGACGCCGCGCTCAGACAATGTCTATGACGAGGACGAGGAAATCCATCTGTATGTGGAGCCCGTCGCGTTCGGCTGGAAGAAGACCGACAGCGGCTGGGAATCGGACATGGTCGCCGACGTGCGCGTCTCAAGCCCTGACGGCAAGATCATCGTCGCCCACAAGGCGTTCTCGGAGTTCCACGTCGCGGCCCGGGAACGCGACGACGACGTCTTCCTGACCCTGACCTACGTGTTCGGGGGTCTCGGCTCGGGTGACTACGTGGTGACGACGACGCTTCGCGATCGGATCGAGAACAAGTCGGCCGCCGTCTCTACGCCGATCACCATCCGCTGAAATCGCAAATCCGCCCTACCCGGCAACCTCTACCGTGACGCGGTCGGTGTAGAAGGCCAGGTAGCCGACGATATCGGCCACCGCCGAATACGGCGTCTCGTAGGACCAGACGGCGTTGTCCCCCGGCCCGCCGAGGGCGGGGATCGAGAAATAGCTGGCATCGCCCTTGTACGGGCAATGGGTGGCACGGTCCGTCGCCTCGAGCCGGGTCATGTCGGCGTCCTCGCGCGGCAGATAATAGACGGGCGGATAGGCCGCCTCGCGCATGACCAGCGCACGATCGCTTTCGGCGATGATCTTGCCGGCAGCCGTGACGGTCACGCGCCCGGAGGCGGGTTCGATCTCTATCGGGTGGTCGGGTCCTGGCAGCTTCATCCAGACACCTCCTTTTCCGGAGCAGATCCGACGGTGGCGCCTGCAATGCCGTCTCTACTTCTCGGCGCGCTGCTCAAGTCCCATCAGAGCGGCACGGATCGGCGGCAGGCTGAGCGCAGCGATCGTCAGGATACCGTAGACCAGCGCACCCACGAGGGGGAAGCCGAGTTCGCCGATCGTATCCATCGCCAGACCGGTCAACGCGGGACCAACCAGCGCCCCGGCGCCCCACATAAGGCCGAACGCGGCATTCGCGGCCACCAGCCGGATGCCCGTCAGGTGCTGCCCGATGAGGGTGACGGACAGCGTGTAGACACCGAAGGCCGTCGCGCCCCAGACGAACAGAAAGGCGTAACCGAGCGGTGTCGGCAAGGCGATGACGGGGAGTACGATCGCGCCGGCGAAGGTCAGGCCGGCGAGGATCGAAAGCAGAAGGCGCCGATTCATGCGGTCGGCCAGCCAGCCGATGGGATATTGCAGGAATACATTGCCAATCACGAGGAACGCCAGTGTCACCACGGTGCCGGTCTCATCGAGGCCGCGGCCGAAGCAGTAGACGACCCACAGCGACAGCGTGGCGGCGTCGAAGAAGGAGAACACTGCGACCGCCAGCAGCAGGACCGGGATGGCCCAGATGACCCGCGGCAGCTCCCTGAACGGCATGGGCTCCATCGGCGGGATCGCTGTCCGCAACAGCCATATCGGCGCGCCGATCAGCAGGAAGACAACCGCAACCATGCCGAAGGCGCCGATCCCCTCGTATCCCAGGATCGGAACCAGAAGCGGCCCCACTGCGAACATGCCCGCGACAACGGTGGTATAGAAGCCGATGACCCGACCGCGAACGGCATCCGGCGAGAGCGTGTTCACCCAGACCTCGCAGCTGACGAACAGCGCATTGCCGCCAAGGCCCAGCAGGAAGCGCAGGACAGCCCAGAAAACCAGGTTCTCGCTTACCCCGAACAGGGCGATGACCACAGCTGTGCCGACAAGCGCCGTCACGGCATAACGCCACGAGCCGATCCAGGCCGTCAGGACCGGCATGGAGACAGCGCCCACAAGCACTCCGAGGCCCTGTAGCGCGGCCAGCACCCCGATCGTCGCCGCGGAGATCCCGCGCGCCTCCATATTGAGCGCGATGGCCGGATAGGTATAGCCGATCGACAGCGCAAAGGCGCCGATCACCGCCATGACGGCGGCCAGCGACAGTATGGGAAGCGGCCGGTCCGCCGCCGACGTCCGGGTGTGGCTCATCGTTCGGGTTCGCGCAAGAGATGTCGATGCCTGCCGATAGACGAGGACCCGGACGGGCGCAATACGAAACGCATGCCGCAACGTCAAGGGCGTCGGTTTGCCGCCCTTCCGGGTCGTTGCAGCGATGTCCTTGCAGAAATGATCTTCCTTGGCGGTAGTATTGTATTCTGACGAATCGTCCACCGTCGCAAGAGGCCTGCGAGATGACATCAGAAGAACCGCGCGGCGTCCTGACCAGGCCGTTGCGCGTCCATCTCGGCGTCGTTTTCGTCGGCCTGCTCCTCGCGGTCACCGTACCGGTTCTGTGGCTATCCTATCAGCGCGGCAGCGAAGCGGCCCACGAGGCGATCGACATGGACATGAAGACCGTGTCCGAGCGGATCGTCGATCACTACCATATCGCTTTTGCAGACAAGATTGCCTCGATCCGCATCGCCGCCAGTCTCGAGGAGATGGCGACCCCGCCGCCGGCCGATTTGGAGGCCAAGCGCGACTTTCTCTTCGCTGTCATCGAACAGGGCACCGAGATCGACGGCGTCTTCGTAGGATATCCGGACGGCCGCTTCCTGCGGATGGTGAGCTTACGGGAGGGATCGCCCTGGCGGGAGCCGCTCGAAGCGCCCGCTGACGCAGCGGCCGCCGTGGAAATGGTCATGCCCGATGCCGAGGGCAAACAGACCGTGCGCTGGTCGTTTCTCGATTCCGACGGCAAGCCCCTGTCGTTCCTTCCGGCAAAACCGACCGACTTCGACCCGCGCACAAGACCCTGGTACCGCGCCGCCAACAGTCCGAAGGTGGCGGTGGCGACGGAGCCTTACGTTATGCCGTTCAGCAAGGCGTACGTGAAAACGATCGCCATCGAGCACATCGCCGACCGCGGCGTGGTGATCGCGATTGACGTGCTGATGGAGTCGATTGCAGCGTTTCTATCCGCCGAACGCATTTCGCCGCACGCGGATGCGTATGTCTTCAATCCTGCCGGCAAGCTCATCATCCATTCCGATCCGGAGGTAATGGCCGAACTGCACGAGATCGCCGACGGGCAGCGCGGCGAGGATCATTCCCAATTCCGGGACCACGATCCCCTGCTTGCCGACGTCCTGGCCGCGGTCGCGAAAACAGGCTCTGGCCAGACTCACTTCGAGAAGGATGGCGAGCGTTACGAAGCCCTGTTCGTTCCCGTCGATTTTCTGTCGGTCCTGGAAGGCTACACCATCGCCGTTGTCGCACCGCTGAGCGATTTCACCGCCAAAGTGGACGCGGACCTGAACCAGGGGCTGCTGATCTCGGCGGTCATCCTGATCATCGGGATCGTCATTACCGTCATCGTCGCCCGCCTGATCAGCCGGTCGCTGACGATGCTGACCATCGAGGCGGAGCGTCTGCGCGACTTCAACTTCGAGAAGGCACCGCCGACCAACTCGCGGATCAGCGAAATCATCAAGCTCGGTTCGGCGCTCGACGCGGCGCGGATCGGCATCCGCTCCTTCAGCCTGTTTGTGCCAAAGGAACTCGTCCGCCGCATCATCGGCTCCGGAATGTTCGACAGGAACGCCGCATCCCGGCAGACCGTTACTGCCCTGTTCACGGACGTGCAGGACTTCACGACCCTGTCCGAACGGCGGCAACCCGAAGAGGTCGTGGAGATGCTGTCGGACTATCTCGATCTGATGACCAGCGTCGTCGAACAAAACGGCGGCACCGTGCTGCAATTCGTCGGCGACGGCATCTATGCGCTGTGGAACGCACCGCTGCCGGACGCACACCACGCAGCGCACGCCTGCCGGTGCGCGCTCGACATGCAGGCCGCGCTCTCAGCCTTCAACGCGGCGCGGGCGAGCGAGGGGCAACCGGAGCTGATCACCCGGATCGGGATCCATACCGGACCTGCGCTCGTCGGCAATATCGGCGCTCAGGACCGGCTGCAATACACGGCGATGGGCGACACCATCAACGTCGCGTCGCGGCTCGAAGGGCTGAACAAGGCCTATGGAACCGGAATTCTGGCGAGCCGGCAGACGCGGGACGCCTGCAACGACGCCTTCGTTTTCGAACCGCATGGCGCAGCGCAGGTAAAGGGGCGTGACGAAACGGTGGAAATATTCGAGCCACGGCCTATCCTGCGCGATGACATGACCTCGCCCATTGGCCCCAAGGAAGGAAGCACTCCATGATCGTCGAACTGGTCACATTCGATATGCCCGAGGGATTCAGTGACGACGATCTCATCGCCGATGCCCGCGGCGTCGTGGAACAGTGGCAGGCGAACCCCGATCTCGTCCGCAAGCATTTCGTCCGCAGCGAGGAAGGCAAGGTTGCGGGTATCTACATCTGGCCCGACAAGGCGGCAGCGCAGAAAGCGCACAACGCCCAGTGGATCGAGCGGTTCCGGGAACGAACCGGCACGGAGCCGACCTTCACCTACTACGACATGTTCATGCTGATCGACAACGAGGCCGGCACGGTCAGCGAGTATCCGCTTCCCTAGATACCGGGCGACACCGCGCACCCGTGCCCGCGCGGCGGAGCGGGCATGCGTTATCGCGATAGGCGCGCCGTCGTCCTCGTGGTAAGGGCGCTCCACGACTTTGTCAGGAACGCCACCGATGACCGATGCGCCGGGAACGCCCGCCATTGCCCTGACGACGGCACGGCCGGTGCTCGCCGTGGCGCTGTCGATTCTTGTGCTGTCGGCCATGGACGCGGTCATCAAGGGTTTCGGACCGGACTCGTCGATTCTGCAGATCGTCTGGCTCCGGTACGTGTCCGGGGCCCTGTTCGTCTTACCGGTCCTGATCGCCACCCGGCCCCACCGCATCACCCTGCGCTCCTTCAAGATGAACGGCCTGCGGGCGGTCATCATGATCGTGGCGGCCAGCACGTTCTTTTATGCCATCACGCGCCTGCCGCTGGTCGAGGCCGTGACGCTGTCGTTCACTGCGCCGATCTTCATGATCTTCGCCGCGCGGATCATCCTCGGAGAACCGATCACGGCCCGCGCCATCGGCGCGGTCGGTCTTGGCTTTTTCGGGGTTCTGGTCGTGGTAGCCGGCGACATGGGCGCGGAGCGGTCGCTGACGGCAACGGGGATTGGCGCGGCGCTGCTCTCGGCTGTCGCCTATGCCGTCGGAATCGTGCTGTTGCGCAAGCATTCGAGCCACGACAGCCTACCCGTTCTGGTGTTCCTGCAGGCAGCCATCGCCTCCGTGATCCTGTTTCCGGCCGGCGTTCTAGCCTGGGACGGCTTCGGCACGCATGACCTGATCGCTTATACGGCGATCGGCCTGTTCGCGACGGTCGGCCAGTTGCTGATTGCCTGGGGGTTCAAGCACGCCGAAGCCGCGCGACTCGCGCCGATCGAATACACGAACATGCTGTGGGCGACGGTCTTCGGCATCGCGTTTTTCCACGAGCGTCCGGCCTGGACGACCTTCGCCGGCGCAGTGCTGATCATTCTGGCGTGCCTGATCGCCACGCGACCGGGCTGGCCGATTTTCCCGCGCCGGCGGTACACGGCGCCGGGCGGCTGATCTTCGGAAGATCCGCTTCAGGCGATTGATCCCGGTCGCCGGGCGTCCTAGTACGTCCGGCCAGACGTTAACGACCCGGACCCGGACCGCCCTTGACCTTCGTCTTCATCCATCTGCCGAAAACGGCGGGAACGAGCCTGCGGCATGCCTTCGAGGCGAAGTATCCGGGGCGGATCCTGTTCGACTACCGGGAGAAAAGCCCGCAGACATCGGACGTCATTCAGGAGCTGATCTACCGCTCCGAGCGTCCGGCCGCGGAACGGGCACTTTCGGTACGCCGGTTCTGCGACACGAATGACATCGCGCTGCTGACCGGGCACTTCCATGCGAAACGGTACCGGGAGGCGTTCGAGACGGACCGCTTCCTCACGATCCTGCGCCGGCCGCTGGACCGGCTCCTGTCGGCCTATAACCGGCACGTCCGGCGCGGCCAGGTGAAGATCCCGTTCGAGGAGTTCGCCATGACGCGGGAGATCAACCTGCAGTCCTCGCGGCTGAAAGGCATCGCGCTGGAGGATCTCGGGTTCGTCGGCCTGACGGAACGGTACGACCAGTCGATCGCGCTGTTAAACATGCAGTTCGGTCTCGACCTTGGCGTCTTCACGAGCAGCCGGAAACCGCTGTTCTCCCGCGCCACCCGGATGGCCGACATCTCCCCGGCCGCGTTAACCGAGATTGCCGACAGGCACGCCGACGATATGGCGCTCTACGAAAAAGCAACCATATTGTTCGAGAAACGCGCCTCCGGCGCCGCACGGTCGGCTCGGTAACCGAACCGATACGGTCGTCTTTCCGCGTGTCGCCGGTACACTCCGGACACGGTTTCCTCGCCGTCGCCTCCTTGACAATCAGACGTGTCGCGACTATCTCGACCGCCGACTGCTGGCACTCACCCACCTAGAGTGCTAACAGCCGTCCCAGATCTCAGGTAACCCGCGGTCCGAGTTAACAAAAAAGCCGGCCGCACAATTTGGAGGGTACGTTACATGCACTTCCGTCCTTTGCACGACCGTGTGCTTGTGAAGCGCATCGACGAAGAAGAGAAAACTTCGGGCGGCATCATCATCCCGGACACCGCCAAGGAAAAGCCGAGCGAAGGCGAAGTCGTCGCCGTCGGCCCGGGCGGCCGTGACGAAGATGGCAAGCGCATCGACATGGACGTCAAGGCTGGCGACCGTGTGCTGTTCGGCAAGTGGTCGGGCACCGAAGTCAAGGTCGATGGCGTGGACTACCTCATCATGAAGGAGTCCGACATCATGGGCGTGATCGAGAAAAAGGCTGCGAAGAAGAAGGCCGCGTGACCGGACAGGTCGACGCGGTTTTTTGATTTCTGCGCAAGCACTTAACAGAGGTAGCAAAACATGGCTGCAAAAGAAGTAAAGTTTTCCCGCGATGCGCGCGAGCGCATGATCGAGGGTGTCGACATCCTCGCCGACGCGGTGAAGGTGACGCTGGGTCCGAAGGGCCGCAACGTCGTCATCGAGAAGTCTTTCGGCGCTCCGCGGATCACCAAGGACGGCGTTACCGTCGCCAAGGAGATCGAGCTCGAGGACAAGTTCCAGAACATGGGCGCGCAGATGGTGCGCGAGGTGGCGTCGAAGACCAACGACATCGCCGGTGACGGCACCACGACCGCGACGGTTCTGGCCCAGTCCATCGTTCGCGAAGGCGCCAAGGCGGTTGCCGCCGGCATGAACCCGATGGACCTGAAGCGCGGCGTCGATCTGGCCGTGACGGAGGCCGTCGCTTACCTTCAGAAGCGTTCGAAGAAGATCAAGTCGAGCGACGAAGTCGCCCAGGTCGGCACGATCTCGGCCAATGGCGACCGCGAAATCGGCGACATGATCTCCGAAGCCATGCAGCGCGTCGGCAACGAAGGCGTCATCACGGTCGAGGAAGCCAAGTCGCTCGAGACCGAACTCGAAGTCGTGGAGGGCATGCAGTTCGACCGCGGCTATCTCTCGCCGTACTTCATCACCAACGCCGAGAAGATGATCTGCGATCTCGAGGATCCCTACATCCTCCTGCACGAGAAGAAGCTGTCCAACCTGCAGGCGATGCTTCCGGTTCTCGAAGCCGTCGTGCAGTCCAGCCGTCCGCTGCTGATCATCGCCGAGGACGTCGAGGGCGAGGCGCTTGCCACGCTCGTCGTCAACAAGCTGCGTGGTGGCCTGAAGGTCGCTGCCGTCAAGGCGCCGGGCTTCGGTGACCGCCGCAAGGCCATGCTGGAGGACATCGCCGTCCTGACCGGCGGCCAGGTCATCTCCGAAGACCTCGGCATCAAGCTCGAGAACGTCACGCTCGACATGCTCGGCACGGCGAAGAAGGTCGCGATCACCAAGGAAGAGACCACGATCGTCGACGGCGCCGGCAAGAAGAAGGACATCGAGGGCCGCGTTGGCCAGATCAAGGCCCAGATCGAGGAGACGACCTCCGACTACGATCGCGAGAAGCTGCAGGAGCGGCTGGCGAAGCTCGCCGGCGGTGTTGCGGTGATCCGTGTCGGCGGCGCCACCGAGGTCGAGGTGAAGGAGAAGAAGGACCGCGTCGACGACGCCCTCAACGCCACCCGTGCGGCGGTCGAAGAAGGCATCGTTCCCGGCGGCGGCACCGCTCTCCTCAACGCCAAGAATGCCGTCAAGAAGCTGTCGTCCGACAACGCGGACATTCAGGCCGGTATCAACATCGTCCTGAAGTCGCTCGAGGCTCCGATCCGTCAGATCGTCGAGAACGCGGGTGTCGAGGGCTCGATCGTCGTCGGCAAAATCACCGACACGAAGGGCGACACCTTCGGCTTCAACGCCCAGACCGAAGAGTACGGCGACATGGTCGCCCAGGGCATCGTCGACCCGACCAAGGTCGTGCGCACGGCCCTGCAGGACGCGGCTTCGGTCGCCGGTCTGCTGATCACCACCGAGGCGATGGTCGCCGAGCTTCCGAAGAAGGACGCTCCGGCTCCGGCCATGCCGGGCGGTGGCATGGGAGGCATGGACTTCTAAGGAAGTCCGGCTCCCAACCGGAACTACGAAGGGCGGCCTCCGGGCCGCCCTTTTTCTTTGACGGCATCCCGCACATTGCACCCCAATACTATTTCTGGTTGAATTTCCCCTAGGGAATTAACCGTTCTGACGGGAGGCAGGGCGGATCGTGGGGCAAACGGGTTCATTCGGCTCTTATCTTGCGAGCACCGTCGCGACGATCTTGATTCTGCCGGTATTTTTGCCGGTATCCCGGACCTGCCAGGCCGAGGATCAGGCACCGGCGTCACCCCGCTGGCACCTATTTTTCGGCGTCGACGGCGCGGAGACATCCTTTTTCGGGCATGGCGGTCTCGTCTGGGCGCCGCGTGGCGATCTCCATCACACCGGCTGGCGGCTGCGGGCCGGTGGCAGCGGCGGGCTCTTCGACTACCTCGCCGGCACGCGAAGCATCACCGGTGAACTCCTGTCCGCCGAGGTGCTGCCCGGCTTCCAGTGGATCGGCCGCGATGCCGGGCTGACGCTCTACGGCGGACCTACCGTTCAGGAACAGTCGACCGATCCCTTCGATCCCGGAAAACCGCGCCAGGGCACCCGGTTCGGGGCGAAGGCCCTCGCGGAGAGCTGGTGGCGGCCGATGGACCGCGTCATCGTCGGGGCCTCGGCGTCTTATGCCACGGCGGCCGAAACCTATTGCACGCGTCTCGCCGCCACGATCGAATTGACAGACCGGTTCGCCATCGAGCCGGAAATCCAGGCCTTCGGCGAACCCGGTTACGACCAGCAGCGCTTCGGCCTGCTGATCGACTACCGCCTCCACCCCGCCTACGAAATCAAGATAGGCGGCGGCTGGGCGCTCGATCCTGTCGATGAGGGGCCGTACGGCGCGATCCAGGTGAAGATCTGGAAGTGAATCGGTGCAGAAACCGCTTCGATTGCGGCTTTCGGACGGCGGCCGCGGCGCGCGATTTTTTATTCTCGCTTCTCTTCTCCGGCGGCTGCGGACGCACGATATTGCGTGACGCGCCGTTGCCCGCGCCCGGGCCACTGTGCCCGCGTATCGTTCAGAAAGACCAAAGATGTCGCTCGTTCTGGAATCAGCAGCACCCCGGCGTTTTGCCAGCGGCTCGCTTGCGTTCGCCCTTCTCTCGACACTCGGTGCGACGGTTCTGGTGGGATCCGAAGCGGGTTTCGTCGCGCTCGCCTTCGACTGGTCCGTATCCGGACTGCTGCACCTTCCCCCGATCATCCATCTGCCGCTCGCCGCCGTTTCGTGCGCCCTGGCGACAGCGGCGACCGGCTGGTTCGCAGTGAACGCCTGGCGTTACGAGTCAGGCGTCATCTACGGCGCGACGCAATCGGACGCAGATAACACGCCAGCCGAAATCATCGTGCAAGGCGACGCATAACCCGGTCGTACAGCGGGTTGCGGGCCTGGAAGACATACTCGACCTGCGTCACTCCGACTGTTTCCGCCCCCTGCTCGCGCAGGAACTCTGCGAGCGGGTGGATCTCGTCGAGCGGACAATGAAGGACGAGCGGACCGTTCTTCTCGACCCCGTAGGGTGCCTCGCAGCCGAACCGGCCATCGACGTCGTCGGCCACCTTGCGGGCGTCGCCCGGCACGATGGCGCGCACCTCGCGGATCGTGCGGGCGCGTTCCTCGGCTGCGATCCGGTCGAGCAGGGCCTTCAGTGCCTTGCGCTGCGGCTCGGCCCAATCCGCCTTCAGGGACGCGACCAGATTGGCCTCGCTCTTCAGGATCACGCCGTCATCGAGGATTTTCAGGGCATTCGCGGAAAGGGTGGCCCCCGTCGTGGTGATGTCGACAATAAGATCAGCGGTGCCGGAGGCGGGCGTGCCTTCGGTCGCACCGAGGCTCTCGACGATCAGGTAGTCGCCGACGGCGTGCTGGGCAAAGAACCTGCGCGTCAGATTGATGTACTTGGTCGCGACCCGCAGCCGGCGGCCGTGGCGGGCGTGGAAGCCCTGCGCCACGTCGTCGAGATCGGCCATCGTGCGCACGTCGATCCACATCTGCGGCACGGCGACCACCACGTTGGCATTGCCGAAGCCAAGCGGCGTGATCAGTTCTATGGCGTCATCCGCATCGGGGATGACCTCGCGCACGAGGTCCTCGCCGGTGATGCCCAGATGCACGGCGCCGTTGCCGATCTCCCGGGTGATCTCCGAGGCCGACAGGAACAGCACCTCCACCCCGTCGATGCCGACGATGGTACCGCGATAATCGCGGTCGCCCCGCGACCGCTTCACCGACAGCCCGGCGCGGCCGAAGAACCGGTCGGCGTTTTCCTGCAGACGTCCCTTGGAGGGCACCGCGATCAGCAACGAACTCATGCCGGCAGCTCCTCGAACATCCGGTCGACCCAGATCGCGCAGCCGACGGCCGGGATCTCCGAGGAGGCCCCGAGACGGCTCAACAGCGTGTCATAGCGGCCGCCGCCGACCACCTGGCCGACCTCGCGGCGGGCCGGATCGTATATCTCGAAGACGAAGCCCGTGTAGTAGTCGAGCCGCCGTCCGAACTCGGCCGCGAAGGTGACACGCTCCAGCGGGATTCCGCGCTCCACCATGGTGAGCAGGCGGCGAGCCAAAGCGACCAGTTCGTCGTTGAGGTCGAGCCCGTATTCCTCGGCGAGCGCCGTGAACTGCTTCAGCGCGCTCTCGGGCTCGCCGCGCACGGCCGCAGCCCGCTTGAGCACCTCGCGGGCGCGATCGTCGAGACCACCGGCCGCCATCTCGGCCTGTTCCAGCAGGCGCTCGGCGATCTCGGCGGGGCTGCGCCCGCCGATCGGTGCGATCCCCGCCATCGCGACCATTTCTTCAACCGCGGCGCGGGCCGCGCCGGGATCGCTGCGCACGAGGCCGGCGAGGAAGGTGGTACGCCGGTCGTCGGCGCTGTCTGCGGCAGCCGTATCGGACAGAACCTCGGAAAGCCCGCCGGGACGGCCGAAGGCCGAACTCAGCCGTCGCGGCCACGGCGCCGGCAGGCCGAGCGCGCGGACGAAAGCCATGAACAGGTTCGGATCGCCAAGGCGGATTTCCGGAGTCTTCAGGCCGAACCGCCCGACCGCATCGAGCGACAACGCGACGATCTCCGCATCGGCGTGGTCGCGGTCCTCGATGCCATAGAGCTCGATGCCCGCCTGAATGAACTCGCCCGGCTCCGTCTGCTGCGGGCGATAGCGGAACACGGGGCCGAGATAGGAATAGCCGGCCGCCTGTTCGGCCGACGGGCCGGCCAGATGCGCCAGGCTGACGGGAATGGTGTAATCCGGCCTGAGGCACAGCTCCGCACCGGAGGGATCCTGCACCAGATAGAGCCGGCGCCGGATATCCTCTCCCGACAGATCGAGAAACACCGAGGCCGGCTGCAGGATCGGCGGATCGACGCGCTTCAGGCCGCGCTCGGAAAACAGCGCCAGAAGCGCGTCAGTCGCCTTGTCTTTGTCGACGGGCAGGATCATCGAACTCTACTCGGAAACGCCATTCATCTGGGTCGGGTCGCGGCTTTTTTAACAGGCGCGCGCAAGGAATCACAGGCTATGCCCGCGATGTCAGCGCCGGCATAGCCGCGTCTTTTGTCTCAATGATGTCGGGCGACGATCTCGCGGACGGTCTCGACGAGGTCGGCGACCGGAACCTCGATCTGGGCCGGGCGCGCCTCTTTCCACTCGGTGTGGTCCTCGATGCCTGCGGCGAGCCGCGCACCTTCGATCAGATCCTTGATCTGGACCACACCGGCCTCGCGCTCGTTCGAGCCCTGGATGATCACGCAGGGTGCGTTGCGGCGGTCGGCGTATTTCATCTGCGCTTTCATGCCCGACGTGCCGAGATACATCTCGGCGCGAATGCCGGCAGCGCGCAGGTCGGCGACCATCTTCTGGTAGTCGGCGATGCGGTCGCGGTCCATGACGAGGACGACGGCGGGTCCGAGATCGGCGGCGGTATCGACACGGCCGAGCGCCGAGAGCGCCGCGAGCAGGCGGCTCACCCCGATGGAGAAACCGGTCGCCGGCGTCTCGTCGGAACGGAAGCGGCCGACGAGCCCGTCATAGCGCCCGCCGCCGGCGACGGAGCCGAAGCGGGCCTTCTCGCCCTTCTCGTTGACCGTCTCGAAGGTCAGCTCAACCTCGTAGACGGGGCCGGTGTAGTATTCGAGGCCGCGGACGACGGAGGGGTCGATCTTGACGCGGTCGGAATAGCCGGCGGCCTCGACGAGACCGCCGATCTCGGCGAGTTCGGTCACGCCCTCCTCGCCGCTTGCGGCGCCTTCGACGGCGGATGCGAGATTGGCCATCGTCTGCGCGGTCGTTTCAGCGCCAGCCGTAACGAAACCGAGCACACGGGCGATCTGCGCGTCGTCGAGCCCCGCGCCCTTGGTGAAGTCGCCGCTCTCGTCCTTCCGGCCCGGACCGAGCAGGAGACGCACCCCCTCCGGCCCCAGCCGGTCCAGCTTGTCGATGGCGCGCAGCACCGTCAGGCGCGTGCCGGCATTCTCGTCGCCGGACAGGCCGATCGCCTCCATGACACCGTCGAGCACCTTGCGGTTGTTGACCCGGACGACATAGTCGCCCCGCGCGATGCCGAGTTCTTCCATCACGTCGGCGGCCATCATGCAGATCTCCGCGTCGGCGGCGACGGACGACGAGCCGACCGTGTCGGCGTCGAATTGCATGAACTGCCGGAACCGGCCCGGCCCCGGTTTCTCGTTGCGGAACACGTAGCCGAAGCGGTAGCTGCGGTAAGGCTTTGGCAGACGGTCGAAATTCTCCGCCACGTAGCGGGCGAGCGGCGCCGTCAGATCGTAGCGCAGGCTCAGCCACTGCTCGTCGTCGTCCTGGAAGGAGAAGACGCCCTCGTTCGGCCGGTCCTGGTCGGGCAGGAACTTGCCCAGCGCCTCGGTGAACTCGATCGCCGGCGTCTCGACGGGATCGAAGCCGTAGCGCTCGAAGACATGGCGGATGGTCTCCAGCATCGCACGCGTGGCGCGCAGGGTGCCGGTGTCCTGATCCTGGAACCCGCGGGGCAGCCGTGGCTTGAGCCTCGGCTCCGGGCGATCCGCCTTGTCGGTCTTGGCCATCTCGAAATCTCTGAATCGCTTGAGAAAACGCCCGCGATCACGCGGGCGCGGCCTTACCTAGATCATCGGCAGGGATACGGCAAGGCGGCCGCCCGGGCGCGGCTATGCCCGGGCGCGCCTCGTGCACCCCTTTGCCCGGCGGACACCGACGGCCTGAATGGTGTGTCGGCCCCCTCAGTCGAACAGGGCGTCGATGTCGTCCTGCGAGGCGACGTTGATGTCGTCTTCCAGTGCGGGGCCGTGCATGTCGGTGCCTTCCGGCCGCGTGCTCTCCGGGATGACAAAGGCCTCGAGGTCGCTCCACAGCGACATCATCGTGTCGACACGCTCCTCGACGTATCGCAGGACGTTGACGACCTTGGTGATGCGCTGGCCGGTAAGGTCCTGGAAATTGCAGGCCTCGAAGATCTCCACGGTCTGGTCGCGGATATCGTTGATCAGATCGACATTCTCGTTGTTCTTGAGACGGGCGCTGAGATCGTTGGCGTCGGTGTCGATCTTCTCGGCAGCGACCAGAAGCCGCTCGGTGGCATCCTCGGTTCCCTTGACGACGGCGTCGAGCTGATCGGTGACCGAGTGGATGTCGCGACCGCCGGTTCCCGCGTGGAGCGCGGCGAGTTCCAGCTTGGTCTGGTTGATCGCCTGCTGCACGGACTCGATCTCGAGCCGGAGCGCACGGGCTTCCTCGGCACGATCCTTGTAGTCCGCGGCGATTTCGTGCGAGACCTTCTCGGTGACGCCGAGCGAAGAGCGAATCTCGGAGAGAGCGCTGATGATCTCCTTATGGCGCTCGTAGTCGGAGCCATTCGGTTCCTCTTCTGCGCCATTTGCCATCTCAATGCGGAATCGGCGCGCCGGACTGCCCATTTCTCTGCCTCATCTCATCCAGAAATTTCCCGACTACAGTGCCTTGCAGGCCTTAATGAACCGTTCACCGGCTCACTAATCCGGCTCACTTAACGGCACTTCGACCCGCAGGACGAGGCGGCGCGCATCCCGGCCGGCAACATGAACCCGCGATGAACTGCCGGTTCAATGGCAGTTCAGCGCGGTGCCTGCATTCTCCTCCCCACATTCGGCGACGGGAAGCGCGCCGGTCCGTACAGAGGAGCAACAGACATGACCACCACGTCCCTGATCCGCCGCGCCACCTGCCTTGCCGCCGGCGCCGCCATCGCCCTGATCGCACCGCTCGGCGCCCATGCCGGCCAGCCGAACGCAGAAGTCGCGGTGCCGCGCGCCCCGACCCCCTATGTCACCGTCCCCCGTGCCGGCGTACTGGCCGGATGCTGGTCGGCCCAGCGCATGATCTACGGCCCCTACGCCTTCTCGTTCTGCTCGAACGGCCGCGCCGGCAGCTATCAGGTCCGCGGCGGCGGTCTGAACTGCAACGGCAACGTCAAGGTGCGGCCCAACGGCGACGGCACCGTCACCGTCGGCCTCAGCCGCAGCCGCTGCAACGGCCACACCGACTGGAGCGCCGACTATCTCGTCTGCCGCACCGCCGGCGGCTTCGGTGGTGTCCATGGTGGCGGCTGGAACGGCGGCTATGTCGCCCGGCCGAATGCCGAGGTCGCCGTACCGCGCGCGCCGGTTCCCGTGCCCGGTGGGCACCTCAGCTGCACATACTACCCGGTCGCCCCCGGGTATTCCCCGACCGGTCTGGCCATGGTCCGCAACTGACCTTCCGCATGACGTGACCCGCCCCGGGCCGCATTCACGGTCCGCAGCGAGACCAGACCACCCGCCGGACAGGCGCAGGCGAGCCCCCTCCTGCGTCTGTCCTTTTCTGTGAAGAAGCATCCGGCAGGCGCGGGATCATGTACTCGTCCAGCGTGGATCCCGTTAACGGTTCGGCAACCGGTTTCCTCAACGCGGCGTCAACCACGTCTCTAAAGACCGTATCAACCACGTTTACAATTGGCTCATAAAGCTGAACAGGCGTTAACCAGTCGCACGGTCCGCCTGACCTACCCTGCGGAATATCGCGCGGTCCGTTCTGTATTCACGCCGCGCGACGACGATGTGTAGAGCGAGTACGTCGATGAAACGTTTGATCCCCGTCGCGGCCATTCTGGCCGCCGTCGCGGCCAGCGGTGCGGGTACCCCGGTACGTGCCGCGCAGGTCGACAACAGCCAGATGCCCTTCCCCGCCCTGATGAACGCGCTGTTCGGCGCCCAGCCGGGGGCCGCCCAGGCCGGCGCGCACGGCAACGCAGCCCGCCCTGCGCCAAGTCAACAGGGTTACGGGACCGCGCGGGCAACCTATGCCCAGCCGGGATACGCTCAACCGCGCTATGCGCAGCCCGGGTCGGCGCAGCCGCGCTACGCCCAACCGAGCCGCTTCACGCAGCCGGGCCAGCGACAGCCCAGCTATTCCGGCATGACCACACGCGGCCAGAACGTGTCGGCGTTGCAGCCGAAACCGCGCACGCATGTCGAAGCCAAGCGGCAGCAGCCCCAGTTCGACCCCGCCTTCGCGCCGACGGTCGTCGCGTATAACGGTCCCGAGAAGCCGGGCACCATCGTGATCAACACGAACGAGCGGTTCCTGTATCTGGTCCAGGACGACGGGACGGCGAAACGCTACGGCGTCGGCGTCGGCCGGCCGGGTTTCGAGTGGGCAGGAACGCACCGCATTACCCGTAAGGCGGAGTGGCCCGGCTGGACGCCCCCGGCGGAGATGAAGAAACGTCAGCCCGGGTTGCCCGATCACGTTCCCGGCGGTCCGCGCAACCCCCTTGGCGCGCGCGCCCTGTATCTCGGTTCGACGCTTTACCGCATCCACGGCTCGAACGAACCCTGGTCGATCGGGCGAGCCGTCTCGTCAGGCTGCATCCGCATGCGCAACGAGGACGTGATCGACCTGTACGAACGCGTCAATGTCGGCACGACGGTGAAGGTTATCTGACAGATACACTCGGGTCGCGGCGCCTGCCGCGACCGGAGCCCGAATGCATGTGTTTCTACCCCTTACAGGGGAAGGCGTCGGAGGACGGGCGGTCAAAAAAAACGGGCCGCCCGTCCTTCTTTTTCGCCCGCCCGCCGGGTCCGCCCTGCCGGCCGGATATCGACGGAGCGACGCTCGAGGCCCGCCCGTTCACGGACCCGAACGTTTACGGGAAACCGCCGGACCGATCGCGTGCGTTTACAGCGCCCGGGCATTGGCCAGGTAGGCGCCTACTTCCTCTTCCAGGTGATTGGCGCGCGCCTGCAGCCGGTCGGCGGCCGCCCGAAGAGCCTGGGAGGCATCGCCGGTGCCTCTTACCGATTCAGCCACCACGGCGATGTCGCTGGAGACGTCATCCGTCCCTGTCCGCGCCGCATTCATGGCGTTGGAAATACTGTTGGTCACTTCGGACTGCCGCGCCACCGCTTCGGCGATCGCATCCGAAATCCCCGCCATGTCGCCGATGGTTTGCGCCACGCTGCCGATCACGTTCACCGCCCGGTCGGTCTCCGCGGAGATGGTTGCGATCTGCTCGCTGATGCGGTCGGTCGCCTGGGCCGACTGCGTGGCCAGTCCCTTCACCTCGGCGGCCACGACCGCGAACCCCCGTCCGGCCTCCCCGGCCCGGGCGGCCTCGATCGTCGCATTGAGCGCAAGCAAGTTCGTCTGCTCGGCAATCTCGCGGATCAGCTCGACGATGTCGCTGATGTGGTTGGCGGAATGCTCCAGTCCCTCGACGGCGGCCCGCGAGTCCGTCGACTCCTGAACGGCGCGATCGGTGATTTCCTTTGCCGTGGAGACCTGCGCGCTGATGTCCCGTACCGCCTCCACGAGGTCCGTAACCGAGTTCGCCACCATGCCGACCTCGTTGTTCATCGTCGACGCGTTCTCACCGATCCGATCGGTCTTCATGGTGCAGTCGCCGGTCGCCGCCGCGACAGCCTCCGCCGTATTCTGGACGTCGTCGGCGGCGGCGCGAACGTCCCGCATTGCGTCGCCGAGTTCGCTCTCGAACCGGTCGGTCATCCTGGAAAAGCCTGAGAACTTCTCTCCCATGGCTTCGGTCGCCTCGTTGACGATGTCGGCTGCCTGGGCGAAGTAGCCGCGCAGGCCGCGGCGCATGATGCGGCGGAAGAAACGGCCGTCGCGAACCATGGACGATGTCGCCGTCGCTTCGCGCGTGAACGCATCGACGGTGTCGAGCTGATGGTTGATCGCATGCATCAGCCGGCCCAGCGTATCCGTCTCGTGAATGCCGATGACACGCGCTTCCAGGTCGCCGTCGGCGGCGCGCTGGCAGATCGTTGCCGTCAGGTCGAGGCGCCGGCGCAACTCGCGACTGTTGATCATCAGCAGGACGACAACGGCAAGCAGTAGCACGGCAGCGGCCGTACCCGCGGCCGGGTTCAGCTGTATGGCGGCAATCGTCAGGACACCCAGGATCGCCGCCACCGTCGACAGGGCGGAGACCCTAGAGAGCGAAGACGAGCTCATCATATGGCATTCCTTTTTCGCGAAGCAGTTCGGCGAACAGGTTGAGGGAGGCCTTCAGACCCTTGGCACGGCTTGCGTGCCTGTCTTCCTCCGCCTTCAGCGTCTCATAGAGTTCGCTGACGACCGGGATCGCCCGGCGGTCGGGGACCCGCCGATTTGAATGGTAGCCGATGATGGATCCGTCGGGGCCGAAGCTTGGCGTCACGTGGGCGAATACCCAGTAGTGGTCGCCGTCGGCCGCCAGATTGATCACGTAGGCGAAGATCTCGTCGCCGGCCTCGAGCGTATCCCACATGAACTTGAAGACGCAGCGCGGCATGTCCGGATGCCGGATCAGCGAATGCGGGGCACCAAGTGCCGCGTCTTCGCTCAGGCCCGCAACGCGCAGGAAGACGTCGTTGGCGTAGGTGATCCGGCCTTTCAGATCGGTTTTCGAGACGATCAGTTCGTTCTCGCCGAAGGTCCGTTCGCGGCCGGTCGGCGTCACCGCCCGAAGCAGCTTCCGCCCGGTTTTTGTGTCACTGGCCCCCTTGCGAGTGCCACTCTTGAAAAGCTGCATTGCCCGTTCCAGCCATCCCCGATTTCGTTACTGTTGGGTCGATGACCGGTAGCGCGATCAAGGTTAATGAACGGCTAAGCCGAAGTCGGCTCAGCCGTCATTACCTGAACAAAATTAGTAAGTTGCGAAACTTTAATTTGGCTAACCAATAGTATTGTTCATCCGGGACACAGGCGTTACAGTCATTGCGCGACGATGATCGTTTCGTCGCGAGCAATGTGTGCGACAGATGGCCGGGATGCGGCACCACGACCCCGAAGCACCGGATGACCTGCAGACGCAGATCGCGATCGGCGCAGCCGTGTTTGCGGTGTTGCTGGCGGCCGGCAGCCTGTTGTGGCTCCGGTTCGGACCGGCTGTCTATCTCGAACGGATCCTGGGTGCCATCGCGAGTTGTTTCTGAACGGACCCCGCCTCGCCTCAGGCGATGAGCCGATAAGCGGGGATCGTCAGGAACTCCTCGAAGGTGTCGGACATCGACATGTCCCGGAACAGCCTGATCGCCTCGGGGAACCGGCCTGACTCATAGACCTCCGGCGTCAGTTCGGCGCGGACCTTGGCCATCTCGTCGTCAAGGATCTCGAGGAACAGGTCCCGGGTTACCGTGCGGCCGTCCTCGAGCGACGCACCGTGGCGCAACTGCTGCCAGATCTGCGCGCGGCTGATCTCGGCCGTAGCCGCGTCTTCCATCAGATTATAGAGCGGCACGGCGCCGCGGCCGCGGAGCCAAGCCTCGATGTACTGGACACCGACCCGGATGTTTTCGCGCACGCCGGCCTCGGTACGGGTTCCGGCATGGACCTCCAACAGATCCGCCTGCCCGATATCGACGTCCTCGCGCAGGGTGTCGAGCTGGTTCGGTCCCGGCATCAGCCGGTCGAAGACCTCCATGGCCACGGGGACAAGATCGGGATGGGCGACCCAGGTGCCGTCGTGGCCGTCGCCGGCCTCGCGCTCCTTGTCGGCCCGCACCTTGGCGAGCGCGATCTCGTTGGCCTCCGGATCGCGACGGTTCGGGATCTGCGCCGCCATGCCGCCCATCGCGAACGCGCCACGGCGATGGCAGGTCTTGATGAGCAACAGCGAATAGGCGCGCAGGAACGCCTTGCCCATGACCACCTGACCGCGGTCGGGCAAGAGGAATGCCGGATTGTTCCGAAGCCGCTTGATGAAGGAGAAGATGTAGTCCCAGCGGCCGCAGTTGAGGCCGACGATGTGATCCTTCATCTCCCAGAGGATCTCGTCCATCTCGAAGGCGGCCGGGAGAGTCTCGATCAGGATCGTCGCCTTGACCGTGCCGTTCGGCAGGCCGAGCGAATCCTGTGTGAAGACGATCACGTCGTTCCACAGCCGGGCCTCCAGGTGGCTCTCCAGCTTGGGCAGGTAGAAATAGGGGCCGGCGCCGGCGGCAATGGCCTTCCTGGCGCAGTGAAACATGTAGAGGCCGAAATCGAACAGGGCGCCGGAGACCGGCTCGCCATCCACCAGCAGATGATCCTCGGGCAGGTGCCAGCCGCGGGGGCGGACAAGGAGAACGGCCGGGTTCGCGTTCAGCCGGTATTCCTTGCCACTGTCGGGATCGGCGAAGTCGATCTTGCCGTCCCAGCGATCCTTGAGGTTGATCTGGCCCTCGATCTGGTTGTCCCACGTCGGCGAGGTCGCGTCCTCGAAGTCGGTCATGAAGACCTTCGCACCCGAGTTGAGCGCGTTGATGACCATCTTGCGGTCGACCGGTCCGGTGATCTCGACGCGGCGGTCCAGAAGCGGCGCCGGGATGTCGGCCACTTTCCAGTCGCTTTCGCGGATATGCCGGGTCTCGGCCAGGAAGCCCGGCAGCTCGCCATTGTCGAACCCCTTCTGGCGTTCGTCACGCATCTTGAGCAGCCGGCGGCGCTGCTCGTCGAACCGTCGGTGCAGATCGGCGATCAGCGCGAGTGCGCCGGGCGTCAGAATCTCGTCGTACCGCTCTTTCAGCGCGCCCTTGATGGCCACGCCCGCGACCTCTGCGGCTTCACTCATACCAGACCTCGTTGTTGGCCAGACTTCAGTGCCGGACTGTCGTCACTGTCCGATTGTCCGGGCATTGTCCCACACGGGACCGCCCCGCGGTACGAATCCGTTTTTACCGGCTCTCTTTCCGCTGTGGAAAAAATCGAGTCGAAACATTTACCGGAGAGGCGCCAGTCGACGCTCCGCAAACGGCAAATTCAAGCGATATGGGCGGTTTCCGTCACGGAATGCGAAAATTGTAACCAATCTAAAAGAATTGCCGCCTGATTATTTGCGGCGATTACGGGCTAAATCCAAAACCTTCGGGGCACCCATGAAGTATATTCTTCCAAGTCTGACGGCCGCCGCGCTGATTGCGTCGTGCTCAGCCGGCTACGCGCAAAGCACGCCGAACCCGACAACTGCGCTGATCGACGACGCGGTCATCGCCGAAGTCCGCGAATTCCTCGACGCGCCGATTGTCTGGAAATCGATTGTCGCCAGAAACAAGCAGACCGCCGATCTCAGTCAAGATCAGATCGAGGCGCTGGACACGCAGTGGCGCGAAGAGCGCGAAGCCGACGAACAGCCGATCGTCGCCAGCGTCCTGACCAGTCCGCTGTCGAGCTATCTGACCCGCATCCAGGCCAGCAACCTCGGTCTCTTCAGCGAGATGTTCGTGATCGACTCCGTCGGCCTGAACGTCGGGCAGAGCGCGACGACCTCCGACTACTGGCAGGGCGACGAGGCGAAGTTCCAGAAAACGTATCCCGTCGGACCCGACGCCATCTTCATCGACGAGGCCGAGTTCAACGAAGGCACCGGGACATGGCGGGCGCAGCTGAACATGACGCTCACCGATCCCGACGGCAATTCCATCGGCGCCGCCACCATCGAGATCAACCTGACCGAACTGCAGCGCCGCAAGCTGCTCGGTCTGAATTCCTGATTGCCAGGAGGCAACCATGAACATCGCCAAGAAACTGGCCGCCGCCTTCGGCATCATCGTCCTTCTCAATCTGATTGTCGGCGTCCTCATCTGGACCGCCGCCAGCCGGATCAACAGCGCCAACATGGCCGCGACCAAGTCGGAGACAATCGCCGAGGCCGTTACCGATTTCGCCACGGCCTTCGAGGTCGAACAGGGCACCATCCGCGGTTTCGTCATGTCGGGTGACCGCACCTTCCTCAAGCCGGCCGCAGAGGCGCACGAGCGCGGCCATGAGTCGATCAAGACCGCGCTCGCGGAAGCCGCGCAGGGTTCCGAACTCGCCAAGCAGCTCTCTGCGGCCGAATCCCTGATCGAGCGATGGGTCGACACCGTCCGTGATCCGCAGATCGGGTTGATGAGCCACCCGCTGACGGTCGACGAGGCCCGTCTCATGGAGGCCTCCGGCGAGAACGAGGCGCAGATCGCCGAAATCCGGGCCGCCATCGCCGGCGCCACCGGGATGGCCAGGGAAATGATGGCCGAGGCCAGCGCCACGACCGCATCGGCGGTCTCATGGATGCGGGGCGTCATCTTGATCGGCGTCGCCGCCGCCATCGCCGCCGCCGTCGCCATGGCGCTTTGGGTGCAGCGCTCTGTGTCGAAGCCGCTGGTCGTTCTGAACGGCCAGATGGAAGAACTCGCCGGTGGCGACACCGCGATCGAGATCCAGGGCCTCAACCGCTCCGACGAGATCGGCGCGATGGCAAAGACCGTGGAAGTCTTCCGCGAAAGCGCCATCGAACGCGCCCGTCTCGAGGAACAGGCCGCCGGCGAACAGGCCCGCCAGGAGGAGCGTCGCCAGCGTATCGAGCAACTCGTCTCCGGTTTCCGCGAAGACGTCACCACGGCGCTGAGCTCCGTCATGGAGAACATGGGCCAGATGCGCGACACGGCGCAGGTGCTGACCCAGATCGCCGGCGACACGGCGGGCCGCGCCTCGAACGTCTCCACGGCGTCCTCCGAGGCCTCGTCCAACGTGCAGACGGTTGCGGCCGCGGCGGAAGAGCTGAGCAGCTCGATCACCGAGATCAGCCGTCAGATCACCGAGACCAACATCTTCGTCGAACGGGCCACCGACGGTGCCCGCCGCACGAACGAGCAGGTGGGCGGTCTGGCCGAAGCGGCACAGCGCATCGGCGACGTGGTCGGTCTGATCCAGGACATCGCCGAGCAGACCAACCTGCTGGCGCTGAACGCCACGATCGAGGCCGCCCGCGCCGGCGAAGCCGGCCGCGGCTTTGCGGTCGTCGCCTCGGAGGTGAAGAGCCTGGCCGGCCAGACGGCGAAGGCGACGGAGGAAATCGGCGAGCACATCTCGCAGATCCAGCACTCCACCACCGACGCCGTCAGCGCGATCCAGAACATCGCCAAGACGATCGAGGAGGTGAACAACCACACCGCTGCGATCGCCGCAGCGATCGAGGAGCAGGGCTCGGCTACCTCGGAGATCAGCCGCAACGTTGCCATCGCGGCGAACGGCACCCAGTCCGTGGTGCAGAATGTCTCCGGCCTCGACTCCGCAGCCGCGGAAACGTCACAGTCGGCCGGGCAGGTCGAGCAGGTCTCCACCTCGGCGTCGACCGAGACCGAGCGCCTGCGGGAATCCATCGACCGGTTCCTCAACGACGTCGCCGCCGCCTGACGGCCGCATCCGCATCGCCGGAAACGCAGATCGCGGGCCGCCCCTCGGGCGGCCCGTAATCTTTTGTTCACCCTGTTCTTCGAAAAGCCGCGGGAACCGGTCGATGCTCCCGGTTTCCGCCGCATTTGAACGAAATTACATTGAAATCCGGGATATATCGGTTCGACAGGCCATGTTTCCGGCGGCCGGCGCAACCAATGTTGCGCGAGAAGGACCAAGACGATGATTTTCGATCTGGAGACGTTCGACACCGACCAGAGCGCGACGGGCAGCATCTGCATCGTCGGCGCCGGTCCGGCAGGCATCACGCTGGCGCTGGAACTGGCCGGCAAAGGCATCGACGTCGTCCTGCTCGAATCCGGTGGCGAATCGTTCGAAGCGGAAACGCAGTCGCTCTACGACGGCGAGGTCGTGGGCGACCTGAACACCGACGTCGCCTCGTCGCGCCTCAGGGAGTTCGGCGGCACGTCGCAGCACTGGACGGGCCTGTGCGCCCCGCTGCAGCCCATCGATTTCGAGAAGCGCCCCGGCGTCGCGCATTCGGGCTGGCCGATCAGCCGCGTGGATCTCGACCCCTACTATCCGATCGCGCAGAAGTATCTGCAGCTCGGCCCGTTCGACTACGACTTCGCCAACTGGAAGGAGTCGCTGCCCGATCCCGCCCTGCCGCTCGATCCCGGCCTTGTCGGCAATGCCATCTACCAGCAGAGCCCGCCGACGCGGTTCTACGACGTGTATTTCGACACGGTGAAGGCGAACGAGCGGATCCGCTGCTACCTGCACGCCAACCTGATTGACATCGCGCTTGCCGACGACGCGGTGCGCCGCTGCACCTTCTCGACACTTGGCGGACGAAAGCTGACAGTGGAGGCGACGCACTACGTGATCGCCTGCGGTGGCATCGAGAATGCGCGCATCCTGCTGAACTGCAACACGCAACGGCCCGACGGTATCGGCAACGAGAACGGCCTCGTCGGGCGCTACTACATGGATCACCTGAACTGCGAGGTCGGGGAAATCCTGTTCGCCGATGGCGATGTCGATCTCGGCCTCTACGCCGACTTCCACGATGTCGACGATACGCTTGTCAGCGTCGGCCTGAAGCTGCCCGCGCAGACGATGCGCGACCAGGACCTGTTGAACAACACCGCGTTTCTCGTGCCCGCCTACGAGAACGAGGCTTTTTCCGACGACTTCCGGAACCACGGCTGGCTCGGGTTCTCCAACATCGTAAAGGCTTTCGCGCAAGGGCGGGTGCCGGACCGGTTCGCCGAGAACTTCTGCAACGCCGCGGAGGACGCCGACGACGTCGCCATCGGCATCTACCGCCATCTCGTGCGCAAGATCGAAGACACCGGACAGGTCGTCTCGGCCACAATGCGGCAGGACGCCGAGCAATCGCCCAACCCCGCCAGCCGCGTCATGCTCACCGACGAGACCGACCCCTTCGGCTGGCGCCGCATCGCGCTCGACTGGCAGATCGCCCGGTCTGACCTCGAAAGCCTCAGGCGCACCCACGAGCTGATCGGCCAGGCCATCGGCGCCGCCGGGCTCGGCCGCGTCAGGCTCGGCATCACCGATCCGCCGGACCTCGATATTGTCTACACCGGCTACCATCACATGGGCACGACGCGCATGAGCGCGGACCCTGCGAAGGGCGTCGTCGATGCGGACTGCCGGCTGCATTCGGTAAAGAACCTGTACATGGGCGGGAGCTCGGTCTTCACCACCGCCGGCACCGCAAATCCGACGTTGACCATCACGGCCCTCGCCGCCCGGCTAGCCGATCATCTGGCGAAAGTCAGCACGGCGGGACTGGCTCCCGTGAGGAGGGGCTGACATGGGGAAGATCACACGCCGCGTCGCACTCGGCATCGCCGGCCTTGCCGGGCTTGGCATCGTCGTCTACGGGGGGGCGCTCGTCGCCTGTCGCTTCGTTCCGCGCAAACGCCCAGATTTCTTCGCCCTGCTCGACGCGGTGCCCGATATCCCGGCCGCCCGGCGCATCGGCAGAGCCGTGGTCCTGTCCGGACACGCGCCGAGCGACCTGAAGGACCTGGCCGACCGGATCGCCGGGCGCGAGCACATCCGCACGGCCCTTTCGACGGGCTGCCCGACGACGCGCAAGCGGCTCGTGCAGGCCCAATGCGGTGCCGATTTTTCCGAAGGCCGTATGGTGAGCGTCGACGGCTGGCTGCTGTCGGAGACCGAGGCCGACTTCTGCGCCGCGGCGTGGCTTGCGAGAGGCTATACCGCCTAGGGCCGCGCCCGGTTGCGTCTCGCCTCGGCGACCGTGTCGACCAGTTCCCGCGTCGCGGCGACAGGATCGTCCGCGGCACAGATCGCCGAGACGACGGCGACCCCGTCGGCTCCGGCGCGGATCGCATCACCCGCATTGTTCGCGTCTATTCCGCCGATCGCGACAATCGGTACGGAAACCAGTTCGCCCATCGCCGTCAGCCCGGCCGCGCCGATGGCCGCGCCGGCATCCGGTTTCGTGGTCGTCGGCCGAAACGGTCCCACGCCGATGTAATCGACATGGGGCATATCGTCTTGCGACGCCGCCAGTTCCGCCCGGTTCGCAACGGATAGCCCGAGAATCCGGTCGGGTCCGATCAACCGCCGTGCGATACCGGCCGGCATGTCGGACTGCCCCAGGTGCACGCCGTCGGCACCGGCGGCCAGCGCGACGTCCACCCTGTCGTTGACGATCAGCGGGATACCGCGCGGCTTGAGCACCGCCATCAGTGTGGCAGCCGTATCCACGAGACTGCGCGTCGACCCGTCGGGGTCGCGAAGCTGGACGATCGTCGCCCCCCCTTCGGCTGCCAGACGCGCCGTTTCAGCCACGCCGCGCACACCGCTGAGAGGCGTATCGGTGACGAGATAGACAGAGAGATCGAAGTCAGGCATCGGTGGGCACCGTGTCGTTGGAAACGCTTGCGTGACGCGTGAGCATATCGGGCGTCATGGCGAAGAGACTGTCGCACAGTTCCGCCGGCAGGCGCCCCGGACCGTTGCAGCGGTCCGCTGCGTCGGCGCCCGCCGCACCGAAGACCGCCAGCGCGGCGACAGCCGCATCGAGCGGCCCGGCTACCGCGGCGAAGGCTCCGATAATGCCGCTCAGGGCGCAGCCGAACGCCGTGGATCGTGCCATCCACGCATGACCGCCCTGAACGGCGACGACGTCATTGCCGTCGGTCACGAAATCGGTCGCCCCCGTCACGGCGACGATTGCCCCGGTGCGCCGGGACAGGTCACGCGCCGCAGCCAGGGCGTCATCCGACTGCGCGGTGGAATCGACACCCTTCGGCCCCTCTCCGCCAGCGCCGTGCAGACTGAGGATCTCGCTGCCGTTTCCGCGGATGACCACGGGCCGGAGCGCGGCAAGTTCCACCGCGACGGCGGTCCGATACGGCGTCGCACCGCATCCCACGGGATCGAGCACCCAGGGCGTGCCGGTGCGATCCGCCCTGGCAGCCGCTTTCCGCATCGCCTCCACCCAGGGCGGCGACAGCGTGCCGATATTGACGACCAGCGCCTTCGAGATGGCGACGAAATCCTCGACCTCCTCGACCGCGTGAACCATGGCCGGAGAGGCGCCGAGCGCCAGCAGGGCGTTCGCGGATATGGTCATCGCGACATAGTTGGTGATGTTCTGCACGAGGGGGGCCTCGGCCCTGACCGCCTCGTGAAGTTCGGCGCAACGATCGATCGTGATCGGCATGGGTCTCACTCTGTCCTTCACGGATGTCCGGACGCGCGACAAAGCGAGATCGAGATGGGAAGCCTCTCAAATCCCTCCGCCGGCACGACCCGGATCAGGTTCCACGAGTTGGGTTTCCCCTCTCAGCCTGTGGCCGCATAGCGGCCCCGGGCACCCCGTTGAGATGCCGTCACGTTAGGATGGATTCGCAGGAAGGGAAAGAGCGAAAGACTGTCCGGTGAGGTCCCGTCGGCCGGCCGGCGCATGCCGCCTCAGATCTCGCGGCCGAGCAGATCGGCCTCGAACGGGAACGTGCTCATGAGCTCGTAGCCGGTCTCCGTGACGACCACCTGCTGTTCGAGCTTCACGCCCTCGCCGCCGTCCTCGTGGCCGATGAAACTCTCGACGCACAGCGTCATGTTCGGCACGACGACGCCGTCGTAGTTGCGCTCGCCGTCATAGACCGCCTCGTTGACGATGTAGGGATACTCGCCGGTCAGGCCGGTGCCGTGCATCATCAGGTAGTAGCGGCGCTTGTAGTAGGCATCCGGGATCTTCCAGCCCGCCTCGGTGAGTTCCTTGAAGGTCTTGCCCGGCTTGATCAGCTCGATGTTGTGGTGGATCTGCTCGCAGGCGAGCTTGTAGACCGTCTTCTGCGCCTCGGTGGCCGGCCTGTCGCCGCACAGGAATGTCCGCGAGAAATCCGCGTAGTAGCCGTGCGGACCGATGACGTCGGTGTCGTGCGCGATCAGCTCGCCTTCCCCGATCACCTTGTCGCCAGTCTCCTGATACCAGGGGTTCGTCTTCTCGCCGGAGTTCAGAAGCCGTGTCTCGATGTAATCGCCGTCGTTGGCGATGACGTGCTGATAAAGGATCGACCAGAGCTGGTTTTCGGTGATGCCCGGCCGGATCGCCTCGCGCAGCGTCCACTCGCCTTCCTGCACGCAGGCGATCGACCGCCACGAGCAGGCGATTTCCTCCGGCGTCTTGACCGCGCGGGCGCGTTCGACCGGCTCTCCGGCGTCGACGACGTCGAGGCCGTTGCCGCGCAGGCAGTGCATCGCCTGGGAGTCGATGCGTTCGACGCCGATGCGCCGTTCGCCCGGGCAGTGCTCGGCCATCAGGTCGGCGATCTCGGCGGCCCAGCGTTCGGCGGCGAGGCCGAGCAGCGGCCCGCGCGCCACATAGGCGACGAAGTGGGCCGGCCGGATCTCGTCGATCGTCGGGTTGTCGGCCTCCAGATGCTCCGCGCCCTCGAACTCGAACAACGTCACCGGCCCTTCCAGCGGCACGAAGATGTAGCGCGCCGGATTGCGCAGCTGGTAGGGCAGCATGTTGCGGGCGCCGGTGGCGTAGCGGACATTGTGCGGATCGAAGAGCACGACGGCGGGCGTGTCGGCGCGGGCCATCTCCTCGCGAAGTCTGGCGAGGCGGCCAAACCGCAGCGCCGTCTCGTCCGGCGCAGGCGGCCGGTAGAACGCCGTTGCGGGCTGGGTCATGTCCACCATCGCGCGTCACCTTCCGGAATTGGCCGGCCTGCCGGCTGCCGAACCGGCGGGCTCGCGCCTCAGGCTCGGTGCCGGATGCCGGACAGCGCGTCCGGCTTCTCTCCGCCATACATCCAGTCCAGAAGCTCGACGGTATGCACGATCGGCAGCGACGTGCCGGTGCCGATCTGCGTCATGCAGCCGATATTGCCGGTCGCGATGAGGTCGGGCTTGACGCTCTCGATGTTGCGCACCTTGCGGGCGCGCAGCCGGCCGGCCAGCTTCGGCTGCAGGATATTGTAGGTGCCCGCCGAGCCGCAGCAGATATGGCCCTCCGGCACGTCCTTCACCTTAAAGCCCGCCGTCTTCAGGAGCGCCTTCGGCTCGTCCCGGATCTTCTGGCCGTGCTGCATGGAGCAGGCGGAATGATAGGCGACCGTGAGGCCCGGCTTTTCGGCCGGCATCGGCAGATCGAGTGTCGACAGGTATTCGGTGACGTCCTTCGCAAGCGCCGCGACCCGTGCCGCCTTGTCGGCATAGGCGGGGTCCTCACGCAGCATGAAGCCGTAGTCCTTGATCGTGGTGCCGCAGCCCGACGCCGTGATCAGGATCGCGTCGAGCCCGTCTCCGTCGATCTCCGCCATCCAGGCATCGACATTGGCCCGGGCGAAGTCGAGCGCGGACGATTCGTTGCCCATGTGATGGACGAGCGCGCCGCAGCAGCCCTCGCCTTTCGGCAACACCACCTCGATGCCGAGCCGGGTGAGCAGCCGGATCGTGGCTTCATTGATGCCGGGATCGAGCACCGGTTGGGCGCAGCCCGACAAGAGCGCCACGCGGCCGGTCCGTTCTCCTGCCGGCGCGAATGTGCCAGGGCCTTCGGCGTGCCCGCGCGGCTTCAGGCCGGCGGGCGCCAGCGCCAGCATCGCCGTCAACCGCTGCAGGCCGGGAATGGTCTTCAGGACCGGCAGCGCCAGCTTGCCGACCATCGCGCCGGCGAGCGCCGCGCGGAACCGCGCCGGATAGGGCAGGACGGCGGCGAGCAGCGACCGCATGGCCCGGTCGTGCCAGGGCCTGGAATAGGTTTCCTCGATATAGGCGCGGGCGTGGTCGACGAGGTGCATGTAGTGCACGCCGGAGGGACAGGTCGTCATGCAGGAGAGACACGACAGGCAGCGGTCGACGTGGCGGACGACCTCCTCGGGCGCCGGCTTGCCGCTCTCGAACATGTCCTTGATCATGTAGATGCGCCCGCGCGGGCTGTCGAGTTCGTCGCCGAGTTCGAGATAGGTCGGGCAGGTCGCCGTGCAGAAGCCGCAATGCACGCAGGTGCGCAGGATCTTTTCCGACGTCTCCATCGCCGGATCGGCAAGCTGAGCCAGGGTGAAGTTGGTTTGCATGGCCCCTCTCAGTCGTCCCCATCAGCATCATGGGTCCGGAGCACCGCGATTGTTTCTATTAGGCGAGTAAGCACACCGTCGAGATTGCCCATCACCTCATTGTTCCAGACTCTAAGGACGCGGTATCCGCGCGAGCCGAACCATGCGTCTCGTTCGGCATCGGCGGTCGCATGGGGCGCTTCGCCATGGTGTCCACCATCGAGTTCGATGACGAGCCTCAGGTCATGGCAGACGAAATCGGCGATGTACCGGCCCATCGGGACCTGACGACGAAAGCCAAATCCATGGAATCGGCCGGCGCGCAGCGCGCGCCACAGCGTCCGCTCGGCGATCGTCATGTTTCGACGAAGGGCTCTCGACTTCCCGCGCAGATCTTCGGAGACGGTTTTATGTGCGGGCGCCCCGTAGGGCGCCCAACCCCTCTCCCCATCCCTCCCCCGCAAGGGGGGAGGGGGGAAATTGTCGGGCGGCCCATCGGTGTGGCTGTCATCGATGGCCTTAGCTGCGTCTCCATGGGCATCTGTGTTTTTAGGAGGTTGCGGCAAAGAGCCCTCTCCCCCCTTGCGGGGGAGAGATGGAGTGGGGGGTCGCGGCACGATGCGGGCCATCATCACACACCCGCGTACATGCGGCCGGGATTGAGGATCCGGTCGGGATCGAAGGTCTGTTTCAACTGGCGCGTCATCGCCATGGCCGGGCCGGGCAGCGGTTCGAAGACGTCGACGGCAGCACGGACCTCTTCGGGCGCGCGCATCAGTGTGGCGTGGCCGCCGGCCGGCGAAATCGCCGCGCGGATCGCCCCTGCCCCGGCATCGCCCTCCGGCGAGACGGCCACCCAGACCAGCCCGCCGCCCCAGTCGTAGAAGAGGCGCGCGTCCATCGTGTTCCGGTTCGCGGCCCGAATCGCCGACGCCACGCCGGGCGCCCTGTCGGGCGTGGTCGACAGCTTCCACACCGCGTCGGACGAGACATCGCCGAGCGGCTCCAGTTCGCCGATTTCCGCCCAGCGCGCGGCGCTCTCCGCCCCGCGCAGGATCGCGGGCGTGCCGTGGTCTTCCAGAGCCTCGGCCAGCACCCTGCCGCGATAGGCCATCTGGCTCTCGAAGCCCTCGATGCGCAACAGCGTGCGGGCCGGGTCGCCGTCGGTCGCCGGAACGTGGCTCGCCGCCGTCACCTCCCAGGGGCTGCACAGCCCCGCCGAGAGGCAGGCCACCGCCTGCTCATCCGACAGGCCTTCGAAGACGAGCGTCGCCTCGGTCTCGGGCGCGGGCAGCACCTTGAAGGTCACCTCGGTCAGGACGCCGAGCGTCCCGAAGGCACCGGACATCAGCTTCACCAGATCGAGGCCGGTGACGTTCTTCATCACCCGCCCGCCAGACTTGATCGTCTCGCCGGCGCCGTTGACGAAGCGCACGCCGATCAGCGAATCCCGCGCCGCGCCCGCGTGGACGCGCCTGGGGCCGGACAGATTGCAGGCGACCACCGCGCCGATCGACGCCTTCGCCGGATCGCCACCGGTGAGCGCTGTCAGGCGCGGCGGATCGAACGGCAGCCGCTGGTTCTTGCCCGACAGCACCCTCTCGATCTCGGCGAGCGGCGTGCCGGCCTTCGCGCCGATCACGAGTTCGCTCGGCTCGTAGAGCGTGACGCCGGAGAGCTTATCAAGTGACAGGGTCGCCGCGGCCTGCACCGGGCGGCCGAAGCCGCGCTTCGTGCCGCCGCCGGCGATCTCCAGCGGTTCGGCTTTGTCGCGGGCGGAGCGGACGATCCCGGCGACCGCGTCCTCGCTGTCTGGATGAAACTCGGCCATCGGGCGCTCAGGCCGCCTTGCCGGCCACAGGCGGCTCCGGCCGGGCCGGCGCCGGGCGCCCGTCCAGCGGAAACACCTTGGCAGGGTTCAGCAGCCATTGCGGGTCGAGCGCCGACTTGATCCGCATCTGCTGGTCGAGATCGGTTGCGTTGAACTGATCCGTCATTAGGTCGCGCTTCTCGATGCCGACGCCGTGTTCGCCGGTAAGGCAGCCGCCGACCTCGACGCAGAGCTTGAGGATGTCGGCGCCGCAGTCCTCGGCCTTCTGCAACTGTTCCGGATCGTTGACGTCGTAGAGCACCAGGGGATGCAGGTTGCCGTCGCCGGCGTGGAAGATGTTGGCGACGCCGAGGCCGTAGCCCTCGCAGATCTCGGAGATCTTCACCAGTACCTCCGGCAGGCGCCCGGTCGGGATGGTGCCGTCCATGCACATGTAGTCGGAGATACGGCCCATGGCGCCGAAGGCCGACTTGCGGCCGACCCAGATCGCGGCGCTCTCGGCCGCCGTCTTCGCCTCGCGCACGTGGACCGCGCCGTTGTCCCTCGCCACCGCGACGATCTTCGACAACTGCTCCTCGATCTCCGCCTCCGAGCCCTCGACCTCGACGATCAGCATCGCCTCGACGTCGAGCGGATAGCCGGCATGGGCGAAGTCCTCGCAGATGCGGATCGCGGGCCGGTCCATGAACTCGATCGCGACCGGCAGCAGCCCCTGCCCGATCACATCGGACACGCAGGCGCCGGCATCCGCGTTCGAGTTGAATCCGAGCAGCACCGGCCTGGCGCCTTCCGCCTTGGGCAGGATGCGCAGGACGGCCTCGGTTACCAGGCCGAGCTGGCCTTCCGAGCCGCTGATGAGCCCGATCAGGTCGAAGCCGGGGCTGTCGAGGTGCTTGCCGCCGAGCTCGATCACCGTGCCGTCGATGAGCACGACGGTGAGGCCGAGCAGGTTGTTGGTGGTGACGCCGTACTTCAGGCAATGCGCGCCGCCGGAATTCATGCCGACATTGCCGGCAATGGTGCAGGCGAGCTGGCTGGAGGGATCGGGCGCGTAGAAGAAGCCCAGATGCTCGACGGCGCCGGAGACGGCGAGATTGGTGATGCCGGATTCGACCCGGATCGCGCGGTTGGCACTATCGATGTCGAGAACGCGGTTCATCCGCGAGACGCCGACAACGACGGAGTCCGCCAGCGGCAGCGCGCCACCGGCCAGCGACGTTCCCGCACCCCGTCCGACAATCTTGACGCCTTCCGCATCGAGGAGAGCGAGCACGCGGCTCACCTCCTCCGTCGTCGCCGGCAGCACGACGGCGAGAGGCATCTGGCGATAGGCGGTCAGGGCATCGGTCTCGTAGGCACGCAGTTCGTCTTCCTCGGAAATCACCCAGCGGGCGCCGACGATTTCCTCAAGCTGCGCAAGGATGCGGTCGCGTTTTGCCAGAACGGTCTCGTCGACCTCCGGCAGGGCCAGCGATGACATCGGGAGCCTCCTCCAGTACGCCCGAGTAATTTGGATCCGGGTCTCTTTTTCCCTTGACCTAGTTTGGCAGCGTATCGCCTACTCTCAAGAGAAAAAATCAACAAGAATTATTTCCACCAGGGAAAAACGGGGACCGGAACGACGAGGGGGACGGAAATGACCGATCTGACGGACATGGACATCTTTGCGCGCGTTGTCACCGCAGGCAGCATGTCGGGCGCGGGTCGCGAGATGGGGCTTTCGCCGGCCGTCATTTCCAAACGCATCCGCCGGCTCGAGGAACGGCTCGGCGCGAGGCTCCTGCAGCGTACGACGCGGCAGATCACGCTGACCGAAGACGGCCAGGGCTATTACGAACGCGTGATCGGCATTCTCGCCTCGATCGAGGAAGCCGAATCCTTCGTCACCCGCCGCAACACGGCACCGCGCGGCACGCTGAAGATCGCGGCGCCGACGTCGTTCGGCCGCATGCACATCGCCCCCAACCTCGGCCGGTTCGCCAGATCCTATCCCGATCTCAAGCTCAGCCTGATGCTGTCGGATGCGTTCGTCGACATCGTCGGAGACGGCTACGACCTCGCGGTTCGCATCGCGGCGCTGGAGAATTCCAGCCTGATCGCGCGCCGGCTGGCGCCCAACCACCGGGTGATCTGCGCGGCCCCGGACTATCTCGACCGTGAGGGCACGCCGGAAACACTCGCCGACCTGACCCGCCACAACTGCGTGTTCGCCACGCATCAGGACCTGTGGCAGCTCGAGGGGCCGGAGGGGCCGACGGCCGTCCGGGTCACCGGCAGCCTGCAGACCAACTCCAGCGAGGTGGTGCGCGAGGCGGCCATCGCCGGACTCGGCATCGCCCTGCGCTCGACCTGGGATGTCGGCCCTGCCCTGCAGCGCGGCGACCTGAGGATCGTGCTGCCCGACTACCGGGAATCGCGCCGCGTCGGCGTCTATGCGGTCTATCCGAGCCGGCGCTTCCTGCCTGCGCGGGTGCGCGTGTTCATCGATTTCCTGGCCGACCTGTTCGGGCCGGAACCCTACTGGGACGACGGGCTCGACCTGAAGTTCCTCGAACCCCGGCACGGCGCCGGCCGCGAAGCGGCAGAGTGAGCCGGAATTGCGCACGCCGAGTACACTGCAGATGCTACGGAACCGGGAATAGTGCCTCGGAATTGGTCGCAACCCATTCAAGCATCTTGGATAATGGCGTTAAGGATCGTATACATGTCTTTCTTATTTTGCCGACGAAGCCATCCGACTCGCCGACAGTGATGTTCCGATCCGTTCTTCCGCTCCTTTTGATCCTCGCCGGATTCCTGCTTTCCGGCTCCCATGCCCGGGCCGACGGCGATCCTGGGAACGGGGAAGCCGCCTTCCAGCAGTGCGACGCCTGCCATGACGTGGGCGGCGATGCGCGCAACCGCACCGGCCCGGTGCTCAACAACATCGTCGGGCGGCGGGCGGCGACGCGAAGCGGCTACATCTATTCGCGCGGGATGCGCGAGGCCGGGTCCGAAGGTCTGGTCTGGACGCAGGAAGCGCTCGACGCCTACATCACCAATCCGCGCCGGTTCGTGCGCGGCACCCGGATGGCATTCGCCGGGATCCGCGACGAGCAGATCCGCGCCGACATCATTGCGTACCTGCTGACACTCAAGTTCGATGACACCGCAGACGACCGCGTATACCCTTAAGGGAAACGGCGAGCAGGTGCAGCTATGGACACGTCTACGGACGGTCTTCTCGAGATCCCGGATTTCCTGTCGATCACGATCGGCCTTACGGTGTTTTTTCTCGGGGCATTCCTGACGCGCCACATTGCCTTTCTGCGCAACTACAACATTCCCGAACCGGTCTCCGGCGGCCTTGCGGTCGCGCTGATGACCTGGGCCGCCTATATGCTTCTGGGCATCGAGACGGTCTTCGATCTCTCCAGCCGGGATTCCCTGCTCGTCATCTTCTTCACCACCATCGGTCTCAACGCCCGCCTCTCCGACCTCATCGCCGGCGGCCGGATGCTCGGCCTGCTGCTTGTCATGACGCTCGGCTTCATCGTCCTGCAAAACGTGATCGGACTGGCCGGTGCGTCGCTGTTCGGCTTCCCGCCCCCCGTCGGCGTGCTGGTCGGGTCGGCGTCGCTGATCGGTGGCCACGGCACGGCGATCGCCTGGGGGCCGACGATCCAGGCAGAAACCGGATTCGCGGCGGCCAGCGAGATCGGCATCGCAGCGGCGACGCTCGGCCTGATCGCCGCCGCGCTGATCGGCGGCCCCATCGCTAAATGGCTCATCGACCGTCACCAACTGCATGCGACCGAGACGGACGGCCGGGTCGTCGGCGTCGGCTATGACGACGGCGACGGGGCTTCTGACGAGGCCGGTGCCGAGGCCGGTGCCAACAGGGGCACGTCGATCGACCATGTGATGCTGATGCGCGTTCTCCTGGCGGTGAACATCGCGATCCTCATCGGTTATCTCGGCCATCAGGCGATATCGGAGACCGGCCTGAAGCTGCCGCTGTTCGTGCCCTGCCTGCTCGCCGGCATCCTTCTGTCGAACACCGTGCCGCATCTGTTTCCGCGCCTGCCCTGGCCGTCGCGGACGCGGGCGCTGGCGATCGTCTCCGACTACAGCCTGTCGCTGTTCCTGTCGATGTCGCTGATGAGCATGCAGCTCTGGACGCTGGCCGGCCTCGGCGGACCGCTGATCGCCATCCTCGCCCTGCAAGCGGTCGCGACGGCGGCGATCATCCTGTTCCTGTTCTTCCGGATCATGGGCTCGGACTATACCGCCGCCGTGCTGAGCGCCGGCTTCGCCGGGTTCACGCTCGGGGCAACGCCGACGGCGATCGCGAACATGTCGTCGGTGACGAAACGATACGGCCCGGCGCCGCTCGCCTTCATCGTCCTGCCGCTGGTCTCGGCGTTCTTCGTCGACGTCGCCAACGCCTTCGTCATCGGCTACTTCGCCGGACTCTAGATCCGGTTCCGGACCCCGATCTAGAGGCCCTCGAAGGGATCCTTCTGCGCCGGCTCGGAGTGCCCGTGCCGGATGCGGCGGACGAGCAGCCAGACGAACAGCACGGCGACGGGGACGGCCACGGCGGTCGCGACCACCGGGTCGAAGGGAATCTGGACGAACTTCTCGCCGCCCTTGATCATGTAGGAGATCAGGCCGACGACGTAATAGCTGACGGCGGCGACAGACAGCCCCTCGACCGTCTGCTGCAGGCGAAGCTGCAGGCGGGCGCGGCGGTTCATCGAGTCCAGCAGGTCGCGGTTCTGGCTTTCCAGCTCGATGTCGACGCGCGTGCGCAGCAGGTTCGAGGTGCGCGCCAGCTTCTGGGACAGGTCCGCCAGCCGGCGTTCGATGGAATCGCAGGTCCTGAGCGCGGGCTTCATGCGCCGCGACAGGAAGCCTTCGGTCGACCCGTAGCCGGGAATGCGCTCCTCGCGGATCGAGACGAGCCGCTGCGCCACCAGGTCCCAGTAGGCGCGCGTGGCACCGAAGCGGTAGGTGGCGCTGGCGCCCTCCGCCTCCACTTCCGCCGCCATCGCGATCAGCCGGTCGAGGAGTTCGCGGCTGGACTGCAGGCTCGGCTCCTCCTTCATGCGCACGGTCATGGCCGCGAGCTGGGTCTCGATGCGCTCGACGAAGGGGCCGAGGCGCTGCGCCTCCGGCAGGCCGAGCAGCGCCAGCGTCCTGTAGGTCTCGATTTCCAGCAGCCGCTGGATCAGCGCCCCGAGGCGGGCCGGCTGCAGGGCGGCATTGGCAACGAGGATACGGGTGAAGCCCGACGAATCCGCGCGGAAGTCGGTGGCCACGACCGCGCCCCCCTCGGCCCGCGACACGCACAGGCTGGAGGGGTCGAACATCTCCATGTTCGGCAGGTCGCCCTCGAGGCCGATGAGCGCCAGCCGGGTGGCGACGATCATCGGACCCGGCGGCTTCGGAAGGAATGCGGCGAGCGAGGAGATATTGGGGGCCGCGAACGGGTCGCCCGGCGGCGGCGACACCGACAGGGTCATCGAGGTGAACTCGGTGTGCCGTTCCCAGCGCATCTCGGCACCGCCGAGCGTGACGATGTGGTGGCGGGCGCCGGGCCCCGGCGGCAGCGCGCCATGCGCGGTGCAGAAGCGCGTCAGTTGCTCCAGTTCGGCATCGGCGTCCATTTCCGACAGGAAGGCGACGTGATGGAGCACCCGCGGCGCCTCGACCGGGCGGAACGGGCGCGCGTGCACCTCGTCGAGCAGGGCGCCCCGCAGCGCGTGGGTCTCGAACGGCATGTCGGAGGCCCGGGCCGCGGACTTCGGCGCCTCCGGACCGGGCTGATCTGGGATCTCGCTCATCTCTGGTCGCCGCCGTTACAGGAAACGATGGCGACCCTACTGGACGCGGCCGCCCTCGCAAACCCTTTTGCGGCTGCTGCAGCCGGTCGCGGCTAGCGCAACAGGTAGCTGGGCAGCCACAGTACCAGCGCCGGGAACGCCATGCACAGGATCAGGCCGAACACCTGCAGCACCACGAAGGGAATGATTCCCTTGTAGATGTGCTGGATCGTCACCTCCGGCGGCGCCACGCCCTTCATGTAGAACAGCGCGAATCCGAACGGTGGCGTGAGGAACGATGTCTGCAGGTTCACCGCCGCCAGCACCAGGAACCAGATGACGTTGGCCTGGGTGACGCCCTCCCAGTCGCCGACATGGGTGCCGAAATCGAGCAGGCCGACGATCGGCGCGAAGACCGGCAGGACGATCAGCGTGATCTCGATCCAGTCGAAGAAGAAGCCGAGCAGGAAGATCATCAGCATCAGCACGAGCAGGATCGACCACGGGCCGACGCCGGTGGCCTGGATGAACTCGATGATCAGGTGCTCGCCGCCAAGCGTGCGGAAAACGAAGGAGAAGCAGGTCGCGCCGACGAAGATGCCGAACAGCATGCCACCGGTGAGGGCCGAGCGCTGGCACACCTCGATGAAGACCTTCCAGGTCAGCGCGCGGTTGAACAACGCCAGGACGATCGACCCGCCGGCGCCGACGCCGGCAGCCTCCGTCGGGGTCGCGAAGCCGCCGAAGATCGACCCCAGCACCAGCACGATCAGGACGACCGGCGGCACGAAGCTCTTCAGGACCATGCCCCAGAACTCGGCCCGGTTCGACGGACCGACATCGTCGGGCAGCGGCGGGGCGAGCTGCGGCTTCCAGTGGCACAGCCCCCAGATGTAGACCGCATAGAGCGCCGACAGCAGCAGGCCGGGAACGATCGCGCCGATGAACACCGTGCCGACGGGAACCGACAGGAGGTCGGCCATGATGACCAGCATGATCGACGGCGGAATGAGGATGCCGAGCGTGCCCGACGCGGCGATGGTGCCGGTGGCGAGCGGCAGGCTGTAGTTGCGGTCGAGCATCACCGGCAGCGCCAGCAGCGTCATCATCACCACGGAGGCGCCGATGATGCCCGTCGTCGCCGCCATGATGGTGCCCATCAGCGTGACCGACAGGGCGAGCCCGCCCGGCACCCGGCGCAGCAGCACCTGGAGCGCGTGCAGCAGATCCTTCGCGACACCGGACTTCTCCAGCATCGTGCCCATGAAGATGAACATGGGGATCGCCACCAGGACGGGGCTCTCCATCGTGCCGCCGAAGATGCGCAGCGGTATGAGGGAGAGCTGCTGCAGGCGGAACTCGCCGGCAAGATCGCCGAGCAGCGCGAAGGCGAGGCCGACGCCGCCCAGCACGAAGGCCACCGGATAGCCGGTGAACAGGAGCAGCGCCAGGGCGAAGAACATCCATAGCGGCAGAAGTTCGATGAAAAGGTCCATGCCGCCGCCCCTACCGGTCTGCCGCCGCGGTCTCTACCGCGTCATCGGTTATGTCTGAGGGGATGTCCGCGTGATGGGTTCCCGCGTAATAGCCGGAGGCGCCGCGCAGAGACTCGGGCCCCCACAGATAGACGATGCACTTGACGGCGACCGAGACGCCGGCGAGCCCCAGGACGAGGAAGCCGAGCGGCAGGAACGACTTGATGATGAAGCGCAGGGGCAGGCCGGTCTGGGCCGCCGACTGCTCCATCAGCTTGAAGGAGTTCTGCGCGAAGTCGTAGCCGAAACGCATCACGACGTAGCAATAGGCGACGAGGAAGAAGATGCAGCCGAGCAACTCGATCCAGACGCGCGTGCGCGGCGCCAGCTTGTCGCGTACCAGTTCGATGCGGACGTGGGAGTCCTTGATGTAGGCGTAGCCGAAGCACATGACGAACAGGATGGCGTGCAGGTGCCACTCGGCCTCCTGCAGCTTCGTCGAGGTGAAGGTGTGGTACCAGGCCGTCTCGGCGAAGGTCGGCCAGAAATCGAGCATCTTCCGCTGGGCGACGTCGTAGACGATGATCAGGATCATCGGCACGTAGAGGAACGACGCGGCCTTGCCGATCCAGACGGTCATCTCGCCGACGGCGTTGCTCTCGTCGAGATAGAAGGACCAGCCGTCGGGACTGTGGCGGCGGGCGGCCACCCAGATCGCAATCGCAACCAGGATCAAGGTCGCAAGCACGAGGATCCCGGACACGTTCGCGGAGATCTCGTTGACGCTCATGACGAGACCGGCCGTCTGGTCGCCGGCCTCGGCGGCGCGTCCCATCAGGCGGGCCTCACTGCGGGACAGTTCGAAGGCGTCGTCGACGGGCACGGAAACCGCCATCAGCGTCGTCGCCGTCAGAAAGAAACCCGGCCGTGCACCAAGAGCCGCAGCCAGAAACAGGGCCACGAAACCAACGATCAGTGCGATCCAGTGCAGGCCGAACGGAGCCATTACGACGGCGAAAGCCGACACTATGGCCACCAATGCGCTGAGTGTGCCCATCGTACGAAAAACCGTTCGGAAGCGGTAAGGGGAGCACGGCCCGGGCAGGCCGGGCCGTGCGTCAGGTCATCGGACCCGGCTCAGTCGAGGTAGCCGAGTTCCTTCCACTTCGCGTAGTTGGCGCGGAAGGTCGACAGCGATTCCCACACCCGGGCGAAGTCCTCATCGGCGGCAACCTGCTCAGCCACGACTTCCTCCCAGGCCGCCTCGAGGGCGTCCAGGACCTCCGGCGGCCAACGGTGGATCTGCACGCCATTCTTCTCCAGTTCCTGAAGCGCCTTGAACTGGATCGCCTCGCCCTCGGCCAGGCCATAGGCGATACCGGCGTCGCACACCGTTTCGATCTGCGCCTTCTGGGTGTCGGAGAGGCTCTCCCACAGATCCAGATTGATCATCAGATCGAACAGGGTGGCCTGCTGGTGCCAGCCCGGGAAGTAGTAATGCTTGGCCACCTGGTAGAAGCCGAGATTCAGGTCGATCGCCGGCATGGAGAACTCGGTGGCGTCGATCGTGCCGAGCTCAAGCGCCGGGAAGATGTCGCCGCCGGCCAGAAGCTGGGTCGAGACACCCATCTTCTCCATGACCTTCGCGCCGAGGCCGAAGAAGCGCATCTTCAGGCCCTTGAGATCGTCGACCGACTTGATCTCTTCCTTGAACCATCCCGACGCCTCCGGTGCGATGACGCCGCAGGTGACCGAATGGATGCCGTACTTCTCGTAGATCTCGTCGAACAGCTCCTTGCCGCCGCCGAACTTCATCCAGGCGATGTACTCGCCCGCCTGCGGGCCGAACGGCACCGCGGCGAAGAGCTGAAGCGCCGGGACCTTGCCGGCCCAGTAGCCCGGTGTGGACCAGGCCGCCTCGACGGCGCCGGACGCCACGGCGTCGAACACCTCGAGCGCCGGAACGAGGGCTCCCGGCTCCTGGAAGACGAGCTCGATCTCGCCTTCGGTCACGTCATTGAGCTGTCCGGCGATGTGCTTGCCCAACGTGCCGAGCTGCGTCAGCGAGCCCGGATAGGTGGACTGCATGTTCCACTGCTCGGCGTGTGCGGACCCGGCAAAGCCGAGACCGAGCGCCCCCATACCAAGCGCAAATACAGATACAGCTAGAGTCTTCTTCATCTGTGTAGGTTCCTCCCTTATGAACGACGATCCGAATTACGTTCGGATTTCTTGTGTGCCCCGCTTTCACGGTGCCTGTCGCTTGCTGGCGATCTACGTTAGACCGCAGCCATAAAAGGAGGCTAGCCCCCCGATAGTCGAAGAACAATCCAGGAAATGAGTTTATTTGCTGAATTATTTTGCATCTTTTCCCGGTGACCGATCGGTACCATCGCCGATCTGCCGGTCAGGTGCGTAACTCCCGGTAAAAATCGAAAACGGCCATGGCGACGACGATCACCACCACGATCGTCAGATCGATACGGCCGACATAGACCACGAGAACGCCGAGAAAGGCGATCACCGAAAGCAGCGCGAGCCCCGCCAGTATCCTGTCCGTCCACATCGTCGCGTTTCCTCAATCCTGTGCTTGCGGATCCGGCCGGCGGAGTTCGCCGGTCAGCCAGCGCGCGGTCCGCAGCAGCCGTCCGTCCTGGCCCTTGCGGCCGACGAGCTGGACACCGATCGGCATTTTGTTGCTCCCGACCAGCAGCGGCAGCGACACCGCCGGCACGCCGCAATAGGTCCATGTCGTGCAGAAGGCCGGATCGCCGGTCCCCGTCGCATCCGGCGCCTCGCCTGCCGTGGCCGGCGTCAGGATCGCGTCGTAGCGCTCGAAGATCTTTTCCAGCGCGGCGTTGAGAATCCCCGCCCATTCGCGGGCGAGCATGTAGTCGACGGCGAGGATCTTCTGCCCCTCCTCGATGATCGCGCGAAGCCGTTCGCTCAGCCGATCGCGGCCGCGCTCGTAATAGTGCGCGTAGTAGCGCGCCGCCTCCGCCGCCATCACCGTGTAGTGCAGGTCCAGCGCCTTCTCGAACGGTTCGGGCAGATCGACCTCGTCGACGTCGCCGAGCACTTCACAGAGTTCCGCGAAGCCGCCGCGCGTGTCGGCATCCGCCCGCTCCCAGATTGGCGTCTTGATGAAGGCGAGTGCCGGCCGGACCGGCGGATCGGACAGCGCCGTTGCGCGAAGCGCCGGCCTGCCCCCTGGCGATGTGGAGGCGTCGGCGGGATCGTAGCCCGCCATGACATCGGCCAGCAGCGCGGCATCCTCGACGGAGCGAGCCAGCGGGCCGATCGTGTCGAGCGCCGGCGACAGCGTCAGGACGCCCGTGCGCGAAACCTCGCCCATGCCTGGCTTGAAGCCGACGATGCCACAGAACGAGGCGGGACGGATGATCGACCCGTTGGTCTGCGAACCGAGGGCGGCCGGCACCATGCGCGCGGCCACCGCCGCGGCCGAGCCCGACGACGAGCCGCCGGGCGTGCGCGAGACATCGTGCGGGTTGCGCGTCTTGCCCGGCTGATAGAGGGCGAGTTCGGTCGTCACTGTCTTGCCGAGAATGACGGCGCCGGCCTGGCGCAGCTTCGAGACGACGGTGGCGTCCGCGCCGGGCCTGCGGCCGGCGTCCAGCACTGTGCCGCGCTCGCACGGCAGGCCGCGCACGTCGATGATGTCCTTCACCGCGACCGGAACGCCGTGCAGGGGACCGAGCGGCCTGCCGGCCTGGCGGTGGGCATCGAGCGCGCGGGCCTGGGCGAGCGCATAGTCCGCGTCAAGATGCGCCCAGGCGCCGATCGCTTCCTCGCATTCGGAAATCCGCGCCAGGCAGGCATTCGTCGCCTGCTCCGCGCTCGCGCCGCCGTCCGCGATCCGCCGCGCCAGGGCGCAGAGCCCCAGTTCCGTGAGCGGCGTGTCCGCAGTCTCCGTCATCCGGTCCGTCCCGCTACCGTCCATACACGACCTCGGGCAACCAGAGCGCGATCTCGGGAAATATGTAAAGCAGCGCCATCGCGATGAAGATCATCGCGAGATACGGCATCACGCCCGAGAAGATCTGGGTGAGCTGCACGCCGGGTGGCGATATGCCTTTCAGATAATAGGCGGCCATCGCCATTGGCGGCGTCAGGAACGAGGTCTGCAGGTTGAGCGCGATCAGGATGCCGAACATCAGCGGGTCGATGCCGAAATGCGGCAGCAGCGGCAGGAAGATCGGCACGAAGATGATGATGATCTCGCTCCATTCCAGCGGCCAGCCGAGCAGGAAGATGATGAGCTGGGCGATGATCAGGAAGGTGATCGGCGACAGGTCGAGGCTAAGCACGAACTCGCTGATGAGCTGCTCGCCGCCTAGGTACGAAAAGACGGACGAGAAGGTCCACGAGCCGACGAACAGCCAGCAGACCATCGCCGAGGTGCGCACCGTCAGGTAGACCGCCTCGCGCAGCCGCTGCCAGGTGAGCGCCCGGTAGGCGACGGCCAGCAGCAGCCCCCCCAGCGCGCCGATTGAAGCGGCCTCGGACGGCGTCGCCAGCCCGAACAGGATCGCGCCGAGCACCGACAGGATCAGGAAGGCGAGCGGAAAGAACGACGTCAGCAGCATGAAGACGACCTGGCCGAACGAGACGTCGCCGATGTCCTCTTCGCGCGGTTTGGGGGCGAGGCTGGGGTTCAGCATCGCCCGGCCCGTCACGTAGAGCATGTAGAGGCCGGCGAGCACGAAGCCGGGGATCAGCGCCCCGGCATAGAGCTGCACGATCGAGACACCGGAGGTCGCCGCGTAGACGATCAGCATGATCGACGGCGGGATGAGAATGCCCAGACATCCACCGGCGCAGATGACGCCGGAGGCGAAGCTCGTGTCGTAGCGCGCCTTCAGCATTGCGGGGAAGGCGAGCAGCCCCATCAGCGTGACGACGGCGCCGACGATGCCGGTGGCCGTTGCGAACAGCGCGCAGGTGATCAGGGCGGCGATCGCCATCGATCCGGGCAGGCGGCGGGCGGCGATGTTCAGGGTCTGGAACAGCCGCGCGACGATATTGGCCCGCTCCACGATGTAGCCCATGAACAGGAACAGGGGCACCGCGGTCAGCACGTCGTTCGACATGACCGAGTAGGTCTGGTTGACGAACAGGTCGAAGACGCGGTTGTCGAAGATCGAGCGCATCCGCTCCGGGTCGTAATAGGCGTAGTATCCGAAGCCGAGCGCCATCCCCATCAGGGTGAAGGCGATCGGATAGCCGAGCAGGATGACGAAGATGAACGCGCCGAGCATCAGGACGGCGACCTGGGGATCCGTCATTGCCTGTCTCCGTCCTTCTGGATGTCGTCCGCGCGCGGGGCGACCACGTCGACGGCTTCGGAATAGTGGTGCAGGTCCTCGCGCTCGCGCTCGCGCAGCAGCACGGCCTCGAGTTCCTCGACGTCTTCGAGATGCTTCGGCCAGACGCCGGTGCGCATGCACACGATGCAGCGGCAGACCTGGCCGATGCCCTGGAAGAGCAGCAGCACGCCGGCGGCGATGATGATCGTCTTGAACTGGAACACCGGGATGTTGGCCGGGCTCATGACGCTGACCTCGAGGTAGCGCCAGGAGCGGCTGGCGTAGCGCCAGCCGGAAATGATCAGCGCCAGCACGGCGGGGAAGAAGAACAGGATGTAGAGGACCAGTTCGACCTTCGCCTGGGTCTGCGGCTTCCACAGGCGATAGAGGAAGTCGCCGCGCACATGGCTGTCGCGCGACAGGGCGTAGGCGCCGGCCATCATGAACAGGGCGCCGTACATCATGTAGCTGACGTCGAAGGCCCACGGGGTGGGATCGCGCAGCACGTAGCGCACGAAGACCTCGTAGCCGACGCCGAAGGTCATCACCAGGATCAGCCAGGCGAAGGCCTTGCCGAACCACGCACTGATCTTGTCGACGAAGAGTATGAACCGTTCCATCTCAGTCCCGGAATGCGCCTGTCGGACAGTGGGAAGAAGCGGGACCAGGGGGCGACGAGGCCGCCGCCCCCTGCGTCCGTTCCGCGGTCGCGGGGCCTGCCCGGGCTAGAAGCCGAGCCTGTCCGGGAAGTAGTGGTTGTAGGCGAGCTTGTAGTCGGCCGAGTTCATCAGGTCGTAGAAGGCGACCCGCTCCGACCACTCCCGCTGGCTCTCGACGATCTTCTTGAAGAAGGGATCCTGCGTCATCGTGTCGAGCACCGTGTCCCAGGAGGCAAGCTGCGCCTCCATCACCGAGGTCGGCGTCCTGTAGACGTTGACGCCGGACTCCGCGATCAGCTTCTGCAGGTCGCGCGAATAGTTGTCCATCGCGAGACCGTAGTTGGCCGTGTTGGCGGCCTCTGCACCGTACTCGAGGATCGCCTGCTGTTCGGGCGACAGCGAGTCGAACAGGTCCTTGTTGAAGATGATCTCGAAGAACTCCGCGGCCTGGTGATACGAGCCCATCATGTAGACCTTGGAGACGTCCTGCGCGCCGAAGCGGCTGTCCGAGGTCGGGTTGTTGAACTCGAAGGCCTCGATGACGCCGCGTTCCAGCGCCGGCACGATCTCGCCGCCGGGAAGCTGGGTCACGGACAGGCCCATGCCCTGCATGATGTCGGTGGCCAGGCCGACGGTGCGATATTTCAGGCCCTTCATGTCGTCGGCCGAGGTGACCTCCTCCTTGAACCAGCCGAGCGGCTGGGTCGGCATCGGCATCGCGAAGAAGCCGACGAGGTTCAGGCCGAGAATGTCCTGGACGAGCTCGGCATAGAGCTCCTTGCCGCCGCCATAGTGGATCCAGGCGAGGATCTGCGAGGCGTTGGCGCCGAACACCGGGCCGGTGCCGAACAGCGAGGCGGCCTTGTTCTTGCCGTACCAGTAGGCGGTCACCGTATGGGCACCGTCGAGGATGCCGTCGTGGCAGGCGTCCTGGACCTGGAAGGCCTGCACCACCGCGCCGGACGGCAGCAGATCGACCTTCAGGCGGCCACCCGACATCTTCTCGACGCGGTCGGCGTATTGCTGGGCCATTTCCTGGAAAATGTCCGAGGCGCTCCAGGAACTCTGCATCTTGAGCGTCTTGGTCTGCGCCCGGGAAACCTGCGGCATCGCCACCGTTGCTGCGGCACCGCCAGCAACCGTCGCGGCCCCGGCAAGGAATTTGCGGCGGCCTGCATTCTTCGGAACGTCTGACGTCTTGGACATTGAGAACCCTCCTAGTGAACGTTTCCCCGCGCGATCTTCGTCGCGCATATAAAGGCGCCGTTTTGGATGATTCCGCGCTGCCCGTCGGCGGGTCTATGCCGGCCGATTCTGCGACTGCGACAGATTTGTTCTTTTATAGTCGCGCCTTGCATTCACAATTGAGCCTTATGTATCCAAAAGGATCAACGAGAATCGACAGATTCAACCTTTTCCGAAAGAGAAATATTGTTTTTCATTTTTTCATTTTCATACGACTCGACACAGTCCGGCGCGGGGCCTCGACATTAAAGTATGCATTGAATGCCAACCTTCACGCGTTTCCCGCCACCGCCTCTTCCCTTTCCCGGGACGGACGCTGTAGTTAGCGAAAGGCGTCACGGACTGCCGCCCGGCAGGCGAAGGCGCCGCGGCTGCTTGCTTTGGAGGACCGGATGAGTGCGATCGTCGAAATACGGGATCTGGAACGGCTGGCCCGGCGCCGGGTGCCGAAGCTGTTCTTCGACTACGCGGATTCCGGCTCCTGGACCGAAAGCACCTACCGCGCCAACTCCGCCGACTTCGAACCGATCAAGCTGCGCCAGCGCGTCGCCGTCGACATGACCAACCGGTCGCTGGAGAGCGAACTGGTCGGCCAGAAGGTGGCGATGCCGGTGGCACTCGCCCCGATCGGCATCTGCGGCATGCAGCATGCCGACGGCGAGATCCTCGCCGCGCAGGCCGCCGCCGACTTCGGTGTCCCCTTCACCCTGTCGACCATGAGCGTGTGCTCGATCGAGGACGTGGCGGAGGCGACGAAGAAGCCGTTCTGGTTCCAGCTCTATGTCATGCGCGACCGCGAGTTCGCCGGCAGCCTGATCGACCGGGCGAAGGCGGCGGGCTGCTCCGCGCTGGTCCTGACGCTGGACCTGCAGATCCTCGGCCAGCGCCACAAGGACATCCGCAACGGCCTGTCGACGCCGCCGAAGCTGACGCCCAAGCACCTGTGGATGATGGCGCAGTGCCCGCGCTGGTGCCTCGGCATGCTCGGCACCAAACGGCATACCTTCGGCAACATCGTCGGCCACGTGAAGAACGTCGACGACCTGTCGTCGCTGAGCTCGTGGACCAACGACCAGTTCGATCCCGAGCTGAACTGGAAGGATATCGAGTGGATCAAGGAGCGCTGGGGCGGGCCGCTGATCCTGAAGGGAATCCTCGACGTCGAGGACGCGCGGGCCGCGATCGACACCGGCGCCGACGCGATCGTCGTCTCCAACCACGGCGGCCGCCAGCTCGACGGCGCGCCCTCCTCCATCGCGGTCCTGCCGGAGATCGTCGATGCCGTCGGCGACAGGATCGAGGTCCACATGGACGGCGGCATCCGTTCCGGCCAGGACGTCCTGAAGGCGCTTTGCTACGGCGCGAAGGGCGTCTTCATCGGCCGCGCCTTCCTGTGGGGGCTCGGCGCGATGGGCCAGGAGGGCGTGAAGCTCGCGCTCGACATCATCGCCAAGGAGCTCGACATCACGATGGCCTTCTGCGGCGAGAAGCGCGTCACCGACCTGTCGCGCAACAACCTCTACAAGAGCAGCCAGCAGGTGTGAGGTCCGGGCGGTTTCGGCAAACCGCCATCCTTCGAGACGCGACTGCGTCGCTCCTCAGGATGAGGGCGGCATTTGTGGCTGCATCCGCAACACGATCACCCTTATGGTGAGGTGACGGCGCAGCCGTCGCCTCGATCCATGCGCGGCCGACACCGATCCCGACCGACCGGGCCGGGCCTGCCGCTTTCGCCGCGGCAGGCACCGCGTCTTCACTGCTAGTCGCGGAGCTGCGGATAGCCCTCGACGTGGATGAAGTCGGTGTTCTTCACCGGCGTGTGGCAGCCGACACAGTCCGTCTTGTAGTTCTTGGTGATGGTGGCGTTTGGCGCGTCAACGTCGAATTTCGCCCAGCCCCAGCCGTCACCCCACAACGGGCCCTGAGGTGCCCCCGTCACCGGCGGCTTGATCATCGCGAACCAGCCGTCCAGCACGCCCAGCGACGACACCTTGTCGTCGCCCTCGGCCCTCGTGACCCCCTGGCGCATTTCCTTGATGATCACCGCGCCGGGCGGGAACGCGCCGGTCCGGCGATAGGCCGCCGCCGTCTCGGGCTGGGTGTAGACGACGTTGAACTGCTTGACCCCGTTGTCATCGAGACGCGCGAAGATGCCCAGCATCGTCCAGTCGCGCCGGTAGTCCTGCGTCGTCATCACGATCGAACCATCTGGCTGGATCATCGCCGATGCCGCGCCCTGGTCGGCGGCGGGCGCCGTCACTGTCGCCGCAACGACTACCGCGGCGACGACCGTCACGCCCGCCAGCGAATACACCGCTTTCATCTGATCACATTCTCCTCTTGCCGCCCGGAGCGGCGGGTTTTGGTTGTCGGGGGATTTCAACCGGCCTCAGCGCGAGGCGAGGTCGGTAATGATTGTGTTCGCGAGGGCACCAAGCTGCGCGGCGGCGTTGGCGTCGAACCGGTTGATGGCAGCGAACACACCGACGCCGCGTGCAGGGGAAAACGCGAGATGGCTGATGATGCCGGATCGCCCGCCGGTCTTCTGGTAGACGAGCGGCCGGTCGCCGTCGGGATGCATGATCACCCACGCAAGGCCCATCGCGTCCATCTGCCCGACCTCGGCGGTGGAGAGAAACACCGGCGAGAGACCGTCGCGCGACAGCCACTGGGCATGATCCAGCAGGCGAATCTCCGCATCGTCGCCCCGATCGGTCCGCAGATGCCAGTCGAGCCACTTGACCATGTCATCGGCAGTCGAGAAGAAGCCACCCGAGGCATCGGCGGGCGCCACGCCGGCGTCCGGGATCTCCTTGCCGGCCGGGCTCTGCCCGTGCAGCCGGTTGGCGAGCTGGTCCGCACTCGGCGTCAGTGTGGTCGAGGTGAACCCATTCGGTTCCAGGATCGTCTCCGTCAGGTAATCGAAATACGGTTCGCCCGCTGCGGCGACCATGACGTGGGACAGGAGATCGAAACCGACGTTCGAGTAGCTGACACCGGTTCCGGGTGCGAACAGCAGCGGCCGCTTAAGGTTCGCCTCGAAGACCGCCGGCGTGATCGACGCGGCGGGGTCCGGCGTCTCGCCGGCGGGCAACTCGATATCCCGTGGCAATCCGGCGGCATGGGTCGCGAGGTCGATCACGCGGATATCGCGGCCATCGACTTCCGGCCACTCGATCCCCCACTTCAGATGGGTTTCGGGACGATCCTCGAAGCCTAGCCTGCCGTCGCTGACCAGCCTCGCGAGCATCGCGCCGGAAAAGGTCTTGTAGAGTGAGCCGGTGCGGAAGATGGTCTGCCCGTCCGGCTTCGGCGATCCCTTGCCCGCCCGTTCGCCGAACCCGGCGACGACAGACTTGCCGTCATGGACGACCGCCAGGATCAAGGCCGGAACGCCGGTTGCCGCCATGAAGGTACCGCCCGACTGCTGGACCATCGTCTCGAGCAGCGGCTCGTCGGCTGCTATGGCGGCGGCCGGTGCAAGGACGGCGGCCGGGGCAAGGGCCCAAACTGCGGCGGTAGCCGAACGGATGATAAGTCGACGCATTGACGCTTTTCCCTTTCCCAGGTTCGCCGGCAGAATTTTGTGCGCGGACCGCCGGCCTTCCGTTTGACGTTGGCGGGGAGCATCCCCGATTCGGCCTTAACAACGGGTGCATGGGGAAGGGTCAAGTCGACGCCATAAGCCCAATAAGCCGCCGGCAAAGGACACCGGGCTCACACGGCCATGTTCATCGCGCGCCGGCCGCGGGTCATGCGGAAGCCGTCGCGGATGTTGAGCCCCATCAGGGTCAGGTTGACGGCGCCGGCGACCAGTTCCACGGCCTGTACCGCATAGAACGCCGTTCCGAAGTCTCCCGCGGTGGCGAGGCTTTGCAGGTACACCGCGCAGGGGATCAGGATCACGATGCCGTTCGCCGCGATGACCGGCATGCGGCGCTTCTTGGCGGCAACGGGTCCTTTCGTAACCGGACCGGCGAGCCGGAAGCCGCTGGCGCCGGTGATCGCCAGCGCCGGGATCAGCACGATCATGCCCCACAGGATACCCGTCTTGACCGACGCGATCGCCTGGTGCGAGCCGAAGGCCTCGACCAGCACCGTGGACGTCCAGAAGGCCAGGATTGTCAGGAAGCCGACGAAGCCGGCTGCGGGATGGATGCGGCGTAGCACAGGTCTCTCCTCCTTACGCGGTACGACAGGCGCCCGGGACGCGGTCCCTAAGGCGCGTTGTCCTCGAGCCGGCGCGCCATCGTGGCGATTACCCGGCGGGCGGTTGCGATGTCCTGGGCGCTCAGCCCCTCGGCCAGCGCGTTCGACCACGGCGCTTCCTTCGCCGAGGCTGCGGCATAGGCCTCTTCGCCCCTGGTGGTCAGAACCACGAGTTGGGCGCGCTTGTGATGCGGGTTCGGCTCGAAGCGCAGGTAGCACTGCGATTCCAGATCGTTGACGACGCGCTGCACCGCCTGCCGCGTCAGCCCCATGACGCGGGCGAGATGGGCGACAGGCAGCGGCCGTTCGGACAGGGCGATGGAGCCCAGCACCTGCCAGCGGGCGCTGGTCAGGCCGAGCGAGGCGACAAGCCTGTCGCCCGCGGCCAGCAGCGCGCCATTGGCGCGGAAGATTTCGAGCATCAGCGCCGTCAGTTCGGCGCCGGCATCGGTGTGATCGGGATAGCGTGCCGTGTTCATGGACAACATATAGTCAATTCGACAACACGTTGTCAATATGGATGCGATCAGGCCGCTTGCAGACCCCTGTCGCCTTCGCCCCGCCCCCTTTCCATCCTTCGAGACACCGCCTGCAGCGGCTCCGCAGGATGCGGGCTGCAGGCCTGGCGATGGCTGGCTGGCAACCCTTATCCCGGGAGACCTCCTGGTGAGGAAGGCGGGACAGCGCCCGTCTCGACCCACGGGGGTCGGACAGGCTTCGCGGCGGACGCCCTTGCGGTCCCGCCGTTCGCGTCGGGTCCCGCCAGCCGGGTGACTAGCCGCCCTGAATCCGGCGGGTCGCCTCGATGCCCTCGCGCAGGCGCTTGTCCCGGCCGTAGACGTCGTCGCGGAAATGGACCGTGCCGTCCTTGTTCACCCAGGCGGTGAGATAGGTCACGTGGACGGGGATCGGCGACTCGAGGTTCACGACCGTCGTCTTGCCGGACTGGACGGTCCTGCGAATGCGGTCCTGCGTCCACCCTTGTGCGCCGAGGATGATTTCGCCCAGAGCGACCGGATCCTCGACGCGCATGCAGCCGTGGCTGAAGGTGCGCTGCGAACGGGCGAACAACCCCTTCGACGGCGTGTCGTGGATGTAGATGCTGTAGGCGTTAGGGAACATGAACTTGATGACGCCCAGCGCGTTCCCCGGGCCGGCGTCCTGGCGCAGCGTGTAGCGGAAGCTTGATTTCGACATCGCCGGCCAGTTGATGCTGTAGGGGCTGATCCGTTCGCTGCCGGCATAGATATGGATGTTCTGCGCCTCCAGTGCGCCCGGGTTCTTCTGCAGCTTCGGCAGGTACTCGTTGCGGGCGATGGAGGCCGGCACCGTCCAGGTCGGGTTGATGACGACATACTTCATCGTCTCGTTGAAGACCGGCGTCCGCAGATAGGGCTTGCCGACGACGAGTTTCGCGGCGTGGATCGTCCGGGCGCCGTCGACGACCTTGAGGTACTGATCGGCGAGATTGACGAACACGTAGCGGGGCCCGGGATCGTCCTGCATCCAGCGGCGGCGCTCGAGGTTCAGCTCCATGGTGGCGATGCGGTCCTCGATCGGCGTGTTGATCGCGGCAAGCGTCGCCCGGCCGACGACACCGTCGACATCGATGCCGTGGCGCTCCTGAAACGCCTTCACCGCCTCCACCAGATCGTCGTCGAAGACGGCCGAGGGGTCGTAGGCGTCGCCGAGATAGTCGCCGGTCTCGCCCAGGTAGAGGCGCAGGTCGCGGACGCGCGGATCGTCCATACCGGGTTTCAGGGTCTCGCCATCCGGCACCGTTGGCCAGCCGCCCTGCGCGGCGATTTCCCGGTATTCGGCGAGCATCGCCACCAGCCGCGCGTACTCGTCGGTCTGCGGCGCCAGGGAGACGGCGTAAGGCCCGATATCGTCGGCCTGCTCGGCGCCGTGGATCAGGGTTCCCGCGTCGATCGCCTCGGGGTTCAGGTGGACCTCGGAATCGACAGACGCGGGCGCGATCCGCCCCGCCGACAGGTCGCGGCCGTAGTCGAGGAAGGCGCGCGTCAGCAGCAGGTCGAGCCGCGCCAGGCTGCGCACGTCGTCCTGCTCGATCAGCTCGCCGAGCCGGTCGACGTAATAGTCGTTCGGGTCGAGACCGTCGGCCCCGGCATTGCGCAGGACCGCCAGCAGTTCGCGGCCCTTCGTCTTCGGGCCGTCGTCGCGCACCCAGATCGGCGTGAAGCCGCGCAGGTGGTAGTAGGCATAGACCTGGAACAGCCGGTCCTCTTCGATGTCCTCGCCGAAGGGCACCTGGCCGTCGCGGACGATCTGGGCGATTTCGGCCGCGACCTGCTTCGGGGCCTGGCCCGCCGCGACGGTCGGCAGAGCGCCGAGACAAATGACGACGATCAGAAAGGCGAAACGCCTGATACCCGGCATGCTGCTCCTCCGGCTCCGTGACTCAGTTCCCGATCCGGCGCAATCTAGCGCAGCGTCCGCCGCATGCCGAGAGCGCCCGCCGCACGGTTTCGTGTGGACAGGTCACGGGCGGCGGCGTTCACTGGCGGCGCCGGTCACGATCGCGGGACGAACCATGCCACTGCAGAACCGGGTGACACCCGACGGTACCCTGATCGCGACGCCGGCCCGCGGCCTGTTGCTCGGCAATCGCGGCGGCCGGTTTCACGATCCGCAGACGCAGACGCTTCGCAAGCGCCGCTGGGCGTCGCGGCAGTGGATCGCCTGCGTGCTGTCCTTCAAGGACCGGCACCGGGAGGTCTGGGGGCGCGGATACACGGAGCTGTTCTTCCTCGACGAGGTGACGGCGCTGGCGGCCGGCCACCGCCCCTGTTTCGAGTGCCGGCGCGCCGATGCGATCCGGTTCGCCGAAGCCGTCGCGACGGGGCTCGGTCTCGCGTCGCGGCCGAGCGCGCCGGACATGGACCGGCGGCTGCACGCGGAGCGATTGAACCGATACGAGAAACGAGTCGGGACCGATGATTTCGGGGCCCTGCCCGATGGCACGATGGTCCTGACCGATAGTCGCCCGCACGCCCTTTCGGGGGAAAAACTGCTCGCCTGGACGCCGGACGGCTATGCCGGCGCGATCACCCGACCCGCCTCGGGACCGGTCGACGTGCTGACACCGCCGACCATCGTCGCGGCGCTGCGCGCCGGCTACCGGCCGCTCTGGCACCCCGGTGCAGCGGAAAACTCGAAAGACTAGGCCGCAAAGACGGTCTTGTCGGACCCGGCGAGGATCTTGCGGATTTCGTCGTGCGGCACGGGCGGGCTGAACAGAAAGCCCTGCACCTCGGTCAGCCCTTCCTTTCGCAGCGCCTTGAGCTGCGTCTCCGTTTCGACGCCTTCCGCCGTGGTATCGATGCCGAGATCGGCCCCAAGCCCCGCAACCGCGCGGACAATCGCCAGGCAATCGCCCTTCTTGTCGAGGTCGGCAGTAAAGGAGCGGTCGATCTTGATGCGGTCGAAGGGGAAGCGGCGCAGGTAGCTCAGCGACGAATAGCCGGTGCCGAAATCGTCCATCGAGATGCGCACGCCGAGGTCGCGCAGCTGATGCAGCGCGGCCAGCGTCTCCTCGCTCTCGAGCAGCAGGACAGACTCGGTGATTTCGAGCTCAAGGCGCCCCGGTTCCAGGCCGGCCTGCGTCAGCGCCTGCATGACGGACGAGACGAGGCCGGGATTCTTGAACTGGGCTGGCGACAGGTTGATCGCGATCGTGATGTCGTCCGACATCTGCGCGACCTGCCGGCAGGCGGTCCTGAGCACCCAGTCGCCGAGCGGCACGATCAGGCCGATTTCCTCGCACAGCGGGATGAACTCGCCGGGCGGACGCAGGCCGCGCTCGGGATGACGCCAGCGCAGCAGCGCCTCGACGCCCGAGATCTCTCCGGAGGCAAGGCTGACGATCGGCTGGTAGAAGAGCTCGAACTCGCCGTTGACCAGTGCCCGGCGCAAGTCCATTTCCAGCACCCGGCGCGAACGCTGACGCATGTCCATTTCGTTCTCGAAAAAGCGGTACGTTCGCCGCCCGTCGTCCTTGGCGCGATAGAGCGCGAGGTCGGCGTTCTTCAGGAGCTGGTCGGGCTCGGTGCCATCGCGCGGCGCAACCGCGATCCCGATGCTGGCGCCGACGACAACCTGCTGGCCGTCGATGGTGAAGGCCGCGTTCAAGACTTCGATGATCCGGCGGGCGAGCGTCGCCGCGCGTTCGCGGTTGTCGGGGCCCGGCTGAAGGATCGCGAACTCGTCGCCGCCGAGCCGAGAGATCATGTCGTCATCGCGAACACAGACCTGCAGCCGGCGGGTCACGGCCTGCAGCAGAACATCGCCGGCGGGATGGCCAAGCGAATCGTTGACCGCCTTGAAATCGTCGAGGTCGAGGCAGAGCACCGCGAAACCGCCGTCGCCGCCGCCCTCGCCCTCGCCATCCCCATCGGACGGTCGCGCCAGGGCCTCTTCCATCGTATCGCGCAGAAACAGGCGGTTCGGCAGGCCGGTCAGCGCATCGTGGCGCGCCATGTGGGCGATCCGCTCCTCGGCCCGTTTGCGTTCGGTGATGTCCTCGTGGATCGCCACCGATCCCCCGACCGGCAACTGGGCATGCGCGATGAGGTAGGCGCGTCCGTCCCTCAGTTCGTCGATCCGCTCGATGCGCACGACACTCGACACCATGCGCAGGCGCTCCGTCATGAACGCCTCCGGATCGTTGCCGGCATACAGCCCGGCGGCGATCCTGTGGGTGAGAATGTCCTTCAAGGGGGTTCCCGGCTGCATCAGCGCTTCCGGCAGACTGTACATCTCACCGTATCGGCGGTTGCAGGCGATCAGCCGGCCGTCCGGGTCGAACATGCACAGGCCCTGCGAGATGGTATCGATCGCCGTCTCGAACAGGATGTTCTGCTTCTCGAGTGCGGCGTTGGCGGTGCGCAGTTCGTCGAGCGCCCGGTCAAGCTGCTGGCGTGCCTCATGCTCGGCGGTCACGTCGGAGCCGACGCCCCGGTATCCCTTGAAGGTGCCGTCCTCGTCATAGAAAGGCTTGCCGCTGATACACAGCCATTGCACACGGCCGTCTTCATGCCGATAGGGATAGACCAGATTGCGAAAGGTCTCCTGACGCTCGAGTGTTTCGAAATGGGCCTGCCAGAACGCCTTGTCCTGGGCATTCGCCGCGATATCGTATCGGCTCTTGCCGATCTCCTGCTCCGGCTCGACGCCTATCGTCTGCTTCAGGCTGCTGGAAAAGTACGAAAACCGAAGATTTTCGTCCATTTCCCAGAACCAATCAGAAGCAAGCGCAGTAAAATCTTCTATCTGACGGCCGGCCAAGGCACTTTTCCGCTGTTGTCCGGAAGAGCTGCTTCGCTCTTCATACGGTTTCCCACTCTACACCACCATATAACGTGCTAAGCAAACGCTAAACTTATTTAGCTAATTATTTTTCGCTATTTACCGCATCTCTAGAGCCCGCCGCGTAATCGCCGCGGCAGGACGCCCGTCTATTGCCGCCAGGCCCAGCCCGATCAGGGCCATCCCGACGAAAGCCTCGACGCCGAGTCGTTCTCCAAGAAACGCCGCACCCAAAATAATGGCCGTTACCGGAAGCAGAAAGGTGACAAGCGAGAAATTCGTTGCGCCCGCGGATCGCAGGATCCGGAACACAAGGAAGTATGCAACTGCAGTCGAGAACAGTCCGAGGCCCAGTATCGAAAGTACGGATGGCAATCCCGGCATGGGCGTCGTCCAGGGTCGGCCAAAGACGAGCATCGGGCCGATCATGAACAGCGTCGAACAGACCATCTGGCCGGCGGCCAGCGCCAGCGGCGGCCGATCGTGCAGCCGCCGGGCGAACACGCCGGAAAAGCCGTAGGAGACGCACGCCGCCACGACGGCGATCTGCGCGAAGAGCGCCGCCCCCAGCCCCGAGAGCGCAGACGGGCCGATCATCACGATCACGCCGCACAGCCCGATGAGGACGCCGGCGATCTTGCCGGTCGTCAGTTTTTCGTCGGTGGTGAAGGAGTTCGCGATGATGACGGTGAAGAACGGCGTGGTTGCGTTGAAAATCGCCGCCAGGCCGCCGGGAATCTGCGTTTGCGCCCAGGTGATCATCGTCCACGGAATGACATTGTTGAGGATCGACATCACCGCCAGCGGCCACCACCAGTCGACGCGGAGCGGCATCGGCAACCGCATCAGCCGCACCGCGACGACGAGCGCCACCGCGGCGAGCGAGACGCGGGAGAAGACGATCGTCAGCGGATGCATGTCGGTGACGGCGACGCCGATGAAAAAAAACGACCCGCCCCACAGGATCGACAGGACAATGATCTGCGCCCAGTCCTGCAGCCCCATCGACCGCACTATCGCCGCCATGTCGGATCGCCCTCCCAAAGTGTTTCTGGCGCACCCGCCACTGGCGACGCGTCAGGAAAAGCGTGTTTACCCGATCCGCACGCGCGCGTCTGCCAACGAGCCACCACCATGTCGTTTCGCTCAAGCCGGCCGGCGCCGGTTGCCGAACAGAACCGCGAGCCAGGAGACAGGCCGGCCGTCGATCGCGGCAAGGCCGATGCCGATCAGGATCATGCCGAAGACGTTATTCAGCGTGACGGTCTCGCCTAGCAGCGCGACGCCGAAGGCCATGGCGCTCACCGGGATGAGAAACGTGACGAGCAGCAGGTTGGTGGCGCCGGCGACCTTCAGGATACGAAAGTAGATCACATAGGCGAGCGCCGTAGAGACGATCGCAAGCGCAAGAACCGACAGGATGACGGTAAGCGACGGCATCGCCAGCCGCCACGGCTGGTCCGCCAGGGCGACGAGCGGCAGCATCAGGACGCTGGACGCGGTTACCTGGCCGGCGGCCACGACCACCGGCGGACGGCCACGGAACCTGCGCCCCCAGATGCCGGCAAGGGCGTAGGCAACCGCAGCAGCGACACAGGCGAGTTGCGCAATGACCGAAACACCGAGGCCGCCCAGCGCGTCGACGCCGATCAGTACCGCGACGCCAACAAGACCTACTAGAACGCCCGACAGCTTCGCGACGCTCAGGCGCTCGTCCTGTGTCAGGAAGTGCGCCAGGACGACCGTGAACAGGGGCGTCGCCGCATTCAGGATCGCGGCAAGACCACTCGACACCTCGGTCATCGCCCAGAACAGGAGCGTGAACGGGATGACGTTGTTGATCGCACCCATCACAAGGTAGGGAAACCAATCGCGCCCGACCGGCATCGACTGCCCCGTGGCGCGGACAATCGCATACAGCGCCAGAGCCGCGATCGCGACGCGCAGGAAGGCGACCGTCATCGGTGGCAGTTCGCCGACGGCGACCTTGGCAAACAGGAACGATCCGCCCCACAGGACGGACAGCAACAGCAGGAGCAGCCATTCGGCCGTTCCCATTCGCGGGGCGTGCGCTGGCATGGTCGGTGAACCGGTTTGCGTTCGACAGCGTAGGTACCTGCGGCGGCACCCATCCGGCCACCCGAAACCTGACGGCCGGCGCCTATACCTTCGCCAGATAGACCGTCTGCGTGAACGGACTTCCCTGCAGCGGATTGTCGAAGGTGACCGGCTCGGCCCGGGCCTCTGAAAAGACCGCGCCGAGACGGGTGGTGAAGGCATCGTCGGGCGTCTCGTTCGACCACAGGCCGAAGATGCCACCCGGACGAAGATGGCCGGCGAGCCGCTTCAGGCCGTCCTCGGCGTAAAAGGCCGCGTTGGCTGGATCGAGCAGAAAGTCCGGTGAATGGTCGATATCGAGCAGCACGGCATCGAAGCGTCGCGCCGGCACCTCGGGATCGAATCCATCCTGCGATCCGGCGAGCGCGAAGAAGTCGCCCAGGACGAACCGGCAACGCGGATCGCCCGTCAGGGCCGCCCCCAGCGGCACCAGGCCGAGTTCGTGCCAGTCGATCACGGCTTCCAGCGCGTCGACCACGATGAGCGACGCAACCCGGGCATCGTCGAGCACTGCCTTCGCCGTGTATCCGAGGCCCAAACCGCCAACGACGGCGTCGAGCGCCGTGCCCTCGACCGCGGCAAGACTGAGGTCGGCCAGAGCGATCTCGGATGCGGTGAACCGGCTCGACATCAGGTACTCGTCGCCGAGCTTGATCTCGAAGACATCGGTTCCGAGTTTCGGGTCGTATCGGCGGCGCAGGCTCAGCGCGCCGATCGGGGTCGGCCGGTAGTCCAGTTCCTCGAAACCCGCGCTCATGAGACGTCTCCAGTACAGCCGCCCGCCGCATGGCCGGCATCCGCCCCCTTGTATCGGACGCCGGTGGTGGATTTAAGCCCCGTCGCGCCCGGTCCCGGAAAGACCGTTGACCCTGATCAAGGTTCCATCGCACTCTCCGGCCCACAGTGCTGGGGAGCTTCAGACTTACCCGGAGACGCCACATGGTTCGCAAACACGTTACGTGGATCCTCGTCGCAGACGGCGCGCATGCCCGCGTTTTCGCCAACGAGGGCGTCGGCAAGGGCGTTCACGAAATCGGCGACCGTGCGTTCGTAGGCAACCGGTCACTCGACCAGGACATCCAGGCGGACAAGCCGGGCCGGACCTTCGACAGCCACGGCGAGGGCCGGCATTCGAAGGAACCGCGGACCGACCCCAAGCAGCACATGGAGCGCGAGTTCATCCGCGGCGTTGTCGACTGGATCGCCGCCAAGGCCCAGGATGACACGTTCGACCGGCTGGTGCTGATCGCCGCACCGCATGCGCTGGGAGACCTGCGCGCCCTGTTGCCCAAGTCGCTTGCCGCGAAGGTGACAGCGGAGATACCGAAAAACCTCGCGAAGGCGACGCCGGCCGAGATCGAAAACCACCTGACCGATGTCTTGGCGGTATAGCTGCGTGACGGGAAGAGCACTATTCCTTAACGGTATAGTTCCTTAAAAGAACACCATCCGAGGTTCGGTCGAGACAGGGAAACGGAGCAACTTCATGGCACTCAAGGACATTCTTGTTCACCTCGATGCAGAGGCGGGCAGCGGCGCCAGCGAACGCCGGCAGACATTCGCGATATCGCTGGCGATGGCTCACGGAGCTCACCTGACGGCCCTTATCTTCGCTCTGGAACCGACCATTCCGCCGATGATCATGGGCGAGGTTCCCGGTTCCCTGCTCGAGTCCCAGCGCGAACGCGCCATCGAAAGCGCCCAGGCGGCAGCGAAGAAATTCACCGACGCGGCCAATGCGGCCGGCATCCAGTCCGCCGTGCGGATCGTCAACTGCACCGAAGCCGCCGCCGGCCCGACGCTGGCCGTACACGGCCGCACCGCCGACATGGTCATCGTCGGCCAGGAAGAGCCGGACGATACGCTGGCGATTCGCGAGCTCCTGATCGAATCCGCGCTGTTCGAGTCGGGTCGCGCGACGCTTGTCGTTCCCTATATCGGCGGCCCCGAAGACGCCAAGCTGGAACACATCATGGTCGGCTGGGACGGCCGCCGCGAAGCCAGCCGTGCCGCCAACGAGGCGTTGTCGCTGCTGGCCGAGGCCAAGGACGTCGAGGTGGTGATCGTCGGCGACGACGCCCCCTCCGCCCATGGCGGCGAGCCCGGCGCCGATCTGGCGCTGCATCTGGCCCGCCACGGCCTCGACGTGAACGTGAAGCGTATCGGCAGCGCCGGCATCGATATCGCCAACGCGCTTCTGTCGCATGCCGCCGACGCGGAAACCGACCTGATGGTGATGGGCGGCTACGGCCATTCGCGGTTCCGCGAGTTCATCTTCGGCGGCACCACCAATTCCATCCTGTCGAGCATGACGGTTCCGGTGCTGATGGCGCACTGAACCGCCACGCGATTTCACCGCCTTCGAACGGCCGCCAGAGATGGCGGCCGTTTGTTATTGGCCCGGCGGACTAGACCTATGTCATGGCGTCGTCGCCGGCAGTGCGATACACAAGGACTCAATCTTCGCACATGCAATATAATCTGGTGGCTTAATGACTGTTCGCAATCTCGATGCCGCTTTCAAGCCCAAGTCCCTGGCCCTCGTCGGCGCCAGCCCGCGGGCCGGGACCGTCAGTAACGTCGTCCTGAAGAACATTCGCGATGCGGGCTTTGCCGGCCCCGTCCACCTGATCAATCCCAAATATAACGAGATCGACGGCGAGCCCTGTTATCCCGATGCGGCATCGTTGCCGGAACCGGTGGACCTCGCGATCATCGCAACGCCGCCACAGACCGTTCCGGCGATCGTCGCCGACCTCGGCAAGCACGGCACCCGCGCCGTGGTCGTCATCACCGCTGGTTTCGGCAGCGGGCCGGGCTCCTTGCGCCAGCAGACGCTGGACGCTGCGAAGCCGTACACACTGCGCGTCTTCGGGCCGAACTGCGTTGGCCTGCTGGTGCCGCCGGTCGGGCTCAACGGCTCGTTCGCCCACGCGTCGCCGCTGAAGGGCGACCTGGCGATGCTGTCGCAATCGGGCGCAGTGATCACCACGATGATCGACTGGGCCAAGGACCAGGGTATCGGCTTTTCCGCCATGGTTTCGCTCGGCGATATGGCCGACGTCGATTTCGGCGACCTACTCGACTGGTTCGCCACCGACGTCCATACCCGCGCGATCCTCCTCTATGTCGAGGGTATCACCAACCCGCGCAAGTTCATGTCGGCGGCCCGTGCGGCGGCCCGTGTCAAACCGGTGGTCGTGGTGAAATCCGGACGGCATGCGGAATCGGCGCGCGCGGCCAAGTCGCATACCGGTGCACTCGCCGGCGTCGACGAGGTCTACGATGCCGCCTTCCGCCGCGCCGGCCTCTTGCGGGTCTACGATCTCGACGAACTCTTCGACGCAGCCGAAACGCTGAGCCGGATCAAGCCGTTCCGCGGCCACGATCTCGCCGTCCTGACCAACGGCGGCGGTCTTGGCGTGATGGCGGTCGATCGCCTCGTGGACTTCGGCGGCGAACTTGCCGACCTGACACCGGACACGATGGCGAAGCTCGACGCCGTGCTGCCATCGACCTGGTCGAAGGCCAACCCCGTCGACATCATCGGCGACGCGCCGCCGGAGCGGTACAAGGACGCGCTCGAAGTGCTCCTCGACGACGACGAGACCGACGCCGTCCTGGTGCTCAACTGCCCGACCGCGCTGTCATCGGGCGCCGGCGCAGCGGAGGCGATCGCCGATACGGTCCGCACGCACCAGTCCAAGGTCTGGCCGAAGAAGCCCGTGCTCGCTGCCTGGCTCGGCGGCGGATCGCAGGCCGCTGACGTGCGCGAGACATTCGATCCCGTCGGCATTCCGGTCTTCGGCTCGCTGACGGCGGCCGTGCGCGGCCTCACGCACATCACGCGCTATTCGGACGCGCAGGATGTCCTGATGCGCACCCCGCCGAGCCTGCCGGCGGACTTCACCCCGGATCCGGATGCCGCGCGCCAGGTCGTCGACACGGCCATTGCCGAAGGCCGGGAATGGCTGCGCGCCCCGGAGATCGCTCAGATCTTCCGCGCCTATGACATTCCGATCGCCGCCGCCGAACCGGCGGAGTCGCCAGAAAAGGCGCGCGAGATTGCCGAGCGCCTGATCGAGGAGCACGGCGCCGTCGCGGTGAAGATCTATTCGCCCGACATCCTGCACAAGACCGATGTCGGCGGCGTACGCCTCGATCTGACCTCGCCGGCCGCCGCCGAGCAGGCCGCCCGGGAAGTCATCGCCAGCGCCTGCAAGGCCGTGCCGGACGCCCGAATCGTCGGCGTCACGGTCGAGCCGATGATTCATCGGCCCGGCGCGCGCGAGCTGATCGTCGGCCTGATCGACGACGCGATCTTCGGTCCGGTTATCCTGTTCGGACAGGGCGGCACCGCCGTCGAGGTGATCCGCGACAAGTCGCTGATGCTGCCGCCGCTCGACCTGATGCTCGCCGACCGGCTGATGCGGCGCACGCGCATCTACAACCTGCTCAAGGCGTTCCGCTCCGAGCCCGCAGCCGACCGCGAGGCCGTGGCGCTGACGCTGGTCAAGATCTCGCAGATGTCGGCCGATATCGCCGAAATCCGGGAGATGGATGTCAATCCGCTGCTCGCCGACCACAAAGGCGTCATCGCCGTCGACGCGCGCATGCGGGTCGCACCCGAGCCCCGGCAGGGGCGGCACGGCGTCAATCCGCGTTTCGCCATCCGTCCCTATCCCAGCCAGTGGGAACAGGACCTTACGCTGCTCAACGGTGACGTCGTTTACTCGCGACCCGTCCGACCGGAAGACGAGGCGCTCTACGACGACTTCTTCACCAAGGTCGAACCGGAGGACATCCGGCTGCGCTTCTTCACGCCGAAACCGGACCTGTCGCACCGGTTCCTGGCGCGCCTTACCCAGATCGATTATTCCCGCGCCATGGCCTTCGTCGCACTCGACCCGGAGTCCGGCGAGTTGCTGGGTGTGGTTCGAATCCACGCCGACGCAGACCACGAGACGGCGGAATATGCGGTGATGGTCCGGTCCGACCTGAAGGGGCGCGGCCTGGGCTGGGCGCTGATGCAGCTCATTATCGAGTTCGCCCGCAAGGACGGCCTGAAGGAGATCCACGGCGAGGTGTTGCGCAGCAACGTCAACATGCTGGCAATGTGCAAGGATCTCGGTTTCGCGCAGATCACGTCGCAGGACGATCCCGATGTGATGACGGTGACGCTGTCGCTCGGCTAGCCGTGCCGGTCCGCTCGAATCGCGCGCTTGATCCCCGCAACGGGATCGGGTCTCCTGTCCGCACTACCGGACAGGAGATCGGCTGATGGAACGACCGGACGTACTTGGCTGGCAGGTCTGGGCCCTGCTTGCGGCCGGCTTCGCGGCCCTGACCGCGATCTTCGCCAAGGTCGGCGTCTCCAACGTCAATTCCGACTTCGCGACACTGTTCCGCACCGCCGTTATCCTTCCCATGCTCGGCATCCTCGTCGTCGCAACGGGGCAGATCCAGCCGCTCTCCTCGGTGTCGGGTCGCACCTACCTGTTCCTGACACTGTCGGCGCTGGCAACCGGTGCCTCGTGGCTGTGCTATTTCCGCGCCCTGCAGATCGGCGACGCCTCCCGCGTCGCGCCAGTCGACAAGCTGAGTGTCGTACTCGTCGCGGTTTTCGGCGCGGCCTTCCTCGGGGAGCGCCTGTCAGTTCGCGGCTGGCTCGGTATCGCCTTCGTCACGCTGGGCGTCATCCTGATCGCCTGGAAGCGCTGAGACCCGCGCACAGCCTGTCATGCTCGACCCCGTCACCCTGATCATCGCCGTCGTACTGGCCTATCTCGGCGGCGGCCTCATCAAGGGTGTGATCGGCATGGGGCTGCCGACCATCTCCATCGGCGTTCTCAGTCTGTTCATCGCCCCCGCCCAGGCGGCGGCCTACATGATCATCCCCGCCTACGCGACCAATATCTGGCAGGGCCTGCACGGGCCCTATCTCGGACGGCTGATCCGGCGGTTCTGGACGCTTTATCTCGGCCTGTTCGCCGGCTCCTGGGTCACGGCCGGTATTCTCACCAACAAGGAGTCGGGTTTGGCCGCGGGCATTCTCGGCATCCTTCTGGCCGCCTATGCCGTGTTCAGCCTGAGCGACCCCAAACTCCATATCTCCAAGGGGGCCGAGCGGTGGCTGTCGCCTCTCGTCGGCCTGCTGATGGGTCTCGTGGTCGGCGCGACCGGAATCTTCGTCATGCCGTCTGTGCCCTACATGCAGGCGCTGGACCTGGAACGCGACGAACTCGTTCAGTCTATCGGGCTGCTGTTCACGCTCGCCACGGCGGCGCTGACCGCCATCCTGTTCGTCCACGGACTTCTGCCACCGGCCACCATCGGCCTGTCGGCGGTCGCGGTGGTGCCCGCAATCATCGGCATGGTGATCGGGCGCAGGCTGCGGCAGCGCATCGACCCGCCTGTGTTCAGACGGATCTTCCTGATCGGGATGCTTCTGATCGGCCTGAACCTGGCCGCCCGGTCGTTCCTGTTCTGACGGGTTCGGCCGGTCGGAGCCCGACTACTCGTGCCGGAGCGCCTCGATCGGATCGAGATGGGCGGCGTTGCGCGCCGGGAAGTAGCCGAAGACGATGCCGATGACGGCCGAGACCAGGAACGAGATCACGATGATCGACGGGTCGACGATGAACGGGACTCCGAGCGCACTTGAGGCCGCCCAGGCAAGGCCGAGACCGAGCAGGATGCCGACGATTCCGCCGAACAGCGACAGCACGACGGCCTCGACGAGGAACTGCATCAGCACCTGACGCTCCAGCGCGCCGATGGCAAGGCGGATGCCGATCTCGCGGGTCCGCTCGGTGACCGAGACAAGCATGATGTTCATGATGCCGATGCCGCCGACCAACAGGCTGACGCCGGCGACGGCCCCGAGGAGCCCGGTGAGGATAGACGTCGTCGACGTCTGCGCCTCGGCGATCTCCTTCATATCGTGAACGGAGAAGTCGTCCTCCTCGCCGCGCCCGATCTTCCGGCGTTCGCGCAACAATCGTTCCGTGGCGGCCTGGATGCGCTCCGTCGAGACGCCATCGCGCGCCGACAGCATGATGGAATCGACATCGGTGCTGCCCGAAATCCGGCGCTGGAAGGTCCTGAGCGGCATCAGCACGACGTCGTCCTGGTCGTTGCCGAAGCCCGACTGTCCCCGCTCCTCGAGCAACCCGACCACCTCGCAGGGAATGTTGCTCACCCGCAGCGTCTCGCCGATTGGAGACAGCGCGCCGAACAGTTCCTCGCGGACGGTTTCTCCGACGATACAGGCGGCGCGGCCGCCCGACATCTCGCCGTCGGTGAAGGCGCGGCCTTCCACAATCGACCAGTCGCGCGCCGTCAGAAATTCGTTGCTGGTGCCGTTGATCTGCGAGGAGCGGCTTTGCGATCCGTAGATGATCGTTGCCGATGACGACGACGACGGCGCCACCGCCTTCAGCCCGCTGATCTGGTCGCGGACCGCCTCGACATCCTTCATATCGAAGGACGGAGCTTCAGACGATGCCCGCCCCGGCCCGAACTGGCCGGGCCGGACGAACAGCATGTTGGACCCCAGCTTGGCGATGTCCGCGTTGACCTTGGCGGTAGTGCCGTTGCCGATCGTTACCATCGCGATCACCGCGCCGACGCCGATGATGATCCCGAGCACGGTGAGGAACGAACGCATCGGATTGCGCGAAATGGCCTGCAGGGCCAGCTTGAAGGTCTCATAAAGCATCAGCGCCCGGCCTCCCGCACCTTGTCCGCGGCGATGCGGCCGTCGAGGAAGTGAATCGTGCGCGTCGCGTATTCGGCCATGTCCGGCTCGTGCGTCACCATCAGCACGGTGATGCCCTGGTCGCGATTGAGGCTCGTCAGAAGCTCCATGATCTCGATACTGGTCCTGGTATCGAGATTGCCGGTCGGCTCATCGGCGAGCAGTACGGCCGGCGAGGTGACGATCGCCCGGGCGATGGCGACGCGCTGCTGCTGGCCGCCGGAGAGTTCCGCCGAGGTATGATGCTCGCGCCCGAGCAGGCCGACGCGTTCCAGCGCGGTGAGCGCAAGCGCGCGGCGCTCTGCTACCGGTGTGCCGCGATAAACCAATGGCAACTCGACATTCTCCAGTGCCGAGGTGCGGGCCAGCAAGTTGAAACCCTGGAAGACGAAGCCGAGGAAATGTCGGCGCAGCAGCGCACGCCGGTCACGGTCGAGGCCGCCGACGTCGACACCGTCGAACAGGTACTCTCCAGAGGTCGGCGTATCGAGGCAGCCCATGATGTTCATCGCCGTCGACTTGCCGGAGCCCGACGGCCCCATGACGGCGACGAATTCACCGGCGTGGATGCACAGGTCGACGCCGGCAAGTGCGTTTACGGTGGCCTCGCCCGACCCGTAGGTCTTGCGCACATTCTGGAACGCGATCAGGCAGACCGCATCGCGGTCCGGCACGGTTTCGTTCGTCGATGTCCGGGCATCCATCGCACCGGTCCTCAGGGCGTCGTGGTTTCGCTATCGACGATCACCCGGTCGCCGGCCTTCAGGTCGCCGCTGACGATCTGCGTGCGCGAGCCGTCCGAGGCACCGGTCTCGACCGCAATGGCCTCCGGCACGCCGTTCCTCAGCACCCAGACCTGCCGTCCGTCGGTGTCACTCGGCGTCGAGGTACGGCGCGGCGGCGGGCCGGGCAGGATCTTGCTGATCAGGCTGCGGGTGTCTTCGGCCGGCGCGGCCGGCGGCGAATAGCGCAGGGCGGCATTCGGGACGAGCAGCGCGTCCTTCTCCTCGCGCACGACGATGTCGGCGGTCGCCGTCATGCCCGGCCGCAACAGCAGATCCTCGTTGTCGGTCGCCAGGATGGTCGTGTAGGTCACGACGTTCGAATTGATCTCGGAACCGTAACGGACCATGTCGACAGTCGCCTCGAAAACACGGTCGGGATACGCATCGACGGTGAAGGTCGCCGGTTGTCCGTCGCGCAGTTCGCCGACATCGGCTTCGTCCACATCGACCTGGACCTCCATCTCGCGCAGGTCCTCGGCGATCTCGAACAGGGTCGGCGCCTCCAGCGAGGCGGCCACCGTCTGGCCGGGATCGACGTCGCGCGACAGGACGATGCCCTTGATCGGCGAGACGATCGACGACTTCCGGAGGTTGATTTCCTTCTGGCTCAGGTCCGCCTTCGCGACCGCGACATCAGCCTCCGCGATCGCCAGCGCGGCAACCGCCCGGTCGTAGTCGGCCTTCGCAGCCTGGACATCGTAGACGGACGCGACGTTGCGGTCGGAGAGCGCCTGCTTGCGCTTGTGCTCCTCCTCGGTCTCGTACAGCGTCGCCCTGGCATTGCTCACCTGCGCCTCGGCGGCAGCGAGCTGAGCCCGGGCGCTTTGCACCTGGGCTTCGAGCGTGTCCTTGTCGAGTTCGGCGAGGATCTGGCCTTCGGTGACCTCGGAATTGTAGTCGACGTTGACCGTTTCGACCGTTCCCGACAATTCGCTCGATATCTCGACCAGATTCGTCGGTTCGACGGACCCGCTGGCGGTGACGACGACGGTGAGATCGCCCCGTGTGACCGGCTCGGTCGTGTACCGCACGGTTTCGGTGGCGCCGCCGCCAAACCACACCCAGCCGCCAAAGGCCAGGCCGGCCAGAACCGCGATACCGATCAGAGTCTTGAAAACGCGCCAGATCCGGCCGGATGTCCCGGCTTTGCCGACGCCGAGAACGGCTTCGACATCAGGGCGCGCGGGTCTCTCGTTCATGAGGTCACCCCAGCGTTTTCCATTCTTGCAGACGTGTTTGCTGTAACCGTTCGCCCCGGTTCACTCATATGACGTAATCGATCGGATGCGGCATGCCAGACAGCGCGGGGCACGTATGCGGCAGGCGCGGTCTCAGACATATCGGGAAACGCAGGCGCACCGCGCGCCGGCGGCGGACCGACCGGCCGGAAATGAACCGGTCTACCGGCCGAGCGCCTTGTCGCGGATTTCGGCGAGCGTCGCGCCCGGCGTGATGGCATCGGCGTCGACCTTCACATGGATCAGAGCCGGCTTGCCCGAAGCCATCGCGCGCTCGAAGGCGGGCGCGAAGTCTTCCGTATTCTCAACGGTTTCGCCGTGACCGCCATAGGCGCGGGCGAGCGCGGCGAAGTCCGGGTTCGTCAGGTCGGTGGCAGTAACACGAGCCGGATACTCGCGCTCCTGATGCATGCGGATCGTGCCGTAGATTCCGTTGTCGACGACGATGCCGACGAAGGGCAGATCGTACTGGACGGCGGTCGCGAATTCCTGGCCGTTCATCAGGAAGCAGCCGTCACCCGAGAACGAGACCACGGTGCGATCGGGATGAATCCGCTTGGCGGCGACGGCGCCCGGGATACCGTAGCCCATCGTGCCCGAAGTCGGGCCGAGATGGGTCGCGAATTTGGTGAACCGGAAATAGCGGTGCATCCAGCTGGCATAGTTGCCGGCCCCATTCGTGATGATGGCATCGGCGGGCAGATTGTCGCGCAGCCAGGCGACGACGGCGCCGTAATCGCAGGCGCCGGGCTGCGGTCGGAACGTATCGCTCCACGTCCTGTAGGACTCGTTCATCGCCCGCGTTTCATCGGACCAATGCACGGTCCCCGGCCCCTCCAGCGCGGCGGCGGCCCTGGCGAAGGATTCCGGGTCTGCATTGATGCCGAGCGTCGGCGCGTAGACGCGGCCGATCTCCTCCGCCGACGGATGAACGTGGACGAGCTTCTGGTGCGGCGTCGGGATGCCGAGGATCGTGTAGCTCGACGAGGCCATCTCGCCGAAGCGGCCGCCGACCAGCAGGAACAGGTCGGCCTCCTTCAGGCGCCGGGCGAGCTCCGGATTGGGACCGATGCCGACGTCGCCGGCATAGTTCGGATGGGTGTTGTCGAACAGGGTCTGGCGGCGGAACTGGCAGCCGACCGGCAGGTCGTAGGCTTCCGCGAAGCGACGGATGTCATCGACGGCCCGGTCCGTCCAGCGGCTGCCGCCGAGCACCATCATCGGCGCCTTCGCCTCCGACAGCAGCCAGGCGAGCTTCTCCATCGACGCGGGCGCCGGCGCGGTCGGAACGGGTTCGGCCTTCGGCGCGCTCGGGGCGGCGGCAAGCTCGGTCAGCATGTCCTCGGGCAGCGCGATCACGACCGGGCCGGGGCGGCCGTTCATCGCCGTCATGAAGGCCCGGTGGACGTATTCGGGAATGCGGGCGGGATCGTCGATCTCGGCCACCCATTTCGTCATGGTGCCGAAGACGGAGGAATAGTTCAGCTCCTGGAACGCCTCGCGGTGACGCATGTCGCGGGCGACCTGGCCGACGAAGACGATCATCGGGGTCGAATCCTGCGAGGCGATATGGATGCCCGCCGACGCGTTGGTGACGCCGGGGCCGCGGGTGACGAAACAGATGCCCGGCCGACCGGTGAGCTTGCCGTAGGCGTCCGCCATCATCGCCGCGCCGCCTTCCTGGCGGCAGACGGTCAGTTCGATCGGCGCGTCATGAAAGGCGTCGAGGGCCGCCAGATAGCTTTCGCCGGGAATGCAGAAGACATGATCGACGCCCTGGGCGAGCAGCGAATCGACGAGGATCTGGCCGCCGGTGCGGGCCGGGATGTTGCTGATGTCCATAACTGTCTCACTTCGAAATCGGCGCGCATCATATCCGCCCGCCCCGGTGGGGACACCCGGTAAAACCAAAAGGCCCCCATGCCGGAAGCACGGGGGCCTTTTACAAAAACGCCGGGATCGCCGCGCGGCGGCTCTCAGGCCGGCATCACCGACACGACCTGGAAGGTGTGCATCTCGCCGTCCTCGTCGCGGATCGAGACGTATTCGCCGACATTGAAGGCATGGCTGCCGAAGCGGTATCCGGCTTCGTCATCATCGTCCCGGGAGTCGTCGTAGTCGAACACCCAGGTGGCATGCTCGGCACCGCCGGGCTTGTGGATCAGCACGCCATGCTCGTCCTGCTCGCCCGCCCAGAACCGCCGAACCGTGCACTTCTCGCGCACCTTGCGCCACGCCTCGGCATCGATGTGACCGGTCTCGTCGAGAGGCGCCACGAATTCGTAGCCGTGAATCGTGCTGCCGCTGGGGAACTCGTGGCTCCGCGCCAGGTTGAGGCGGATCAGCTTCAGATTCGGCGTTGCGTCAGACATTCGGAACCACTCCTTGGACCAGTTCGGGGCCGTGTTCGGCCCCGTTTCTCCCGGCGATAGCCCGCCCCGGTCTCCGGAGCAAGCGTCACGTCGATCATATCGGTACATCATACCATGGCCGGGATGCTCCTCTAAAAGAGGAATCGTGGCGTTGACAAGGCTCAACCGCGCGGTCAAGCCCTGATACCCGGCGCGGCAGGACAGGCATGAGCACGCAGGATACCGAAGCACCCATCACCGGCCCGCAGGACGAGGTCATCGCCTTCCTGTCCGATCCCCGCACCCACGGGCCCGGGGTATCGGAGGTCGGGCGGATCGACACCCATGCGGCGATCGTCTTCCTGGCCGGCGACGAGGTCTACAAGATCAAGCGCGCCGTCACCTTTCCCTTCCTCGACTATGGAAGGCTCGAGCAGCGCCAGGCCGCCTGCGCGCGCGAGGTGGAGATCAACCGCCTGACGGCGCCAGACCTCTATCTCGGTGCGGTCGCGGTGACACGCGAAGACGACGGGTCGCTGGCGCTCGGCGGATCCGGCGCGCCGGTCGAATGGGCGGTCCACATGCGCCGCTTCGACGAAAAGGCGACCCTGGACCTGCTCGCCGCGGACGGCCGGCTCGATACCGGGCTGGTCGACGGGCTCGCCGAACGGGTCGCCGAGCTGCACGACAGGGCGCCGGCGGTTACCCGCCACCAGCCGGCCGATTTCGTGGCCTGGGTGGCCCGCGAGAACTGCACGGAAATGCGGGACTATCCGCACCTGTTCCCGGATGACGCGGTCAGCGATCTTCTGGCGCGGACCGATGCGGCCCTGGAGACGCACCGCGATCTGATCGAGGCGCGCGCGAAGGCCGGCTTCCTGCGCCGCTGCCACGGCGACCTGCATCTCGGCAACGTGGCCTTGATCGACGGCAAACCGGTGATCTTCGACGCCATCGAGTTTTCCGAGGACATCGCCACCATCGACGTGCTCTACGACCTCGCCTTCCTGCTGATGGACCTGTGGGAACGCGGGATGCGGACGCATGCGAACCGCGTACTGAACCGCTGGCTGGTCGCCCGCAGGACGGTCGAGGATCTCGACGGGCTGGCGCTGCTGCCGCTGTTTATGTCGATGCGCGCGGCAATCCGGGCCAAGGTCGCCGGTCCGCGCTCGTCTCATCAGAGCGGCGACGAGAAGGCGAGGACCGAAGCCGAGGCGCGGAGGATGTTCGCCGCCGCCCGGCGCTTTCTCGATCCCGATCCCGCAAGGCTGGTCGCCATCGGCGGGCTGTCGGGCACCGGCAAGACTACGGTTGCGATGGGTATCGCCGCCGCCATCGGACCGGCGCCGGGCGCCGTCGTCGTGCGCAGCGACGTGATGCGCAAGATCCTGGCCGATGTGGCCGAGACGGAGCGGCTGCCCGCGGAGAGCTATACGGCGGCGGCAAGCGCGACCGTCTATGCGGAGATCGATCGCTGGGCAGGCCGCGCGCTCGCCGCCCGTCATGCCGCGATCCTCGACGCGGTCCACTCGAAACCGGAAGAACGCACCGCGGCGTGCGCCCTTGCACGATCGGCCGGCGTCCGCTTCGACGGGATCTGGCTCGAGGCGCCGGAAGAGACCCTGATTGCCCGGGTCAGCGGGCGCACCGGCGACGCCTCCGACGCAAACGCCGCGGTGGTGCGAAAACAGCTTGCCTACGACACCGGGACAGTCGGCTGGGCCACGGTCGAGACCGGCGACGGTTCGCAGGCCGCCATCACGAAAACGCTGCAAACACTCGGTATCGAAACGGTAACGCCTTCCACCGATCCTGACACCGGGGCATGAAGACCCGATTCCAGGCCAGACAGGGAGTTTCGCAATGAACCCGACCATACGCTTCACCGTTTCCGGTGCCGTGGCCCTTTTCGGCGCGCTCGCCTTTCTCGGCGCGGTCGCCCTGGGGCTCTCGGCCCCGCAGGCCCACGCAGAAGCCATCAACGCGGTTTTCGACTGCGACGGCGACCTGACGCTCAATGTCGTCTTCGACAACGACGCCGACCCGGAAACGGCCATCGTCACCATCGAGGGCGAAGAGCCGATCACCCTGCCGATCGCCATGTCGGGGTCGGGCTACTACTACACGAATGGCCGTTACGGTCTGCGCGGCAAGGGCGACGAGGCCATGTGGGAAGTCGGCCGGATGGCGCCGATCGACTGCAAGCAGGCCGAAACCGAGTAGATCGTCCTCGCTCCGGTCGTCCCGCGAATGCGGGCGCCGGGCCGCCGCATCGGGCGTTCGCGCAGCACCGGGGGGCGCCCGGCGCCTCAAGCACCATCGCCCGCATGGTCCGGTCCGTCGTCATCCCGGCCAAGCCGCTTTGTCAGGCGGCATTTTAAACAAAACCGCCTCGCTCTTGAGCCAAATTCCGGCGAGCCTGTTGAGGGCCGTTTAGTCTATCCGGCTTACCTTACGCGATATCGGGCATCGGGGGACACAGACCACTGCAAGACGGAGTACCAGGACCATGACAGGCTTTCAGATTCAGGCGACCATCGCCGTTCTCGTCAGCGGAATCGTCGTGCTTCTCGCACCGCTCGCGACCTGACGACCCCCCGTTTCGGTACGGATTAAGGACTCGTTTACCCCAAATCGAGACAGTGCAGAGGTGCCGGGCGGTTCGCTCTCCCCAGAAAGGGACGTGCCCGGCAGTGCCGTCATCCCCAGGAGGGGATGACAGGGACGCGTCCCGTCGCGGACCGCTTCCCCAAGGGACGCCAGTGTCCCCTTGCTCCTGACCTTTCGAAAAAAACCTATCGCGGATAGCAGGCGCAGACCGACATCTGGCCCTGGACCGTCGTGCGCCATTCGCCGCGCCAGGTGCGGTCGTGGCTGGTGCACACGGCCGGACAGACGGACTGGGCGTGCCGGTTGTTCCAGATCGGCCCGGCGTTGAAGGTCTTCCCGGCCTTGTGCGGCCGCCGGAAATCGCAGGCGCAGACCGACTGCCGCCCGGCGACCACCGTCCGCCAGTTGCCGTTCCACGTCCCGCCCGCGCGGGTGCACACGGCGGGGCACTTGCCATGGGCATCGACGTTGTTCCAGATCGGTCCGGCGGCGATCTCCCTGGCGTTCACCGGGAACACCGTCAGAAGAACGGTGACGAAGAGAGCGACGAGCAGAAGCCCTGCGAGTGCACGCATGTCCGGAGGGTCCTTGCATGATCCGTGTCCCGCCGAGATTGCAGGACGACCGGTTACGATACGAAGACCCGAGATCGCGCGATTCTCCACAAATCCGTGGCGTTCGGTTCATCAACGCGCTCCGGTTCCGGTGCGTCAGGCCGGCGCGGGCCTGTGGATGGCGATCCCGGCCATGACGAGCGCGATGCCGGCGATGTCGGCGGGGCCGGGGATCTGCGCCAGCACGATTGCCGCGATCACCGTCGCGAAGGCCGGCAGCAGGGCCAGCATCAGGGCGAAGCTCGCGCGCGGCAGCCGCGCCATGGCGAACTGGTCGCAGACATAGGGGATCACCGAGGAGCAGACCGCGACGCCGATGCCGGCCAGGATCAGGTCCGGCGCGGTGAGCGCCGCCATCGCCTCGCCGAGTCCGACGGGGGCGATGAACGCGAAGGCGATCGCCATCGCCGCGCCGAGCCGCTCGACGCCGCCGGCCGCCCCGTTCTCCGCGACCTTGTGGCCCAGCACGATGTAGCCGACGAAGAGGACGCCGTTCAGGACGGCCCAGACCAGGCCGACGACGTCGCCCGACCAGCTCGCGTCGATCAGCAGCAGGACGCCGCCAACCGTCACGAGCAGCGCGGCAAGGTTGCGCGCGGTCCTGAGGCCATAGAGCGCGACGGCGACCGTGCCGGCAAACTCGATCGCCGCGACAAGGCTCATCGGCAGCCTGTCCAGCGCCAGGTAGAAGGACGTGTTCATGACCGCGAGGCAGAGGCCGAGACCGGCAAGCAGCCAGCGCGTGCGCGCGTCCGCACGCCGTATCGTCCGCCAGGGGCGGGTCACCGGCGCAAAGGCAACCGCCGCCGTCGCGATCCGGAACCAGGCGACGCCGAGGACGCCGACGGCGGGGAACAGGAGCACCGCAAAGGACGGCCCCAGATAATGGAAGACCGCGCTGACGGCGAAGAAGACGTGGGGCGGGATCGCGCCCTGACCGGCGCGCAGGCGGGTGAATGCATCGCTCATTCCCTTATGATGAGAACGATTTCGATGGCAATCTATACGCTTATATAGGCCGATTTGCCTGAACCCCTTCGAATGTGCAATAAAAGCGGATGCTTGACCTTGCAATCGAAAATTCCGGCATGGACCGGATCGACGCCGCGATCCTGCGGACGCTGAGCGCCAACGCGCGGACGAGCACGGCCGAGATCGCCCGCACGGTCGGCCTCTCGGCGCCGACCGTCGGCGAGCGGATCCGGCGCCTCGAGGAGGCCGGAGTCATCGAGGGCTACGCGGCCCGGATCAACCCGAAGGCGCTCGGCCTGCCGCTGTCGGCGTGGCTGCGCATCCGGCCGCTGCCCGGCGAACTGAAGCGGGTCGCCGACATCGTCGCCTCGCTGCCGGAGATCGTCGAATGCGACCGGATCACCGGCGACGACTGCTTCCTGGCGCGCGCGCACGTCGCCTCCGTCGGGGAGCTGGAGCGGCTGATCGACCGGATCATTCCGCACGCGATGACCAACACGGCGATCATCCAGTCGTCGCCCGTGGCGCCGCGCCTGCCGGGCGTTCTGGCCCAGAAGGATAGGCAGAAGGGTTGACGGCCGCGGCGCCACGGCTTCATGTCGGCGCCAACGAGTCCCGGGGAAAGACCAACATGCTGCGCTTCGCCGCCAATCTGTCGACGCTGTTTACCGAACTGCCCTTCCTAGACCGCTTCGCGGCGGCGCGGGACGCGGGCTTCACGGGCGTCGAGGTGCAGTTTCCCTACGAGGCGACGGCGGACGACATCGCCGCCCGGCTGAACCGGACGGGGCTGGAACTCGTCCTGTTCAATTTTCCGCCCGGCGACCTGGCCGCCGGCGAGAAGGGCTTCGGCGCCCTGCCCGGCCGCGAGGCGGATTTCGACGCGTCGCTGGCGACCGGCTTCGCCTATGCCGACGTGCTCGGCACGAAACTGATGCACTGCATGGCCGGCGTGCCGCCGGCGGATGCCGAGTTCGACACGGTATTGCGCACCTTCGTCGCCAATCTCGAAAAGGCCGCGGCGATGGCCGCCGCGCGCGGCATCACGATCCTGATCGAGCCGGTGAACCTGCGCGACAATCCGGGCTATTTCCTGCACGACATCGATTTCGCGCGAACCATCATCGAGATGGTCGGCTCGGAGCATCTCGGCCTGCAGTTCGATTTCTACCACCGCCAGGTGATGCGCGGCGACCTCTCCCACGCGATCCGCGACAATCTCGACATCACCCGCCACGTCCAGATCGCCAACCCGCCGATGCGCGCCGATCCCTTCAACGGCGAGATCAACTACGACTACATCTTCGCGATCCTGGGGCATCTGGGCTACGGCGGCTGGATCGGCTGCGAGTACAATCCCACGCGCTCGACGGCGGAGAGTTTGGGCTGGTTCGAGAAATTCCGGCAAAGCTAGCCGTTGTTGCCTTTTTCTGGCGAATACTATCTTATCAGCAATTGCGTGATGGCTTCGTCAGCTTAAGCATTTAAGAAACTTATCACCTCGGTTTTTTTCTTTGAAACACGAAACAATTAACTCGGTCATAGGGGCCTTGGGAATCGTCATAGGTGCGTTGGGACTGGGCGTAGCCAGCTACACAGCATGGCATCAGTTTTCTCCAGTCTCCGACAAGTTAACAGTCACATCGGAAGGCAGAACTCGCCTCAACGTTCCTGTAAAAATAATTGAGAATGCAACAATAGACCCTCATTCCGGTAAAGCCGTACCGGTTATAGGTCCCATATTCTGGAAATTTCGGATCTATAATTCATCAGATAGGGTTGTATCTATTGTCAAATTTGACGTTTTTTATATTCCAGAGAATGGTTCCAAAGCGCAATATTCGTCTATGAATGCAGAGCTTTTGCGATACGAAACACCACTCCACTTACAAGAAATCCCGGAAAATTTAGAACCACGAAACACAAAGGCTTACTTACTATCGCTATTCATCCCGTTTAAACCGCTCTCCGGCGAAAGCAAAGAGTGCGCGAAAGACGCCATGATATTAGAGTCAATTGAAAGTTGCTTGTTTTTAAATGGAAGAGACTTATTCGGCAATGTTGTAACTACGAAAAATTTTATTAATTCTAATAATAAAGAATCTCCAGATTCTCACAACCTCTATTCCTGGGAACACGGAATTTCCGGACCCGATTTCTTAATTGAAATCGAAACCGCCGATGGATCAAATTTCAATTCCCCAATAAATTACTTTTATTTCTAGCGCCATGATTTATATTATTATAATAGCATATTAAATCTGTATTTCCGGGAAAAATTTCACATAATTATCTTACCAAGCGGGCCGCTTGGCCGAGCCGAGTTGCCGCGTCGCGCAGCTCCTCGAAGCCGTGGCCCGAGAATCCGAGCACGATCGCCTCGGGGCCGTCGGGGCCGAGCCTTGCCTCCGAGAACAGCCGCGCCTGTACGTTTGCCGCCGCGCGGATGGCGACGGCGTCTTCGGGCCCGGCGCCGGCGGGCAAATAAGCCGCCATGTGCAGGCCCTGCGGCGGCGAGACGACGCGCAAGGCGTCGCCGGCTTCCTCGGCCAATGTCCGGGCGACCATGTCGCGCGCCTTTCCATAACGCGTGCGCACGCGCTTCAGGTGGGCGGAGACGGTGCCGTCGGCCATCAGGTCGGCGACGGCGTCCTGCATGAAGGGCGAGGGGAACCGGTCGAGCGCGGCGCGCGCGGCCGCGAGCCGGTCGACGATCCCCGGCGGGGCGACGAGATAGGCGAGCCGCAGGCCTGGAAACAGAAGCTTCGCGAAGGTCCCGATATAGATCACCCGTTCGGGGCCGATGCCGGCGAGCGCGGTGAGCGGCGGACCGGCGTAGCGGAACTCGCTGTCGTAATCGTCCTCGAAGATCCATGCGCCCGACGCCTGCGCCCAGTCGAGCAGCGCGACGCGGCGCTCCATCGTCATGGTGACCCCGGTCGGGAACTGGTGCGACGGCGTGACGTAGACGGCCTTCGCGTCCGGGCGCAGCGCCTGCCCGGCCGCCGCATCGAGGCCCTGCCCGTCGACGGGGACCGGTACGAGGGTCACGCCGGCCGCGCGCAAGGTGTGCTGCGCGGCGGTATAGCCGGGGTCCTCGATCCAGACCGGCGCGCCGGGATCGAGCAGCGCGTCGAGGCACAGCCGCAGGCCGTGCTGGGTGCCGGTGACGACGAGGATGCACGAGGGATCGCAGCGCACGCCGCGGCTAACGGCGAGATAGCGAGCGATCTGTTCCCGCAGATGGCGGCTGCCGCGCGGGTCGCCGTAATCGAGATCCGCCACATCGGCCAGCGTGACCCGCCGGCGGACGTGACTGCCCAGACGGCGCAGCAGCGTGTCATCGGCATGGGTACGGCCGAGCGCGAAGGGGCCGCGCGGCGGCGGGCCGACATCGGTCGCGGGTGACGCCCCCTCCTGAACCGCCTCGCCGGGCACCGACCCGTCCGGCACCGACTCGTCGGGAACGGGAAGCGGCAGACGCGCGGCCACATAGGTACCCGCCCCATGCTGCGCCTCCGCCAGACCGTCGCTGACGAGGTGCTCGTAGGCGGCGACGACCGCGTTGCGGCCGATGCCGAGCTGGTCGGCCAGCGCCCGGCTCGACGGCATCTTGGTGCCCGGCGCCAGACGGCCCTCGACGATCGCCTCGCGCAGCGCCGCGTGCACCCGCTGCGCCTGGTTGCGGATCGACGGGTCGAGGCGGACGGGAAGGTCGAGCGCGACCTGGGGCTTCGAAGTGGTTGGCATATTCGATGAAAAAGTGGAACTTGGATCAACCACTCTAGTCGGGCACTGATCGGGCGTCAAAGCGGAGCAAGCCAATGAACGACATGAGCCCAGCCAGCCTTTCCGACGCGACCAGCTATCCCGTCGACGCGACCAACAAGGTGAAGCGCAAGCATGACCGCGGCGCCTACGATCACGAGACGGTCCACGCGATCCTGGATTCGGCGGCGATGTGCCACGTCTCCTATGTGATCGACGGACAGCCCTACTGCACGCCGACGCTGTTCTGGCGGGAGGGCACGCGGCTCTACTGGCACGGCTCGAGCGCCAGCCGGATGCTGCGCAACCAGGCCCGGGGCGAGCCGTGCTGCCTCACCGTCGCCCATCTCGACAGCTTCATCCTGGCGCGCTCCGGGATGCACCATTCCGCCGACTACCGGTCGGTGATGGCCTTCGGCCACGCCCGGCGCGTCGAGGATCCCGCCGAGAAGGCGCGCGCGCTGACGATGATGGTCGACCGGTTCTTCCCGGACCGCACCGCCGGCCTGAGGGCAACCACGACGCAGGAAATCAAGGGCGCCGCGGTGATCTTCATGGACATCGAGAAGGCATCGGCGAAGGTGCGCGCCGCCGGCGTCTCCGACGACGAGGAGGACTACGCGCTGCCGATCTACGCAGAGCGGCTGCCGGTCAGCACCGTCATCGGCACGCCCGAGCCGTGCCCGCGCCTGGTCGAGGGCGTCGCCCGGCCGGACAGCCTCGGCGCCTATCGGACGGGCCGCCGGCTGGACGACGCCCTGCTCGAGGCCTACGCGGCATCCTATCCGGAGGGGTGAGCGCCTAGGCGCGCACCGCGATGGGCTCGGGAACGCCGTCGCACCGCGTCTGTGCCAGGAGCCAGTCGCGAAAGGCGCGCACCTTCGGCGTCCGCGCGTCGCGTTCGCGGTAGGCGATCGAGTACATCGTGATAGGCAGCGTGTCGCGATCGAACAGGCGCACCAGCCTGCCGCTTTCCAGCTCCCTTTCGATCAGCGCCAGATAGGACAGGTCAACGCCCTGCCCGAGTTCCGCCGCGACAAGGGCGAGTTCGCAATGGGCGACGCGCGGCCCCTTCGCCGGTGACGGCGCGGGCAGGCCACACAGCGAGAACCACGCCTCCCAGCCGTCGTCGACCATGTCGTAGATCAGCGGCGTCTCGAGAAGATCGGCAGGCGCCTCGATACCCGACCGGGCGAGGAAGCCGGCGCTCGCGACGGGCGTCCGGGCGGAGCGGAAGAACGGCTCGACGCGGGCGCCCTCCACCGGCTCGGTCCCCCAGTGGATGAAAACGTCGACATCGCCCTTCGAGAAATCCGTCGGCGGAAACCCGATCCCGACCTCGTAGTCGATGCCGGGGTGGCGTCTGGAGAAATCGCTTATTCTCGGCAGCAGCCACCGCGTCGTGAACGCCGGGGTCGCGCGGATGCGCAGCACTTCGGGCTGCCCCGGGTGGGCAAGCCGCCGCGTGAAATCGTCGAGCCGGTCGAGCAGATCGGTCAGTTCGCGCTGGAAGTCGCGCGCAGCATCGGTCAGTTCAATCCCGTGAGGCGTGCGGTCGAACAACGGCTTGCCGAAGAACGCCTCGAGACGTCTCACCTGATGACTCACCGCCGACTGCGTCACGCAGAGTTCTTCGGCGGCGGCGGTGAAGCTGCCATGCCGGGCCGCGGCCTCAAACGCTCGTATTGCCGCGAGCGGGGGAAGACTCCGTCCCATCCGTCATTACATCCTTTCATGCCGCATGAAGAGATGTCGTTTGCCGCGCCTCCTGCCGAAACCCTACCGTAAATCCGTTAGTCAGCAAAGCACGACGGGAGGATCAGGCAATGCGGACGGGTCGACGGTTCAGCGATCGTATGGTCTTCGTTTTCAGCCTCGCCACCCTCGTCTCTGTTTCCTGTATCGCGCCTGCCGTTGCGACCGGGACGACGCCTGGACCGGGGTCCGGGGCCGGCTGCCCGGTCGGCGAGGCCTGGGCCGCCGCGCCCGACCCTGTCTCGTCCACCGACAAACGGGAAATCGGGCCTTCGGCAATCGGGGCTTCGACCGGCCCTCGCGCAGCGGACGAGACCGGCCCGCGCCTCGGCAGCATCGTCGAGGGCCTGCTGACCTGGATCGACGGCCGGACGGCCTATGACGTTTCCGCGGTGCGCGAAGCACCGCCTGCCATCGTCTTCGTAAACGAAGGAACGCGCATCGCCTATGAAGGCCGGATGCTCGACATCGGCCCGACGCTTGCCGCCACCTATGATGCCTATGCCCGCGAGATCCATCTGAAGTGCCCATGGGATGCGGCTGACCCTCACGATGTATCGACGCTTCTGCACGAACTCGTCCACGACGTGCAGTACAGGTCTCGCCTCTGGGCGTGCCCGCGGCAGGCGGAATGGGAAGCCTATGCGCTTCAGGCCGACTGGCTGGAGGAACGCGGCGCGCGTCCGCAACGCAACTGGCTGCAGGCCGTATTGAGTTCCGGGTGCCTGCGCGACGTTCATCCATAGACGGCATCCGTAGCCGGCGTTTCGCCGGACCGGATTCCGTCCGCAGCGCTGCTACCGCAGCAGCAGCAACAGCGTGGTGAAGGCCGCCGCGCCGCCTGCGAACGGCAGGAAGCGGCTGCCCCTGTCCTCGGGCAGTTCGTCCTTCAGCGTGTTCATGATCACGCCGCCGGCGAGGAAGGCGAACAGAAAGCCGATGACGATCGGCGGGACATGGGCGTCGAGCGCTCCGACGGTCCAGCCCACCGCGATTCCGGCCGCCAGGACCCAGCGGGTCTCCGCGTCGTAGTCGTCCGCATGCTCCTCGCGCTGGCCGAAGTCGCTTGTCGCCAGATGCAGGATCATGGCGGCGGCATAGAGCGATAGCGACAGCGCGCCAGTCTGTTCGCGATGCAGCAGCAGATAGCCGATCAGGAAATTGAAGAAGAAGAACGAGGCGAGGTGCATGCCCTTCACCTCGCGTTCGAGGCGGCTTTCGCCGGTCGTCCTGCGCCGCCGGCCGCGCGACCGGCGGGCGGTGCTTTCGAGCCCGTAGAAGACGACGAGGCCGAGCAACGCCAGCAGATAGACGTAAGCCTCCGCGGCGCTGTCGGTCAGGCCGAGTTCGCGCGCGAAGGTGCGTTGATGCACGGCGAGTTCCGGCAGCACATCGAGAAATACGTAGGCGACGGCGATGCCGCCGGCGGCCGACAGCAGCGCGTGGCGCGGCCGGCCCTCGAGAAATCGCAGACGACCGATGAACAGGTGTACCGCGATGAAGGACAGGGCTGCGAAGGCTGAGGTGAGGAGCATCTGGACTACACCCCGATCGGCAGAGAGCGCCGCTCGCTGAGCGTGTCGAGCACGACCTCGGAGCGAACGTGGCTGACGCTCTCGTGCGGCAGCAGCACGTCGTTGATCAGGACCGAGAGATCCGGCAGCGAGGCGACGACGACCTTGAGCAGGTAGTCGGCCTCGCCGGTCAGCGCGTAGGCCTCCTGGATCTCCGGCACGCGGCGGGCGAGATCGCGGAAACGGCGGGCGTTGGCCGGGTTGTGGCGGGCGAGCGAGACGTGGATGAAGACAATGGTCGACAGCCCCAACCGCTCTGCGTCCAGCTCCGCCCGGTAGCGGCGGATGACGCCCTCGGCCTCCAGCCGGGCGCGGCGGCGCGACACCTGCGAGGCGGACAGGTGCACGCGGTCGGCGAGCTCCTGATTGGTCAGGTCGCCCTTCTCCTGCAGCGCGTCGAGAATGCGCAGGTCGGTCGCGTCGAGATCAGTCATCGCCGTCCGGTTTCGGTGCGGCGGTCTCGAAGATCCTGAACAGCGGCCGGCCGGTCGAGGACTTCGTCCTGGCCATCACCGAAAGCTGGCCCTCGTCGGGATACTCGACGACATCGGGCGAGACGTTGGTCCCGACCATCATGTGACGGGTCGGTGTCGATGTGCGGTTGATCGTCTGGTGGGCCGCATCCGCACCGCGGGGAAAATGGACGACGGTTCCCTCTTCCAGGTCCCGTTCCCCTTCGGGCGAGCGCAGCGTCACGGTTCCCTTGAGGACGACGAGCAGTTCCTCGTTGCCGTGGTGGAAGTGGTAGAGCCCGCCGGTCGCGCCGGGCGGCAGCTCGTAGAGGCTGGCGCCGAGCAGGTCGCCCCCGGGGAGTTGGCGCGACCGGGCGCCGCCCTCCCAAGGCTGCGTTCCCTCGCTGTCCCACATGTCGTCCCAGACGGAGTTTCGAGATCCCATCGCCACGTCTCTCCTGTTCGCCGGCTGCTGCGCTGCGCACGCCCGTTTCGTGCGTGCAATTAGAGAATTGCGCACTTTTTTTGCGCCTACAAGCGAATATTCGCTTTCAATGCAACCAAGACGCATCGCGAACGCGGGATACTGGAGCCAACGATCGAGACACTGTCTGCAAGAGGAGGATTTCTATGGGACCGTTTCCGCACGACGCGCCGGCCGCCACGATCAGCGACACCAACCCGATGGGCACCGACGGATTCGAGTTCGTCGAGTTCGCGCATCCCGACGCAGCCGTCCTGAAGGACCTGTTTTCGCGCATGGGCTTCTCGCCGGTGGCCAAGCACAAGAGCCGCGACATCTGGGTCTACCGGCAGGGCGACATCAACTACATCGTCAACGCCGATCCGGAAAGCTTCGCGGCGAAGTTCGTCGACGCGCACGGCCCCTGCGCGCCGTCGATGGCCTGGCGCGTGGTCGATGCGCAGCATACCTTCAAGCGCGCCGTCGAACTGGGTGCGACCCCCTACGAGGGCGAGGACGGGGGCAAGACGCTTGGCGTCCCGGCGATCCGCGGCATCGGCGGCAGCCTGATCTATTTTGTTGACACCTATGGCGACAAGGGCTCGCCCTATTCGGCCGAGTTCGAGTGGCTCGGCGAGGCCGATCCGAGGCCGAAGGGCGTCGGCTTCTACTATCTCGACCACCTGACGCACAACGTGAAGCGCGGCAACATGGACACGTGGTTCGACTACTACGTGAACCTGTTCAACTTCCGCCAGATCCGCTTCTTCGACATCGAAGGCAAGATGACCGGCCTGTTCTCGCGCGCGCTGACGAGCCCGTGCGGCAAGATCCGCATTCCGATCAACGAGTCGGCCGACGAGAAGAGCCAGATCGAGGAGTACCTGAAGGAATACAACGGCGAGGGCATCCAGCACATCGCGGTGGGCTCCGAGGATATCTACGCGGCCACCGACCAGCTCGCCGACAACGGCGTCGAGTTCATGCCCGGCCCGCCGGAGGTCTACTACGAGAAGAGCCACGAGCGCGTGACCGGTCACGAGGAGCCGATCGACAAGCTGAAGAAGCACGGCATCCTGATCGACGGCGAAGGCGTGGTCGACGGCGGCGAGACACGGATCCTGCTGCAGATCTTCTCCAAGACCGTGATCGGCCCGATCTTCTTTGAGTTCATCCAGCGCAAGGGCGACGACGGCTTCGGCGAGGGCAACTTCCGCGCCCTGTTCGAGTCGATCGAGGAGGACCAGATCCGCCGCGGCGTATTGAAGCCCGAAGCGGCGGAATAGGCCGCGCACCCATCGCGCGTTCCGGCCGCATTAACGGCCGGTTAACCATGACAGTTCATGGTCGAAACCGAGGTCAGGCCAAAGCTTCGGATACGGGACGGGGACAGCCGGTATTCGGCAAAAGGGCGACGCGCTTGCGTCGCCCTTTTTCGGTTTGAAGGGCCGTCATCCCGGCCTTGAGACGCCGCGTCCGCCACCCTACTCTGCGGTCCCGAGAGGAAACGCAGTTCAGGAGAGAAACAGGCGATGACCGCGGCGGAAGACTTCCGGCATGCGCTTAAGGCGTACGGCAATATCATCGACGGCAGGATCGGACCGGCCCGCGACGGGCGGACGATCGAGGTGCTGTGCCCCTCCGACGGCGCGGCCTTCGCGACCATCCCGCGCGCCGGCGCTACCGAGATCGACGAGGCCGTCGCCGCTGCGCGCGCGGCCTTCGACGGTGCCTGGGGAACGATGCCGCCGCACGAGAAGGGCCGGCTGCTGTCGAAGCTCGGCCAGGCAATCCTGGACAATCTCGACGATCTCGCCGCGCTGGAATCGCAGGACACCGGCAAGCCCCTGAAGCAGGGCCGCGCCGATATCACGGCGGCAGCGCGCTATTTCGAGTTCTACGGCGGGGCCTGCGACAAGATCCACGGCGACACCCTGCCCTTCCTGACCGACCACATGGCGCTGACGCTCCGCGAGCCGTTCGGCGTCACCGGCCACATCATCCCGTGGAACTACCCGGCCCAGATGTACGGCCGCTCGATCGGCGGAGCGCTGGCGATGGGCAATGCCTGCGTGCTGAAGCCCGCCGAGGACGCCTGCATGACGCCGCTGCGTTTCACCGAGATGGCACTCGAGGTCGGCTTCCCGGCCGGCGCGATCAATCTCGTGACAGGCACCGGCGAGGAGGCCGGCGCGGCACTGTCGGGCCATCCGGGCATCGACTTCGTCTCGTTCACCGGCTCGCCGGAAGTCGGCGCGATGGTGCAGACGGCAGCCGCGCAGAACCATATCGGCGCCACGCTGGAGCTCGGCGGCAAGTCGCCGCAGATCGTCTTCGCCGATGCCGATCTCGGCGCCGCCCTGCCCGTCCTGGTCAACGCCATCATCCAGAACGGCGGCCAGACCTGTTCCGCCGGCAGCCGCGTCCTGATCCAGAAAGGCATCTACGACGCCGTCACGACGGATCTCGCCGCGCGGTTCTCGACGCTGCGGGCCGGACCGCATTCGGACGACCTCGATGTCGGCCCGCTGATCAACGCGAAGCAGCGCGATCGCGTGCAGGGCTTCGTGACGCAGGCGAAGGCAGACGGCATCCCGCTGCTCGGCGAAGGATCGGTCGCCGCCGACGCGCCTGCCGGCGGGTTCTATTCGGCGCCAGCCCTGTTCGGCCCCGTACCGCGCGACAACCGGCTGGCCTGCGACGAGGTGTTCGGGCCGGTCCTCTCGGCGATCCCCTTCGAGGACGAGGCGGACGCGGTCGCCATCGCCAATTCTTCCGACTACGGCCTGATCGCCGGCGTCTGGACGGCGGACGGCGCGCGGCAGATGCGCATGGCTAAGGCGCTGCAGGTCGGCCAGGTCTACATCAACTGCTACGGGGCCGGCGGCGGCATCGAACTGCCTTTCGGCGGGCGCAAGAAATCCGGCCACGGCCGCGAGAAGGGGTTCGAGGCGCTCTACGAATTCTCGACGACGAAGACCGTGGTGTTCAAGCATGGGTGAGCCCCGGTGCCGCGACCGCGGCAGCGAAAGCAGCGCTTTCGCAAGGGCGAACGCCCGAGGCGACGCCGCCGAGGGCCGGAAGGCGACAGGTCCCTTCAGTGATGAGTGACTCCGGCATGTCCCCGCCCCGTCTCAGCGTCGGCGCGCTGGTCTTCCCTGAATTCGAACCGCTCGATCTTTACGGACCGCTGGAGATCTACGCGGTGCTCGGCGACCGGTTCGACATCCGCATCGTCGCCGAAACGGACGCGCCCGTCGCGGCGCGCGGCGGGCCGCGAACGGCGGTCGACGATACGTTCGCGGACGGGCATGCCTACGATGTTCTTCTAGTCCCCGGCGGCATGGGAACGCGGCGCGAAGTGGACAACGCCGCCCTGCTGGACTGGCTCAGGGCAGCGGCCGCGAAGGCCCGGCTCGTCACCAGCGTGTGCACCGGCGCGGCCCTGCTCGCCCGCGCCGGGCTGCTCGACGGCCGGCCGGCGACGACCAACAAGATGGCCTGGAAATGGGCCACCACGCAGGGTCCCGGCGTCGACTGGCGGCCGAAGGCGCGCTGGGTGGAGGACGGCGACATCTTCACCTCGGCCGGCGTATCGGCGGGCATCGACATGACCCTCGCCGTCGTCGCCCGGCTGACCGATGTGGAGACAGCAGAGGCCGCCGCCCGCGCGTCCGAATACGACTGGCACCGGGACCCGGACTGGGACCCGTTCGCGGAGATGGCGGGGCTCGTCTAGGCGGACGCCCCGGCGCGCCGGGCGTTGCCGGCGATCGCGCTCGCCAGCGTCCCGTAAAGCGCCGGCGGGAAGTCGTGTCCCATGCCCTCGATAACGCGCAGGTCCGCGTTCTGAATGCTGGCGGCTATATCGCGCCCCGCCGCCACCGGGACGAGCGGATCGTCCGCCCCGTGCACGACGAGGGTCGGGACGTTGATCGAGCGGGCGTATCGTCTGATATCGCCGGTGGCGGCGATCGCCGCGATCTGGCGGCCGAAGCCCCCCGGGACGCGGGCACGGTCGAGTTCCGCGGCAAGCAGCGTACGCTGATCGGTCTCGTCGAATGGATAGGCCGGACTGCCGATCACCCGCGCCATGGCGATGCCATGGGCGAGATAGCCCTCACGATCCTGCAGCGGGTCCGGCGCCGGCCGCATCAGGGCCGCCATCGCCTCGGGCGAGGCCTGCGGCAGGTCCGGATTGCCGGTGCTCGACATGATCGCCGCCAGCGAGAGCGTGCGGCCGGAAAACCGCGCGGCCATCAGCTGCGCGATCATGCCGCCCATTGACCGGCCGACAATATGCGCCCGCGCGATGCCAAGCGCATCGAGAAGACCGATGGCGTCGGCCGTCATGTCGAAAAGCGTATAGGGAACGGCAGGCCGGGCCCCGCGTGCGACGGCGGTCGCGACCTGCATCAGGTCGGGCACGGGAGCGCCGGCAAACGATGTCGACAGCCCTGCGTCGCGGTTGTCGAACCGGATGACGCGGTATCCGTGGTCCGACAGCAGTGCACAGAACGGGTCGCTCCAGCGGGTCATCTGGACGCCGAGACCCGAGACCAACAGCATCGCCTCGGCGTTTTCCGGCCCGACGCTGTCGTATGCGATGGTCAGTCCGTTTGCGCGTACAGCAGGCATGATCGTGTCCCCGGTGATTGGCCTGGCGGAGCGCCGCCGCGCTCAATGGTCTGACGGAGCGCCGCCGCGCTCTGCGACCACCGGTCCGATAGCGGGCGTTTTATCCGGGTAAAATTTTGAAGTCAATATTACCGGGGTAAAAATACCGGCGCGGCCGCGAGGCCTGATCGCTACATCTCCGCCTCGATGCAGTCGACGAGCTGCGTGACCACCGTGCTCCTGCCGTCATGAAACCCCATCTCCTCGCGCTGCCTGCACGTCTCGGGATCGCCGTGAATGGCGACGGCCGGTAGCCGGGCTGGTTTGAATCTGCCCGTTCGGCAGGCGCCTCAGCCGCCGTTGTTCTTCCGGCGCAGCTTGCGCGCCACCACCAGATAGGCGCGGCGGTAGTTGAACAGCCCGCCGATCAGGAACAGCGTCGATCCGAGCACGAACTGGGTGGCGAGATAGGTTAGCGTCTGCGTCTTGTCGGCGTCGGCCGCAAAGCTCCACAGATAGGGCACCGAGGCGACGGCGAAGAGCACCGATCCGATCACGTAGGTCACCGCCGTCAGGTTCATGAGCTGCATGGTGATCAGGCTTTCCGCCTCGACGATCTGCAGGATGTTCACCGCGGCGCCGGCGGTGAACAGGATCGAGCCGAGAATGAAGCACCAGGCTCCTGCCGCCACCCAGTCGATCTGCGAGAGGAAGAACAGGCTGCCGAGAATGAACAGCAGGGATCCGAAGAAATAGGTACCGACGGCCAGCGCCTCGAGCTTCAGCTTGGCAACCTGCCAGTTGAGCCCGGTGCGCTGCACCGTGTGCCGCTTCTCGCGCCGGTGCCGGATCACCTCGGCGACATCGTGGATGTTGACGGCGAGATACATCAGCGACCCGGCGACGAAGAGCCATGCCCCGACATCCTCCCAGGCCGAGAGCTGCGGGAAGAACATCACCGAGCCGATCACGAAGACGAGGCCACCGAGCTTGTAGGTGACGGCGTTGATCGTCTCCCAGCGGAACTGCGCGCGGGCATCCGGCGCACCGCTGGTGAGATCGTACAGGCGCGGCCGGTTGGCGATGAGATGGGGCATGGGGGGCTGGCCTGTGCGGGGCGTGGGCGGAGACCGCGCAGGCTATCCCATGCAAGGTGCGCAGGCCAGATCCGGTGGACGGCGCGCGCCCCGGGCGGCCGTCTACCACTTCACGCTGCGCGAGCGGGTGGCCGTGCCGCCATAGGGACCGGTGGTGCTGCGCGTCGCGGTGCAGTTGCCGGTGGTGCAGGTGCGGGTCTGGCTGGTCGAGCCGCCGTAGACGCCGGTCGCGCTGCGCGTTCCGGTGCAGGTGCCGCCGGCGCAACTGCCGGACACGGTGCGCGAGGTGACGCGGGGCGCAGGATAGGGCGCAACATAGGGCGCGCGATAGGGGCCCGGCGGCGGGGCGGCATAGCGCGGGACCGGCCGCGGCGCGTAGACGGGATAGGCGGCCCATCGGCCATACCACGGATAGGCCGCGTAATAGGTGTCCCAGTAGACCTTGTTGAAGCCGACGACGGCGAGGCCGACGGCGGGTGCGATCGCCGGGGTCACGACGACAGGCGCTCCCTGATAGACGACCTGCATGTAGCGCGACGCGACCCAGCCGCGATAGGCGCCGAGCGACACGTCGCACCACGCATAGCCGGGAACACATCCATAGGAAACCAGGCCGGCGCCGGCGGGAACGACCGTGATCACCGGATAGGCTGTCGACGGACCGGCGCGCATGTTCACGTTGGCGGTGGCGACGGCCGTCGTCTGGGCCCGCGCGGGCCCCGCCGACAGGGGCACGGCGACAAGGGCGATCAGGAGCAGCGCTCCGGCAAACAACTGTCTGGGCATGGTCGGGCATCCTTGCTGGCAGGCGGCTTTGCGGGCGCCTTCGGCAAGGCCGCGCAAAGCCGGGTCATCTCTGCCGGGCAGACTGGACGCGCCGCGTGTCCCGGGTTTTGCAATTGATTTCAGTTTGTAACAGACCGCCGGGATCGGCGCTCGGGACTGTTCGCCCATACCGAGTACTTTCCAAGTACTACCTATTTATTTCGCAGCCGCAGCATAGATTGCTGTCCACAAGCCATAGGATGTCGTGAATTGACCATCGCGGCGAGACGGTCCACCTTTAGGCTTTCCCGGTCGCGCCGCCGTTTCGAATTCGCCTGCCTTTTTCAAAGGCGGACGCGAGCGGCGACGGTTTTGCTTGCGGACTGCCGGGCAAAACCATCGGGCGGCCGGACAACACCATCAGGGGACGAGGCGATGTACAGAAAAATCATGGTCCCGGTCGATCTCGCGCATGTCGAGAAGCTCGACAAGGCGATCGATACGGCAACCGAACTGGGGAAACTCTGGAAGGTCCCGGTCTGTTTCGTCGGGGTGACGGCGGAGACGCCGACTTCGGTGGCGCATACCCCAACGGAGTATGCCGAAAAGCTGAAGGCCTTCGGGGCGAAACAGGCGCAGACTCACGGCCTCGACATCGAGACCGCCGCCTACCCGAGCCACGATCCCGCGGTGGATCTCGACAAGATCCTGATCGCCGCTGCGCACGAGACCGGCGCCGACCTGATCGTCATGGCGTCGCACGTGCCCGGCGTCCTGAAGCACATCTTCTCGACGCAGGGCGCGCAGGTCGCGTCGCACGCCGACGTGTCGGTGTTTCTGGTGCGGTAAGGGGACAGGAGGACATCATGAGTGACGAAGGCATCGTCGCGCCGGAAGGCGCCGCCGACATCATCGACACCGATTACGAAATCGGTCAGGACAACATCCAGACGCAGGTCGGGCCGTTCGGCCTCGACATCCACAATCCCGTGTTCCTCATCTCGGGGCTCGCAATCGTCGCGCTCGTCTTCCTGACGCTGGCGCTGCCCGAACCGGCGGGCAACTTCTTCGGCTGGCTGAGGCCGGCCATCACTTCGACCTTCGACTGGGTGTTCCTGCTTGCCGGCGACATCTTCGTGCTCGTTGCGCTGGCGCTGATCGTCACGCCGCTGGGCAGCGTGCGCATCGGCGGGGCGGACGCGACGCCGGACTATTCGTATTCCGGCTGGTTCGCGATGCTGTTCGCCGCCGGCATGGGCATCGGCCTGATGTTCTACGGCGTCAGCGAGCCGATCTCGCACTACACCTCGTCGCTGGCCGAGGGGGCGGGATCGCCCGACTCGTGGGCGCCGCTTGCCGGCGCGCCGGGCGACGACGCGGAAGCCCATCGCCTAGGCATGGCGGCGACGATCTTCCACTGGGGCCTGCACCCCTGGGCGATCTACGCCATCGTCGGCCTGTCGCTGGCGCTGTTCGCCTACAACAAGGGCCTGCCGCTCTCCATCCGCTCGATCTTCTATCCCGTCTTCGGCGAGCGCGTCTGGGGCTGGACCGGGCACATCATCGATACGCTCGCCGTCTTCGCCACCCTGTTCGGCCTCGCCACGTCGCTCGGGATCGGCGCCGAGCAGGCCAATGCCGGGCTGGAGTTCCTGTTCGGCATCCCCGTCAACGACACCTCCAAGGTGATCCTGATCCTGTGCATCACCGCGGTGGCGCTGGTCTCGGTGGTGGCCGGTCTCGACGCCGGCGTGAAGCGTCTGTCGGAGATCAACATGGTGCTCGCCGCCCTGCTCCTGGTCTTCGTCATCGCCGTCGGCCCGACGGTGGCGATCCTCACCGGCTTCTTCGACAACCTGCTCGCCTATGCGGAATACCTGCCGGCCCTGTCGAACCCGTTCGGCCGCGAGGACACCAACTTCTCGCAAGGCTGGACGGCCTTCTACTGGGCCTGGTGGATCTCCTGGTCGCCGTTCGTGGGCATGTTCATCGCCCGCGTCAGCCGCGGCCGCTCGGTGCGCGAGTTCGTGATCTGCGTGCTGCTGATCCCCTCGCTGGTGTCGGTGCTGTGGATGACCGCCTTCGGCGGCACCGCGGTCGAGATGCTCACCGCCGGGGCGCAGGAGATCGCCGACGCGCCGCTGGAGCTGAAGCTGTTCACCATGCTCGACGAGCTGCCGCTGGCCGCCATCACGTCGTTCATCGCCATCGTCCTGGTGATCGTCTTCTTCGTCACCTCCTCGGACTCCGGCTCGCTGGTGATCGACACCATCACCGCCGGCGGCAAGATCGACGCGCCGCTGCCGCAGCGCGTGTTCTGGGCGACCTTCGAGGGGCTGGTGGCGATCGCGCTGCTGCTCGGCGGCGGCCTCGGCGCGCTGCAGGCGGCATCGGTCTCCACAGGTCTGCCCTTCGCCATCGTGCTGCTGGTCGCGTGCTACGCGCTGATCAAGGGGCTGATGAGCGAGCCGCGGGGCAAGAAGAGCGGCTAGCCGCCGGCCGGTCATGAGCGATACGGCCCGGGTCGTCCGATCCGGGCCGCTACTCTTCGGGCTCCGTCGTGAACATCAGCGGAAAGCCCGCCTCGCGGCCGTGATCGGTCGCCTCCGTCGCCTTGGTCTCGGCGACGTCGCACGGAAAGACCGCGACCACGCAAACGCCCTTCTGGTGCGCCGTGATCATGATCCGGTAGGCCTCGTCCTCGGTCGTACGGAAGACCGCCTTCAGCACCATCACGACGAACTCGCGCGGCGTAAAATCGTCGTTGACGAGGATCACCTTGTGCAGCCGCGGGCGCTCTGTCCGCGGTTTCGGTTTCGTCTTCGGCGGGGTCTTCAGGGGCACATCGCTCATCGGCCTCTCCGTCACAAGGCGCGGGTCGCGGTTTCCCCCTGAAGATAGCGCCCGGCCTGCGACTGTCAGCCCCCGGGCGGCGTCAATCGCCGATCAGGGCCGCACGGGCTTGCCCAGCCGCCACTGCAGGAGGAGGAGCACGGCGCCGATCAGCGGGATGATAATGTCGGTCCAGAAGATGACTCCGGCATTCCCCGGCGCGAAATTGTGCGCGACGATCATCTGGCGGACATGACCGACGGCGGCGCCAAGGGTGAAGACCGAGGGCCCGATGATCGCGACCAGCCGCATGCCGAGCGATCCGAATGCGGCGACGAAGGCGGCGGCGGCGAATCCGAGGCTGGCGGTACCGACCTCGAGCTGGAACGGACTGTCGGCCCAGCCGATGAAGGCCGCCGCCTGCTTGCCGAAGAAACAGTGCAGAATGCCGTTGAAGGCGTAGGCGGCGCCGGTGGCGAAGAACAGGTACCAGACCATGAACTTCTCGACCACGACGGCGGCACTCACAGGTTTCGCGGCCCGCGCGATCGCGACCAGCGCAACAACGATTCCGATTGCAAGAAACGACAGCGTAAAATTGGAAACGGTGAACTCGATGAGCGCGCCGATCATGTGTAGTCCCCCCGAATCACATCCAGCGACGATGGGGAACTTTCTACCACTCAGTCGAGGGTTCGGCGATAGCGCAGGAGGGCGGCCAGGGAAACGGCGAGGAAGAACGCGAAGATCGCCCACATCTCGGCCGCGATTTCGGTAAGGCCGTTGCCCTTCAGCATGATGCCGCGGACGACCCGCAGGAAATGGGTCAGGGGCAGCACCTCGCCGATCCACTGCGCCCACACGGGCATGCCGCGGAAGGGAAACATGAAGCCCGACAGCAGGATCGACGGCAGGAAGAAGAAGAACGTCATCTGCATCGCCTGCATCTGCGAGCGCGCAAGCGTGGAGAACGTATAGCCGAGCGTCACGTTGGCGGCGATGAAGACCAGCAACGCGAACAGCAGCGTCCCCAGCGATCCGAGCATCGGCACGGTGAAGATCGACCAGGCGGCGGCGAGGATGACCGCGACCTGGATGAAGCCGAGCCCGATATAGGGCACGATCTTGCCGATCATGATCTCGACGGGCTTCGCCGGCATCGCCAGCAGGTTCTCCATCGTGCCGCGTTCCAGTTCCCGGGTCAGCGCCATGGCGGTCATCAGAATGGTCGTCATCGTCAGGACGACGCCGAGCAGGCCCGGGACGATGTTGTACTGCGTGATGGTCTCTGGATTGTAGAGCCGGTGCACGACGACATCGACCGGCGACTGGTCCTGATTCAGGCTCTCCAGCGGACCGCGCAGGTCATGCGACAGGCCGGACGCGACGATCTGATTGATCGCACCGACCGCACCGGACGCGGCGGCCGGGTCCGTCGCGTCCGCTTCCAGCAGCAGCTTCGGCCGGTCGCCGCGCACCAGGTCACGGCCGAAGTCGACGGGAATCGTCAGGATGAAGGACACGTCACCGCGCGCGAGCATATCCCGTGCCTGCCGCTCGGACAGGACCGGGCCTTCGATATCGAAGTAGCTGGAATTCGCCATCGCGGCGAAGGCCGACCGCGCAAACCGGCTCGAGTCCTGAACCAGGGCCGCGGCAGGCAGATGCCTCGGGTCGGAATTGATCGCAAAGCCGAAGAGCACGAGCTGGATGATCGGGACGCCGACCATCATCGCGAAGGTCAGCCTGTCGCGCCGCATCTGGATCAGCTCCTTCATCAGGATGGCGCCGACACGGGAGAGCGAAAAGGCGTTCATTGCTCGTTCGCCTGCGCATCCGTCATCAGACGGATGAAGACGTCCTCGAGGCTGGTTTCGCCGGGCTCGGCCCGGAGGCCGCGCGCGCGCGCGATCTCGGTCACCCCGCGCTTCAGGGCGGCTTCGTCGGACCCGACGATATGAATGTCCGTGCCGAACGGGGCCACCTGCTCGACGCCCGGCAGCGCCCTGAGGTCGGCCATCAGCCGGCCGGTCCCGTCGCCGTGGACGACCCATGTCCGCAGGCCGGATTCGGCGACGACATCCGTCACGGTTCCGCGCGTCACGATCGTCCCGTAGGCGATGTAGACGATGCGATGGCAGCGCTCGGCCTCGTCCATGTAATGGGTCGAGACGAGCACGGTCAGCCCCTCGTCGGCGAGCGCGTGGATCTCGTCCCAGAACTCGCGCCGGGCCTTCGGGTCGACACCGGCGGTCGGCTCGTCGAGCAGAAGCAGCTTGGGCTCGTGCATCACGCAGGCGGCGAGCGCGAGACGCTGCTTCCAGCCGCCCGACAAGGCGCCGGCAAGCTGGTTCTGGCGATGGGTGAGACCGAGCCGTTCGAGTGTCCGGTCGACGTAGTCGCGGCGCGGGCTGAGACCGTAGAGGCGGGCGACGAAATCGAGATTCTCGCGGATGGTCAGGTCCTCGTAGAACGAGAACTTCTGCGTCATGTAGCCGGTCTGCAGCTTGATCATCCCGGACTGGCTTCGGATGTCGTAGCCGAGCGCCGTCCCCTCCCCCTCGTCGGCATGGAGAAGGCCGCAGATCATCCGGATGGTGGTGGTCTTGCCGGATCCGTTCGGGCCGAGGAAGCCGACGATCTCGCCGCGCTTCACGTCGAGGTCGATGTTGTCGACCACCGTCTTCTCGCCGAAGCGCTTGGTGAGACCGCGCACTTCGATGGCGGTTTCGCCAGCCGCTGTCATGGCGTCAGTTCCACGTCCACGGGCTGGCCGACCTTCAGCGCCGTCACATCGTGAGGCCGGGCCTCGATCATGAAGACGAGCTTCTGGCGAGCGTGGACGGAGTAAATCACCGGCGGCGTGAATTCGACCTCTTCGGAGATGAATGTCACCGTTGCGGCCACGGGGCTGCCGCACCCGTCGCAGGTGACCGCCACCTCGCCGCCGAGCGTCACCTCCGCCAGCCGGTCCTGCGGCACGAAGAACCGGACCTTGAACCGGTCCGGCGGCAGCAGCGAGACGATCGGACGTCCGGCCGGGACCACCTCGCCCGGTTCGAAATAGGTGTCCTGGACGAACCCGGCCATCGGCGCCGTCCCGGTCAGCCGGTCGATGCGCGCATCGATGCGGGCGATCGATGCCGTCGCCGCGTCGATCGCGCCCTCGGCGGCGGCGATTTCCTCCGGCCGTCCGGCAAGCCGTGCAACGTCGATCTGCGACCGCATCGCGGACAGCCGTGCCGTCAGGGTCTTGACCTGTTCCTCCGCTTCTTCGGCATTGGCATCGGACACGACTGCCGCCTTGTGCAGGGTCTCGTAACGCTGAAAGTCGCGCTTCGCCTTCTCCAGGCTTGCTTCGATCTCGTCACGCTGTGCCTCCAGCACCGCGATCTCCTCGCGACGCTTGCCGTAGCGGATGTTGGCGAGACGCGCCTTCGCCTGGGCGCGTTGCGCCTCCGCCTCACCGCGCGCCGTCTGCGCGTCCGACTCGTCGAGCCGGAACAGGACAGCGGCGGCATCGACGACATCGCCCCGCTGAACGTCCAGAGACACCAGCCGGGCGGTCTCCTCCGCGCCAATGTCGAGGAAATCGCCCTCGACATAGCCTTGAAGGAGATCGTCCTCGGACTGCCAGACGCACCCGGAAAGCGACAGGGCGACGAACACCGAAAGCAGGCAGCGGAGAGCAGGCATCACGCCCTCCCCGCTTCGATCATCGCGTCGAGGTTGGTGCGAAGGATCGTGGAGATGACGGCGATTTCGTCCGGCCCGTAGGCAGTCCATCCGAGACGGCGGTCTACCAGCGCCCGCCCGACCCGGAAGATCACCAGCTGTCCGAGCAGGGCGAAGGCACCGGCGACGACCTTCGGATCGGCGGCATCCTGTCCCGTGGCGCGGGCGTAGAGCCCCGTGATCAGGACATGCGCGCGCCCCATGAAGCCGTCGTAGAGCACCGCGAAGGAGGGGGTCGGATCCATTTGCTCGCGCAGCACGAACGGGGCCCAGCGGCTCGCCTCGGGATGGCCGAGGATTACCGATGTGGCCCGCTCGACGATCAGGTGCAGCATGGAACGAGCCTGTTCCGGGTCGATGTCGGCGGTATCCAGCGAGGACGTGGCTTCGTCGATGAGACCGCCGAGCCGGCCGCGGACCTCGTCGACGATGTGCTGCGCGACGGCCTTGTGCAGCCCCTCCTTGCCGCCGAAGTGGTAGGGGATGGCGGCAAGGTTGACGTCCGCCCGCCGGGCGATGTCGCGGGTGCTGGCGCCGTCGAACCCGAACCGGCCGAAGGCATCCAGCCCGGCATCGATCAACCGGCGGCGGGTCTCCTCCGCCGAACGGCGCGACGCGGCGCGCTTGCGGCCTCGGCCCTCGTTCTCCGGTGCAGCCATCATCGCGATCCAGTTCAACGTTGCGGGGCCCGGTGAACCGGGTGTCGCTATCGATAAATAGATCGTTCGATTGATTAAGTCAATCGATTGAATAAATCGACACCCTTGCGTGCCGCCCGGATATCCGGCTCCCTGCTTTCCCTCGCATCGCTGAGGGGTTAAGGGGAACGGATACAGAAACCGCGAAGGCGGGACACGGGACGAGGGAGGTCGGAAATGGCAGGGCGTTTACAGGGCAAGGTTGCGGTCATAACCGGTGCGGCGTCAGGCTTCGGGGAAGGCATGGCCAGGCGGTTCGCCGAAGAAGGCGCGAAGGTCGTCGTCGCCGACATGAACGGCGACGGCGCCGACCGGGTCGCGGGCGACATCGGCGCGGAGGCTGTCGCCATCCGGGCGGACGTCACCGACAGGGCCGACGTGAAGGCGATGCTGGCGGCCGCGATCGACCGCTTCGGCGCGCTCGATATCCTCGTCAACAATGCCGGCTACAGCCACCGCAACAAGCCGATGACGGACGTCGCCGAGGAGGACTTCGACCGGATCCTGGCCGTCAACGCCAAGGCGATCTACCTGTCGACGCTGGAGGCCGTTCCGCTGATGGAAGGCAGGGGCGGATCGATCATCACGACGGCCTCCACCGCCGGCCTGCGCCCCCGGCCGGGGCTGACCTGGTACAATGCCTCGAAGGGCTGGGCGATCACCGCCACCAAATCGATGGCCGTCGAGCTCGCGCCGAAGAAGATCCGGGTGAACTGCCTGTGCCCCGTTGCCGGGGATACCGGCATGCTGCATCTCTTCATGGGCGAGGACACACCGGAGATGCGGGCCAAGTTCGAATCCACCATTCCGCTCGGCCGGCTTTCCACGCCGCTCGACATCGCCAACGCGGCCTTGTGGCTCGCGTCCGACGAAGCGGAGTTCATCACCGGCGTCGCGCTGGAGGTGGACGGCGGGCGCTGCATCTGATCAGGCAGAGACACGGGACCGGAGTACGATCATGCTGTTTTGCGTCATTCGGAAATCGAGCCTTGCAAGGGCATTCATGGCCCCTGCCCTGGCGAGCCTCCTGCTCGCCATTCCACCTCGCGCCGAGGCGCAGGACCAGCAGGCCGGACAAAAGGACGCCGAGACCTTCGGTGACATCTTCGTGCATCCGCGCGACCGCTCCTACATGCCCGGGAAGGCGCCGAGCCGCGCGATTCTGGAAGAGACGCGGAGTTTCGAGGACGGACGCGGCCGGGTGAACCGCTACGAGTACGAAAAGAACGGCCGCGTCATCTCGCGCGAGACGTGGAAGGACGAACGCGGCGAAAGCCAGGGCCGCATCGGCATCGGCCGGAAATTCTAGGGCGGCCGGAAACTCAAGGCGCGGCGCCTAGAGACGATCCCTCAGGGCAAACCACGTCATCGCCGCGATCATCGTCGGCGTCCGCAGCCACTTTCCACCGGGAAACCGCGGTGTCGGGAGCGACGCGTAATCGTCGAGGCGGCCGGGCGCGTTGGTCAGCGCGTCCGCCAGCAGCCTGCCGCCCAGCGGCGCGATCGTGACGCCCTGGCCGGAATAACCCATGCCGACATAGACGCCGCTCCTGAGCTTGCGAATGTAGGGCAGCCGGTTGACCGTGACGCCGAGCGTCCCGCCCCAGGCATGTTCGATGCGGACATCCTTGAACTGCGGATAGATGTTCAGCATGTGCCTGCGCACGAACGACCTGATATCGGCGGGGAAGGCGCGCGTATAGGTTTCGCCGCCGCCGAACAGGAGACGGCCATCCGGGCTCGGTCTCCAGTAGTAGATGACGAAGCGGGAATCGGATGCCGCCTCGCCGCCCTTCAGGATGCCGCCCGGTGCGCCGGCACCGACCGGTTCGGTGGCGAGGATGTAGTTGTTCATCGGCATGACACGCGCTTCGGTATCCGGCTCCACGCCGTCGAGATAGCCGTTCCCCGCGAGGATCACCGTGTCCGCCGTCACGTTGCCGCGCGGCGTGACGAGGACCGGCGGCGTGCCGTCCCTGAGCGCCGTGACCTCCGTCGCTTCGTAGATGCGTGCCCCCGCCGAGACCGCGGCGCGGGCGAGGCCGAGGGCGAAGTTCAACGGGTGGAGGTGCCCGCCGCCGGCATCACGGATGCCGCCGTAATAAACGTCGGTGCCGAGGGCCTCGGCCAGGGCGTCGCGCTCGACGAAACTGACCTTGTCGTAGCCGTAGTCGCTGCGCAGCTTCTCGGCGTAGCGGCGTTCGCCGTCGACGAAGCGGGGCTTGTGGGCGACGGAAAACAGGCCGTCGCGCAGGTCGCAGTCGATGTTGTGCCTGGCGACAAGATCGCGGATGAGCGCCTTCGATTCCTCGGCGAGCGCCCATAGCCGCTTCGAATGCTCGACACCCAGAGTCTCTTCCGTCCACTCGACGTCGCGCCGCTGGCCGGAATGGATCTGGCCGCCATTGCGGCCCGAGGCGCCCCAGCCGACGCGGTTCGCTTCCAGCAGAACCACGTCGACACCGCGTTCGGCGAGGTGCAGCGCGGCGGACAGCCCGGTGAAGCCGCCGCCGACGACGGCGACATCGGCCTTGATGTCGCCGTCGACCGCCGGAAACGGATCGAGCGTGTTGGCCGTCGCCGTGTACCAGGAATCAGCGGGATAGGGGGCGCCGGGTCCGTCCATGGAGCTGTTCCTCAGCCGAGACGGCCCTGGCTCTTCAGGTCCGCATGGGTCTCGTCGAGGGTCTTGCCGATGAGCCTGGTCATCTCGTCGATTTCCTCGCGCGAAATCACCAGCGGCGGGGAAATGATGAGACCGTCGCGAACGGCGCGCATTACCAGGCCGTTCCTGAAGGAAATGTCGCGGGCAATCGTGCCTACCTCTCCGGTATTGGCGAAACGCTCTGTCCGGCTTGCCTTGTTCGGCACCAGTTCGAGCGCGCCGACGAGGCCCTTCATGCGCGCTTCGCCGACGAGCGGATGCTCGCCGAGCGCGGCCCACTTCTCCTGCAGATACGGCGCGGCTTCGGCGGCACACGTTTCGACCACCTTCTCGTCGCGCATGATGCGCAGGTTCTCCAGCGCCGCCGCGCAGGCGGCCGGGTGACCGGAATAGGTGAAGCCGTGATAGAACTCGCCGCCCTTCTCGATCAGGACGTCGCCGACCCGGTCGGACACCATGACGCCGCCGATGGGCAGGTAGCCGGACGACAGGCCCTTGGCGATCGGCATCAGGTCCGGCTTCAGATCGTAGGTGTCGGAGCCGAACCAGTTTCCGGTCCGGCCGAAGCCGCAGATCACCTCGTCGACGACCAGCAGGATCTCGCGCTCGTCGCAGATGCGCTTGATCTCCGGCCAGTAGGTCTCCGGCGGGATCAGCACGCCGCCGGCTCCCTGGATCGGCTCGGCGAGGAAGGCGGCGACATTGTCCTCGCCGAGTTCGTCGATGGCGCGCTCCAGTTCCTTCGCCGCCCAGACGCCGAACTCGTCCGGGCTCATCTCGCCGCCGAAATCGAACCAGTAGGGCGGCGTGATGTGATGGACGCCGGGAACCATACCGGCCTGGGCATGCATGCCGGACATGCCGCCGAGCGCGGAGGCCGCGACGGTCGAACCGTGATAGCCGAGGTTGCGGCCGATGATGACCTGCTTCGACGGCTTGCCCTGAAGCTGCCAGTAGTACCGCACCATGCGGAACACGGTGTCGTTGGCCTCGGAGCCGGAATTGGTGAAGAAGACGCGGTTGAGGCCCTCCGGGGTCAGCTCGGCGAGCACCTCGGACAGCATCGCAGCGGTGGGATGCGTCGTCTTGAAGAAGGTGTTGTAGTACTCGAGTTCCGTCATCTGACCGTGCACGGCATCGGCGATCTCGCGCCGGCCGTGACCGATCTGGGTGCACCACAGACCGGCCATGCCGTCGAGATAGCGGTTGCCGTCGGTATCCCACAGCCAGACCCCGTCACCGCGCGACATGATGCGGCTCTTTTCCGCGTTCAACGCCTTGGTGTCGGTGAACGGATGGAAGTGGTGGGCGGCGTCGATGCGCTGGAAATCGTCGGTCGAAAGGTTGGGGGCGTGATTCATGGTAGCTCCTGTCGGGTAATCCGGGATCCCGCCGGTCGGGGGGCCGGCGGCGCTCGTTCGCTCAAACGTTCAGCAGCAGGTATTCGCGTTCCCACGGGCTGATCACCCGCATGAACGTCTCGAATTCCTCCTGCTTGATGGCCGAATAGACCTGCACGAAGGTCTCGCCGAAAACCTGCTGCATGGGTTCGCATTCCTGGAACGCGGCGACCGCCTCGAGCAGGCCGCGCGGCAGGTCGTAGGGCAGTTCGCGGGCGGACCCACGGATCGGTTCGCTGGGCGTCAGGCCCTGCTCGATGCCGAGCCAGCCGCAGGCCAGCGACGCGGCGATTGCCAGATAGGGGTTTGCATCCGACGACGGGACGCGGTTCTCGGCGCGGCGCGCATCCGGCTTCGAACGCGGAATGCGGATGCCGACGGTGCGGTTGTCGTAGCCCCACTGGATGTTGATCGGCGCTGCGGTATAGCGGGCAAGCCGCCGGTAGGAGTTCACATACGGCGCCAGCATGCACATGGTGGCGGGCAGGTAGGTCTGCAGGCCGGCGATGAACGAGAAGAACTCCGGTGTCGGATCCCCTTCCGCGTCGGAAAAGATGTTGCGCCCCGTTTCCGCGTCGATGATCGACTGGTGGATGTGCATGGCGCTGCCCGGCTCGCGGGCGATCGGCTTGGCCATGAATGTCGCGTAGATATTGTGCTTGAGGGCTGCCTCGCGGATCGTCCGCTTGAACAGGAACACCTGATCGGCCAGTTCGAGCGGCGGGCCGTGGCGCAGATTGATCTCCATCTGCGCCGCGCCTTCCTCATGGATCAGCGTATCGATCTCGAGGCCCTGCGCTTCCGAATAGTCGTAGATGTCGTCGAACAGCGGGTCGAACTCGTTGACCGCCGATATCGAGTAGGATTTCCGGCCGGTCTCGGCCCGTCCGGAGCGACCGACCGGCGGCTCGAGCGGATAGTCCGGATCCGTGTTCGGGCGGACGAGATAGAATTCCATCTCGGGCGCGATGATCGGATTCCAGCCGCGATCCTCGAACAGCTTGATGACCCGGCGCAGCACCTGGCGCGGCGCGATCTCGACGATCCTGCCGTCACTCTGGTAGGCGTCATGGACGACTTGCGCCGTCGGCTCGTCTTCCCACGGGACGATGCACAGGGTGTTGAAGTCGGGCCGGAACAGCAGATCGCCATCGGAGGGATCGAGGCCGTCGATCCCGGACAGGTTCGGATAGTCCCCGCTGATCGTCTGGTAGAAGATCGACTCCGGCAGGTTCATGACGCGGCCTTCGAAGAACTTCGATGCCGGCATCATCTTGCCGCGCGCCACTCCCGACTGATCCGGCACGACACACTCGATGTCGTCGATGCGCCGGGTGGCCATCCACGCCTTGGCTTCATCGTATGACGCCACGCCTCGGGGGGATTCCAGCGTCTCCTGGGATACTTTCTTGCGGGGCATGGCCTGCTCGATCTACGACCGTCGCGCGGGCCGACTATGCCCCGCTTCGGATGCCTCTTGTTTCGAATAGGCCGATTTTGTGATCACAAAATCGGAAAGTCAATCCGGGCGACCGTCCCGCGATCACCGCGCCCCGGTACTGCGGGACGCCTTGCCGCCGGACTCGAAGACGCTGTTCCCGATGTGCTGCATGCCATCGAGGATGTCCTTACGGATGGCGTCGGCCAGCGCGTCGCCGTCGCGGGCGAGGATCGCGTCCATCGCCTGCTCGTGGAAGTCTTCCAGCCAGCTCGTGCCGACGCGGCCATAGACCAGCCGCATGAACGGGCCGGACTGCATCCACAGGCTCTCGATCACCGGGACCAGGATATCGGATGGCGCAGCCGAATAGATGATGAAATGGAACGCGTGGTTCGCGGCGACGTAACCCTCGACATTCCCGGTCTTCAGGTGGCCTTCGAGATCGTCATCGATCTTGCGGAGGCGATTGACGTCGCTGCGGCCGAGAAACGGCAGGGCGCGGCGGGCGGCGGCGGGCTCGAGACGCTCGCGGGCGGTGACCAGTTCCTCGAACCGCTCATGGGTCATCTCCGGCACCGAAATGCGCCGGTTCGGCGTCATCGTCAGCGCCCGCTCCGCCACCAGCCGGTTCACCGCCTCCCGCACCGGCATGGGGCTGACACCGAGCTCGGAGGCAAGGCCCCGTAACGTGACTGCACGACCGGGGACGACGCGGCCGCCGATCAGGCGTTCCCGAAGGGCACGATAGACCTTCTCGTGCATGGTCTCCCGCGGCGCGTCCGGCGTAGCATCTCCGCTCAAGTTGACAGGCCCTTTCAAGCGTGATCACATTTAAGTCGGATCATTTCAGAAACCCCTCCCCTGCGCAACTGACGGCATCCAAATGGCCCGTCCCATAGTGGAAGACACCGACACTCCGGTCATGGCCCGGATCGAAGACGAAGCCGCACGCTTTGTGGCCGAAAACCCGGATATCGAGATCGTCGAACTGCTGCTGCCGGACACGAACGGCATCTTTCGCGGCAAGTGGATGCCCGCCAATCACATCGGCGGCCTGTATCGCGACGGGCTGGCGTTGGCGAAATCCGTCTTTGCCCTGGATGTCTGGGGCAGCGACGTGATTTCGACCGGCCTCTATTACGAGGCCGGCGACAGGGACGGCATCTGCCGGCCGGTTCCGGGCAGCCTGCGGCGGGTGCCCTGGGCGGAACGCCCGACGGCCCAGGTCATGCTGCGGATGGAGGACGAGGACGGCTCTCCGTTCTTCGCCGACCCGCGCACTCTGCTGGAAAAGGCCGTATCGCGCCTTGCCGCTCGGGGCCTGAGGCCGGTCGTGGCGTTTGAACTGGAATTCTTCCTGTTCGACGAGTCCGGCGCCGGCGACGCCCCGACGCCGGTGATCGAAGGAATCGGACCCGACCGCACGAATATCTATTCGGTGTCGGACCTCAGGGCCTACAGCGACCTGTTCGCCGAAATCGAGACGGCCGCCGCCGCGCTCGACGTCGCCACCGACACCATCATCTCCGAGGCCGCGCCCGGACAGTTCGAGATCAACCTCGTGCATGTCGGCGATCCCTTTGCGGCCGCCGACCAGGCCCTGATGCTGCGCCGGATCGTGCGCCAGGTCGCGCGCAAGCACGGCCTGAGCGCCTCCTTCATGGCCAAGCCTTTCGCGGACCGGTCCGGCAACGGTATGCACGCCCATGTCAGCCTCGTGGACGAGCACGGCCGCAACGTGTTCGGCACGGGCCCCGACGGCGAGGATATGCTGAAGCGCTGCGTCGCCGGACTTCTGGATACGATGCACGACGCCACGATGCTTTTCGTGTCCACCTTCAACGGCTTCCGCCGCCTGTCCGGCGCCTATTCACCCTCCAAGGCACTGTGGGGGGAAAACAACCGATACGTGGCCGTCCGCCTGCCGCGCGCAAGCGGTCCCGCACGCCGGTTCGAACACCGCGTCGCGGGCGCCGACGCACACCCGCATCTGATCCTCGCTGCGATTCTGGCGGGCGCGGAGTACGGGCTTGCCGAAGATCCGCCGCTGCCCGATCCCGTCGACGGCGATGTCAGCGCCATCTCGACCGCGCCCCTGCCCCCGACCATGCGCCACGCGCTGGAGCGCTTCGAGGCATCCTCCTGGATCGGCGAGGTCTTCGGCGCCGACTGGCAGACCTTCTATGCCAGGGTCAAGCGCCAGGAGCTCGAAGGGTTCGATGCATACGTATCGCCGCTGGAGTACGAAACATATCTATGAAATTGCATCGCACAATGCGGTGTTGCGCCCCGCCCCAATCGGCGTTTTGATGCGCTTCGGAGCGAGGTCCTTTACCGAACCGGCCCGGAAACAAGGGGCCGGAGAAGAACCGACAGAGAACAGGAGAACAGCATGATCCTTCCCCGTATCGCCACTGCGCTGGCCGTGACCGTTGCCCTCACGGCCGCCGCGTCCGCGCAGGACAAGGTGGTGAATGTCTACAACTGGTCGGACTATATCGGCGAGGACGTTCTCGCCAAGTTCACCGAGGAAACCGGCATCAAGGTCGTCTACGACGTCTTCGATTCCAACGATATCCTGGAAACCAAGCTGCTCGCCGGTGGCACCGGCTACGACGTCGTCGTGCCGTCGGGCACCTTCCTGGCCCGCCAGATCCAGGCCGGCGTGTTCCAGCCGCTCGACAAGGACAAGCTGCCGAACATCACGCATCAGTGGGACAAGATCGCCGAGCGACTCGAGAAGTACGACCCCGGCAACCAGTACGGCGTCAACTACATGTGGGGCACGACCGGCATCGGCTACAATGTCGGCAAGATCGAAGAGCGCATGCCCGACGCGCCAGTGGATTCCTGGGCGATGATCTTCGACCCGGACGTGATCTCGAAGTTCGCCGACTGCGGCGTCCACGTCCTCGATGCCTCCGACGAACTCATCCCCGCCGCGCTAAACTATCTCGGCAAGGATCCGGATTCGCATGATCCCGCCGAGATCGAAGAGGCTGCCAAGCTGATCGAGACGGTCCGCCCCTACATCCAGAAATTCCACTCCTCGGAATACATCGAGGCGCTGGCGAACGGGAACATCTGCCTGGCGGTCGGCTGGTCGGGTGACGTGCTGCAGGCGCGCGACCGTGCCGACGAGGCCGACAACGGCGTCGAGATCGCCTACGTGATCCCGAAGGAAGGGGCGCTGATGTGGTTCGACAGCCTGGCGGTCCCTGCCGACGCGCCGCACCCGGACGAGGCGCACGCCTTCATCAACTTCATGATGAAGCCGGAAATCGCGGCGGAGAACTCGAACTACATCTACTACGCCAACGGCAACAAGGACTCCCAGCCGCTGCTGGAGGAGGACGTCATCGGCGACACGGCGATCTATCCCGACGAGGAAACGGTCGAGGGGCTCTACACCACGACGCCCTACGATCCGAAGTCGCAGCGCGTCGTCACCCGCGCCTGGACCCGCATCAAGTCGGGCACCTGATATATAATCGACGGGCCGGGGCATTCGCTCCGGCCCGTTTCGCATTGCGAGTCTGTTTCGGGTTGGCCCGTTGTTCCGGGGGGAGTAGATGGCCGCGAACGCGTATAGTCCGATCAAACGCAAGTTTGCGCCCTGGGACGATCCCTCGGCCAAACCGTTCATCCGGTTCGAGAACGTCACCAAGCGGTTCGGCGATTTCGTCGCCGTCGACGACCTGAGCCTCGATGTCTACGAGCGCGAGTTCTTTTCGCTGCTCGGACCGTCGGGCTGCGGCAAGACGACGCTGCTGCGGATGCTCGCCGGTTTCGAGAAACCGAGCGAAGGCCGCATTCTTCTGGACGGCCAGGATATCTCCGGCGTGCCACCGCACCGGCGGCCGGTGAACATGATGTTCCAGTCCTACGCGCTGTTCCCGCACATGAGCGTGGAAGGCAACATCGCCTTCGGCCTGAAGCAGGACAAGATGCCGAAGGCCGACATCGAGGCGCGGGTGCAGGAGATGCTCCGCCTGACCAAGCTCGAGCCCTTCGCCAAGCGCAAGCCGCACCAGCTTTCCGGCGGCCAGCGGCAGCGCGTGGCGCTGGCCCGGTCGCTCGCCAAACGGCCAAAGGTGCTGCTGCTCGACGAGCCGCTCGGCGCCCTCGACCGCAAGCTGCGCGAGGAAACGCAGTTCGAACTGATGGACCTTCAGCAGGACCTCGGGCTGACCTTCGTCATCGTCACGCACGATCAGGAAGAGGCGATGACGGTATCGGACCGTATCGCCGTCATGGATCACGGCCAGCTCGTCCAGGTGGCCTCGCCGGCGGTCATCTACGAATTCCCGAGCACGCGCTACGTGGCCGACTTCATCGGCGACGTGAACTTCCTTTCCGGCAAGGTGAGCGCGGTTTCGGGCGACGATATCGATATCAAGGATGACAGCCTCGCCTGCACCATCCGGGCGCATGCCGACAATCCGGGTGCCAAGGCGGGGGATGACGTGTGGCTCGCCATCCGTCCGGAGAAGATGCGCATCTCGCTCGACCAGCCGGCCGATACGGCGACGAACTGCGTCGCCGGCGAAGTGTGGGATATCGGCTATCTCGGCGACGTGTCCGTCTATCACGTCAAACTCGAGAACGGGAACGTCGTGAAGTCGACGGTGGCCAACCAGACCCGGCTCGTCGAACGGCCGATCAGCTGGGACGACAAGGTCTGGCTCACCTGGCCGCGCGACGCCGGCGTCGTGCTGACGGCCTGAGGAAGCGATCCGATGGGCAATCCCTTCAAATCGAAAGCCTTCGTCGTCCTCGTTCCCTACATCTGGCTTTTCGTCTTCTTTCTCGCGCCGTTCCTGATCGTCCTGAAGATCTCGCTGTCGATGACGGCGATCGCGATGCCACCCTACGTTCCCGCCTTCGATCTGTCGGCGGGAATCGGCGGCATCCTGTCGGACCTCAAGGAATTGTCGCTCGAGAACTATGCGTTCCTGTTCTCCGACTCGCTCTACATCAAATCCTATCTGTCGAGCCTGCAGATCGCCCTCGTCTCGACGGCGCTTCTGCTGCTGATCGGCTATCCGGTCGCATACGGCATGGCGCGGGCGCCAAAGGCGTGGCGCCCGACGCTGGTAATGCTCGTCATCCTGCCGTTCTGGACGAGCTTCCTGATCCGCGTCTACGCCTGGATCGGCATCCTGAGCCGCGAGGGACTGCTGAACACGTTCCTGACCTGGGCCGGGCTCATCGACACGCCGCTGACAATCCTGTCCACCAACATCGCGGTCTATATCGGTATCGTCTATTCCTACCTGCCCTTCATGGTGCTGCCGCTCTACGCCGCACTCGAGAAGATGGACGAGTCGCTGCTGGAGGCCGCATCCGACCTTGGCTGCCCTCCGCTCAAGACGTTCTGGGTGGTCACCTTCCCGCTGTCGCTGCCCGGCGTCATCGCCGGCTGCTTCCTGGTCTTCATTCCGGCGGTCGGCGAGTTCGTCATCCCCGACCTGCTCGGCGGCTCGGAGACGCTGATGATCGGCAAGACGCTGTGGGCGGAGTTCTTCTCCAACCGCGACTGGCCGCTGGCCTCCTCCGTCGCGGTCATCCTGCTGCTGATCCTGGTGATCCCGATCGTGTTCTTCCAGAATGCGCAGCAGCGCTCGCAGGAGCGAAACGGATGAGAAAGGGCCCAAGCCTCTTCAACATCGTCTCGGTGACGCTCGGCTTCGCCTTCCTCTACCTGCCGATCGTTCTGCTGGTGATCTATTCCTTCAACGCCGGTCGAAACGTGGCGATCTGGTCGGGCTGGTCGACCAAATGGTACGTCGCCATGGTGCAGAACCAGCAGCTTCTGGATGCGGCCTGGGTCACGCTGCGCGTCGGCCTTCTGTCGGCGACGATCGCGACCGTGCTCGGCACGATGGCGGCCCTTGCGCTGGTGCGGCACGGGCGCTTCATGGGGCGGACGCTGTTTTCCGGGATGGTGTATGCACCGCTGGTCATGCCGGAGGTGATTACCGGCCTGTCACTGCTTCTGCTGTTCGTCGCGGTCGGCTTCGACCGCGGCTTCTGGACCGTGACGATCGCCCATATCACCTTCTCGCTGTGCTTCGTGGCCGTCGTGGTGCAGTCGCGGCTTGTCACGTTCGACCGGGCGATGGAGGAGGCGGCGATGGATCTCGGCTGTCCGCCCTTCAAGACCTTCTTCGTGGTGACGCTGCCGATCATCCTGCCCGCGATCATCGCGGGCTGGATGCTGGCGTTCACGCTATCGCTCGATGACCTCGTTATCGCGAGCTTCACCACCGGGCCGGGTGCAACCACCTTGCCCATGCGCATCTATTCGGCGGTCCGGCTGGGCGTGACCCCGGAGATCAACGCCGTCTCGACGGTGCTCATCGGCATCGTCACGATTGGCGTCATCAGCGCATCGCTCGTCACCAAACGACAGGAAGCCGAGCGCCAGAAGGCGGAGCGGCTGGCTGCGGCGGCTCCCTGAGCCAAACCCCGGAGTAGCGAAATGACAGCGTTCGACGTCGTCGTCGTCGGAGCGGGAATGATCGGCTCGTCAGCGGCGTTGTCGCTGGCGGAGCGCGGCGCGTCCGTGGCACTCGTCGGTCCCGACGAGCCGGCCGACAAGCAGACCGCCGAAGGTCCCTTCGCAAGTCACTACGACGAGGGGCGGATCACTCGCATCCTCGACCCCGATCCGCTCTGGGCGGCCTGGGCGGAGGAGTCGATCGCCCGGTACGCGGAGATCGAGGCGCAGTCGGGGATATCCTTCCATACCGGGTGCGGGTCGATCCGGGTCGCACCGGCCGGTGCGGATTCGCTTGCCGCGGCGCGGGCGACCGCACCGCAGGGCCTCGTGCTCGAAGAGATCGACGGAGCGGAACTCAGGCGGCGATGTCCGGCGACCGGTCTGCCGGACGACTTCGTCGTGCTGTGGGAGCCGGGACCGGCCGGCCATGTCAATCCACGGCGGATGGTCGCCGCCCTGCGCACGGCCGCCGAGCGCAGCGGCGCGGCGCTGGTCCGGCAGACCACGGTATCGATCTCGGCGTCCGGCGACGGCGCCACGGTAACGCTGTCGGGCGGCGAAACGCTTCACGCCGGGCGCGTGCTTGTCGCGGTCGGCCCTCATGCGCTCAACCCGCAGCTCCTGCCTGTGCGGCCGGACCTGAAGCCATACGGACGGACTGTCGTGCAGTTCGAGGTGGCCGCCGATGATACGGCGTTCGCGGGTCTTCCCAGCTTCATCGCCTCGTTCGATACGACCGACCCGAACTACTCCTTCTACGGCGTCCCGCCGGTGCCCTACCCCGGCGGCGGACTGTGGCTGAAATCGGGTCTCGGTGGCCTCGGCGACTTGCTGGACGGACCCGACGGTGTTCGCGACTGGTTCCATAACGGCGGATCGGCTGCGGAGGCGGAAGCCGTGCGGACAGCCACACTGAACCTGTTTCCGGGCCTGAAAGACGCACGCTGGCGCACCGAGCCCTGCGCGCTGGTGGAGACGGACACCGATCGGCCCTTCATCGGGCGCGTGCCCGGGACTCCGGCGATCGGCATCGCGCTGGGCTGCAACGGCTACGCGGCGAAGTCCTGCATCGCGGTCGGGCGGGTCGCCGCCGACATGATCCGCGAGGATTCCTGGGAAACCGGCATGGACGCGGAACCGGTTCGCCCGCGCTGGCGCGCGTGATCCTTCGCCCCGGCGGCTAGGCGTTGCAGGTACAGGTGGCCTTCTGGGCGTCGCGGATGGCGTCCAGCGTACCGGTGAAGCCATCCGCCACGGCGCTCGCCTTCTTCACGGCAAGGTTCAGATACCACAGCCGTTCAAGCGCGGCGAAGGCCTCGGTCATCGCCTGACGCTGGTCCGCGGTCATCGTCTCCGGGTCGGTAGGCAGCGCGCCCTTGACGGCCGAAAAAATATCGGCGCCGTTTGGCGGCGTCGCGGTGTAGCCGGCCCCGGCGAGCAGCGCGGCAGCCGTTTCCCAGGCCTCGTCGTCGCCGGAGGACATCGAAACCGTTCCCTCGCTGGCGGCCGCAACCAGGTCGCTCACCGTCGGCTCCAGCGCGTCGCGGTAGCTTTTCAACTCGCCCGCGTGCTTGGTGAAGCGGCCCATGTAGTCTTCGAGTATCGCCGTCCATTCGGCAACGCCCGTGCACAGGCCCGGATAGCGGTCCTGGCCGAGATAGACCGCGATGTCGTGCAGGAGCCGGCCGGTGACCCAGCGCATGTCCTTGCTCGTGTAATAGCTGTCGAGGCCTTTGGCCCTGGCGAAGCCCTCGGCGAACCGGACCGCAGCGGCCACCTGCTTGCCGCCCTCGGGCTGGAAGGGAATTTCCCGGCCACCCGGCAAGGACGCGTCGGTGTCGCGCGCGGCATCCACCGCCGCCTGCAGCGCCGCGAACTGATTGTAGCGCACCTGTCGCAGGGCGGCGTGATAGGCGTCGGCGCAACTGGCGATCGGCCAGTTCGCTTCGGCGACGACGGTTTCTCCGGTCGCCGGAACGCTGGCGCGGATCCTCGCCTCGCCGCCGGTGCCGCGGGCGCCACGTTCCGTGCCGTCGGCGAGTTCCACCGTCACCGGCAGTTCAACCGTGTCGCCTGGCGCGAGAACGTCGATGGTGGTCGCGATGTCGTTGCCGTTGCGCTTCCAGACACCGCCGGTCTCGGCCACGGGCATGGCTCCGACGAGCGTGACGTCGACCCTCACCTTCTCGAGCGGTGCCTCACCACGATTTTCGAAGAGCAACCGGGCGACGGCGCGGGATCCGGGCTTGTAGGACACGGGTCCGCCGCCAGCCGTGAGCGGGGCTTCGGACGTCACGAACAGCGTCAGGCCCCAGTCGCGTGCGCCGGCCGCGCTCGCCAGGGCCGACACGGCCAGAGCCAGCGCCAGGGTCAGAGCCACGCCGGCGGACCGGACCGGGCGGCGGGCGCGACAGCACCGTTTGAGGAACGTGCAGACCATGGCGATTCAGGAGCTCAACCGACAGGAAATCAGGGCGAATCGCGAATCAGAATACACAACACTGCGCTTTCGGGCGACGCCCCGCGCGCGCTGTCGATCGTGCGGCCCCTACTGCTGGGGCGCACCGGGCTGTTCGGTCTTCGGTGCGGGTTGCGGCGGCGTATCGCGACCGCGCCGGACGAGATCCTCGATGACGTCTTCCGGGCTGCTTTGCTGGAGGTCCGTCCGGATCTTCTCGATCTCCTCCGGCTTGGCAGCCGGACGGTTCAATAGCCAGATGGGGTCCGGATAGATCGTCGGCCTGGCGATCGGTCCCTCGATCACGAAGGGAATCGAGAAAGGCCCTTTTGTTCCGTTTTCGGCCTGGTCCGCGGCGTCTCCGAAATCGGCCGTCCCGTGGCCGGCGACGGACGCGGAGACCAGGCGGATCTCGCCTTCGGCCGCGACGTCGACCCGGGAACCCGTTATCGCGAAATCCTCCGTCGCCGCGTTGCCGCCGACGACAGAAAACGTCGCCGTCAGCGTCTCGAACGCGGTCGATACCTTTGTCGTCGGCCAGCCCTCGACCGCACCGGACTCGAGCGCGCCGAGGAGGGCCTCGGCGTCGAGACCGATGATGTCGCCGGGCGCGATCGCCAGCTTCGCCTGCCCGGACAGGTCTGCGACGATATCGGCCACCGTGCGGCCGGTGCCGGAGAGATTGATGCGCGCCGTCGTCGGACCCGATATTCGCGTCTCGCCGATCAGCGCGGTCATCAGCGCGCCGATATCGACCTTCTCCAGACCGAATGCCACCTTGACCTCGGCGCCGTCCGGCGAGGCCGACGCCATCACCGACCCCTGCGCCGTACCGCCGTACAGCGTCGCCTCGCCTACGCCGAGGTCGAAGACGCCCTTGCGGACCGCAACGGTGCCGGCGGACCGGCCCAGCACAAGATCGCCATAGGAGACACTGCCGGCGGAGACCCTGAGGTCGACGGCGATGCCGTCCAGAACGGACATGTCCAGGACCGCCGACATCGCGGCTTTCGCCGGCGGCACGGTTTCAGCGTTGGTGTCGTTGCGGGTCCGGTACCGGCCGAGATCGAGCGTATCGAAGGCCAGCGTCCCCTGCAGGCCGGTTCGCGGGCCGCTCAGATCGACTTCCACCACGCCCTCGGCCTCGTTTCCGTCGAGCGTCAGCGCAAGGCCCGACAGCGACAGCGTCTTGCCGATGAGATTGAGCGTTCCCGTCAGTTCGATGCCGTTCAGGCCCGGTCCGCGGCCGGGATCGGCGCCGATCCACCGCAGCAGGCCGCGGGCCGACGGCGCCGCCATGGTGAGCGCGCCTTCGAGCTGCGGATCCGCCGTATAGTGGGCGTTGCCGCTGAACGTGCCGTTCACCACATCGGACTGGAACCGGATCCGGGCCGGCGTCGTGCCGTGGTTCATGAAGTCGAGCGGCTTGCCGGCGGACAGGTCGAAGCGCACCGCCTCGCCGTTCCAGATCAGGCCGCCGGCCGCATCGAGCGGGGCGGCAAACCGCGACCACGACACGGTCGCGTCGATCGCGGTGATCGTCTGCGCCGTGCCGGTGCGTTCGTTCTCGTAGGCGATGGAGCCGTCGACGATCCGGAAACTGCCGATCGGCAGATCCTCGATCAGGTCGGCCTCCGGGAGGTCGTCCGGGAGGCGTTCTGAAGGGTCGGTCCCGGCCCCGGTTTCATCGCTCCGGCCTTCGGCATTGTCGTTTCGACTATCGGCCGCACTATCGCCCCGGCGCGGGATGCGCCAGTTCGGCCGTCCACGGCGATCGATCGCGAAGGTGACGCGCGGGCGCTCCAGGACGAGGTCCTTCAGGACGACCTGTCCGGTGAGCAGCGGCAGCAGCGCGACGGAGCCGCGAACCAGGTCGATGGAGGCCACCTCCTCGATCCGCTCGTTGAACCGCGGCGCGAGGACGACGTCGCGCAGCACGAACTGCGGCATCGGGAAGAAGGTGACGTCGATGGGTCCGCGCACCTCGGTCCGCTTGCCCGTCAGGATCGCGACGCGCTCGGCCGTCGCGCGCAGGACGGCATCGCCATCCACCCGCGTCGACAGGTAGCCGGTCCCCGCCAGGGCGATGACCAGGCACGCGACAACGGCCAGTAGAAGCCGTTTCATCAGGCTGCCCCTTGTCGTGACCCTTGCGCCCTGGCTTCGAGCGCTGTTTCCCCCGGCGCCACTATATTTCTGCTCCCGAACGGTCAAAATTCCTTGCTTCGGATAGCGCCCGGACCAAGCCTGTGGCAATAGACTCCGGAATTTCGCTTGCCCGCCGCTCCGGACGTGGCTCGCCGTTCAGGACGTATGAGGAGAAACAATGCCCGAACAGCCGCTTTGGACCCCGCCCGCCAATGCTGTCGCCACTGCCAACATGACGCGGTTCATGCGTCTTGTCGACGAACGGCACGACCTGGGGCTCGACGGCTTCCCCTCTCTCCACAGGTTTTCCGTCGAGCGCCGGGAAGATTTCTGGTCGGCGGTCTGGGATTTCGGCGAGATCATCGGCGACAAGGGCGATGCCCGCCTGGCCGACGGCGATAAAATGCCCGGAGCGACGTTCTTCCCGGAATCCCGGCTGAACTTCGCGGAGAACCTCCTGCGCCGCAAGGACGACACCGACGCGCTGGTGTTCCGCGGCGAAGACAAGGTGCGGAAGCGGATGAGCTGGAACGATCTCCATGCCCTCGTCTCGCAGCTGCAGCAGGTGTTCCAGGCGCATGGCGTCAGCGCCGGCGACCGGGTCGCGGCGATGATGCCGAACATGCCGGAATCGATCGCCGCGATGCTGGCGGCGACCTCGCTCGGCGCGATCTGGTCGTCGTGTTCTCCGGATTTCGGCGAGCGCGGCGTTCTCGACCGGTTCGGCCAGATCGAACCGAAGATCCTGATCGCCTGCGACGGCTACTGGTATGCGGGAAAGCGCATCGAGGTGGCCGACAAGCTGGTGACGGTCGTCGATCAGCTTCCCTCGCTCAACGCCGTCATCGTCGTGCCCTATCTCGAGTGCGCCGACGAGGTCGCCGGCCGGATCGACAAGGCGGTGACGCTTCCCGCGGCAATCGCCGATGTGCCGGCGAAGGACGTCGCCTTCGCCCGCCAGCCGTTCACCCATCCGCTCTACATCCTGTTTTCCAGCGGCACGACGGGCGTGCCGAAGTGCATCGTCCATTCGGCCGGCGGCACGCTGATCCAGCACCTGAAGGAGCATCAGCTCCACTCCGACGTCCGGCCCGGCGACCGCGTGTTCTACTTCACGACGCTCGGCTGGATGATGTGGAACTGGCTGGTCAGCGGTCTCGCCGCCGGGGCGACGCTGCTGCTCTATGACGGCTCGCCCTTCCACCCCGACGGCAATGTCCTCTTCGACTACGCACAAGACGAAAAGATGACGCTGTTCGGCACATCGGCGAAATATATCGACGCGGTGAAGAAGGCCGGCCTCAGGCCCCGCGACACACACGATCTGTCGACTGTCCGCCTGATGACCTCGACGGGCTCGCCGCTGGCGGCCGAGAGCTTCGACTTCGTCTACGAGGCGATCAAGCCGGACGTCCATCTCGCCTCGATCTCGGGGGGCACCGACATCGTGTCCTGCTTCGTGCTCGGCAACCCGCTCCAGCCCGTGTGGCGCGGCGAGATCCAGGGCCCGGGCCTCGGCATGGCCGTCGACGTGTGGGACGACGACGGCAAGACGTGTCCGGCCAGCACCAAGGGCGAACTCGTCTGCACGAAGGCGTTTCCCTCGATGCCGATCATGTTCTGGAACGATCCCGATGGCGCGAAGTACCGCTCGGCCTATTTCGAGCGCTTCGACACCATCTGGTGCCACGGCGACTTCGCCGAGTGGACGGAGCACGGCGGCGTCGTCATCCACGGCCGCTCCGATGCCACGCTCAATCCCGGTGGCGTGCGTATCGGCACCGCGGAAATCTACGCCCAGGTCGAGCAGATGCCCGAGATCGTCGAGGCGCTCGCCATCGGCCAGCAGTGGGACGACGACGTGCGCGTCGTCCTCTTCGTGCGGCTGGCCGACGGCGTCACCCTGGACGACGATCTGACGAAACGGATCCGCACGCAGATCCGCGAAGGCGCGAGCCCCCGCCACATGCCGGCGAAGGTCGTCGCCGTCGACGACATCCCGCGCACCAAGTCCGGCAAGATCACCGAGCTCGCCGTTCGCGACGTGGTGCACGGGCGCGAGGTGAAGAACAAGGAGGCGCTGGCCAACCCGGAGGCGCTCGAGTTCTACAAGGATATCGAACAGCTCAAGAGCTGACCTCCCCGCCTCAGCCCGCCGGTGGCGCGGTCAGCGCGAAGAAGGCGCCCTGCGGGTCGGTGCACTGGACGATCCAGGCGCCGCCCGGCACCTCCATCGGACCGTTGACGACCGTGCCGCCACCGGCCTTCACGCGGTCGGCGGCCGCGTTGATGTCCTCAACGGTGAAGTAGTAGCCCCAGTAAGGCTGCGGCACGACGGGCGGCTTCGTCATCATGCCGCCAAGGGTGACGCCGTCCTTCGAAAAGAGCTGGTAGATGCCCATGTCGCCCATATCGACGGCTTCCGCCTTCTCCCAGCCGAACAGGCCGGAATAGAAAGCAAAGGCCTCGTTCAGGTCGCCGGCCATCAGTTCGCGCCAGCCGGCATGGCCCGGCGTCACCGGCGATGCGCCGGCGGCGAGATCGTCGGTCTCGCTCGATGCCGCCCGGAACAGGCAGAAGACCGCGCCGTGCGGATCGGCGACGACGGCGAAGCGGCCGACGCCGGGAATATCCTCGGGGGGACGATGGATCGCCCCGCCGGCCGCCTTCACGCGTTCCGCCATCGCGTCGACATCGTCGGCCCAGATATAGCCGATCCAGACCGGCGAGGCTCCGGCGTTGGCCGGGCCTTCCGGCATTTCCATCAGTCCCGCGACCATGGCATCGTCCGCCGACAGGACGGTGTAGGTGAACCCGGCCATGTCGTTGTCGGCGGCCGACCAGCCGACAACATCTGAATAAAACGCCTTGGCCGCCGACGTGTCGGACGTCATCAGTTCGTACCAGACAAATTTTCCCTCGAAACTCGACATTTCCGTTTCCTTTCGTACGCATTTACGCGGCTGGATAGTTACTCGGCGGCTTCGTGGCAGCACGCGGCCGGGCCCGCGTCGTCGTCGTCGTATTCATCGTGCCGGCGTACCCAGTCCATCAGGTTGAAATACGGCCCATTCTCGTTGCGGCCCTTGGGGGTCAGGTCGAGCAGCATGTAGCTCGACAGCACCTCCTCGCCGCCGCGGCCGAAGCACGAATAGGTGTGGTAGACGGCGCCGTCCGTGTCCTTGAAGAAGACGCTCGCGCCCGGCAGGTCCGTGATGGAATCCGCCGTCGTCTCCATCTCCTCGAAATTGTAGGTCACCGAGCCGCGGGCGAGTTGCTCCGGCGTGAACGAGACATCGAAGTCGTAATTGAAGTCGCTCGCGCCCGAGGACACGAAGGGCACGTCCCAGCCCATGCGCTTGCGGTAGGCCTCGAGCGTGTCGATCGGCGCGCGGGCGATCGCAACGTGGGAGACGTCGTGGTGGCGGATGTGCCGATAAGCGGCGTTGACGTGGTCCATCCCGAACGAGCAGCCGATGCAGCCTGCCTCCCAGTCGGGCGCGAACATGAAGTGCTCTACGATGAGCTGGGAATTGGCGCCGAACAGATCGGGCAGGGACTTCGTCCCCTCCGTCGTCTCGAACCGGTAGTCCTTCTCGATCTTCACCCACGGCAGCGCGCGGACGGCCGCGCTCACGTCGTCGCGCATGCGCGTCAGCGCCTTCTCCCTCTCGAACAGGTCCTTGCGTGCTGCAAGCCAACGATCCCGCGAAACGACTTCGTGCTGCATTGTCCTCTCCATTGTTTCTGCCCTATGGGGCGGCCCGGCATCGCGCCGCCGGTATCAACCGCGCCGCGCGGCTTCGATGACCGCCACGTCGATTTTCCGCATGTCCATCATCGCCTCGAACGCACGCCTGGCTTCGTCGCCGCCGGCGGCCATCGCGTCCGTCAGAGCACGCGGCGTGATCTGCCAGGAGATGCCCCACCGGTCCTTGCACCAGCCGCATGCGCTTTCCTCGCCGCCGTTGCCGACGATGGCGTTCCAGTAGCGGTCGGTTTCCTCCTGATCGTCCGTGGCAATCTGAAAGGAGAACGCTTCGGTGTGTTTGAACATTGGACCGCCATTCAGGCCGAGGCAGGGAATGCCGGCGACGATGAACTCGACGGTGAGGACGTCTCCGGCCTTGCCGGACGGGTAGTCGGCGGGCGCCCGATGGACGGCCCCCACCATGCTGTCGGGAAACGTCTCGGCATAGAAACGGGCCGCGGCTTCGGCATCGCCGTCGTACCACAAGCAGATCGTGTTCCTGGCCATGGGGCTGTTGTCCTCTCGGTTCGCCATCGTGTTTCGGACTCGCCCCCACGCCGGCCGACCGGAGCGAGATGCCGGGTGAATATTCGAAGCCGCGCCAGGCGTCGCCGGCCGCCGGATCCTTGCGGATCGCGATCAGGGCTCGAGACCGAGAAGCGCTTTCTCGGAGGCGGGATCGAAGGGGGCGGAGAAGTGCTCGTGCGCGATCAGCCAACGCCCGACCTGACGCTCGAGGCCGACCGTCGCCCGCATCCAGCCGACCTTCTTCTCGCCGTCCGGCATCGTGCCGCCGCACCGCACGAGGTAGTGGCCGAAGGCCTGATTTTGGCCGACCGACAGAGCCAGGTCGTGCATTTCGAAGATCATGTTGGACATGCCCGTACACATCTCCATGCAGGCTGCCCAATGGGCCTTGTAGGCGTCGCGTCCGGAGAACCGAAGGGCGCCGATCGCGTCGAAGGCGACGATCCCCGGCGTGTAGAACGACACGATCGCCTCCACGTCGGAGGCGCGGATCGCGTCGAAGTAGCGATCCATCAGATCTCGGATCTCGTCCTCGCCGGACGCCATCAGGGCTGTAGCTTCCATCCTATCCTCCCGCTGTTCGTGGCCCGGGTCTGCCCGAGCCGAAACGGCCGAAACTCCACGTTTCGGCGCATTGTCTGCTTGACTTTTTACGTTGATATCAACATATTTTGTCCATGTCAAAGTCGAAAATCGAATCGTCGGGCGACGTACCCTTCGAGACGACCATGTACGTCCGGGACCATTGCCTGTGTCTGCATGCGCAGCGCGCCGCGCGCGCGCTCGCGCGCCGGTTCGACGACGCATTGCGGCCGGTCGGCCTGACGAATGGACAGTTCTCGCTGTTGATGTCGCTGAACCGGCCCGAACCGCCTGGAATCGGCGCTGTGGCGTCGTTGCTGGCCATGGACCGGACGACGTTGACCGCGGCGCTGAAACCGCTGGAACGCCGCGGTCTCGTCGAGATCGCCGTCGATCCAAATGACAAGCGCGGCCGGTTGCTGATCCTGACCGATGCCGGGCGCTCGGTTCTGGCCGAAGCCCTGCCGATCTGGACGAAGACTCATGGGGATATCGAGACGCTGCTTGGCGCCGCCGATCCGGACGCGGTCCGGCACAGCCTGCGGGCACTGAGCTGACCGGCCGGCCCTCCCCTCTCCCGCTTACCGTCACCAGGAGTCCTATCGTGAGCAAGAAGATCTTCGTGAACCTGCCTGTCCGCGACCTCGACCGGTCGATGGCGTTTTTCCGAGCGCTCGGGTTCGAGTTCAATCCGCAGTTCACCAACGAGAAGGCAGCCTGCATGGTGATCAGCGACGACAACTACGTCATGCTGCTGACGGAGCCGTTCTTCGCGACGTTCATCGACACCCCCGTCGCGGACGCGACGAAGACCACGGAAGTCATGACCGCGCTGAACGCCGAAAGCCGTGTGGCGGTGGACGAACTTCTTGCGAAGGCGCTTGCGGCCGGCGCGACCGAAACGCGGGACCCGATGGACCACGGGTTCATGTACGAGCGCCTGTTCAACGATCCGGACGGACACGTGTGGGGTATCTTCTGGATGGACATGGCGCAGGCGGGCTGATCGGGCGAATCCGCTTGATAGACCTGTCGCCGGAGCGGGTCGCGCTCAGACACCGAATGGCGGCGCCTCGATCCGCTCCACTTCTTCCATCAATCCGGCGATCAGCGTCTCGTCGGCCTTGAGGTGCGGCCGCTCCGCGGCCAGGATCGACCGGAACAGCGCCTTCTTCACCGCCAGCGGATCGATGCCGGCAGCCGCGTCGCCGGCGGCCGTGAGGACCACGGTCACCAGCCTGTCGGCGGCGACGAGGCGCCCCCACAGATAGTCGTTCTCGCGCCAGGCGCGGTTGAAGAAGGCGGCGAAGCGGCGCAGCTTGATGCCCTTCAGCTTCTCCGTCGCCCGGCCCGTGCGGATGGCGCTGGCGTCGGACGGCGAGATACGGAAGACGCGGATGATATCGAGTTCGCCCAGATCCTCCCATTGCGTCATCGGCAGCGTGAGAACGTCGAAGAAGGGAAAGCCGATATAGGCGACGATCAGCTCGGCGCGGGCCCAGCCGGGCAGATAGTTCAGCACCATCACCGAAAAGATCTCGTCGAGCCGGTCGTCGACCTTTTCCAGTCCGAGGCCGCGGCCCAGATGCTCGATGGCCGCCATGCGTTCCTCGAGCGACGACGCGCCGTCCGCGAGCCGGCGTGCGGCGACGAGCGCGCCGGGATCGTCGGGCGGTTCGGCCATCCGCGCCTTGATACCGTCCAGCAGGTCGTAGAATTCGGCCTTCACGTCGTCGAGCCGGGCCGTCTCCACGCCGTCTTCGCCATCCGGCGGGGTCTTGTGGTACAGCTCGTTGAGATGCCGGATCACGAACCGCAGCCGGCGAACGCGGAAGTCGGCATCGAAGGCGCGCAGGAAGGCGATCGCCTCGGGCGAGACGCGGCCGTCGGCATCGCGCGGTTCGATCAGCAGCGGCCGGGCCATGCGCATGCCAAGGCCGGCGAGATCCTGGCCGGCGATCGTTTCGAGCACGGCGCGCAGGCGGCGGGCGACGGTCAGGATCTTCAGGTGCAGGTAGCTTTCGAAGGCGAAACCGGCCTCCACCGCCGCACCGCGATTGGCGACATCCCGCCAGGCGGCGAAGATCCGCGCGGAGGGGGCCTCGTCCCGGTCCTCGTCGAGGATCGACTGGACCAGGGAGCGGATGCGCGGCCGTGCGGAATCGACAACTTCCGAGACGACCGAGATCTGCTCGTTGAGGGCGGCGACGCGCTCGAGCTCGTGATGGATCGGTTCGTTGCGCGGGATCTCGGTGAGGGAGGCGAAGATCGCCCGAAAGAAGCCGGGCAGCATCTCCGTATCGGCGAACTCGATGTCCGGGTTCGGGTCGACGAAGATGATCCGCCGCACCACCTCGCGGTTTGCCGGCCGTCCGGACAGGGCGGAGACGGCGGCGGCGAAGGGCTTGTTGGTGACGACGGCGCCGTCGACGAAGGGAATGGTCATCGGGTCGCGGCCGTCGCGCGTCACCTCGGCGAGCTTGTCGCGGACGAAGGCGTCGATGTCCGGCCAGCCCCGGTCGCGCGATGCCAGCACCGCCTGCGTCTCCGCGATCGTCGCGGGCGGAAACGCGCCGGGGAACGACGACGTCGCACGCGCGGCGAAGATCAGGCCGGGGATGCCGGCGGTGTCGAATTCGCTTTCGACGAGTCCCGATGCGCGGCGGCGATAGCGAAAGCCCATGTCGAACTGGTGGTCGAGCTCGACGGCGAAGGGGGGATCGTCGAGCGGCACGCGCCTGGGATGGCCGTTGTAGTCGGTGATCGACACGAACAGATCGAGTGCGTGCTCCTCGGGTAGGAGCGAGGCGCCGGGCGCGCCCTCCCCCATCGCCTCGGCGGAGTCGAACATCCAGCCGGTGAAGCGCTTGCCCGAAAACGGCGGCTGGAACCAGCGCGAGCGCACGAAGCGGTCGAGCTTGCCGCGCGTCTCGGCGTTCCCGGCCAGGGCCGGATCGTGGCGCAGGATGCGGCCGACGAACGGCGTCATGAAGCGCTTGCTCCAGCGCCCGGCCAGCGCGTCCTCCTCGATCAGGCGGGTGATGTCGGCGTTCTCCAGCCACATGTCGCGCAGCGGCGACAGCGGCAGATCGTGGGCGAGCGCGCGGGCGAGGAAGATGCCGTTGATGCCGCCGGCCGAAGCCCCGGCGATGACGTCGACGACGACGCGCAGCTCGGTGTGCCGGGCGAGTTGCCGGAACATCTCGAAATAGACCGTCTCGGTATCGGTCTCGCGCGCGCCGCCCTCGGACACGCCGGGCACCGGTGCCTCGGCCCGGTCCTCGGCGGGAACGCCGTAATAAAGCTTTGAGGCGCGGACGAGCTTCTGGATCTCCCGGCAGACGCCGAACATGTAGACGGCGAGCGAGACGCCGCCATACAGCACGAGAGCGAGACGCAGCTCCTTCTCGCGCATCGTTTCCTCCACGGTTTTTTCCGGTGTGCGATGCGGCTGGTCACCGCGGCGCCCCGGCGCTCATTGTGGTGAGTCGCAGGACAACGGCAAGCACTCGTCGACGGCAGGTGCCGGCGTCAGACGGTCGGGACGGCGCCGCGGACCGCCTGGCTCGACATGCGTTGCGGCAGACGCGCGGTGCGCGCCAGCATGGCGACGGGAACGAGACCGGCGACGACGATGGTCAGCGCCGCGATGGCGCCCCGCTCGACCATCTCCATCGAGGCGTAGGTGTAGACGTGCGTGGCCAGCGTCTCGAAGTTGAAGGGCCTCAGCAGGATCGTGGCGGGCAGTTCCTTCATCGAATCGACGAAGACCAGCAGGGCTGCTGTCGTCACGGCGGGACGCAGCAGCGGCAGGTGCACCTCGCGCATGGTCTGCGCCGGGGTGCGGCCGAGCGAGCGGGCGGCCATGTCGATATTGGGCGTCACCCGTCCCAGCCCGGCTTCGACCGTGCCGTAGGAGACCGCGAGGAACCGCGTCGTGTAGGCATAGACGAGGGCCGCCAGGGAGCCGGTCAGCAGCAGGCCTGTCGAGATGCCCAGGAGCGAACGGGCGAGCCCGTCGACGGCATTGTCGAGGGCGGCGAGCGGAACAAGGATGCCGACGGCGAGCACGGTGCCAGGGACCGCGTAGCCGACGCTGGCGACCCGTGTCAGCGCCTGCACCGACCGGGACCCGGTCAATCTCGCCGCATAGGCGAGGATCAGCGCCGTGGCGACGGCCGCGACGGACGCCATCGCCGACAGGCTGACGCTGTTGAGGGTCAGGGTGAGATACTTGCCGTCGAAATCCGATGCGACACGCCGTGCCGCGGCTTCCAGCAGATAGAGCGCGGGAAACACGAAGCCGATCAGCACGGGAAGCCCGCAGACCAGCAGGGCGGCGACGGCCCGCCAGCCCTTCAGCGGATAGTCGGGCAGCGCCTGAATGCGGTTCGACGTGTGGTGGAAGCGCTGCTGCCGGCGGCCGCGCCGCTCCAGCCAGACGAGGAACAGCACGACGATCAGCATGACGCAGGCGATCTGCGCGGCGCCGGCGAGGTCGCCGCGATTGGTCCAGGTCGAATAGACCGACAGCGTCAGCGTCTGGACGCCGAGGAACTGGACGGCGCCGATATCGTTCAGGCACTCCATCAGGGCGAGCGTCACGCCGACGACGACGGCGGGCCGCGCCAGCGGCAGGGCGACGCGCAGGAACGTCGCGAACGCCGACTTGCCGAGCGTGCGGCTGACGTCGAGCACGCACATCGACTGCATCAGGAACGTCGCCCGGACCGTCAGGTAGACATAGGGGTAGAGCACGAAGCTCATGACGAAGATCGCCCCGCCCAGCGAGCGGATCTCCGGGAACCAGTAGTCCCGGCTGCTGGTGAAGCCGAACAGGGTGCGGATGGCGGTCTGCACCGGGCCGACCGAATCGAGAATCTCCACGTAGCAGTAGGCCACCACGTAGGTCGGGACCGCCAGCGGCAGCAGCAGCATCCATTCCAGCGCGCCGCGTCCGGGGAAGCGGCACATCGACACGAGCCAGGCTGCGGCGATGCCGACGGCCGAGGTACAAACGCCAACCCCGATCATGAGAAGGATCGTCGTCAGCGCGGAGCCCGGCAGGACGGTGGAGAGCAGATGCGGCCAGACGGAGCGATCGCCGCCCAGGGCGATCACCAGAAGGGCGACGATCGGGGCAACGGCGAGCGCCGCGATGATCAGGGCGCCTGCCACGATCGCGGGATGGCGCCGGACGCCCGACCGGCTATGTGCTGTCAGTTGGCCATCGCCGTTTTCGCCCCGTCGTCGCATAGCCCCGGTATCGTAACGCCGACCGGGCTCAGCTCAACGCGGCCGGCGACGGGCGTTCGCTGACGGCCGACATCACCTCGTCGGTGATCGGCTCCAGCTCGAGGCCGGCTTCGGCCAGTTCTGCGGCCAGGCATTCGGCCGCCTTCACCAGTTCCTCGATACGGGCGCAGGCGATGAGCTGGCAGGCGGATTCGACGGCCAGCGGCTTCATGCCCTTCTGGCAGCCGGAGACGAGTCGCAGCGCCAGGCACTCGTCCCGGCACATGTAGCGGCACGGCCTGGGATAGCTCTCGATCGAGCGGCAGGTCTCGTTGCGAAGCGTCCGGATCCAGCCGGAGAGTTCGGACACCACGCGCTTGGCGCGGGCGGGCCCGAGCTCGCGGCAGAAATCGTTCCACACCGCTTCCCAGCAGGCGATATCGCCGGTCTCGTAGCCGGCGAGCCAGCCGCGCATGCCGAGCACCACCAGGCGTTCCGCGCGCTTGTCCAGCGTGAACGGCACCGCACCGGCGAAGTCGTTCGTCATGTTCGTCATGATGTCTAACCCCCAACGAGACGGGAGGGGCGAAGCGCCCCTACGAGCTCGGCCCTCCATCGAAATTGACTTCGTCGACCAGTTCGCTCGCCTTGGCCCGGTTCTCGCCGACGGTGGTCAGCGACAGCGTATCCGCCTTCAGGTCTCCCCAGGAGGAAACGATCTCCGAAGCGGGAACGCCGGGCTTCAGCGGATATTCGAAATTGACCTCGGCATAAAGATGCTGCGCGTCGTCGGAGGTCAGGAATTCGATCAGCCTGATCGCATTGTCCTTGTGCGGGGCATCCTTGACGAGGACCACGCCCGACACGTTCACATGCGTCCCGGCACCGTCCGCATCCGGGAACAGGATCTTGACCGCCTTGGCCCAGTCCTGCTGCTCCGGCTCCTGCTCGTTGGTCTGCATCAGGCCCATGTAATAGGTGTTGCCGAGCGCCAGATCGCATTCCCCGGCGAAGATCGCCTTGGCCTGGGCCCGGTCGTTGCCGGTAGGTTTGCGCGCAAGGTTGTCGCGCACGCCTTCCAGCCACGCCTTCGTCTCGTCCGCGCCGTTATGCGAGATCTGCGAGGCGATCAGCCCGATGTTGTAGGGATGCTGGCCGGAGCGCGTGCAGATCTTGCCCTTCCACTTCGGATCGGCGAGTTCCGCATAGGTGATCGTGTCCTGCGGCACGCGGTCCTTCGAGGCGTAGACGATGCGGGCGCGCTGCGAGAGCCCGACCCACGCCCCATCCTCGTCGCGGTAATGCGCAGGAATGTTCGCCTCGATCGTTTCGGACTCGATCGGCTGGGTGATGCCGGCATCCTTGGCCCGCTTCAGCGTGCCGATATCCACGGTCACCAGCAGGTCGGCGGGGCTGTTGGCTCCTTCCGCCTGAAGGCGCTCGATGAGTTCGTCCTTGCCGAACAGGACGTTGACCTCGATCCCCGTTTCGGCCGTGAAGGCCTCGAACAGCGGCTGGATAAGACCCGGTTCGCGGGTCGTGTAGACGTTCACCTCGTCGGCGGCGGCAAGCGCCGGCGTCAGAGCGGATCCCGCCAGAGCGACTGCGGCCGCGGCGAAACGGATACGGGAAGAAACGGCCTTAGGGGACCGTGCAGAATAGACCATTGTCATTTCCTCCAATTGACTGGGTTCAAGGCCCTGCCATCAAAGGTCTTGGCGCCCGGCAGGACACCGGTTCGAGGGCTGACGATTCACGATGCGCGGGCGAGAGTCAACAAATTCCGACAATCAAAGTCGGGTTTGTCTGGAATTAGAAGATTTCTATTTTTCCTGACGAAAGAAACACGAAGCCCCCGGCTCAGAAAACAGCGTCCGACCGGCAATACCCGGCAGTATTCGCAACGATCTCCGTTCGTGGTTCGCCGACGTCTGAACAATTGTCTCGCTGAGTGCGGCGCGACACCGAAAGAGTAAGGCCGATGCGTCGGCCCTACTCCGCCAGAACGCGCTGCTGCGGGAAGGTGATCTCGACCAGAGTCCCCTCGCCCGGCTTGCTCTGCAGGGAGAAATTGGCCCGGTTCGCATCGACCAGCGCCTTGGCGAGCGGCAGGCCGAGGCCGGTGCCGCGCTCCCCCGTCGACGGCGTCACGGGTAGTTGGCGGAACGGCTCCAGCGCAGTGACGATGTCGCTCTCCGACATGCCGACGCCCGTATCGCGGACGCGCAGGAAGACCTCGCCGGTCTCGCCCAGCGCCGTGGAGACGATCACCTGGCCGCCCGGTCCGGTAAACTTGATCGCGTTCGACAGGATGTTGAGCAGCACCTGGCGGATCGAGCGCGTGTCGGCGACGACGGCCGGCATGCTGTGGCCGAGGCTGGTGCGGATGATCACGCGCGCCCGGCTCGACTGCGGCTGCATGACGGCGACGCACTGCTCGACCAGGTCGTTGAGGCGGACGCCGGTGAAGGACATTTCCAGCTTGCCGGCCTCGACCTTGGAGAGATCCAGCAGGTCGTTGACGAGACTCATCAGGTGCTCGCCGGACTCGCGGATATCCTTCATGTATTCGCGGTAGCGGTCGTTGCCGAGCGGGCCGAAACGCTCTTCGAGGATCACCTCGGAAAAGCCGATGATGCCGTTCAGCGGCGTGCGGATCTCGTGGCTCATCTTGGCCAGAAAGTCCGACTTCTGGTCGCTGGCGGCTTCCGCGCGCTTGCGGGCGGCGACGAGGTCGGCCTCGGCCGCCTTCCAGTCGCGCAGGTCGCGCAGGATCGCGCAGAAGCGCCGCGGCCCGTCCTCTTCGCCGGCCCCGACAGGGCCAAGGCTGAGCTCGACGGGAACCGTTCCGCCGTCGCGCACCATCGCGATCTCGCGCCCCTGCTCAAGAACGCTCGGCACGCCGCCGTCCTCGAGACCGCGCAGCAGATCGGCGACGGCCGCCTGATCGTCCTCGGCCACCAGGTCGAAGAACGGCCGGCCGGCGAGGCCATCCGGTGTTTCCTCGACAAGCCGCGCGCCACCGGCGTTGGCCGAGAGGATCGTGCCGTCGGCATCGAGGACGAAGACGCCATCGAAGGCCGTATCCAGTACGGCCCGAAGGTCAGACGGCGTCAGGGTGCCGGGCTCCGGAGCCTCGGCGGGGGCCTCCTCCGCCGGTTCGACGGAGCGAACGCTCATCAGCATGGCGGGTCCGTCGATCCAGGGCGTGCGGCCAAGGCGCGCCTCGACCTGGATCGCGGTGCCGTCGCGGCGACGGGCGGTGACGGCCGTGCCCGGCTCCTCGTCCTCGCCGCGCCCTTCGAGGACGGCGGCGATACCGCCGGCGATCTCGAAGTCGTCGATGTCGGGATAGTCGAACAGTTCCAGGAAGGTCCGGTTGGCGGCCAGCACCGTGTTGTCGCGCAGGATCGCGACGCCGAGCGGCACGCGATCGAGGATCTCCGTGACGAGCGACGCCGCGGCTTGTTCGGCTTCTACCGGCTCAGTCTCGGCCCGATCCGGGGCCGAAGCCTCGGCAGCGGGTTCGGAGCCGTCGTCGTTTCCGGTCTCTTCGTCGCGCTGTTCCGGGGCAGTGCCCGGCTCCGCCGCCTCGGGCGAACTAGCCCTGGATTCGGCAGGGGACTCTGCCGGGCGGTCCTCCTCCTCCTGTCCGGCCCAGCGGGCGCCGAGCGCCTCGGCGATGGCGCGGAAGGCGTTGCGCTCGGAATCGTTGAGCGCGCCGCCATCGTCCGGATCGCCCTTGCGATAGGAATGCAGCTGGAAGACCCGCGGCGCCTCCGGCGCGGCGGCCGGCTCCCGCGGGTCGGACTCGCCGGTTGCCGGCACCGCAGCCGCAGATTCTTCGGTCTCGGCGGCGATATCGGCGGCGGGTTCAGGCAGTTCGGTCACCGGTTCCGGCGCGCTGTCCCCGGTCTCCGCGACGGGCGGCTCGGGGGCCGGTTCGACGACCGGACCAGTGGCGCGCGCAGGGTCGCTCCCGGCGCCCTCAGTGTCGGTCCGGGGGGCTTCCGCCTCGGTTCCGGTGTCGGTGTCGGCCTCGGGTTCGGCTTCGGCATCGGTTTCCGGCAGCGGGGTCACCGACAGCAGGTCGGCGAAACCGCGAAAGCCGGCGAAGGACCTGCCCTCGCCGAAGCGCGGCAGGGCGGACAGCTTGAGCTCGGCCAGTTCGCCGAAATCGGTCGGCCAGTCGACGCGCACGTCGCTCCAGGTGTCGCGGCTGTCGAGCGCCCGGGTGAGATCGTCGCCGTGGCCGAGGCCGGTGCTCTCCGCGATCTCCGCGACGGTGCGGCCGACCACGTCGGCGGCCTTCGGGCCGACGAGCGCCGCGAAGCCCGCGCCGACCTCGACGAAACGGCCGTCGGGATCGAGCTGGAAGGTGAAACGCCGCGTCTCCGGCAGGACCCGGTTGGGCGTACCGGAGCCGGCGGCGGAAAGGGCGGCGGGTTCGGGGGTAAAGGGTTCGGGGGTAAAGGGTTCGGGGGTATTGGATTCGGGGACGGCCGTGTCCGGCTCGAACAGCTCCGCGTCCAGGGACGTCGCATCAGCATCCGGGGCAGCGTCCGGCTGCCCGGACTGTTCGGACTGTTCCGATTGTTCGGAGCGCGGGGGCAGGATCCGGAGCGTGTACTTGCCTTCGGGCAGGGCGAGGTCGACGCTGACGGCGCCGTCGCCCCCGTCCCCGGCACCCGCGTCACCGGCACCCCTATCACCGGCGGCGGCATTGCGGCGGAGTTCACCGTCCGCGCCGCTCAGCACCAGGCCGACATCGGCATCGGCAAACAGCATGTCGAAGCGTTCCGCGAGGCCTAGCGTCGAGGCGTTGCCACCGGTGGCGATGACGAGGACGACGTTCGCCCCGGCATCGGGCAGCAGGCTGCAGCGGCAGGGCATCGAGATATCGCGCAGGCCGACGAAGAAGCGCAGCAGCGACAGGCGGGCGGCGCCGTCGCCGGGCAGCGTGCGGGCGAGCCGGGCGAGCTGGTTCATGCCCGGCCGGGCCAGATCGAAACGCCGCTTCATCAGCGCGGCGAGGTCCTGTTCGCCGAAGAATAAGACGCCGGCGGCGCTCGACAGCAGGATGCGACCTTCCGCCACGTCCCAGACCCAGGCCGGCGCAGTGCCAAGCATCGCCTCGGCAACACCCGTGGCGCGCAAGAATCCTGTCTCCCCGAGAAAGCCGCTCATGTCGGCAACACGTTCCTATCCCGCCAGAAGTCGCGGGTCGCTCCGGCTCTCGACCCCGTAATAGAGCGGAGAACGGACCTGCCGCCGCACAAGCCTGCGGACCCGTCACATAAGGCTGTTATAGTCTTTGGCCAGGAGGGCCGTCCAGCGGCGGACTCGCCCTCGACCGGCGGCAACCGCCGGTATGGTTAAGCCGCACCGGGGGCCGCCGGCGGCCGTGCGTGTCCCGATTTCCTGTCCTGAGCCCGGGGCCGCATCCCCGGCCGACCCTGTAAGGAGACCAGCGTGAGCGACAAATTCGAGATCCCGAACACGATGCGCGACTTCGCCGCGACCAGCGTGGAACAGGCCCGCAAGGCCTTCGACGAGTATCTGTCGGCCGCCCACAAGGCCGTCGGCACCATGGAATCCTCGGCCGCCACCGCACAGGACAATCTCCGGACCATGGGCGCCGACGCGATCGCCTTCGCCGAGGAGAACATGGCGGCCAACTTCGATTTCGCCAGGCAGATGGTCAGCGCGCGCACGATCGAGGACATGGTGAAGCTGCAGTCGAGCTTCATCGAGCGGCAGGTCAGCGCCTTCACAAGACAGGGCGAGAAGATGGCCAAGGCCGTCAGCGATGCCGGCGCGTCCGCCACGAAGGCCGCGGCCAACGGCGGCGCTGGCAAGACGGACGACTGATACCGGATTGGGGACCGCGCGGATTGGGGACCGCCCTCATTGGGGACCGCCCGGAATAGGGACCGTCCGGAATAGGGACCGTCCGGAATAGGGACCGTCCGGAATAGGGACCGTCCGGAATAGGGACCGTCCGGCCGGGCGATACCCGGGCCGGCCGGCGGCGCCAAGGGCTGGGGCCGGGGCCGGAGATTGCGTAACCGGAACGGCACCGGGACAGGGCCCGCGCGCCCGATTTTGTGCAATGCAATATTTTTTCTATTGCATTGCACAATAACCCTTCCTATATTGCCATCGGGTTCGCTGTACCCGCGGAGAGGACTGTCCGGTCGTCTCCGCGTCCGGCGAACAAAGCACTTCACGGATTTCAGATCCGCCGGCCGAAGGCCCGCCGGCGATCGCAGACAAGGATGGTTCACATGCCCGCTGCTACTGCCAAGGCCGCCCCGAAGGCTGCCAAGAAAGAGACCCCCGCCTTCCCGGCGTTCGAGATGCCCGCGTCCTTCGAGATGCCCGCCGCCTTCCGCGAGATGGCCGAGAAGGGCGTCCTGCAGGCCAAGGAAGCCTACGATTCCTACAAGTCGATGGCCGAAGAGGCGACCGACGCGATCGAGGACACCTTCGCGACCATGAACAAGGGCGCGACGGACTTCCAGGCCAAGGCCCTCGGCGCCGCCAAGGAAAACTTCAACGCCGGTTTCGACCTCGTCGAGAAGATGCTCGGCGTGAAGTCGCTGTCGGAAGTCATCGAGCTGCAGACGGAATTCGCCCGCAAGCAGTTCGACACCATGACCTCGCAGGCCAAGGACATCCAGGACCTGGCCACCAAGGTGCAGACCGAGACGACCAAGCCGCTGAAGGACAGCATGGCCAAGGCCATGGACCAGTGGAAGATGGCCGTCTGACAGGCGTCGTCTGATCGACTTTAGCGAAAGCCCGGCCTCGTGCCGGGCTTTTTGCATCTATGGGCCGAGCTTTCTGCTTTTCAGGGCTGGGGATTGCGGCCGGACGCCACCAGCTATCCGCCCTTCCGAAGCCCTCATTCTGAGGAGCGGCTTCGGCCGCGTCCCGAAGGACGACGGCGGGCGGACCGGCGCGTCGGGCGGCCTGGCGCGGCCATCCTTCGAGACGGCCCTGCGGGCCTCCTCAGGATGAGGGCCGTGGGTGTGGCACCGGCCTCCCCCATGCCGCTGACAGATCCCCGCTTCCGCGGGGATGAGCGGGAGAGGACAGAGACGAGCGGGGTAATGACGCAGGCAGAGGCGCGGCATTGCTCCCCTCACCTCCGGTCTGTGCATATCGAGGCCTTGCACCGGGCCGGCTTTATCCGTATTTACACTCCCGATACCCGTGCAGCTGTAGCTCAGTTGGTTAGAGCGCCTGATTGTGGATCAGGAGGTCCCCCGTTCGAGCCGGGGCAGCTGTACCATTTAACCTCCTTAAATCGCTTCACTTATTTATGATACAGCCGAAGACGTAAGGTCTTCGGGCCGGCCATGTCGCCACCATGTCGCCACGTCGACTATTTTTCATGGGCGGCCAAGGTGCCGTGCTGCTCCCCCAAACGCCGCATGATCTCCGCCTGGCGCGCGAACGGAACGTGTGCGTAGTACGACACGGTTGTCGCCAGCCTCTCGTGGCCGAAGTTCTGCGACCAGGCCTTCTGATCCTCGGCCGTCAGGTTGAGCTGGGCAGGAAGCCGTCCGAGCGTGTGGCGGAAGCTGTGCGGATTGTAGTAGGCGATCCCGGCAGCCTCGAAAGCCTGGCGGAAGATCCTGTTTATCGGCTCTGTCGTCGTCCAATGGCGTCGGTCCAGACCGACCGCCTCGAACCTGCAGCGCGTACTAACAAGCGTCGCCGGAAACAATGGCTCGTCCAGACCCCACATCAGTTCGGTGCGAAGATACTCGATCCAGTCGACGACGATTTCGCGGATGTCGGCGCCAACGGGGAAGAATGCGGTTGAAAAGGTCTTTGAGAACTTGGTCCCGACCGTACGAGCGTCCTGGTCTACGCGATCCTCGATGATGTCGACGTGACGCAGTTGCATGGTGGCGATGGCCTTGACGCGCGCGCCAGAGAGGATCGTGAAGGCGATCAGAGCCCGATTGCGCTTCTCAATCGCCGTCGTGCTGGGCATCGACTTCAGGACATGACGGATCTGCTCCAACGTCGGAGCTCGCGGCTCCCGATGCGCCTTTGCGATCGCCGTCTCGCGGCGGTCGGGGCTGAAGTAGTCGGCATCCGAATAGGAGATACGCGACTTGTAGCCCGGCTTGTCGGCGAGCCACTTGAAGAAAGCCTTCAGGGCATTGAGTCGCGTGTGGATCGTGGCCGCGCTTAATGGCCGGCCGGTCCGGACATTGGTCTGGCCACGGAGGTGATCCTTGTAGCCCTGCGGCTGCCGGATGTGGAACCTCTTGAAGTCCCGGAACCCGGTGTAGACTTCGAAGTCGTGGATGGCCGCGAGATCGGTATCGAGCGTTGCCTCGCTGCAGCCGCGGGCACCCCGACGCCATTGGACGTACGCTCGCTTGATGCGTTCATTATTGGCGTTGCACTTGGACATGGTTCTCGGCCTCCTGCCGAAGTCACTATTCCGGGTGGCTTACGTGCACCCTCCTATGCGTTGCAGTGCTTCCGGAAATGCGACGTCGAGTTCGCCGCGTACGGCATCTAGATTGGCGCGCGATACGCCGCGATTGATCAATCTTCCGCAGTCGGGACAAAGTCCCTGAAGGTTGCCGTTCTCCGGCCCGAGGGGGAGGTAGTCGGCCATGTCGCCATCCGGCCTTTTGGCACCCCGGCACGGGAGGCAATAGAACTCGCCGGGTTTCAGGGGGCACTTTCTGGACTGCTTCCGTTCACGGTAGAATTCCAGAAATGTTTCCCCGTGGATGAGCGTCGGTCGCCCGTCGTCCACCGTTTCGAGGCCTTCTGTCGAAATCCAGCGGCGCACCGTGTTCGGATGCACGCCGACAAGTCGCGCAAGCTCGTTTACTTCGTATGTATGATGCTTCTTCACCAGCCCTACGCTGGGGCGCTTTCCGGTCATCGAGACAGCCCACTCGTCAGGACGCCGTTTGAGCAGTCTCACCCGCTTCCGACGTCGAGCGGACCGGAGCCCCGATACGTGCCTCGGCCCAGGCGTCGAGATCGGAAGGCGCATAGAGCGGCGTGCGGCCGGCCTTGCGAAACACCGGCCCGCCGCCGGTCACGGCCAGCTTGGCGAGCCACTGTCGCGAGCAAGGGAAGCCGTAGGTGGACTGGAGGTAGTCGGCTGCATCGACTCGGCGCAGATAGCGAACGATCGATTTCGGTTCTGGGGACGTCGAGGTGTCATTCATCGCAATCTCCTGGCCATGCCCGGGAAATGCCCGGTGCTGTCAGGAGTAGAGATCGGCGACCTTCGACGCCCGATAAAGACGCCCGATATTCGCCCGATATTTTAATTTCGGGCGCGTTGGTACGATCGAAAACGGGCGGCAATTTTGGTCCTGATCGTCTTGGCCGTAAGCGGCGGCGCGGCCAGATGACTCTCTTTGAACCAGGACGCTAGTTGCTCGGATTCCCGTGTAACGGTTTCGGCTACTTCGCCACCATCACAACGCCGCGCAAACTCGGCTTCGACCAGGAACATCGATGACGGCCTTCCTGGAGCGCCCGTTCTGTACTGGGTCGGCCCCAATGACATAGCGGCGCCGACGTCAAACGGCCAGATACGCGCGATATCGGACTTGCGCACCATCAGTCGCCGCCAACCCCGCTCCCACCGGTTCTCGAAGCTGTCGTCAAAACCGCCACGCCAGTGCTCGTCGTCGATGTAAGGATAGGACCGAACGAAGAAACGCTCACTCATCATCAGGTCGAGCGTTATGTCCTGATACGGATAATCGACCTCGCAGCCGGCAAAGACGGCCCCTGGCACCGGCTCCCGGACACCGCCTCGGTCTCCCGGTTCACCCGTAACGGTGACGTCTTCGGAAGCGATGTGATCGAGCAGGGTCGCATATGCTGGCTGCCATCGCCCGGTATCCTCCGGATCGAAGCCGATCGAGCCGCCTTCTGTCGCGATCCATTGCGCCGCGCAATACAGCGGCATGTAGCCGGCGCCTTCCGGGGTTATCAAAGGCGGCAGCTCAACTTTGCCTTGCGCGGAGCGTGGCGCCCAGAGCTGCCACATGGCATCCCGCGGGACAGTGACATGGTCATAGCGAACGAAACCCCGGCCCTCCTCGTTCACTGTCCGAACGTAGTCACGGCCGCGCTCGACACGGAACTCAAGGTCTTGCCACGATTCTGCGGGGATTGTTTCGCGTTTGTCGGTTTCCTTGTTCACGCCCGTCGCTGGCAGAATACTGATGCCCAGCGCGTCTTTCAGGGCTTGGATCGCCTCAGGCACCGACATTTCCAAAGCGTCGCCGCCGACAGGCGGGCCGATCGCGCCGGCATCACCGAGCCTGTTCAAATTTCCTTCGCGCCTTCGCTCGAGGAACCATCCGGTGTAAGGCACGCCATCGGGACCGGACCAGTCTTTCTTGAATTCCCAGTCCTCGCATTTGGAACGATAGGCGTCCCACCATTCACGAACCGCCTCAGGTGTACGGTAGGTAATCCAAGCCACCGCCATCGGCAGCGTCCAATGCGGTTCGTTCATTGGGTTGAAGTCTTCGGGGTCTGGGTTCCGGCGCAGCGGTTTTAGGCCGCGCCGTTCGGCTTCGGCTTCCGCCTCTTCGCGCGTCAGCTCGCCCCTCCAGACCTTGGTGATCAGCTTGTCCCGCTCATCGTGCGTGTACACAGAAGTTCGCATTGGTGGCCTGCGACTCATCTAGTCGCGCATAAACAGAATGCCGCAACCGGACTTCCAAGCCAAACTGATCGGAGTTTTGCTTGTTTTCAAACTGCCGCTCTTCAACATATAGCCCACTATGTACCACACGATTGACCTGTGCCGTCTGAGTATTCACGGCAAGATCCGGAACCCCTTCGCAACGCCTGACGCCGACCAACTGTTTCGCGCGATGATAAAGCTGGTCCGCAACTCCCTAACCCCGCCGGAAGAACCGAACCAGTCCGTTAGGAACTCCGAACGCACAACAGAATCGGCGCCCGCTGGACCGGTCTGGCCATGCCGCCAAAGTTGGCGGGTTGCCGGATTCGGTACTCGCCGCTCATGCCGCTTCCCCGCCGACTTTCCCATCCTCCGACAAAATGATCGCGAACCAGCGCAGCGGCGGAATGTGGGCGCAGGAAATCATGATCATCACGGTCAAGGGAACGCTCAAGAACATTCCGAACACGCCCCACAGCGATCCCCACAAGGTGAGCGCGAGGATGACGACGACCGAGCTGAGGTTGAGGGTCTTTCCCATGTAGATCGGTTCTATGATATTGCCGATCATGAACTGTATTCCGCCGAGCAGGGCAATAACCGTGACAACTGTCGCCAGCGCGTCGAATTGCACCAGCGCGAGAATGCAGGGCAGGATCACCCCGATGATGGAACCAATGGTGGGAATGTAGTTCAGGAGGAAGATCAGGACCGCCCATGTGGCCGCGAAGTCGAGCCCCACAAAGAGCATGACAACATAACTGGCCACTCCGGTCATCACGCTCATGGCGGTCTTGATCAGCATGTACTTGCGTGTGCTCTCGGATATCGAGGTTAGGACCCTCGTGACCATCCGGTGGTCCGCCTCGACCGGGAACAAGGCAGAGAGCTTTCGCACGCTGCTGTCTCGTGCCGGAATCAGGAACGCAGCATAGAGCGCGACCATACCGAGATCGGCCAGCATTGAGCCGGTCGATCCAAGAACCACCGAGGCCGCGCTCGCAATGTCGATCGACCCGATGTAGTCGGTTACCTTTCCGGCGATTTCCGCACCAAGCATCGCTGTGATCCACGCGGAGAGAGCCTCAAGGCGCGAGACGTAGTGTGGCCAGCCGGCGCTGAGCTGCTCGACTTGGTCGGTGAGGATCCGTGCGAACACGAATACGACGGCGACCATCGCTAACGTAGTAAGGGTCAGCCCCATCCACCGACTTGCGCGGAATGCCCCGATCCTGATTGTTGTCAGCTTGTCGGTCGCGGCATTGATAAGCGTGGTGATGAGGATCGCCAAGGCCAGCGGCTTCAGGGCGCCCTGGCCGAAGTAAAGCGCCGCGACGAGTCCGGCGAAAATGACCACGTACGGGGCGAGGTCGCGAATTCTGCGGTTCCAGATTTCGGCCGTCCCGGATTGCCCTTCTTCGACACTCACATCGCGGCCACCCGGCACCGGCTCAATCCCCCTTGTTCTCTTCCCTGAACATCAAGCGCCCCATCCTATCCGCCAGAGCCAAGAACGACCGAGAGTGCCTGCGGATGGGTCTTGAACGCGAAGCGCGTGTCGAACATCGGCTCGCCGTCAAGGTTCATATGCAGCGGGCGATCCGACTCGATTACGAAAGACTCGAGCTGTCGATACAGCAGGAACCGGTTGTCCGGGTTGAATGGATCAGCGAGTTCCCCCGTCACCTGTTTGAGATCAGCGGCGCGCATAGGCGCCAGCGCTGCGATGTCCAGCAGGCCGTCAGTCAAATCGGCCTTCGGCGCGACCTCGAAGCCGCCGCCAGCGTAACGGTTGTTGCCGACCGCCATGACGATCATCTTCCCTTCCGAGACCGTGCCGTCCGGCAGGATCAGTCGCCCACTGTAGGGCTCCAGCTTCAGCGCCCTGACCATACCCATAAGAGTGTAGGCGGTGCCGCCCAGTGCCTTCTTCAGGTCTTGCGGCGTCGTTGCCGTCACCTCCGCACCGAACCCTCCGCTGGCCACATTGATGAAGTAACGATCATTGGCCTGGCCGACGTCTATCGGGGTCGCCTCACCTGTCGCCGCCAGGTGCAGCGCGGCCGCTAGGTCGTCCATTGGCAGTCCGGAGCCGCGGGCAAAATCATTGGCTGTGCCAAGTGGCATCACGCCGAGCGACACTTCGCCGGCCCGCTTTGTCTTCATCAAGTCGTTGACGACGCCGTTCAGTGTGCCGTCTCCACCACCGGCGACAAACCGCTTTACTCCCGCCCTGATCGCCTCCTTCAGAAACGCCTTCTGGTCCCGGTGGCGCCATGGAATGAATACGTCCAGATCGACTCCGAGGCCCTGCGCCGCCCGGACGGCTTGTTTCACCTCCGGTCTGCTGCACGACTTCTTGTGCAGCAGCAAAACCGCATTCGCCAGCTTGCGTCCCATCATCGCCCGCCTGTTGTGCTGGCCAATACTGTGCCGGCTACTTATTGGGCGTCAAGTCGCCGGGCGCGTGCAGGGGCCGGCAGCCGACTCATCCCCTCACTCCTTTCTGTTGTCGAGCGGATCAGTCGTTTCCGGAGAGGGCATAGGAGAGTGGCAGCGCCTAGGGTGTGTGCTCATCAGACGACACGGCCGTCGGTTCGCTGCCACGACAACTTTCGGAGGTGTATCGGCTACGGTTTGTCCACGCTTACACAGGAGAAAGGTGTCAAAAGCAGCCTTATTCGTCGCAACAAGGCTGACGATCGCCACATTACCACACGGTACGAGAAGCACGCGGCCTACTTCCTCGCCTTTTTCAAACTCGCGGCTATTCACCTCTGGTTGCGCGTTTTAGAGTCCACGGTCTAATGGCCCAAAGCCTGGGGAAATTCATGATGCCTTCAAGGTCTGTGACGGCAGGCAGCCAAAGATGCTCCGGTACTGCCAGCTAAAATGACCGAGATGCGTGAAGCCATTCGCCAAGGCCACCTGCTTGACCAGGGTCTGGTTCGGCGACGAGCGCGAAAGCACCTTGTGAACCTGGTTCATCCGGATCCGGCGCAGCCAGGTCCCCGGCGGCATTCCGGTCACCTCCTGGAACGCGTAGTGCAGATTACGGAGACTTACCTTGAGATGCGCGCAAATCTCCACAAGCCCGGTTCCGCTCAGTTGTTCAGACAGGGCAAACTCGGTCGCCCGATTGACGATGTCCGCGTGCCTGGTCGACCCGACAAGTATGTCCGGACCCTGCAGGGCATCCACCAATTCCCATAACAATAGTTTCACGAACTGCTCTGACCGGCGCGAAACCAGCGCTTCGTCTTCCGATGATGCCGACTTCGCCTGTGCCAGAAAATCCAGGCCGGTTCGCCTCAGCCGGTCGGCGACATCGGGTTCCAGGGTGAGGACACCGTGCAACTTGTCGCAAATGTCAGCGTCACCCGACAGCGACGAAACGACAGATTGGACCTCCTCCGTCGATATTCCGAACGCGAGAGCGTCCCAGTAGTCCGACGATACAAACTCGGATTCCTGACCGGGCGCCTGAAAAATGACCGTGTCCGCGCAGGTTGGCCTGCCAATCCAGTTTGCCGTTCCGGGTTGATCCAGGGACAGTGCAAATCCGAAAGATCCCTTAGGGGCAGTCCCCTTGTACCGGATCTTCCTGCCCCAGCGCTCACGGTAAATCTGTCTGGAACCGACCTGCGTCAGTTCGATACCGCCTTCGAACTTGCCACGGGACATTTGAAAGTATTGCTGATCCCAGCCGGTTGCCGCCTCTTGAAGTATTTCGAAATCGTCGGTCTGAAACGAAATCGTATTGACGGTTTCGGTTCTGCTCTCAAGCATCGACATAACCACATACTCCCGGCATGTTCGAAACGATCACCTTATGATCCGGCTGCAGTGATTTTTGCACAATTTGGATATCGTTTTGAAGTGCATCGGTGCCGCCATTGCCCCAAGCTATCGGCAACGAACAGACTGGCTAATTACATCGGGAGCCGGGACAACCCGCTCCACAGGAGGGATTCGTCCCCTTCGATGACCGCCGGAAAATCAAAACCACCCTTGGGAGTTAGCTGAGATGAAACGAGCCGGACAGATCGCCGCGCTGGCATGTGTGACGGGATTGAGTTCGGCCGCGTTTGCCGAGGAGATCCGCCTTCCGAACCTCCAGTCCGAAGAGGAATTCGCCGCCGAAATGCCGGTCACTGGAAAGGTGGAGACCTTCTTTGGCGACTTCGAGCTTGAGCACAGCTTTCCAACGGCAGAGACCGCAGACCGTATTTATGAATTGATCGACCACCAGCGCGCCGCGCAGCTCTACCTCTGGGCCTTGCCGATCGTCGCGCAGGAAAGGCTTACCCAGAACTACTTCCAGAACTTCGACTTCGACTACGGTGATTTCGTGAGGATCGAGTCGTTCAACGAACGCCGCGGATACCTGACCGCCAATGAAACCACCAATTACGCTTTGGGACTGCTCAACACCAATGGCGCTGCGACGGTGCTCGATATCCCTCCAGGCGTCGTGATCGGCATGGTCATCGATATGTGGCAGGAGTCGCCCACGGATATCGGGATCTTCGGACCATTCGAAGGCAAGGGTGGCAAGCACGTCATCGTCGGGCCGAACACACCGCAACACATGCGGCCGGATCAGAAGAAGTTGGGTGACGATTTCCAAGTCCACGAGATCGGAACGGACCGCGCCGTTGTCCTGGCACGCGTCGCCGGTGCCGATGTGGATACCGTTCAGAAAACTTGGGAACAGATACGTATGTACAACTACGGTTCCGAGCCAGCTACGACCGTTCACCCAGGTGAGGACAAGTTCCTGCCAACCATCCAGCCGCGTGGCATGGATTTCTGGAACGTGTTGCACGCCGCGATCAACAACGAGGTCCTTTCCGAGCGCGACCGTTTCTTCATGTACTGGCTTCGCACGCTCGGCATCGAGCGCGGGAAACCGTTCGAACCCAACGAACGTCAGACCAAGGCCTTGCTGGAGGGTGCGAAAGTCGGCGAGCTCATGGCCAAATCGTTCGTATTCAGCGAGAGGCTTGACGGTGTGTTGCGGGAGTTCGATTGGCGTTACGTCCTTGGCGGGGAATGGGGTGACGGCATCAAGTACGATCAAAGCACGCAGAACTTCGACATCTTCGATCCGCGCGCGCGTTACACCTACGAAGCGCAGTTGACGTCCCCGTCGATGACCGTTCCGCGCCCGGGCAAGGCGCAGGGCTACGTCGCCAAGTTCGAAGACTCCAACGGCGAACGGCTGAAGGGGGAAGAGCGTTACGTCATGGAGTTCGAGCGGGAGCCCAAGACGGACTTGTTCTGGTCCCTGACGATCTATGACCCTGATACGCGCGTTCTGCTCGACAATCGCGGACTGAAGTCAGGTGATGATGTGACCATTGACAGCCTGGAGCATAAACCAAGGAAGAACGACGACGGTTCGTTTGTGGTGATGCTCGGACCTGACGCTGCCCCCGAAGGATGGGAGAGCAACTACGTCCGCACACTGCCCGGTCGCGGCTGGTTCCCCTATATCCGGGCTTATGGCGCGCACGCAGAGTTCTACGATGGCACCTACCAGCTGCCCAACATCCACCGTGTCGAAAACTTCGACCAGTGGATCAAATAGCCACTACAACTAACACCGGGCGGCACAGCGATTTGCCGCCCGCTGCTTTTGCAGGCCGCTTCGAGACGGGAGGATCTTCATGAAACAGATGGCCTTAAGCCTTTTAGCAGGCCTCATGACTCTAAGTGCCGCGCCTTCATGGGCGCAGACCGCGGACGACCCTTGGGACCGCTCAGTCCTTCCGATCCTCCAGAAGGAATTCAAGGGCCACACGGCGCTCAGGACGGAAGATTCCGTGCTTGATTTCCCGGCGCAGGTGCAGGCGCCGGACGGTGCTCCGAACATTTTACTGATCATGCCGGACGACGTCGGCTTCGGCGCGTCGCAGCCTTTCGGCGGCCCAGTACCAACTGACGCTTTCGACCGCCTCGCCGAGGAAGGCTTGCTCTATACCCAGATGCACACCACAGCGCTGTGCTCACCTACCCGGGCCGCGCTGATCACCGGCCGGAACCACCATTCCAACTCCACCGGCGTGATCATGGAAATTGCGACCGGCTTTCCCGGTTACAACTCGCTCATGCCCAAGGAAAACGGCACCATCGCCGAGATCCTGAAGGCGAACGGCTACAACACCGCCTGGTACGGCAAGAACCACAACGTTCCGGACTGGCAGTCGAGCCAGGCCGGGCCGTTCGATCTGTGGCCTACGGGTCTCGGATTCGAACAGTTCTTCGGTTTCATCGGCGGCGATACGAGCCAGTTCACGCCGGCGATCTTCGACGGTACGAAGCCGGTCGAACCACCCCATGACCAGGAAGACTATCACTTGGACGAGGATATGGCCGACCGGGCCATCAGCTACATCCGGGAGCAGAATGCGCTGGCACCCGACAAGCCGTTCTTCATCTACTACGCGCCAGGAACGTCCCATGCGCCTCACCATGCCCCGAAGGAGTGGATCGACAGGTTCAAGGGCCAGTTCGACCAGGGTTGGGACAAGGTGCGCGAGGAGACGTTCGACCGGCAGAAGAAGATGGGCATCATTCCCGACAACGCGGTTCTGACGCCGAGGCCCGACCAATTGCGAGCCTGGGATTCCCTGAACCCGCAGCAGAAGGAGCTCTATGCGCGGATGATGGAGGTCTATGCGGCGGCTCTGGCGCACATGGATTTCCAGATCAACCGTATCCTCGACGCGATCGAGGAAACCGGCGAAATGGACAACACGCTGGTCATCTACCTGATGGGCGACAACGGCGCGAGCGCCGAGGGCAGTCCGGATGGGCTGCTCAACGAGATGACCTTCTTCAACAACATCCCGGTGCCGTTCGAGGACACCTATGCCCGCATCGACGAACTAGGCGGTCCGAACACGTTCGGCCACTTTCCGTCGGCTTGGGCGCATGCGATGGACACGCCCTTCCAATGGACTAAGCAGATCGCATCGCATTTCGGCGGCACCCGAAACGCGATGGTCATCTCGTGGCCATCCAAGGTGAAGGGAAAGCGCGAGGTCCGCACGCAGTTCCACCACGTCATCGACATCATGCCGACGATCCTGGAGGCCGTCGGCCTGCCGGCGCCGAAATCGATCAACGGCGTGGCCCAGTCGCCGATCGAAGGCATCAGCATGGGCTACTCCTTCGATGATCCCGATGCACCGACGAGACGACGAACGCAATATTTCGAAATGATGGGCAACCGGGCCATCTACAGCGATGGCTGGGTGGCTGCCACGAAGCCGCTCGAGGCCCCCTGGATCAGCGTTACCAAAGAATCTGATGTGATCAACGACTGGGAGTGGGAGCTTTACAACATCGAGGAAGACTTCTCGCAATCCAATAATCTCGCGGCGACCCATCCGGAAAAACTGCGAGAAATGCAGCTATTGTTTTACGGTGAGGCTAGGAAATACGATGTACTTCCCATCGATTCAGCCAAGGTTCCCCGGTTGGACGTAAGCCTTCGTCCCAGCCTGACCGAAGGTCGAACGTCTTTCACATTCTATGATGGCATGCGTCGCATCCCCGAAGGCACCGCGCCCGACTTCAAGAACAAGTCGCATTCGATCACCGCAGAAATCGAGATCGGCGAAGGTGACAATGACGGTATGCTCGTCACCCAGGGCGGGCGTTTTGGTGGCTGGGGGCTCTTCATCCTCGATGGCAAGCCGGTCTACATCTACAACGTCGCCAACCTCGAGCGCTATCGCATCGAGGGTGACACGCTGGAGCCCGGCAAGCATACCGTCACCTACAACTTCACCTATGACGGCGGCGGTCCGGGCATGGGCGGCACCGGCAAGCTGCTGGTAGACGGCGAGATGGTGGCAGAAGGGCGCATCGACCGCACCATGGGCTTCCGGATTTCGCTCGACGAAACGTTCGACGTCGGATCCGATGCCGGGGAGCCCGTAAGCGAGGACTATCACGTGCCATTCGATTTCGGGGGCACACTTAACAGAGTGCAGGTCGAATTAGGTAGCTGACAACAAAAAAGGGGGATGGCGAGTAGAAGTCGACTGTGAAAACCGCGATCGACATTGCTCGTACTCATCTGATGGCATCTCCAATGTTCGCTCAGTGGAGTTGGAATTGGAGTTCCCCCGGTTTCGTGAACGGTTACACGCTAGTAGATTCTAGCCGTTCAGCCTGGCTCCTTTCGCGGGCTATGGGTGACTGGTATCCGAGCGCCGAATGGCGTCGGGCGGGATTATACCATCCCTCGATGAACTCGAAGATCGCCATGCGCGCCTCCGCCTTGGTCCGGAACTTGCGCCGATCGAGCAGCTCGCATTCCAGCGTGGCGAAGAAGCTCTCGCACATGGCGTTGTCATAAGCATCACCAACCGAACCCATGGACGGCCGAACGCCGGCTTCCTTGCATCGGAGGCCAAAGGCCACCGACGTGTATTGCGATCCCTGATCGCTGTGATGGATGACGTTCCTGGGCTTGCGCTGCCCGATCGCCATGTTCATCGCATCGATGACCAACTGGGCCTTGAGATTGTGTCCCAAGGCCCAGCCAACGATACGGCGGCTGAAGGCGTCGAGGACGACCGCCAGATACAGGAAGCCGGCCCAGGTCGGCACATAGGTGATGTCCGCGACCCAGAGCATGTTCGGCTCATGGGCATAGAAGTTGCGGTCAACCAGGTCACTGGCTGGCCGCAGCCGTTCGTCGCGGATTGTGGTTCGCGTTCCCCTGCGTAGGCTGACGCCCTTCAAGCCTGCGGCTTTCATCAGTCGCTCGACACGCTTGCGACCGACACGTACGCCGGCATCAGCCAGTTCAGCATGAACGCGTGGTGCGCCATAACTCTGCCTGGAGGCTTGATGGATGGTCTTGATGCGTCCGGTCAGATCCCCATCGGCCATTGAACGGGCCGATGGGGATCGGCTGTTCCACGCATAGAAGCCGCTGCGTGACACGCCCAAGGTCATTGCCATCGTCTCGATCGGATAAACGGCCTGATTCGCGGTCATGAATTCGAAGACCGGGACGACGTCACGTCGTTCGCTGGAAACCAGGCCGCGGACTTTTAGAGGATGCCGCGCGCCGTTCTAAGCTGGCGGTTCTCCTTGCGCAGTCGCCGCAGTCCGCTCAACCGTCCGGCAACACGTAGTTGAAGAACGTGTAGAACCGGATTGCGACGCGCCGGATCATGGCCGTCTGCTGAATGCTTTTGGTCGAATAGATTGCTGCCGCTCCGGAGGCGCCCGGTGGTAAGCTTTGAGCCAATTTCTTGTCATCCAGTTCGAACTGCACGAAGAAGCGGGCATGCGGCGTGTCTTCTCCCGTGAAAGTCGGGACCGGCGAATTCGCGGCTAGAATTCCAGCGCCGCTGGCTTCGGTGATCCTACTGACGGTTCCGATAAAAATCCGGCCCGGATAGCGATCCAGTGCGATCTCGGCAGGATCGCCGATCTGGGCCAGTTCCAAGGATTGCTGCTTGAAGGCGGCGCCAACGAAAACACTGTCGGTGTCTATGAACGTCAAAGCTGGCCGAAACTGCGTCGCGACAAATCCCGGTTGGAGCAGCATTGCCGTGACATAGCCGTTGCTGGGCGCATAGACGACCGTTTCGGCAAGGTCCAGCTCTGCGTTGTCGACCTGGGCTTCCAGGCTGTTGACTTCGGCTTCCCGCCTTTGAACATCGACCAAAGGTCCAGCGTTTCGTTCCGCCAGAATAGTTGCCTGGTTAAAGCGGATTTTAGCTAGTTCGAGTTCTGCATTCAGGCGGTTCAACTTGTACTGGTAAGCTCGCGGGTCCAACCGGAAAAGGACATCGCCTTTTGAGACCGGTTTGTTTCGTTCCACATCGACTTCGATGACACGCCCGGAAACCCGCGGCACCATCTGCACGGTGGTACGATAGACCAGCAACTGGTTGGACTGAGGCTGATTGTAGGTCACCACGTACCAGAACGCGAAGATACCGAGACAACCGGCAATCGTAACAATAATCTTGTTGCGGTTGGAGGCTTTGACCACCTTGAAAACGTTGAAGAGAAGGTGCAGCAGAACAAGGTAGGCCGCGACCATGGCCATGATCATGAGGCGTCTCCTTCACGTGTCTCTTTAGCCGATACCTTCTCAAGCTGACTTTCGAGTTGTGAAAGGGCGCCCTGCAAGCGGGATACTTCAGCCCTCAGCGCATCGGGACCCAGTTTCTCCAGATCTCGCATGTCCAGCTTGGGTGTCACGGCAATGGATACCGGTCGTGTGTATGCCCAGACCAGGGCGACCACCCAGCCGACACCGCCGGCGACGAGGCCAATCCAGGAACAGACATTGATCGCGTCTGCTTGCGGATGGTTGCGCGCGCGTGCGATCTTTCCGGGTAGGTCTCCGAAAAGGAACAACAGGTAGACCACCAGAGCAATAATCACGCCCATGATGCCGAAGGTGAAATAGTTCCAGTTCATAAGCGCAAGTCCCCTCTGTGCAGCGGCCCTGCTGTCGAGCGATCGGCCGACCGACCATTGGCATTACGTTGCGAAATTGTGGCGGCACCTTCCAGCAGACTCGATATCCGAAACCTGCAAATCGCCCGGCTGTACCCATGCGGTCCACCGTTCTGCCGGGCCGTATCAGAAGCCGGCCAACCGCTCTGCAAGCCAGGAGGTCGCCACCGACCCGGTGACGTAGGCCGACACCGCTGCGCCACGCCGTTGAAACGCGAGGCGAGCCGGCCGACGCCAGACCACGAACCTGCGGACTGCGAAAGCCGTCACAAGCAGCACGGTGACGAAGGCAAACTGGCCTGCGTCGACGCCCAGGTTGAAGAGCAGAAGTGCGACCGCGATGTCGGTGTTGGAAAGACCGATGTCCTGCAGGGCTGGCCTGCTGCCGGTTCTTCGGACACCGAGTTAAGCTAATCCCGCCTTGTTTTCAGAATCCATCGGACTGAGGTCGCCCGGTGTCGAGTGACGGCGCTTTGGATTGTAGAAGCGTTCGATGTAATCGAACAGGTCGGCCCTGGCGTCGTCTCGGGTTCTGTAGACCTTGCGTGCCGTCCTTTCCGGGCGAAGTGGCATCCATCAGCCAGATCGCAAGCCTTCTACTCGTGATCAGCGGCTCGGTTTGCATGAAGCTGTTCTCCCGAGCGTAGTCAGAAAACCGACCACCGACGCCGCGTAGCTATTTTCGAAGCGACGCATAGTCCAACAGATGGCGCATTGACCGTTATCCGCCCATTTCGTCGGCGCTGAGTTGCCATGGAAAAGGCTCTGGACCTGGAAAGATCCGAACACCCTGATCATTGGCGTCCGCTATTCGCGCTTTACGGACATGAAGAAAGTGGCGGGTGATGTCCAGTCTACCGCCGAAACCGGACGCCGGAGCAACCTACTGCGGGCGCAGGAGCCTGCAGGCACTAGGGGGCTTCTCGCTTGATCGCAACAACTCTGCCCGAAGCCATGCCTTCACCTATCGCGGTCGCGATCGTGGCACCAATCGTGTCGGCGGCTCGCTTCAGGGGATCGTTGTCGAGATGGGCATATCGTTGGGTGGTAGACGCCTGCGTGTGCCCGAGCAGTTTCCCGATCACGGGAAGCCCGAGCCCTGAACCGGCGCCAACAGAAGCATAGGTATGGCGCAGATCGTGGAGGCGCACGCCGTCCAGTCCGGCTTGCCTCTGGATTGCCGCCCACGGGCGTTTGAGGTCTGAGCGCGGCTTATCCGGTCGTTCGCCAGCGATGACATAGTCGCCGACTCTGGGCAGGTCCGTCAGGATCTTGACCGCTGGCGCGCTCAAAACAATCGCCTTGCGGCCACTCTTGCTGTCTGGAAGCAGCAACAGCCCGCGCTCGAGATCAACCCACTTCCATTGAAGGTTCAGGATTTCCCGAAGCCGCGCCCCGGTGAACAGCAGCAATCGAAAGGCGGCGGCGACATGCGGAGAAAAAATGACGCGCCGGTTCTCCGGTTTGGAGGCGTGCTTTGCAGTCGGCCTCGTTTCATCGACAGTCCATTCGATCCCGATCGTCTCGGCTTCCCTGATCGCGGCGCCGAGGCGTTCGAGTTCTTCGACCGTCAAAAATCGTTCCCGCCGATCCTCCCTGAACTTCTCCACCTTGCTGGCGGGATTGACACCTTCCGGGACAATGCCTCTCTTGCCCGCCCAACTGTACATAGAACCCACCACGGCAACGACGCGATTGGCGAGATACGGCCGATCTCGTAATCCGTGATGTAGCTTGGCGACATTCGCCTTTGTAACCTCAACTGCCTTTCGCCGACCGAGTGCAGTGCGAACATGAGTGTCAAGAACGTGCCGGTAGAGCTCAACCGTCTTCGGCTTGCGCTTGGACTCGACGTGATCGGACAGGAACTGGTCTATCAGCGAAGAGACGGAAATCGACTGGCGTTCGCTCGCTCGATCTCCCAGAGGGTCTGAACCAAGCCGAACGGACGCCAGTATGTCCCGCGCGGCGTTGCGGGCCTCGTCGGCGGTCAAGGTCGTTACGGACCCGATCGTCATTCGCTTCTTGGAGATGCTTCGCCCGACGCCGGGCCGGTACTCAGCCACCCAGGACTTCACACCGCTCGGCAGGACGCGAACGCCGAAACCCTTCAGGTCCGCGTCGTAGGCGATAAACGGCTTTTCGCCCGGTTGGAGATTGTCCACGGCACGTTTTGTCAGGCGCATTGTCGGCATGATTTTAAACCTTGGATTTCCGCCATGTCGCCACCATGTCGCCACCGCAGCGGCAACCCCAAGGAAGCGACAGGAAGAACCCTACGCCGATATTCTTTTATTTACAATACTTTGAGAGATTCGGGAAATCACCAAACACTATGGAAAATCATCTTCCTTTTAATTGTGGATCAGGAGGTCCCCCGTTCGAGCCGGGGCAGCTGTACCATTCCATTTCCCCGAATCCAGTGACCCCAAACCGGTGTCGACGACGCCGGGCGGCGATCGCGCGTTTGCCGGCGGCTGCCGGCCGTCCGTGAGCGCCATCGTCCCTGGCTGCGCGCCCAATCCCCAGCGCGTCGGCCTCCTTTGACCCGCGCCGGGTTTTCCCCCGCCCCGCATTGTCGAAAAAGGTAAGAAAAGAGCGGGTTCCGGAGCGGCTTCGCCGGTCCGTTTCACCGGTCCGTGTCACCGGGGCGTCGCACTGGCACGGTAGCTTGAGCGCACTACGCTGGAAGGAGTATCCCCCGATGACACAAATCGATCCTGCGTCCCTGTCCGCCGATGATTGGGACGAACTGAACTTCCCCCGCCCCGAGACGAACGACTTCGACGAGGTCGTCGAGCGGGCCCTCTCGCGGCGCGGTTTCCTGGGCGGCGCCCTGGTGCTGGGCTCCGGCGCCGCCGCCATGGCCTCGGGCCTGCTGCCCCCGGCCGCCGCGCGCGCCGAGACGGCGGCGAGCCGCTTCCCCTTCACGCCGATCGCAGCGCAGACCGACGGCACGGTCCACGTGCCCGAAGGGTACAACTGGAAAGTCCTGGCGCGCTGGGGCGACCCGCTGTTTTCCGACGCCGAGGGCTATGACGTCACCGAAGGCGGGCCCGCCGAGAAATCCGACCGCGTGTTCGGCGAGAACACCGACGGTATGGAGAGCTTCGTCTTCAACGGCCACCAGATCCTGGCGATCAATCACGAATACACCAACCGCAAGACCAACCTTCCCGCCGCGCAGGACGGCGCGCCGGCGAACGCGGACGACGTGGTCAAGCTGCAGAACCTGCAGGGCGTCGCGGTAATGGAAATCGCCGAAGGCCCGGACGGCTGGGAGATCGTCAAGGACAGCCCGTTCAACCGCCGCATCACCCACAACACGCCGATGACGATCGCCGGCCCCGCCGCCGGTCACGATCTCATGAAGACCGAGGCCGACCCGACGGGAACGCAGTCGCTCGGCACCATGAACAATTGCGGCTCGGGCAAGACCCCGTGGGGCACCTTCCTGACCTGCGAGGAGAACTTCAACGGCTACTTCGGCTCGACCGAGGCCGTGCAGGACCAGAAGCCCATCCAGCTCGACGAAGGCTATGCCCGCTACGGCATCGGCCCCGACGGCTGGGGCTACGACTACCACAAGTGGGACGAGCGCTTCGATGTCTCGAAGAACCCGAACGAGCCGCACCGCGTCGGCTGGGTGGTCGAGATCGATCCGACCGACCCGGAGGCGACGCCGGTCAAGCATACCGGCCTCGGCCGCTTCAAGCACGAGAACGCCGAGGTGGTACTGGCGCCCGACGGCCGCGTTGTCGTCTATATGGGCGACGACGAGCGCGGCGAGTTCCTCTACAAGTTCGTCTCCAACGGCACCTATGCGCCGGGCGGCGCCACCGAGGGCCTGCTCGACGACGGCACGCTGTACGTCGCGAAGTTCAACGACGACCAGACCGGCGAGTGGCTGGCGCTGACGCCGGAAACCACGGGCATGACGCTGCCCGAGATCCTGATCTTCGCGCGCAAGGCCGGCTCGGCGGTCGGCGCGACGACGATGGACCGGCCGGAGTGGATTTCGGCCAACCCGCACGCGGTCGAAGCCTATTGCTGCCTGACCAACAACAAGAACCGCGGCGTGAAGCCCAACGCGGGCGGCGACGAGACCCCGGTCAACGGCCCCAATCCGCGCGAGACCAACCATTACGGCCAGATCGTGCGCTGGCGGCCGCATAACGACGACCATGCCAGCGATACCTTCGACTGGGACCTGTATGTCATGGCCGGCAATCCCACCGTCTACAACAACGTGTACGGCGGGTCGGAGAACGTCACGGCGGGCAACATGTTCAATTCGCCCGACGGCATGGTCTTCGATCAGAGCGGCCTGGTGTGGATCCAGACCGACGGCGACGACAGCAACGAGGAAGACTTCGCCGGCCAGGGCAACAACCAGATGCTGGTCGGCGATCCGGTTACGGGCGAGATCGCCCGCTTCCTGACCGGGCCGAACGGCTGCGAGGTCACCGGCCTGACCTGGTCGGCCGACCGCCGCACGATGTTCGTCGGCATCCAGCACCCCGGCGGCGACTGGCCCGATGGCAACGCCCTGCCGCGGTCCTCGGTGATCGCCGTCAAGCGCGCCGACAACGGCATCATCGGCTAGCCGGGCCGCCTCTCGCGCCGGCGGCCGCGGCCGCCGGACGCGACCATCGCATTCCGCCACGCCCCCGGACCCTGTCGTCCGGGGGCTTTTTTGTCGGTCTCGCGCGGTATTCCGACAGCGCGCGCATTGCCCTCATGCAACAGCGGCGGGCCTCATCGCCGCGTTCCCGGCGTACAGTCAGGAGACCGATCCAGCGCCCCCGTCCCCTCTCACCCACCTGTCGCCAGACCCTTGCCAGCCAGCGCCCCTCCCTCCTATCGGCTTGCCCGCTGGTCGTGCGCCCTGGCCATCTTCGGGGCGTTGATGGGCAGTACCGCTCCGAGCCCGCTGTATCCCGCCTATATCGAACGCCTCGATCTCAGCCACGCCATGGGCACGGCGATCTTCTCGATCTACGCCGCCGGCACGCTGTGCGCGCTGTTTCTGACAGCCCGCCTGGCAGCGCATGTCTCCGATCTCAGGCGCCTCATCGTGCCGGGGCTGATCCTGATCGCGGTTGGCGCGGTCATCTTTGCCAGCGGCGACAGCCTGTCCGCGCTGCTCGTCGGGCGGTTCCTGAACGGCTTCGGCACCGGCCTGGTGACCGGCATGGCGACGACCGCGCTGATCGACCTCGCACCGGACACCGGGCGGCGGATGGCGGCGACCGTGGCGACGCTCGCCTTTACCGCGGGCGGCGCCGGCGGGCCGCTGGCGAGCTCGGCCGCGCTCGCCGCCGGCCTCGCCCCGACCGTGACGCCCTTCATCCTGATCGTGGCGATCGCGCTGGCTGCGATCGCCGGTCTGGTGACCTGCGCCTGGCCGACGGCGACAGCGCGCGCCCGGGCAACACAGGACGAGGCTGCACGGGACGAGGCGGCACGGGACGAAGCCGCACAGGCGGAGGGGTGCGCGCGGGACACCACGCAGATGCCGCTGTTCCTTCTCGCCTGCCTGACGGTCGGGACGGCGTGGATGTCGGGTTCGATCCTGATGGCCATCGGCGCGGATCTGGGGACGGATCTGTTCGGCCTGCGCTCGGCCAGTATCGCGGGCCTGATCCCGGTTCTGTTCCAACTGCTCGCCGGCACGGGCCAGGCGCTGTGGGGCCGGGCCCGGCCCCGAAACGCGATCGCCGCCGGGCTCACCGGCATGGTCGCGGCGCAGGTCGCCCTCGTCGCCGCCGCGCCCGGCGCGCACGGTTTCGCGATGCTGGCGACCGTGCCCCTGTGCGGCCTGTTCTACGGCGCCGCCTTCGTCGGCGCGCTGGGACTGGCGAGTACGTCGGTTGCGGCGGACAAGCGTGGCCGCTTCATCTCCACTTTCTACGTCGTCGGCTATCTGTCCAACGCCATACCCACCGTGCTCGTCGGCGTGCTCACCGATGTCGCCGGCCTGGGACCGGCGTTCTACGTCTTCTCCGGCGTTCTGATGGCGCTGGCCGCGACCGGTGCCGGGCTGGCGTTGCGGCTCGGACGCTCCGCCTGAGAAGCCGCCTCGCGCACTGCGCCAGGCGCGCCTGTCGGTTACCCTGGGTAACCCTATACTTCACAATTTGTTGTCATCGCATATATCAATCGCCCTTACTCAACGTAAAGCACTCCATCAAAGCCTCTTTTATTTTAGGATTGAAATAATTGATGCTTATCAATTCTTAATTCTTGCCGCCTATTTGTTTATTTAAGCAATCATTTCCGACGTTTTATTCCCCTACGGAAGCGAAGGCAACTCAGAGTGCTGATGAACATACTTTATCTTCCCCCCGATTGGCGGGAGATGTTTGCCGTGCCGCGGCGCACGGCGTGGCCATGCAGCCCCACGGCCGGGAGAGCGCTTTGACGACGGCATTCGGCCCGTCCGGCGGACGTGCGGCGCGCCCGCTCGTGCGGCGCCGGCATTTGCTCGGCTCCATGGAAAGCCGGATCGTCGCGATGACCTGGCTGTGCGCGGTCGCCACCGCGCTGGCGATCGGCGCGATGGCCTATTACGAGGTGCGGACAACCGCGCAGAGCCAGGCCGTCGAGCGCCTGGCCTCCGAGACGCGCCTGATGGCGGTGCAGTTCGAGGACGGCTACCGGATGATCGAAACGGATCTCCAGACGCTCGGCCAGACACCGCCCATCACCGGAATGATCCGCAGCGCGCGGAACGGCGGGACCGATCCGCGCGACGGATCGTCGGAACAGGTCTGGAAACAGCGGCTGGCGACGATCTTCAGGGCCGTGCTGCGCAGCCGGCCGGAATACTTCCAGATCCGCTACATCGGCTTCGGCGACAACGGTCTCGAACTCGTGCGCGTCGAACGCGGCGCGTTCGGTGTAAATGTCACGGCGGAGAGCGATCTGCAGGAAAAGGGAGGCGAGCCGTACGCCGCCAACGCGGCCGAAGCGGCTGCCAACACCATCGTCTTCTCCGAGGTCACCTACAACAGGGAGCACGGCGCCATAGACCCCCGCGGCATCCCGACGATCCGCGGCATGCTGCCGATCGACGACACCGACGGCAACCGGTTCGGCTTTCTCGTGGTCAACGTGGACTACGAGAAAATGCTGCGGAGCGCCTTCGCGAAGACCAATCCGCAATTCGATATGTTCGTCGTCAACGGGCTCGGCGACTACATGTTTCATGAAGCCGGCCAGCCCGCCGGGCTCCATCGCCTCATCCTGTCCGACACGCAGGCCGAACCGGTCCCCGCGGAGGTGGCGGCGTTCGCGCGGCAGGCCGCCCGCGAAGGCGAGATGGACTTCGGCGACACCGTCGCCTACTTCGTCCGCGAGACGGGGCAGTTCGCCCAGACGGCGGCCAATCTGGGGCTGATCGTCCAGGTGCCCAAGCGCGAGCTGTTCGCCAGAGCCAACGCGCTGGGGAACCGCGTGCTGATCGTCGGGCTGCTCATCGTCTTCGCCTGCGGCGCATTGGCGGCGATGGCCGCCCGCTCCGTCATCCGGCCGCTCATCCGCCTTTCTGACACGGTCCGCTCCAATGACGAACGCACCCTGGTGCACAGCCTGCCCGTCGACCGCCGCGACGAGGTCGGCGACCTGGCGATCGTGCTCAGGGAACGCACCCAGGCCCTCATCGACAGCGAGACCCGCTCCAGCGCGATCGTCGAACACGTCGCCGACGGCCTGATCCTCATCGACGACCACGGGACGATCGAGGAGTTCAATCCGAGCTGCGAGAAGATGTTCGGATACACGGCCCGCGAGGTCATAGGCCGGAACGTCAAGATGCTGATGCCCTCGGACATCGCCGCGAAACACGACGGCTTTCTCACGCGGTATCGCGACGGAGACGGCGGCGACATCCTGGAAACGACGCGCGAGCTCGAGGCCATCACCAAGGCCGGCACCGCGTTTCCGGTGGAACTGAGCCTCAACGTCCTCGAGTTCGCCGGAAAAACGAAGTTCGGCGGGGTCATTCGCGACATTTCCGCGCGAAAGGAAATCGACCGTCTTCGCGCCGAGTTCGTCGCAACCGTCAGCCACGAGCTGCGGACCCCGCTGACGTCCATTCGCGGATCCCTCGTTCTCACCCAGACGCTGATGCCCAAGCCCGTTCCCGTCAAGATCGAGAAGATGCTCGGACTGGCGCAGAGCAACACCGAGCGCCTGATCCTGCTGGTGAACGACATTCTCGACTTCGAGAAGCTGGAGGCGAACAAGACACGCTTCGACCTCGCCCGGTTCGACCTGAACGACCTGATGGTGCAGGCCGCCGACCTGAACCAGACCTACGCGCAGGACCGGGACGTCCGGCTCGTCGCCCGCCCCGACGATGCGCCATTGCCGGCCATGGTCGACAAGGACCGGTTCCAGCAGGTGCTCGCCAACCTCATCTCCAACGCGGCAAAGTTCAGCCCGGAAGGCGAGACCGTGGAGATCCGCGCGACACGCGAGGGGCAGGTCGTCCAGCTTCGCGTGGTCGACAATGGCCCCGGAATATCGGAAGACTTCCAAGACAGGATCTTCACGCCGTTCAGCCAGGCGGAGACCGACGACGCCCGCAAGAAGGGCGGGTCGGGCCTCGGCCTCAACATCACCAAGCGTCTTGTCGAGGGGATGGGCGGCAAGATCGGGTTCGACACCCGTGTGGGAGCGGGTACGACATTTTGGCTGGAGTTCCCGTTCGCCGGCAATTCGGCCCTTCCGAAGCCCGACCGCGATCCGGCCCAGCCGGGCCGGCTCGTCGGCCTTCACCTCGAGGACGACACGGATTTTGCCGAGGTGCTGCGCGCGAGCCTCGAGGACGAGGTCACCCTCGTCAACGAGACCACCCTGGAGGGCGCGAAGGCCCGGCTGAAGGAGCAGGCCTTCGATCTCGTCGTCATCGATGTCGGGCTGATCGAAGAGAACACCTGCGGACTGGACCTGCTCGACTACATACCGGATCCCGACGATACCATCGTGGTGGTCATCACCGCTTTCGACGAGAAGATCGTCCTTCCCTACATCGACGCGACGATCGTGAAATCCCGTACCCTGACGGGCGAGTTGACCAGCACGCTGACCGGGCTTCTGGTGGACAAGAAGAAAGACCTCGACAGGATCATGGCCGCGGTCGCCTGACCCGGGCCGGGAGAGGCCGTCCCGTTCGGTTCGCGGGGACGGGATCCGTCAGTGAGGCCAGCCGGTGCAGACGCGAACCGGTGCAAAGGGAAGAGGCGTCACACCCCGTCGGCGTCGCGGGTCCCGTGCCGGCGGGTGATGCTGGCGACGACCTGAGCCACCTCGTCGCCAGCGAGCGGCGGGCGGCAGCGGATCCTGTTCCACGCGAGCATCAGCTCCAGCGCCACCTCCGGGTCGATCCCGTGACCGAGCAGGTGACCGGTGAGCGCGGCGACGGTCGCATTGCGCTCCCCCTCCGCAACACCGTCGCGCACCAGCCGGCGCCAGTCCTCCGGCGACCGCCCTGCCCGGCCACCACGCCCTGCGGGCGTCCGATAGAGCCAGTGCGGCAACGGCGCGGGGGCCATCTCGCCGGGCGCGTGACCCGGCTTCCAGAGATAGGCGGCCCCCGAAGGATGGATCGAGGGCGGCGCGACGATGTAGCCGCCGTCGCCGCGCAGGTCGATGCCGGGGGCGAGGCCCGTGCGATTGCGTGTCTCGAGACCCGGATGGGTGAAGTAGAGATGGCGACCGCCCCCGCCGGCGATGGCCTCCACCGTTACGGGAAGCGGCCCGTAGCGGTGCTCCAGCTCTTCGAGAGACCGGTCGCCGCCATGACGCGGATCGATGTCGAGCACGATCAGGTTCGACACCTCGCCGGTGACGATGCCGACGTTTGCGTCCGGCCAGCGGCGAAACCATCCGTCGAGCTGTTTCGCCGTCGGGGGCGTCGTCTGCAGCGCCTCCCACTTCACCAGAGGACGCTTCTCGCGCGCGACCACCGGCACCACCGACCAGCCGCGAGCGAGATAGCCCCGCGCGGCCGCCAGGGCTGCGGGACCGGGCCCGGCCGTCATCGGGTGCTGGTGCCGGGCCGGGCCGGCGCCAGATCCGCCCGCCGGCGCTCGAGCGGACGCGTGTCGTGCGAAACCGGCGGGCGGTCCTCGATCTCGCGCAAGAGCTTGCGGCGGAAGGCCTCGGCGAAATCCTCGTAATCGCGTGCGGCCATGACGAAGGCGCGCGGGCCGACCGCAACCTCGGCCCGGTAGTAGACATCGAGATCGGGCACGTCGTTGAGGATCGCAAGGCCGTTCACCGTGACACCGCGCCCCAGCGCCATGCCGCGGGCATCGGGCAGCGTCAGGACGTTCTCGCGGGGCGGCGTCTCGATGCCGTCGCCCGACACGTCGACGACCTGCCGGGTGCCGTTGATGCCGTTGCGCTCCATCAGGCGGATCGCCTCGGCGATCCCGGAGCCGAGGCCGGTGCCGCCGCTGACGCGGCGATGAAGGGACTCCAGATGGCTGGCGAAGACCTCCGCCTCGGCCGGCGTCGCGATCACGTGCCAGGCCCCGGCATGCTTCGGCAGGCTCGCGTCGGCCCAGACGATGACGGCGACGGCGATGCGGCCGAGCGGGCCGGAGGCGATCGCGCGCTGGATCCCGGGAGTGCGGATGGCGCTGGCAATGCCGCCGATCTGAAGGTTGAACTCGTTCGGATCGACGCTGGCGGATGCATCGATGGCGAGCACGAGTTCGAGGTCGACGGGGGTGTCGGCGCGGGCCCTCGGCCCCGCGAGCAGGACGGCACCGGCACAGATCAGGAGCATCGCGAGACGGACGGGCTGCATGGCGAAAACTCTCGCACGGGCGACCGCGCATGGCCACTGTGCGAATACGACCCTTGACCGGACGTGCCGCTTGGGATCGAGTTCGGGTCCGCAATGGCCCGGAGTCCCGCATGACCAAGAACCGCCTCGACCCCGAAACGCTCGCCGCCCAGGCGCTGGGCCGTGTCGACCGCGAGACCGGGGCCGTCGTTCCGCCGATGCATTCGTCCACGACATTTGCCCGCGACGACGACTATGCGCTGATCGGCGACCACATCTACAGCCGCAATTCCGCGCCGACCATCGCCCTTGCCGAGGAAATCATCGCGATGCTGGACGACGGCGCCGGGGCGCGATTGTTCGGCTCCGGCCTCGCCGCGTTCACCGCGCTGACGGAGACGCTCGCCCCCGGCGCGCACGTCGTCGCGCCGCAGGTGATGTACTATTCGGCGCAGGACTGGCTGCGCCGCATGGCCGACCGGGGCCGCATCCGGCTGACCTTCTACGACCAGGACACGCCGGAGACCCTGAAGGACGCCGTGACGTCCGGCGACACCGCGCTGGTCTGGGTCGAGACCCCCGCCAACCCGACGTGGGACGTCATCGACATCGCCTTCGCGGCCGAGGTCGCACATGCGGCGGGCGCGCTGCTTGGCGTCGATTCCACCTGTGCACCGCCGCCGACCACGCGGCCTCTGTCGCTGGGCGCCGACATCGTGATGCATTCGGCGACCAAATACCTGAACGGGCATTCCGACCTCACCGCCGGCGTGCTGGTGATGGCGCACGACGACGACCGCCTCGCCGAGATCCACACGATCCGCAACCTCACCGGTGGCGTGCTCGGCAATTTCGAGGCGTGGCTGCTGATCCGCGGCATGCGGACGCTCCATGTCCGCTTCGCCCGCCAGTCGGAGACGGCGCTGGCGATCGCCCGGCATTTCGAGGGGCACAGACACGTGCGCGCGGTGCTCTATCCCGGTCTCGAAAGCCATCCCGGCCACGCGGTCGCCAGCCGCCAGATGACCGGCGGCTTCGGCGGCATGCTGTCGATCCTCGTTGACGGAGATTTCGAGGCGGCGAAACGCGTCGCGACGCGCACCCGCATCTTCGTGCCCGCGACCTCGCTCGGCGGCGTCGAGAGCCTGATCGAGCACCGGCGCGCCATCGAGAGCCCGGAGAGTACCGTTCCCGAAACGCTGCTCAGGATCTCGGTGGGGCTGGAGAGCGCCGACGACCTGATCGCCGATCTGGAACAGGCGCTCGGCGGCTGACGCCCGTTTGGCCTGGCCGGTTCGGGCGGCTACACTGCCGATCATGCCGGATCTTCCAATCGACGACATACGCAAGCAGCTTGCCGACGAGCTTGCCGAGATCGAACGTCTGAGCGAGACCAGCGCGCAGTCGCGCGGAACCGTGACGCTCGACCAGCAGAGTGTCGGCCGCCTGTCGCGAATGGACGCGATGCAGGGCCAGGCAATGGCGAAGGCCGCCGAGCAGCGACGGCGCGGCCGGATCTCGCTGATCAAGGCGGCCCTGCAGCGCATCGAGGACGGGGACTACGGCGACTGCGAGGAGTGCGGCGAGCCGATCCCGGCCGGCCGTTTGAAGATCGACCCGACGGTCCGGTTCTGCGTCGCCTGCGCGTCGGGGCGGTAACCCGCCGGCGTGCCGCTTCGCTCCGGGCGGCACGCGGGGCTGCCATGCCCGCCGTCCGCTTGCCGCGTCCGGCTCAGCCTGCGATGAAGGCGCGATCACCGGTCTTCGTATTGGAAGGTTCGTCATGTCCGCCACGCCGACGCACACGATCACGTCCCTTGAAGAGCTCGAAGCGATCTACGGCTTTCCCGGAGAGACCTCCACGGTGAAGGTCGCCGGCCGGGTGACGCCGCATTACCGCGCCTATATCGAGGCTTCGCCGTTCGTGGCGCTCGCCACCTGCGGCCCGGAGGGACTCGACTGCACGCCGCGCGGGGATGCCGGTTCGGTCGTCCACATCCACGACGACCGGACGCTGATGCTGCCCGACCGGCGGGGCAACAACCGGATCGATTCCCTGCGCAACATCGTGCGCGATCCGCGGGTGGCGCTGCTGTTCCTGATCCCCGGCTCGGGCAACACCCTGCGGGTCAACGGGCGCGGCCACGTCTCGGCCGATCCCGACCTGCTGGCCTCCTTCGCGGTCGGCGGCAAGGCGCCGCGCACGGTGGCGGTGATCCAGGTCGACGAGGTCTATTTCCAGTGTGCCCGCGCCATCGTGCGCTCCGATCTGTGGAACCCGGAAAAGCATGTCGACGCGACAGCCCTGCCGAGTGTCGGCACGATCCTCGCCGAGATGAGCGAAAACCGCGTCGGCGGCGAGGCCTACGACGCGGACTGGCCGGAGCGGGCGAAAGCGACGCTGTGGTAAGGGGGGCGACAGGGTGCCGCTCCGCCCTGGATACCCGCTGTCGCGGGAATGAGCGAAAATAGAACTATCTATCGCTGTGGTCGGCCGCCGCGGTGTTCGGCCGCGCAGGTTTCAGGACGGCCGCGATGCGGCGCCCTCCCCATGAGGATGCGCGCGTCTAAGGTCGCAGCACGCCCGGGCCTCACCTGGAGGAGCCGCCAGGGGCGGCGTCTCGACGGAAGGCGAGGCGCGTGGCCCGCCCGGCCTCAGATCGCCAGGTATTCCTGCCGCAGATCGGCGTTGTCGAGGACCTCCTGGGCGCCGCCGTCGAAGACGATCTGGCCCATGTCGAGGATCACCGCCCGGTCGGCGAGGTGCAGCGCGGCGATGGCGTTCTGCTCGACGATGATGGTGGTGATGCCGAGTTCCTTGATGTGCTCGACGATCTTCTCGATCTCGTGCACGATCACCGGCGCCAGCCCCTCGTAAGGCTCGTCCAGGAGCAGCAGCTTGAGATCGCGGGCAAGCGCGCGGGCGACCGCCAGCATCTGCTGCTCGCCGCCCGACAGCGTCACGCCCTCTTGCCGGCGGCGCTCGGCGAGACGGGGGAAATGCTCGTAGAGGCGCTCGATCGACCAGCCCTTCGGCTCGGCGATCTGGGCAAGCTCGAGATTCTCCTGCACCGACAGGCCGGGGATGATGCGCCGGTCCTCGGGTACCAGACCGACGCCGATCCGGGCCGCCTGGTAGGCGGACATGGCGTGGACCGCATGGCCGTCCAGCCAGATCTCGCCCGTCCGCAGCGCAGGGTCATCGGCGCGCGCGATGGTGCGCAGTGTCGAGGTCTTGCCGGCACCGTTGCGGCCGAGCAGTGCGACGACCTCGCCTTTCCTGACCTCGAACCCGACGCCCTGGACGATGTAGCTCTCGCCGTAATAGGCGTGCAGGTCCGAACAGGAGAAATAGGCCGGATCGGTGGCGGCCGCGGCCGCCCCGTCTTTCGCGGCCGGCGCCGCCGATGTCTGTGTGTCTGTCACGGTCATCACGTTCACAGATGTGCCCCCCCAAGATAGGCTTCCTGGACCCGCGGGTCACCCTTGATTTCGTTCGGCAGTCCCTCGGCGATCACCGTGCCCTGGGCGAGCACGCTGATCTTGTCGGCGAGCGAGAAGACGACATGCATGTCGTGCTCGATCACGATCTTGGTGATGCCGCGCTCGCCGATCTTCTTCAGAAGGTCGATGGTGTTGTTGGTGTCGGCGCGCGACATGCCCGCCGTCGGCTCGTCGAGAAGCAGCAGCTTCGGCTCCTGGATCAGGCACATGGCGAGTTCCAGGCGCCGCTTGTCGCCACGCGACAGGCTGCCGGCGACCATGTCCTTCTTGTCGGCGAGTTCGACCTCCTCGAGCATCGCCAGGGCCTTGTCGCGCACCTCCTTGTCGCCGCCGACGCTCGACCAGCCGTTGATCCGGAAGGCGCCGTCGCGATGCGCGAGCTCGGGAATCATGATGTTCTCGAGCAGCGTCATCTCCTCGAAGATCTCGGGTGTCTGGAACACCCGCGAGACACCCGCCTGGTTGATCTCGTAGGGCTTGATGCCGAGCAGCGACTTGCCGTTGAACATCACCGTGCCGGTGTCGGGCACCAGCCGCCCGACGAAGCAGTTGAGCAAGGTCGACTTGCCCGCCCCGTTCGGCCCGATGATCGCGTGGACCGAGCCTTCCTCGATATCGAGGGTGACGTTGTTGAGCGCCTGCAGGCCGCCGAAGCGCTTGTTGACGTCGTTGACTTGAAGAATACCCATCTGCGCGCTCCTTACTCGGCCGGCGCGGGGACGGTGCCCGCATCGTTTGCCGCCGCACCGCCACCGGTGCCCCGCCTATTGAACAGCGCGGCGAGGCGCCGGATGCCTTCCATGATGCCGCCGGGCAGGAAGATGACGATCAGCATGAAGAGGACGCCGAGCGTCAGGTGCCAGCCCTCGCCGACGAACAGCGAGGACAGTTCCACCATGAAGTGCTGCGCCCCCTCCGGCAGGAAGGAATAGAACTGCGCGAGCGTCGTATCGTTGAAGGCAGAGAAGATGTTCTCGAAATACTTGATCAGCGCCGCCCCCAGGATCGGGCCGAGCAGCGTGCCGGCGCCGCCGAGGATGGTCATCAGCACCACCTCGCCCGAGGCCGTCCACTGCATGCGCTCGGCGCCCGCCAGCGGGTCGGTGACGCAAAGCAACGCACCGGCGAGCCCGGCATACATGCCGGAGATGACGAAGGCGGCGAGCGTGTAGGGCCGCGGGTTCAGGCCGGTGTAGTTCATCCGGTTCTGGTTCGACTTCACCGCCCTCAGCATCATGCCGAAGGGCGAGCGGAAGATCCGGAGCGACACGTAGAAGGCGATGATCAGGATGGCCGCGCAGAAATAGAAGCCGGCGTATCCGGTCAGTTCGATGCCGAAGAAATTGGCCAGCAGGACGCCCTGCGTCTCGCCGCCGCCGAACATCCTGTCGAAGATGCGCGGGTCGGAATTGAGGACGCGCAGGCCCGTCTCGCCGTTGGTGATCGGCGTGAGCACCGAATAGGCGAGATTGTAGGACATCTGCGCAAAGGCCAGCGTCAGGATCGAGAAGTAGATGCCGGCGCGGCGCAGGCTGACATAGCCGATCGCCGCGGCGAAGACGCCCGAGAACACGATGCTCAGGGCGACGGCGGGAATGGCGTTCATGCCGAGCAGCTTGAACGCCCACACCGCCGTGTAGGAGCCGACGCCGAGGAAGGCGGCGTGTCCGAAGGAGAGATAGCCGGTCAGCCCGAACAGGATGTTGAAGCCGACGGCGAAGATTCCGTAGATGGCGAATTTCTGCAGCAGGTCCGGGTAGCCCGCACCGATCGGCGTCAACCAGATCGGCATGGTCAGAACCGCGGCGATGAAGATCACCATCATGAGCGCGTCGCGGGCAGGCGATGTCGCCGTAACAGTAGAAGTCATTGTATTCGCGGCTCCGCTCTTACGTTTCCATGACGCCCTTGCGGCCCATCAGACCGCGCGGACGCACCAGCAGCACCACGACCGCCACCAGGTAGATGATGATCTGGTCGATGCCGGGGAAGATCGCCTTGACCTCGTTCATCGAGGCGAAGGACTGGAGAATGCCGAGCAGGAAGCCGGCCGCCACCGCCCCGCTGAGCGAGCCCATGCCGCCGACGACGACCACGACGAAGGACAGGACGAGGAAGTCCATCCCCATGTGGTAGTCGGGCGAAAGGATGGGCGTGTACATGACACCGGCGAGGCCTGCGACGATCGCGGCGAGCGCGAACATGAAGGTGAACCGCCGGTCGATGTTGATGCCGAGAAGGCCGACCGTGTCGCGATCCGCCATGCCGGCGCGCACAACCATGCCGAAGGTGGTGAACTGCAGGAACGCGAATACGCCGCCGATCGTGACGGCCGCGAACATCAGATAGACCATGCGCCACCACGGATAGACCACGGCGCCCGGCGTCAGGCCGATCATGGCGCCGAAATCGATCATGCCGCGCAGGTCTTCCGGCGCAGGCTGCGGGATCGGGTTGGCGCCGAACCAGTGCTTGATGATCTCCTGCAGGACGATCGCCAGGCCGAAGGTGACGAGGATCTGCTCGGCGTGCGGGCGCTTGTAGAAGAAGCGCACGAGGCCGCGCTCCATCGCCAGCCCGAAGATCAGCATTACGGGAATGGCCAGCAGGATGGAGACCGGAACGGAGAAATCGATCAGCGTCGCGCCGAAATCGCCGAGCCAGTTCTCGATATAGGGTGTGCGGATCTCGAGCGGAGATCCCCAGGCGGTCGTCTGGTTCGGGTCGAGGGTGACCTGTTCCAGCGTCAGCAGCTTGTTGACCGCGACGGCGCAGAAGGCGCCGAGCATGAACAGCGCGCCGTGGGCGAAGTTGACCACCCCCAGCGTGCCGAAGATCAGGGTCAGGCCAAGGGCGATCAGCGCGTACGCGCCGCCCTTGTCGAGACCATTCAGGATTTGCAGAAGAATCGCGTCCATTGACCCGCACCCATACCGTTTGCCGGTTCCATGGTTATCGCCCCATGGTCACCGACCCGTGCGCCGGTTCGCACGCGGCAGTTCCGGCGTAATTCCGAATGATGCCGGCCGGACCCGCTTTTGCGGCTCGGCCCGGCCGGCGTTCCCCTACATCACGTCAGGGAGCGACGCTCACGCGCCGGCGTTGCACTGGCCGAGCTCGCCGCCGAAGATCGCCGGATCGTAGGTGACCTGCTCGGTCGGCACCTGCTCGACGACTTCCAGGAGGTCGAACTGCGAGGTCGGGTTTTCGTTACCCTTCACCACGAGCACCTTCTTGAAGCACTGATGGTCGGCGGCGCGGTACAGCGTCGGACCGTTGCCCATGCCGTCGAACTCGAAGCCTTCCAGGGCTTCGCCGAGACCGCAGGGGTTGAAGGTGCCGGCCCGCTCGGCGGCGTCGGCATAGAGCAGCGTCTGCACGTAGCAGGTGTGCGCGGCCTGGGACGGCGGGAAGCCGTATTCCTGACCGAACGACTTGACGAAGGCCTTGGACCCCTCGTCCTGCAGCGTCCAGTGCCAGTTGGTGGTGCCGAAGATGCCCTTCACGTTCTCGCCGGCGCCCTGCGCCATCAGACGCGAGTAGAGCGGAACGACGACCTCGAACTTCTTGCCGTTCACTTCCTTGTCGCGCAGGCCGAACTGCACGGCCTGGGTCAGCGAGTTGACCATGTCGCGGCCGTAGTGGTTCAGAATCAGCACGTCGGCACCGGAGTTGAGGACCGGCGTGATGTACTGCGAGAAGTCGCCGGCGCCCAGCGGGGTGCGGACGGTCTCGACGGTTTCCCAGCCCAGGCCTTCGGTCGCGTTCTTGATCGACTCTTCCTGCGTCCAGCCCCAGGTGTAGTCGGCCGTGAGGTGGTAGGCCTTGCGGTCCTCGCCATAGGCCTTCGCGAGCACGGGCGCCAGGGCGGCACCGGACATGTAGGCGTTGAAGAAGTGGCGGAAGCCGTTGGCCCGCTTGTCCTTGCCCGTGGTGTCGTTGGAGTGGGTCAGGCCGGCCATGAAGATGACGCCGGCTTCCTGGCACAGCGACTGCACGGCGATCGCGACGCCCGACGACGAGCCGCCGGTGATCATGATCGCGCCGTCCTTCTCGATCATGCGCTTGGCCGACGCACGGGCCGCATCCGACTTGGTCTGCGTGTCGCCCGTCACGAACTCGACCTTCTTGCCGAGCACGCCGTTGCCCTTCAGGGCCGTCGGCTTCATCGTATTGAGCATGCCGCCGTCGCCCTCGCCGTTGAGGTGCTTGACCGCAAGCTGATAGGCGCGCAGCTCGTCCGCACCCTCGTCGGCATAGGCGCCCGTCTGCGGCACGTTGAAGCCAAGCGTCACCGTTCCGCCGGTGGGCTCGTTCAGGTAGGCCGCCTTGGATGCGCTGGTGAAGATGGTCGGCAAAGCCAGCCCGGCGCCGACGGCAGCCGAGGTTTTGAGAAGCGTACGCCGATTAATGTTTTTAAGACCGCTCATATGGGTCCTCCCTAAAAGACCATTTTTGATCTGCAGTTGCGATGAGTGTGAACACTCGACCGGAACGCTGACGCATTTTTGAAAATAGCACAATAAGCCTTTGATCTAACACGAAAATTATGTAAAATATTGCGGTTTCGCGCCTGCAAAAAAGTAAAAAATTTACATCGCGGCGCAACAAGAACGGGTAATTGCCCTGTAGTTTCAATCGGTCGGCACGTTTGCGGACGCCCCGCGCTGACGCATCGGAAACGTCGGGACACGGCATGGCTACGACTATCGTCGGACTGAAGATACGCGAAACCCGCCGGGCGCTGGGTCTGTCGCAATCCGACCTCGCGCGGCAGATGGGAATCTCGCCGGCCTATCTGAACCTGATCGAGTTCTCGAAACGACGGATCGGCGGAAAGCTGCTGAAGAAGGCGGCGGACTGCCTCGGCCTGCAACCGGCGGATCTCGACGGCGCCGCCGAACTGCGGCTGGTCCACGACCTGCGCGAGATCGTCGCCGACCCGCGGCTGCGACCGGCCGGCATCGGCCCCGACAGCATAGAGGCCTTCGTCGGACGGTTCCCCGAATGGGCGGAGGCCACCGCCAGGCTGTATCGCAGCGACGCGGCGAGCCGGGACCTCGCCACCGCGCTGTCCGACCGGCTGACGCACGATCCCTATCTCGGCGAGATCGTGCACCAGATGCTCACCCACATCTCGGCGATCCGCTCCACCTCCGAGATCCTCGACGAGATCGAGGACATCGCCCCGGCGCAGCGCGACCGGTTCCATCGGGCGCTGACGACCGAGAGCCACCGGCTCAGCGACGTCGGCCAGGCGCTGGCGTCCTATTTCGACAAGGCGCACACGGCCGATCATGCGGTCACGCCGGCCGAGGAGATCGAATCCTTCCTGCTCGCGCACGACAATCACTTCCCGTCCATCGAAGAGGCCGCTGCGGCGCACCCGAACGGCCGGACGGCGCACGACGAAGGAAGGGACTCGGATACCGGCTTCGACGAATGGCTGGACGCGGCGGTGACGACCGTGCTGGCCGACAGCGGCACCTCCCTGAGCGCCGTCGCGCGCCAGCCGGTGGAGGCACTCCTGAGAACCTACGCGGCCGATGCCCTGCTGCTGCCAGCGGAACCGTTCCTGGACTCGGCGGCGCGGCTGCGCTTCGATCTCGACGCGCTCGGCGACGCCTGGGGCGTCGGCGTCGACCGGATCTGCCGCCGGCTGACGGCCGTCAGCGGACGGACGGACAAGGCGCGGGAGCCGCGCTTCGCCTATCTCTCCTGCAACGCGGCGGGCCAGACGATCGACCGCAGGCCGCTGGCCGACTTCCCGATCCCGCGCCACGGCGCGGGGTGCCCGCTGTGGGCCGTCTACCGCGCCTTCTCAACGCCGGAATCCGCGGTCCGGCAGATGGCCCAGTTCCCCGAGGGCAAGAAGATGCTGTTCGTCGCCCGGGCCCGGCGCACCGGACCGGCCGGTTTCGGCCAGCCGGTCAACCACGTGGCCGACATGGTGGCCGTCCCCGCCGCGCAGGCGGAGCCCCTGGTCTATGCCGACGGCCTCGACCTTGGACCGCGCGGACCGGCCGAGCCCGTCGGCCCGAACTGCCGGATCTGCCCGCGCGAGGGCTGCGCGCATCGCACCGGCGACCCTCTGGTCGGCCGACTGCAGGCCTGAGGCCCGAACAGGAAGGCCGCGGGCGGTCCGCGGGCCATACGAAATATCTACTCGCATTACGCCGCTACGCCGTCGTAGTCTTGGATCCTGAGGTAACAGGCACACGCCACAGGCCGAACATTCCGGCCGGATTTTCCGGGACACAAGAAGCCCGGACGTGGGAAACGAGCCGCCAACCGGGGGAAACGGTCCTTTGAGCAGGCACGTCCTGATCGTCGAGGACGAGGAGAATATCGTCGAGTCCCTCTCCTTCCTGCTGGAGCGGGAGGGATACGATGTGAAATCGGTGCTCGACGGCAGCCGGGCGCTGGCGCATCTGCAGGAGCGGCTGCCGGACCTGCTGATCCTCGACGTGATGCTGCCGGGTGTCGACGGCTTCGAGATCCTGCGGTCGATCCGCGCGGACGAGAGCCTGGAGACGCTCCCGGTGATCATGCTGACGGCCAAGATGCAGCAGCAGGACCGGCGCACCGCCGAGGAAATCGGCGTCAACGCCTTCGTGACCAAGCCGTTCTCGAACGCCGAGGTCATCTCTATCGTGAAGAGCCTGGCGCCGTGAGGGGGCTGGTTCCATGAGGGAGCCGGTATGATGACGGGATCGCGCGACCCCGACCTCGCGCGCCGCAAGCTGACCGACGCGGCACTCGTGTTGCCGGTGGCCGGCGCGTTCCTGCTGATGCCGCCGTTCATCCGGGTCTTCGTGACCGACGGCACGGTCGCCGGAATACCGGTCGTGGTCGTCTACCTGTTCACGGTCTGGTTCGCGCTGATCGGTCTGGCCGGGTGGCTCGCCGCCCCCCTGCGCCGGACGATGCAGACCGACATCCCGCCCGTTGCCGATCCCGAAGCGAGCGATGCCGACCGGCCGGAGGCGTGATGCTTTCCGCCGATCTCCTTCTCTTCGTCTGCCTGTCCTACGTCGCCCTGCTGTTCGTTGTCGCCTTCGTCGTCGACCGGCGGGCCCAGCGCGACCGGATCGGGTGGCTGCAGTCGCCGCTCGTCTATACGCTGTCGATCTCGATCTACTGCACCTCGTGGACATTCTACGGCGCTGTCGGATCGGCGGCGCGCAGCGGGCTGGAGTTCGCCACGATCTATCTCGGCCCTACCCTCGTTTTCGTCGGCTGGTGGTGGCTGTTGCGGAAACTCGTGCGGATCGGCCGGCTGCATCGCATCACCTCCATCGCCGACCTGATCTCGTCGCGCTTCGGCAAGAGCCCGACGCTCGCCGTCTTCGTGACGCTGATCGCGGTCATCGCGACGACGCCCTACATCGCCCTGCAGCTCCAGTCGGTGACTGCGAGTTTCCGCGTCATCATCGGCGACGCCGACGGCGCCGGGCCGAACGACGCAGTGACGGGGTTCTGGGTGGCCGCGGGCATGGCGCTGTTCACCATCCTGTTCGGGACGCGCAACGTGACCGCCAACGAGCGCCATCACGGCGTCGTCGCGGCGATCGCGCTGGAGGCGCTGGTGAAGCTGTTCGCCTTCGTCGCGGTCGGCCTGTTCGCCATCTACGGTATCGCCGGCGGCATCCCCGAGGTCTTCGCCGATGCGCCGCCGGACTTCCTGCATTCCGACGACATGTTCTCCAGCCGCTGGGTGGCGCTGACCTTCCTGTCGGCCACCGCGATCATCTGCCTGCCCCGGCAGTTCCAGGTGACGGTGGTGGAGAATGTCGACGAAAAGCACCTGGCGACCGCCTCCTGGCTGTTCCCGCTCTATCTGGTGCTCCTGTCGATCTTCGTCCTGCCGATCGCCATCGCCGGGCTGGCCAGCATGCCGGCAGGCTCCAACCCGGACATGTTCGTGCTCACCCTGCCGCTTTCGGCGGGCCAGGAGGGGCTCGCCGCCTTCGCGTTCATCGGCGGCTTCTCGTCGGCGACCTCGATGGTGATCGTCGCGGCAATCGCCCTGTCGACGATGGTGTCGAACCACATCGTCATGCCGGTGGCGCTGAAGGTCTCGCAATCCGACTACTACACGAGCGGCGACGTGCGCCGCCTGCTGCTGGCGAGCCGGCGCATCTCGATCGCCGTCATCCTGATGCTGGGCTTCATCTATTTCCGGCTGACCGGCGGCTCCGAAGGCCTAGCCGCCATCGGGCTCATCGCATTCGCGGGCATCGCCCAGGTGCTGCCGGGCGCGCTGGGCGGCGTCATGTGGCGCGGGGCGACGCGATACGGCGCGCTCGCCGGCCTTGTCGCGGGTTCGGCGGCCTGGGCCTACATGCTCTTCCTGCCGAGCTTCCAAGCCGAATATCCTGCCGTCGCGGCACTGGTCGAATCCGGGCCGTGGGGACTGGCGGCGCTGCGGCCCGAAGCATTCCTCGGGCTCACCGTCGACGACCCGCTCGTGCACGCCCTGTTCTGGAGCCTGTCGGTCAACACCGCCCTGTTCGTGTTCGTCTCGCTGATGACGCGGCCGACGCCGCTGGAACGCCTGCAGGGCGCTCTGTTCATCGACGTCTTCCGGATGCGGCCGGGCGAGTCGCCACGCGTCCTGCACCGCACGGCGCCGGTGGAGGACCTGTTCGTGCTGGCACAGCGCATCCTCGGCGCCGAGCCCGCGCGGCTGCTGTTCGAGGATATCGCCCGCGCCCAGGGCCTGCGCTCGGGCCTGCCGGTCGCCGACGATTCCTTCGTGTCGCGGCTGGAGCGGGAACTGGCCGGCACCATCGGCGCCGCGTCGGCGCACGCCATGGTCTCGCAGGTCGCCGGCGGGGGCACGATCAGCCTGAGCGAACTCATGAATATCGCCGACGAGACGGCCCAGATCCTCGAGTACAGCCAGCAACTCACCGAAAAGTCGGCCGAACTGGAAAGCACCGCGCGGCAGTTGCGCGACGCCAACACGAAGCTGCAGAAGCTGTCGGCGCAAAAGGACGACTTTCTCAGCCAGGTCAGCCACGAGCTGCGTACGCCGATGACGTCGATCCGCTCGTTCTCCGAGATCCTGCTGGAAACGCCGGACGTCCGCAGCGAGCAGGCACAGCGGTTCCTGTCGATCATCAATGCCGAATGCCTGCGTTTGACCGGCCTGCTGGACGAGATCCTCGACCTCAGCTTCCTGGAAAGCGGCAAGGTGAACTGGACACTCGCGCCGGTCGATGTCGGGGCGGCGCTCGACAGGGCGCTCAGTTCGATCTCCGTCCTCGCCGAAAAGGACGGCGTCGCCATCCATGTCGACGAGCGCACCGGCGGGACCACGGTGATGGCCGACTTCGGGCGGCTGACGCAGGTTTTCCTGAACATCCTCAACAATTCCGTGAAGTACAACACGTCGGAGGCGCCGCGTATCGATGTCACCAGCGTCCTGCGCGACGGCGAGTACGTACTCACCATCGCCGACAACGGACCGGGCATTCCCGCCGCCCATCAGGAAACGATCTTCTCCAAGTTCGGCCGCGTCGGCGCGCGGCAGGACGTCAGCGGCAGTGGGCTCGGCCTGGCGATCAGCCGCGAGATCCTGCGCCAGTTCAACGGCGACGTGGAGCTGGTGGCCGACGCCGGTCCCGGCGCGACCTTCGAGATCCGGCTGCCGGTGGCGTAAAGGCTCGGCCCGCGCGGCACATCCTTCGAGACGGGCGCCTTGCACCCGCCTCACGATGAGGTCGTTGGGTTTTGCGCCGCCCCCCCTCGGAAAGCCTCATGATGACGTGCGGTCGCAAGTCCGTGTCTCGACCCATGGGCGACGTGCCCGCACAGCGAACAAATGCTTCGCCGCGCATGCAACTTGCCCGCGCGGCTTCGGGCTTGGTAGGGTCATCGTGAGGAAATGCCCCCGACCGTGATGCCAACAAGATCGACCAATGGTCAGCGTCACCTATGACCCGATCCTGGTGATCGCCTCCGTGCTGGTGGCGATCATGGGCGCGTTCACCGGACTGCGTCTGGCGAACGGCCTGCGCCATCTCGACCCGGCCGCCCGCCGGCCGCGCATCGCCGAGGCCGCGATCGCGCTGGGCGGCAGCATCTGGTCGATGCATTTCGTCGGCATGCTCGCCGTCTCCGTGCCGCTGACGATCACCTATTCCGCGCTGCCGACGCTCGCCTCGGCGCTGGTCGCGATCCTTGTCGTCGGGATTGGCCTGATCGCCCTGCATTTCGGCGCGCGGACGCAAAGCCGCATCCTGCTGGCGGGCACACTGACCGGGCTCGGGATCGTCACCATGCACTACATCGGCATGACCGCGATCACCGGCAACTGCATCATCACCTACGAACCCGCCGGCTTCGTTCTGGCGACCGCCATCGGCATCGGCGCCTCGGTGCTGGCGCTGGAGCTCGCCTACCGGCGGCGCACCCTGCTGATGACGGCGTTCGGCGCCGTGGCGCTGGGGCTCGCGATCGCGGCGATGCACTACGCCGCCATGTTGTTCACGACGTTCGAGGCGGCGCCCGACGTCACGTTCGTCGCCGCGCCGAACCTGTCGGCGGGGACACTGGCGATGATCGTGACGCTCGCCTCGTTCGTCATCTGCGGGCTGTTCCTGCTGATGGCGATCCCGGTGGACGGCAAGAGAGGCTTCGGGATGCAGCCGGCCGCAATCGGCCCCGCAGTCGGCCCTGTCGGGAACGCTCTGATCGCGACGGCACCGGTCGGACAGGGGCCGGCCGTCGAGGTCCCCCCGCGACCGGTTCCGGTCGCGACGGGCCGGAAGCCTGACTCGGCCCTGTCGCGGGCCCATGTCTCGGGGAAACTGCCGGAAAAGGGCTCGGAGCCGCCTGTTCAGGGCCGGATTCCCTACGAGAAGGACAACACCATCCGCTTCCTGGCGACGGACCAGATCGCCGCGATCCGCGCCGACGGTCACTACACGCGGGTGATGAACGGCTCGGCGGAGTATTTCTGCCCGTGGTCGATCTCGCGTGTGGAAAAGGCCATCGAGACGGCCCCGTTCATCCGCACCCACCGCAGCTACATCGTCAACCTGCGCCATGTCGGCGGATTCAAGCGCGACGGCGACAAGGCCTTCTGCCTGCTGTCCGGCGACACGGAGATCAGAGTGCCCGTTTCGCGGTCACGCATAGCCGATGTGCAAAAGGCGCTCGGCCTGACCTGAGCGTCCGCGCAGGGTCACCCGGTTGCCGGCCGCTGCCGGCACGGGGTCCCGCAACTCGTGCAGCCAAACCGCATTTCGTGAAACCGCGCCGCGCGCCAGTAGTTTGGCCTCGCAACGGCACACCGGCGTCCCTCATCCTCGTCACCAACGAGCGGTCCCCCAACAAGAGCCGCCCGAGAGGAGGAGACCTGAAATGATACCCGGAGCTTTCGATTACCATCGTCCGGAGACGGTGGCCGAGGCCGTGAAGCTGCTTGCCGACGGCGGCGAGGACGCCCGCGTTCTGGCCGGCGGCCACAGCCTCATCCCGATGATGAAGCTCAGGATGGCGCAGCCGGAAACGCTGATCGACCTGCGCCACATCGACGAATTGAAGGGCATCGACGAGGCAAGCGGCACGATCACCATCAAGGCGATGACGACGCAGGCCGAGGTGATCGCATCCGGTGTGCTTGCCGAACATTGCCCCATCCTGCGCGAGACGGCGCGGCAGATCGCCGACCCGCAGATCCGCAATCTCGGTACCATCGGCGGCAACGTCGCCAACGGCGATCCGGGCAACGACATGCCCGCGCTGATGCAGGCGCTGGACGCGTCATACGTGTTGACCGGCCCGAGCGGCGGTCGCGAGGTGAAGGCCCGCGATTTCTACGAGGCAGCCTATTTCACCGCGCTCGCCGAAGGCGAAGTGCTTACCGCGATCCGGATCGTCACGCCGCCGCCCGGCCATGGCTGGGCCTACGAGAAGCAGAAGCGGAAGATCGGCGACTACGCGACAGCAGCGGCTGCCGTGCTGCTGACGCTGGAGGGCGGGACCTGCACGGCCGCCTCGATCGCGCTGACCAATGTCGCCGACACGCCCCTGTTCGCGGAGGCTGCCGGCGCGGCGCTGGCCGGCACGGACCTGGGCGAGAACGCCGTGAACGCCGCCGTCGCAGCCGCGGAATCGATCTGCGAACCGGCCGAGGACGGCCGCGGACCGGCCGATTTCCGCACGAAGGTCGCCGGCCAGATGGTCCGCCGCGGCATCGCGAAGGCCGCCAGCCGCGCACGCTGAGTGCGCGCCCGCTGACACCCATTCAAGAGAGACATCATGAGCAAGATGCACGTCAAGATGACGGTCAACGGCAAGCCTGTCGAAGGGCTCGCCGAGCCGCGCATGCTCCTCATCCATTTCCTGCGCGAGGAGCTCGATCTCACCGGCCCGCATATCGGCTGCGACACCGGCCATTGCGGCGCCTGCACGGTGGACCTGGACGGCACGTCCGTGAAGTCCTGCACCATGTTCGTCGCCCAGGCGAACGGCGCCGAGGTGACGACAATCGAGGGAATCGCCAATCCGGACGGCACCCTGCACGCTCTGCAGGAGGCGTTCCGGGAACACCACGGCCTGCAGTGCGGCTTCTGCACGCCGGGCATGATCACCCGTGCCTACCGGCTGCTCCAGGAGAACCCGGCCCCGAGCGAGGCGGAAATCCGCATGGGCATCTCGGGAAACCTGTGCCGCTGCACCGGATACCAGAACATCGTCAAAGCCATCCAGGCGGCCGCCGATGAGCTTTCAACCGTGAAGGAGGCCGCGGAATGAACGACCAGACACCGACAGCCGTCGAACGCGCCGAGAAGCTCCAGGGCCTCGGCTCCAAGCGCAAGCGCGTCGAGGACGCACGGTTCACCCAAGGCAAGGGCAATTACGTCGACGACATCAAGCTGCCGGGCATGCTGTTCGGCGACTTCGTCCGGTCGCCCTATGGCCATGCCCGCATCAAGTCGATCGACAAGGAGGCGGCGCTTGCCGTGCCCGGCGTCGTCGCGGTGCTGACCGCCGAGGATCTCAAGCCGCTGAACCTGCACTACATGCCGACGCTGGCCGGCGATGTGCAGGCGGTGCTGGCCGACGAGAAGGTGCTGTTCCAGGGACAGGAGGTCGCCTTCGTGGTGGCCGAGAACCGTTACATCGCAGCCGACGCGGTCGACCTGGTGGAAGTCGACTACGAGCAGCTTCCCGCGATCAACGATCCGTTCAAGGCGATGGACGCGGACGCGCCCTGCCTGCGCGAGGACATCAAGGACAAGATGGAAGGCGCGCACGGGCCGCGGAAGCATGTGAATCACATCTTCACCTGGACCGTCGGCGACAAGGACGCGGCGCACGCGGCGATCGACTCGGCGGAAGTCGTGGCCGAGGAGATGATCACGTATCAGCGTGTCCACCCCTGCCCGCTCGAGACCTGCGGCTGCGTCGCCTCGATGGACAAGATCAACGGCAAGCTGACCATCTGGGGCACCTTCCAGGCGCCGCATGCCGTGCGCACGGTGGCCTCGCTGATCACCAACATCCCCGAGCACAACATCCGCATCATCTCCCCGGATATCGGCGGCGGCTTCGGCAACAAGGTCGGCGTCTATCCCGGCTACATCTGTTCCGCCGTGGCGTCCATCGTCACCGGCGTGCCGATCAAGTGGATCGAGGACCGCATCGAGAACTTGACGGCGACCGCGTTTGCCCGCGACTACCACATGAAGGGGCGGATCGCGGCGACCAAGGACGGCCGCATCACCGCGCTCGACTGCCACGTGCTGGCCGATCACGGCGCGTTCGACGCCTGCGCCGATCCGACCAAATTCCCGGCCGGGTTCTTCAACATCTGTACCGGCTCCTACGACATCCCGGTCGCGCATGTGTCCGTCGACGGCGTCTACACCAACAAGGCGCCGGGCGGGGTGGCCTACCGGTGCTCGTTCCGGGTGACGGAGGCCTCCTACTTCATCGAGCGGATGGTCGACATCCTGGCCCGCAAGCTGGACATGGATCCCGCCGAGATCCGGATGAAGAACTTCATCCGGAAGGAGCAGTTCCCCTACCAGTCCGTTCTCGGCTGGGAGTACGATTCCGGCGACTACGAGACGGCGCTCGACAAGGCGATGAAGACGGTCGACTACGCCGGCCTGCGCGCCGAGCAGCGGGCGAACCGCGACGCCTTCGATCGCGGCAAGACGCGCAAGCTGATGGGTGTCGGACTGTCGTTCTTCACCGAGATCGTCGGCGCGGGACCTGTCAAGAACTGCGACATCCTGGGCTTAGGCATGTTCGACTCCTGCGAGATCCGCATCCATCCGACGGGCAGCGCGATCGCCCGGCTCGGCACGATCAGCCAGGGCCAGGGGCACGCCACGACGTTCGCCCAGATCCTGGCGAGCGAGATCGGCATTCCCGCCGACCAGATCACCATCGAGGAGGGCGACACGGATACCGCGCCCTACGGTCTTGGCACCTACGGCTCGCGCTCGACGCCGGTTGCAGGCGCCGCCACCGCGATGGCCGGCCGGAAGATCCGCGCCAAGGCGCAGATGATCGCGGCCTATCTCCTGGAGGTGCACGAGGACGACCTGGAATGGGACGTCGACCGCTTCCAGGTGAAGGGCAATCCGGAAGCCCACAAGACGATGGCCGAGATCGCGTTCGCCGCCTACAACCAGGCGATCCCGGGACTTGAGCCCGGTCTGGAGGCGGTGAGCTACTACGACCCGCCGAACATGACCTATCCGTTCGGGGCCTATCTGTGCGTCGTCGACGTGGACGTCGATACCGGCGTCACGGACGTCCGCCGCTTCTATGCGCTGGACGATTGCGGCACGCGGATCAACCCGATGATCATCGAGGGCCAGGTGCATGGCGGGCTGACGGAATCGCTGGCCATCGCGATGGGCCAGGAAATCGCCTACGACGAGATCGGTAACGTCAAGGGCGGCAGCCTGCTCGACTTCTTCCTGCCGACAGCCGTCGAAACGCCGGCGTGGGAGACCGACTACACGGTAACGCCTTCGCCGCACCACCCCATCGGTGCCAAGGGGGTCGGCGAAAGCCCGAATGTCGGAGGCGTTTCCGCATTTTCGAACGCGGTCAACGATGCGTTCGCCCACAAGGGACTGACGCACACCCAGATGCCTCACGACCACTGGCGTGTCTGGAAAACCGCGGAGCGGCTTGGACTCAACGGCTGAAGAACCGGAGGACCAGGCCCAGGGAGGGCGCCGGAGACCGGGCTCACAGCCGGTCTCCGGCCGCACCATATTGAGGCACATGACCGCGATCACTGACCTGAAAGACCGGCTCGCCGCCGTCCACTATGTCGCCGACGACACCCTGGCGACGGCGCTGCAGCTCGCCCTCACCCTGAAGCGACCGCTGCTGCTGGAGGGCGAGGCAGGCGTCGGCAAGACGGAAATTGCCAAGGCGCTCAGCGCTATCCTCGACGCGCGGCTGATCCGGCTGCAGTGCTACGAGGGGCTCGACGCCAACGCAGCGATCTACGAGTGGAACTACCAGCGCCAGCTTCTCGCCATCAAGGCCAGCGAACACGAACAGGCGAGCGCGGCGGAGATCGAGAAGCACATCTTCTCCGAAGACTACCTTTTGCGGCGGCCACTGCTGGAGGCGATCAGCCAGGACAGATCCCCGGTGCTGCTGATCGACGAGATCGACCGGGCCGACGAGGAATTCGAGGCCTACCTGCTCGAAATCCTGTCGGACTTCCAGATCACCATCCCCGAACTCGGCACCGTGACGGCGACCTCGATCCCGCATGTGATCCTGACGTCGAACGGGACGCGCGAACTCTCCGACGCGCTTCGGCGTCGCTGCCTCTACGCCTATGTCGAGTTCCCCGGTCCCGAGCGGGAGCTGGCGATCATTCTGAGCCACATGCCCGATATCGAGGAGCGGCTGGCCGTGCAGGTGGCCCGCTTCGTGCGCGCGCTGCGCAAGGAGGATCTGGAGAAGGCACCAGGGATCGCCGAGACGCTGGACTGGGCCGCCGCGCTGACGGGTCTCGGCGTGACGGCGCTCGATCAGGATCTCGCCACCGTGCAGCAGAGCCTGATCTGCCTTCTGAAGACGGAGGCCGACGCCAAGGCAGTGACGAAGGAAGTCACCAGCCGCCTCGTCGGGACGGCTGCATGAGCTCCGAGGCGACGGTCCAGGGTGCACCGGTCACGGCCCGTGTGGCGGGTTTCATCGATCACCTGCGGCTGAACGACTTTTCCGTAGGCCCGGCCGAGACGCAGCAGGCGCTGCGGGTGATCGAGACCGTCGGCGCGACGGACCGCGCGCAGGTGCGGCAGAGCCTCAAGTCGCTGCTGACTGGTCGTCACGAGGAATGGGAGCGCTTCGACGACCTGTTCGAGGCCTACTGGTTTGCCCGGGGGCGCGAGCGCAAAGGTAAGGCTTCGCAAAATCAGCATCAGCGCGCCTCCGCCTCGACGCCGTCGATCTGGTCGGATCATCTTCCCGACAGCGCCGCCAGCGGTCTTGGCGACACCCGTCGTGGCGGTAGCGACGAGGAAACCGCAGGCGAAGCCGCGGGGCGCGTCGTCGCCTCGACTCAGAAGGCTCTCGCCAAGGCGGACCTGCGCCACGTTGCCGACCCCGACGAGATCGCGGAAGCGGAGCGCCTCGCCTACCGGCTGGCGAAGGCGATGCGCTATCGCCTGTCGCGGCGCTACCGGATCGCGGCCGACGGGCCGAAGCTCGATCTCAGGCGCACAATCCGTTCCAACATCGCCCATGGCGGCGAGCCGATCACGCTCGTCAACCGGGCCCGGCCCGACAAGCCGGTGCGCATCGTCGTGCTGCTGGATGTTTCCGGCTCGATGAAGCTTTACAGCCGCTTCTTCCTGCAGTTCGTGAAGGGGCTCGTCTGCGAATGGATCGACGCCGACGCCTACCTCTTCCACACGCGGCTGATCCGCGTCACGGACGCGCTGAAGGACAAGGACACCGTCAAGGCGATGACGCGTCTGGCGCTGATGGCGGAGGGCTTTGGCGGCGGCACCAGGCTCGGGGAATGCCTGCGCGTCTTCAACGACCGCTACGCCAGGCGCGCGCTCAATTCGCGCACGGTCTTCGTGATCCTGTCGGACGGCTACGACACCGGCTCGCCGGATCTTTTGGCGGGCGAACTGAAACGCCTGCGGAAGCGGGTGAGGCGGATCGTCTGGCTCAATCCGCTGCTTGGGTGGCGCGATTACGAACCGGTGACGGCGGCAATGGCGGCGGCGCTGCCGCTGGTCGATCACTTCGCCGCAGCCAACACGCTGGAGGCGCTGCGGCAGATCGAGGGGGACCTCGCACGACTGTGAGAGCCACCGGGAGGAAACGATGAGCACGACAGCCTCGAAGACCCACGATCTGATGGAAGCCCTGCGCCACAAGGGCGAGGACTTCTGCGTCGCGACCGTGATCCGCACGGCGGCGGCGACCTCGGCAAAGGCCGGGGCGAAGGCGGTGATCACGCGCGATGGGACGGTGCACGGCTTCATCGGCGGCGGCTGCGTCACCGGCGCGGTGAAGCGCGTCGGACTCGAAACGCTCGCCGACGGTGCACCGCGCATGATCCGGGTTAAGCCGAAGGAGGAGGTCGTCGAGGCTGTCGACGTCGACGGGGTGGAGTTGCACACGTCGAGCTGCCCGAGCGGCGGCACGGTCGATATCTTCTTCGAGCCGATGCGGCAGGCCGCTCGTGTCGTCATCTGCGGCGCTTCGCCGGTCGCCACCGCGCTTGTCGCGCTGTCGCGGGCGATGGGATATCGCACCATTGCGGTCGCCCGCGCAGAAGACCACGACCGCTTCGAGGCGGCCGAACAGGTACTCGCAGACTTCGACCTGTCGGACCTCGATCTCGGCCCGCGGGATGCCGTCGTCGTCGCCACCCAGGGCAAGCGCGACCGCGAGGCGCTCAAACACGCGCTCCTGTCGGGCGCCGGCTATGTCGGGATGGTCGGCAGCCGCAAGAAGGTCGCGAAACTGCTCGACCAGATCGACGACGTGCCGGCCGCCCGCAAGGCGATGCTGCACGGCCCGGCCGGCCTCGACATCAACGCCATCGAGCCGGAGGAAATCGCCGTGTCGATCCTGAGCGAGATCGTCCGCGAGCGGCGGGCGGCAGCGGCGACGCAGACGCCGGACATCACCGCGATCTCGGGGGCCTAGACGCCCGGAGAACGACACCACAGGGGCGCATCCGCCTATCGTGCTATGATGCCGCTAGGGAAACGGGCAACCCAAACCCTCGACGTAGAATGAACGAACGGGAGGACAATCATGAGCGATTTCGTTGTCAGCAAACGCCAGCTTCTGACCGGATCCGCGGCTGTCGCGGGCGCAGCGGTCACCGGGGCTGCGGCGATCGGAACCGTGCTTCCGGGCCGCGCACTTGCGAGCGCCGAAAAGGCCGCATCCCAGGTACCGGGCGTGCACCGCGTGAATGTGGGCGACATTCAGGTCACCGCCGTGCTCGACGGCTATCTCGACATTCCGACCGCAATGTTTCCGAAGGCGGACGCCGAGCAGGTCGCGATGTTGCAGAAGCAGGCGTTCCGGCCCGTCGCGGATACGAACCGTGCCGCCATCAACACCTATGCCATCAATACCGGTGATCGCCTGATCCTGGTCGATTCCGGCGGCGGCGGCCTGATGGGCCCGACAGCCGGCAAGCTGAAGGACAATCTCGAAGCGGCCGGTATCGACCCCGCTCAGGTGGACACGATCCTGGTTACCCACCTGCATCCCGACCACATCGGCGGCGTCTATTCGGCCGAGGGCGCGGCGCTGTTCCCGAAAGCCGAGATGGTGGTCAACGAAGCCGATATCGGCTTCTGGACCAGCGACGAGATCATGGCCAAGGTGCCCGACAACGCGAAAGGCTTCTTCACGATGGCCCGTAACGCGCTGTCCGCCTATGACAGCCGGATCAAGCCTATTTCCGGATCGGAAGAGGTCGCGTCGGGTATCACCGCGCAGCACCTGCCGGGCCACACGCCGGGGCATACCGGGTACCTGATCGCGTCCGGCGACGACTCGCTGCTGATCTGGGGCGATATCGTGCACTCGGCGACGCTGCAGTTCGCCAAGCCGGACTGGTCGATTGCCTTCGACGTCGACCAGGACGCGGGCGCTGCGACCCGCAAGAAGGTGTTCGACATGGCGGCAGCCGACCGTCTGGCAATCGCCGGCATGCACATCCCCTATCCCGGAATCGGCCACGTGGCGGCGGCATCGGAAGGCTACGCCTTCGTGCCGGCGGACTGGCAGTACCAGCCGTAGGACCTAGAAATATCGAGAATCGGGCCGCCCCCTTGAAACCCGGCGGGCGGCCCTTATTTATGTTCCTGTCCCCGGACAAACAGGCTGCCTTGCGCGGGCGTCACCGCAGCAGGGCCCGGGACTTGGCACGCACGGATGTACTGCGGCCATGTCTGTCGATCGATCGCTGACGAGCGCGATCGCGAATGTCAGGGGATGAGCCGACAGTGTAGTGCGCCCGATCCGGGCGTGACTACCTGTCGATGCTCTTTTTGCCCGGCCTGCCCAGCCGTCATCTCTCTCATCGACCCTCTATTTCGACGATAGCGTCACGGCCGTCTTGCCGGGGATGTATTTTGCCGCCTTTGCGTTGCTGCAGGCGACATGCAGCGGCACTTCGGCGTTGACCGCCTCGAAGCCATAGCCCGCCTTGAATTTCAGCCGCACATGCCGAGCCTTCTTTGCGGGTATGACGATGCTCTCTCCCGCCTTGCGCTTCGCCTTTTTCGTCCGGCTGCGAATCTCCTGGAACTCGAAGGCCGCGTCGATCGGCCGGCCGGGCGAGACATAACAGCCCACCGCCTTGCGCTTCCCCGTGTTCTTGATCTTCGCGTAGAACTTAGCCTTGCCGCCCGCCCTGATCTTGCGCGTCGCTTTCGACGTCAACTTCGCATCGATGCTCGTCTTGCGGAGACCGCTGCCGACCCTGAAGGCGTGTCGCAGCGTGACGCCATCCAGGGTGCTCCGCACGGACCACATGCCTTTCGGCGCGTTCGACGGCAGGGTGTAGCTCGCCCAGTAATAGGCCGCCTGATAGATGCCACTCGATGGCGCGCCCGTCGTCCACGAGGCGACCCGGGTTCCGTCGGGCCGGTAGATCGCGAGCGGGACGGCGGCGTCGGCCGTCTGGTCGCGCATGTAAACCGCGACCCAGATGCGGTCTCCCGGATCGAACGTGTTCCTGACGCCCGGATCGGTATCGTCGCAGCCGGCGATCGGCGCCGGCGGCTGCTTGTCGTGGGTGGCGAGGCGGATAATGCGCGTATCAATTGTCGGCGACTGGTGCGCCCAGTCGGTGTCGCGCGCGTTGCAGGCGCCTTCCCACGGATCGACGGTCGTATAGCCGCTGTCGCGCACCTGGAAGTGCAGGTGCGGCGCGGTGGACCGGCCGGAGCTTCCGACATAGCCGAGAACGGTTCCGGCCTCGACCCGGTCGCCGTTCTCCGCCTCGATCACCGAGCCCTTCTTCAGGTGCCAGTAGTAGCCGATCAGGCCGTTGTCGTGGCTAATGATGACGGAGTTGGCGGTCGCGTCCGCAAGGGAGCAATTCTTGTCGTATTCGCCATCGTGGGTCGACAGGATGGTCCCGCCCTGGGCTGCGACGACGGCCATCGTCCGCTTCTTCATCAGCGTCCAGCGATACGGAAACAGGACGAAGTCGGTACCCCCGTGGCCGTCATAAGTGCGGGTGCCGCAGGCGAAATCCTGTACGCCCGAGCTCGAATCGTGGTCGACGAAGTTGGAGATGTATTCCTCCGCGAATCCGGTGGCGCGTTTCGTCGGGCGCAACGGATACTGGAAGCCGTCCGTGCGCGCCTCCGCCGCGGTGCTCAGCGGCAGCCCCAACGCGCGGGCGCTCTCGACCATACGCGGGTGAAGGCTCTCGATCTCGCTGGCGTCGTCATGGACGGCGATATCGACCGATCCGCCGTTCATCTGCTTGCCGAAAGAGCCCGCCGAACCTGTGTGCACGCCGGTGATCAGGGCCAGAAGCCCGGCAAGTGAAAACGCTGCCAAATGTTGATAAACGCGCATGACGATAGCCGGACAACACGCTGGATACACAAAAATGCCCGCGCCGATGCGCACGGGAGTTTCATCCTGCGGCAAACACGTTAATTTCCGTTAAGCGACCACGCCGAGAATGGCGGGAAGGAAACGACAAACGGGAGGTCACCATGCGGAACGCCTATCAAAGCCCTCATCCACAATGGCGGGTGCTCGTCGGCGGCGCCGACATCGCCTATGTGGATACGGGGCCGCCGAACGGGCGTCCGGTCGTCTTCCTGCACGGCAATCCGACATCGTCCTACCTGTGGCGCAACATCATCCCGCATGTGTCGACGACGCATCGCTGCCTGGCGCCGGATCTCGCCGGTATGGGCAATTCCGGCCCCATGCCGGGCACCTACACGCTGAAAGAACACATCGCGATCATCGACGCCTGGTTCGAGGCACTGAAACTCACCGACGTGACGCTGGTGATCCACGACTGGGGGTCGGCCATCGGTTTCGACTGGGCCCGCCGCCATCCCGACCGGGTGGCCGGCATCGTCCACATGGAAGGCATCGTCGCCCCGCGCCGCTGGGCGGACTTCCCCGAAGGCCGCGACAAGCTGTTCCGCCGGCTGCGCAGCGACGAAGGCGAAAAGCTCGTTCTCGAGGACAATTACTTCGTCGAGGTGGTTCTGCCGCGCTCGATCGTGCGGGACCTGACGGACGAAGAAATGAACGTCTACCGGGCGCCATTCCCCGACGCCGAGCGGCGTGTGCCGACGCTCGTGTGGCCCCGGCAGATCCCCATCGAGGGCGAACCGGCCGAGGTCGTGACGCTGGTCGAGCAATATGCGGCATTCATGAAGGACAGCCCGATCCCGAAGCTGTTCATCAACGCCGAGCCGGGCGCCATCGTCACCGGCGGCATCCGGGACATCGCGCGCTCCTGGGCCAGTCAGGAGGAATGCACGGTAAACGGGATTCACTTCATCCAGGAGGACAGCGCCGACGAAATCGGCCGCGCGCTTTCGGGGTTCGTGCTGTAGGGAGCAGTAGTTTCCGCGCATTCCACCGAACGTTGTATTCGGCCTCGGTCGCCTCAGGTTCGAGCAAATCGCAACCCTGTCCCCCTTTTCGCGGGGACGAGCGGACGGGGGACGAGCGGACGGGGAACGCGCCCCCTCCCCTCACATCGCGTCGACCTGAACCGCGCGGCGGGTATAGGCGAGCGGGTGGCCCAGGGTGGCCGCAGCAAGCACTTCAAAGCGATCGCCGGGCTCGCGCTCGACGGCGATGGCAACCCGGTCGACCATCAGCGGGCGACCGTTCACGGCCTCGAAGAAATCCGCCAGGATCGCCTCGATGCCCGGTGCCTCCTCCGGCGTCGTGCGGCCGGTCAGCGTGATGTGGAAGCTCGCCTCGTCGAACACGTAAGGGTAGCCCCAGCGGTCGAGGTTGGTCTGCTGACGGTCGCTGAGGGAGACCGCCTGGCGACGCTCAATCTCGGCCTGCGTCAGCGGCGCGCGGAAGGCATCGAAAGCGCGAACGGCCCGGGCCCCCAAATCCTCGACAAGATCGTTGCGGATCGCCGGCATCATAGCGAAGAACCCGCGCAGGTTCTTCAAGGACAATACCGGCAGGCGCACCGGCGTGACCGACCGGGCGAAGTCGCGCAGGGCGTCGACCAGTTCGGCCTCGGAATAGCCGTCCGCCAGCCGGAACGGCGCCTTAAGCGTCGCGTGCAGGCCGTAGCGGGCCGGCTCGGCCACCAAGTGCGACCAGGCGCCAGCCTCGAGGCCGGGCAGGACCGGCGCGGCAAACTGGGTACCGGTCTCGATATCGCGGCCGAGCCAGCGAGCACCGACATCGGCAAGATCGGAATCGGGATCGGGAACGAAGTAAATCGCGTAGCGCACGAAATTGTCTCCTTGGCGATCCCCGGGGACCGCGCGTATAGCACTCTAGTCTATCCGCTAGCCGCGTCACGTAACAGCGCGATGACAGTTTGACGGTACTTCAGAGGCCATTCGCGGGCGAAGATTTGCCGCCCGCGCACCGACGGCAAGAACGGTTTGACGGACATCGGAAACAGTGGTCTTTCCACTCCTGGACCGCGCTTTCGAGGAGCATCCCGTGTCGCCCGACCAGGACAAGCTGAACCGGCTTATGCAGGCCGTCTCTGCGGCGCTTCAGGCGGCCGACTGGACTGGCGCGGAAGCGGCGCTGACGCAGGCGCTCGCCCTCGTGCCCGGCGAGCCTTCACTTGCCTATAACCTTGCCCTCGTCGAGAAGCGGCTCGGCAAGGCGGACGCCGCCGAGCATCGCCTCGCGGTCGTCCTGGAGACCGCGCCGGGGCACGCGAACGCCCGCTTCGAGTATGCCGCCGCCCTGATGGATCGCGGCGCGGAAGATTCGGCGCTCGAACAGTTCGAGATCTATCTCGGCGCCGTGCCGGACGATGCCGACGCACACCTCAATGCGGGTCGGCTGCACCTGCGGCGCGGCAATGTGCGAGCCGCCTCGGATCACTTTACCAGGGCCGCGGCGGCCCGGCCCGACGACCCGGCGGTCCGGCTCGCCACAGCCGAGGCGGACCGCGATCTCGGGCGGCTCGGCACGGCGGTCTGCGCGCTATGGGATCTCTACGCGCGCGAGCCTGATCTGCGCCCCGCGATCCTCAAGGTGATGAGCCAGGGCCCGCGCGGAACGATACCGATCTCGGCGCGGCGCCTCGCTCCAACCGACTGATCATCCGCCCTCCGCCGGCTCCGGGCGCTTCTCCAGCTTTCGGATCGTGCCGAGCGCGGTAGCGCACAGTTTCTCGGTACCTCCGTCGACAGCAAAGACATCGCAGCGCACGACCGCCTGCGTGCGGCCGGCATGAAGCGCCGACGCGCGCGCGATGAGCCGCGTGCCGATGGCCGGCCGGATGTAGTTGATCTTCAGCTCCGAGGTGACGACCCGGTCACCGATGGCCGCACCGCCGGCATAGGTCAGCGCGTTGTCGGCGGCGTAGCAGATGACGCCGCCATGGGTCATGCCGAGGTGCTGAGTCGTGTTCTCGTCGAGCGGCACGTGGAACTCCGTCGCCTCCGCGGACCAACTGACGAGCTCCGCTTTCATCAACCGGCTGAACCCCTGCGCCTCGAGGATCTGGCGGCCGAGAGCGAGCATGTCGTCCATGAGAACGTCCTGTCTGAAATTAACGCGGGAAGGCCCGCCAGGTCACGCCGGGCCGATTCGGAAGGACCTGCGATAAAGACCCGGATCCTCCTGCAAACCGTCCTCCACGGCGCGGTGGGCGTCAAGCCGGGCGTCGTCCATCGGCTCGGTCACGATATCCAGAACCTCGCGTGGAACGGGGATCGCCTGGGCAACCGGCGTGCCCTTTCCCAGCACGCCCTCGAAACCGGGATCGGTCCACAGCGCGGGGAAATGGACGAATCCGTCGGTGAAGCGGTCGCAATCGACAAGGCCGGATAGCGTGCGGAAGGGCAGGTCCTCGCGGTTCAGCGGATGGGTGAACAGCACCGACCAGCCGTCGGGCACCTGAAGCGCCCAGAAGTTCGTGAACTTGACGATGAACTGTCCCGCCTCCACCGGCAGCGGCGCGCCGGTCGCCTGTTCGGGCACATGCAGGCCGATCGGCGAGCGGGTGTGGCGCAGGCCCGCAACGCGCGGCGCCTCCCAGTCCCAGGAGATCGCGCCATCCGTGACGGTCAGGTCTGCGGCGAGCGGCATCAGGACGCCGGCCGACAGCGCGTCGATCAGCGGCGGACAGTGCTTCAGCGTGCGCACCTCCGCGCCGCCCAGCGTCTCGCTCGCGACGGCCGTGGGCATGGTCTTCAGCCAGTCCGGCAACCCTTTGCGGGCGGCAACGGGCTTCGGGAGGATGTCCTCGAAGCCGGGGAGACAACGGAAGGTCAGGTGCATGGGACCACGCTTATCTCGTCGTCATCCCGGCCGCAACGAAGTGGACAGCGGGATCACGATGGAAGACGCCGAGAAGAGACGACGGCAATCGCCTACTTCGCCGCGCGGGCCCGACGATCGCGTTCCTTCAGCAGCACGTAGACGGTCGCGGCGACGATGGTGATGACGACGAAGATGACGCCGATGACGTTGATCACCGGCGACAGGCCGAAGCGGAAACGCGAGCCGATTTCCGTCACCAGCGTCCAGTTGCCGCCGATGGCGAAGACCGTCGTGTTGTAGTTCTCGATCGATTGCAGAAAGGCGATCACCGAGGCGGTGAAGATGGTCGGCATCAGGAAGGGAATGGTGATGCGCCGGAACACCAGCACGCTGGAGGCGCCGAGGTCGAGGGCGGCCTCCTCGAGGCTGCGATCCTGGCGCTGCAGGCGGGCCATGAACATCAGCATCGAGTAGGAGGCGATGAAGGTCGCCTGCGCCATCATCGCCAGGAACAGGCCGCCGGGCACCTCGAAGTTGCGCCAGAAGATCAGCGTCGAGATGCCGAGGATGATGCCGGGCGTCAGGATCGGCGAAACGAGGACGCCGTAAAGCACGCCGGTCCAGCGCGACTGCAGGCGCGTCAGGATGAAGGCGCCCGACAGGCCAAGCGGAATCGACACGCAGATGACACCGATGCCGACGATGACCGAGTTCCGCAGGCCCTGCAGGATGCGCTCGTCGCGGGCGAGTTCGCCGAACCATTTCAGCGTCCAGCCGCGCCACTGCGTCACCGAGGGATAGTCGTAGGCATTGAAGGCGGCGAGCGTCATCACGACGAGCGGCGCGAACAGGTAGACGAAGAAGAGCACCATGTAGGCGTTGAGCACGACCCCGGCCCACTGGCCCTCGCGGGTGCGACGGACGGGCGCGGCGGATGCTGCGATCGTGGCGGTGGTCATGCTCGTCCCCTCCCCTAGCGCGCGATGTCGCGGACACCGACGCGGAAGATCGTCATCATCAGGAAGATGAAGACGATGCAGACGATCAGCAGCGTGAAGGCGTAGGCCGCGCCCTGGTTCCAGTTGTTGGATTCGAAGAACTGCCGGTAGATGGTCTGGCTGAACCAGTCGCCGGATGTGCCGCGCGTCATGATCTGCGGCACGGAGTACGATCCCGCCGACAGCATGAAGGTCATGATGCAGCCGACCGCAATGCCGGGCTTGGCATGCGGGATGGCGACGCGCCAGTGGATGCGCCAGGTCGACGCGCCGAGATCGCGGGCGGCCTCGAGCTGGTTGCGGTCGAGCGTCTCCAGCGTGTTGTAGATCGGGAAGACCATGAACAGGATGTAGGCGTAGACCATCGCCACGAAGACGGCGGCCGGCGATTCCAGGAACGGGATCCACTGCTGCGCGGCCAGGTTCGTCACGCCGACCCATTGCAGCGCGGTGTTCAGCACGCCCTGATAGTCGAGGATCATCAGCCAGGCATAGACGCGCAGCAATTCGTTGATCGCGTAGGGGATGATCAGCCCCAACATCAGGAAGGCGGCAGCCTGCGGCGTCGCCACTTTGGCGACCGCGAAGGCGATTGGATAGCAGACCACCAGCGCCAGCACGGTGACGAGTGCGGCGTAGACGATAGTGCGCACGAAGATCTTCAGGTGCAGACCCGACATGCGCGTGTAGTTGTCGAGCGTATAGACCTTCTGCGGCGCCTTCTCCTGCACCTCCAGCTCGGCGATGCGATCCTCTATGCCGGAGATCGTATTCTCGATCGCCGGCTTGTCCGCGTCGGCGGCCTGCTGGGCGTCGAACTGCAGCGTGGAGATTTCGTTGTAGAGCCGGTCGATCTCCAGCGAGATCTGCGTCGATTCCTGGCGGACCCACAACGAGCGCTCGACCATGAAGAGCTGCGGGATGACGATCATGCCGATCACCCAGGCGACCGTCAGGACGATGAACAGCCCGGTGAGGGACCGGCCATAGCTGCGGATCAGCGCGCCCATCGCCTTCAGTCCCGTGCCAGGTCGCCGGCCGGCATCACCCGGGCGTCGTCCGCGGCGAAGCCGATGCGCTGCTCGCCGGTCAGGTCGCGGCCGGCAGCGCCGGAATTGGTGAGATGCACCATGATCTCGTTGTCGTCGCGCTTGAGGAACAGGTTGACGAAGGCGCCTTCGAGGTCGCGACGGTCGACGCTGGCCGAGACGACGTTGTCGAGATCGGTGCCGTTCAGGAACTGCATGCGCTCGGGCCGCACGAAGATCATTGCGTCGTCCCCCTCGTGCAGCGAGCCGTTAAGGCGGCCGCGCATCCGACCGTCCGGCCCGTCGAGGACGGCGAAACCGTTCGCGACTTCCGAGACCCGGCCGCGGAACACGTTCTGCTCGCCGACGAAGGTCGCGACGAAGGGCGTCGCCGGCGCGTCGTAAAGGATGTCGGTAGTGTCGACCTGCTCGACCCGGCCCTGATTAATGACCGCGATGCGGTCCGACATGGTCAGCGCCTCGCCCTGGTCGTGGGTGATGTAGATGAAGGTGACGCCCGTCTTGCGCTGGATGTCCTTGAGCTCGGCACGCATGTGCTGCCGCAGCTTCAGGTCGAGCGCCGACAGCGGTTCGTCGAGCAGCAGCACGGCCGGCTCGACGGCAAGGGCACGGGCGATCGCGACGCGCTGGCGCTGGCCGCCGGAGAGGTCGCCGGGCAGCTTGTCCTCATGGCCGTTGAGCGCGACCAGATCGACCAGGCGCATCGCCGTCTCGCGGCGTTCCCTCTTCGAGACGCCGCGCGCTTCCAGCCCGAAGGCAATGTTTTCCCACACCGGCATCAGGGGAAACAGCGCCAGGTTCTGGAAGATCAGCGCGGTGGGACGGCGGTTCGGACCGATGCCGGCCATGTCGTCGCCGCCGATCAGCACCTGGCCTGTCGTCGGCTCCAGAAAGCCGGATATCATGCGGAGGATCGTGGTCTTGCCGCAGCCCGACGGCCCCAGGATCGAAAAGAACTCGCCGGCCCTGATTTCCAGGTCCGTCTTCTGCACGGCGGTGAAATCGCCGAACACCATGGACACGTCGTCGAGTACGACGTTCTTTCCCTTTGCGAGCATCCCCGTGACGGGCATTGCGGTCCCCCTCGATCCGGTAATCGTTACCGTAATCACGTCGCGCCCGTGTGACAGACGCCGGTCTTCCCTTTCCCTGCCGGCGACAGCGCTGTCGCCGCCGACACGGAAAGGGGGCCGCCCGGCGGGCGGCCCCGAAACCTCAGATCAGGCGTTGGTGAACTTCTCGACATATTCCGTACGGAGCGAGGAGAAGAAGGTCGTCTGCGCCGGCCACCACCACAGATTGTCGATCGCCTCGGCATCCGGGTAGGCCATCGCGAAGGCGGCCTTCTGGTCTGCATTCAGGTGCTTGTCGGCATCGACGGCGGCCGAGTTGTAGCCGGTGTTATTGGCGAACATGCCGCCGGCTTCCGGCGTCAGCATGAAGTTGATGAAGGCGTAGGCCTGCTCGACATTCTCGGCGCCCGACGGAATGCCCATGGTGTCGATCCAGCCCAGACCGCCTTCCTTCGGCATGGTGTACATCCACGCCGGGTTGGTCTCGCGGTGCAGAAGGATGCCCGTGGTGTCCCAGGTCTGGCCGATGGTGCAGCCGGCGTCGGTGAACGCGGCGGTCGCCTCGGTGGCGTTGTTCCAGAAAGCGCCGACGTTCTGGCGGTGCTCGATGGCGTACTTGGTGACCGCCTCGAAGACGCGCTTGCAGTCTTCCTCGGACTTGTAGAGGTCCATGGCGCGATCCGACTTCACCTCGCCGATGGCGTCGAGGTAGATCGCCAGGCTGATCAGCGCGGACTTCTGACGCAGGGCCACCTTGCCGGCCATGTCGGACGTCCACATGTCGCCGTACGAGATGGTGCCGTACTTGAGATCAGGGTTGGACTCGGCATTCCAGGTCATGCCCTCGGTGCCCCAATCGGAGGGGATGAGGTAACGCTTGCCGCGATTGGTGGCGCCGAGATTGATCGAAGCGCGATAGATCGACGGAATCACTTCGTCGACTTTGAACTTGGACTCGTCGATGGGGGCCAGCAAGTCGTCCTTGTAGTAGTTCGGGCCGGTGTCGACGGACGGGAAGACCACGTCGAAGCCCTTGCCGCCGGCGGCGCGCAGCTTGTTCTCGGCTTCGTCGTTGGAGCCGTAGGTCGACAGATTGACCTTGATGCCGGTCTCTTTCTCGAAAGCGTCCTTGATGTTGTCCTGGACGTAGTCACCCCAGGCGAACACGTTGACGGTGCCCGACGAGGCCAGCGCGTCAGAGGCCTTCAGGATGGCCGGCGCGGCAACCGCGACACCGGTCGCGGCGGTTGTCTTCAGCAGGGTACGGCGAGTTATGCTTGTCATGGTCATTGCCTCTCGGTTTGAGTAGCCGGCGTTCTGTTGGCCGATGCGGACGTCGTGCGGCTTCAAATGAACGGCCGCAGCCGCGGCACGATCGTCCCGCTGCACCGGGCACTATCGAGGATCGTTGACACTCGTATGACGGCTGTCATTGAACCGTCGTCGTAAGCCGCACCGCGGAAGGAACCCTCGCAGTGACGTGCACTTCCGGCCGCTGGCCACGTGTGGACAACGGGACGGCACCGTTGCGGAAAAGGGTGGCCTGAGCGGCGGATCCGACGGGGGAAGGCTTTCTGATCGCCGGCTTTCTATTCAGTCCGGCAATCCTGCTTGGCGGCCGGTTCCGCGCGCTTGTGCCGCGGCCGCGTTCGCCCCCCTGGAAGTCATCCCCGGGCCTGTCCCGGGGATCCATACTCCCTGCGGTGACGCCTTTCTCGGGGGCGGTGGTCATGGATGGCCGAGACAAGCCCGGCCATGACACCTGAGGGATGGAACGCGTTTCGCTCCGGGTCGCGGCCGGCCTTGGAGTCTTTGCCCTACGGCCGGTCGCCCCGCAGCAGGCGTCCCTCGATATCGGCGATGGCGCCCGGCAGGTCGGCGACGGATTCCACGACGATATGGGCGCCGGCGGCCATCAGGCGGCGCTCGGCGGACAGGTAGCGTTCGAGATACTCCTCGTCGTCCAGCGCCTCGAACTCCTCCAGCGACAGGCCCATCGCATTGCCGGAGGCGGCGACGCCCACTGACCAGGTGCCGGCGGCGATCCCTTCCGCGATACCGGGCTCGGTGTCGTCGACCTTGACTACCGTCCAGGCCGGCCAGACGCCGAGATCGAGGAAGGTGCGGTACATCATCAGCGCGCCGGGGCGGCCCTCGGCCAGATCGCCGGCGCAGACGAGATTGTCGGGCGAAAAGCCCTGTTCGGCGGCGGCCGGAACAAGCCGCTCCATGATCTCGCGGGTGTAGCCCGTCGTAGATCCGATCCGGATGCCCTTTTCCCGCAGACCCGCAACGGTCTCGAGAACGCCGGGGATCAGGTCGGCATAGTCGGTGACGACCTCGGCGTTGAGCGGCACGAAGACCGCGTAGATCGCATCGACATCGGCATCGGAAAAGGCTGTGCCCTTCGCCTTCATCCAGGCTTCGGCGACGCGCGGAATGCGGCCGAGCGCCTGGATGTGCTCCCATTTCGGCAGGCCCATCGGCACGCGGGCCTCTTCGATCGTGATGTCGACGCCGAAGCGGCGGAACACCTCGACGAAGGCGCCCATCGGCGCGCGCGAGCCGAAGTCGACAACCGTGCCCGCCCAGTCGAAGACGACGGCCCGGATCGGGGAAGTACTCATGGGCTTCTCCTGTTTCAGGCGCCGAGCATGTCGCCGATCACCTCTTCGGCGATGCCGAAGGCGGTCGACGCGCCGGTGCCGGAGGTGACGATGACGATGCGCATGCGGTCGCCAGGCCGGTCGACCAGCATCAGGCGCTCCGGCGACGAGGGATAAACACCGGTCCAGCGGTCAGTCACGTCGTAGGGTCCGAGATCGAGGACGTTGTCGAACTCGTCGAGGATGAGACGGTCGACATCGGCATCGTCGAAGGGGTCCGGCGTCGTGCCGTAGTGATGGCTGTCGCCAACGACGAGGCTGCCGTCCGCCGACTGGACGGCGATCAGATGCACGCCGGCGGCAAGGGCGTCGACGCGTTCGCGCTGCAGCCTGGCCTTGAGGGCGGCGGCCTCGGGCAGCTCGGCGTAGCCGAGATAGCGGATGAGGCCGAGATCCGACATGACGGCCGTGCCCAGCTCGCGCTCCGCGCGCGGGCGGATGCGCATCATGTGCAGCTTGCAGCGTGTCAGCCCGTAGGAGGCGATGCGGCCGGGAAACAGCGTCTGGAAGTCTTCGCCGGGGCACACGACGATCGCCTCGGCCTGAACGGGGCCGGAGGTCGTGTCGATGTCGGGCAGCGCGATATCGCGCACCAGCGTGTCGCGCAGGATGGTGACGTCGTATTCGTCCTCCAGCCAGCCGGCGAGCTGCGGGATCGCATCGCGCGATTCGACGCGCAGTTCGTGCGGGCTCCACAGTACGGCGCGCACGTCGCCGGTGAGGCCGGGCACTCGCTCGCGCGCCTCGGCAGGCGTCAGCAGCGCGCAGCCCTCGCCCATCTTCGTCTTCAGGAAGGCTTCGAGGACTGCGAGCGATTCGTCGTATCGGGCGGCAACGGCGAGCCCGTGGTGGGTAACGCCGATGCCTGCAGGGTCCGCGATCTCGGCCCAGACATCGCGCGAGCGCCTGGCGCGCTGCCAGCACTCGCCGGCCTGCTGGCCGGTGACCGTGACGAAGCCGAAATTGCGGATCGACGCGCCGTTGGCGCGGCTGTCGCGGTCCATGATGACAACGCGCAAGCCGCGCCGGGCTGCGGCGAGCGCGTGGGCTAGGCCGACGATACCGGCGCCGACAACGGCCAGGTCGTACTGTTCGGTATGCATAGGGCGTGTTCGTCCGGTGAAGGTGCGCGCGGTTAGTCGCGGCGCGGATAGAATGCACGTTATATGACACGGTTACGACGCGCCTGACCAATTGCCGCAGCGTCGCCAGTTGCGAACTGTTATAAATACTGATTGAAAGAATGGAACGGGCGCCGGCGCGCGTTCGTGACGTTACGGATTGCGCCAACGCAAGGACCAGCCAGCCTGGATATGAGCCTATAAGGGCCGGCCAGACAGGCCAGATCGCGGCTTGAATACAGGGAAGGCCGCCCGCAAGAGGCGAGAGACCGCCATGACGTTCGACTACAAGGCCGTTTTCCGGTCCGCCATCGACGATATCAATGCAGAGAAGCGCTATCGCGTCTTTGCCGAGCTCGAGCGCATCGCCGGGCAGTTCCCGAAGGCGATCCATCACGGTGCGGCGGGTGAACGCGACATCACGATCTGGTGCTCGAACGACTATCTCGGTATGGGCCAGCACGCGGACGTAATCGCGGCGGCCCGCGACGCGGCGGGGCGCATGGGCGTCGGAGCGGGCGGCACGCGCAACATCTCCGGCACAAGCCATCCACTGGTCAATCTCGAGGCCGAACTCGCCGACCTCCATCACAAGGAAGCGGCGCTGGCCTTTACGTCGGGCTTCATTTCCAACGAGGCCTCGATCTCGACACTGGCGCGGCTCATCCCCGACTGCCTGTTGCTGTCGGACGAATTGAACCACGCCTCGATGATCGAGGGAGTGCGGCGCTCGGGCAGCGAGAAGAAGATCTTCCGCCACAACGACGTCGAGCATCTGGAAGACCTGCTGAAGGCGGCCGGCACCGAGCGGCCGAAGCTGATCGTGTTCGAATCCGTCTATTCGATGGATGGCGATATCGGCCCGATCGGCAGGATCTGCGATCTCGCCGAAAAGTACGGCGCGATGACCTATATCGACGAGGTGCATGCGGTTGGAATGTACGGTCCGCGCGGCGCCGGAATCGCCGAGCGCGATGGCGAGATGGCCCGGATCGACGTCATCGAGGGCACGCTCGCCAAGGCGTTCGGCTGCATGGGCGGCTACATCGCCTCCAGCGCCGACATCGTCGACACGGTGCGTTCCTTCGCCCCCAGCTTCATCTTCACCACCGCCCTTCCCCCGTCCATAGCCGCGGCAGCGACGGCCTCGATCCGGCACCTGAAGGCGTCCTCGACAGAACGCGAGGGCCAGCAGCGTCAGGCGACCCGGACGAAGGACGTGCTGTCGCGGCGCGGGCTTCCGGTGATGCCGTCGGTCACGCACATCGTGCCTGTGCTGGTCGGCGATCCGGAACTGTGCAAGGCGGCAAGCGACCGTCTGATGGACAAGCACGCCATCTACATCCAGCCGATCAACTTCCCGACCGTACCGCGCGGCACGGAGCGCCTCAGGATCACGCCGACGCCGTTCCACGACGATGCGCTGATCGAGGACCTGGCCGAGGCCCTATGCGAAGTCTGGGACACGCTCGGCATTCCCTACGCCGAGACCACGCAGGCCGCCGCCGCGGAGTAGGCGCACCGACGCCGGGCAAGACGTTCATGGCGGGGCTCTCCGGGCCGAGTGGCAGGCCCGGGGACGCCGGACCGTTTCCCGCCCTTCGGGGAGGCCGCTTACGTCACGGGGACCGAAACCAGCCGCATCCGACCCAACCGAGCGACGAGTCGTCGGTCGCCCGGCCCGCACAGCCTTACGCCTTTTCGTCCCCGTCATCCGGCAGGTCGTCGTCCTGCAGGACCCGCCAGGCGGCGCCGTCGAGATCCTCGAACTGACCCGATTTCATCGACCACAGGAACGCCGCGAGGCCGAGCAGGCCAAGCCCGAGGGCGACGGGTATGAGGATGAAGAGGACGTCCATAACCTTGGCGCCTTCAATTGGCAGCGTCGGCGGCCGCCAGCTTGCGTGCGATGAGGCGTACGCGCAGGGCGTTGAGGGTCACGATCACCGAGGACGACGACATGGCGAGCGCGGCGACCAGCGGCGTGACGAAGCCGAAGACGGCGACCGGGACGGCGCAGACGTTGTAGAGCGCGGCGAACCAGAGGTTCTGGTCCATGGCCCGACGGGCGCGGCGCGAGATGTCGATCGCCGTGACCACGGGGGTCAGCTTCTCGCCGAGGAAGACGGCGTCGGCTGCGGCCTGCGAGAGATGCACCGCGGTCACCGGCGAGATCGAGACATGGGCGGCGGCCAGCGCCGGCGCATCGTTGAGGCCGTCGCCGACCATCAGCACCTTGCAGCCGTTGCCTGCGAGTTCCTCGAGAACCGCGATCTTGCCGGCCGGCTTGAGACCGGCGCGGCGGTCGGACACGCCCAGCGCGTCGGCGACCTCATCGACGGCTTCCTTGCGATCGCCGGACAGGATGACGACCGAGAGGCCGCGCGCCTTCAGGTCGTCGACCACCGCACGGGCGTCCGGACGCAGGCCCTGGGCCACCGGGATCGGCACGGGTGCGGCATCGCCTTCCCTGAACCAGACGAGCGAATGCGTGCCGCCGGCAGCCGTCGCGACCTGATCGGGCGTCGCGCCGCACAGGGCGGCGCTGCCCAGACGGCATTCGACGCCGCCAATGGTGGCGGTCACCCCCTGCCCCGGTTCTTCCGTGGCGCCGGGGATGGAACCTGAGCCGTGGGGCCGCAACGCGGCGGCGAGCGGGTGGCGGCTCGACAGCGCGAGGCGGCCGGCCTTCGCCAGCATCGGCGCGGAGAGGCTTGCGGCATCTACCAACGATGGCTCCGGGTTCGTCAGGGTGCCGGTCTTGTCGAAGACAACGGTATCGGCCTCGGCAAAGCGCTCGACCGCATCGCCCGAATTGAGCAGCACGCCGGAGCGGAACAGCAGACCCGAGGCCACCACCTGGACGGCCGGCACGGCGAGGCCCAGCGCGCAGGGACAGGTGATGATGAGAACGGCGATCGCCGCCATCAGCGAGTCCTGCCAGCCGGCGCCGAGGACCATCCAGCCGATAAAGGTGAGCGCCGCGGCCGTGTGCACCAGCGGGGCGTAGTATCGCGCCGCCTTGTCGGCGAGCGCCAATCTGGTGGAGCGCGCCGTCTGCGCGGCTTCGAGAAGCTTGTTGACCTCGTCGAGCAACGTGCCCTTGGCCGCTGCGGTGACCTGGACCGTCAGAGCGCCGGTGATGTTGAGCGTACCGGCATAGACCCGGTCGCCGGGACCGGCTGAGGCATAAGCCGTCTCTCCGGTAACGAGGCTCTGGTCGATCTCGGTCGACCCGGTCTCGATGATGCCGTCGATCGACAGCCGCTCGCCGGCGGCGACGAGGACGCGATCGCCCGGATCGATGGCGGAAACGGGCACGACGCGCGTCGAACCATCCGGCAGGATCTTGGTCGCCGTCTCGCCCTTGAGGGCTGCGAGGTTCTCGGCCTGCGCGCGCGTGCGGCGGCGCATGTTCATGTCGAGGAAACGGCCGACCAGCAGGAAGAACAGCAGCATGACGGCTGCGTCGAAATAGGCGTGGCGGCCACCGGTGAAGGTCTCGACCAGCGACATGCCGACAGCCAGCAGGACGCCCAGCGTGATCGGCACGTCCATATTGACCGAGCGCTTCGAGAGAGCGTGGAAGGCTGAGTCGAAGAACGGCTTGCCGGCATAGGCGACCGCCGGAATCGCGATCAGCGCCGACAGCCAGTGGAACAGGTCGCGGGTCTCCGGCGTGATGTCGGAGGCATTGCCGGCCCAGACGGACACCGACAGGAGCATGATGTTCATGGCCGCGAAGCCGGCGACCGCCATGCCTTTCATGAGTCGCCTGGCTTCGGCCGCCTCTTCGCCGGCCGCGGCGCCAGGATCGAAGGGATAGGCGCGGTAGCCGAGCGTGGCGACCTTCTCGACGACGTCGGAGGGCGCAAGTTCGCCGGTCTTCCATTCCACCGCGAGCCGGCGGTTGGTGAAATTCAGGCGCGCGCGGGTGATGCCGGGCGTGGCGCCGAGGCCCTTTTCGATCTTGGCCATGCAGCCGGCGCAGCGCACGCCCTCTACGGCGAGGTCCATGTGCTCGATGCCGTCGCCGACGGCCGTCACGAAGCTCTTCAGATCGCGATCATGGTAGCCCATCGCGGATACCTGCCCACACCTACTGCAGTGTCACCCGGTTCTCGGACCGGAACAGTCGATCATCGCCTCGTCCCGCTTCGATGATCAACAGCCATTTGCCGCCCTCCACCGCGTCGACCGTGCCGCGGTAGCGGCCGATCTCGCCCTCGGTCAGCGTCGCGAGCTGGTCGTCGGCCTCGCTGACGATCGAGGCGAGCCGTGCGGTCACGTCGAGACCGGAGACCGGCGCGCCATTCGCGTCGCGGATGGTGATGTCGACGCTGGCTCCGTCGCCGGAGCGGATCAGGTCCGCGGCAACAGCCCAGTGGCGTTCGGCCTGCGCCTTCGCCGCGTCGATCTCGGACTGATAGTCCGACCCGGCCTTGTAGGAGGACTCCACGACCACTCCGGTATTGGTGGAGACGGCAAGCCAGATCATGATGATGTTGGCGACCGTAATCAGCCCGAAGAACCCGATCAGGCCGAACAGCACCATTTTTCCCGTAACCCGGAAACCGCCGTCCTCATCCATCGTGCGAACCGTGTTCATGACGTGACTGTCCCTTCAAGGATACCCCGGTCAGGGGGCGCGGAAGAAGTCGGAAACGGTATCGCTTGCGCCGGTTTCCGGATTGGTGACGGTGAACTCGATCGGCGTCGAGTCCGATAGCTTGGCGCCGGGCGGAGAGGCGACCAGAACGCGGACTTCGCGCGTCGTATCCGGCTCCACCGCGATGACCGGCCAGCCGTCCCGGCGCTCGTCGCTGCCGATGGCGTCGATGGTGGCGCCAGGCACGCCGGAGATCGACAGCACATAATCGGTCTCGGCGAGTTCCTTGTTGAGAATGCGGATGGTGTAACCGTTGCGGAATCCGCCTTCCGAGAGCGGTACGTAGAGCGGATTGCGATCGTGCAGGACGTTCAGACCCAGCGTGCCGCGGGTCGCCAGCGCGTAGGTCATGATGGCGCCGACGCCGACGATGATCGCCGCGTAGATGATCGTGCGGGGGCGGATGAAATTGTAGACCGGCTTCTCGCCCGCCTCGCGACGATGGATATTGATGTCGGTATCGTAGCCGATCAGGCCCCGCGGCCGGCCGATCTTGTCCATGACGGTATCGCATGCGTCGATACACAGGCCACACTGGATGCACTCGAGTTGCAGGCCGTCGCGGATGTCGATGCCCGTCGGGCAGACGGCAACGCACTGCAGGCAGTCGACGCAATCACCGGCCGGCTGGTCCGCCGCCTTGGCGCGCTCGGCCTGCTTGACCGACATGCGCGGCTCCCCGCGGTCGTACTTGTAGGTGACGTTGAGCGCCCATTCGTCCGTCAGCGCCGCTTGGATCCGCGGCCAGGGACACATGTAGACGCAGACCTGTTCGCGGGCGAACCCGGCCAGCAGATAGGTGGTGAAAGTCAGGATGCCGATCCACAGATAGGCCATCGGCGAGGCCTGGAAGGTGGCGAGATCCCTCACCAGAGTCGGCGCATCGGCGAAATAGAGCACCCACGCGCCACCGGTCCACCAGGCTATCAGGATCCACAACGCGTGCTTGGAGAGCTTCTCCATCACCAGCGTCATCGTCCAGCCGCCCTTGTCGGCTTTCATGCGTTCCCGGCGGTCGCCCTCGACCAGCCGTTCGACGGCATAGAACAGGTCGGTCCAAACCGTCTGGGGACACAGGTATCCGCACCAAAGGCGGCCCGCCAGAGCGTTCATCAGGAACAGCGCCATGGCGGCGAGGATCAGCAGGCCGGTGATGTAGTACACCTCCTGCGGCCAGATCTCGATGAAGAAGAAATAGAAGCGACGGGTCGTGAAATCGATCAGCACGGCCTGGTCGGGCGCATGCGGACCGCGATCCCAGCGGATGAAGGGCGTGAAGTAGTAGACGCCGAGCGTCAGGATCATCACCGCCCACTTGATGTTGCGGAACCGGCCCGCGACCTTCTGCGGGTAGACCTTCTTTCGGGCGGCATAGAGCGGGGTGGGGGCCCCTCCGCTCGTGGTGTCGGCGCGCATTCTCTCTCTTCTCCTGTACCGCCTGTCGGCGCAGAGAAACTGGGTCCGCCCGCTCCCCCAGGCAATCGGACCATTGGTCGCGCGGGCGCGGCGTTTTGCCGCCTGCCCGTACGGGACCGATCCGGCGAGATCCGGATCGGTCTCCGCCGCTCCGGCCTCGAAAATCGGAATCGGCTAATAAACAGCCGACTTCGTCACCTCGTCAGGGGAAACGGCGGCGGACCGCCGATTCCCGGTGCACTCATGGGCTCTATTCGCCACCGCCCAGGCCATGGACGTACACGGCCAGCGACTTGATGGTGACCGGATCGAGACGGTCGACCCACGCCGGCATCACGCCGCCGCCGCCGATTTCGATACGGTGGATGATGGAGTCCATGTCGCCACCGTAGAGCCAGATGGCATCGGTCAGATTCGGCGCACCGACCTCCTGCATGCCCTTGCCGTCCTCGCCGTGGCAGGCCGAGCAATTGTCGATGAACAGCTCCTCGCCGGCAGCCATGTCGGCCGCCGGATCGGTCTCCATCCCCGACAGCGAGGCGACGTAGCTGGCGACATCGCGAACCTGTTCGCGATCGAGGATGCCGTCCCGGCCGAAGGCGGGCATGTCCCCGAAGCGCGTTTCATCATGATCGGAGCGGATGCCGTAGAGCAGCGTCTGGTGGATATCATCCAGCGTGCCGCCCCACAGCCAGCCATCGTCGACCAGGTTCGGGTAGCCAATGGCACCGCCGCCACCGGATCCGTGACACGGCGCGCAATTGTCGCCAAACGCGGCCGCGCCGTTTGCCATCGCGAACTCCAGCATTTCCGGAGTCGACTCGATATCCTGGAGCGAGGCATCGGCCAGCGCGGCGCCGGTCTGGCCGCGCAGGTTCTGGAGGGCGGCGACCTCCTCCATGACGATCGCGCGCTGCGAGTTGCCGAGGACACCCTTCGTGTAGCCGTCCACAAGCGGCCAGGCCGGCATCAAGATCCAGTAGACCACCGCCCAGAGGATGCAGACGTAGAATACCCACAGCCACCAGCGCGGCAGCGGATTGTTGAGTTCCTTCAGACCGTCCCACTCGTGCCCGGTGGTCTCGACCCCGGAGATTTGGTCGATTTCTTTTTCAGCCATGGATCAGTCCTCCCGGAGCGGGATCTTTGACGCTTCGTCGAAGCGCTTCTGGTTTTTCGGCCAAAGCGCATAGACGAGCACGATTGCGAACAGGACCACGAAGTAGAGAAGGCCCCAGGTTTGCGCGAATTGAGCCAAGCGTTCGTACATGGGCTTACCTCAGGTTCACGTCGGCCTGGTCGTCGTAGGCGGAGAAGTCCACGAGCGTTCCGAGCATCTGCAGATAGGCGATGACCGCATCCATTTCGGTGAGCGTGCGGGCGTTGCCGTCGAAGGCGCGGATCTGTGCGCCCGGGTACCGTTCCTCGAGTCCGTCGACGCCCTCGGCATCGGGGTTGGCCTGGGCGAACAGGTCGGCCCGGGCGTTCTCGATCATCTCCTCGGTATAGGGGACGCCGACGACGCTGTTCGTCGCCAGATCCGCCGAGATGTCCGTGATATCCAGCTCGTTCCGCGCGAGCCACGGGTAGCCCGGCATGATGGATTCCGGCACGACCGAGCGCGGGTTGATCAGGTGATCGTGGTGCCAGTCGTCGGAATACTTGCCGCCGACGCGGGCGAGGTCGGGACCCGTCCGCTTCGAGCCCCACTGGAAGGGATGGTCGTACATCGACTCGGCCGCCAGCGAGTAGTGGCCGTAGCGCTCCACCTCGTCGCGCAGGGTGCGGATCATCTGGCTGTGGCACAGATAGCAGCCCTCGCGGATGTAGATGTTGCGCCCGGCCATCTCCAGCGGCGTGTAGGGCCGCATGCCCTCGACCTTCTCCACCGTGGACTTGAGGTAGAAGTTCGGCGCGAGCTCCACCAGCCCCCCGATCGCAACCACGATCAGGATGCCGACGGTCAGGATGATCGAGTTCTTCTCGAAGATCTCGTGTCTGTTCATGAGCGACATTGTCAGATCTCCATCACTCGGCCGGCTGAACCGCCGTCGGATGACCGACGGGCTCTTCCGCCGGCTCGCCGTAGCGAACGGTCATCCAGAGGTTGAAGGCCATGATCAGGGAGCCGACGAGGAACAGCAGTCCACCCAGCGCACGGATCACGTAGAAGGGATGCATCGCCTCGACCGTCTCGATGAACGAGTACTCGAGGAAGCCCTGCGGCGTGTAGGCCCGCCACATCAGGCCCTGCATGATGCCCGACACCCACATCGCGGTGATGTAGAGGACGATGCCGATGGTGGCGATCCAGAAGTGCCAGTTGACCAGCTTGAGCGAGTACAGGCCCTTGCGGTTCCACAGCCACGGCACCAGGCAGTAGATGGCGCCGAAGGACACGAAGCCGACCCAGCCGAGCGCACCGGAGTGCACGTGGCCGATTGTCCAGTCGGTGTAGTGGCTGAGCGAGTTGACCGCGCGGATCGACATCAGCGGGCCCTCGAAGGTCGACATGCCGTAGAAGGCGACCGAGACGACCAGCATGCGCAGGACCGGATCGGTGCGCAGCTTGTCCCAGGCCCCCGACAGCGTCATCAGGCCGTTGATCATGCCGCCCCAGGAGGGCATCCACAGCATGATCGAGAAGGTCATGCCCAGCGTCTGCGCCCACTGCGGGGCCGCCGTGTAGTGCAGGTGATGCGGACCGGCCCAGATGTACAGGAAGATCAGCGACCAGAAGTGAACGATCGACAGCCGGTAGGAATAGACCGGCCGCTCGGCCCGCTTCGGCACGAAGTAGTACATGATGGCCAGGAAGCCGGCGGTCAGGAAGAAGCCCACCGCGTTGTGGCCGTACCACCACTGGGTCATGGCGTCCTGAACGCCGGACCACAGGATGTAGGACTTCGGCTCGGTGAAGGAGACCGGCACCGTGGCGTTGTTGACCAGGTGCAGCATCGCGATGGTCACGATGAACGCCAGGTAGAACCAGTTCGCCACATAGATGTGCGGCTCCTTGCGCTTCCACAGCGTGCCCAGGAAGACGAGCAGGTAGATGACCCAGACCAGGGTCAGCCACAGGTCGGCGTACCATTCGGGCTCGGCGTACTCCTTCGACTGGGTGACGCCCAGCAGGTAGCCGGTGCCGGCGATCACGATGAAGAAGTTGTAGCCCCACACGACGAACCACGGCCACAGGCCGCCGGCCATGCGGGCCCGCGTCGTGCGCTGCACCACATACATCGACGAGGCCAGCAGCACGTTGCCGCCGAACGCGAAGATGACCGCCGAGGTATGCAGCGGCCGCAGGCGGCCGAAGCTGATCCAGGGCAGATCGAAGTTCAGCGCCGGATAGGCAAGCTGCAGGGCGATGACCACACCGACCAGGAAACCGGCGACGCCCCAGAACATGGATAGCGCAGTCGCGACCTTGACCGGGCCCATCTGGTAGTTCGGCTTGCCGTCGATTTCCTCGGGAATGTTCGCTTCCCTCTTGAAATGACCGTTGAACACCGCAAATACACCGACAGCAGCCGCAGCGAGGCCGAGCCAGGCATGAAATGCCATGGCCTCGTCGTGCGTCTTGGCGGCGATGATGATGCTCGCGAGCGCACAGACGATGAGCAGGGCCGCGACCCCGCCTTCACTGAGCGTGAAAGATTTCGCGTGAGTTGAGCTTGCCATATCGGGATCCAGTCCGATTCCGTCTCTATTCCCATTCCCCATGGGATCGCAGCCCGAACCAACGCTTCCGGAGCTTTCCACGCATTGATATGCGTCAACGCACCGCGGCCGATCACAGAGGGGGATCTGTTGCGGCCGGACCCTACGTGGCAATCCCCACCCGGTAAACAGAGCGGGAAACCCTTGCGGCACCAGGTCGCGGCCAGCCTCCGCGAATCGAGCAATCCCGGCTTCAGTGTACTGCGGAAACGGCTGTGGATTGGAATTAATCCAAACTCCAGGCGATATTTTTTGTCGCCTTACTTCGCACGGGCATCCCCCGCGAACCGCAACCCCGGCGCGCGGCGCCGGCGTACCGCTTGCGCCAGATCAAGGCGCATCCTGCCGATTGGTCTACCAAACTATCTGCCGGACTGGAGAGCGGCAGACCTTTGATCAGCGTACGAACGGGTGATCAGCGTACGAACGGGCGGCTTGCCGCCATGGGCCGTGGCACGGGCCTCGACATCGAGACGCGATACCGGTCCAGGAGCCGATGCACGGCGCACCGGATCCCCGTCTGAAGGAATGCGGGTGGCGCTCAAGCCCATAGGTCCTGCCTTGAGGGTTCGCGGCAGCGGACGGCGGCGCGGAAGGGCTCGCCGGTCCCGCCCGGCGTGAAGCGGACGATGCGGCGGGCTGTGGCCCGGCTATCCGAACGAAACCACCTAACCGGCCAAGCCGGTTCCCGGGCCCAAGCCCTGGGGAGGAAGCCCCGGTCCGAGCAGGCGGACCGGGGCTCTTTATCGGGCCCTAGCCGGGGCTGCGTTTCAGCGCACTAGGATCGAAACCGGTTTTTCGCTATCAGGGCGGTCGATCAACATAATGGACTTGCCCCGGGGAAACGCACCGATGAACCTCAACCGCAACGCCTTCAAGCACGCCATCGCCGCGGGATCGCGCCAGATCGGGCTCTGGAGCAGCCTGTCGAGCACCACCGCCGCCGAGATCGTTTCGGACTCCGGGTTCGACTGGATCCTGTTCGATATGGAGCACGCCCCCAACGACATCCCCGAGATCGTCGGCCAGATGCAGGCGGCGCAGGCGGGAACCGCAACGCCGATCGTGCGGCCGGCATGGAACGATATGGTGCTGATCAAGCGGGTGCTCGACGCCGGCGCCCAGACGATCCTGGTGCCGTTCGTGCAGACGCCGGAAGAGGCCGAGCAGGCCGTGGCCGCGGCGAAGTATCCGCCGGTCGGCGTGCGCGGCGCGGCCGGCACCGCGCGGGCGAGCCGCTACGGCCGCATCAAGGGTTATCTCAACGACGCCAACGACGAGATCTGCGTCCTGGTGCAGATCGAGACCGGCGAGGCGCTCGCCCATATCGACGCCATCGCGGCGGTCGACGGCGTCGACGGCGTCTTCATCGGGCCGAACGATCTGTCCGCCTCGATGGGCCATGTCGGCAATATGGGCGCGCCGGAGGTGCAGGACGCGATCCAGCATGCAGCAGCACGCCTGAAGGCGGCCGGCAAACCGGGCGGCATCCTTACCTCCAACGAGGAGGAGGCCAAACGCTACATCGACTGGGGCTACACCTTCGTCGCCGTCGGCTCGGATGCGGGCCTGCTGGTCAAGTCCGCCGACGCGCTGGCCGGACGGTTCAAGGGCTTCTGACGCTCAGCCATCCTGGCCGGGACGCTTGCGGAACAGGATCGGCGAGAGCAGCACCAGGGCCACGAAACGCACCGTGTGATGGGCGCCGACATAGGCCGCGTCGACGCCCATCAGGAACGCCATCACCACCATTACCTCAAAGCCGCCCGGCGCAAACGCCAGGATCGTCTGCCCGAACGGGAAGCCGAGCCAGACCGTTACGACCAGCGCCGTTCCGACCGACAGCACGAAGCCGATCGAGAAGGTCATAGCGGCATCGAACAGGCCGGCGCGCAGCCTCGGCCATCCAAGTCCGGCGAAGCGTGCGCCGACGCTGGCGCCGAGCACCACGAAGGCACAGGTCATCGTCCAGGCCGGCATCGACGCCGACACCACATCGGTTGCGTGCAGAACTGCGCTCGACAGGAGCGCGCCGAGCAATCCGGCGGCCGGAAACCGCGTCAACCGGATCGCCCAGGCGGCGCCGAGCCCCGCACCGACAAGCAGCGCGGCATCCAGGATTCCCGGGATTTCTTGCGCCGGCAGGGCGACAGTCATGTCGATCCCGGACGTCAGGCTGACGATCGGCGGCACCAGCGCAACAAGCACGGCAACGCGGACGGCCTGCACCATGACGATGCGAGGCACGTCGGCGTCGGTGGAATCGGCCAGCGCCAGGATGAACGTCAGGGCGCCGGGCACGCTCGCCATCAGCGCATCGTCGCGCCCCCAGCCACGCCACCAGACCAGCGGCAGCGCGCAACCGATGGAGACCACCGGCAGGGCGAGAACCAGGATCAGCAAAGAGGCCGGCCAGGCGACGAGGCCGGCGATGGTCTCGGGCGTGACGGCGGCACCGATGTTCAGCCCCAGGAAGAAGAACGTCACGTCCCGCAGCCACCGGGGCACGAGAACCGGCAGCCCGCCGATCGCGGCGACGGCGATGACGACCATCGGCCCGGAGATCCACGGAACCGGGAACCCGAGCGCGGCGAAGGCCGCCCCACCGCCGGCGGCGAGGGCGAAGGTCAGCGCCAGCAGCGGCAGGTCGCGCATCAAATCTTGCCGCTTCGGCAGCCGGAACACCGGGAATCCTCTGGGTTGGAAGGAATGAGGCAAATCACAGGCAGAGATCGGCCGGGACGGCCATACGGGTTTGTCACAATAGGCCTGCGGGCGGTTCGAGGCCATATTGGCGGCTGCAGGACTGCCATGCCGGAGCCCGCATGCGGGAGATCAACGACTGGCAGCATGGACCGACCGAAGATGCCGTCATGAAACCGGAACTGATCCATTACGCCACCCGCAACGTGCCGCGCTACACGTCTTATCCGACCGCGCCGCACTTCAGCGATCAGATCGACGACGGCACCTACAGCGCCTGGCTCGCCGGGTTGCCGGCCGACGCCCGGACATCCGTCTACCTGCACGTGCCCTATTGCCAGGCGATGTGCCATTACTGCGGCTGCCACACGAAGGCGGTGCGCCGGCCCGAACCCGTTGCCGACTATGCGCGCACACTGAAGGAGGAAATCCTGATCTCCGCGGTCCGGCTCGGCGGCAGGCGGCCGATGGTGCACATGCACTGGGGCGGCGGCACGCCGAGCCTGCTGGACCCGGCCGATTTCCAGGACCTCGCGGCCCTGGTCTACGAGACATTCGACGTCCGGCCCGGTGCCGAGCACGCCATCGAGCTCGACCCCCGTACCGTGACGAAGGACATGGTCGCGTCGCTGGCGAAGGCCGGCGTCAACCGCGCCAGCCTCGGCGTGCAGGATTTCAATCCGACGGTGCAGAAGGCAATCGGCCGGATGCAAAGCTTCCGCCTCGTCGCCGACGTCGTGGAGATGCTGCAGCGGGCCGGGATCGGCGCCATCAACATGGACCTGATGTACGGCCTGCCGCACCAGGGTGCGAAGGAGGTCGAACACACCGTCGACCTGACCGCCTCGCTGGCGCCGGCGCGCATCGCCCTGTTCGGCTACGCGCATGTGCCGTGGATGAAGACGCATCAGCGCCTGATCGATGCCGCTGCCCTGCCGGGCGCGCTGGAACGTATCGAACAGGCGGAAATCGCCGCCGCCCGCCTTGTCGACCATGGCTACGTGCCGGTCGGCATCGACCATTTCGCCCGTCCCGACGATCCGCTGGCGATCGCCGCGCGGACGGGAACCCTGCGCCGCAACTTCCAGGGCTACACCACCGATCCCGCCGACGCGCTGATCGGCTTCGGAGCCTCCTCTATCGGCAAGCTGCCACAGGGCTATATCCAGAATGCGCCGGATGTCGGCGGCTGGCGCCGCGCCATCGAGGCCGGCAAGCCGCCGATCGTGCGCGGCAAGGCGACCGGCCGCGAGGACATCGCCCGAGCCGAGATCATCGAGCGGCTGATGTGCGACTTCGCGGTGGACGCCGAGGCGGTGTTCGTCCGCCACGGCCTGCCGGTCGAGCGGCTCACCGGCGCGTACGGTGCGCTGGAACCGCTGATCGACGACGGCATCGCCGTGCGGGACGGCGGCCGGATCTCGGTTCCCGACGACATGCGGATGTTCGTCCGCCTCGTCGCCAGCGCCTTCGACGCCTATCTGGACCGCGGCGCGGCCCGCCATTCGGTCGCGGTGTGAGGCACGCCTCCCTGCCGTTTTCCCGACAGGGCCGGTCCTGACGCCATCCTCAGAGACACGTCCGTCTTAAAAGATGGCGCACAGCGAGGCGTCCGCAGCTTCTCCCAAAAAAGAAAGCGCCGCATCCGAAGACACGGCGCAGTTGGCAAGAGGAGGTGGACGCCGCACCCCGTACCGGGGCGCGGCGAATTCGGTTCAGTAGGCGATCGCCAGATCTTCCATGGCCTGCTGGTTGGCGATGCGCACCCGGTCCTGCTTCTCCAGAACGATCACGCCGCGGCGGCGCAGCTCGGAGAAGGACCGCGAAACGGTTTCGATCGTGAGACCGAGATAGTCGGCGATTTCCTGCCGCGTCATGGACAGGCGGATCACCGAGGTGTCGTCGCTGTCGCGGGCAAGGGTATCGGCCAGCTTCAGGAGATAACGCGCCACCCGCTCCATCGCGGACATGCGGCCGAGCAGCATGGCATGCTCGTGCATGGCTTCGAACTGCGACAGCATCCGGGTGGCGAGGACCCGCTGGAAGGAATTCGACTTGTCGGCCTTGCGGCGGTCGAAGAACCGCACCCGCGTCACCGTCAGCGTTTCGGCAGAGGAGTCGCGGACGTCGCCGCGGGAGAAGCCGAAGACATCGCCCGGGCCGAGCAGTTCGACCACCTGGCGGCGACCGTCCGGCAGAAGCTTGTAGAGCATCACCGCGCCTTCGACGACCTGGCAGACCGTCTGGGCCCGGTCACCTTCGAAGAAGATGGTCTCGTGCTGGGTATAGCGGTGAACGGCTGCGGTGCGGATCACATCGTCCGTTCCGTCCTGGTCGTTCGCCTGGGGGAGAGCGCGCTCGACAATCGGGATCGCGCTTTCGAGAAGGGATCTGTCGATGGCTGTGTTCATGGTCTCCTCCAACCCCTGTCCGGCGGGGGGTGCCGGATGCGTCACTAGAGGTAGCGACTGAGCGGAGGCAGGACTATTCGGTCGGCTACGTACGTGAAACTCCGTACGCGCCGGCGCCGGCGCGACACAGATCCTGGCAGCCCGCACCAAGCCGGCTGTCAGACCAGATCGCGTATGGCGTCGGCCTCGACCGGCTTGCGGATCAGGTGCGTCACGCCGAGGCCCTTCAACTGGCTGTCGAGCTGCGACTGCGGCTGCCCGGTGATCACCACGATGCGCACATCGGGCCGGTCGACCCTGAGTTGCCGGACCATTTCGGCCCCGCTCATACCCGGCAGCGACAGGTCGACGACGACCGTATCCTCGGCATCCGGGGCCGGAGCCGACAGAAACGTTTCGGCATCGCCGTAGGCGCGGGCATCGTGCCCGAACTCGTGCAGCATCAAAACAAGCGCATCCGCCACGGCCGAATCGTCTTCGATGACGTGGAATGCCAACGGTTCCTCCCTGGAAGCCAGAGCGAAACTTTCATCGGTTGGGAGGTGGCGCGCCTTGATTCCGGTCAAACGATGGGAAGAAGACCTGATGTCGCAGGCGGCGGCGCGCCGTGAGCCGATCTATTCGCCGGCGAGCACGATGCGCATCAGGTCGGCGGTGTTGCGCGCGCCGAGCTTTTCCATGATGCGGGCGCGATGCACCTCGATCGTGCGCGGGCTGATGCCGAGCGTCCGCCCGGCCTCCTTGTTGGTCGCGCCGGAGGTGATTTCCCGCAGAACGTCGCGCTCGCGCGGCGTCAGGGTATCGGGAACGGTCTGCGGGTCGGGCCCGGTCTGAGCCGGCCGGCGGGCCTGTGCGGCAATCGCCTCCTCGACCCGCTCGACGACGGTGTCGGCGTCGAAGGGCTTTTCGATGAAGTCGAAGGCGCCGTCCTTGATGGCACGCACGGCCATCGGGATGTCGCCCTGGCCGGAAATGATGAAAACCGGGGCGGGAAAGCCTCCGGTCTCGAGTTCATTCAGGACATCGAGGCCGGACTTGCCGGGCATGTGCACGTCGAGCAGAACGCAATCGGGCGGGCCCGCGCGGGTGGCGGAGAGAAAGTCTCCGGCATTGGAGAAGACGCAGACGGTGTAGCCTTCCAGCGTAAAAACGACAGACAAGGCGTCCCGCACAGACGGATCGTCGTCGACGATATGGATCGTTTTCTGCCCCGCCGCCATCTGCTCTGCGTCAGTCCGTCTTGCCCTGACCGTCCGGATTCATTTCGCCCGGATTTGCCTCTTGCCCGCTTCCTTCGCCGACGACGCGGGCCGGAAGCACCAGCGTGAAACACGCCCCACGTCCGTCTCCGCCGGGATCGACCAGCAGGTCACCTCCGTGACTTTGCGCGATCGACCGCGAAATCGCCAGCCCCAGCCCGACCCCGCCTTTCGAGCCGGTGGCGAAGGCCTTGAACAATTGCGGCGCGATATCCGGATGCACGCCAGGCCCTGAATCGGCCACCGCCAACCGCACCGTATCGTCGCCAGCGCTGATTTCGATCATGATTTCCTTGCGGTCGCAAGCACTTACAGCCTCGATGGCGTTGCGCAGCAGGTTGACGATGATCTGCTGGATCTGGACGGGATCGACCTCCACCCTGGGAAGGCCGTCGGCAACGCGGCGACCGATGGTCACCTGGCGGGCCTTCGAGCCCATCATCACGAGATCGATCGCCTCCTGCATCAGCGTTGGCAGGTTGCAGGCCTGGCGCAGCGATTCGCGTTTTTCCACGAAGCGGCGCATGCGATGGATGATCTGGCCGGCGCGATCCGCCTCGCCGAGCGCCTTGGCGAGGATATCGGAGATTTCCCTGGGCAGGGCATCCGGCCCCGTCCGCTTGGCGACCGCGCGCGTCACCGCCTGGAGGTAGAGCATCACGGCGGTTAGCGGCTGGTTCAGTTCATGGGCGAGCGCCGCCCCCATCTCGTCGACGGCGTTGATGCGCGCCATGCGGACGAGCTGTGCCTGCAGCGCGTTCAGCCGTTCGGCCGCCTCGAACTCGGTGCGCAGGTCGCGCAGGATACCGATGAACTGGCGACCGTCCGGGGTCTGCGCCTCCCCGACGGCGAGTTGAAGCGGAAACTCCGTGCCGTCGCGATGCCGGCCGGTCACCTCCCGGCCGATGCCGATGATCTTGGCCTCGCCGGTCTCCAGGTAATTGCTCATGTACCGGTCATGCCGCTCGGCGTCGTGTCGCGGCATCAGGATACGCAGGTTCTGGCCATGCGCCTCCTCGGCGGTGAAGCCGAACAACGTCTCGCAGGCCTTGTTGTACTTCAGGATACGACCGCGCTGGTCGGCGACTATGATGCCGAAGACGGCCGTATCGAGGACGCTTGCGAGGCGGGCCTCGGAAACCGTCGAGGGATGATCGCTGCCTGCCGTCATGCCCCGCTCACCCGCGGCGCAGCCAGTCCGCCAGGCGGTTCGCGGCTTCGGTCAGGCTGTCCTCGCCGCGGGCGAAGCACAGGCGCATGAAGCCGGCCCCGGCGGTACCGAAGGCCGTGCCCGGCGCCAGGCCGACATTGGCCTCGTCGACGAGGCGAAGACCGAGCTTCTCCACGTCCGGCTCGCCGTCGATCGAGAAGAAAAGATAGAAGGCGCCCGCCGGGCGTGCGAAGCGCACCCGCCCGGTCTCGCCAAGCGTGTCGCAAACGATGTCGCGTCCGCGGCGCGCCCGCTCGACCTGATAGGCGATGAACTCCTCGCCGCGCTCCAGGCCTGCAATGGCGGCGCGCTGCATGAAGGCCGCGACGCCGGAGGTGGAATACTGGATCAGGTTCTCGACGACCTGGCCGAGTTCCGCCGGCGCCTCGATCCAGCCGATTCGCCAGCCCGTCATGGCCCAGTTCTTGGAGAAGGTATTGACGTACAGGATCCGGTCGTCGGGCTCGGCGACGTCGTGGAAGGACGGGGCCCGGTCGCCGTCGTAATAGAACCGCTCGTAGACCTCGTCGGCAATGATCCAGATCCCGCGCCGGCGGGTGAAATCGAGCAGCGCCTTCATGTCGTCGTGTTCCATCACCCAGCCGGTGGGATTGCCGGGCGAGTTGATGAAGATCGCGCGCGTGTTCTCGCTGCAGGTGTCGACCAGCCGGGTCAGGTCGAGCTGCCAGCCGTTGTCCGTGAACGACATCGGCACCTCGACGGCCCTGGCGCTGCCGATCTCGGTGGCGGCCGCGGCATTCGGCCAGCACGGAGAGGGAATCAGCACCTCGTCGCCCGCCCCCGCCACCATGCGCTTGGCGGTCTGGATCGCCTGCATGCCGGAGCCGGTGATGAAGAACCGCTCCGGCGTAAACGGCTTGCCGTGCAGACGGGTCCGGTAGTCGGCGAGCGCCTGGCGAATATCCGGGATGCCGCGCTGCCAGGTGTAGAACGTCTCGCCGGCGGCGAGCGAGCGGGTCGCCGCCTCGCAGATGAAGTCCGGTGTCGGCAGATCGCCCTCGCCGGCCCACAGCGGAATCATGCCGGGCCGGTCGCGTCCGTAGTTCATGACCTCGACAATGCCGCTCTCGGGCGCAAGGCGGGCCTCGTCGCGCAGCGCCGACGTCAGGCCGGAGATCGGAGAAGCGGAGGGTATGGCGCGTTCGTTCATCGTCACTCTCACAGGCGCCCGGCGGCGGGTTGATGCCGCCAGGCTGGTGTCGCGGCGGCATACCATATCCCGCTCGCCGCCGCGATGCCCGATCGCAATCGTATCGGGGGACCGTATCAGGGCTGTTTCTTCTGCAGAAGATCGCGGATCTCGGTCAGCAGGAGGATTTCCTCCGGCGGTGCCGCCGGCGGCTCCTCTTCCTTCTTTTCCTCGAACTGCGCCTTCATGCGGTTGATCACCTTGATCACCATGAACAGCGCCCACGCGACGATCAGGAAGCTGATCATCGAATTGATGAACAGGCCCCAGTTGATCGTGACCGCACCGGCCTCCTGCGCCGCCTGCGGACTCGGATAGGGCCCGTCCCCCTTCAGCACCGTCATGATGTTGGAAAAGTCGACGCCGCCGAGGATCATGCCGACCGGCGGCATGATGATGTCGTCGACCAGCGATTTGACGATCGTCCCGAAGGCACCGCCGATGACAATTCCCACCGCCATGTCGACGACGTTGCCCTTGACCGCGAACTCGCGGAATTCTCCCAGTATCGACATAAACTCACCCCTCTCGGGCCGCCATTCCGCCGGACACGCCGCATCCGCCCGCAGGCCGCCCCGATTCCTTCACGGCGCCGGCCGATCATAGCTGGTTTGCCGGCGCAGGGAACGCTCTGGTTGCGACCCGCCGGCGTGTCAATCTGCCGGCGGATGGGAGAGACGCCGCTCGCCGGCCCCGGCCCCGGTCTCGGTCCAGGTCCCGGCCGGACCATATCGGGGGCGCAGACGATGATCCGGCGTTGCGCTGCCCGTTTTCCGTGTAAAATGGCGACGACCCCGTTTCGGCGCGGTCGGATACGAGAAACGACGCCCTGAGGAAACGGAGGACCGGGTGCAAGGCTGGGTGGTCGCCGCCACCGCCGTACTCTACATCGCGTTCCTGTTCGCGGTGGCAAGCTACGGCGACAAGCTGACGATACGCGGGCGCTGGCGCGCCGGCCGGCCGTTCCTCTATGCCATGACGCTGTGCGTCTACTGCACCTCCTGGACGTTCTTCGGATCTGTCGGAATGTCGGCGCGCAGCGGCCTCGACTTCATCCCGGTCTATCTCGGTCCGGCGCTGATGATTGCCGTCGGCTATCCGATCGTGCTGCGCATCGCGCGACTCGCCAAAGACCAGAACATCACCTCGATCGCCGATTTCATTGCCGCGCGCTACGGCAAGAGCCAGCAGGTCGCCGCCGTCGTGACCCTGATCGCGGTGATCGGCGCCCTGCCCTACATCGCACTGCAACTCAAGGCGGTCTCGGCGTCGGTCGGCACCATGGTCGGCTACCTGCAGCAACAGAACGGCGCCATCGAGAACGTACCGATATTCGCCGATACGGCGCTTCTGGTCGCCGTCGCGCTGGCCCTGTTCGCGATCCTGTTCGGCACCCGCCATATCGACGCGACCGAGCACCAGGACGGCATGATGCTGGCCGTCGCAACCGAGTCGATCGTCAAGCTCGCCGCCTTCCTCATCGTCGGCATCTTCGTCACCTACTCGATGTTCGACGGTCCGGCGGCGCTGTGGGCAAAGGCCGAGAACACCGGCGCCCTGCTGCCGCGCTTCGGCCAGGAGATGCACGGCGGAACGTGGCTGACGATCACCGGTCTCAGCCTGTTCGCGATCATCCTGCTGCCCCGGCAGTTCCACGTGACGGTGGTCGAGAACCACAGCGAAAGCGAGATCCGGCGGGCGGCCTGGCTGTTTCCCATCTATCTCGTCCTGATCAACCTGTTCGTGGTGCCGATCGCCATCGCCGGCCTGCTGACCTTCGGCGAGGGCGTGGTCGACGCCGACATGTTCGTGCTGGCGCTGCCGATGGCGGCGGGCTCGAATTGGGTGACGCTGATCGCCTTCATCGGCGGCCTGTCGGCGGCCACCGCCATGGTCATCGTCTCCAGCGTCGCCCTGTCGATCATGGTCTGCAACGACCTCGTCGTACCTCTCGTGCTGCGTCACTGGGGCGCCACGGCCGAACGCGGCGACATGGGCCGGCGGCTGTTGCAGATCCGCCGCGTGGCAATCCTCGTCATTCTGCTGCTCGCCTACGCCTATTACCGCACGGCCGGAAACACGTCGGCGCTGGCCTCCATCGGCCTCTTGTCGTTCGCGGCCATCGCGCAGCTCGCGCCGGCGTTCTTCGGCGGCCTGATCTGGCGGCGCGGCACGGCGCGCGGGGCGATTGCGGGGATCTGCACGGGTTTCGCGGTTTGGACCTACACGCTGCTGCTACCGACCTTCGCCTATTCCGGCTTCCTGTCCGAAGGCTTTGTCGTGAACGGGCCCTTCGGGATCGCGTTTCTCAGGCCGGAGAAGCTGTTCCACCTGGAATTCTCGCCGCTGGCGCACGGCGTCTTCTGGTCGATGGCGGTCAACCTGGTCGCCTATGTCGGCGTGTCGATGATGCGCCGGCCCGAACCGATCGAGCGGCTGCAGGCAAACGTCTTCGTGCAGGCCGATCTCGCGCCGACAGCGCCGGACCGGCGGCTGTGGCGAAGCTCCGTCTCGCTGGGCGAGTTGATGGATACCGTCGCCCGGTATCTCGGCGAGGAGCGCACCGAACACTCGTTCCGCTCGTTCGCCGAAGGGCGCGGCCTGAGGCTCGACAGGCACGACGAAATCGACATGCACATGCTGCGCTACGCCGAGCACATGCTGGCGAGCGCCATCGGCGCGGCCTCGTCGCGGCTCGTCCTGTCGCTGCTGCTCGGGCGCCGGGATGTCGGCAACGAGCAGGCGCTGAAACTCCTCGACGATGCCTCGGAGGCGATCGTCCACAGCCGCGACGTGATGCAGACCGCGCTGGACCATGTCGGGCAGGGCATCGCCGTGCTCGACGCCGACATGCGCCTGACGACCTGGAACCGCCGATACCGCGAGCTTTTCGACCTGCCGCCGGAACTCGGCCGCATCGGCGTGCCGCTGATCGACATCCTGCGGTTCCTGGCCGAGCGCGGCGATTTCGGCGAGGGCAGCGTCGACCATCTCGTCGCCGAGCGGCTGCATCGCGCGATGGGGACGAAGACCTCCCACGAGCGGCTCACCCCGAGCGGGCGGGTGCTCGAGGTCCGCTCCGACGGGATGCCGAACGGCGGACTCGTGATGACCTTCACCGACATCACCGAACGGGTCCGGACCGCGGAGGCCTTGAGGCGCGCCAACGAAACGCTGGAACGGCGCGTGCGCGAGCGCACCGACGAACTGGAGCGCATCAATCTCGACTACGAGCGCGCCCGGGAGGCGGCCGAGGAGGCCAATCTCGGCAAGACCCGGTTCCTGGCCGCCGCCAGCCACGACATCCTGCAGCCGCTGAACGCCGCCCGCCTCTATGCGGCGAGCCTCGCCGAGCGCCACCTCGAGCCCGACGACCGGACGCTTGCCGAAAACGTCGACGCCTCGCTCGACGCCGTGGAGGATATCCTCGGCACCCTGCTCGACATCTCGCGGCTGGATACCGGTGCGCTGAAGCCGGAGGTCACCTCGTTCCCGATCGCCGACATCCTGGCGCCGCTCAAGGTGGAGTTCGCGCCGGTCGCGCGCGAGCGCGGTCTGGACCTGCGCCTCCTACCCTGCTCGCTGACGGTGCGCTCCGACCGCAAGCTGCTGCGCCGCGTGCTGCAGAACCTCGTCTCGAACGCGGTCAAGTACACCGAGAGCGGACGTGTCCTCGTGGGCTGCCGCCGGCACGGCGGCCGGCTGCGGATCGAGGTGCACGATACCGGCCCGGGCATCCCGCCGGCGAAGCAGACGCTGATCTTCGAGGAGTTCCAGCGCCTCGACGACGGCGCCCGGCAGGCGCGCGGGCTCGGCCTCGGCCTGTCGATCGTCGAGCGCATCGGCCGGGTGCTCGGTCATCCCGTCGCCCTCGCCTCGACGCCCGGGCGCGGGTCGGTCTTCTCGGTCGAAGTGCCGGTGACCGTCGCCGTGCCGGCCGTGCGCCCGGCCGCCAGATCGTCGCCGCCGGCCGCAATCCGCGTCGCCGGACTGACCGTGATGTGCATCGACAACGAACGGCGCATTCTGGACGGTATGGCCGCCCTGCTGACGGGATGGGGCTGCACGGTGCTGTGCGCTGAATCCGCCCGGGAGGCGGAAGCCCTGCTGAAACGCGGCGAGCCGGCACCGGACGTGTTGCTCGTCGACTATCATCTGGACGACGGCAACGGCATCGATGCGGTCGTCGCCCTGCGCTGGAAGGTCGCCAACGACCTGCCGGCGATCCTGATCACCGCCGACCGGTCGCCGAAGATCCGCGACGCGGCACGGGCGAAGGACATGTCGGTGCTGCACAAGCCGCTAAAGGCCGCAGCCCTGAGAGCCCTGCTGGCCCAGATCCCCTCGCGCCGGACCGCGGCGGAGTAGGCGCCGCGCGACCTGCAATCCGGCCGCCCCTACGCCGCTCATTGCCGCTTTCGCGGGATACGCCGCGAGATCAGAGACTTCCGTGTCTCACCCGGCCGGCGCTTCAGCCCTGTACGGCGCCCGGCCACTGGCCCGCGGCGATACGGCTTGCGGCGATGACGGCCTGGGTGCGGCTTTCGACGCCGAGCTTCTGCAGGATGGCCGAGACATGCGCCTTGACCGTCGCCTCGGAGACCGAGAGCTCGTAGGCGATCTGCTTGTTGAGAAGCCCCTCGCTCAGCATCATCAGGACGCGCACCTGCTGCGGGGTCAGCGTCGCAAGCTGCGCCGACAGTTCGGCCTCGCCCGCGTCGCCGGCCTCCAAGTCGAGATCCGGCGGCGTCCAGACCCCGCCTTGGAGAACCTCCGCGACAGCGGCGCGGATGGTCTCCACATCGACAGACTTCGGGATGAAGCCGGAGGCGCCGAATTCCAGGCAGCGGCGCACGACGGAGGCGTCTTCATGGGCCGAGACGACGACCACCGGGACACCGGGATACTGCGCCCTGAGGAACAGCAGCCCGGAGAAGCCGCGGACCCCCGGCATGGCGAGATCGAGCAGAACGAGATCGATTTCGGGCCCGGCATCGATCCGCTCGGTCATCTCCTCGATCGAGCCGGCCTCGAGTACATCCACGGCCGTGAACGCGCCCGACAGGGCATGTTTCAAGGCGTCGCGAAACAGCGGATGATCGTCCGCGATGAGAATGCGATAAGCGTCGGCTGAGTCCAAAGCCGTCCCCGTTCCCGTTTCTGGTCTTATACGTACCCGGTTTTAGTGGAGTGTTTCGCGGCAAAGCGCCGTGCGCAACCCCGAATACCCTGGCCCGGGCACTTTGGCCCGGGGACTTTGCACCGGATACTTTGCACCGGGCACCGGGGCCCGGCACGATTGGGGCGGTCCGGCACGATTGGGGCTTTCCTAACAGCGGCAATGCGGCAAAGTTTCTGCAGCCGGCGCGAATCACCGCAGGGTGCCCCGGTTTCGGAGAGGATGCTGATCGATGGCGAACCGCAACGATACGGCCCGCTGGTCGCGGACGCGAACGCTGGCGTTCGTCTGCCTCGCGATCTGGGCGGTCTTCGGCTTCGGGATCCACGCCTTCGCCGGCGGTCTCAACGCGGTTTCCGTCTTCGGTTTCCCGCTCGGCTATTACATGGCCGCCCAGGGGTCGCTGATCGCCTTCGTCATCCTGGCGTTCTGGTTCGGCGGGCGGCAGGACGCGATCGATCACGAACACGGCGTCGCGGAAGACGATTTCTGAGGGCGCACGGCAGATGGCATTCCACGCACACGGCACCTCCGATCCGGCCGGCACGCCCACCCGGATCCTCCTGATCGGCATTGCCGGGTTCGTCGCCTTCGTCGTCCTCCTTGCCGTGCTCGAGCAGGTGGGCGTGCCCCACCGGGTGATCGGCTTCCTGTTCGTGTTCTTCACGCTCGCGGTCTATGCGGGCATCGGCATCCTGTCCCGGACGACGCAGGCCGACGTGTATTTCGTCGCCGGCCGCCGGGTCCCCGCACTGTTCAACGGCATGGCGACGGCGGCCAACTGGCTGTCCGCGGCCCCGTTCCTCGGGCTGGCGGGGACGCTCTACGTCCTCGGGTACGACGGGCTGGCCTTCGTCATCGGCTGGAGCGGCGGATTCGTGCTGCTCGGCGTGCTGATCGTGCCGTATCTCAGGCGCTTCGGCGCCTACACGGTGCCCGACTTCCTGGCCGCGCGCTTTGGCGGCCATGCGGCGCGGTTCCTCGGCGTCGTCGTCCTCCTGTCCTGCTCGCTCGCTTTCCTCGCCGCGCAACTCACGGCGACGGGTCTGGTCGCCTCGCGGTTCCTCGGCATCGGTTTCGAAACGGCGGTGTTCATCGGCCTCGCCGGTATCCTTCTATGCGCGGTGCTCGGCGGCATGCGGGCCGTCACCTGGACGCAGGTCGCCCAGTACGTCGTCCTGATCACGGCCTACCTGACGCCGGTGGTGATCCTGTCCGTTCAGCGCTACGGCGTGCCGGTCCCGCAGCTCCTGTACGGGCAGGCGCTGCAGGAGATCGCCGGCCTGGAAAAGCAGTTCGCGGCGAGCGGCGAGACGCTGACGCCCTATCTGCAACCGTTCACGTCCTACTCGCCGCTCGAGTTCTTCGGGCTGATCCTCTGCCTGACGGTCGGCACCGCATCGCTGCCGCATCTGCTGATGCGCTATCTCACGACGCCGGGCGTGCGCGAAACGCGGCGGTCGGTCGGATGGTCGCTCGTCTTCGTCGTCCTGCTCCTGTTCACGGCGCCAGCCTACGCGGCGTTTGCGAAGCTGGAGGTCTACCAGGCCGTCATCGGCACCGCGGTCGACTCGCTGCCGGACTGGATCTACGCCTACGGCAATCTCGGGCTCGTCAAGATCTGCGGCGCCGACGCGACGGCGGTCGAGGCGATCAAGGCGGCCTGTGCCTCGTCGGGCACGACGGACGGCCTGCTGCGGCTTGGCGACGTGTCGATAGACCGTGACGTCATCGTCATCGCGACGCCGGAGATCGCCGGCCTGCCCTATGTCATCGCCGGGCTCGTCGCCGCGGGCGCCCTGGCGGCGACGCTGTCGAGTGCCGACGGCCTGCTGCTGGCCATATCCGGCGCGCTCAGCCACGATCTCTACTACAAGATGGCCCGCCCGCGCGCCTCGGCGTCGCAGCGGTTGTTCGCCGCCCGCATCCTGCTGATTCTGGTGGCCATCGGCGCGGCGTGGCTGGCGGCGACGAAGCCCGCCGACATCCTGTCGATGACCGCGTGGTCGTTCTCGCTGGCGGCGGCCGGCAACTTCCCGGCGCTGGTGCTCGGCATCTGGTGGAAGCGCTGCACGTCGGCGGGAGCAGTGGCCGGCATCGTCGCCGGCTTCGGGCTGACGCTGTTTTACGTGCTGATGACCCGATACGGCGACATGGAACCCTGGTTCGGCGTGCCGAACATCTCGGCGGCGCTGTTCGGCCTGCCCGCCGGGTTCGTCGTCACGGTCGCCGTCAGCCTGATGACGCGCCGGCCGTCGCGCGCGGTGCAGCGGCTCCTCGACGCGGTCCGGAAACCGGGCGCCCCCCTGACCGAAGGCGGCGATCCCCGGCGGACGGCCGGCTGACGCATGAACGGCCAGGTTCCCCTCATCGCGCTGATCCCGAACTACCTGCTGGCCGCGCTGATGTACACACTGCTGGGCCGGCTGCTGCTGTCGTTCCTGTATGCGCCGGACTCGAAGAACGTCGTCTATCGCGTCTTCGAGCGGGTGAGCGAACCGGTCCTGCGGCTCGTGCGCCCGATCACCCCGGCGATCGTACCCCCGGCCGTGCTCATGGTCTTCGCGGCGATCTGGCTGCTGCTCGCCCGGATCATCGTGACGCTGGCGATCCTCGACGCGGTGAAGGGGGCGTAGCCGGCCATGCCGACCCGGATCTGTCTCATTGCCATCGCGGCGCTCGCCGGCTTCAACGGTGTCTACAACCCGGCGCTCCTGCCGCATTCGACGGGCATGGCCATCGTCTTCACGATGGGGCTTGTGAACGCCTATGTGAGCGTCGTCGTCTTCATCGCCTTCGTGCTCGGCGCGATCCTGACGGTCATGCTGGCCGGCGTTCCGGCGGCCCTGTTCGAGCGGATCAACGGCCAGCCGCACTCGACCCGGGGGTCGCTGGCGATATGGCTGGGCGCCACCGTAGTGCTGACGCTTCCCGCCCTGACCGCCTTCCTTCAGGTCGGTGGCTTCTGAGTCGCCTGATCAAGACTTCCTTAAAACGCCGCGCGCCATCCTGTCCGGTGACGTTATGGCCTGCGGCCGGGGACGCTCCGGTTTTCGGGCCCCTGCGTGAGGGAGATGTCGCGTCATGCCCGATTTCAACGAACCCGGCGTCCGCGAGGCGGCAATCGCCTTCGGCGCATCGTGCATCGTGATCGCCTTTCTCGGCGGCGGCCTTGCCGAGGATCCGGTTCTGGCGCTCAGGGCCGACGGGACCATGGCCCTGCTGGCGACCTTCTATCTGGTGTCCCGCGCGGCGCCGGAGGACATGCGCCACGGCACGCTTCTGCCAATCCAGAGCCGCACCGCCCGGAACCGCCGGCGCCACGGCGTCACGCCGCGGCTCCAGGCGCACCTGTGGTTCGCGCAATGGACGGCGGTGCTCGCCGCCCTCAGCTTCGCCGGATCGTTCTTCGCCTGACGTCGGACCGGACTGTAGCCGGCCCGTCCTCAGGCGCCGGTTTCTCCCATGAAATGGATGGCGATTTCCCGGATATGCGGGCGGTCGCGGTGCTCGACAAGGTAGATCGCCTGCCAGGTGCCGAGCATCATGCGCCCGGCCTGAACGGGGACCTGCAGCGACGTTGCCGTCAGCATCGTGCGGATATGGGCGGGCATGTCGTCCGGCCCCTCGCTGTCGTGCCGGTAGGGCCAATCGCGGGGCGCCAGCCGGTCGAGCGAATCGGCAAGGTCGCGCAGGACGTCGGGATCGGCGTTCTCCTGGACGGTCAGCGACGCCGAAGTATGGCGCAGGAACAGCGTCACCACCCCGTCGCCGGCGCCGCGATCGCGCAGCCAGCCGCCGATCTCGCGCGTGACATCGATAAATCCCCGGCCGTTCGTCCGGAAAGACAGGGTCTCGATCGCCTGGCCGATTGTCGTCATATCGCTTCCATCCACCTTGAATTGCGGGTCCGGTTCTGGACGTGGCGCCGGAAACAGGGTCAGATGCGCCGCCCGACCCAATCCTGCCCGACCAACCCTGGATGACGGCCCCTATGCCCCGCGTGGTCTTTCCCCCAGCCGACGTGTTCGACGCCAGCGCCGTCTCGCCGCAGACCAGAGCGCTGAACGAGAAAATCGTCAAGCTGATCGAGACGGAACCCGACAAATGGACCTTCGAGCCGGCGGTGATGCGCGCGCGCCGTCGGCAGGGCATCGGCCCGTTCCCGCGGGCGAAGGCGTCCGAGCGCGCCGAGACGATCGAGATCGACGGTCCGCACGGCCCGATCCCGCTGAGGATCATCGCGCCCGATAGCCCGAAGGGCGTGTTCCTGCACATCCACGGCGGCGGCTGGGTGCTCGGCGCCCCCGACGAGCAGGATCCCCGGTTCGAGCGTTTCGTCGACAATTGCAATATCGCCATCGTCAGCATCGACTACCGGCTGGCGCCGGAGCATCCCTACCCGCAGCCGAACGACGATTGCGAGGCCGCGGCGCTCTGGCTGATCCGTACCGCCAAGGAGCGGTTCGGCACCGACCGGCTGGTGATCGGCGGCGAATCCGCCGGCGCGCATCTCTCCGTCACCACGCTGCTGCGCCTCAGGGACCGGCACGGCATCATGCCGTTCCTCGGCGCCAACCTGGTGGCGGGGTGCTACGACCTGCGCCTGACGCCGAGCGCGGCGAACTGGGGGACGGAAAACCTCGTCCTGAACACGCCGGACATCACCAATTTCGTGCGCTGCTACATCCCCGCCGACCAGCCGCTCACCGATCCCGACGTCTCACCGATCTTTGCCGATCTTTCCGGCCTGCCGCCGGCGCTGTTCACGGTGGGGACGCGCGACGCGCTGCTGGACGATTCGCTGTTCATGGCGCCGCGCTGGGCAGCGGCCGGCAACGACACCGAACTCGCGGTGTTTCCCGGCGGCGCGCATGTCTTCATCGCCTTCCCGGGCGACCTCGCCGAACAGGGCCTGACCAAGATCGAAGCTTTCCTGGACACCACCTTCGCATGACCGCCATCGAGACGCTGAAGCACTACGTCAACACCTGGGAGTGTGACGAGAACGACCACCTGAACGTGCAGTTCTACAACCGCTTCTTCGAGGATGCGGGGGCGCATTTCCAGAACCTGACGCAGGTGCCGGTGGCCGACCGGCGCGAGCCGAAGATCCGCCACGTGCGCTATCACGCCGAGCTGCGCGCCAATGCCGGCACGCGGGTCGACAGCCTCGGCGTCGGCGACCGGCAGCTCGTCCACCTCCTCTACGACACCAACGGCGGCAAGCTGTCTGCGACCTGCGTGGAGACCTACGACGATCCCCCGGCCGGCCTCGTTGCGGCGCTGAAGCGCCACGGCGGAGCGATGCCGGAGGATGCCGCGCCGCGCAGCGTCGATCCCGCCCCCGTGGAGCCCGGCCCGGACGGCGCCACCCCGCCCGGCGGGACGATGACGCTCGCCGCCCGGGTGCGCGCCCACTATTGCCGGCCGGACGGCGAAATATTCGATTCCGGCATCATCGGCCTCAATTCGGACGCCGCCGCGCATTTCTGGGAGCCGACCGGGATCAACCGCGCCTGGCTCGAGTCGCGCGGTTTCGGCAGCGTCGCGGTGGAAATGAAACTGACCCGCACCGGCAGCCTGCGTTTCGGCGACCTGGTGCATGTCGTCAGCCGCCCCGTGGCGGTCGCGCGCTCGACGCTGACCTTCGAGAACCGATTCATCCGGTCCGATACCGGCGAAGTCGGCGCCATCGTGCAGGTCACCGGCCTGACGATGAACCTCGAGACCCGCCGCGCCGTGCCGCTTTCCGACGACATCCGCGCCCGGACGGAAGCCATCATCGCCGGCGAAACGCCGCCCGCCGGCTAGCGCGCCGGTAACGCTCCGGTAACCCTGGAGCGAACAATCGCACGTTTGCGCCCGCTGCTTGAGCCGCATCAAGGCGCACATAATGTTAATCGGCTATCGATACCCTTTCCTGCAAACGCCAAGAACCTGCAGAGGGGGCCATTGTGATGCCGACCACCGCGAAATACGCCGACGCCGCCGCCGACAACACGGCCGTACTCGAGCCCGCGCCCGAAAGGGTGCCGCCGGCGAAGAAGGCCGCAGCCTCCGGGAAAACCGCGAGGCGCAAGCCGGCGGCGGGGACCGGCGAGCGGAAGGCCGAAACGGCCGCCCCCGCAGAGGCGGCCGCAAGCCCGATCCTGTCCGCACCGGCCTCCGTCCAGGAGCTGGATCCGCAGAACGCCGCGCACCGCCTGGCCATGCTGCGTCACGATCCCGATGCGATCCGGCGCGCCTTCGAGACGGGCGAGTATCCCTACAAGCAGAAGCTGCGCCGCTCGGCCTACGAGAAGCACAAGGCCGAACTGCAAGTCGAACTCCTGAAGGTGCAGGACTGGGTGAAGGCGACCGACCAGAAGATCGTGCTGATCTTCGAGGGCCGCGACGCCGCCGGCAAGGGCGGCACGATCAAGCGTTTCACCGAGCACCTCAATCCGCGCGGCTCACGCGTCGTCGCGCTGGAGAAGCCGACCGACCGCGAGCGCAGCCAGTGGTACTTCCAGCGCTATATCGAGAAGCTTCCCGCCGGCGGCGAGATGGTCCTGTTCGACCGCTCCTGGTACAACCGCGCCGGCGTCGAACGGGTGATGGGGTTCTGCTCCCCGAACGAGTATCTGGAGTTCATGCGCCAGTGTCCGGAGATCGAGCGCATGATGGTGCGCTCCGGCATCAAGCTCTACAAGTACTGGTTCTCCGTGACCCGCGAGGAACAGGCGCGGCGCTTCAAGGCGCGCGAGCACGAGCCGCTGAAACAGTGGAAGCTGTCGCCGATCGACCGGGAGTCGCTGAACAAGTGGGACGACTACACGGAGGCAAAGGAAGCGATGTTCTTCTACACCGACACCGCCGACGCGCCGTGGACCATCATCAAGTCCGACGACAAGAAGCGGGCACGGCTGAACTGCATGATGCACTTCCTGTCGTCGCTGCCCTATCCGGGCAAGGACAAGCACGTCGTGCACGGCGCAGACCCGCTGATCGTCGGCTCCAGCGCCGACGTGATCGGCACCAGCGAGCACATCCTCGGCGCCTGCCTGCATCCGGACAAGCGCTACGCGAGCTGAGGCTGGCCGCGGTTCACCGGGCGACCGGGTTCAGAACCGGTCGTCGGGCTTTCCGTAGTCCTCGCGCAGCTCCTGCGCCATGTCCATGAACCTGCGCATCATCGACTCGACGGTGCGCATGGCCTTGTCGATCTCGTCCTCGGAGGGATCGTCGGTTTTCGACCGCGGTTTCCCGGTCTCGTCGTCGCCTTCCGCCAGCGCGTCCGGCCCCCCCTCGAGCCTGGCGATCCGCGCCTTCAGGCGGCCGACCTCACGGGCGAGCTCGGCGTTGTCCTGCGCCAGGCGGGCGATCTCGTCCTCGAACGCCTCGCGGTCGTCGGCGACGGTCTCGCAGACCCAGGCGCCGCCGCGCTTCCGGCAGAACGACGTGACGCCGGTATCGCGGTCGACCCGCATCAGCCCGTCGTCGACCCGGCGCAGGATGTAGCGCCCGCCCTCGGTGTCGGGCCTGTCGGCCTCCTGGGCCATGGCGGGTGCCATGACCAGCAGGATCACGACGGCGGTCAGAATTCGAACCATCTCTCGGTCTCCATTTGCCCCCGGACCCGGACTGTCGAGGCGCCACCATCGCACCCGCAAAGGGCGGGATCGTGACGCTCTCGTGCCGCCGGGCGGGGAGCGTCGGGGACCGCCCGCTCAGGAGATCCTCCGAACAGGTCCTGTCAGGCGGTGAACGGTGCCCGGCCGCTTTCCAACGCATCGTCGAGCAGATCGATCCGATCCTGCCCCCAGAACGGCTCGTCGTTGAGCACATAGGTGGGTGACCCGAAGACCGAGCGGTTGATCGCTTCCTGCGAATAGCCGTCGTAGACGGCGCCGATGCCGTCGCTCTTCGCCGCGGCGATGATGGCGTGCGCATCGTGGCCGGCATCGGCCAGCAGGCCCTCGATGACATGCTCGTCGGCGACGTCGCGGTCATACGCCCAGACGGCGCGGAAGGCGCGACCGAGGAAATCGGCGGGATCGCCGCCCGCCTCGGCGATGGCGATGACGCAGCGGTCGGCGAGGGCCGGATCCGTCGGGAAGTGGGCCGGCTGCAGGGTGAGCGGCAGGCCGCGCTTTTCCTTCCACCGCTTCATCTCGACGAAGCGGTATGTCTGCCGCGCCGGCGCCCGCTGGGCAAGCGGCAGGCCGCCGGTTTCCGGGAACACCTTGCCGAGGTTGATCGGCTTGTAGACGATCGCCGCGCCGTGCTTCGCGGCGACGTCGACAACCAGGTCGTGGCCCAGATAGGCCCAGGGCGAAATGGTCGTGTAGAAGTACTCGATCGTGGGCGTCATGCGCTTCCTTTCCGCTGCCACCGGCCCCCCCGGTGCGATCTCCGTGCAAGATGCTACGTGGCACCAAAAATGGCAAAGGAAAGGGACGGTGTGGCGAAACACGGTTTCGTCAGGGGGATGGGGCGGGGGAACTACGCTAGCGCCGTTGTAGTGCTGAGCTACGGCGTCCCGCCTCACTCAACTTCCGCTGTCTTGCCTGCGCGCTGACGCGCGCGACCCCTCTCTCCATCTCTCCCCCGGCCCGACATCGGATGTTTCCGATGTCGTCATTATAGAGACGAAGTCGGGAACACCCGACTTCGTTTGGGGGAGAGGGTCGTTTGCCGAGCGATCTTCGTCCCCTCCCCCCCTTGCGGGGGAGGGCTAGGGAGAGGGGTTGCCGGGCGGACGCCCGGCGAAAAAGCTGAAAGGAGACCTTCCCATTGCATCCATCGATCGAGCCCCCCAACACACGCCCCATCCATCGTCATCCCGGAAATCGCCTCGGCGATTATCCGGGATCGGGGAGCCACAGACGGTGCGGTGGCTTTCCGACCCCGGCTCTGCGCTGCACTTTGGCCGGGATGACGAAAGAGAGGGCGGTGTCCATGGCCAGCGCCGGATGGGCCACAGGACCCAAGTCCAGGACGCACGTTTGTTCACATGGCACGGCCGCAGACACACAACGGGCCGATGCCCTGGACTTGGGTCCTGAGGCCCACGGCGACACGGCAGGGAACCCGCGGGACATCCTTCCCGCGCGCCCATCCGACGTCTCGGTTACGCCGCCTGCTTGCGTTCCGGCTTGCCGGGCGGGAAGCGGCCGTAGAAGGTCTCGCCGTTGGCGGCCATCTCCTTCAACAGCTTGTTCGGCCTGAAGCGCGAGCCGTGCTTGCGGGCGAGCCTGTTGCACATGTCGACGAAGGCCTTCAGGCCCATGGTGTCGATATAGGTCAGCGTGCCGCCGGAGAACGGGGCGAAGCCGAAGCCGAGGATCGAACCGACATCGGCCTCGCGCACGTCGGTGAGGACGCCTTCGGCGAAGCAGCGCGCGGTCTCCAGCGCCTGGATCGCCAGCATCCGGTCTTCGAGCTCCTGCTTGTCGATCGTATCGGGATCGAGATGCACCGGCTGCAGCTCGTGCAGGTCCGGCCACAGGTGCTTCTTGCCCTTGTCGGGATAGTCGTAGAAGCCCTTGCCGTTCTTGCGGCCGAGCCGGCCGCGCCTGACGACCATCTCCTCGAGAAGCTGCTCCTGAAGCGGGTCGACGCCTTTTTCGCCGAGATCCTTCTTGGTCGCCTGCAGGATCTTCCAGGCGAGATCGACGGCGACCTCGTCGTTGAGCGACAGCGGGCCGACCGGCATGCCGGCGATGCGGCCGAGGTTTTCGATCATCGCGGCGGGCACGCCCTCCATCAGCATCATGTGGCCCTCGCGGATGTAGGTGCCGACGACGCGGGAGGTGTAGAAGCCGCGGGAATCGTTGACGACGATCGGCGTCTTGCGGATCGCCCGGCAATAGTCGAGCGCCATGGCGAGCGCCTTGTCGCCGGTCTTCTTGCCCATGATGATCTCGACCAGCATCATCTTGTCGACGGGCGAGAAGAAGTGGATGCCGATGAAGTTGGCCGGCCGGGCGCTGGCCTTGGCCAGTTCCGTGATCGGCAGCGTCGAGGTGTTGGAGCCGAAGATCGCGTCCCTGGCGATCACGGCTTCCGCCTTCTGGGTAACGTCGGCCTTGATGTCCTTGTCCTCGAAGACGGCCTCGATGACGAGGTCGCAGCCCTCGAGATCGGCATAGTCGGTCGAGGTATGGATGCGCGCCAGCAGCGCCTCCTTCGCCTCCGGCGTCGAGCGCCCGCGCGACACGGCCTTCGACACCAGCGTGTCGGAATAGGCCTTGCCGCGCTCGGCGGCCTCCAGGTCGCGGTCGATCAGCACAACGTCGATGCCGGCCCGCGCCGTGACATAGGCGACGCCGGCGCCCATGAAGCCGGCGCCGAGGATACCGACCTTCCTGATGTTCGTGGCCGGCACGTCGGCGGGTCGGCGGGCGCCCTTGTTCAGCTCCTGCATGGAGACGAACAGGGAGCGGATCATCGAGGCCGCTTCCTTGGTCTGCAGGATGTGGGCGAAGTAGCGCGACTCGACCGTGAGCGCCTGGTCCATCGGCAGCATCAGGCCCTCGTAGACGCAGGACATGATGGCCCGCGCCGCGGGATAGTTGTCGTAGGTCTCGCGCCGGTAGATGGCGTTGGCCGGCGGGAACGTCTGGAAGCCGGCCGGCGAATAGACCTTGCCGCCGGGCAGCTTGAAGCCGTCCTTGTCCCAGGGCTGCACGCCCTTGCCGCCGTCGCGGATCCAGGCCTTGGCGGTCTCGATCAGCTCTTCGGCCGGCACCACCGCGTCGATCAGCTTCATCGACTTCGCCTGGCCGACGCGCAGCTCGCGGCCCTGCAGCAGGACCTGCAGCGCGTCCGGCGTCGGGACGAGGCGCGGCACGCGCTGGGTACCGCCGGCGCCGGGGAACAGGCCGACCTTCACTTCCGGCAGGCCCAGCTTCGTCTTGTCGTTCTTCGACGCGACGCGGTGGTGGCAGGAGAGCGCCAGCTCGAAGGCGCCGCCCATCGCCGTGCCGTTGATGGCGCAGACCCACGGCTTGCCGCAGGTCTCCAGACGCCGCCACAGCAGCGACATGCGCCGGCTCTCGTCGAACAGCGCCTGCATCGCCGCCGTCTCGTTTTCGGCGCGCCTCTTGTGGAATTCGCCGAGCAGGCCCTGCAGCATGGTCAGGTCGGCGCCGCCGGAGAAACTGTCCTTGCCCGACGTGATCACCGCGCCCGTGATCGCATCGTCGTCGGTCACCCTGGTGACGATCGCGTCGAGGTCTTCCATCACCGACATGTCGAAGACGTTCATCGACCTGCCCGGCGAGTCCCAGGTGACAAGCGCAATGCCGTCGGCGTCGATATCGAGCGTGAAGTTCGTGTAGGTCATGACGTTTCCCCTTTTCCCAGGGCTCAGGCGTACGGTTCGCCGGATTTGTGCAGAAACCGGTATCCGGTTTCGTCTCTCTCGAATGTCATGTCGACATCCGTGTAATGGCTGCGTTCGCGGGCGGCGCGGCTGCCGATCTCAAGCAGCACGACCTCGCTGTCGGACTTGTTGACGATCTGGTGGCCATTGGCGACTCCGGCCTTGTAGCCGGCCGCCTCACCGGCGCGCAGCACATGCTCGCCGTCGTCCTCGATCAGCGTTGCCTCGCCTTCGAGGATGAAGACGAACTCGTCCTCCTGCTCGTGCCAGTGGCGCAGGCCGGTGGTCCCGCCGGGCGCAAGCCGGGTCAAGTTGACGCCGAACTGCGTCAGCCCGACGGCCGTGCCGAGCCGCTTGCGGCTGCGGCCCGTTTCGGCGTACCGGAACGCTTCCGGATAGTACGTGCGGTCCGAGGCGGGAATCGCGTCGATGTCGATCTTGGGCATCGGGCGCGGCCTTACACGCGTTCGATGATCGTGGCCGTTCCCATGCCGGCGCCGATGCACAGCGTCACCAGCGCGGTCTGCTTGTCGCGGCGCTCCAGCTCGTCGATGACGGTGCCGAGGATCATCGCGCCGGTGGCACCGAGCGGATGGCCCATGGCGATGGCGCCGCCGTTGACATTGACCTTGCCGGAATCCAGCTCGAAGTGCTGGAGGAAGCGCAGGACGACGGAGGCGAAGGCCTCGTTGATCTCGATGAGATCGATGTCGTCCATGGTCATCTTCGCCTTCTTCAGCACCTTCTCGGTGACGGCCAGCGGGCCGGTCAGCATGATGCCGGGCTCCGAGCCGATGTTGGCGTAGGCCTTGATGCGCGCGCGCGGCGCGATGCCGGCTTTCCTGCCGGCGGCCTTCGAGCCGAGCAGGACGGCGGCCGCGCCGTCGACGATGCCCGACGAATTGCCCGGATGATGGACGTGCTTGACCGCCTCGACTTCGGGGTAGCGCTGCACGGCGACGGCGTCGAAGCCGCCGAGCTCGCCCATCTGGACGAACGAGGGGTTGAGGCTCGCCAGCGACTGCATCGTCGTGTCGGGCCGCATGTGCTCGTCGCGGTCGAGAATCGTCAGGCCGTTGATGTCCTTCACCGGCACGACGGAGTTCTTGAAGTAGCCCTTTTCCCAGGCGTTCGCCGCGCGCTTCTGGCTCTCCACCGCATAGGCGTCGACGTCGTCGCGGGAGAAGCCGTACTTGGTGGCGATCAGGTCGGCCGAGATGCCCTGCGGCATGAAGTAGGCCGGCACCGCCAGCGAGGGGTCCATCGGCCAGGCGCCGCCGGACGCCCCGATGCCGACGCGGCTCATGGATTCGACGCCGCCGCCGATGGTCATCTGGTGCTGGCCGGACATGATCTCGCCGGCGGCGAAATTCACCGCGTCGAGGCCGGAAGCACAGAAGCGGTTGATCTGGATGCCGGGGACCTGGTCGTCGTAGCCAGCCTTCAGCACCGCCGCGCGGGCGATGTCGCCGCCGGCCTCGCCGACGGGATCGACGCAGCCGAGGATGACGTCGTCGAGCAGCTTGGTATCGAGGTCGTGGCGGTCGCGGACGGCGGACAGCGCCTGCGTGGCGAGTTCCAGCGCCGTCACCTCGTGCAGGCTTCCGTCCTTCTTGCCGCGTCCGCGCGGCGTGCGTACGTGGTCGTAGATGAAGCAATCAGCCATGTCGGCCTCCCGTTCCGGCGCAGTGCTTCCGTCGGCCTGCGCGTGGTGTTCCTGCAAACAGGTGTGACCGGATGTCGGCCGGTCAAGAGCGACTCGCCGGCGGGCCAGCCACCCGTCCCGCGCCGCGCGATCAAAGACTCCGCGAAATCAGCACCTTCATGATCTCGTTGGTGCCCGCATAGATCCGCTGCACGCGGGCGTCCTGGTACATGCGGGCGATCGGATACTCGTTCATGTAGCCGTAGCCGCCGTGAAGCTGCAGGCACTGGTCGACGATCTTGCACTGCAGATCGGTCATCCAGTACTTCGCCATCGAGGCGGTGACGGAATCGAGCTTGCCCTCCAGATGCTGGGCGATGCAGTGGTTCATGAAAACCTTGGCGACCGTCGCCTCGGTCTTCGCCTCGGCCAGCTCGAACTGGGTGTTCTGGAATTCGAGGATCGCCTTGCCGAAGGCCTTGCGCTCCTTGACGTAGGCGATCGTCTGCTCCAGCGCGCGCTCGATCATCGCCATCGCCTGGACGGCGACCAGCAGGCGCTCCTGCGGCAGCTCGGTCATGAGCTGGATGAAGCCCTTGCCCTCCTCCGGGCCGAGCAGCGCGTCGGCGGGCACGCGCACGTCGTCGAAGAACAGCTCCGAGGTGTCCTGCGCCTTGAGGCCGACCTTGTCGAGGTTGCGGCCGCGCCGGAAGCCCTCGACCGCGTCGGTCTCGACGACGAACAGAGACGTGCCCTTGGCGCCGGCGGACGGGTCGGTCTTCGCCACCACGATGATCAGGTTGGCGTGCTGGCCGTTGGTGATGAAGGTCTTGGCGCCGTTGATGCGGTAGTGGTTGCCGTCCTTCACCGCCGTCGTCCGGACGCCCTGCAGGTCGGAGCCGGCGCCCGGCTCGGTCATGGCGATGGCGCCGATCATCTCGCCGGTGGCCAGCTTCGGCAGCCAGCGCTTTTTCTGGTCCTCCGAGCCGTGGTGCAGGATGTAGGGGGCGACAATGGCATTGTGCAGCGCGATGCCGAAGGAATCGAGGCCGGCCATGCCGAGCTGGTAGGTGATCACCGCCTCGTGCGCGAAGGAGCCGCCCGATCCGCCGTATTCTTCCGGCATGGAGGCGCCGAGCAGACCGGTCTCGCCGCTCTTCTCCCAGGCCCAGCGCGGGACGATCCCGTCCTTGGTCCAATCCTCGATATGCGGGGCGAGCTCGTTGTCGAAGAAGCGGCCGGACTGTTCTTCCAGCAGGACGACGTCCTCGCTCATCCAGTCGGGACGGGGGACCTCCAGTGCGGGCATGGTTTCTTCCTTGTTCTGCGTTTCCGTTCCGTGCGAGGTCGCGGATTCTGCCATCCGCGACCGAACCTCGTTCTGCTGTCAGAACGCCTCGGCCGGCAGCTCCATCATCGAGTCCGCGCCCGACGAGATGCGGGCGAGATGCGCCTGCGCCTCCGGCATGACGCGCTCCATGAAGTAGCGGCCGGTGACGAGCTTGGTCTCGTAGAACGCCGTGTCGCCCGCCCCTTCGGCGAGCTTTGCCTGGCAGGCCCTGGCGATCTGCGCCCACATGTAGCCGAGCGCGACGAGGCCGAAGAGGTGCATGTAGTCGGTCGAGCCGGCGCCGGCGTTGTCGGGCCTGGTCATGGCGTTGTTCATGAACCACATGGTCGCCTGCTGCAGGGTCTCGAACCCCGACTTCAGCGGCGCGATGTAGGGCGCGAGCGCCTCGTCCTCCGCGTTCGCCTGCAGGAAGGCCTCCAGCTCGCCAAAGAAGGCCATCACCGCGCGGCCGCCCTTGGCCGGCAGCTTGCGGCCGACGAGGTCGAGCGCCTGGATGCCGTTGGCGCCCTCGTAGATCATGGCGATGCGGGCATCGCGCACGAACTGCTCCATGCCCCACTCGGCGATGTAGCCGTGGCCGCCGTAGACCTGCTGGGCCTGAACGGTGTTCTGGAAGCCGGTGTCGGTGAGCACGCCCTTGATGACCGGGGTCATCAGGCCCATCAGGTCGTCGGCGGCCTGCCGCTCATTCTCGTCCTCGGCGCTGAGGGCGAGATCGCCGCGCAGCGCGGTCCACAGCACCAGGGCGCGGGCGGCCTCGTTGAAGGCCTTCATGTTCATCAGCATGCGGCGCACGTCGGGATGAACGATGATCGGATCCGCCGGCTTGTCGGGTTCCTTGGGGCCCGTCAAAGCCCGGCCCTGCAGGCGCTCCTTCGCGTAGGTGACCGCGTTCTGGTAGGCGACCTCGGACTGCGACAGCCCCTGGATGCCGACACCGAGGCGGGCCTCGTTCATCATCGTGAACATGGCGCGCAGGCCCTTGTCGGCCTCGCCGACGAGCCAGCCGGTCGCCCCGTCGTAGTTCATGACGCAGGTGGCGTTGCCGTGGATGCCCATCTTCTCCTCGAGCGCGCCGCATGCCACCGCGTTGCGCGCGCCCAGAGAGCCGTCCGCGTTCGACAGCACCTTCGGCACGACGAACAGCGAGATGCCCTTGGTGCCCTCCGGCGCCCCCTCGATGCGGGCAAGCACCAGATGGATGATGTTGTCGGACAGATCGTGCTCGCCGGCGGAGATGAAGATCTTGGTGCCGGTGATCGCATAGGAGCCGTCGGCGTTCGGCACGGCCTTCGTCTTGAGCTGGCCGAGGTCGGTGCCGCAATGGGGCTCGGTCAGGTTCATGGTGCCGAGCCATTCGCCGGAAATCAGCTTCGGCAGGTACAGCACCTTCTGCGCGTCGGACCCGTGCAGGGTGAGCGCGGCGATGGCGCCCTGGGTGAGACCGGGATACATGCCGAAGGCGATGTTGGCGGAGGCTACGAATTCGTTCAGCGCCGCCGACAGGGTGTGCGGCAGGCCCTGGCCGCCGAAGTCGGGATCGGCCGACAGGCCGACCCAGCCGCCTTCCGAAAACTGCCGGTAGGCGTCTTTGAAGCCGGCCGGCGTCGTGACGGATCCGTCGTCGTGGCGCGTGCAGCCTTCCGTGTCGCCGACCCGGTTCAGCGGCTGCAGCACCTCCTCGCACAGGCGGGCGCCTTCCTCGAGTATGGCTTTCACGACATCCGGCGTCGCTTCGGCGAAGCTGGGAATATTGTTGTAGCGATCGATGCCGATGACGTCGTTCAACAGGAACAGGACGTCGTCGACAGGGGCCTTGTAGCTGGGCATCGTTCCTCTCCCGTGCTTGCGATACCGGCCGGTCGGGCCTGTTGTGCGCCGTTTCCCCGACCAGCCGCCGCGGACTATCTGCTGTCTTCTTTTTCCTTCAGCATGCCGGCCACAACGTCGCGGGCGCGGCGCAGGTCGACAAGGGCGTTTTCGATCTCGACGCGCTGGTTGTCGAGAAACGAGATCTGTTCGTCGAACTTCGTCATCGCCACGCGAAGCTGGGTCTCCTGGCCGTCCTTGAGGTCGTACAGGTCCAGCATCTCGCCGATCTCCACCAGGGAGAACCCGACCCGCTTGCCGAGCAGGATCAGCTTCAGCCGCGCCCGGTCGCGGCGCGAATAGATCCGCGTCATGCCCTGCCGGCGCGGGCTCAGGAGCCCCTTGTCCTCGTAGAAACGGATCGCGCGCAGCGTCAGCCCGAACTCGCGCGCCAGTTCGCCGATGGTGAAGGACGTCTTGCGATCCTGATCCTCGGCGCCGGGCTGTTCGTGAAGGTCGCCATGCGCGGTAATTGCCGCAGTCTCACTCATACTTGTCTTCCTTGAAGTCCAGTTATCGTCGTAAATTCCGCTTACGTAAAGGTCAAGCACTTCAGGAAAGCAACCGCAATCGGACAACTCGTCGCGGCTTCCCCCGCGACAATCCGTAGGCTCTCCGGAAAAGGCTCGCCCGGGGCGCCTGCCCCTGTCCCAATGTGGGGCCGCGCCAATCCCAAGTTAAGAGCCTTTAACCGCCTGTTTACCCTGTTGGAAAATGATTGCCGTCAGCAGCTCAACCAAGGGGGGCTCAGTCTGGCCGGAGGATAACCCGACCCCGGGCAATCAGGATTACGCGCTTCCGGCGCGGACGGACCGGATCGGTACAGTAACATGGCACTTCGCGGATCACGCAGACCCACAGTCGATCACGACGACCCCGCAGCCGAGGCACGGCGCGCGGCCGACAGAGCCGGAATGAGCCTGAGCGAGTGGCTCGACGCCGTCCTCCACGAATCCACCGAAGATCGCACACGCGCCGCCCGGCGCCGCGACGATCGTCTGCGCCGGCGCGACGATCCGCTGCCCGACAGATCCCGCAGCCGCGACGGCATCGATGCGCGGACGTCCCGGCGCGATACCGAGGACAGCAGCGAACGCAACACCCCGCGCGGCCCCCAGTCCGGGCGCGGCCCCAAGGCACTGCACGGCATCGCCGAGCGTCTCGACCGGCTCGGCGCCCGCGTTCCCGAAGCCGGCGCTCCCGGGGACGACCGGCGGCGCGGCACGCGCGATACGATCCGCGAGCTCGAGGGACGCCTGAAGGACATCGCCCGCCGGGTGGAATCCCATCAGCGCGCCGACACGTCCGCGCACCATGCACCGGATGCCGGCCCGGATGGCAGCCCGGATGGCAGCTACGATTCCGACAGCTACGACACACCGCGGGCGTCCGCGCGGCCGCCGCTGACGACGGTTTCCCGGAAAGCGCCGGACCGCGCCGAGACGTCGCCCGCGCCGATGGACGGCCTGAAGGAAGCCATTGCCGGCATCGCCTCGCGGCAGAAGACGCTGGAAGTCGAGTTTGACCGCGCCGTCTCGGGTTACGCCGACCGGATCGACCACCGCATCGATCTCGTCTCCGAGCGCCTCGAGCGCACCATCGACGAGTCGCTTCCCACGGGCGAACTGCGGGAAATCCGTATGGAACTGCGCGGCCTGTCGGAACGGCAGGCGCCGGGCGCGCGCGACAGCAGCGATTTTGAAGAACTGCGCCTCACGGTCGAAGCGATGCTCGACCGGATCGAGGCCATGCCGGGACAACTCGCGACCGATCTCGCCGAAAGGCTCGAGGACACCGCGCGCCGGCTCGATACGGCGACCCGCTCCGAACTGGATGCGATCCGGGCGGAGTTGCGGGAAATCGCGCGCGACATCGACCGGACGACGCGCAACGAATTCGAGTCGCTGCGCGGCGAGATCGGCCTGCTGGCCGCCCGCATCGAATCGATGCCGGCCCCCGATTCCGATGCCATCGAGCAGAAGCTCGAAGACATCGCCGCCCGCCTCGGCGCGGCGGCGCGCGAGGAATTCGGCGCGATCCGCTCCGAGATTCGTGAGATCGCCGATGTCGTCGACCGCAATACCGGGCGCGAGGACATGGAGTCCCTGCGCCAGGAGCTGCGCGCCTTCGCCGCCCGCGAGGCCGGTGTCGATCGCGACGACTTCGAGACGCTGCGCGAGGATCTGCGCGCGCTCGGCGAGCAGTTGCAGGCCGAGCGCTCCAGCCTGGTGGCCCGGGGCGTCGACGAGGCCGGCATTGCCGAACTGGACGCGATCCGCTCCGACATCCGGGCGGTCGCCGAGCAGATAGACAGCGTGCGCCGCGATGACTATCCGGCGCTGAAGCGCGACCTGAAGGCGGTCGGCGAGCAGGTGTCGCGGGCGTCCGCACCCGATCTGGCCGCCCTCGAAAAGCAGATCGGCCTGCTCGGCAGCAAGCTGGCGGGCGCGGCCAGCGACGGCGATCCGGAAGCGCTGGCGCAGATCGAGCAGCAGATCAGCCGGCTGGCCGAGGCGGTCGATTCCTCGACACGCGCGCCGGCCGCGGCCCTCGACCTCGACAAATCCTTCGACGACCTGTTCGACCGGTTCGCCCGCAACAGCACCGATACGGTGTCGGCGGCGGCCCGCGAAGCCGCCAACGCCGCCGTCGAGCAGGCGTTGTCGAAACTCAACGCCGGCGCCGGGACCGCCGAGATCGTCAGCGCGCTGCGCGAGGAGATCGCGACGCTGCGCGGCGACACCGTTGGCGGGCACAAGACCGAGGACGCCTTCCAGGCCGTCCATACGACCCTGCTGAAGATCGTCGACCGGCTCGAGCACCTCGAAGACGAGGTGGACGGCGTGGCGCGCAAACCCGCGCGCGCCGAGCCCGCCGGACGGCGCGATTCCACGGTCCGACCCGATTCCACGGTTAGGGCCGAGCCGAAGAACGATCTCGTCGCCACGCCGGAAGCCGCCGCGCTGACCGCGTCGGCCGATGACGACGAGGATGACGACACCGGTGCGGCGATCGAGGACGATACCCCGCTGGCACCGGGCACCGGCCGCCCGGCGGCGGCGCTGGCGCGGTCCGCCGACGACGCCGCGGATGCGGGGGGCGACGATGCTGGAAGTTCGCCGTCGTCGGATTTCGTCGCCGCCGCGCGGCGCGCGGCGCAGGCCGCGACCGCCGAGCAGGCCGGCGGCGCGAAACCGCAGAAAGTCAAAGGTTCGGCTGTCGCCGGGCTCCGCTCGGGCCTGAAGAAGTACCGGCGGCCGCTGGCGATCGCCGCGATCATGCTGATCGTCATCTACGGGGCGGTCAAGGCGGGCAGCCTGCTCAGGTCGATGCAGCAGGCGACGTCCTCCCTCGACCAGCCGACGGTGGCGCAGACGCTGGAGACCCCGGCGGCGAAGACGAAATCCGCCGCGAAGACGGGCCAGGCGTCCAAGGCCGCCGATCCTGCCAGCGCCCCCGCTACCGACAGCGCTGACGACAGGGCCACCGAGACGCTGCCGATCGTATCGCAGCCGCGCAACGTGCTGTCGCAGACAGCCGATTCGCCGGCGAAGGCCGCGAAGAAGGCCGCCCGGGCCGCCAACCAGGCACGATCCGCGGGCACCCAGGTCGCCTCCGTGGCGCCGCTGATGACGGACGCCGTATCGACGGGCTCGATTCCGGACACCGCGGCGACGGGCCCCCTCGGCGGGTCGGACGATGCCGTTCTCGACGAATTGCCGGCCTCGATGGTGCCGGAGCGGCTGCGCCGCGCGGCGGCGGCGGCCGATCCCGCGGCCGAGTTCGAGATCGCCGTGCGCTACATGGACGGCCGCGGCCTGCCCCAGGATTCCGCCAAGGCGGCCGAGTGGTATCGCAAGGCCGCCGCGCAGGGCCTCGCCCCGGCGCAGTACCGGCTCGGCAGCCTGTACGAGAAGGGCGACGGCGTCGCGCGCGACCTGTCGATGGCGCGTATGTGGTATCAGCGCGCCGCCGAGCAGGGCAACCGCAAGGCCATGCACAATCTGGCGGTGCTGTACGCCGACGGCGTCGACGGCAAGCCGGACTACGAGAAGGCCGCCACCTGGTTCCACCAGGCCGCCGAATACGGCCTCGCCGACAGCCAGTTCAACCTCGCCGTCCTCTACGCCCGGGGCCTCGGCGTGCAGACCGACTTCGCCGAATCCTTCCGCTGGTTCTCCATCGCGGCCGACCAGGGCGACGGCGAGGCGCTGAACAAGCGCGACGAGATCGCCCGCCAGATGGACAAGGAAACCCTGGAGAAGGCGCGCGCCGCGCTGGACGCCTGGACGGCCCGCGAGCCGCTGATGAGCGCCAACGTGGTGGCCGAGCCGCAGGGCGGCTGGGGCGAGGCGAACCCGCCGCGCCTGGCCGCGACGGACCGCGACATGATCATGTCGGTGCAGTCGATGCTGTCGAAGCTCGGCTACACGCCCGGCCCCGCCGACGGCGAGATCGGCCCGCGCACCCGCGACGCCGTCCGCGCCTTCCAGCGCGCGATCGGTCTGCCGGCAACCGGCGACATCACCCCGGATCTGGTTCGCGCGCTCGACAAGTCCGCGGGCTAGCGCGGACGTCCCGGGCGCGCGACCGCCCTGTCGCGGACCGTATCGGACCGCTGGTTTGCACCGTTCGGTGCGGCGCGCGAAACCGCTAACAAACTTTCGCGATTTCGCCCGCCAGCCGATTGACAACGCCGGCCGCCTCGCCGTTAACAGTAGGGACTGTACCGCCATCGCGTCGTTCGCGACGCCGAACAGGTCGAGCGATGGAAATCTACCTCCCGATTGCCGAAATCGCCGTCAACATGTTCATGCTTCTGGGCATGGGTGCGGCGGTCGGCTTTCTGTCGGGAATGTTCGGTGTCGGCGGCGGCTTCCTGCTGACGCCGCTGCTCATCTTCTCCGGCATCGCGCCGGCCGTCGCGGTGGCGACGCAGACCGGGCAGATCGTCGCCTCTTCGGTATCGGGCGCGCTGGCGCACTGGCAGCGCAAGACCATCGACGTGTCGCTCGGCGTCATCCTGATCGCCGGCGGCCTGGTCGGCGCGGCGCTCGGCGTCGTGCTGTTCGAGGCGCTGCGGTCCTTCGGCCAGCTCGATCTGATCATCGCGCTTCTCTACGTGTTCTTCCTCGGCGCCGTCGGCGGCATCATGCTGCTGGAGAGCGGCCGGGCGATGCTGCGCCGGAAAATGGGCCGGCCCGTCGCCGCGCGCCGGCCGGGACAACACACCTGGCTGCACCGGCTGCCGGTCAAGATGCGCTTCAAGCGCTCGAAGCTCTACATCTCGGTCCTGCCCGTCGCCGCGCTCGGCCTGCTGATGGGCCTGCTGGTATCGATCATGGGCATCGGCGGCGGCTTCATCATGGTGCCCGCGATGATCTACCTGTTGCGCGTGCCCACGAACGTGGTCATCGGCACCTCGCTGTTCCAGATCATCTTCGTCACCGCCTTCGCCGCCGTGCTCCACTCGATCACGACCCAGTCGGTGGACGCCGTGCTGGCGCTGCTCCTGATGGTCGGCGGCGTCATGGGCGCGCAGTTCGGCGTGCAGGCCGGCACGAAGCTGCGCGGCGAGCAGCTCCGGCTTCTCCTCGCCCTTCTGGTCCTGGCCGTGTGCGGACGCATGCTGTTCGGCCTCGTCGCGACGCCGACGGACCTGTACTCGCTGGCCACGTTCGCGGGGCACTGAGGCGATGCGCGCATTCGTCGACCGATTGGGTTTTCCGGCAACGGCCGCCGCGACGCTCGTGCTCGCCGCCGTCCTGGCGATGGCGGGGACACAGGCCCGCGCCGAACGGGTCATCGCCGCCCTGTCGCACAAGAAGGTCGAGATCCGCTCCAACTTCGTCGGGGCCGAACTGGTCCTGTTCGGCACCATCGAGCGGGACGCGGCAACCGTCGGCCGGCGGTCGGACGGCTACGACGTGGCGGTGGTCATCGAGGGGCCGGCGGGCGACGTCACCGTCTGGCGCAAGGAACGCCTCGCCGGGATCTGGGTCAACGGCGAGGGTGTCGCGTTCGTCAATACCCCCTCCTACTACGCCGTGCTGACGAACCGGCCGTTGGCGGAGATGTCCACCAGGCCGGCCCTGCGGCAGGAACAGATCGGGCTCGACTACCTGAAGCTGCAGCCCGCCGGGGAGGACACGCCGCCGGCCGTGGCCCGCGAGTTCCAGGACGCGCTCGTGCGCCGGGCGGAAAGCCAGAGCCTCTATTTCGAAAACCCGGAAGCCGTCGAGATGCTGACGCCGCGGGTCTTCATGGCGCGAATCAAGCTGCCGGCCAACATCCGGACCGGCGGCTATCGCGCACGCGTCCACGTGTTCAGCGACGGCGCGCTGGTGGCGACCGAGAGGCTCGGATTCTGGGTGATCAAGATCGACTTCGAGGCGGCCATCTACGACCTCGCGCACAAGAACCCGCTGGTCTACGGGCTGGGCACCGTCGCCATGGCGTTCGGGGTCGGCTGGCTCGGCAGCGTCCTGTTCCGCCGCGGATAAAACGGTATAAGGTCCCGATTCGCTTTCAGGAACACCGGCAGGAGACATGCCATGACCGTGATGTCCGACCATCCGATCGGCGGAGACAGAGCGCCGCTCGCCGCCACGATCATCGGCTGGGCCGGCGTGATCCCCTTCGTTGTGGGTGCGGTCGGACCGATCGCCATTCCCGATATCGGCTTCGCCGCCTTCGTCGCGCTGGCGACCAGCGTGTACGGCGCACTCGTCCTGTCGTTCCTGGGCGGGATCCGCTGGGGCATGGCGATGGGGCCGCTGTACGGCTCGGAGCGCAATCAGGGCTTCCTTCTCAGCGCGCTGCCGCCGGCGGCCGCCTGGGTGGCGCTGATGCTGCCGCACTACCAGCAGATCGCGGTGCTGATCGCCGCGTTCCTGCTGCAGGCCTGGCTCGACGTGCGCGCCGTCGGCGAAGGGCGCGCGCCGGTCTGGTTCGCGCCGTTGCGCATCCGCCTGACCGCAGCCGCCGTCGTGGCGCTGCTGGTGACGCTCGTCGTCGAGGTCGTGGTGCTGTCGGGCTAGTGGTCGCAGGCGACCCGTTCCGGCAGGCCGGTCGGGCGCCGCTGGCGGATCACGTCGCCGTCCGCCGCCGCTCTTTCGCCGCGACGGCGTGCGGCGCGGTCTCCGGCATCAATGCCCAGAAGACGGCGGCCCCGAGAACGGCGACGCCGGCCAGGAACAGGAACGCCGCCGAATAGCCGCCGACCTGCGCGACCCAGCCGGCGATCAGGTTGCTCAGCGACGCCCCGACGCCGATCAGCGTCGCGATCGCCCCCTGCGCCGCGTTGAAGCGCCCCGTTCCCTTTGTGATGTCGGCGAGAATCAGCAGGAACAGGATGCCGAAGATCCCGTTGGCGACGCCATCCAGCGCCTGCACGGCGACGAGAAAGAACTGCTGATCGGACAGGGTATAGAGCACCCCGCGGACCGGCAGGATCGCGAAGGCGAAGAGAAACAGCGGCTTGCGCCCCCAGGTGTCGGCCTTGGCGCCGCACAGGACCGCCATCGGAATCATCAGGAGCTGGGCGGCGATGACACAGGCGGCGGTGAAGGCGATGCCCTCGTTCGTCCCCGCCCCCACCGACAGTTTCTGCCCGACCAGCGGCAGCATCGCGGCATTGGCGAAGTGGAACATCACGACGGTCAGGGCGAAGATCAGCAGGCGGCGATCGGCGAGCAGCGTCAGGATGCCCGCCGCCTCCTCGCGGCCGTCGGGCTCCTCGACCATGCCGCCGCGCGCCGTGTCGTGGTCGATGGCCTTTCCGTCGATCAGGAAAACGCTGATCGCCATGCAGGCGGCCATGCCGATGATGAGCCAGAACACGCCCTCGGTGACCCACCACAGCGCCAGCGCGGCGCCGGCGGCGGCGCCGAAGACGTTGCCGGCATGGTTCCAGGCCTGGTTCGCGCTCGTCTGCTCGGTGAACCGGCCCGGTCCGACGATCCCGAGCGTAATCGCGGCGATGCCCGGTCCCAGGAAGGCGGACGCGATGCCGACGAGGATCTGGGCGCTGTAGACGACCCAAGTCGGATCCTCCGTGACGATGACCAGCGCCGTGCCCGCCCCGACGGCGATGGCGCAGACCGCAAGGATCGCGCGCTTCCACTTCACCGCATCGATGATCGCGCCGGCCGGCGTCTGCACGATGACCGTCGTGATGGAGCCGACGGCAAGAGCCAGCCCGATCGCCCCGGGCGACCAGTGATAGGCAGACAGCAGGTAGATCGCGAGATAGGGCCCGATCCCGGCGACCACGTCACCGGCAAAGAAGTTCACGCTCAGGAGCGGCCGGTTCAATGTCATCGATATTCCCCGTTTTCCCGGACATGGCCCGGCTTGCCGGGCCGGCGCAGCGTCCCGCGCGGACCGTCGCCTTCCCCTACGTCCGCCCCGATTAGAACCGGAGATTTCTTTAAAAGATCCTACGGGTCGGGCAGGACAAGGACAGGTGACGGGATGGCCCCGGGCGGTCTCCATGTGCATCCGGCGCAATTCCCTTGCCGCACGTCATTTACCTTGCGGTAGCGCGGCGTCGGTACTGTCGCCATGCGACCTCGAACAGACCCCGGACAGGGCATGGTTTCCATCAGCCTCATCGTGTCTTGCGCGATCTTCGTGCTGATCGCCGCGCGCCAGTGGCTGCCGCCGGCGATCCGGATCTGGCACATCATGGGCGCGGGTGCCGTCATTCTTCTCGGGCTGGGCGAAATCTCGCCGGAAGCGGCCTTCAAGGCGATCGACTGGAACGTGATCGCCTACCTGTTCGGCGTGTTTGCCATTGGCGCGGCCCTTTACGACAGCGGCATCTCGCACGCGATCGGCGCGCGAATCACCAGGTCCGGCCATCCCGAGCTTGCCTTCCTGGTCTTCATCCTCGCCGTCGCCGCGTGTTCGGCCGTGCTGACCAACGACGCGGCTGCGGTGATCGGCACGCCGATCGCGCTGATGCTGGCGCGCGCGCTGAACTGGTCGGCCATCGCCCTGCTCATCGCGCTGTGCGCGGCCGTCACGGTCGGCAGCATGGTGAGCCCGGTCGGCAACCCCCAGAACATCCTGATCGCCACCGCGGGACAGTTCGACAACGCGATCGGCACCTTTGCGCTGTGGCTCGCCGTGCCGACGCTCGCCTCCCTCGCCTTCGTCTACGCCTGGATGCGCCGCCGCGTTCAGGCCGGCACCGGCCACGGCGACACGATGGACGGCACCCTGCCGGACCCGCATACGCAGCCGCGCACCTGGCCCGCCTATCTCGCGACCGGGCTTCTGGTCGTGCTGATCGGGGCGGACAGCTTCCTGTCGACCGGCTCGTCGGACGTCGCGGTCCCGTTCGGCATCGCCAGCCTGATCGCCTGCGCGCCGATCTTCCTGTTCTCCAACCGCCGGGTTCAGACCTTTCGGGAGGTCGACTGGCCGACGCTCGCCTTCTTCATGGCGATGTTCGTGGTCACCGGGTCGCTGCTCGAATCCGGATCGCTGCAGGCGCTGCTGGGGTCTTTGCAGTCACGGCTGAGCGAGCCGTCCGTCACCGCGATGATCAGCTTCTGGGCGAGCCAGCTGTTCTCCAACGTGCCGGTCGTCGACATCTATCTGAAGCTGCTGCACGAGACCGACATCCCGAACCTGATGATGCTGGCGGGAATCTCGACGCTGGCCGGCAACCTGTTCATCATCTCCGCGGCGAGCAACGTCATCGTCGTGCAGCAGGCCGAGAAGTTCGGCCAGACGCCGTTCACCTTCTGGCAGTTCACGCTCGGCGTGCTGCCGATCACCGTCGTGTCGCTGGCGGTGACCTACGGCTGGATCGTCTGGCTGAACGCGGGCTAACGGTCAGTCCGGCAGCAGCCTGCGCCCTGCAATCGGATAGACGGCCCTGTCGCCGATCATCCAGGCGGCCAGCGCGTCGCGTTCGAACAGCCCCGCATAGGCGCTGTCGAGGACGTTCAGCCCGCCGGTGAAGGCGCCGAAGGCCGGCAGCACGAGGCGGCGGCCGTCACCGGCGAAACAGCGCCGGCGCACGCTGCGGCCGCGCAGCCGGACGCGGGCACAGGGGTGGAGGTGCCCGGCGACCTCGCCGTCCGGCGCGCCCGCCTCCGGCTCGTGCCGGAACACCAGCCCGCCGGTCGCCAGTTCCTCGTACCAGGCGCCGGAAATACCGGCCGGCCGGGCGGGATCGTGGTTGCCGGCGATCCAGATCCAGTCGACGCCCGCCTGCAGGTCGGACAGCCGCTGCCGGGAGGCGTCCGGCAGCCGGTCTCCGGCACCGGTGTCGTGGAAGCTGTCGCCGAGCGCGATCACGGTGCGGGGGCGGTAGGCTGCGATCGCGCCGGCCAGCCGCTCGAGCGTCGCGGGCGTGTCGTAGGGTGGCAGCAAGGCGCCGCGGCGGGCCGCCGAGGATCCCTTTTCCAGGTGCAGGTCGGCGACGATCAGGGTTTCTTCCGATGACCACCAGAGCACGCCGGCGGGATCGGGGACCAGCACCGCGCCGGCGACATGGATCGCGGCGACGGGGTCTTCACCCCGGGTGCCGGTCATCAGGGCCACCGAATTCACGCGCCGTCGTCTCCGCCATCTCTCTCGCCGGTCCGGTGTCGTTTATGCCCGATTCGCGAACCGACCCGTATCGGGGGGCTAAACGATACGGAAGACCCCGTAAACGATCTTGATCGAGTCGCCGAAATCGGGATGCCCCGGCAGGTAGGGCTGCGGCTCCGTCACCTCCGCCGGGCGCCAGAGTCCGTCCGCCTCGAGACGGTCGAGAATGGCCCTGAACCCGTCCGTCCAGAAATCGGTACGCTGGGTGAACAGCACCAGACCGTGCGGCGCCGCGACGCGGCAGAACTCGCGCAGGAGCCCTTCCGGGTCCGCGGCGTAGGTCATCGATCCGATGCACACGACCGCGTCGAAGGTGTCGTCGGGCAGGTCGAGGGCGGCGTTCATGTCCTGTTTGAAGACGCGCTCGTAAACGCCGGTTTCCTTCGCTTCGTCAAGGGAAACCGCGGAAATATCGAACCCGACGATCCGCCCGAACCCGGCCTCGCGCAGCTTCCGCCCGGCCAGCCCGGTGCCGCAGCAGGCATCCAGTACCGGCCGGTCGTCGGGCACGCCGTGGGCGCGCAGGAGCGCGGCCGCCTGCGCCGGCGCTTCATAGCCGAGCTCCTCCAGTTCCGCGTCGTAGGACGGCGCCCAGCCGTCGTAGAAGCCTTCGAGCGCCGCAGCGTCGGCGGACTGGATTCCGGTCAGATTGCGGCTGGTCGCGTCGGATTTCGTATCGCCCAACGATTTCTCCCCTCGTTTACGGCCGTCTTATCACTTCAGCGAGACAATAGCGGTCCGAAGCGAATGACGCTAATGTTCCCGGGCGGGAGGTCCTGATATGAAGCTAATGATGCCGTTCTGGCAGCGCCTGTTGATCACCATCGCCGTCATGCTGCTCGCCGGCTACGTCGCCGGGCTGGTCTGGCAATGGATCCTGGGATTCGCGCTGCCGAGTTTCGCCGCCGGACTCGTCGGCGGGCTCGCCGCCCTGCCCGTCTGGGACTTCCTGAAGCGGATCCGGCCGTCCGCCGCTGCCTAGGAAACAGGCTTTTCCGTGACCTCGCCCATTGCCTCGGCGATGAGGGCGTCGGCTGCCTCGGCGAGCAGGCTGTCGTCGGCCTCGCCGCGAACGGGCTCCTTGCCGATCTCCAGCAGAACCGGAACGGCCAGCGGCGAGACGCGGTCGAGTGGCTGGTGCACGATCCGGCCCTGGATGCGGCGCAGCATGTCGCCGACCCGGGCGACATCGAGCAATCCGGTCGCCGCATCCGCCCGCGTCGCCTGCATCAGCACGTGGTCGGGCTCGTGGCTCATCAGCACGTCATAGATCAGGTCCGATGACACGGTCATCTGCCGGCCGGTCTTTTCCTTGCCGGGGTGGCGGCGCTCGATCAGGCCGGAGATGATCGCACAGGTGCGGAACGTGCGCTTCATCAGGCTCGATTCGGCAAGCCACGCCTCGAGATCGTCGCCGAGCATGTCCTGATCGAAGAGATCGGCGAGGGACAGCCGGTTCAGCCGCACCATCGCGCCGATATCGCCCAGTCCCCAGACGGCGAGCGCGTATTCGCTGGCGACAAAGCCGAGCGGGCGGGCGCGCATGCGTTCCAGCCGCCTCGTCAGCAGCATGCCGAGCGTCTGGTGTGCCAGCCGCCCCTCGAAGGGATAGCAGACCATGTAGAACCGCGATCCGCGCGGAAAGGTCTCGATGAGCAGCTGGTCGCGGCGCGGAATGACCGACCTGAGCTTCTGTACGCCAAGCCATTCGCCGACTTCGCCGGGCAGATGACGCCACAGCCGTTCGTTCGCCAGGATCGTGCGGACGCGGTCGGCGAGATAGGTGGACAGGGGAAACTTGCCGCCCTGATAGGAGGGCACCTTGGCATCCTCGGTGACGGCGCGCGACACGTAGACTTCCGTTTCGCGCAGGCCTTCCAGCCGCAGGACATGGCCGGCGAAGACGAAGGTGTCGCCGGGCGACAGCTGGTCGACGAACCATTCCTCGATCTCGCCGAGCATGCGGCCGCCGGCCAGCGCCTTGGACCGGCCGGACCGCACCATCCGCACCTTCAGCATCGGCGCCTCGACGATGGTGCCGACGTTAAGGCGATACTGCTGGGCGACCTGCGGATTGGAGACGCGCCAGCGCCCCTCCTTCGTCTTGCGGATGCGGGCGTAGCGCTCGTAGGTCTTCAGCGCGTAGCCGCCGGTGGCGACGAAATCGACGACGCGGTCGAAGGTCGCGCGGTCGAGGTCCGCATAGGCCGCGGCGCTCGTCACCTCGGCAAAGAGCGCATCTGCCTCGAAGGGTTCGGCACAGGCCGACCCGAGCACGTGCTGGGCCAGCACGTCGAGCGCCCCGGTTCGCGGCGGCGGCGAATCCTGTGCGTTCTCGGCGAGCGCCTCGAGCGCCGCCTCGCATTCCATCACCTCGAAACGGTTGGCCGGCACCAGAACCGCCTTCGACGGCTCGTCGAGCCGGTGGTTGGCGCGGCCGATACGCTGGGCGAGACGGCTCGCGCCCTTCGGCGCGCCGACATTGATGACGAGGTCGATATCGCCCCAGTCGACGCCGAGATCGAGCGTCGAGGTACAGACCACCGCCTTGAGGCCGCCGGCCACCATCGCGGCTTCCACCTTGCGGCGCTGGCCGACATCGAGCGAGCCGTGATGCAGCGCAATAGCGAGCCCGTCCTCGTTGATGCGCCAGAGTTCCTGAAAGAGCATCTCCGCCTGGCTGCGCGTGTTGACGAAGACAAGGCTGGTGTTGTGCGCACGGATCGCCTCGTACACCGCCTTCAGGGCATAGCGCGCCGAATGGCCGGCCCACGGCACCCGCTCCTGCGGCGTGAGGATCGACACCTGCGGCGGAACGCCGGGATCGGCCATCACCAGGTCGGCCGCGGCCGGGCCGCCGGACTGGTCCATCGGCCAGCGGGCCAGGGCCTGCGGATCGGCCACCGTCGCCGACAGACCGACCACACGGAGGCCCGGCGCCAGCGCCCTGAGCCGCGCGATGCCGAGCGCCAGCAGGTCGCCGCGCTTCGAGGTGACGAGGGCGTGCAGCTCGTCGAGGACGATGGTCCGAAGATTCTGGAACAGTTTCGGCGCCTCGCGGCTGGCGATCAGCAGCGCGATCTGCTCCGGCGTCGTCATCAGCATCTGTGGCGGATCGATGCGCTGGCGCTGGCGCCTGGACTGCGGCGTGTCGCCGGTGCGCGTCTCGACGCGGATGTCCAGCCCCATCTCGGCGATCGGCGTGTCGAGATTGCGGGCGACGTCGACGGCGAGCGCCTTCAGCGGAGATATGTAAAGCGTGTGGAGGGCCGATGCCTTCGCCGCCACCGTACCGGGTTTCGGCTTCGGCGTCTGCGCCAGCTCCACCAGGCTGGGCAGGAAACCGGCGAGCGTCTTGCCGGCGCCTGTCGGTGCGATCAGCAGGGCCGGCCGGCCATCCCGGGCCTTCTGGAGAAGCGCGAACTGATGGGGACGCGGCGCCCAGCCGCGCGCGGCAAACCAGCCGGCGAACGGCTCGGGCAACAGGTCGTCGATGGGGTCTGCAGGACTCACGCCTCAACAGGTAGCGCCGGAAACCCGATCGGTCGAGGAATACCGGTGCGGGCGCCGCCGCGCGGGCGACGTCAGGCCGGCTTTCCGTCAAGCTGGGGCGCAGGAGCCTCCGCCAAGCACGCAGAACTTGGCGCAGTGCGGGTGGCAGAGCTTGACGGCGCCACGGTCGAACATGCCGCCATCGGCGATCAGGGAGTCCGCCAGCGTTTCGCCCATCTCGAACTCGGCATCATAAGGCAACAACGTGCAGGGCAGCACCTTCGGCGTATCGTCGCCCTTGCGCTTCACCACCATGCGGCTCGTCGCGCACATCATGGCATCGGGAGACAGGCCGAGGATGTCCCAACAGGCCGTGGTGATCTCGGGAACGTCGACGCGGGCATCCATCTCCGGAAAGATCACCAGCCGCGAGGGATCGGCCACGTCGATCTTCCAGCCGCGCGCGGCGAACAGCGCCTCATAGCCGGCACGCGCCACCGGCTCCGGCTCGCCCCAGACGGACCGGCCGGCAATCGAGACGCAGAATCCGTTTTCAGACAGCCAATCGATCCCCGAGAGCGTCCGGTCGAAGGTTCGCGGGCCGCGTTCCGTCTCGTGCAGCCCGGCTGTGTAGTGATCGAGGCTGACGCGCAGGACCAGCCTGTCGCCGTATGTGTCCCGCAGCCGAAGGAGACCCGCCTTGACCCGCGGACGCTGCATCGGCTGCATCGCGTTTGTGAGAACGAGCGCCCGATAACCGCGCGACAGGACGTCCTCCAGCATTTCGAGCATATCCGGGTTCATGAACGGCTCGCCGCCGGTAAACCCGATCTCCCCGGTCGGCAGCCCGAGCGTGGCGATCTCATCGAGATACGCCTGCACCTCGGCGGCGGACATGTAGGCGAGCCGGTCATTCGTCGGGCTCGACTCGATATAGCAATTGACGCAGGTGATGTTGCACAGGGTGCCGGTGTTGATCCAGAGCGTCTCCAGCCGGTCGAGGCCGACGCGCGCGCGAACCTCGCCCTTCGCCGTTATGTCGGGATTGCGGAATTTGGCGGGATCGAGTGCTACGAAGGACTGTTCAAATGCCAGGTCGTTCATGAAGGCGAATCCGGGATCTTCCTGCAATGGGAGGCGAAACGTAACAGACTGCACCCCTGCCACCACCGGAACACTGTTCAACGGCCTTCACAATCGCTTGTTTCCGCTGAGCGGCGACCGGCGGGCGATCCGGGTTTTCGCTTGACACAGCCTTCGGCTTGCGGCTGTTGTGTTGGCCGTGCGCGGGCGTAGTTCAGTGGTAGAACGTCAGCTTCCCAAGCTGAATGTCGTCGGTTCGATCCCGATCGCCCGCTCCAATTTTTCTTCAAGCGAACAACTGGTTACGCCCTACCGGCTCCCCTGCTCCCTCCGCTCCGCAAGGTTCTCCGGTTCTCGATGCCGCCTAATACGCTTGGCGCCAGTGGGAGAGCGACCGTCGCCGTTATCCAAACGGAAACCTTGCGCGGGGCTGCCTGAGCGGCTGGTCGCGCCGGACCCGCGTCGGTCTCTGGCGGTCCCGGTCGATCAGGCGATCCTGGATTCCGCGGTTTCGGCGATGATGCGTTCGGCGTCTTCGGGGCTGAGGCGCGGCGGGTGCCAATCCTTGCCGGGTGCGGCCTCGAGCAGCATCTTCGTGTAGCTGTGCTTCGGCGCGCTGAAGACGTCCTCCGCCGTCCCGAACTCGACCATCACCCCGCGCTCCATCACCGTGATGTAGTCGGAAATCTGGGCAGCCACGCGCAGGTCGTGCGTGATGAAGATGATGCCATTATTCAGCTTGCGCTGCAGATCGTTGATCAAGCGCAGAACCTGCTTCTGGACGGAGAGATCGAGGGCCGAGACGCTCTCGTCGGCAATTACCACGTCGGGCTCCATCGATAGGGCACGCGCTATACCGATGCGCTGGCGCTGGCCACCGGAGAAGTTGCGCGGATACCGGTAGAATGCTTCCCGCTGCAGGCCGACGAGATCCAGCAGTTCGAACGCCCGCTCCCTGGCCGCGTCCTTCGGGACGCCCATCAATACGGGCCCGCGCGTGACGATGTAGCCGACCGTGTGGCTCGGGTTCAGCGAGCCGAAGGGATCCTGGAAGATCATCTGGATCTCGCGCCGTGCCGCCTGGAGTTCGCGTCCGCGCAGCCTGAGGAAGTCCCGTTCGTGGATGATCACGGAGCCTTCGGTCGGCTCCGTCAGACGGATCAGCGCCTTGGCGAGCGTCGACTTGCCCGATCCGGACTCGCCGACGACGGCGAGTGTCTCGCCCCGCCGCAGCACGAAGTTCGCATCCTTGAGCGCATGCACCTCCTTCGAGCCAACATCGTAGGTCTTGTGCAGATGCCGGGCTTCGAGGACAGGGGCGTCGTCGCGCGAGAGGTCCGGGACGCGCGTCGTCTCGAGCGCCGGCATCGCGTCAACGAGGAGGCGGGTGTAATCCTCGCGCGGATGCATGAGCACCTGATCGGCGGGGCCGTGCTCGATCACCTCGCCCCAGCACATCACCGCAACCCGGTCGGCGATGTCTGCGACCACGCCGAAATCATGGGTGATGAAGATCGTGCCGTTGTCGTAGATGCCCTTGAGCTCCTGGATCAGGGACAGGATCTGGCGCTGCGTCGTCACATCGAGCGCCGTCGTCGGCTCGTCGGCGATCAGAATGTCGGGCTTGCAGGCGAGCGCCATGGCGATCACCACGCGCTGGCACTGGCCGCCGGAGATCTGGTGGGGATAGGAGTCGTAGATGCGCTGCGGCGTCGGCAGGTGCATCTGCTCGAAGAGCTTCAGCGTTTCCGCGCGCCGGCCGGCCGGTCTGATGTCGGGCCGGTGATACTGGAAGACCTCGTCAACCTGCTTGCCGACCTTCATGGACGGATTCAGCGCGGCCATCGGCTCCTGGTAGATCATCGCGATCCTGGCGCCGCGCATATCGCGCAGACGGTCCTCGGAAAATGTCAGGACGTCCTCGCCCTTGAACAGAATCTCGCCGCTGGAGATCGTCAGGCCGGGTGCGACAGCATTCATGATGGCACTCGACATGACCGATTTGCCCGACCCGGATTCGCCGACCACACACAGGATCTCGCCGCGGTTCAGGGTCAGGTTCACATCCTTGACCGCATGGCGCCGGTCGGCCTTGCGCGGCAATTCGATCGACAGGTTGCGGATCTCGAGAACGGGTGGTGCGGCGGCTTCCTGGGTCATTGCGGACTGGACCTGCGGTTTGTCGGGGACGTTGACGAATAGTCGCGCCGGACCGTCGCGACGCGGCCCCCTTGCGTCAGAAATGAAGCGGCCGCGGTTCCGGACGCCGCCACGTTTCGTTCAACATGCGCTGCTCCTGGTCGGCACGCGCCATCACTGCAGCCAGCCTGCGCGCCGCGGCACCCAGCGCGGCCGGGTCCCGTCCCTCCAGAAGCAGGAATCCGTGCGACAGCATTGCCGTCTCGTCGTCCCGCCGCGCGGCACGGATGACATTCATGATCGCGCGCTCGGGTGCCAGGACATGGGTGCAACACATGCGGCAGGAGGGATCGACATATTCGAACGGGCTCTTCCGCCCGCGCCGTATGGCTACCATCACCGCCGACACCGCGGAGAAGAAGGCCGGGCCGATTGTTTCTCCCAGAACCGCCTCGCACCTCTCTACCGCCGTTTCCCAGCCGCGACAGGTGCCCTGGCCATAGCTGACGCAGAGCCAGCGAATCTGTTCGATAGCGAAAGTATCGAGCCAGTCATAACCGCAATCGCTGACGGTCGGCGTGTCGGGAAAACGATGGTCCGGATCGTGTGCCATTACCGGCCTCTTTAATATGACTATTTTTTTCATATTTATTTTCGGCCAAAAATTCAACCCGAACGTCTCAAATGCGGAGCCGTGAGGAGAACCGCCTTTCTTCAAAACGCAGTTCGGCGGTGTTTTTCGGATCGGCCCCTCGATCGGTGCGGTCCATCTCGCAGCGGACCGGCGGCGGCGAACCGGGTCACCCCGTGCTCGGTCTTCTCCCAGCCATGGGGGTCGCGAGCGAGTTGCCAGAGCGCCCGATAGACCGCCAGCGACATGGTCAGCCAATAGAGCGGCAGCAGCGCCAGTTCGGGGATCAGCCACCACATCGGTCGCCTGATCAGGCCGGCCAGACCGATGGCGAAGCCCGCGAGATACCCTGCGGCGAGGTTCGTGGCGCCGATGGTGTTGATCGCCGCGGCGACCGCGCCGGGGGACTTCAGGAAGATATCGCCCTGCGCGACCTGCCGCACGAGCACGGCGAGAAAGACCGGATGGACGACCGCCGAGACGACCACGCCACCGAAGATCGCCTGAACTGAGAAAAAATGGAGGACACCGACCCGCCGCAGGAGATCGCGCGGGGCACGCATGTGGACGAGCCACGTCTGCATCCAGCCCTTCATCCAGCGGGTCCGCTGGCGCAGCCACGGGCCGAACGTCACCGGCGCTTCCTCCCACGTGGTCGCGGCAAGCGTCCGGCAGCGATAGCCACATCGCGCAAGGCGCAGCCCCAGGTCAGCGTCTTCCGTGACGTTGTAGGCATCCCAGCCGCCGGCCGTTCGCAAGGCTTCGATGCGGAAATGCGGCCTTATGTATCAAACGCAGAAGCACTAGGATCACTTAGGTGTGTAGGTATTCCGGCGTGTTAGCGCGGGCCGTGGCGGGGGCGATATTAGTTTCCAGCGTTGCCGGTGCGGGTTGGGCGCATGAACCATCCGTTTCCATCTGGAACCATGTCGCCATTGGCAAGGCTGAACAGCAGGTATCTAGCGGTTCCGAATATATCTTCGTACTGAACGCGCCCGAATACGTGGAAGGTGTATTCTCCGCCATTGAGCCGATCAATATCGATCTGTTCGAGGTCATAGCTGCCAGCAGAACTAGTGCTGACGCCGGGGCCAACGATTGTTTCCGTTTTGCCTTTCATGGACTGTTCTATTTTCATCGGGAAGTCGCCGGATTTAATTGCCTGCCAAGCGATCTGGGTGCGATACCTATACGCGGGTGTTTGACCGGCATTTTTAAACTTGATGCTGAATACAGCGTGATACAGGCCGGGACCGATCCGCTCTTTTATCGACAGCGAACTGCTATCGACAACGATATAAGCCCTAAGTTGTTTTTGGGCGGAATCTTCAGCAATGTTGGCTTGTCGTCTAGTTTGTTCAAACGTGCGAATTACGAACCAGACGCCGACGATAGACACGACGAGGGTTATAAAGCCGAGCACTCCGGTCGCCACCAACATTCCGAGAGCCCAAAGAGCCATGTCCTTTTGGGCCTTCAGATCCTCTTCGGCGCGCTGGTATTCGCGTGTTGCCTCTACGGCTTCACGAACACACTCCGAGAGGGCAGATCCATTGAGCCCGGAGCAGCTGCTATCTATGCGGTTCTGAATGCTTTCGGCATGGCGGGAGGCGTTATACTCGCTGCGAGCACCATGCTCGGCTGAAAGCCACATGGCCCAGAAAATCAGATAAATAAGGACGAGGGCGCCAAATATTGCGCCGATCCAAATTACAATCTTAGTTCTGACACTTCGATTGCACTCAGGCATTGAAGGAAGAACGCTGCCGAGAATTTGCCCCTAGAGAGCTTATTACGGATGTTCACTTCCTTCTCGTCAACTCCAATGTCGGATAACAACTCGACGAGCTGGGCGTAGGAGACGCCCTTTCGCTTCAACTCAGCCTTCAGGAGGTTAGCCGCGCGGGCTTCCCAGTCGGTCCGCTCTACCATGTGTATCACCTGCGATAAAAAAAGTATCGTAGGCGTTACATATGCCCTTGTATGGGATACGTCAACGTACTATCTACGTTACATAGGTAACGGAGACAGTACGAAATGGCTCAGCACTTCCTTCTCTCGGCAAAGGCCCGCACCCTCAGCCTCAAGGCGATCTATCAGGGTGGCGAGGACAATGCCTATGAGACGTTCTGCGCCATTCGCTGGCAGGAGACGGACGGCGACCCGGTTTGCCCCCGCTGCGGTTCTCTGGACGCCTACGCGATCCCGAGCCGCCGCAAGCACCAGTGCAAGGGCTGCGGCTACCAGTACAGCGTTACGTCGGGAACGATCTTCGCTTCCCGCAAGATGAGCTTCACCGACCTGTGCGCCGCGATCTGCATCTTCGTAAACGCGGTTAAGGGCCTGTCTGCGCTTCAACTGAGCCGCGACCTGGATTGCCAGTACAAGACGGCTTTCGTTCTGGCGCACAAGCTGCGTGAGGCTCTGGCGGCTGAAATCGCTGACGATATGGTCGACGATGAAGTCGAGATCGACGGTGCCTACTTCGGCGGTCACATTCGCCCGGCGAACCTGAAAGAGGACCGCGTTGACCGTCGCAAGGCGGAATACCAGACCGGCAAGCGCCGCGTCGTGATTGCCCTTCGTGAGCGTGGCGGACGGACCCGGACGTTCGTTGTCCGCAACGAAGCCGAAGGCGTCGACATTGCCAAGCGGTTCGTCGCCCGTGACGCGATCATGTTCGCTGACGAGGCTTCGCACTGGGATGCGCTTCACGCCGGTTGGAAGACGTACCGGATCAATCACAGCGAGGCTTACAGCTTCGACGGCGTTTCGACCAATCAGGCCGAAAGCTACTTCTCACGCCTGCGTCGGATGGTTACGGGCCAGCATCACCATGTCAGCCCGCGTTACCTTGCTCAGTACGCGCATGAGGCGGCTTGGAAAGAGGATCACCGTCGCATGTCGAATGGCGAACTTGCCAGCAGGGCGCTGGACCTTGCTCTATCTCACCCGGCTAGCCGGAACTGGGCGGGGTATTGGCAGCGTAGTAATTAGGGTAGCTTGCAACCTATGATTCGCAGGCCTCGCATGGAACCATCGCTGTTGACATTTGTTTACGGTTTGATTACTTGTTCGGTGTCCAATGACAGGTAGGTCACGACATACCGATAAGGATGTTGAGGCCTCAGTAGCATACGCAGAGAGCTGCGGATGGCGCGTGGAGGAAGGTAAAAACCACGCAAAGTTTAAGCTCTATTGTCCACAAGCTGACCGCTCGGGGTGCATTGTGTATGTTTATTCAACTCCCAAGAATGCAGGAAACCATGCTCGCGACATAGTGCGTTCTATCGACAAGTGTACGTGTAATGGTGATGACAATGAGTGAGCACGAATTTACTTTTATTGTATCGGGTCTAGACCCGCATGCAGATGACTTCGCAGATCGCTTTTTCGAGGCGGGCTGCGATGACGCTACCCTTATGCTTACTCACGGCCTTATTGCAGTTTCGTTCGCCCGCGAAGCGGAAAACTATACCCACGCGGTTGTTTCTGGGTATCGAGATGTGCGCAAGGCCGGTGCCTACGTAGAGCGATTTGAGCCAGATTTTCTCGTTAGTAAATCTGAGATTGCCAATCGTTCTGGCTTAACAAGGGCCGCCATAAGTCATTATGTAGCCGGGGATCGCGGGGAGGATTTCCCTGCGCCTTGCGCGCGCGTGCTCTCAAAAAGCCCGCTCTGGGATTGGGTTGAAGTCTCCGATTGGCTCCACAGGAATGATCAGGTGTCGGCAGATATTGTCGTCAACGCACGAGTTTCGCGCGTCATCAATTGGTTTGTTCAAAAAGAAGATAAGATCCCAGACGCAGAAAAAATTCTATTGGAACAAATGAAGGGCGTTGCGGCGGAACCGATTTTCGCTTAGCTCAGCGACCAAACCACGTTCCCGCGCTCGTCAGTCCCGCGCTTGACCGATGTGTTCTGGCGAAGCGCCTTTCCGACCCGCTTGACCAGATCGTTCAGGAACTTCCTGTCCCGCGCGTCCTGTCCGTTTAGCTCCATTACGGCCTGAGCTATCTGCCGACTGGTCAGCGGCTCTGTGGCCTCTCTGAGAACGTCCAGAACGGCCCTTGTCAGTTCTCCCTTGCCGAAGATCACATGCCGCTTCTGACGCGGCATCATAGCGTCCAGGTCGCCTTCATAGCCGAGGGTGCCAAGCACCCGGTCAACCGCGTCGATATCGTTCCGTATCTCTGCCAGCCGTTCCCGGATGGCCTGAGCTTCATTGAAAAGATCGGCCCGCTTGGTGAGCAGGCCGGAGATTGTGTGCTCGAACGTGTCCGTCCGGGCGCGCTTGAACGTCATCCCCATGGATTGGAGACTCCCATGCCTATCCGCGTGAAGGTGCTTCACTACGTTGCCAAGTCGCTTGGATTGTTCGTCAGGTGGAACGGCGTGCCTTTGGGGAGTTTCCGAGCCAAGCCTGTCGCATCTCGCTGTCGGAAATCAGCAGATTACTCCACCGGATATCGCGCGCTTCAATCACCAGAAGGCTGTCGTCGTCTGACATAATTCCAAGAATTTCGTCGGTGATCTCGTCTAGGCTCTTTTGGCTGTTGATGTGCCAGACGGTTTCAAGGACGCGCTTGGCTTTTTTGCTGATGTTAATCAGGTGGGCGTCCATCTCTTCGTGGGTCGGGAATATTCCGTTCAGATCATACGAAACGAAATAGTTTGGCATTGCTTCTCTCCCTACGTTAGGCGCTAAAGCGTAACCCGTGTATACTTTCCCGTATACAACCAAGAATTACGGGGGAGGGCGCAATGGCTTCATCGACACCGGTACGAACGGTGCGGCTGACACTGCGGTGCCAGCACTGCAACGGGAAGATCAGAGAAACCGGGTCTGGCGGCATCCAATGCACGTCTTGCGATGCCAGACTGGGGGATCGTGGCGACGTGCACCGACAGGCCATTAGCGCCCTTACCTCCGAGTTTCTGGCGATGAAACGCCGGAAGGCCAGAGCGACTGTGAGGGCTTGATTGTGAGGCGGTATGGTCAAAGAGCATTGGTCCGATTGTGCGATCTACAACGGCCCGGATTTCGAGCCGGGACCGTGCGACTGCGGCGGGCTAGACCTGACACCGGATTACCTCAAAGGCCCGATCACCCCGCTTGTACCCCTTACGGGGAGCGCTGGAGATTTCGTCTACAATCCGAACGCCCGTGATCTCGTCAAGGTGAAGCATCTTCCATCCGGAGCGCTCACCGCTGACGCTACCGCCGCTGACTTGCCAGACACGCGCGGCCATCTCGCCAGTCGTGAGCTTGCCGCAGGTGTGGACTTCGACGAGACGTGAGTAATTGTCGTACCGCAGGGAAACGCGTTTCTTGTCCGCTACGGCCTTGCACAGCGTGTCTAGGTGCATTGCTTCCCTCCCTTCGTTGAAGGCAGGAAGTCTACCCCTAGCGCCCCGAAAACTCACGGACAGGCTTTATGCGTTTGCTACCTAATGCCGCGGAAATGGTTGGATGTCCCGCCGAGCGGAAACGGCAGTCCGAGACGATCGAGAGCGGGCAGGAAGACATCGAACAACGCGGCATATTCGAGCGCAAGCTGGCGGGTAAACCAGCTTTCCGGCCAGTTGTACCAGGCAAGCCGGGCCTGCAGGCAGGCGACCTCGTCGGGCTCGGCCGCGAAGCGCTCGGCGGCGCGGCGCAACTGCCCCGGTTCCGGGAGATCCTCGGCGTCGAAGATCGTGACCAATTGCCCGCGCGCCAGCGCTAGGCCGAAATTCAGCGCCTTCGGTTTCGTCTTCGGCAGCGCATCGGGCACGGTGACGACCTCGAATTGCGGTGGAAGAAGGCGCCGGCGCACGGCCGCCAATGTATCGGCGTCATCGCTCTCGACAATGATCTTGATATCGAGTTTGCAGGCGGGGTAGTCGAGCGCACAAAGCGCCGCGATCAGCCCGTCGAGAAGGCTGGCCTCCCGATACAGCGGGACCAGAACCGTATAGACGGGCAGGTCGCCGTCGCCGGGTGGCAGGGCGTCGCCCTCTCTTTCTGGCGAGTCGCCGCCTACCGCCCCGTACGCCATATCGTAAACCGCCGCATACAGTCGCAGCCCGATGACGGCGGCGAAGTAAAGGCCGAACAATCCGGTCAGCGCCAGCAGGCCGGTGGCGGGGAACGCCGCGAGAGCCGCGACGGTACACAGCAGCCCTGCGCACAGGGCGGCGATCTGCGGCCGGTGAAACAGGCTCCGGGCGGAGGCGGCATCGGGAAGATGGCCGGCGCCGGACCGCGACAGCGTGAGGAAGTGGTCGCGTCCGCAGGCAATGAGCGCGTCGGTCAGCGCCTGCGGCGTGGTGACGACCATGCGGCGGCCGACTTCGGGTCGGTTTCCGGCCGTCTCCAGGAGGGACAGCACCTGCCGTCCCCGCGGCGCGACCGCGATTTCGGTCCCCTCGCCACCGGCGACAATCAGCATCCCGAGCCTTGCCGAGACGAGAGGGTCGTGACCGCCGAACGGATCGGCGGGGAACCGTAGCTGCACCATCGGCGCGAAGCGCGCCCCCAGCGTCGCGGCAAGCGCCTGATAGTACGAGAGGGCGTCGATAAGACCGTCGGCGAGGAGGATGTCATGGGCGCAGGCATTCAGGAGACGGGCTTCTGCCGCCGCCCATTCCAGCGATTCGAGCGGGATTGCCCCCCGAAGAAACGCCACATCGGGCGGCAGATGCGCACTCGTCTCGCGCCGTACGGCATACCCGACCGCCACGTGCGCCCCCTACTGACAACCACACCCCGGCTCATTATAAGCGAGAGAGGATCGCCCGCGAGCATTTTTCTCACCCTGGGGTAGATACGATCGGAATGCGCACCCTGTTATCTGCAGCCTTCGGTTGCGCCATTTTCGCCCTGATGTGCAATGTTTTGCCGTGCGCCATCTCCCCGGCTGCCGCAGTGGAACTGCCAAGCGAGGTCACCGTCCCGAGCTTCTGGGATCCGGCGCATCGCATGGAAAAACCGGATCTGTCCGATTTGCGGGCCGTCAGGATCCTGGTCGAGGCCGAAGATCCTCCGTTCTCCTTCATTGGGGCGGACGGTGTGCCGACAGGCTTTTCCGTGGAACTGGCTCGCGCCATCTGCCTCGAACTAGACGTTCCCTGCACCGTGCAGACATTGCGCTGGGACCTTCTGCCGAGCGGCATCGAGTCGGGCATGGGCGATGCGATCATCGGCTCCTTCGCGGTGACGGCGGAAAGCCGGGCGCGGTTCGATTTCTCCAACCGCTTCCTGACGCGTCCGGCCCGATTCGTCGTGCGGCGCTCCTCGGAGGAGATGGAAATGATCCCCGAAGGCCTCGCCGGCAAGCGCCTCGCGGTTCGGGAAGGCACGGCGCACGAGGCCTATCTGCGCGCGTTCTTTCCGGGCTCGGTACTGCACACCTATCCGACCGTGGAAGAGGCGCGCGAGGCGCTGAAGGCGGGCAATGTCGAGGCGTTGTTCGAGGACGGTCTCAACGCCAGCCTCTGGCTCAACGGCACCCTGTCGCAGGATTGCTGCCGCTTCGCCGGCGGCCCCTATACGGAGGCGCGCTATTTCGGCGAGGGGCTGACAGTGGCGGTCGAGCCCGGCAACGACACGCTGCTGAAGGCGTTCGACTTCGCCCTCGCACGGGTGCAGCAGAATGGTACCTATCGCGAGATCTTCCTGCGCTACTTCCCCGTCAGTTTTTACTGAGCGGGCGGCCGGCCCCCTTCCGCGCATCCTGACGCGCCGCGTTCAGCGGGCCGAACGGCAGCACAAGCGACCACCCGAGACGGGTCGGACGATCCGACTGGTATTCGTCCAGCCCGATCACCATGGCGTCGTGCCCCAGGGCCGGCTGCGGGACATATGTCCGGAACATCCGGTCCCAGACCGACAGGTTGAAGCCGTAATTGGAGTCCGTCTCGGCGATGTCGGTGGAATGGTGAACCCGGTGCATGTCCGGTGTCACGACGATCAACCGCAGGACGCGATCGACCGAGGCGGGAATTTTGAGGTTCGCGTGGTTAAACATCGCCATGCCGTTCAGCACCACCTCGAACAGGAATACCGACAGGGGCGGCGCGCCGAGCGCCACGACCACGGCCATTTTCCAGACCATCGACAGCACGATCTCGATGGGGTGGAAGCGCAATGCCGTCGTCACGTCGATATCGACATCGGCGTGGTGCACCCGATGCACCCGCCACAGCACCGGGATCTTGTGGACGGCGAGATGTTGCGCCCAGATGGCGAGATCGAGCACCAGAAAGGCGATCAGCCCGGCGAGCCATCCCGGGACCGCGAGCCAGTGGAACAGGCCGACACCGTTGACATCGGCCCACAGCGCGACACCGACGGCGGCGAGCGGGAAGATCAGGCGCACCGCCAGCGTATCGATCAGCACGATCGCAAGGTTCGTGATCCAGCGCCGGCCGCGCCTGTGGCGGAGCCCCCGGCGCGGCGCGGACAGCTCGGCGAGCGCCATGACGAGGAAGACGCCGGCAAATGCCGCGAGCCTTACCGCCGCTTCGCCAACCGCATTGACCGTGTCCATTCCGCTGTTCGTTTCCCAAACGTCCGGTTGTTCCGCAGTTCGTCCCGAAATATCGTGCGCGACCCGTCACAAGGCAACTTGCCCCATCGTCACAGAGCCGCGCATGACCATCGAAACACATCTCTGGGATCGCGCGGAAACGCCGCAAGCGACCTTTCTCTTCGCGCATGGCGCGGGGGTCGGCATGGACAGCCCGTTCATGGCCGGCATCGCCGAACGCCTTGCCGGGCGCGGCATCGATGTCGCGCGGTTCGAGTTCGCGTACATGGCGGGCCGACGGACCGGCGGCAAGAAAAAGCCACCGCCGCGCGCCGACAAGCTCGTCGACGAGTTCGCCGCAGCCCTCATCGCGGCCCGTGCCGGGGCGGCCGACGGCCCCCTTCTGATCGGCGGCAAATCCATGGGCGGCCGCGTTGCGGCGATGCTCGCGCGGCGGCCCGACATCGCTTCGTCGATCTCGGGCGTCGCCTGCCTGGGCTATCCCTTCCATCCGCCTGGCAAGACCGAGGCGACTCGGCTCGACCCGCTTCTTGAAGCGCGCGCACCTTTGCTAATCTGTCAGGGCGACCGCGACCCGTTCGGCAACGCGGCCGAAATCGGCGAATACGATCTGCCGGACACCGTGTCCGTCGCCTATCTCGAGGACGGCGACCACGATTTCAAACCGCGCGGCCGATCCCCGGCGACATGGAAAGGGAATCTCGACAGGACCGCGGATCTGATTGCCGGCTTCGCCTTCGCGCCGGCATAGGGTGTCCCTGTCGCTCCAATCGACCGGCCAATGGACTGGACAGGTGGGAATTCAGGGGATAATTCCTATATGATCGGAATATATTCCAAACCCTGATCCGCCCGTCGGCAATTGGCCCGAGGCGGATGGAGCGAAACCGATGCTCTCCCATCGCCAGATCTGGTCAGCGATCGATGCGCTCGCCGCGCGTTACTCGATGTCCGTGTCCGGGCTCGCGCGTCGTGCCGGGCTCGATCCGACAACCTTCAACAAGTCGAAGCGAACCGGGACCGACGGCCGGCTGCGCTGGCCCAACACCGAGTCGATTTCGAAGATCCTCGAGGCGACGGGATGCTCGATTTCCGACTTCATGGCGCTCGTCAACACCGCGGAAGCCGCCGACACGACCTACCGCCAGCGCGCGGTGCCCCTGATCGGCTTTGCCCAGGCGGGCGCCGGCGGCTTCTTCGACGACGGCGGCTTTCCCGTCGGGACGGGCTGGGACGAGGTGCCGTTTCCCGACATGGCAGATGAGCATGCCTACGCGCTGGAAGTCACCGGCGAAAGCATGCTGCCGCTCTATCGCGACGGCGACGTGGTGATCGTTTCGCCGGGATCGTCGGTGCGGCGCGGCGACCGCGTCATCGTGCGCACCCGAGACGGCGAGGTGATGGCCAAGGTGCTCTCCCGCCGCACCACCCGCGCCATCGAGCTGCACTCCATCAACCCGGAGCACGACAACAGGGTTTTGCCGCTGGAGGAGATAGACTGGATCGCCCGCATCATCTGGGCCAGCCAGTGAGCGACAGCACGGCCCCTTCCCCGCCCGGTAAACTGCCTTCGCCCGGCCTGCCGGCTCCCGAAACGCTGTCGCCGGGTATCGGCATCGCGCTCGTCCTGCTCGCCGCCACTGGGTTCGGCCTGCTGCCGATCCTCACCAACGTCGCCTATGCCGCCGGCATCAGCCCGGAGACCGCGGCCTTCTACCGGTTCGGCATCCCCGCCGTGCTGACCGCTCCCTTCCTGCCGAAGCTGATGCGCACCCCGAAACAGGCTGTCATCGCGGTGGCGACCGGGCTCTTCATGGGCGTCAGTGTGCTTGGCTATTTCCATGCGCTGCGCGACATGCCCGTGCCTGTCGCGGTGCTGATCTTCTTCACCTTCCCGCTGTTCGCCGTGATCATCGGCGCCATCGCGTTCAGGCTGCGTCCCGATACCCGCTCAATCGTCGGCGCGGGCCTCGTGCTGGTCGCCTGCGCGCTGTTCATCGATCCGGGCAATCTCGCGGCTCGTCCGCTCGCCGTCCTGCACGCCTTCATGGCGCCGGTCGCCTACGCGACGCTGATCCTCGTGATCTCGCATGTGCTGGCCGGGATCGACCGGCTGGCGCTGATCGCCGGTCTGTTCCTGGGCACGGCGCTCGGCAGCGGCGCGAGCCTTTTCGTCGCGCCGCCCGAGAGCCTGCTTCCGGCCGATCTCACAGGCCTCCTGGCGGCCATCGGCCTGGTAACGATCGGCGGCGTCGTGCCCCAGCTCGCGCTCAATTACGGCGCGCCGGCGGTCGGCCCGTCCCGGACCTCGATCCTTGGCGCGTTCGAACTGGTTGTGGCGCTGGGGTCGGGCTGGTTCATCCTCGGCGAGCCGTTCCGGTGGGTCGAGGCGCTGTCGGGCGTCCTGATCCTGGTCGCCGTCGTGCTGGCGGCCATGGCGCGCCCCGCCCGGCGACCGGCACTGACCGCCCGCTAACCGTCAAACGCCGGTCAAATCGCCACGCAAGACTGCACGGTCTGGACGCTTGCGTCCGGATCGCCGCTGAACGACGATGCGACTCACAAAGGACATGCGGTGTTGAAGTCTCTCGTACGTATCTCCGGCCTGACAGCAGCGGTGGCCATCGCGCTCGTGGCGCTGTTCTATGGCGTCGTCCTGAACGGATTCGGCCTGTTCGAGTCCGGCCAGACACACCATGCCGGCACCAGCGCCTCTGAGTCCGGCGCGCCGGCGGAAACGGCCAAGGTACCGCTGCATCCCGACAAGGCGCTTACCTTGCCATCTTCGCCGGAACCGGCTGCACCTGTGGCACAGCCTGAGCAAACCGCCGCCCTGCCGCCCGCCTCCGCCGATCCGGAGCCAGCGCCGGACCCCGAGCCGTCACCGCAGCGCACGGCGCGCGATGTCACACCGCCGAATGTCCTGAACCGGCCGACAAGCCGGTTCGGCGATCGTCCAAAAGTCGAGACGCCGAAGGAAGAAGAGCCGGACCCGACAACGCTTTATCACCGCGTCGTCGTCCACGAGCCCGGACGCTATGCCTCCGGAAAGACCACGATCCGCCTCACGGGCATCGCCGCGATTTCGGCAGACAAGACCTGCAAGGACGAAACCGGCGACGCGTGGCCGTGCGGACGGGTCGCAACCGCCGCGCTGCGCCGGCTGATCCGCAACCGCGCGCTGGACTGCGTCACCGTGCCGGAGTCCGGCGGCGAGATCGTCACAACGTGCAGGGTCGGGACGCAGGATGTGGCCGAATGGCTGGTCCAGCGGGGCTGGGCGGAAACGAGCGGCGACACCTATGCCGAGGCTGCGGAGATTGCCCGGGCGCAGAAGCTCGGCATTTATCGCGGCGACTGGGATGCGGAAACGTCGCAAAGCACCGGTGCCGTGTCCCTGACCGCGTTCAGCGCGCCCACCGTCGAGTCCGACCCCTTCGGCAGTCTGCCACCGTCGAGCGGCGTATCCGACGGGCCGCTTCCCGATGGCGCGGGCTTTTCGCCTCAGTCCCCGTCGACCGGGGGCCTAGGCTCTCAGGGAGCCGTCCAGGGCACGGCCGATCAGGTCCCGGGTCTCGTCGATCCCGTACAGGGCAACGAATGAGCCGAAGCGCGGCCCCTGACTCTGGCCGATCAGCACCTCGTAGAGCGCCCTGAACCAGTCTCTCAGGTTCTCGAAGGGATGAGTCTTGCCGATCTCGTAGACGACATTCTGAATCGCCTCGGCATCGGCATCCTTCGGCAGCGCCGCGAGCTTTTCCGACAGCTCGGACAGAGCCGCCGTCTCGACGTCGGTCGGCTCGCGGTAGCGCTTGTTGGGCGCGACGAAATCCTGGAAGTAGTTGATCGCGTAGCCGACGAGCTGGTCGAGCTTCGGGGTCGCTTCCGGGCTCGCCTCCGGCGCGTAGCGTCGGATGAAGCCCCACAGAACCTCCCGGTCTTCGGAGTTCGAGGCCGAGACCAGATTGAGCAGCATCGAAAACGAGATCGGCACGTCGGCGGCGGGTACGTCGCCGGAATGGATGTGCCACGCCGGGTTGGCCAGTCGCTCCTCCGGCGTCTGGTCCGGGTACTTCTCCACGAAGGTCAGATAGTCATCGACGTTTCGCGGTATGACATCGAAGTAGAGCCGCTTCGCCTTGCGCGGAGCCTGATACATGAACAGCGCCAGACTTTCGGGACTCGCATAGCGCAGCCACTCGTCGATCGTCAGGCCGTTGCCCTTCGACTTGGAGATCTTCTGACCGTTCTCGTCGAGGAAGAGTTCGTAGTTGAAGCCGTCCGGCGGCAACCCGCCGAGGATCGAGCAGATCCGGCTCGACAGCTTGACGGAGTCGATCAGGTCCTTGCCGGCCATCTCGTAGTCGACGCCGAGCGCGTACCAGCGCATGGCCCAGTCGGCCTTCCACTGCAGCTTGCAGTGGCCGCCGGTGACCTTCACCTGTACGAGCTTCTCCGTCTCCGGGTCCTTGTAGACAATCGCGCCGGAGGCGAGATCGCGCTCGATGATCGGCACCTGCAGTACCTTGCCTGTGCGCGGGCACACCGGCAGGAACGGGCTGTAGGTCGCCTGCCGCTCCTCGCGCAGCGACGGCAGCATCACCGCCATCACGTCGTCGTAGCGCTCGAGAACCTTGAGGAGCGCGTTGTCGAACCGGCCCGACGTGTAGCAGTCGGTCGCGGACATGAACTCGTATTCGAACCCGAAAGCGTCGAGGAAGGAGCGCAGCCGCGCGTTGTTGTGCGCGCCGAACGACGTGTGCTCGCCGAACGGGTCGGGTACCTGAGTCAGCGGCTTGTCGAGGTTTTCCTTCAGAAGCGCCTGGTTCGGCACGTTGTCGGGCACCTTGCGCAGCCCGTCCATGTCATCGGAGAAGCAGACGAGCCGGGTCGGGATCCTGTCTTCCGTCAGAATCCGGAAGGCGTGGCGCACCATGGTCGTGCGCGCCACCTCGCCGAAGGTTCCGATATGCGGCAGGCCAGACGGGCCGTAGCCGGTTTCGAACAGGACCGTCTTGTCGTGACCGACCTTGTCGAGCCGGTCGATCAGCTTGCGGGCTTCCTCGAACGGCCAGGCGCGGCTGTCGCGCGCGAGCGAGGCCAGGCCTCCGGCGGCTTCGGCAATATCGGTCATCTCTACGGTCCTGAAACGGCAGTCTTGTCGCCGGGTCTCCGGCAGGCGCGGACCCTAGGGAGACACGCGGCGCACGTCAATCGCGCGGCGACACCGGCAAGGGCAAAACCCGGGACCGGCAGCTTGCAGGGACTCGCGCGCACCACTACCTTCCGACAGCCATTCGCCGGACACCTGTCCGGCGCCGTCCCGCCAACGCAACAGGAAGACCAGGCCGATGACAAAGACGGTGAGCCCCGAGGAAGCGCTCATCTACGTGATGGTGACCATGTCCGCCGCCGACCGTATGATGACCGACAACGAGCTGCGCCGGATCGGCGGTATCGTCCAGAATCTCCCTGTTTTCAACGAGTTCGACAAGGAAAGACTCGTCACCGTCGCGGAGGAATGCGGCGCGCTCCTGAACAAGGACAACAGTCTCGAGACGATCCTCGACCTCGTCACCGAGGCGCTGCCGCCGAAGTTCTACGACACGGCCTATGCGCTGGCCGTCGATGTCGCGGCCGCCGATCTCGATGTCGAGCAGGAAGAACTGCGGCTGCTGCAGCTCCTGCGCGACCATTTCAACCTCGATCCGCTGGTGACGGCGGCGATCGAGCGGGCGGCCCGGGCCCGGTTCCGGACGCTCTGACACAGCCCATGACGAACAAGGACGGCGGGATGGCCAACAACGCGCTGCATCGCTTCTTCGGCGGACCGCCCGGCTGGGTGATCGTCCGGCTCGCCGTCATTTCGCTCATTGTCGGGCTGATTTTCTCCGCTCTCGGAATCTCGCCGTTCGATATCGTGCGGAATTTCGAGCGAATCCTGCGCGGAATCTGGAATCTCGGCTTCGAGGCGCTCGGCGATCTCGGCCGCTATTTCCTGCTCGGCGCGGTCGTCGTGGTGCCGATCTGGCTCGTCATGCGGCTCACCAAGGCCGGCCGCTCCAGCGGCGAATAAGCCTTGTCCGCCAACGGGTTCACACGAACCGCGCCGCCGTGCGATGCAGGATCGCGTGGCGGGCGGCGAGCGCGTCGATGTCGGTGGAATAGCCGCCGCCGATGACACAGGCGATCGGGATGCCGCGGTCGCGGCAGCTCTCGATGACATACGTGTCCCTCTCGCCAAGCCCCTGATCCGAAAGCGATAACCGGCCCAGCCGGTCGTCGGCGTGGGGGTCGACGCCGGCATTGTAGAAGACGATGTCCGGCGCGACTCTGTCGATCAGGCCCGGCAGCACCGCCTTCAGCGTCGCCAGATAGGCCGAGTCTCCCGTGCCGTCGGGGAGTCCGATGTCGAGATCGCCGGCGACCTTGCGGACCGGATAATTCTTCTCTCCGTGCATCGAGAAGGTGAACACCTCGGGCGCCGCGCCAAGAATGTCTGCCGTCCCGTCGCCCTGGTGGACATCGAGATCGACCACCAGACTCCGGCCCGCGCCGTCGGCGGCCAGGACCCGCGCGGCGACCGCTATGTCATTGAAAACACAGAAGCCTGCGCCGCCGGCATGGCGCGCGTGATGGCTGCCGCCGGCGGTCGTGCAGGCGATGCCCTGCTCCACCGCCATCCGCGCGGCGAGCACCGTTGCGCCGACCGAGAGTCTGGCGCGGCGGGCGACGGTCGCCTCGACGGGGAAGCCGATCTCGCGGGCGATTTTGGGCGGTACGCGCGCGTCAAGCACCTGGTCGACATAGGCCGGCGCATGGGCGAGCCGCAGCCAGGAGGCCGGCGCCTCGGCCGGAGAGATGAAACCGGAGTCTGTCACAACCCCTTGCTCCACAAGCACTTCCGCCAGCCGGCCATACTTGTTCATGGGAAAGCGGTGGCCGGCCGGGAGGGCGGCGACGAAGGCGTCGTGATGGATGACGGCGAGCGGCATGCCCCGAGATGTAGCAGCCCGGACCGATTTTGGAATGGCGCCTGCCGGCCGGTCGGTCCGTATCGGTCCGGCCCGCGATGGTATCGGTTTCCCCCCGTCCGTTTATCGGTTCGGGCCCCGGTCCGAACCCCGGGTCGTTCCTCGGGTCGTTCCCCGTTTCAGGCCCCGGGGCCGTTCCGCGATCTGGCGCCCTCCGGACGCGCCCCTTTCTGCACATCGGTCGCATTTGCAAGTACAGCGGACGCCGCTTGCCAAGTGCCGCCGAACCGGGCATGGCAGGCACCGATCCCGTCTCGCCCCTTCCGCCGCCCCGGACCGTGCCGCATGCCCGCCCCCCGCCCCTTCGAGGTCACCCATCGCGGCGTGCTCGCCATCGCGATCCCGATGACCATCGCCTACCTGTCGACGCCGCTTCTGGGCATCGTCGACACGGCGGTGATCGGCCAGCTCGGCCGCGCCGACCTGCTGGGCGGCATCGCGGTGGGCGCGGTGATCTTCGACATCCTGTTCACCACCTTCAACTTCCTGCGCATGGGCACCACCGGCCTGACGGCGCAGGCGCTGGGCGCGGGCGACCGGCCCGGCCAGACGGCGGCGCTCTACCGGGCCGCGCTGATCGGCCTCGTCGCCGGGATTCTCGTCATCGTGCTGCAGGCCCCGCTCCTGTCGGCCGCGCTGGTCTTCATGGGGGCGAGCCCGGCGGTGGAGGCGGCCGTCTCCGACTATTTCACGATCCGCGTCCTCAGCGCGCCCTTCGCGCTGTTCAACTACGCGATTCTCGGCTGGGTGCTGGGGCTGGGGCGGGCGCGCACCGGGCTGGCGCTGCAGCTCCTGCTCAACACGCTCAACATGGCGCTGAACGCGACCTTCGTTTTGTGGCTCGGCTGGGGGGTGGCCGGCGTCGCCTGGGGCACGGTGATCGGCGAGACGGTGACGGCGCTGGCGGGCGCGGCGGTGGTCTGGCGCACGCTCGGGCCGGACGCGCGCATCGCCCTGTCGGCGCTGTTCGAGAAGGCCGGGCTGATCCGCACCGTCGCGGTCAACCGCGACATCATGATCCGCTCGTTCTCGCTGCTCTTCGCCTTCGCGCTGTTCACCGCCGCCGGCGCGCGGCAGGGCGACACGGTGCTGGCGGCGAACGCCATCCTGATGAACTTCTTCATCCTCGGCGCGTTCTTCCTCGACGGCTTCGCCACCGCCGCCGAGACGCTGGCCGGCCGCGCGGTGGGCGCGCGCTACCGCCCCGCCTTCACCCGCGCGGTCAAGCTCACGCTGATCTGGGGCGGCGCGCTGGCGGCGGGCCTGAGCCTTGTCCTCCTCATCGGCGGGCCGACCTTCATCGACCTGCTGACGACCAGCCCTGAGGTGCGCCAGGCGGCCCGCGTCTATCTCGTGTGGGCGGCGCTGACGCCGCTGTTCGGCGTCTTCGCCTTCGAGTTCGACGGCGTCTTCATCGGCGCCACCTGGTCTAACGACATGCGCAACATGATGCTGGTGTCGCTGGTGGTCTATGTCGTCGCCTGGCAGGTGGCGACGCCATACTTAAGCAACCACGGCCTGTGGCTGGCGCTGGCGCTGTTCCTGATCACGCGCGGCGCGACGCTGGCGGCGCGATATCCGGTGCGGCTGGCGCGGACGTTCCCGTTGGGGTGAGGGGGGGGCTAACCCGATGCATGCGGCAAGGCCGGGCGCGATATTTGCCGCCGAAATTTGACATCTTCCCCCGATGCAATCGAAACTGCCGCTAGGGCCACAAGGGCACAGGATCCGGCTCGGTGGCAGAACGAAAAGACATACCGGTCGCCCGGGGGAGGAGTGGCAGCGATGTGCCTGGATACCATTTCGAACCGTGACCGGGTTTTGACCGCCACGGCGGCCATCCTTCTGACACTGATCGCGCTTGCGGTCGCGCCGGCCCTTGCCGGCGACACGACGACGGCAGTCTCCACTTCGCCGAGCCCGTCCGCCTACGGTGAAACCGTCACTTTCACCGCACGGGTCAAGGGCAGCGAACCGACCGGGACCGTGGTGTTCAAGGCCGGGGCAAAGAAAATCGGCACCGGCAGCTTAAGTTCGATCGGAGCGCAAACATCACTCTCAGCGGGGTACTACCACACCTGCGCCCTGACCAAAGCCAGCGCCGTCAAGTGCTGGGGATCCAACGCCTTTGGCCAGCTCGGCGACGGCACGAGCAAGGACCGCAAGACGCCGGTGGTCGTCAGCGGGCTATCGAGTGAGGTCGTCGCCATCGCGGCAGGGAGCTCCCACACCTGCGCCCTGACCAAAGCCGGCGCCGTCTGGTGCTGGGGCAACAACTATTGGGGCCAGCTCGGCGACGGCACGACCGAGGACAGCAAGACGCCGGTCGCCGTCAGCGGACTATCGAGCGGGGTCGTCGCCATCGCGGCAGGAGGCGGTTTCACCTGCGCCCTGACCAAAGCCGGCGCCGTCTGGTGCTGGGGCAACAACCATTGGGGCCAGCTCGGCGACGGCACCACGACCGACCGTCACACGCCGGTTGCCGCCAGCGGGCTATCGAGCGGGGTCGTCGCCATCGCGGCAGGGGGCAATCACTCCTGCGCCCTGACCTATACCGGCGCTGCCCTGTGCTGGGGCCGGAATGATCGTGGCCAGCTCGGCGACGGCACGAGCAAGAACCGCGAGACGCCGGTTGCCGTCAGCGGGCTATCGGGCGGGGTTGCCTCCATCGCGGGCGGTAGTTTTCACACCTGCGCCCTGACCGAAGCCGGCGCCGTCAAGTGTTGGGGCCGAAACCACCGCGGCCAGCTCGGCGACGGCACCACGACCAAACACCGCAAGCCGGTTGCCGTCAGCGGGCTTTCGAGCGGAGTCGCTGCCATCGCGTCCCGGCACCATCACACCTGCGTCCTGACCGCCACCGGCGCCATCAAGTGTTGGGGCCAGAACGATCGCGGCCAACTTGGCGACGGCACCACGACCGAGCGCCACACGCCAACTGGCGTTACCGGGCTGTCGAGTGGGGCCGCCGCCATCGCGGTCGGGCGTTTTCACACCTGCGTCCTGACCGCCACCGGCGCCGCCAAGTGTTGGGGCCATAACAAACACGCCCAGCTCGGCGACGGCTCGAAGACGTCGCGCCGCACACCCGTCGACGTCAGCGCTTTTGGCGCGGGTACGGTACTGGTACGTGCCGCCGCGCAGTTCTCGACGTCCGAACTAAATGCCGGAGCCCATACCATCACCGCCCGCTACAAGGGCGATGCCCAAAACGCTACCAGCACGTCTCCATCGCGGACGCACACCGTCAAGAAGGGTAAGACGAAGGTCACGAAAATCAGGGTTAGACCGCAAAATCCCGTGGCCGGCGACACGGTCCGCGTGGTGGTCAGGTTCAAGGCCGTCGCCCCCGCCGTGGGCGACCCGAAGGGCAAGGTGCTCGTCAAAGACGGTTCGAGACAGATTGGCACTTACACGGTCCGCCACGGAAAGGCGGCGTTCAGGCTGATTGGCCTGAAACGCGGCCAGCACAGGTTGAAGATCAGGTACCTTGGCCACAAAAGCTGGAAATGGAGTGCTGGCGAGAAACTGGTGACGGTACGCTGATCGGCGAGACCGCCTGAGTCGCCAACCAGACGACAACGGGTGCGTAAAAGCGATTTCACGCCCTGTTATGTTCCCGTCATTGCCGGGCGCGACCCGGGCACCTCGTGCCGCATGCCTGAGATTGCCGGGTCACGCCTGGCAATGACGTCGGCGGCAGAGGCGCCGGCCGGGCGGGTTTGACCGCCCGAACACCACTATTGCCCGAATACATCACCCGGAATCCTTCCCCACCCGCCCTCCACACCGCTCTTGCTCCCGGCCAGCGGACGGTCTAGAAGTCAGCCGGCTCCCCGACGGACGGCCTCCTGGACAGGCTTGGCCTGCATTAGGCAACACCAGTGAGAGGCACTGCCCTGCGACAGGCGATATCCTGCGTGAGGCATAGTCTGAAACAGGCACCCGGGACGGGGGACAGGGGGCGTGATCCGTCAAGGCGGGAGTGCCGATGTCTGCGTATCCGTTTGAAGAGACTTCCACCGCCGGTTCCGGCGAATCCGGAGGGCACCTCAGCCGCCGGTCGTTCCTGCGCGGCACGGCGGCGACGCTCGGGGCGGTCGGGCTTGGCGGCACACTGGCCGGCTGCCAGACCGACGGCGGCATGACGCGCGCGCAGGCCGCGATCGCCTACGGGCCGCTGCCCGACGAGCCGTTCCCGGTGCCGGCCGTCGATCTCGACCGGATCGACCGCAAGTTCTATCGCCGCACCGTGCGCTACGACACCGACGCGGCGCCGGGCACGATCATCATCGATCCGAACGACTACTACGTCTACTTCGTCGAGCCGGACGGCTATGCCACCCGCTACGGCGCCAACGTGCCGAAGCCGGAGTTCCTGTGGGACGGCACGGCCTATGTCGGGCGCAAGGCCGAATGGCCGGTGTGGACGCCGACGCCCGACCAGATCGGCCGCGACCCCGAATTGAAGCAATATGCCGGCGGCATGCCGCCGAGCCTGAAGAACCCGCTCGGCGCGCGCGTCCTGTATCTCTACCAGGACGGCCAGTACACGCTGTGCACGATCTACTCGACGATCTATCCCCACTCGATCGGCCAGGGCGTGTCGAGCGGCTGCATCGGCCTGCTCACCCAGGACATGCTGCACCTCTACGCCCGCGCGCCCGTCGACACCAACGTCGTCATCCTCCCGGCCTAGGTGTGGACTCTCTAGGCGGGGCGGCCGGGCCGGCGTGAGGCATGGGGCTGAGCGAAACCGGGGCCGTCCGAGGCGCAGGGCAATCGCCCCCTCCCCGGCGGCCCTCTCCCCGGCAGATCAAGGGGCCGGCGCGGGCGCGGGGCGCGAGCCACGGGGCGCGGCGATCCGGGCTGGAAATCCTCCGGCATTCGACCCGTTGTCACAACGCCGCGTTAACGATGCTGCCGTATTCACAGAGAATCACGGTATCCTAGGGGGAGAATACGACGATGTGGGCACGCCGCGTAGCTAGTTCGCCTGCCAAACCGAGCCGTGACACGCCTATGCCCCGACCACGTCTTCCGCGCCGCCCCGAATCCGACCTGCCCTCCAGGATCCTCCGCGCCGGCCTCGTCGCCGGCATCGCGCTGCTCGCCGCCGGCTGCTCGGCGGAGGACTGGCCGGTGTTCCTGCCCGACGGGCCGATCGCGGCCGAGGAGAAGGAACTGCTGATCACCGCCTTCGGGCTGATGCTGCTGGTGGTCGTGCCCGTCTACCTGCTCGGCCTGTTCGTGCTGCTCAGGTACCGCGCCTCGGTGAACAATCCCGACTACCGGCCGGACTGGGAATCCAACAAGGTCGACGCCGTCGTGTGGCTCGGCCCGGCGGTCATCGTCGTGGCCATCGGCACCATCGTGTGGGAGTACACGCACCGGCTCGATCCCTACAAGCCGATCCCCTCGGAGAACCCGACGATCCGCGTCGAAGCGATCGCCCAGGACTGGAAGTGGCTGTTCGTCTATCCCGACGAGGACGTCGCGGTGGTGAACGAGCTGGTGATCCCGGTCGGCCATCCCGTCTCGTTCCGCATCACGTCGGACACGGTGATGAACTCGTTCTACCTGCCGGGCCTCGCCGGCCAGATCTTCGCCATGGCCGGCATGCAGACGCGGCTGAACCTGCAGACCGAGAAGGTCGAGGAATATATCGGCCGCAACACGCAATATTCGGGCGACGGCTTCTCCGACCAGCAGTTTCCGGTGAAGGTGGTGTCGCCGCAGGACTACGATGCCTGGCTCGACACGGTGCGGCAGTCGGCCAAGACGCTGGATGCGCCGACCTATGCCGAACTCGCCAAGCCGAGCGAGAAGGTGCCCGCCACCTACTATGCGAGCGCCGAGAGCGGCCTGTTCGATTCCATCATCGAGAAGTATGTCGGCAAGGACGCGTATCATAACCGCGCCCAGCTCAACGAGTTCGCCGGCGACTATATCTGCGGACCGTCCGACCGGACCGACAGCACGAAGGGCACGCTGTAATGCTCGGGAAACTGAACTACGACGCGCTGCCGTTCTACAGCCCCGTCGCGCTCGGCGGCGCGCTCGGCGAGGTGGGCGCCGCGGTGCTGGTGCTGGCCGTCATCACCTGGCTCGGCGCCTGGAAGTACCTGTGGAAGGAGTGGCTGACCAGCGTCGACCACAAGCGCATCGGCATCATGTACATCGTGCTGGCGCTGGTGATGCTGCTGCGCGGCTTCGCCGACGCGATCCTGATGCGCACCCAGCAGGCGATCGCGGTGGACGGCGAGGGCTACCTGCCGCCGGACCATTTCGACCAGATCTTCTCCGCCCACGGCACCATCATGATCTTCTTCATGGCGATGCCGTTCCTGTCGGGGCTGATGAACTTCGTCGTGCCGCAGCAGATCGGCACCCGCGACGTGGCCTTCCCGTTCCTCAATTCCGTCGGCCTGTGGCTGACGGCGTCGGGCGCCGGGCTGGTGCTCGCCTCGCTCGTCATCGGCAAGTTCTCGACGGCCGGCTGGACCGCCTATCCGCCCTATTCGGGCATCGAGTACAGCCCCTATGTCGGCGTCGACTACTGGCTGTGGTCGGTGATCCTGTCGGGCATCGGCACGACGATGACCGGCATCAACTTCGTCGTCACGATCTTCAAGAACCGGGCGCCGGGCATGACGCTGATGCGCATGCCGCTGTTCACCTGGACGGCGCTGGTCACCTCCGTGCTCATCTGCTTCGCCTTTCCCGCCGTCACGGTGGTCGGCGTGCAGCTCATGCTCGACCGCTATCTGGGGATGCACTTCTTCACCAATGGCGGCGGCGGCAACATGATGATGTACATCAACCTGATCTGGATCTGGGGCCATCCGGAGGTCTACATCCTGATCCTGCCGGCCTTCGGCATCTTCTCGGAGATCGTCGCCACCTTCTCGCGCAAGCGACTGTTCGGCTACGATTCGCTGGTCTACGCCACCGCGGTGATCGGCCTGCTCTCCTTCACCGTGTGGCTGCACCACTTCTTCACGATGGGCTCGGGCGCCGACGTCAACGCCTTCTTCGGCATCACCACGATGATCATCGCCGTGCCGACGGGCGTGAAGATCTACGACTGGCTTTTGACCATGTATGGCGGCCGCATCACGATCGCGACGCCGATGCTGTGGACGCTGGGCTTCATCTTCACCTTCGTCATCGGCGGCATGACGGGCGTCCTGCTGGCGATTCCGCCGGTCGACTACCTGATGCACAACACGACCTTCCTGATCGCGCACTTCCACAACATGCTGATTCCCGGTGCGCTGTTCGGCTATCTGGCGGGCTACACCTACTGGTTCCCGAAGGCCTTCGGCTTCCGGCTCGACGAGACCTGGGGCAAGCGCGCCTTCTGGTGCTGGCTGATCGGCTTCTACCTCGCCTTCATGCCGCTCTACGCGCTCGGCTTCATGGGCATGCCGCGGCGCATGGAGCACTACGACATGGCCGCCTGGCAGCCGTGGCTGGTCGTCGCCTGCGTCGGCGCCTTCCTGATCGCGGCGGGCATCGGCTGCCTGATCATGCAGCTCGTCGTCTCGATCCGGAAACGCGAGGTGCTGGCCGACACCACCGGCGATCCCTGGGACGCGCGCACGCTGGAATGGACGACCTCGTCGCCGCCCGCCCCTTACAATTTCGCGAAGATCCCGGTCGTCCACGACCGCGACGAGCTCACCTGGCGCAAGGCCCATCCGGACATCGCCGGCAAGGACGACATCGCCACGCCGATCGCGATGCCGGAGAACACCGGCGCCGGCGTCGTCATCGGCATCACCGGGGGCATCTTCGGCTTCGCCATGATCTGGTGGATCTGGTGGCTGGCGATCCTCGCCTTCCTGGTGATCCTGGGAACCCTGATCGCCCGCAGCTTCAACGACGACGACGAACTGCCCGTTCCGGACGCCGCCGTCGCGCTGGAAGAGACGCGCGGCTCCGGCCCGCTGCTCGGCTACTGAGGCCGGCGGCGACACGACACTGCATGCGGAAACGATCATGACCGACGCCACAGCCCACCGTCACCCCGACCCCGCGCTGGAGGCCCGCGACTTCGGCTTCTGGGTCTACCTGATGAGCGACGCGATCATCTTCGCGCTGCTGTTCGCCACCTACGTGACGCTGCTGGGCGGCACCGACGGCGGACCGACGCCGCACGACGTGTTCGACCTCGACCGCGCGTTTGCCGAAACCATGCTGCTGCTGGCTTCGTCCGTCACCTTCGGGATGGCGACCGTCTCGATGGTGGCGAAGAGCAAGGGCGGCGTGCTGGCCTGGCTGGCGATCACCTTCGTGCTCGGCGCGGGATTCATCTTCCTGGAGATCTCCGAGTTCACCGGCATGATCGCCGAGGGCGCGGGGCCGGACCGGTCGGGCTTCCTGTCGGCCTTCTTCACGCTGGTCGGCACGCACGGGCTGCACGTCTCGGCAGGCCTCGTGTGGATCCTGGTGATGCTGGCGCAGATCTCGGTGAAGGGCCTGAACCCCGCGGTCACCTCGCGGCTGTTCCGGCTCGGGCTGTTCTGGCACTTCCTCGACATCGTCTGGATCGGGATCTTCTCCGTCGTCTACCTGCCGGGAGTGATGTCATGAGCCTCGCGCACAAGTCCCCGTCCGAGCTCAGGACGTCCTATCTGATCGGCGTGACGCTGGCCCTGATCCTCACCCTGATCCCGTTCGCCATCGTCGCCTTCGGCCTGGTGCCGCGCGAGACGGCGCTCCTGATCATCGCCGCGCTGGCGGTGATCCAGGTGCTGGTGCATCTCTATTTCTTCCTGCACATGGATCCGCGCACCGCGCCGCGCGAGAACATCCTGACGATGGGCTTCGCCATCGTGCTGATCTTCATCATGATCGGCGGCTCGCTGTGGATCATGCTCGACCTGCACCACCGGATGATGCTGTAGGGCCGGTGGCTCGGCGCCCTGGCGCGATCGCCGCTTCCGCGCGACAGCAATGGCCCGCCGTGTTTCCCGGCTCCCCGGGATCAGAGGATATCCAGCACCGCCTCGGGCGGGCGGCCGATGGCGGCCCTGTTCCCCCGGATCACCACCGGGCGCTCGATCAGCACCGGGCTTGCGACCATCGCGGCGACGATCGCGTCGTCGGATACCGACGGGTCGGCGAGGCCATGCTCCTTGTAGGCCGCCTCGCCCTTGCGCAGCAGGTCGCGGGGTTTCAGACCGAGCTTCTTCAGCGTGGCCTTGATCGTGTCCGCGTCCGGCGGCGTCTTCAGATATTCGACGATCTCCGGCTCGATGCCTTTTTCCTGCAGCAGCGCCAGCGTCTGCCGCGACTTCGAGCAGCGCGGATTGTGCCAGATGGTGACGGTCATTCGATCGGCTCCCGTGCCCAGGCGTCGGTGTCCCGGCCGACGGCGTCGGATATCGTCTCGTGGCCGTCGCGCCGCAGCAGGTCGACGAGGCCGCGCTTGATGTCGCCGACCAGCCCCGGGCCCTCGTAGACCAGCGCCGTGTAGAGCTGGACCAGAGCCGCGCCGGCGCGGATCTTGTCGTAGGCCGTTGCGGGGGACTCGATACCGCCGACGCCGACGATCGGGATCGCGGGGTCGAGGCGCTGGCGCAGGCGGGCGAGGACGACGGTGGAGCGGTGGAAGAGCGGCCGGCCCGACAGGCCTCCGGCTTCCGAGACGTGGCGGCCGGCGATGCCGGCACGCCCGAGCGTGGTGTTGGTCGCAATCACACCGTCGAAGCGATGCCGCGTCACGGAGGCGGCGATGCCGTCGAGGTCGGTGTCGGCGAGATCGGGCGCGATCTTCAGAAGCAGCGGCACGGCACGGCCTGTTTCGCCGGCCTGGCGGTCGCGCTCGGCCGACACGCGGGACAGCAGGTCCTCGAGCGCCTCCTCGTGCTGCAGATCGCGCAGGCCGGGCGTGTTGGGCGAGGAGATGTTGACGGTGAAATAGTCGGCGAGACCGGCGAAGCGCGCGATTCCGGCAACATAGTCGGCGGCGCGGTCCGCCGTGTCCTTGTTGGCACCGATATTGACGCCGAGAATGCCCGCGCCGCGGCGCGCCGTCAGGTGGGCGTGGACCGCCTCGTGCCCCTGCGTGTTGAAGCCGTAGCGGTTGATCACGGCCTTGTCGGCGGGAAGCCGGAAGACGCGCGGCTTCGGATTGCCCGGCTGCGGACGCGGCGCGACGGTGCCGATCTCGGCGAAGCCAAAGCCGAGCCCCGTCAGCGCGTCGGGCACCTCGCCGTTCTTGTCGAAGCCGGCGGCCATGCCGAGCGGATTGGGGAAGTCGAGCCCGAACACGCGGGTCGCCAGGGCGGGATAGTCGGGCCTCATGTCGCCGCCGAGCACGCCCGTCGCCTGTGCCAGCTTCAGCCCGCGAATGGTGAGGGTATGGGCCTGCTCGGGATCGATCGCCGTAAGCACCGACCGGCCAAGCGCCGAAAACACACCAATCACGTGCCGGGCTCCGCGTCGGACGGCCCGATCGGCCTAACCTCGACGACGGCGTCAAGCGGCAGCGGTCCGTAGAGATGCGGAAACAGGGCCCCGCCGCGCGAGGCTTCCCATTTCAGGGCGTCGCCGAGGGCCGCCGGATCGACGGCGACCAGCAGCAGCCCGGTGCGGTCGGCATAGTGCCTGGCCAGCGTGCCGGCGACCTGGTCGGCAGCCGAGAGGTGGATGAACCCGTCGCGCGCGTCGTCGGCATTGCCCGAATAGACGCCGGCGGCTTCCGCCGCCCGCCATTCGTCCTCACCGCAGATCTTGTAGATGGAATCGCCCATGTCCGCGCGACCGTATCGCCGGCCACCATCAGCGGCAAGCCGTCCGGAGCATTTGGGCCGCGACATGCGGGGCCATCCGAAGAGGGGATGGCTCCGGGAGAAGACCGAGCCTGTCGCGCCGAACGCGACGGACCAAAAAAAGCGCCCGGCAGCCGATGAGGCCTAACGGTCTCCGCAAGGGGCCATCGCGGTCCCTCATCGGTGCCGGGCTAGTTTGGCCTGGCGGCACCCTATCCGACCAGGCTCGGTTTTCTCCCGGCGAGCCGGGAAATCGCATGCGACGTCAGGGTCACGTCGCCGAATGTCGCTGCAATCTCGGCGACGACGTCGTGAACGACGGTTTCGTCGTAGACCCCCAGGGCGCGGCTGTCCGAGGCATCCGCCACCAGTGTCGCACGATGTCCGCGGTGATGCGATTCCATCATCGTCGACAGGCAGCCGGCTTCTCCGGTCAGTCCGACCAGCAGATAACTTGGGTCTGAAAAACTGTCGAGCAATGCGCCGAAAGACTCATTTGAGTAGCACGAGGGCTTGTCGCGCTCGAAGACCATTTCGTGCGGGCGGGGGCGAAACTCTTCTATCCAGTCGGCAAACGGCGTCGCGGCGTTGAAGAACGGCTCTCGGCGGATCTGCCGGAAGTGGGCGACGGGGTACCCCTGCTCGCGGGCGAAATCGAGCAGCCGCAGGCAGTTGGACCACCACGGTTCGCGGCGCGACAGGGCGTGGGCGCGGCCATCGGCGATGTATTCGCGCTGCAGGTCGACGAAGACGACGATCTGGGACCGGGACGGGTCGGCCGCCCGCGGAAACTGGATCACGCTCATGGGTTCCTCCCGTTCGCGCCGTTCAGGCGGCTTCGCGATCGCGCAGCGGCGAGGTGACCGGACGCGACACCGATTCCTCGAGGACACCGGGGACGTCCCACTCGCCCTCCGGGCGGATCAGTTCGTAGGGATCGCTGTCCAGCGTCAGCGGATCGGGATGGGGATCCACCTCGAGCAACATCTCGGTGTAGGAAAAATCGGAGAAGACGAGCTTGCGGTTGCCGCCCATGGGCTTGGCGCCAAAGCGGCTCCAGAACTTCACCAGCCGATCCTGGGCGTGACCGTAGATGCGGGTGTAGCCCTTCTTGCGGGCCAGTTCGATGCCGGCCCAGACGATGTCGAAGGACAGCCGCGTGTTGCGGTACTCGTGGCGGACGGCGAGCCGTTCGATCTTGGCGAAGGACGCGAAGAAGCGCACCCTGAGACAGGCTGCCGGCTCCCGGCCGACATAGCCGATCAGGTGGGTGGCGCAGAAATCGTTGCCGTCGAACTCCTCGCGATAGGGGCAGTCCTGCTCGCTCATGAACACGGCCGAGCGGACGGAGACGATCTTCATCATGTCGTTCATCGACCTGGCGACGTCAACGCTGTAGGCGCCGCGGCGCGCCGAGCGCTTGCCGGCCGGACGGGACGGTTCGCCGGCCGGGACAGTGTCGGGCGGCGCCGGCTGTTCGTTGCCCCGGTAGGTGGCATAGATCGGTCTATCCATCGTCGTGACCTCCCGTTTCACTCTGCTTCGACCAGATGTCCGGTGCGGTTGGCGAGGCGCACATAGCGGTGCAGGTCCCGGCCCGCGGGCCCGACCTTCTCGAATCCGAGGTTTCGCATGATCCGCTCGCCGCCGGCCGTCGTCGGCCGCGCAAAGAGGTTCGCCGTCGCGTAGCGGTCCGCCTGCAGCAGGTGGCTTATCCGGTAGATGCCCTGTGCCGCGGGGCCCGGGGCGACCACCGCCCACTTGTAGATCGCCACGGGCGGCTCGCCGGTCGCGACCAGGCAGTGGGGATCGGGGACGGCTGTGTTGAATTCGTCGAGCAGAAGCGCCTCGAGCCCGTCCTTCGACAGGTGGAGCATCGCGTAGATGCCGACCGGCCGGCCGCCGCGGCGGAACACGTAGACGCTCTCGCGGTTGCGGTTAACCACCCGTGTTACGGCCGCGGTGGCCGTTGAGAGCACCGGGATCTCCCTGGCCGCGAATGCCAGAAGGTCGGAAATCTCATCCGTTTCAACGGGTTCGACAGTCACCCGGGACACGGGCCGGCGCGCCAGTTCGTCGAATTCGCGGCGCTGCGATACCGCAGCGGCGGGCTCGACCAGTCGAAGGGGTGGACGCGCCACCGGTTGCATGGGTAACCTCCTGAGGACCAATAATAGATATGGTAATCTCCTCCGGGGTAAGGTCGCAGTCCTCAATTCTGCAAAGGGTCGGTGCAAAAATGGAGCGGGCAGCCGCGGACCGGGAAAAGCAGCTTCGGACCGTGTCGTGGGACGACATCCGGATCTTCCTGGCGTGCGTGAAAGCAGGCAGCTTCCGGCGCGCCGCCGTCGAGCTGCGCTGCAGTTCGTCCACCGTCGTCAGGCGGATCGACAAGCTGGAGCACGATCTCGGCATCACCCTGTTCAACCGGATCCCCGACGGCGTCGTGCCGACCGAGGAGGCGCGCTCGATCATCGACCACGCCCAGCGCATGGAGATGGCGATCTACGACGTGTTCCGGCGCGTCGACGCGCAGGACACGACGATGCGCGGGGTGGTTAAGATTTCCGCCACCGAAGGCATCGGCACCTACTGGATGATGCCGCGGCTGGTGAAGTTCCAGCGCCAGTTCCCGTTCATGATCGTCGACATGCGCTGCGCCATGGAAAGCGCCGACGTGCTGCGCATGGAAGCCGACATCGCGGTGCAGTTCGAACGGCCGACGGCGCCGGACCTGATCGTCACCAAGCTCGGCCGGATGCACGTCTATCCGTTCGCCTCGCAGGGCTACGAGAAGATCTACGGCCTGCCGAAGACGGTGGAGGAGATGAAGCGGCACCGGCTGGTCGACCAGGTGGCGCCGCAACTGGACGGCGGGGCCTGGCCGCGCCTGCTCGGACTCGACGATGTCGAGGGTATCGTCTCGCTGCGGACCAATCTCAGCTCGGCCCTGCTCTATGCGGTGGAGAAAGGCGCGGGCATCGGCGCCCTGCCCACCTACGCGCCGGCGCTGGGCGCGCCGATCGTGCCCATCGATATCGGCATCAGCCATTCGATGGACATCTGGATGACCTACCATCCCGCCGCGCGCAAGATTAAGCGCAACGTGATGGTGATGGACTGGCTGAAGCAGATCTTCGACCCCGAGCGGTTCCCGTGGTTCCGCGACGAGTTCATCCACCCTTCGGAGTTCGTCAAATTGCTGCCGGCGGACTCCGAGGTGAATATCGGCAAGGGCTTCGCCGCCGCCGTGCCGCAGGTCGAGGACACCGTCCCGACGCCCCGGACGGCGCGGTCGCGCCGGCGCTGAGACCGTCGGCCCGATGTCGTTTCCCGATACCGAAAACGTCGTGCCTTCCACCCCCGGGTCATGACCGCCGGTCTAGACTGACGGCATGACGACACCCCCGACGTCTCCGCCCGCCATGTCACTCGACCCCCTGCTGCAGCCCTACACGCTCAAGCACCTCACGTTGCGCAACCGGCTGATGTCGACGGCGCACGAGCCGGCCTATTCGGAAGACGGCCTGCCCAAGGACCGTTACCGGCTCTACCACGTGGAGAAGGCGAAGGGCGGCATCGCCCTGACCATGACCGCCGGCTCGGCGATCGTCGCCGAGGACTCCCCGCCCGCCTTCGGCAACCTGCACGGCTATCGCGACGACATCGTGCCGTGGCTGAAGGCGCTCGCCGACGAGTGCCACGATCACGGCGCGGCGGTGATGATCCAGCTGACGCATCTGGGCCGCCGCACCGGCTGGAATACGGCAGACTGGCTTCCGGTCCTGGCCCCCTCGCCGATCCGCGAACCGGCGCACCGGGCGTTTCCGAAGACCGCCGAGGACTGGGACCTCGACCGCATTGCCCGCAACTATGCCGAGACGGCGGAGCGGATGCAGGCGGCCGGCCTCGATGGCATCGAGCTCGAATGCTACGGCCACCTGCTGGACGGCTTCTGGTCGCCGGCGACCAACACCCGCGACGACGACTACGGCGGTTCGCTGGAGAACCGGCTGCGCTTCACCTACCGGGTGCTCGACGCGATCCGGGCAAGCGTCGGGCCGGACTTCATCATGGGGCTCAGGCTCGTGGCCGACGAGGACTGGGACCGCGGCATCAGCCGGGCAGAGGGCTTGGAGATCTGCCGCCGGCTGGTGGCGACGGACCAGATCGACTTCCTCAACATCATCCGCGGCCATATCGAAACCGACGCGGCGCTGTCGAAGGTGATCCCGGTTCAGGGCATGCGGTCCGCGCCGCATCTCGACTTCGCCGGCGACGTACGCGCCGAAACGAAGTTCCCCGTCTTCCACGCCGCCCGCATCGCCGACGTGGCGACGGCCCGTCACGCGGTCGCCGAGGGCAAGCTCGACATGGTCGGGATGACCCGCGCCCACATCGCCGATCCGCATATCGGCGTGAAGATCGCCGCCGGCCGTGAGCACGAGATCCGCCCCTGCGTGGGGGCGACCTACTGCCTCGACCGCATCTACGAAGGCGGCGAAGCGCTGTGCATCCACAATCCGGCGACCGGGCGCGAGGCGACCATGCCGCATGTGATCCGCCCGACCGAGGGGCCGCGCAAGCGGGTCGCGATCGTCGGCGCCGGGCCGGCGGGGCTCGAAGCCGCCCGCGTCTCGGCCGAGCGCGGTCATGCCGTGACGCTGTTCGAGGCCGCCGACCAACCGGGCGGCCAGGTGCGCCTTGCCGCCCGCACGAAGCGCCGCGCCGAACTGATCGGCATCGTCGACTGGCGCGCCGAGCGCTGCCAGGCCGCCGGCGTCGAAATGCGATTCAACACGCTGGCCGAGGCCGCCGACGTGATGGCGACGGCCCCCGATGTCGTCATCGTCGCCACCGGCGGGCTGCCGAACACGCAGGTGCTCGACGCGGGCAACGACCTGGTCGTGTCGAGCTGGGACATCCTGTCGGGCGACGTGACGCCGGAAGGCCGGGTCCTCGTCTTCGACGACAACGGCGCGCATCCCGCGATGCAGGCGGCCGAGCTGATGGCGGACGCCGGATCGGAGGTCGAAATCGTCACGCCGGAGCGCTTCTTCGCACCGGAAATCGGCGGCCTCAACCACGTTCCCTATGCCGAACTCTTCCAGCGCCGCGAGGTCCGGATCACGATCTCGCGCCGGCTGACCGCGGTGCAGCGGGCGGGAAACGGCCTGCTCGCCACGATCGGCAGCGACTATGGCGACGACATCCGCGAGACGCGGCGCATCGACCAGGTGGTCGTCGAACACGGCACCCTGCCGCTGGACGATCTCTATTTCGACCTGAAGGACCGGTCGACAAACCGCGGCGAGATCGACTACCGCGCGCTGATCGCCGGACACCCGCAAACGGTCGAGACGAACCCCGACGGCACCTTCCGGCTGTACCGCATCGGAGATGCAATCGCCTCGCGGAACATTCACGCGGCTGTCTATGACGCGCTGCGGCTGGCGAAGGACCTTTGAGTGTTGCGACGAAGTAACGCAACTCTCTGATTTGTGATGATAAAAATTAGTGATTCGATGGCATTTTACGCTCGGGCAATAGGGGCAATGCAATGACGTTTCAGACTGACACCGATAGTGAGAACAGTCGTTTCCTGAACCGCCGTACCTTCCTGGTCGGCGGGATGTCCTTCGCGCTGGCGGGCTGCACGGCCGAAACGATGGATAGCTGGTCGGCCTACGCACCGATGGACGGCGCGGTGTCGCCGAAGTTCCGCCGGCGCCGGGTACGCTACGCATCGAAGGAGAAGCCGGGGACGATCATCGTCGACACCTCGGAGCGCTATCTCTACGTCGTGGAAGACAATGGCATGGCGACGCGCTACGGCGTCGGCGTCGGCCGGGCCGGGTTCGCCTGGAGCGGCCGGGCGAAGGTGGGGCGCAAGGCGGAATGGCCGACCTGGACGCCGCCGCCGAACATGATCCGCCGCCAGCCGGAACTGAAGAAGTATGCCGGCGGCATGCCGGGCGGGCCGAACAACCCGCTGGGCGCCCGGGCGCTGTATCTCTACGACGGCGGCCGCGACACCATGTATCGCCTGCACGGCACCAACCAGCCGTCGTCGATCGGCCAGGCGATGTCGAGCGGCTGCATCCGCATGATGAACGCCGACGTCGAGCATCTCTACAACCGCACCCCGGTCGGCACGCGCGTGATCGTCAAGGCCTGACGGGCCGTCGTTCCTTCCGGATAAGGCAGGCCCGGGAGCGTCACGCCTCGGGCCTTCCTCGTTTGGCGGTCAGGCCTTCGGGGCGGAGACGAGCCTGAGGTGATTGTCCCAGGCGATGGCGCCGCCGGGCTCGCGCAGCGCCTGGATGTCGTCGCGCGGGCCGGTCTCGATCATCGCACCGTAGCCGCTGGTCATGCGGATCGAGTGCGCCGCGCCCGGCGCCACGCCGCACACGTCGGCCAGTTCCGTCAGCCCCAGAGAGCGGCCCGTCGCCGCGTCCCAGTAGGCGACGCAGCCGCCAACCGGACTGGAGGTCGCGACGATGTCGCCCGACGGATCCACCGCGACCGAGCCGATGTAGTTACCCAAGGCCCGCAGCACCGGATCGGGTCCGGGAAACATCTCGATTGGTTCGCCGCGCCGATGCCGGCCGACGACCGGCGGGCGGTCCGCCTTCGCGCCGTGGTACTGCCCGCCGAACCAGACCGCGCCGTGGCCGTCGACCGCCAGGTGATGAAACGCGAGCTTGTGCAGCTCGGGCGCCAGGGAGACGGAGTCCACCAGGTCGCCCGTCTGCACGTCGACATAGGCAAGCGTCGGCGCCATCGTGTCCAGATTGAGCGCCAGCTTGCCGTAGTCGGGGTGGGTCAGCACGCCGCCATTGGCGATGCACAGCGTCCGGCCGTCCGGCATCAGCACGGCTTCGTGCGGATCGAGGCCGCCAGTGTCGAACTCGCCGAGGCGCCTCATGCCGGCGCCGACGTCGTAGATGCCGGCGACACCGCGCTCGCCGTCATAGTCGTTCTCGGTCGCGATCAGCAGCCGGTCATCGTCGGCATAGGTGCCGTGGCCGAAGAAGTGCCGGTCGGGCTCGGCGGCGAAGGCCCGCGGCGGCGTCTTGCCGGTCACGTCGAAGGAGACCGCGAAACGGCCCGGCTGTCGCGCGAAGGCGACCACATTGCGCCCGTTGCGATCGATCGCGAAGCTGTGGCCGCGCCCGTCCAGGGGGACGGTCAGGTGTTCGCGGCCGGCGCCGTCGAGCACGACCACCTCGAACCCGCTGCCGTTCTTCCGCGCCGCAAGCCACAAGTCACCTTCGGGAGCAGCCGCCAGCGCGCTGCCGGTCATGCCGCCTGCGGGCATCAGCCCGGCGGCCGCGGCCAGCGTCAGAAAGGTCCGCCTGTCAATCGCCGTCGAGTGCATTGAACCCCACACTGACTCCGACCGCTGAGGCCAGTCTCGTATCCACCGTCGAATGCAGGCTCTTCAAAGCGATCACCGTATAGACGAGCGCCTCCCGGCCGGGGCCGGGGGCCACCGCCTCCTCGAGCGGCTCGGTGATGTTCCCCAGCGTGTCGTCGATCGTGCGCATCTCGAGCCGGAGCGAGCCGTCGATCCACTCGTCAGACTTCGCGTAGTTTCCGGCGAAGTCGGTCGCCTCGTAGAAGTCGCGCATGCCGCGGACGCCCTCCTGCAGGGCCGGGAGCGTGTGATTGCTGCGCCAGAAGGGCGCACGGCTGGCCCGTGCCTGCTCCGGTTCCTTGCCGAGGAACGGAGCGATGACGACATCGGACAGGAAGGTCATCCCGCCGGCCAGCGCCTTCACCACCTCGGCGGCCACCTCGGTCTGGCTGCGATAGAGATCGTTTTCCGGCCCGGGATCGGTGAAGTCCTTGGCGTAATCGCTGTCCGGCGACCAGGCGCGGACCAGCTCGGCTGCCGTCTCGGCGATCCGGACACTCGTCGACAGCGCGTAGTCGCACCGGAACTTGCCGTCCGCCGTGCCCTCGAGAATGGATTGGGAGCCGGACCCGTACAACGCGTATTCGAGCGCCGGAAGGCCCTGCACCGCGACGCTCTTCTGCGCCAGCAGATCCGGGTCGAGCGCGGTCGGATCGGCATTGCCGAGGATGCCGCTGACCTGCCGCAGGATGACGCCGCGCGGATCGGGCCAGAAGAAGATCCGCTCGAACCGGTTATCGTCGACCAACGGTCCGAAGCGCAGGAAATAGATCCGGAACCAGGAGTCGACGAGGGTGCCGAAGAGCGCGCGCACCGTGTCGAAACGCGCCTCGCTGGGGGCATGGCACAGTCGGTCCATGGCGCCGGTCAGCGCCGCCGCCGAATTGGCGAAATGCGCGACCGACGGGCGGATATAGGTTTCGGTGACCCTCTTGCCGAGGTCTTCCGGCGGTTCGGCCACGGCCGCCGAGGCCGAGAGGCAGAACAGACCGGCGATCAGGATGCGCCGCATCAGGGAGAACTCCGGTTCAAAGCGATTCGAGGAAACGTATCAGGTCGGCCCTCTCGTCGGGCGACATCGCCACCACCGCGTCCCGGGCCGCCTGCGCCTCTCCGCCATGCCACAGGATGGCTTCGAGGATCGTCCGCGCCCGGCCATCGTGGAGGAAGCCGGCCTCCTCGCTGACTGTCTTCGTCAGACCTATACCCCACAGCGGCGGGGTCCGCCACTCGCGGCCGGTGGCGTCTCCGTCGGGCCGGTGATCGGCCAGCCCCTCGCCCATGTCGTGAAGCAGGAGGTCCGAATAGGGCCAGACGAGCTGGAACCGGTGCGGGTCGCGCGCGGCATCGCGGCGGGTTACGAATTTCGGCGTGTGGCAGGCCGGGCAGCCGCTCGCATAGAACTGCGCCTTGCCGGCGAGCACCTGCGGATCGTCGACATCGCGGCGCTGCGGAACGGCCAGGTTGGCGACGTAGAAGGTGACGAGATCCAGCATCTCCCCGGAAACCTCGTCCGCGCCGAAGGCGCGCTGGATTCCGGCGGGCTGGTCGAGGCAGGCGCGCTGCGACGCCGTGCAATCGCCGTGAGGACGGCGCGCCACCGGTGTCGACAGGCCGATGTCGCCGGCAAACGCATGCGCGGTCTGCTGCTTCAGTGTCGGTTCGATCGCCTTCCAGCCGAACCGGCCGAGCGCGCGGTCGCCGGTCTCAGCGTCCAGCACCATGTTCGGCCGCCCGGAGATTCCGTCTCCGTCCGCGTCGTCGGGATCGGCATTGGCCAGGATGTCGGTCTCGGCGATAGCCTCCAGCAGGCCGAGACCGATCATCGGCTGGGCGATCCTGGCGGACATCATGGTATCGGGCCGCATGGGTCCGTAAGCCGGGTCGGCGATCGTCACGGCCGGCTTGCGCAGCACGACCGTCTCGCCGCCGCTGAGCGTGACGGGCACGTCCTCGTAAGCGACTTGCACGCGGCCTTCGGCCGCCAGTCCCGGCACCGCGAAGTCCTGAAGCTGATTGCCATAGGTGGGCTCCGGTGCGGCCTTGAATCCGCGTTCGGCCAGAGCCGCGCGCTCGGCCTCGCCGGACGGCGGCACCGACAGGCGCACCAGCATGGAAACGGCGTCGTCGCCGGTGTGCGCGGGCGCGTGGCCGCGGCCGTCCTTCAGATGGCAGCCCTGGCAGGACCGCGCGTTGTACAGCGGTCCGAGCCCGTCGGAGGCCTGCGTCGACGCCGGCGCGGTCACCCAGTCCTTGCGGAACAGGGCATTGCCGAGATGGAACGTCTCGCGTTCCTCGAACGACATGTTCGCGGAGGGGTGGGAAAAGATGTCGCGGTTGACGGTCCGGTCGACCGTTGCCGCGCCGGCCGGTTTCGCCTCGAAGGCTTCCGGGGCCGTAAAATCCTGCGCCGGCGCCGTGACGGCGTCGACGCGGATCTGGTCAGCGGGGGTCAGATCGGCCCTGCCGGTCGACGCGCCGATGCCCGGCGCGACGACGCCCGACAGCGCCGCGAGGGACAGTCCCGCAAAGGCAAGGCCGGGACGGAGAAGCCGTGAGACGGCCATGGCATCGGGTGTCCAGTTTCGCGGGCCGCCCCCGAACGGCCCGCGTTCAGTCTCGGCAGTTTATCCTGCCGGTATCCTACTGGAAAACCGCGTCGGGGTCGTCAAGGCTGTCGGAGCCTTCGATCGACACACCCTGCAGTTCCAGCGCCGCGACGACACGCTCGAGCGTCCGCGTCTGGTCGACCAGCCCGTCGATGGCGGCCTGGACGGCGGCGTTGCCCTCCTCGTTGCCTTCGCCGATCATCTGGTCGTAGGCCTCGCCGGCCTCGGCGCGGCTGCGCATCGCTTCCATTGCCTTCAGCGTGGCGGACAGCTTGCCCCGCATTTCCGCGTCCAGGGCGGCGTCCTTTTCCTTCACCAGATCGGACAGGCTCGGCCCCTCGACGGTCGAACCGTCGACGCGCTTGTAGCGGCCGAGATAGACGTTCTCGATGCCGAGCTGGTCGTAGTAGTGCGAGTTGTAGGTGTTGTCGGAGAAGCAGTCATGCTCTTCTTCGGGATCGTGCAGCAGCAGACCGAGCTTCATGCGCTCGCCGGCAAGCTCGCCGTAGGAGAGGCTGCCCAGCCCGGTGAGGATCGCGACGATGCCCATATTCGGGTCGGTGCCCATCAGGTTGCCGCGGGCCTCGCCGTCCTCGCCCCAGGCGGCGACGATGTCTTCCAGGTCCTGGACGAGCAGATCGCCGGCTGCCGTCAGATACTCGGCGCGACGCTCGCAGTTGCCGCCCGTGCAGTTGGCCGTGTCGTAGTCGGTGTAGGGCCGCTCACCGGCGCCGGCGCCGGTGCCGTTCAGGTCCTGGCCCCAGAGCAGGAATTCGATGGCGTGATAGCCGGTGGCGACGTTCGCCTCGTTGCCGCCGATCTCCTGCAGGGTGTCGGAGAGCAGCGACGGGGTGATCTTCGAGGCGTCGATCTCCTGGCCGCCGATCTTCAGGATCGGATTGGCGATGACGTTGGCGGTGTAGAATTCGTTGGCGTCCGATTCCGTGCCGTAGGAGGCATCGACATAGTCGATGAGCCCCTCGTCCAGCGGCCAGGCGTTCACCTTGCCTTCCCAGTCATCGACGACGGCATTGCCGAAGCGATAGGCCTCGGTCTGCTGGTACGGCTCGCGGGCGGCAAGCCACGCGCTCTTGGCGGCATCCAGCGTCTCGGCGCTCGGGCTGGCGACCAGCGCCTTCAGCGCCGCGTTCAGAGTCTTGGCCGTTTCAAGCGAATCCTCGTAGCCGGCCAGCGCGACATCGGCATAGTTCTCCAGAACCGCCGTCGGATCGGCTGCGTTCGCCGGCATGGACGCCAGAGCGGCGAGGCCGCCTGCCGCCAGTGTCAGGACGACTTTGCGCATCATCGTTTATCCCCAGTCTCTTTGTGTGTTGCCGAAGCCCCGGTGAACCGCGCTGCCTCGGCGAAGGTGCCTGGAATTATTCCAGACTTTTAAAGTCGGATTACAAGCGGGAACAAAGCGCACGCGTCCGGCGATGTCAATGCGCGGTGCTTGTCGAACGCCGGCAACGCACCGCGCGGCGGCGGGGGATGGACCTGCGGCCGCCGGAGCAGAATCAGCTAGGGTGGCGGCCTCACCAGCCGGGCGCCCGCCCCCAGAAACCGGAAAACCGACCATGAGCGACGACATCGTGCGCGACAGCAACGGCACGCAACTGAACGACGGCGATTCCGTCACACTGATCAAGGATCTCAAGGTCAAAGGCACGTCCACCACGCTGAAGCGCGGGACGCTCGTCAAAGGCATTCGCCTGACCGGCAAGCCGACCGAAGTCGAGTGCAACACGAAGCAGGTGAAGGGTCTGGTGCTGAAGACCGAGTTCCTCAAGAAGGCCTGATGCCGGCCTCCCTGAAGCCGCCTACACGCTCTCGTCGCTGATCGCGATCAGTGACGCGTTTCCGCCCGCCGCAGCGGTGTTGATCGATACGACCTGCTCCTGCGCGAAACGCGACAGATAGTCCGGCCCGCCGGCCTTGGGGCCGGTCCCCGACAGGCCCGATCCGCCGAAAGGCTGCGTGCCGACGACGGCGCCGATCATGTTGCGGTTGATGTAGACATTGCCGACCGCGAGGCGGTCCACCACCTGACGGTGGAAGGCATCGATACGGCTGTGGACGCCGAGCGTCAGGCCGTAGCCCGTCGCGGCAACCGCATCGAGGGTCTTGGCCAGGTCCTTCGTCTTCCAGCGGGCGACATGAAGGACGGGACCGAAGACTTCCTCGGTCAGGTCGCGCGGCGATGAGAGCTCCACGACGTGCGGCGCGAACCACGTACCGCCTGCGAGGTCTCCGGCTGGTGTCTCACCTTTAAAGACGACCGTCTGCTCCTTTTCCATGCGCGCGATGTGGGTCGCGAGCCGGTCGCGGGCCTCGGCATCGATGACCGGGCCGATATCGACGGCCGGGTCGGCCGGATCGCCGAGCCTGAGTTCTTTTGCCGCACCGACGATCATCTCGATCATGCGGTCGGCGATATCGTCCTGCAGCAGGAGCAGGCGCAGCGCCGAGCAGCGCTGGCCGGCCGAGCGGAAGGCCGACATCACCACGTCGTCGGTGACCTGCTCGGGCAGGGCCGTCGCGTCGACGATCATGGCGTTGATGCCGCCGGTCTCGGCGATCAGCGGGACGATGGGGCCGTCCTTGGCGGCGAGCGTCCGGTTGATCTTCCAGGCCGTCTCGGTCGAACCGGTGAAGGCGACGCCGGCGACCTTCGGGTGTTGCACGAGCCGCGCGCCGACCGCACCGTCGCCGGGGACGAGCTGCAGCGCGGCTCCGGGAATCCCGGCCTCGTGCATCAGGCGTACCGCGTAACCGCCGACGAGCGGCGTCTGTTCGGCCGGCTTGGCGATCACCGCGTTGCCGGAGGCAAGCGCCGCGACGATCTGGCCGGTGAAGATCGCCAGCGGGAAGTTCCACGGGCTGATGCAGACGAAGACGCCGCGGCCCCGATGGCGGTAGCGGTTCTCCTCCCCCGTCGGGCCGGGCATCACCGTGTCGGCGAACTGCGTGCGGGCCCGGGCGGCGTAGTAGCGGCAGAAGTCGACGGCCTCGCGCACTTCCGCCAGACCGTCGACCAGCGTGCGGCCGCCCTCCGCGGCGAGCAGCGCCAGAAGCTCGTCCTGCTTCGCCTCGTAGAGATCTGCGATCCGGTCGAGGATGCGGGCGCGCTCCTCGACGGGCGTGCGCGACCACGTCTCGAAGCCGGCCGCAGCGGCCTCGATCGCTGCGTCCGCGGTATCGGAGGATGCCTCGTGTACGGTGCCGACGGCCGTGCGGCCGTCCGCCGGGCTGACGACCTTTCGCACGGGTCCCTCCAGCGGTTTGCCGTCGACGACGGGACGCTGGTCGGGAACCGGGAAGGCCGTCTCTCCGACACCGTCGGTCAGGGCGCCGAGCGCCTCGCGATGGCCGAACTCGAGGCCGCGCGAGTTGGCGCGGGCGGGACGATAGAGATCGACCGGCAGCGGGATCTGCGGGTGGCGCGACGGCTGGTCCGGCCCCAGAGAGGCGGCCGGGCGCACCAGCAGGCGTTCGACCGGAACGTCGGTGTCGCCGACGACCGAGACGAAGGACGAATTGGCGCCGTTCTCCAACAGCCGGCGGACGAGATAGGCGAGCAGGTCCTTGTGGCCGCCGACCGGCGCGTAGATGCGGCAGGCCGCCTGCGGCACATGGTGTGCCAGCGTCTCGTAGAGCGCCTCGCCCATGCCGTGGAGCCGCTGGAATTCGAAGCCCCCAAGATCCCTGGCCGCGCCGCCGGCCCTTTCGAGGACCTGCGCGACGGTCAGCGCGTTGTGGGTGGCGATCTGCGGATAGAGCCGTGGCCGGGCGTCGAGCAGACGCGCGGCACAGGCCATGTAGCAGAGATCCGTCGCCGGCTTGCGGGTAAACACCGGGAACCCATCGAGCCCGCGCTCCTGCGCGCGCTTCACCTCGGTGTCCCAGTAGGCGCCCTTGACGAGGCGGACCATCAGCTTGCGGTCATGCGCCTCGGCAAGATCGCGCACCCAGTCGATCACGCGGGGGCTGCGCTTCTGATAGGCCTGTACGGCGAGGCCGAAGCCGTCCCAGCGGGCAAGCGAGGGATCGGCGAGCGCAGCGGCGAAGACCTCCAGCGACAGTTCCAGCCGGTCCGCCTCCTCGGCGTCGACCGTGAGATTGAGATCGAAGTTCCTGGCCTTGCGGGCGAGCTCGATCAGACGCGGGACAAGCTCGCCCATCACGCGCTCGCGCTGCACTGCCTCGTAGCGCGGATGCAGGGCCGACAGCTTGACCGAGATGCCGGGCCTGGCCGGCAGGGGCTGGTCACCGGCGGACGTGCCGATCGCGTCGATGGCGTTCGCGTAGGACTCAAAGTACCGCTCCGCGTCGGCCTGCGTGCGGGCGCCCTCGCCGAGCATGTCGTAGGAATAGCGAAGGCCCCGGTTCTCGGCGGAACGGGCGCGGGCGAGCGCGCCCTTGATCGTCTCGCCCAGCACGAACTGATGGCCGAGCACCCGCATCGCCCGGCGCGTCGCGGTGCGCACCGCGGGCAGGCCGAGCCGCTTCACCAGCCCGGCGATGATGCCCTCCGGCGTCTCGCCGGGATGGACGAGGCGGCTCGATATCCCCAGCGCCCAGGTAGAGGCGGAGACGAGCCAGGTGTCGCCCTGGCCTTCATGCTCGGACCAGTCGGCGGCGCCGAGCTTGTCCTCGATCAGCCGGTCGGCGGTGGCGGAATCGGGGACGCGCAGCAGCGCCTCGGCGAGCACCATCAGCGCCAGTCCCTCGCGCGTCGACAGGCCGTATTCGCGCAGGAAGTCCTCGACGCCGCCGATGCCGCCGGATTTCGCCCGGATCCCCTCGATCAGCGTGCGGGCGGTATCGTCGATCCGGTCCTCGGCCTCCGGCGCCAGCCGGGTATCGGCGAGCAGGCGGGCGATCAGCGGCCCGTCTTCGGCCGCGTAGGGGGCCGCGAAGGAGGCGGAAGACACGGCCCGAGCGAACTCGGGCGGGGCGGACTCGGGCGGGGCGGGGTTCGGCGGGGCGTCTGTGTCCAAAGCGACCTCCTCTATTGTATAAGTCCCATCGTATCAGCTAATCTTTGGAGATTCTCACCAAAGACAGCTATAAAGATGGCGACTTCGACAGAAAATACCTCGCAAGACCGTGACAGTTCCGGTTCAGAAGGACCGGCCTTCGACAGGATCGACCGGAAGATCCTCGCCGTCCTGCAAACCGATGGGCGGATCACCAACCTGCAGCTCGCCGAGCGCGTCGGCCTGTCGCCGACCGCGACGGCGGAACGGGTAAAGCGGCTGACACGAGACGGGTTCATCCTGGGCTATTCGGCGCGCCTCGATCCGAGGAAGATCGCGCTTGGCATGCTCGTCTTCGTCGAGGTGAAGCTGGACCGGACGACGGCCGACGTGTTCGACGACTTCGCCGCCGCCATCCGCACGGCCCCCGAAGTGATGGAGTGTCACATGGTTGCCGGCGGCTTCGACTATCTCGTCAAGACGCGGGTGTCGGACATGACGGCCTACCGGCGGTTCCTCGCCGACGTATTGCTGGCACTGCCGGGCGTGCGCGAGACGCACACCTACGCCGTGATGGAAGAGGTCAAGGGCGACGGCTTCCTACCGGTGTGACGAGACGGGAAGTTCTTCCCGGGGTGCGGCGAGTGGTCGCTGTTTTTGACTTTCGGAGTCAACATATATCAATATCGGAATATGTATGAATGCCGGACGGGAAAAGGAGACCCCACCAATGTCGAGCAACGTTGAACTGTCTGCCGAAGCCAAAGACGCCTGTGCCGCTGCCATGAAGAAGGTGCTGGCCGATACGTTCGTGCTGTACCTGAAGACGCACAATTTTCACTGGAACGTCGAAGGCGCGCGTTTCCTCGGGCTGCACGGGAAGTTCGAGGAACAGTACCAGAACCTCTGGGGCGTGATCGACGACATTGCCGAGCGCATCCGGGCCCTGGGGCAGTACGCGCCGGGCACGTTCGCCGCGTTCTCCGACCTGGCGTCGGTGACGGAAACCGACGGCGTCCCCTCCGAGAACGAGATGCTGAAGCAGCTGATCGCCGACAACGAGGCCGTCGCCCGTACCATCCGGGCCGCCCTCTCGGTCGTCCAGGATGCAGGCGATGAGGCCAGCGCCGGCCTTCTCGGCGACCGGCTGACCTATCACGAGAAGGAGGCGTGGATGATGAAGAGCATGACGGTCTGAGCGACCGCCCCTGCCCTGCGGCGCGGAACGCGACTGGTCCGCGCCGTGTTCACCTGTGATAGGCTGCGGGAAACCGGCGTAACGGAAAGGGTATTGCCATGAGCGGCAAGGCTGACAGCACGAAGGCTCAGGCCGACGAGAAGAAGCGCCACGAGAGCGACCTGCTCGACGAAGGCCTGGAAGAGACGTTTCCGGCCAGCGACCCGCCCGCGATGACGACGACGGGCCACGCCGACCCCAAGGGGCCGGGAGACGAGAACGACGAACGGTGACGGACGGCGGCTGCCGCCGCCGGAGCCGGAAAATTCGCGGATCGCCCGAACCGGTGGCAACCGGTGTGCGTTGTCCCACATCATATCCGTGGGAGACGAAGGAGATCCGCCATGTCGACCCAGCCCGATAAATCCAAAGGCGCCCCCGACAAATCCAAAGACGCCGACGCGCAGCACGAGAGCGACCTGCTTGACGAGGGTCTGGAAGAGTCGTTCCCGGCCAGCGACCCGCCGGCCGTGACAACCCCGGGCCACGCCGATCCGAAGGGACCGGCAGACGACAACGCGAAGAAGCGTCGATAATCCGGCGGCCGACCGCGACGGGCCCGGATGCAGCCGCCGCAGTCAGTCCCAGCCGGCGCCGAACGGCCGTTGTACGAGGCTGGCGTTGTAATAGCGCCGGTCGTCGGTGATCTCGGTCCCGATCCAGTCGGGCAGATCCGGATGCACGTCTTCCGAGGCGAGTTCGATCTCCGCGACGACCAGTCCGGCATTGTCGCCGAAGAACTCGTCCACGGTCAGATCGCCGTCCGCGCACGGGATCGCGTACCGGACCTTCTCGATCGCCCCGCCTGTCCGCATTGCAAACATCGCCTCGGCATCCTCGACAGGGATGTCGTACTCGAACTCGTCGCGGGACATGCCCGGTGACGCGGACTTGATGGTCAGCCAGGCACCCTGCCCCTCGACGATCCGCACCCGGACCGACGCCTTCTCGGTAACGGCCACGTAGGCCTGGCGCAAATTCTTCGCGGCCGTGGCGTCCTTGCGCCAGCGATCGTCGGTGACCAGGAATTTTCGTTCGATTTCTTTCGGCATGGCTCTTCGTACGGGCTTGCGGCGGGGTAGACTGGGCAGATCGTAACCGAGCCGGCTCGACCGAGAAACAACCGGAACCGTCACCTTCGAGCCGGACGCCTTCGAGCCCGGCGCCCTCGAGGAAATGCCATGCCCATCAGATCCGTGCCCTTGCGGCTTGTCCTTGTTCTGGTCAGTCTCGTTGTCACAATCCAGCCCGTGTTTGCGGCGGATCCGGCCGGACGGTTCGCCGTCATTTCCGACATCCATTTCAATCCCTTCGATCCGCCCCGCCTCGCCCGGCAGCTCGCAGACGCGGACGTCACGGATTGGGAGGCGATCTTCGCGACGATCGAAACGCAGACGGCGGCGTCTTACGGCTCGGATACGAATTACGCCCTGCTGAAATCCGCAATCGATGCCTTCGCAAAGGCTGCGGCCAACGTGGATTTCGTCATCATGCCCGGCGACTTCCTCTCCCACCGCTTTCAGCAGAAGGCCGCCGACGCGCTCGGTACCGATCCCGCCGACGACGCCGTCAAGACGCTCGCCGGGAAGACGGCGGTCTATGTCGCCGAGGTGTTGCGCGAGGCCGTGCCCGGCAGACCGCTGATCCCGGCGCTCGGCAACACCGATGCGGTGTGCGGCGACTATCAGATCGAACCCGGCGGCCCGTTCCTGACCGCGACGGCGCGGGCGGTGCGCGACAGCCTCGGGGATGCGGCGACCGATCCCGACTTCGAAGAGACCTACAGGGCCGGCGGCTATTTCGCGGTCCGCCACCCGCTCGTTTCCGACACCGTGACGATCGTCCTCAACGACGTGCTCTGGTCGACGCGATACAGCGACGCCTGCGGGGACGGCCGACCGAACGGTTCGCGCGCCATGCTGGAGTGGCTGGAAGCGCGGCTCGAAACCGCCCGGGCGGCCGGAGACCGGGTCTGGATCGTGTACCACGTCCCGATCGGCATCGATGCCTACTCGACCGCGCATTCGAAGGAAACGGCCTGCGACGAGAAGCCCGTGCCGTTTCTGCGGGAGCCGTATTCCACGCGGTATCCCGCCCTGTTGCGCGACTATGCCGACATGATCGTCGCGAGCTTCGCCGGACACGTTCATTACGACGGCTACCGGCTTCTGACCGGCGATGCCGGCACCGCGCTCGGCGTCACCAAGATCGTGCCGGCGATCAGCCCGGTCTTCGGCCAGAATCCGGGCTTCCAGATCTTCAGCTACGACCTGCAGAGCGGCGCGCCGACGGATTTCGAGACTTGGTATCTCGACAACCTCGAGGAAACGTCGCTGGCGACACCGGGCGACTGGCGGCGCGAATACCGGTTCACGGAGGCGTACGGTCTGCCGTCCTTCTCGGCCCAAGCGACCGAAACGCTGTGGCGGGCGGCCTCGTCCGGGCCGGGGCCGGATCGCGACGCCTTCGCGCGCTTCTATCCCGTCAGCCACGGACAATTCAGCGACACGAAGCTTCCCGCCTACCTGTGCGCCATGCGTTACCAGTCGGTCGACACGTTCTCGGCCTGCTACTGCGGCCAGTGATCAGCGCGCCCTAGTCACCGCGGTCGGCGAGGAAGGCCGGCGCCGGCAGAACGATCTTCGGATCGGGGAGACCGACCGCGTCGGCGTCCTTGCCCTGATAGTCGCAGCGCGACAAGACGGCCCGGAGCGCGTTGACCCGGGTACGGCGCTTGTCGTTGGCGCGGATCACGGTCCAGGGCGCGTGCTCGGTATGGGTCCGCGACAGCATGTCGTCGCGCGCCAGGGTGTAGGCGTCGTACAGGTCGACCGCCTGCAGGTCGATGTCCGAGATCTTCCACTGCTTCAACGGGTCGTGCCGACGGGCGTGGAACCGCTTCATCTGCATCGCTCGGCCGATGTTCAGCCAGATCTTGAACAGCGTGATGCCGTCATCGACGAGCATGCGCTCGAAGGTCGGCACCTCCTGCAGGAAGAATTCCGTCTGCTCCGGCGTGCAAAACCCCATGACGCGCTCGACGCCGGCGCGGTTGTACCAGGAGCGGTCGAACAGGGCGATGTCGCCCTGCGTCGGCAGGCGGCGGATGTAGCGCTGGAAGTACCACTCGCCGGCTTCGGTACTGGTCGGCTTGGCGAGCGCCACGACATGGGCGTGCCGCGGGTTGAGGTGCTCGGTGAAACGCTTGATCGTGCCGCCCTTGCCGGCGGAATCGCGGCCTTCGAACAGAACCACGATCCGGCCGCCGCGCTTGCGGGTGTGCGCCTGCAGCTTGAGCAGTTCGATCTGCAGCGCATGGAGCTCCTCCTCGTAGTCGTCCTTGTCCATCCGATCGTCATAGGGATAGCCGCCTGACTCGATCGCGGCGTCGTCTATCCAGTCGGGAAGCTCCGGGTCGTCGAGCACGAATTTCCGTTTGCCGTTTTTCTTCTTCGCCATCTTCCGTCTTCCCGTCGCCTGTGGACTGCGGGGCCCGGCGCGGCGGCCGGCCCGAAGATCGAGCCTAGCATCCGGGCGCCGAAAATCGAATGGCGCGGCAATGTGCGACAGCACCGGTTGGCGCGGGGCCGACAACACGGTAAGGGAAGCCGTCGAGCCGATCGGGGGCCTACGGGTGTGAGCGACTTCAGCATCGTGTCGAGACGCGGCTTAGGCGAACGCGCCGCGGGCTTGTTGCGCCGACTGTCATTCAGCCGGACGCCGCTCATCGTCACCGGCGTGGTCATTGGCTCGTTCTGGGCTTTCGGCTGGATCGGCGGGCCGACGGCACTGGTGTCGGCGGCCGCGATCGCGGTGGCCATCCTCGCCGCCCCGTTTTCCGCGCCGGCGGGCCATGGCGCCGCCCGCAAGGCGATCGCCGGCACGTCTGCCAATCCCGTCGCCGTCTATGCCGCCGTCACCGACGGCGTGCCCGATCCCTGCTTCCTGATCGACGCCAAGGCCAACGTCCGTTACGAGAACAAGGCGGCGGCCAAGCTGTTCGGCGGGATAGACGTCGGCCGCCCGATCAGTTTCCTGCTGCGCGCGCCCGAACTCGGCGAGGCGCTGCAGCGGGCGCTGACCTCCGGGCAGCAGGCCAACGTGACCTTCTTCGAGCGGGTCCCCGCCGACCGCTGGTTCGAGGCCCGCGTCAGCCCGCTCGGCAAGATAGAAGGCGACCCGTCGCGTTTCGCGCCGGTCTTCATGGTGCTTCTGCGCGATCTCACCGAAGCGCAGCGGGTGGAGCGGATGCGCGTCGACTTCGTCGCCAACGCCAGCCACGAACTGCGCACGCCGCTGGCCTCGCTAACCGGGTTCATCGAGACGCTCCAGGGCCCGGCCCGCAACGACCCGGACGCGCGCGAACGGTTCCTGCAGATCATGGTCGAACAGGCGCGCCGGATGTCGCGGCTGATCGACGACCTGATGTCGCTGAGCCGGATCGAGCTGAAGGCGCACGTTCGTCCGGAGACCGTCGTCGACGTATCGCCGATCCTCGATCACGTTGCCGACTCCATGCATCCGCTCGCCGAGGAAAGCGGCGTCGCGCTGACCGTGGTGAAGGACGATACCCCGCTGCCCGTCGTCGGCGACCGGGACGAACTGGCGCAGGTGTTCCAGAACCTGATCCACAACGCCATCAAGTACGGACAGTGCGGCGGCCGGGTCGAAGTGACCGCGCGGCTGGCGGAGCCGCAGACGGGGCGTCCGGCGCGCGTAACGATCGCGGTGCGCGACTGGGGCGCCGGCATTTCGGCGGAGCATCTGCCGCGGCTGACGGAGCGGTTCTACCGCGTCGACACAGCCTCCAGTCGCGAGAAAGGCGGCACCGGACTCGGCCTTGCCATCGTCAAGCACATCATGAACCGGCACAGAGGCCAGCTTCTGATCGACAGCAAGCCCGGCGCCGGGGCCGTTTTCTCCGTGGTACTGGATAGCACAGACTCGCCCCCTTCCGAGCGTCATCCACAGGCCTAGTTCATTTTAGTCGCATAAATTTCAACGGCTTATACCGTCATAAAGTCGTTATGCAAGCGTCGTAGAAGGATCGCACCGGCTACCTAGAGTGGCCTCGGGATGCGGCCGCACATCGGCTGCGGACCTTTTCGCACGCGGATTCGAACCCGCAACAATCTACTCCGATCCTGATAGGGAGTGTCGTCGTGAAAACCATCAATTTCACCACCATCGCCTCTGTGGCGGTGGTTGCGGCCTTTGCCGCTTCGCCCGCCTCGGCGCGCGACCAGATCCGCATCGTCGGCTCGTCCACCGTGTTCCCCTACACCCAGGCCGTGGCCGAACAGTTCTCGAATTCCACCGGCAAGCCGGCTCCCGTCGTCGAGTCCACCGGCACCGGCGGCGGCATGAAGATCTTCTGCTCGGGCGTCGGCCCGGACCATCCGGACATCACCGGCGCCTCGCGCGCCATGAAGGAATCCGAGTACAAGGCGTGCAAGGATGCCGGCGTCGACAGCGTCACCGAAGTCCTGCTCGGCTACGACGGCCTGTCGTTCGCCGGTTCCAAGGACGGCCCGGAACTCGACGTGACGAAGGCGCAGCTCTTCCAGGCGCTGGCCGCCGAGGTCGCGGTTGACGGAGAGATCGTCGCCAATCCGTACAAGAAGTGGTCGGACATCGACTCTTCGCTGCCGGACGTCGAGATCACGGTCTTCGGCCCGCCCCCCACCTCGGGCACGCGCGACGCCTGGGTCGAGCTCGTCATGGAAGAGGGCTGCGAAGCCTTCCCGGCGATCGAAGCCCTCGACGACGACAAGAAGCACGAAGTCTGCCAGCGCATGCGCCAGGACGGCCCGTTCATCGAGGCCGGCGAGAACGACAACCTGATCGTTCAGCGTCTGAACGCCGACAACAACGCGTTCGGCATCTTCGGCTACTCCTTCCTCTACGAGAACCAGGACACGCTGCAGGGTGAGAAGATCGGCGGCGTCGCCCCGTCTTTCGAGACCATCGCCGACGGTTCCTACGCCGTTTCGCGCCCGCTGTTCTTCTACATCAAGAACGCGCATCGCGGCGTCATCGACGGCCTCGACGAATTCATCACCGAGTACGTCTCCGAAGCCTCGATGGGCGACGGCGGCTACCTGAGCGAACGCGGCCTCATCCCGCTTTCGGACGACGAGCGGGAAGACGTTCGCTCGAAGACCGAAAACGGCACGCCGATGGACCGCTACGGCAGCTGATCACGCCGTGATTACCCGTCCCACGCCGCCTTGCCGGGCGGCGTGGGACACTTTTCCACATAGGGTCACGGCGGCTGCGTACGCCGAGCAGGATGGAGGGGGATCGTGGCTGGATACGCTTTCCTTGTAATTATTGTACTGTCGCTCGTCGGCTACTATGTCGGCCGCTCGGCCGGCCGCGGCTTCGTCGCAACCGGCGGCCGCGAGGTTCACTCGCTTCCCGGCTATCATGGCGCGTTCGTCGCGGTCTGGGTCTGCCTACCCGCCTTCGTGCTGGTGCTTCTGTGGCTGTTTCTGCAGGGCACGATCATCGATCAAGTGCTGATCTCCAGCCTGCCGCAGGGCTATGTCGACCTTGCCGACAGTTCGCGTGTCAGCCTGGTCCTGTCCGAAATCAAGAACGTCGCCGCCGGCCGGCTGTTCGGCGATCCGAGCCCCGAGGTCGAGAGCGCCGCCGCACTCTACAATCGCTGGGAGACGATCGCGCGCTGGGCCATGCTCGTCGCCGTGCTGGGACTGACGATCCTGACGCTCGTGGTCGCCCGCACCCGGCTGGCACCGCGCTTCCGCGCCCGCAACAATTTCGAACGGGTCGTGTCCGGCCTGATGATCTTCTGCTCGCTCGTGGCGATCGTCACCACCATCGGCATCATCGCCTCGCTGCTGTTCGAAGCCTGGGAGTTCTTCAAGCGGGTTCCGGTGAGCGAGTTCCTGTTCGGCATCCGCTGGGAGCCGCAGATCGCGCTTCGCGCCGACCAGGTCGCCGGCAAGGGCGCCTTCGGTGCCATCCCGGTGTTCACCGGCACGCTGCTCATCGCGACCATCGCGATGATCGTGGCGACGCCGATCGGCATCTACACCGCGATCTACCTGGTCGAGTACGCCGACGACCGGGTGCGAAAGATCGTCAAGCCGATCATGGAGCTTCTGGCGGGCATTCCGACCGTCGTCTACGGCTTCTTCGCAGTGCTCACGGTGGCGCCCGCCGTTCGCGAAACCGGCTCCGTCCTGGGGATTGCGGTGTCGCCGAACAGCGCCCTCGCCGCCGGTGCCGTGATGGGCATCATGATCATTCCGTTCATCTCCTCGCTGTCGGATGACGCGCTCAACGCCGTTCCGCGGACCATGCGCGACGGATCGCTGGCCCTCGGCGCGACGCGCGCCGAGACCATGATCAAGGTCATGCTGCCCGCCGCCATCCCCGGCATCATGGGCGGTGTCCTGCTCGCCATGAGCCGCGCCATCGGCGAAACCATGATCGTGGTGATGGCCGCCGGCCTGATCGCCACCCTGACGTTCAACCCGGTCGACTCGGTCACCACCGTGACCGTTCAGATCGTCACCCTGCTTATCGGCGACACCGAGTTCGACAGCCCGAAGACGCTGGCCGCCTTCGCGCTCGGCCTGGTGCTCTTCGTCGTTACGCTCTGCCTCAACATTGTCGCCCTTCGGATCGTTCAGAAGTATCGGGAGCAGTACGAATGAGCACCGCCGACATGTCACTACCCGCGAAATTCGACTGGTCCAGTCAGGCGGCGGTCGCCCGCCGCCGCAGCCGCCACGCCGCCGATCACCGGCTGCGCTGGATCGGCATCGTCGCCATCATGATCGCCGTCGGACTGCTCGGCATCCTGCTGGCGACGCTGGTCTCGACCGGCTACCGTGCCTTCGTGCAGACGATGGCCACGGTGCCCGTCTACATCAATCCGGAATACGTCGACGAGAACGACCCCTCGAAGGGCAACTACCGGGCGATCGTCAAGGACACCCTGACGAGCCTGTTCCCGGACGTTACCAATCCGCGCGATCAGCGCGACCTGGGCAAGCTTCTGACGAACAACACCCAGTTCATGATCCGCAACAAGGTCGTGGCCGATCCGTCGATCATCGGAACCACCGTCGAGATGACGCTGCCGGTCTCCGATCCCTTCGATCAGCTCGAGAAGGGCGTGCTCAGCCGGGAGCTGCCGGAGGATCAGCGCAAGATCAACGACAAGGAGATCGGCTGGTTCGATGCGCTGGCGGCGGAAGGGCGCATATCGACGCCGTTCAACTGGGGGCTGTTCTTCAATTCGGACAGCCGCTTCCCGGAACTGGCCGGCCTCGCCGGCGCGATCGTCGGGTCCTTCTACGCCCTGCTGGTCTGTTTCCTCATCTCCTTCCCGGTCGGCATCGCCGCAGCGGTCTACCTGGAAGAGTTCGCGCCGAAGAACAGATGGACGGACCTGGTCGAGGTAAACATCAACAACCTCGCCGCGGTGCCGTCGATTGTCTTCGGCCTGCTCGGGCTCGCGGTGTTCCTCAACTTCTTCGGAATGCCGCGCTCCGCGCCACTCGTCGGCGGCATGGTGTTGTCGCTGATGACGCTGCCGACGATCATCATCGTCACGCGGGCCTCGCTGAAGGCGGTGCCGCCCTCGATCCGCGAAGGCGGACTGGGGATGGGCGCCTCACGCCATCAGGTGATCACGCACCACGTGTTGCCGCTGGCGCTGCCTGGCATCCTGACGGGCACGATCATCGGCCTGGCCCAGGCGCTTGGAGAGACCGCGCCGCTCCTGCTGATCGGCATGAACGCGTTCATCACCTCTCCTCCCGGCGGGCTGCTCGACGCCTCGACGGCGCTTCCGACCCAGATCTTCATCTGGGCCGACAGCCCCGAGCGCGGCTTCGTGGACCGGACCTCGGCGGCCATCCTGGTGCTGCTCGGCTTCCTCATCATCATGAACGGAATTGCAATCTTCCTGCGTCAGCGCCTCGAGCGGACGTGGTAACAGGAGCTCAGACATGAACGACGCAGCAGTGGCTGAGAAGCCCGTCTCCAACAAAACGATCGTCGTCGAAGACCCGAACATGAACCCGATCCGGGTGGCCGCCAAGAACACCAACGTGTTCTACGGTCAGAAGCAGGCCCTGTTCGACGTCTCGATCGACATCCCCGAGCGCTCCGTGACCGCCTTCATTGGACCGTCGGGCTGCGGCAAGTCGACGTTCCTGCGGTGCATCAACCGGATGAACGATACCATCGACGGCTGCCGGGTGACCGGCGACATATCGCTCGACGGCCGCGACATCTACGATCCCTCGCTCGATGTCGTCGAACTGCGGGCCCGGGTCGGCATGGTGTTCCAGAAGCCGAACCCGTTTCCGAAGTCGATCTACGACAACATCGCCTACGGTCCGAAGATCCACGGCCTCGCCCGCAACAAGGCGGAGCTCGACGAGATCGTCGAGATGAGCCTGCAGAAGGCCGGCCTCTGGAACGAGGTGAAGGACCGGCTGAACGACTCGGGAACCGGTCTGTCCGGTGGCCAGCAGCAGCGCCTGTGCATCGCCCGCGCCATCGCGGTCAGCCCCGAAGTGATCCTGATGGACGAGCCCTGCTCAGCCCTGGACCCGATCGCCACGGCCAAGGTCGAGGAACTGATCGACGAGCTGAAGGAAAACTACTGCATCATCATCGTCACCCATTCGATGCAGCAGGCCGCGCGCGTCTCGCAGCGCACCGCGTTCTTCCATATCGGCATTCTGGTGGAGGTCGGCCCGACCGAGCACATCTTCACCAACCCGAAGGACGAGCGTACCCATGACTACATCACCGGCCGCTTCGGCTGATCCGGCAGACGGCCCAAGGAGATGACCATGACGGAACACACAGTTACCTCCTACGACGAGGAACTGAAGTCCCTGGCGATCAAGCTGACCCAGATGGGCGGCCACGCCGAGAAGATTCTGAACGACTCCATCGTGGCGCTGAAGACGCACGACAAGGATCTCGCCGTCCGCACGATCGAGGCGGACGAGACCATCGACGTGCTCGAGGCCGAGGTCGAGGAACAGGCGGTCCTGATGATCGCCAAGCGCCAGCCGATGGCGGTCGACCTGCGCGAGATCGTCGGGGCGATCAAGATCTCGTCCGATCTCGAGCGTATCGGCGACCTAGCCAAGAACATCGCCAAGCGTGCCGTCGCGGTGCAGGCGGAGATGGACGCCCAGAAGTCGATCGTCGCCATCGACCACATGAGCCGGCTTGCCGCCGGGCAGCTCAAGGACGTGCTCGACGCCTACAGCCAGCGCGACCTGGCCAAGGCCCTGGACGTCTGGAAGCGCGACTCGGACATCGACGCGATGTACACCTCGGTGTTCCGGGAACTCCTGACCTACATGATGGAGGATCCGCGCAACATCACCTTCTCCACGCACCTGCTGTTCGCGGCGAAGAACATCGAACGCATCGGCGACCACGCCACCAACATCGCCGAGACGATCAACTATCTCGTCACCGGCGAGCCGTTGCACGACCCGAGGCCGAAGGAAGACATCTCGAGCTTCACGCCGTCCGACTACGCACAGACCGACGACTGACAGGCAGAGCAGACATGGCGATGAACGCAAAGGTTCTCATCGTCGAGGATGAAGAGCCGCTGACGCTGCTGCTGCGCTACAACCTCGAGTCCGAAGGCTATGAGGTGGAGGCGGTCGGCCGCGGCGACGAGGCCGAGACGCGGATCCAGGAAAGCACGCCGGACCTGGTGCTGCTCGACTGGATGCTGCCCGGCATTTCCGGCATCGAGCTGTGCCGCCGGATCAGGTCGCGGCCGGAGACGAACGGACTGCCGGTGATCATGTTGACCGCCCGCGGCGAGGAGACCGAGCGCATCCGCGGGCTCGCCACAGGGGCGGACGACTACGTGGTCAAGCCGTTTTCCATCCCGGAGCTGATGGCGCGCGTCAAGGCGCTGCTGCGCCGGGTCAAGCCGGAGCTGATCGCGACGGTCCTGAATGCCGGCGACATCGAACTGAACCGCGACACCCATCGGGTGCGCCGGTCGGGGCGGGAGATCCATCTGGGTCCGACGGAGTTCCGGCTGCTCGAGTTCCTGATGCAGAGCCCGGGACGGGTGTTCACCCGCGAGCAGTTGCTGGACGGCGTCTGGGGCCGGGACGTGTATGTGGACGAACGCACCGTCGACGTCCATGTCGGCCGGCTGCGCAAGGCCATCAACCGCGGCCGCAAGCAGGATCCCATCCGCACGGTGCGCGGTGCCGGATACGCCTTCAACGAGCAGTTCGTGACGGCAGGCTGAGGCCCGGCGGTTCGGCCCTCAGCCCGCGGTTTCCGGCCGCGCGAAGACCGTCACGCATCTATTCCGGGACATTCAGAATACGGGTTCCGACGGGCGCGGCCCAAGGCAATCGTTCGGGCCCTGTCGTAGGCGGCCGGACCGGGTGCCGCTCCGGCCGCAGTCTGTCGCGGCGCGCCAAAGAGTGTCGCGGCGCGCCGGCGGCCCGTCAGGACCGGCGACGCCGGTCCGCAGGCTGATAGGCGATGCGGCAATGGTGTTCGCAATAGGGAACCCCCGCATCCGACCGCCGGCCGCAGAAGTAGAAATCGTCCGTTCCCGGATCGCCGATCGGCCACTTGCAGGTATGCTCGTTCAGCTGGAGGATCGTCGCCCGTTCCTCGGGGGGAATGAACAATTCCTCCACCGGCGCGAGGACCCGGACCGGCTTAACCTCTTCCTCGACGTCCTCTTCGGTCTCCACATTGATCTTGAGAGCCGTGTTGCCGATCACCCGCGTCGCGGGCCGTGGCGGCATCGATGGCCGTCGCACCTTGCGTACACGCGGAGCCGATGGCCGCGTGGTCTTCGTCCTGCCCGAAAGTCCGAGCCTGTGCACTTTTCCAATAACCGCATTGCGCGTCACTCCGCCCAGCTCGGCCGCGATCTGGCTGGCGCTCAGCCCATCCGTCCAGAGCTTCTTGAGGAGATCGACACGCTCATCAGTCCAAGACATCCGCCGCTCCATGTCCAGGGTGCAGACAGACTCCGAGTCCCCGCCGGAATCGCGTCACCGCGACCGGTACTTCCCACTACATATGGGGTGACAAATCAGGTCCGCCGCACGAAATGTCGTACTCAACAAGTGAAAACTACAATACCCGCGGACTCGCCGTAAACCCCGCATAAACCTTTCGTCAACGATTTCCCCAGGAACGCGGCAAAGTGAGTCGCGAATGCAACACTTCCCCGAGTCAAGAGGGAGATTCACGCCTCGTCGAGGGACGGCGGAGGCCTGCTGAAGCCGCGGGTCAGCCAGACAAGGTAGACGAAACCGATCGAGATCCAGACGAGCCCCACGATCTTCGCGCCGGTCTCGAGGCTGACCAGGAGCCAGAGAGAGAACACGCCGCCGAGCAGCGGCAGGATGAGCCAGAACACCGGATTGCGCGGCGCATCGGTCCCGCGCGCCCGCAACCATGTCGCAGCCACGCTGACATTGACCGACGTGAACGCGAGGAACGCGCCGAAATTGATCAGCGATGCACCCTGCTCTTCGGTCAGGACGATGGCCAGCAGGCCGATGATGCCCGACAGCACGAGATTGAAGGCCGGCGTTCTCGTGCGGGCGTGCACGAAGGCGAACAGGCGGTTCGGCAGGGCGCCGTCCTTGCCCATGGCGTACAGTATCCTGCCGGTGCTCGCCTGCGCCGAGACGCCGGCGGCCAACTGGGTGATCACCATGCCGGTGAGGAAGGTCGTGGCGAAAAGATCGCCGCCGATCTTGCGGGCGATCGACAGGCCGGCGGCATCGGGGTGTCGGAACACCGGATCCGGATCGATGACCTGCGCCAGGAAGGCGGCGGCCACGAAGAGCGCGCCGACGATGACGGCCACCAGGATCACGGCGCGCGGCACGTCGCGGCGTGGATTGCGCGCCTCCTCGCTGAGTGTCGAGACGGCGTCGAAACCGAGGAAGGACAGGGCGGCGATCGAAGCCCCCTTCGCCGTCAGGGACAATGGGACGTCGGCCTGGAAGAAGGGCTTGACGGTCTCCAGCGACTCCGCCCCGCTGACGGCAACGATGTAGCGCAACGCCAGCGCGAAGAAGGCGATGATGACGACGCCCTGGATCAGCATGAGCACGGCGTTGGCGCGCGAGGCGATACGGATCCCGAGCACGTTGACGACCGTCGTGAAGACGAGAAAGGCAACCACGAAGACCGCCTTGGGGATGTCCGGGAAGGAGGCTGCCAGATAGACCGACGCCAGCAGCGAAACGATCATCGGCAGCAGCAGATAGTCGAGCAGGATGCCCCAGCCGACGAGAAATCCGGCATGCGGCGAGATGGCCTCGCGCACATAGGCATAGGCGGACCCGGCCGTGACGTGGATGCTGGCCATGCGGCCATAACTCAGCGCGGTCAGCGAGATGGCGACGGTCGCGAGGAGATAGGATCCGGCGGCGGTTCCCTTCGACGTCTCGTCGAGGATGCCGAACGTCATCAGGACCACAAGCGGCGCGGTGAAGGCCAGCCCGAAGAGAACGAGGTTCCAGAGACCTTGCGACCGGTCCAAGGTAACGCGATGTGTCATAAATCCGTGGCGCCTATCTGATGTCCCGGTGCCGGCGTTCGAGGGGCGCGACTATCGGCGACTATCGTTGATACCGCAAGCGATGCGGGCCGCACCGTACAATTGACATTAGGGGCGCTGTGCCTAGAATTGTTTCAGTGCCGCCTGCGCAGGCGGCATCTTTCGTTTCTGGACAGGATTTATCGCCGTGACGTCTGCGCTGTACCCCACCTTCGCGCGGGCCGACCTCGCTTTCGAGCGAGGCGAAGGCATCCGGTTGTTTACCGCTGAGGGCGAGGAATATCTCGATTTCGCCAGCGGCATCGCCGTGAACTCGCTCGGCCACGCCCACCCGCATCTCGTCGACGCGCTCACCGAGCAGGCCAAGCGCCTGTGGCATGTCTCCAACCTGTACGAGATCCCGGAGCAGTCGAAGCTGGGACGACGCCTCGCAGACGCCACCTTCGCCGACGTCGTGTTCTTCACGAATTCCGGCGCCGAGGCGCTGGAGGCGGCGATCAAGACCGCGCGCCGCTATCATTTCGCCAACGGCCATCCCGAACGCTTCCGGCTGATCACCTTCGAGGGCGCCTTCCACGGCCGCACGCTGGCGACCATCGCCGCCGGCGGCCAGCCGAAATATCTCGAAGGCTTCGGCCCCAAGGTCGAAGGCTTCGATCAGGTCCCCTTCGGCGACATCGAGGCGGTGAAGGCGGCCATCGGTCCGGAAACGGCCGGCATCCTGGTCGAGCCGGTGCAGGGCGAAGGCGGCCTGCGCCCCGTACCGCATTCCTTCATGCGGGCGCTGCGAGACCTGTGCGACGACAACGATCTGCTGCTTGTCCTTGACGAGGTGCAGTGTGGCGTCGGCCGGACCGGCAAGCTGTTCGCCTACGAGTGGTCGGGCATCGATCCGGACATCATGGCAATCGCCAAGGGCATCGGCGGCGGGTTCCCCGTCGGCGCCTGTCTGGCGACCAGCGAGGCGGCCAAGGGCATGGTGCACGGCACGCACGGCACGACCTTCGGCGGCAATCCGCTGGCGATGGCGGTCGGCAACGCGGTTCTCGACATCGTGCTCGCGCCGGGCTTCCTCGATCACATCCGCGACGCGGGGCTGCGCTTCCGCCAGGGGCTCGCCCGGCTGCAGGACACCTATCCCTCCGTCATCGAGGACGTGCGCGGCGAAGGCCTGATGATCGGCATCAAATGCAGGGTGCCGAACAAGGACGTCATTTCCGCCCTGCGCGACCAGCACGTCCTCTCGGTCGGCGCCGGCGACAACGTCATCCGCCTGATGCCGCCGCTGATCATCGAGAACAAGGATATCGATCTGGCGCTCGATCGCCTCGAGGCGGCCTGCGCCGCCGTGGCGGACACCGCCCTGGTTGCGGAGGCCGGACAATGACGACCGCACCGCGCCACTTCGTCGACCTGACCGAGGTCTCCGCCGAAGAACTCCGGCGGATCATCGACCACAGCCGCCAGATGAAGGCCGACAACGACCGCCGGCAGCCCCTGTTGAAGGACAGGATGCTGGCGATGATCTTCGACAAGCCGTCGACGCGCACGCGCGTCTCCTTCGACGTGGCGATGCGCCAGCTCGGCGGCGAGACACTGTTCCTGACCGGCAGCGAGATGCAGCTCGGCCGCGGCGAGACGATCGCCGACACGGCCCGCGTGCTGTCGCGCTACGTCGACGCGATCATGATCCGCATCCTCGATCACGAGGCGATGCTGGAGCTGGCCGAGAACGCCTCGATCCCGGTGATCAACGGCCTGACCCGGCTGACGCATCCCTGCCAGGTTATGGCCGACGTCCTCACCTTCGAGGAGCATCGCGGCCCTATTACCGGCAGCACGGTCGCCTGGACGGGCGATTCCAACAACGTCACCGCCTCGTGGGTCCATGCCGCGGCGCGGTTCAACTTCTCGCTGAGGATCGCCAGCCCCGAGGGCCTGAAGCCGGCTCCCGATCTGATCGAGTGGAGCAGGAGCGAGAAGGCGGACGTCTCCGTGCACGACGACCCCTTCGAGGCCGTCGACGGCGCCGATTGCGTCGTGACCGATACCTGGGTGTCGATGGGCGATGGCGAGCGCGAGCGGCGCCACAATCTGCTGAAGCCCTATCAGGTCAACGACGCGCTGATGGCCGCCGCCGATCCGAAGGCGATCTTCATGCACTGCCTGCCCGCCCATCGCGGCGAGGAGGTCACGGATTCGGTGATGGACGGGCCGCAGTCGGTCGTCTTCGACGAGGCGGAAAACCGCCTGCATGCGCAGAAGGGCATCCTCGCGTGGTGCCTGGGCGGCAGCCAGGCCTGATGCCCTCCCCCACGCCGTCAGAGCCCGGGCAGTCGGGGGCCGTACCGGCAGAGGCGGTTCTGGATACCGCCGCCGACGATTTCGTGGTGCCCTTCGCCGTCGAGGGTCTCGACGTGCGGGGCCGCGTCGTCCGTCTCGGCCCGGCCATCGACGCGATCCTGTCGCGGCACGACTATCCCGAGCCGGTTTCCGCGCTGCTTGCCGAAGCGGTAGCACTGACTGTTCTGCTCGGCTCGTCGCTGAAGTTCGAGGGCCGGTTCATCCTGCAGACGCAGACCGACGGGCCGGTCGGCCTGATGGTGGTCGATTTCGAGGCCCCGGACAGGATCCGCGCCTGCGCCACCTACGATCCCGAACGGGTGGCGGCGCTTGAGGGCGGCGAGATGATCAGCGGCGACACGATCCGTACGCTGCTTGGCATCGGCAGCCTGGCAATGACCATCGACGCCGGCCCGACGAAGAACCGCTACCAGGGTGTCGTGCCGCTCGACGGCGCTTCCCTCGAAGATGCCGCGCATACCTATTTCCGGCAATCCGAGCAGATCCCGACCGTGGTCCGGCTGGCGGCCGCGCGCGCGTTCCGCGGCGGCGCCGACAGCGATCGCGGCTACCACTGGCGCGCCGGCGGCATCATCGTGCAGCACCTTCCCGAGGCGGGGACCGGCCGCACGCCGGACCTGCATCCCGGCGACGCGCCGGAGGGCGCCGACATCCCCGCCCACGAGGAACCCGACGAGTGGACCGAGGCCCGGGCGATTCTGGAGACCGTCGAGGACCACGAGCTCATCGACCCCTCGATCTCGTCTGGGAATCTGCTGGTTCGCCTGTATCACGAGCGCGGCGTACGCGTGTTCGACCCCACAGAGGTGATCGAGCAGTGCCGCTGTTCGCAGGAGCGGATCACGGAGATGCTGAAGGGCTTCTCGACCGACGATCAGGAGCACATGGTCAAGGACGGCGAGATTGTCGTGACCTGCGAGTTCTGCTCGAAGGTCTACCATGTCGATCCGGCGGTGCTGGGGATCGACGCCAAGGGCTGAGGCCGCGTTCCGGCTTTGTTGCCGGCCATCCTTCGAGACCCGGCGTGGTCTCCGGACGAAAACCCTAGATCCCCGCGCGGGCGGCGTCCGTCAGCTTCTGCATGAAGGCGACGCAGGCCTCGACCTGCGCGATGTCGACGAACTCGTCGGGCTGGTGCGCCTGGGCGATGTCGCCGGGGCCGCAGATGATGGTCGGGATCCCGCGCTCCTGAAACAGACCGCCCTCGGTCGCGTAGGCGACCGTCTCCGTGTGGTTCGATCCGGCGAAACGCTTGGCCAGCGTCTCGGCCAGCGAGCCGGGATCGGGGGCCAGTCCCAGGACGTCCACCCGCTGCCGCGTCTCGATATTCGTCGTCGGCGCGACGGCGCGCAGTTTCGGCAATACCTGCTCCTCGGCGAACGTCTGGAGGCGCCGGCGCAGGGTGTCGGGATCGAAGCCCGGCAGCGAGCGCACCTCCCATTCGAAGCGGCACTTGAGCGGCACGATATTATGGGCCGTGCCGCCCTGGATCAGCCCGGTATGGACGGTCGTGTAGGGCGGCGTGAAGCGGCCGCCCGGGTCTCCCATCTCGATCATGTCGTCGCGCATGCGGGCCAGCTCGCACAGGAGTTCGCCGGCGGCCAGGATGGAATTGGCGCCCTTGTCGATCAGCGAGGAATGCGCCTCGTGGCCGGTGACGACGGTGATGTAGTCGGTAATCGTCTTGTGCGCGTCGACGACGCCCATGCAGGTCGGCTCGCCGACGATGCAGGCGCGCGGCATCGGCAGCGTGTCGCCGAGCTCCGCGATCATCGGCCGCACGCCGGTGCAGCCCGTCTCCTCATCGTAGGACAACGCCAGGTGGATCGGCGTTGCCAACGGCTTCTCGACAAAGGCCGGCACCATGGCCAGCGCGGTCGCGACGAAGCCTTTCATGTCGCAGGTGCCGCGGCCGTAGAGCCGGCCGTCCTTCTCGACGACGGAGAACGGGTCCGTGGTCCACGGCTGGCCGTCGACGGGAACGCAGTCCGTATGGCCCGACAGCGCCACGCCGCCGCGATCCTTCGGTCCGATCGTGGCGAACAGGCTCGCCTTCTGGCCCGTCTCGTCGGGAACCAGCGTCGACTCGACGCCATGTCCGTCGAGATAGTCCCGGACGAAGCCGATCAGCTCCAGATTGGACCTGTCGCTGGTGGTGTCGAAGGCGACGAGACGTTCGATCATCTCGTTCGCGGTGAAAATCTGGCCGGTCAAAAGTCTATCCTCGAACTGGTGCGTCGGACGCGCGGACCTGATCCGGGCGCCGGGCGGATCGGCGCGCTGCAGCAAGTCTTAACGGCAAAGCGTCCGGGCGCATAGAGGCTGCGGTCGGCCGTCGCCTGACCGTCGTGCGGCAGGACTCGACATAATTGATACGCATTGCGTATTATATGACCATACGCACTGCGTACTGATTTTCCGACCGCACGGAACCGCCGATGGATACCGACCACGCCCTCCAGATCGTCCAGGGAGTACTGTCCCTCGCCCGCCGCCTCAGGTCGGTCGGAACGCCGGATCCCGCGACCCTCGCCGGCATCCGAATCCTGAACACCCTCCGGCGCCTCGGCCCGATGCCGGCGGTGCAGCTGGCGCGGGAAGAAGGCCTGCAGCCGCAGTCCCTGACGCGCGTGATCGGGCGGTTGCTCGACACCGGGCTGATCGCGCGCAGCCCGAGCGAAACCGACGGGCGCGAGCGCATCCTCTCCGTCACGCCGGCCGGGATCGACGTCCTGAGATCCTGCCTCGCCATGCGGCGCACATGGCTGGAGGAAGCCATCGAGAAAACGCTCGACGAGACCGAACGGCGCGCGCTTGTCGATGCCTCGAAAGCCCTGCTCAAGCTTGCCGCCTGCGACACCGATCGCCCCGCGGCACGTCCCGCCGTCCGGAAAACCGCGGAAACGCCCGGCAACCTGAAACGCACAGAGCACGCCGGTGAGACAAATTGAGACATTTTAATTCTTCCAAACTTGCCGGCGTAATCGTAATAATCCGCAATCGTTGGTTCCGGGGGCGGCGACCAACCTCTCGTGGTTTGGAGAACGTGAACCCGTGAAGCCGCCTGCACAAACTTCCCGCCAGAAATCCGCCTGGAGCCTGGGCCGCGTCGCCGGCCTGTTCGTCAAGGCCGCCGTCCCGGTTGTGGTGCTCGCGGCCGCCTTTGCCGGGTTCCAGCATTTCCGGTCGACGAAGACCGAGGTGCCATCCCGCCCACCGGTCGAACGGGCCTGGACGGTCGAAACGCTCGTCGCCGCGCCCGCCGCCTATCGCCCGCAGATCACCGCCTACGGCACCATCGTCGCCGGGCGCCAGGTGTCCCTGCGCGCGCTCGTCGCCGGAGAGGTCGTCGCCGTCGGCGACGGCCTGCGCGAAGGCGGCACGGTGGCCGCCGGGGACCTTCTGGTCGAGATCGACTCCTTCGCCTACGAGGGCGCCGTCGTCGAGGCGACCGCCAACCTGAACGAGGCGCGCGCCAAACTCGACGAAGCCGAGGCGCGGGTCCGCCTGGAAACGGCCGCGTTGGGCCGCGCGCGCCAGCAATTGGCGATTGCCAGGCGCGATCTCGAGCGGGCCGAGACGCTGTCGAAGACGGGCTCGGTGACGCAGCAGGCCCTCGACACGCGCCAGCTCACCGTGCTGCAGAACGAGAGCGCCGTGGAGACCGGGCAATCGACGCTGGAGATCCACGCGGCCCAGATCGAACAACTCAGGGCGCAGATCGAACGGCTGGAATGGCAGCTCAGGCGGGCCGAGCGCGATCTCCGGGATGTCACGCTCAGAGCGCCGTTCGACGCCTACGTCGGCACCGTCGACGCCGAACTCGGAAAACTTCTCAACGTCAACGATGTCGTCGCCATCCTCTACGACCGCAACCGTTTCGACGTGCGCTTCTCGCTGACCGACGCGCAGTACGGCCGGCTGCTCGAAGAAGGCCTGCTCGATCGTACGATCGACGTCACGTGGCATGTCGGCGGGACGCCGGAAACCTATCGCGCGACGATCGTGCGCGTCGCCCCGGAGATCGAGGCGCAACGCGGCGGTGTCGACATCTACGCCCGCATCGATCCCGCCGAGGGGCAGACGCCGCTGAGGCCCGGCGCCTTCGTCGAGATCCTGCTCGACGACAAGACCTATCCGTCCGTGGTCAGCCTGCCGGCCACCGCCGTCTACGGGACCGATACGGTCTACGTCATCGAGGAGGGCCGGCTTGCCGGCCGCGGCGTCCAGATCGTCGGCTACGACGGCGCCGACGTGCTGGTGCGCGGCGGACTTCAGGGCGGCGAAAAGATCGTGACAACGCGCATAACCGAAGCCGGCGACGGCCTGAAGGTTCTGGAGCGGGATGCCGCGGAACCGCCCTCCCCGCCCGACGACGCGGCCGCCAGGCCCTCGGCGCTGAGCGACCAGCCGTCGGGGTCGCGCGATGGCTGAGCGCGAAACCTCCGGGGTGATCCGGTTCTTCGTCCGCCATCGCAACGCCTCGAACCTGCTGATGGCGATGATGGTGCTGTTCGGGGTGATCGGCATCTTCCAGCTCAATACGCAGCTGTTTCCCTCCACCGAGATCCCGCGCATTACCGTGACCGCCGACTGGTCGGGAGCGAGCGCGGAAGACATCGAGGACGGTGTCCTGAAGGCGCTGGAGCCCGAGCTGCGCTACTTGGCCGACCTGGAGAAGATCACCTCATACGCCCGCGAGGGCGCGGCCTCGATCACCCTCGAATTCTCCATGGGCGCCGACATGCAGACGGCGCTGTCCGAAGTGGAGTCCGCCGTCGCCGCGGTGACGACGCTTCCCGACGACGTCGATACCCCGAGCGTGCGCCGGTCGGTCTGGTACGAGGGCGTCGCCAACATCGCGCTGTCCGGCCCGTTCAGCGAGGAAGCGCTGAAGGCCTACGCCAAGGAGATCCGCGACGGGTTGCTGGCGGCCGGCATCGACAAGGTCGACTATGTCGGCTACCGCACGTCCGAGGTCTGGATCGACGTCCCCGAGCGCGAATTGCGCCGGCTCGGCGTGACGCTGTCGGACATCGCCACGCGCGTTTCGGACGCAACGCAGGACCGGCCGTCCGGAACACTCGACGGGACGGTGGAGAAACAGCTTCGCTCACTCGGCGACGGCACCACCGCCGACGAAATCGGCGCCATCGAGACGGTGTCGCGGGAAACCGGCGAAAAGGTCCTTCTGCGCGAAATCGCCACCGTGAAGGACGCCTTCGAGCGCGACCAGTCGATGGGCTATGCGGGCGGCAACCGCGCGATCGAGCTCCAGGTCGAGCGGGCCACGACGGCCGATACGCTGGAGACGGCGGCCATCGTCGAGGCCTATCTCGAGGAGATCCGTCCGACCCTGCCGCCAACGCTGAACGTCGACGTCTACGACATCCGCGCGCAGAACCTCGTCGACCGCATCAACCTCCTGGTCAAGAACGGCCTGTCGGGGCTGGTCCTGGTCGTCGTGATCCTGTTCATCTTCCTCAACGCGCGCATCGCCTTCTGGGTCGCCGTCGGCGTGCCCACCGCGATGATGGCGACGCTCGGCTTCATGTGGATCACCGGCCAGTCGATCAACATGATCTCGCTGTTCGCGCTGATCATGTGCCTTGGCATCGTCGTCGACGACGCCATCGTGGTGGGCGAGCACACGGCCACCCGCTACGCCATGGGCGACGATCCCATCATGGCCGCCGAACGCGGCACCGGACAGATGATGTGGCCGGTCATCGCCTCGATCCTGACGACGCAGGTCGCGTTCTTTCCCCTCACCATGATCCGCGACGTGATCGGCCAGGTGATGGGCGCCTTGCCGATGGTCGTGATCGCCGTGCTGACGGCGAGCCTGATCGAATGCCTGTTGATCCTGCCCGGCCATCTGCGCCACAGCCTGACGTCGATCCGCGCCGAGCCGGGCCGTTTCCGGCGCGCGTTCGACCGCAACTTCGCGCGGCTGCGCGACGGGCCTTTCCGCGCCTTCGTCGCCCTGTCGTTCCGCTGGCGCTACACCACGGTCGCGCTGTCGCTGGCGAGCCTGATCCTCGCCCTGGGCCTGATCGCCGGCGGGCGCGTCGGTTTCCAGTTCTTCCCCACGGCAGAGCCAGAGAACATCTCCGCAAAGCTGACCTTCGCCGCCGGGACTCCGGAGGACCAGGTTGTCGACGGGGTCGCCCGGGTGGAGGCGGCGCTGCGCGAGGCCGAGAAGACGCTGTCGCCCGACGGCGCGCCGCTGGTGGTCGCGACGTTTGCGACGATCGGGCGGTCCGGCTTTTCGCGCGGCATGAACTTCGCTCAGGTCGATGCGCAGCTCACGGTGTCGGAAGAGCGGACTGTCCGCACCAGCGAGATCATGAGCGCCTGGCGCAAGGCCGTACCGGACATTCCGGGGCTCGAGACGTCGACGCTGACCGGCCGCCGCGGCGGACCGCCCGGCCGCGACATCGACATCCGCCTGACCGGCGCGTCGGTCGACGTCCTGAAGGAGGCGGCGCTGGAGATCCGTGACGTCATCAGCGGCTTCCCCGGCGTCTCGGCCGTCGACGACGATCTGCCGTACGGCAAGCCTGAGATCGTGCTGACGCTGAAGCCGCGCGGCGAAGCGCTGGGCTTCACCGCCGAGAGCGTCGGCCGGCAGGTGCGCAACGCCTTCGAGGGCGCCATCGCCCGCCGCGTGCCCGACGGCGACGAGGAGGTCACGATCCGCGTGCGCCGGGTGCAGACGGTACCGGGGCTCGCGGCGCTCGGCACCCTGGCGCTGCACGCGCCGTCAGGAGAGTTCGTGCCGCTGTCGGAGATCGTCGACATGTCCGAGCAGCAGGGCTACGCGCTGATCCAGCGCATCGACGGCGAAACCGCGGTCTCGGTGACCGCCGATGTCGACCAGGACGTCACGACCAATGTCGAGTTGGTCGCAGCGCTCGACGCCGGGCCGATCCGGAACGTCACGTCGAAGTACGGGATCCGGTACGCCTTCGCCGGCCGCGAGGAGGAGCGCGCCAAGTCGTTCGAGGACCTGCAGTTCGGGGCGATCGTGTCGCTGGGCGCGATCTACCTGATCCTTGCCTGGGTATTCGCCAGTTACGGACGGCCGCTGGCGGTGATGATGATCATCCCGTTCGGCCTTACCGGCGCGGTGATCGGGCATATGGTGATGGGCGTGCCGCTGACCATCCTGTCGATGATGGGGCTGCTCGGCCTGTCGGGCATCCTGGTCAACGACTCGATCATCCTGGTTTCGCGCCTCGACGAGCGGCTGTCGCGGGGCGAGACGGTGAGCGACGCTGCCGTCGGCGCCTCCTGCGACCGCCTGCGCGCCGTTCTGCTCACCTCGCTGACGACGGTCGGCGGCCTCGTGCCGCTCCTCTTCGAGACGAGCCTGCAGGCCCAGTTCCTGATCCCGATGGCGGCAACGCTGGTGTTCGGCCTGGCGATAGCGACCTTCTTCGTCCTGTTCCTGGTCCCCGCGATCATCGGCATCGGCGACGACATCTCGCGCGGCTTCAGCGCCTACATACGGCTGGGGAAGAGGCCGGGGGCGACGCCGGCTGAGTAGCCCTTCGGCGCCATCCTTCGAGACGCGCCTTCGGCGCTCCTCAGGATGACGCCGAAAAGGTGGGACCGCTGTTCGGCGACGCCGATCAGCGCCGCCAGAAGGCCGGGACGAACAGCACCAGCACCGTGAATACCTCGAGCCGGCCGACCAGCATGCCGATGGCGAGCAGCCACTTGGCGGCGTCCGGCAACGGCTGGAAGTTGCCCGCCGGGCCGATGACCGGCCCGAGCCCCGGTCCGACGTTGCAGATCGCCGTCGCCGCCCCGGAAATGGCCGTGACGGGATCGAGCCCCATGACGCTCAGCAGGATCGCGATCACCGCGAAGCTCGCCAGGAACAGGAACACGAAGGAGAGCACGGCCGCCGAGACGTTGTCCGGCAGGGGCCGGCGGTTGTAGCGCTTCACGAAGACGCCGGAGGGGTAGACGATGCGGCGCGCATGCTGGCGCAGATCCTCGAACAGCACGACGACGCGGAACACCTTCATGCCGCACGATGTCGACCCGGCGCAGCCGCCCACGAAAGTCGCCACGAAGAACGCGCCGGCGGCCAGCGGCCCCCAGAGGTTGTAGTCGACCGAGGCATAGCCGGTGCCGGTCATGATCGAGGTCATGTTGAACACCGCCTCGCGGAAGCGGATGGCGCCGGCATGGACGCTCTCCTGATCCTCGGCGAGCCAGGCGAGCACCGTCAGCGATAACAGAATGACGAAAAAGGCGCGGACCTGTTCGTCGCGGATCATGACGAGCGGCTGGCCCTGGATGGCGCGGACATAGAGCAGGAACGGCAGCGAGCCGGCAATCATGAAGATGACGCTGACCCATTCCACCGCCGGGGAGGCGAAGGCGCCGAGCGAGGCGTCCCGCGAGGAGAAGCCGCCGGTCGCGACCGTCGTCATCGCGTGCATCACGGCATCCGAGATCTGCATGCCGGCGACCCCGTAGGCCACCGCGCACAGGCTCGTCAGCCCGACGAACAGACCTGTGAGCGAGCCGGAGATCTGGGCGGCGCGCGGCAGGATCTTGTCGGGCGTGTCGAACGCCTCGGCCCTGAACAGCTGCATGCCGCCGATCTGCAGCATCGGCAGCACGGCGACCGCCATCACGACGATGCCGAGCCCGCCAAGCCATTGCAGGAAGGCGCGCCAGAACAGGATGCCGGGCGGCGCGCTGTCGAGGCCGACAATCACCGTCGAGCCGGTCGTCGTCAGCCCCGACATCGCCTCGAAATAGGCGTCGGTGTAGCTGAGGTCGAGCTGCGACCAGGCAAACGGCAGCGCCGCGAATCCGGCGGCGACGACCCAGATCGAGACGGTGAGCACGAACGCCTCGCGCAGGCCGAGCCTGGCCTGCGCGCCGCGGCAGGTCACCCACATGGCGACACCGATGAAGACGGTGATCATCGCGGAGGCGAGAAAGACGATCCAGTCGTCGTTGGCAAAGACGACATCGACGAGGGCAGGCAGCAGCATGGCGCAGCCGAGCGTCGACAGCAGCACGCCGATGACAAGGAAGATCGGTCTGAAATCGAGCAAAAGCGACCCGCTATGCGGTTGAGGCGAACGTCAATTGATGGTCGGCGTGACGCCGGGACTGTCAAGCGAGAATGCCGGCACCTCGACGACGATCATCTCGCCGGTCCCGGTGCGCATCTCGTAGGTGCCTGTCATCATGCCCGACGGCGTGCCCAACGGAACGCCGCTCGTATACCGGAACGAATCGCCTGGATCGAGCACCGGCTGCTCGCCGACGACGCCGGGGCCCTCCACCTCGAAGGTCTTGCCCTGGGCGTCGATGATCCGCCATTGCCGGTTGATAAGCTGCACGCGGTCCGGCCCGTTGTTCACGATCTGGATCGTGTAGGTCCAGAAATAGGCGCCCGCATCCAGCGCCGAGCGTTCCTCGCTGAACGCCGGTTCGACCGTCACCTCGATGCCGCGTGTCGTTGCCCTGTACATGGCGCGATTTTAAAGCCTTCCGGCGCGACTGCCACCGGTCGCCGACCCGCTGCCGCATCATTTCCGCCACAGTGTGGCTTGTCGGCATCGAAACCGGCGCCGTTTGGTCCCGTTCCGGCGTCAGACTGCCGTTGCGGCATGGGCGAGATCGCGCTCCAGATCGCGCGGATCCTCCAGCCCGACGGACAGACGGAGCGTGCCGTCGCTGATCCCCAGAACGGCGCGGGCCTCCGGTGTCAGGCGCTGGTGCGTCGTCGTCGCCGGATGAGTGAGCAGACTCTTGGAATCGCCGAGATTGTTGGAAATCTTGACGATCTTCAGCGCGTTGGCGAAGCGGAACGCCGCCTCCTTGCCGCCGTCGACCTCGAAGGCGACCATCGGTCCGCCGAAAGCCATCTGGCGCTTCACGAGTTCGGCCTGCGGATGGTCGGCACGGCCGGGATAGAGAACCTTGCCGATGCCGGCCTGGTCGGCCAGGAAATCGGCGATCCGGCCGGCCGACGCCACCTGACGCTCGACGCGCAGGGCCAGCGTCTCCAGCCCCTTCAGCATCACCCAGGCGTTGAACGGGCTCATGGACGGGCCGGTATGGCGGTAGAAGTCCTTGAACTCGGTAGCGATGAACTCCTCGCTCGCCAGCACCACCCCGCCGAGACAGCGGCCCTGCCCGTCGATGTGCTTGGTGGCGGAATAGACCACCACGTCGGCGCCGAGCGCCATCGGCCGCTGGCCGAGGGGGGTGGCGAAGACGTTGTCGACGACCAGACGCGCCCCGGAGTCATGGGCGATGTCGGCGATCGCCTTCACGTCCAGCACGTCGAGAGTCGGATTGGTCGGCGTTTCCAAGAAGAACACCTTCGTTTCCGGGCGGACCGCCTGCTTCCACTGCGCGAGGTCCGTGCCGTCCACGAGCGTGCAGGGCACACCGTAGCGCGGCAGCAGGTCCTCGACGATGTAGAGACAGGATCCGAACAGGGCGCGCGAGGCAACCACGTGGTCGCCCGCCGAAAGCTGGCACAGCAGCGCGGCGGCGACCGCCGCCATGCCGCTCGCCGTGCCGCGCGCGGCCTCGGCCCCTTCGATCAGCGCCATGCGCTTCTCGAACATGTCGACGGTCGGATTGGCGTAACGCGAATAGACGAAACCGGGCGCCTCGCCCTTGAACCGGGCTTCCGCGGCCTCGGCGCTGTCGTAGACGAAGCCGGAGTTCAGAAACAGCGCTTCCGACGTCTCGCCGAAGCCGGAACGGACCGTTCCACCATGTACGAGCTGCGTTTCGAGGCTGTACGCATCATCCGGCGCGGTCGCGCCAGCGGGGATCGATGTGGGCAAATCGTTCATTGCCGTCCTCCAGTTGGGAGGGCCGGGACAGAAAACCCGGGAGGCCTGTCAAGGGCCGCCATCCGGCGGATTCCCCTGCGGCGCACCGGGTTCTTCGACCCGGCCTTTTAGCGATTTGTTTTACGTGGCTGCAAGCCGGCCGGCGCAAATCACCACGAATGGACAGGGTTCGTATCGCCGCGACGCCTTGGCGTCAAGCGCCGGCTCGGTTAGATCAGGAGACGGGAAACAGCTTACGGGGCGCCGCGCATGGCCGAAACTGTGGAGAATGGACCGGGCGGAGCAGCCGGCGCGGACCGCGCGCGCGGCATCCTGCCGGCCGAGGCGATCCGTCGCCTCGTCGACAACCGCCAGGTCATTCCGGGCGGCGACCTCGCCGCCGACCAGATCCAGCCGGCCAGCCTGGACCTGAGGCTCGGGCGCATCGCCTACCGGGTCCGCGCGAGCTTCCTGCCCGGCCCCGGTCATACCGTGCGCGACCGCCTCGACATGGTCGGCCTGCACCAGATCGACCTGACCGAGGGCGCCGTGCTGGAGACCGGCTGCGTCTATATCGTGCCGCTTCTGGAAGAGCTGCGCCTGCCCGCCCACATTGCCGCCGACACAAATCCGAAGAGTTCCACCGGCCGGCTCGACATCTTCACCCGCGTCATCGCCGACAACGCACGCGCGTTCGACAAGATCGAGGCCGGCTATCAGGGCCCGCTCTATCTGGAGATCAGCCCGCGCACCTTCCCGATTCTGGTGCGCACGGGATCGCGGCTGTCGCAGGTGCGGTTCCGGCGCGGCAAGGCGATCCTGACCGACGAGGAGACGCTTGCCCTGCATGCGGCCGAGCGGCTGATCGACACGGACAGCCCGAACATCGCCGGCGGCATCTCCGTCAGCGTCGATCTCGCCGGCACGGTCGGCATCGTCGGCTACCGGGCCAAGCGCCACACGGCGGTGGTCGACGTCGACCGCAAGGCGGCCTACGACGTGATGGATTTCTGGGAGGCGATCGAGACGCGGCATCACGGCTCGCTGATCCTCGATCCCAACGAGTTCTACATCCTCGCTTCCAAGGAAGCCGTCCACGTCCCGCCGACCCATGCTGCCGAGATGGTGCCGTTCGACCCGCTCGTCGGCGAATTCCGCGTCCATTATGCGGGGTTCTTCGATCCGGGCTTCGGCCATGGCGCGGCCGGCGGCCACGGGTCGCGCGCCGTCCTCGAGGTCCGCAGCCGCGACGTGCCCTTCATCATCGAGGACGGGCAGATCGTCGGCCGGCTCGTCTACGAGCAACTGACCGAACGCCCCAAGGCGCTCTATGGCACCGACATCGGCTCCCACTACCAGGCCCAGGGCCTGAAGCTGTCGAAGCACTTCCGCCTGCTGTCGCACTAGGGGCGGGGGTTGGCGGGCGCGCAGCCCGTCATTGCCGGGCTTGTCCAGGCAATCCATGACCACCGTCCCACTGTTATAGCCGCCGGAGGTATGGATCCTCGGGACAAGCCCGAGGATGACGGTTGAGGTTAGGACAAGACCTTGCACAACCGCGCTCATTCCGGCGAACGCGGAACTCCAGGGTGACTTGCACGCGAGGAGATTGACGTCGTGTCCGGGAACGACCCGGCGTCTCCGAAGAGGCTGTCCGCGCGGCCAACTCCGACCCGGCCCTCGAAATGCTTCGCATTTCGTCGGCGCCCGCAGGCGCCGACCGTGCCTCACGCGCTGTGCGACGCGATCATGTCCTCGGACAGGGCGACGAAGCGGCATGCCGGGCCGCCGTGGCCCTCGCTCTGCACGTTGACCCGCGCGCCTTCGAGAATCAGGAAAATCCCGTCGGCGACGAGTTCGGGATCGCGCAGCTTCGCGTCCCGGCACAGCTTCAGCACGTGCGCGCGCAACGCCTTCTTGTGGTTTTCGATGACACAACGGGCCGGGTGCTCGGAGTCCGGCAGTTCGACACCGGCATTGGCGATGGCGCAACCACGCGAGGCCGGGTCGGCGATCTCGCGCGCCATGCGGTGAACCCATTCGCGCAGCTGCGCCAGCGGATCACCGGGATGCGACGCGGAAATACAGGACCAGACGGCCTCGTCTTCCGCGGCGAACCGGCGCAGATATTCCGCCACCAGTTCGTCTTTCGACGAGAAGTGCCGGTAGAGCGTCATCTTGTTGGTGTGCGCGGCGTCCGCGATCGCCTCGACGCCGACGGCGCGGATGCCGTTGCGGTAGAACAGGTCGCGCGCGGCAAAGAGAAGGCGCTCGCGCGGCGGCATGTCCGGCTTCGGTGTCGCATGGTCGTCTGCGCCGGCCCCCGGCGCGGTATGTGCTTCAGCCATCGTCATGGTTCGCCTTTCCGACCTCCCGCAGCGAGTCCCCACCTAATCACACTTTCACCCTCTTTGCAGGGCCAGCCTCTTGACAGGGGTGTTACCGGTCAGTACCTATATCGCGGTACCGATCGGTAACATATAGCGCGTGACCACATCCACAGCAACCGCAGACCCGTCACAACACGGCATCACACACCGTCAAACCAACCGGAGCACAGCCATGACCAACATCCTCTTCGTCACCACGAGCCCGCGCGGCGGCGACTCCCTGTCGACCAAGGTCGCGACGACGCTGCTCGACGACCTGAAGGCCGCCAAACCGGGCGCGACCGTCACCGTCCGCGATCTCGGCGCCGGTCCGCTGCCGCATCTGGGCCCCGACCTGCTCGGCGGGTTCTTCGTGCCCGCCGACCAGCAGACGGCCGAGCAGAAGCAGGCCGTCGCCATCTCCGACGACCTCGTCGCGGAACTGAAAGCCGCCGATATCGTCGTGATCGCCTCGGCGATGATCAACTTCACGATCACGTCGACGCTGAAGTCCTGGTTCGACCATCTCGCCCGCGCCGGCGTCACCTTCCGCTACACCGAGGCCGGCACGCCGGAAGGCCTGGTCACCGGCAAGAAGGTCTACGTCGTGCTGTCGACCGGCGGCATCTATTCCGCCGAGCCGGCGTCCGCCTTCGACTTCCAGGCGCCTTACGTGAAGCACATGCTCGGCTTCATGGGCCTCACGGATGTCGAGATCGTCCGCGTCGAGGGCTCGATCTTCGGCCCGGAGGCGGCCGAGAAGGCGGTCAACGACGCCACCGAGAAGGCCCACGCCGTCGCCACGCAGGCGGCGGCCTGACAGCAGCGCTCCGAAAAGACCGGGCGGGGACGGCCGACGCGCCCGCCCGGTTACCCGCGACGGTGCCGCCGCCGCGTCAAGATTCGCCCTGTCGACGGGCCGCCGCAATGGCCGAAATGAGCCGGTCGAACTCCCGGCGGCCGGTGAAGCGATGTTCCCGGCAGAATTCGGTCGTCAGCGCCTCCTTCTCCAGACAGGCGAAGAGGATCTGCTCCAACGCCGCGTCCGCGTCGACGCCCTGCTGCTGCAAAGCGAACCACCGCTTGAGGAACTCCGCCGTATCCGACTGATGGACGATCACGGTGTTCCAGCCTGGAACGACGAACACCGATTGCTGACCCAGCCCCCAGGCAAAATAACTGCCGCCAGGCAGGCCCGTCTCCGGATCGGGAAGCCACCACAGGTATCCGTGACCGGCCCTGAGGCCGCCGATTCCCGTCTCCGTAAAGTCGCTGGTGATGCGGTCGATCCAGGAAGCGGGCAGGATCGCCGTTTCGTCGACAACGCCCTGATCCAGATAAAGCTGGCCGAACCGGCCCAGATCGCGGCCGGTCATTTCGAACATCGCCGCCTTGTGCCGCGACCGGGCGGGGGCCTCGAGGTAGGACACGGCGTCGCGGGAGAAGTCCTGCATGCCGGTCGGAGCGGCGATTCCCGTTTCGAAGGCTTCGGCGACCGACAGTCCGGTACGCTGCTCGAAGATCGTCGTCAGGGCATTGTAATCCCAGTTGTTGTAAGCCCAGATGGTGCCGGGCTCGTTCTCCGTGTTTCCGAGACGCTCGTCCTTCTCTGCGGTCAGCCCGCCTTCGGCGGCCGCGGGGTGGTTGATCCCCGACATGCTGTGAAGCAGGTCCAGGACCGTCGTCCGGCGCTGAAGCGGCGTCAGGGCGACCGGGGAATCGTCGATGCCGAGATCCTCCAGCGTGGCGCCGAGCGGAATCTCGTCCGGGCCGTCGCCGATATGCTGGCCGACGACGGCGCTGAGCATCGCCTTTCGTGCCGAATGGATCGCATAAGGCTGATCGGGATCGCCCAGCGCGGCGACGATTTCGCCGTCGGTCATGATGATGAACGTATCGGCGCTCAGCCGCGAGACGTAGTCGAGCACGGTGTCGAGCCCTTCGGGCGACCAGCCGAGGCGCTCGACCTCGGCGGCGTCCCCCCGGTAGGTCTTCACGGCCCTCGGCTCGAACGGCGAGCGGATGCGGTCGCCGCGCCCCGACAGACCGCGTTCGCCCGTGGCCAGCAAATAGCCGAACGCCGCGAGAAGGACGACCACGAAACCGGCGGCGATATAGGCAAGGCGTCGAAACATGGCGCGGACTTTCGTGTGTCCCGTGCCTCAGCACGTGTCTGCCGTTGCGGCAGGTTCCGAGGCCTATAAAGCCAGCCCGGGTTGCAGCGTCAACCCGCGGCGGCGCCACCCCTCGTCTTCGCCGGGCTTTCCGCCTATCTTCTCTGCAATGCGCCCGGAAGACCTGTTGATCCCGACCCCGCGGGGGCTGTATTGTCCGCCGGGCGATTTCTTCGTCGATCCCGTCCGTCCCGTCGAGCGGGCGCTTGTCACGCACGGCCACTCCGACCACGCCCGCTCCGGCCACGGGGCGGTGCTGGCGACGGGCGAGACGCTCGCCATCATGGCGGCGCGTTACGGCGCGGATTTCGCCGGCTCGACCCAAGCCGCGACGATCGGGGAAACGGTGACGATCGGCGGGACGGCCGTCACGTTCCACCCCGCCGGCCACGTTCTCGGCTCGGCGCAGATCGCGGTCGAGCGCGACGGCCTCCGGATCGTCGTCACCGGCGATTACAAGCGCGAGATCGACCCGACCTGCGCGCCCTTCGAGCCGGTCGCCTGCGACGTGCTGATCTCCGAGGCGACCTTCGGCCTGCCGGTGTTCCGGCACCCGCCCTCGCGCGGCGAAATCGCGAAGCTGCTGAACTCCGTCGCGTTGTTTCCCGACCGGACGCATCTGGTCGGCGCCTATGCGCTGGGCAAGGCGCAACGGGCGATCGCGCTTCTGCGCGAGGCGGGCTGGGACAGGCCGATCTACATCCACGGCGCGTTGGAGGCGATCTGCGGCCTCTACGAGGCGTCCGGCGTCGATCTCGGACCGCTCGTTCCCGTCCGCGAGGCCGAAACCAGCCTCGCCGGCGAGATCGTCGTCGCGCCGCCGGGCTCGATGAGCGATGTCTGGTCGCGCCGATTCGCCGATCCGGTCACCGCCTTCGCGTCCGGCTGGATGCGGGTCCGGGCGCGGGCGCGGCAGCGCGGCGTCGAGCTGCCGATGGTGATCTCCGACCACGCCGACTGGGACGATCTCTGCGCCACCGTGATCGAGACGGGCTGCGAGGCGCTCTGGGTCACCCACGGCCAGGAGGACGCGCTGGTGCACTGGGCCGGGACGCAGGGTATCCGCGCGAAACCGCTGCGGCTGGTGGGCTACGACGAGACCGGCGAGCCGGACGCACCGGCAGGCGGCGCGTAGCCGGCGTCAGGCGCGGCGCAGCACCATCACCGTGTTGTTGGCGGGCATCGGAACGATCTTTTCGACCGTCAGACCGACCTTTTCGGCGGCCGAACCGACAGTGTCCGTATCCCGCACGCCCCAGTCCGGATGGCGCAACCGAAGCGACGTATCGAAGGCCTGATTGGACTCCGACACGAAGTCGCCGGAGCGACTGAAGCAGCCATAGACGAACAGGACCCCGCCCGGAGCGAGAATCCTCGCTGCGCCCGCCAGCAGGCTCTCCGTCACGCTCCACGGCGAAATGTGCAGGAGATTGGAGGCGAAGATCAGGCCGAACGGCCCGTCGAGACGCTCAGCCCAGCTCGCGTCGTCGAGATCGATCGCAACCGGTTCCAGAAGATTGTCGTGGCCGGCCTCCGCCCGCCAGGCGGCTATCGAATCAAGTCCGGCCGGATCGCGCTCGCTCGGCTGCCAGATCAGGTCCGGGAAGGCGTCCGAATAGGCAATCGCGTGCTGTCCCGAGCCGCTGGCAAGCTCCAGCACGCGCGGGTTCGTCTGCGGATATTCGGACAGAACGGTGCGCAAAACCTGGAGAATCGGCTGCGTATTCCGCTCCACCGCCGGCGCATGCAGCTTTCCGCCGCCATTTCCGCCATCGGAGGGCATCCAGCCGCGTGGACCGTTTTCGCCTTCTTTTTCATCCATATTCGATCTTGCGTCCTGTTTGCCGGACCACCAGCATGACACCGAAGCGACTCTTTTCGTAGTTGCGCCTTTGACGAAAGGTGACGCCATGGATGCCCTGACGCGCGAAGAACAAGACGAGATCACCGACCTGTTTCAGGCCTATGCCAACGGTTTCGACGATTTCGACGCCGACGCCATCGCGGACTGCTTCGCCTATCCCTGCACCATCTGGCAGTTCGGCAGGGGCAACGTGTTCGCCGACCGCGAGGAGCTTCTGGAAAACATCGAGGCCCTGCTCGCCGTCTTCGAGCGCGAGGAGATCGTCCATTCGGCGTTCACCGTCATCGAGGACTTCACCTCCGGCCACGTCACACTGGTGACGCTCGACTGGCGCCAGGAGCGCGCCGATGGCGAGGCGGCGATGGAATTCACCTGCCACTACGCCGTGATGGAAGGTCACAACGGCTGGTCGATTGCCACCGTCTTCAACGAGGACCCGTGACGCGGCTCCCGCCGCCGGCTTTGCCATGAACCGCTTCGCCGCGCTACTCGACCGGCTGTCCTACGAGCCGAGGCGCAACGCCAAGATCGCGCTGATGGCGGAGTATTTCCGCGAGACGCCGGACCCCGCCCGGGGCCTGGCGCTGGCGGCGCTGACCGGCGATCTCGATTTCCGGCACGCCAAGCCCGGCATCATCCGCGCACTGATCGCGGAGCGGACGGATCCGGTGCTGTTCGGTCTTTCCTATGACTATGTCGGCGACCTGTCGGAGACCGTCGCGCTGATGTGGCCGGCGGAAACGGTCGACAACGACGACAGCCCGGACATCTCGCTGCCCGAAATCGTCCGCGCGTTCGAGACTGCGGGCAGGGCCGAACTGCCGGGCCTGCTCGCGACGCTGCTCGACCGGCTCGACGAGACCGGCCGCTGGGCGGTGCTGAAGCTGATCACCGGCGGCCTGCGGGTCGGCGTTTCAGCGCGGCTCGCCAAGACCGCCGTCGCCGCGCTCGGCGATCTCGAGCCGAAGGACGTCGAGGAGGTCTGGCACGGCCTCGAGCCGCCCTATGAGGCCCTGTTCGCCTGGGCGGAGGGCACCGGCGGGAAACCGGCGAACACGGACCCCGCGCCGTTCCGGCCGCCGATGCTGAGCCATGCCGTGGAGGAAACGGACTTCGAAAAGCTCGACGCGGCGGCGTGCGCGGCGGAATGGAAGTGGGACGGCATCCGGGTGCAGGCCGTCGCGACGACGGATACGGACGGACGCCCCGCGCGACGACTCTATTCGCGCACCGGCGACGATATCTCGGCGGCCTTCCCGGACCTTCTCGCCGCCCTCGATTTCGACGCCGCGGTCGACGGCGAGTTGCTGGTCGTCCGCGACGACCGGGTCATGTCGTTCAACACGCTGCAGCAACGACTGAACCGCAAGAAGGTGACGGAGAAGATGATGCGGGATTTCCCCGCCCATCTCATCGCCTACGATCTCCTTGTCGAGGCCGGCGACGACTTGCGCGCACTGCCGTTCTCCGAGCGCCGCACCCGGCTGGAAGCCCTCGGGAGCGGGCTTGAAAGCGATCGCATCACACTGTCGCCGCTCGTTCCCTTCGACACCTGGGACGACCTGACGGCGGCCCGCGCCGACCCGGAAACCCATGGCGCCGGCGCGGATGCGGCGGCCGTCGAAGGCGTCATGATCAAGCGGCTCGAAAGCCCCTATCTCGCAGGCCGGCCGAAGGGCCACTGGTACAAGTGGAAGCGCGATCCCTTCAACGTCGATGCGGTGCTGATGTACGCCCAGAGGGGGCATGGCAAGCGCTCGTCCTTCTATTCCGACTACACGTTCGGTGTCTGGCGCAGGGGCGCGTCCGAGAATGCCGATGGCGACGAGCTGGTGCCGGTCGGCAAGGCCTATTTCGGCTTCACCGACGAGGAATTGCGCCGGCTCGACAGATTTGTAAGACAGAATACCGTCAACCGATTCGGGCCGGTGCGGGAGGTTACGCACGAGCCCGGTGCCGGCCTCGTCCTCGAGATCGCGTTTGAGGGACTGGCCCGGTCGACACGCCACAAGTCCGGTCTGGCGATGCGCTTTCCGCGTGTCGCCCGCATCCGGTGGGACAAGACGCCCGCCGATGCAGACCGGATCGAGATGCTGGAGGCCCTGCTGCGGGACTAGCCGCAGACGGGGAACCGGACGCCGGCAGGCTCGTTGGGAGCCTGTCACCATTGCAACGGACTTCAAGGAGCGCCGCCGTGGACATGCCAGAAATGCCAACGAGCTTTGCGCCGGTCATCGCGTTCGCGCTGAACGTGGCCAAGGCCATCGTGTTCCTCGTCATCGGCTGGATCGCCGCCAGCTGGATTTCCGGCGCGGTCAAGCGCCGCGTGCAGGCATCGCCAAAGATCGACGACACGCTGGGTATCTTCTTCTCCTCGATCATCCGCTACACGCTGCTGGCGGCCGTCGGCGTTGCCGTGCTGCAGACCTTCGGCTTCCAGGTCACCAGCCTCGTCGCCATCCTCGGTGCCGCGACGCTGGCGATCGGCCTCGCCCTGCAGGGCACGCTGTCGCATCTGGCGGCCGGCGTCATGCTGGTCTTCTTCCGCCCCTACAAGATCGGCGACTTCGTCGAGGTCGGTGGCGACACCGGCACGGTGACGGACCTGAACCTGTTTCTCACCGAAATGACGACCGTCGACGGCGTCGTGATCTACGTCCCCAACGGCGAGGCCTGGGGCAAGCCGATCACCAACTACTCGACCAACCCGAAACGGCGTTGCGACATCACCTTCGGCATCGATTACGACGACGACATCGACAAGGCGATGGGGATCATCCTCGATGTGGTGAAGGCGGACAGCCGCTTCGTCAACGATCCGGCCGAGCCCTGGGTGCGGGTCGTCAATCTCGGCGACTCGTCGGTCGACCTGCAGCTTCGCGCCTGGTGCGCCGCCGGCGATCTGTGGGAGGCGAAGTTCGCCACCATCAAGGCGGTGAAGGAAGCCTTCGACAAGAACGGCATCTCGATCCCCTACCCGCACCAGACCAACGTCGAGAAGAAGCCGGCCTAGCCGGCCGGCCCCGGCCACGTCGGCACGCGACGGCTCACCGGCGGCTCACCGGCGGCTCAGTGCTCCGCCTTGTCGAGGGCAGCCGACGGATCGCCGCCCAGTTCGGCCTGCAGGAATCCCGCGGTTTCCGGGATCGCGATGCGGAAGTCGTTGAGCTTCTGGAACCCGACCGCGCCGCCTTCGCCGCGGCAATCGAGAAGATGACCGCCGGTCAGGCGGTCGTCGGACAGGAAGTGGATGTGCCAGCCGGCAATGTTCACCGTCTTCGCGTAGGCCGGCGTCCAGAAGCCCATCATCGTGCCCGTGACATCGGCGATGTCGAACAGCGCCTGGCTGTCGGCGGCGTTCGACAGGCTCTCGCCCACCGGCTGCTTGCACACCGCCCGCGTCCGGATGAACGGGAAGGTCCCGTCGATCCGTACGCCGTAGAAGCGATTCTCGGACTCGCGGTGCGCGTCGAGCTGGGCCGTCAGGTCGGCGAAGGAGGCGAACGGCTTCAGGACGAAGGTCGTGTCGGCAGCGAAGTGCGTCACCACGGCGAATGGCGCCATCGCCTCGTCGGGGGCCTCGGTGATCGAACCGTCGCCGCGGATCTGGAAGAAGTGCCCGTCGAGGACGGCCATCTCGCCGTCGAAGCCGGTGAAGGTGCCCAGGCCGAAATCGCCGTGCTCCTTCAGCGTGCGGATCGATACGATGTCGCCCGACACGCCCTCGACCAGCGCGCCCGCGGTCGAGACCTGGAACAGGGTTCCGTGGTCGACCTGCAGGCTGTCGGCGAGCGCCCGCGACACGATATGCTCCAGCGTCTCGCCGGTCAGCTTCTGCTCCGCGTGCAGCGCGGCCATCAGCGACTGCGAGATCCGCACCTTCAGCTTCGGCATGAGATGTCCCCCCGTCGCCCCTAGACGATGACGCCCTTGTGCATGGCTTCGCCCAGCTTGATGTTGTCGCGGTAGTCGACCGGGATGTCGACGAGGACCGGGCCGGGAGTCTCCAGCGCCTTCTTCAGCGTCGGGCCGATCTGGTCGGGATCGGTGATCCTGTAGCCGACCGCGCCGTGCGCCTCGGCGAACTTGACCGTATCGATCGGACCGAAGGCGACGCCGGCCGAGTGGCCGTATTTCATCACCTCCTGGAACTCGACCATGTTGTAGCCGCCGTCCGTCCAGATGATGTGGACGAAGTTGCACTTCATCCGCACGGCCGTCTCCAGCTCCTGGGAGGAGAAGTGAAAGCCTCCGTCGCCGGACACCGAGATCACCGTCTTGTCCGGCTTCGCCAGACAGGCGGCGATCGCCCAGGGCAGCGCCACGCCCAGCGTCTGCTGGCCGTTCGAAATCAGGAACTGCTCGGGCACGAAGGCGTAGAGATACCGGGCGATCCAGATGTGGAAGGAGCCCATGTCGAGCGCGACGATGACGTCGTCCGACATGAGCGCCTCGAGTTCCTTGACGATCCGCAGCGGATGAACGGGCATGCCGGTCTTGGACGCACCGGCCTTGCGCATCTCCTCGAGCTCGGTGCGCACCGCACCGATCAGCGGGCTCTTGGCGATGGTCACGCCGGCAAGCTTTCCGGCCATCTCGTCGACGGTTGCGGCAATGTCACCGTAGACCTCGACCACCGGGGCGTAGTTGGCATCGTAATCGGCAAGCACGGAATCGATATGGACGATGGGCCGGCTGCGGCCCGCGTTCCACAGCACAGGATCGTATTCGATCGGGTTGAAGCCGACCGTCACGACAAGGTCGGCGGCATCGAGAAGCCGGTCGGCCGGCTGATTGTGGAACAGGCCGATGCGCCCGCCAAACGAGTCGAGGTTTTCGCGCGGCACCACGCCATTGGCCTGGAAGGTCGAGACGACCGGCAGGGCCACAGCGTTGATCAGGCGGCGGATCGCAGCGGCGGCCTCGGGACGGCTTGCCATCATGCCGAGCACCAGCACCGGCTTTTCCGCCTTGCCGATCAGGCTGACCGCCTCGGCGATCGCCTCGTCGGACGCCGGGCCGGGACGCGGCGGATGGACCGGGGTCACGGGTCCGCCCTCGGCCGGCCCGAAGGTGACATCCTGCGGCAGGCTGACGAAGGCCGCGCCGCGCCGGCCGCTCTCGGCGGCGCGGAAGGCATTGGCGACGACCTCACCGATCGAGTCCGGCGTGTCGACCTGCGCGGAGAAGCGCGTCACCGGTCTGAACAGCGCGACCGTGTCGAGGCTCTGGTGGGCAAGCTTGAGCAGATCCTTGCGCGGCACCGCGCCGCCGAAGCCGACGACGGGGGCGCCTTCCGACGTCGCCGTGGCGAAGCCGGTGACGAGATTGCCGCAGCCGGGTCCGGAGGTGACGAGGCAGACGCCCGCCTTGCCGGTGAGCCGCCCGACGCCCTGCGCGATGAAGGCGGCGTTCTGCTCGTGCCGGCAGACGACCAGTTCGATCGGCGACTCGTTCAGCGCCTCGAAGACGGCATCCACCTTGGCGCCGGGTATGCCGAAGACGTGCCGGACGCCCTGCTCTTCCAGATTGCGCACCAGCAGGCGCGCTCCGTTCATCGTCTCGGACATCGTCCGGTTTTCTCCCTCAAGACGATCCAGTGTCCGGCAATGTCATACGGACGCGGCGTTAAGAAACCGCCCACACCGCGTCCGGACCGGGTCTAGCGTCGGCGCCCGCCGCCGCCCCGGCTCGGCATCCGCGGTGCGCCACCGCCGCGGCTCATGCCGCCTCTGGGAGCGTGGAACTGCGCCGGCGGGCGCGCATAGGAGCGCTGCTGGATGGTCGCGCGGTTGCCCATCTGCCGGCCGATGCTGTCGGTGCGCAGTTGCTGCGGCACGCTCCTCGTCTGCGGCGCGCGCACGGCCGGGCGCGACGGTGCCTTCGGCGCGGCGCGGGTAGGCGCGGGCCGGGTAGGCGCGGCGCGGGCCGGGGCTTTCGGGGCCCGGTTCGCGGCCGGAACATTGCGGCTCGGGGCGTTGCGGGCTGCGGCGGGCGCATTGCGGGCGGCGGCCGGGAGGTTGCGGCTGGCCGCGGGCGTGTTGCGGGTCAGCGCCTGTCCGCCGCGCGCCGCCGACGGCGGATTCTTCATCGCCTGCCAGTTGTTGCCGTTGCGCTGCTGCCACTGGCCGTTCTGGTTCCGGTAGACCCGCCCGTCCCGGCCGGCGAACACGTTGTCGCCGGGCCGGCGGCCCGCATTGACGCCGGCCGCGCCGAGCGACGTGCGCCAGCGGTTCGCCGTCGCGGTATTGAAATCGCCGCGGGAGCGGGCCCAGGCGGCACCGCCCGTGACACCGGCGGCAGCGCCCCAATGGCCGTAGACGTTGCGCCCGCCGGCCACCACGCCGCCACGCCCGGTGTAGGGATTGTAGGCGGCAACGAAGCCGCGGCTGCCGGCCGGACCGTAGGAATAGCCGGCCCGCACGTAGCGGTTGGTGCGCGGATTGTAGTAGGCGGCCCGCCCGATGCCCCGGTACGGACCGTAGGCGTAGCCATAACGCCCGTACACGCCACGGACCGGATTGTAGTAGCACAGGCAGCCGTAGGTGTAGGGGCGCGGATAGTAGATCGGATAGCGGCGCGGCCCGTACCAGCCCCAGTACGGCCGGTAGTACCAGCCGGTGCCGTAGACAAGGCTGTCCCAGGCCAGATAGGCGCCGAGATAGCCCATCGTGTAGCCGAACCAGACAGCGCCGGGCTCCGTGTCGTACACCCGCACATAGGTGGTGTTGTAGACCGGGGACGACGGCGGGATCGTGTAGATGGGATCCGGCACCGAGGTCGCGACCACGAACGGGCCGGTCGGGCTGTCGCCGACGAACCAGACGCCGTCCTTCAGGACGTAATACTTGTCGCCGACGCGGATCACCTGGTCGGCGGTGTTGGTGGCGTAGGTCAGTTCGGTGCCCTCGATCGGCTCGAACTTCGGATCGCCGTCATACTCGACCTCGGCCTTGACCGACCCGTCGGTCTCGACGCGCGCCATCTGCGGGATCGATGCCTTCAGCCGCGCCTCGTCGCTTTCCGAGGTGCCCGGCACCGAGGCGCGGACCGTATAATAGGGCACGTCGTCGGGGATCCTGCGGAAATCGTCGGGCAGCTCGGTCGTCGCCGCGGCCCATGGCCCCTTCAGCGAGGACGACGAGAACCACCGGCCGGACAGGAGCACATACCAGGTCTTGCCGGTCGTGTAGAAAAACACGTCGCTTTCGGAATTCGATGCCCATTGCAGCGCGGTGCCCGGCACGTCTTCCAGCGCCGGCGCGCCGTCGAAGACGATCAACTCGGCGGGCTTGTCCGAATAGTAGACCTGCGGAACCTTGCCATCCTCGAAGGGCGTCGGCGGCATCGCCTCGCGGGCATCCTTCCAGTTGTCGTCGTCGGGCAGCCTGGAGAGGATATCCGGCAGCGACTTCGCCTCGGTCCAGTCGCCGGTCAGCGACGCGGATGTCAGCCACGATTTGTCGTCGCGCAGATAGAAGACGTTTTCGGTCTCGACCTTGAACAGATCCCAGTTTGTGTTGACCACGAACGACAGGCCGTCGATGGCCTCCAGCGGCGCATCGACCGCCTCGCCCTCCGTCTGCACCAGAACCGCCGGCGTTTCCGAGACGTAGATCGGCGGCGGATCCTGCTTCAGGCCTTCGACATCGCCGAGCTGTTCGTAGGCGGCGAGGCTTGCCGTCAGCCGTTGCACCGACATGGTGACGGGATCGGTCGGAATGAGCTTGCCCACCTCCAGCGCCATGGCCGAGAGCTGCTCGCGGCCGAGCACCGAGAAGTTCAGGTCGGTCACCTTCATGTCGGTGATGATCACTTCGCCGGTGTCATGATCGGTCTGGGTCTTGCCGCTGACGCCGATCACGCCGAACACGGCGGTCGCGTCCTTTTCCGGTTTGTATTCGGCGGCGATCCGCGCCTTGATGTCGGTGAAATTATCCCACTCGGTCACCTGCGGCTGGTGCAGGACGATGGAGGCCCCGCTGTCCGTCTGGTAAGCGCGCGGCCAGGCCGTCTTGTCCTCGCTGAGGTTCAGGTAGTTGCCGCTGACGAAGCCGTCCTGTCCCTCGTAGGTGACCGCGCACCACGAGCCGGAATCGTTGCAATCGCCGATGTCGATCTCGGTGCCCTGCGGGATGGTGGCGATCCGGCCGTAGCCGGTGCCCGGACCGGAGCGGAAGTTGACGTTGGCGGTGGTGACGCCCGGCGCGGCAAGCGCCGACGACGCTCCGGCTAGCGCAACACACGCGAGGGCGAAGACAAGCCGCATTTCCTAACCTCCCTGATCGGCGACCACTCGATTGCAGCCTGCCATCATATGTGTTTTCCGGCCCCCGCCGGTCCCGATGTTGTTTCACCCGGCGCCGTAACGCAAGTTAATCACCAAACAGAACGGCGGCAAACCGCGCCGCGCCCTCTGGCAGCCTGCCCGACGCTCGCGATTATTTGATGACTTCCGCGAAACCGTGTGGCGTTCCGACACCCTACCGCCGCACTTCGCCGCTCGGTTGTCCGCTTGCGACAACGCGCGACACGAAAGGCAACCCTATGAAACGCGTACTCCTCTCGCTCTGCGTCCTCGCCTTGACCGCAGTCAACGCCCTCGCCGACGACGGCCTTGTCCGCAAGCAGAGCCCCCACGACGTGGCCACCACCATGGACCGGCTGGAAGACGCCCTGACCGAGCGCGGCATCAACGTCGTCGCCCGGATCGATCACGCCAGCGCCGCGCAGGGTGTCGAACTGGAACTGCGTCCGACGGTGCTGCTGGTGTTCGGCAATCCGAAGCTCGGCACGCCGCTGATGCAGGCAAGCCCGGAAATGGCGATCGACCTGCCGATGAAGGTCGTCGCCTGGGAGGACGACAGCGGCCAGACCTGGATCGCCTATACCGATCCCGCCTGGCTGAAGGCGCGCCACGGCGTTCAGGGCAAGGACCAGGTGTTCGAGACCATGACCGGTGCGCTCGGCAAGATCACCGACGCGGTGGTGCAGGAGTAGGTGCGCGAGGGCCGCCCGTGTGGCGGAGGCAGGCCCGGTCCTGGGCGTCGAGCCCATCCCACTTCCGCTCATTCGCGCGAAAGCGGGAATCCAGGGCGGCATGCCTCAAAAGGTGGAAACGTCATGCCCGGGCGCGACCCGGGCCTCTCCAGAGAGACCGCTCGTGGGGCGGAGGCAGCTCCGGCCCTCGGCGTAGAGCCCATCCCACTTCCGCTCATTCCCGCGAAAGCGGGAATCCAGGGCGGCATGCCTCATAAGGTGGAAACGTCATGCCCGGGCGCGACCCGGGCCTCTCCAGAGAGACCGCTCGTGGGGCGACCTCAGATCCGGCCCTCGACTACGGTCTCGGGCGTTCGCCCCTGCGAAAGCGGTGCTTTCGCTGCCGGCTTTAGCCGGCACCGGGGCTCACCCACCCAGCGCCTTGTAGATCTTGTAGCCGGCGCGTCCGGTGGGCTGCATGCCATAGCGCCGCTCGGCGTCGGCGATGGCCTCGCGCGTCTTGGGACCGATCTTCCCGTCCGCCCCGCCGATGTCGTAGCCCTTGGAGATCAGGAGCTTCTGCAGGTGCAGGCGCTGGTCGCGGTTGAGCGGCGGATCGTCGGTCGGCCACGGCGTGCGGAAGGCGGGATAGCCCGCCAGCCGGTCGGCCAGATGCGAGATCGCCAGAGCATAGGATTCGGCGTGGTTGTAGGCGTAGATCGCGTCGAAGTTCCGGAACACGAGGAAGCCCGGTCCGCGCGGTCCCGACGGCAGCAACAGGCCCGCCTGCGCACCGCCGGAAAGCTGCGATCCATCGGCGCGGACGATGCCGCGGGCGGCCCAGGTCGACAGCGGCGCCTTGTTCTTGCGGCCGGTCGGACCGGAATAGTTGTTCGGAGCCTTGACCTCGATCAGCCAGGATTCACCGGGGCGCCAGCCGGCGCGCTTGAGGTAGTTCGCGGTCGAGCCCAGCGCGTCGGCCGTGGAGCGCACCAGGTCGCGCCGGCCGTCGCCGTCGAAGTCCACCGCGAGGCGTTCGTAGGTCGACGGGATGAACTGGGTCTGGCCGAAGGCACCGGCCCAGGAGCCGTAGAGTTCGTCGAGCTGCAGGTCGCCGCGATCGACGAGCTTCAGCGCCGACGTCAGTTCGCCGAGCCAGAACTTCTGCCGGCTGCCGCCCTGGCAGTAGAGGGTCGAGAGGGCCTGCGGCAGGTAACTGGATCCGGTCTCGCGGCCGTAGTCGGTCTCCACCCCCCAGACAGCGGCGATGACGAAGCGGTTGACGCCGAAATTGCGCTCCGCCGAGCGCAGGATCGGGTCGTACTTGCGCATCATCGCCTGGCCGTCGGCGATGCGGCGGTCGTCCACGAGGAATCCGAGATAGTCCCAGATCGGCGTCTTCGTCTCGGGCTGTACCTTGGACAGCCGCAGCACCTTCTCGTCGGGCTGCAATCCGTCGAGCGCGCGCGATGCCGTCGCGGCGCTGACGCCCGAGCGCATCACCTGCGCCTTGAGGCCGGCCACGCAGGACGAAAAATTCGCCGCGGCCGGCGCGGCGGCCAGGATCGATAGCGCCGTGGCGGCGACAGCCGTGCGGATAGGCATAAACATGCGTTTGCTCCCGTCGTCCTCAAAGAGAATCTTGGGCCACAGCATAGTGAATCAAGGGTAAACGAATTCCCACGAAGGCCGAGAAACCGGCTCCCGGCCTCCCTTGCCCATCAGGCAACCGACACCTGCCGTCAGATCGCGCTGTTGATCTGGGTCGGAACTCTCGCGGCAACGGCGAGCGCCCTGATCTCGTCGCACAGGTTGTCATGCGTCATGCCGGTATCGGGATAGAGCGTTTCCAGCCGCCGCGCCTCGAGCCCGGTGTGCAGGGTCTTGTTCAGGCGTTTCGCCCGCCGGATGGCGCGTTCGATCTCGTGGACGAGCGGGCCCGGCAGGCCACGCCGGGAGAGGGAGCCGGTCCGATCCGCGGGGGTCGTCATTCCATCCTGGGGAAACATGGTGCGCCTCCTGAAGAGAAGCGCGGCCGCCGGATACGCACTACCCGAAGGCGTCCGCCGCTACGCCCCCGCGCCTGATCGACAGGGTTCCACCGGCCTGTGGCCAGAGTGAGGCCGGCCGTCGCCGTCACGACGGCCGGTGTTCGCACGCCGGGGAATCCTGTAGGTACGATCACGCGTCGTCGATATCGGAAAGGACCGCCCGCCCATGGCCCAGCCAACCACCCGGCTTCTCGGGTTCGCCGTCCTGCCGCTCTTTCTGGGGCTCGTCTTCTTCGCCGCCTCGCTGACGCCCTCGCTCGTCCCGCGCCCGTGGTTCATCCAGGGCGCGCTCGCGGGTCTCCTGACTGCCATCGGCTATGTGATCGGCCAGCTTCTCCTCGGTGCGTGGCGGGCGATCGAGCTGCCCCTGCTGAAAGGCCGGCCGGCGGTGATCGCCCACGTCGTCGTCGCACTCCCGGTGCTGGCCGTGTGGATCTACGACCTGGCGCACTGGACGGAGTGGCAGGATTCGATCCGCACCCGCGTCGGGCTGGAACCGACCGAGGAGTTCCATCTTGTCGCGATGCTCGCCGTCGCAGCCGGCGTCTTCGTCGTCTGCTTTCTGATCGGTCTCGGCGTCCAGTGGATCTTCGACATCCTGCGCCACCGCCTGTATCGCCACATGCCGATGCGCACCGCCAACGCGCTCGGGCTGATCATTGCCACGGCGATCGTGTTCTTCGTCACCCGCGACGGCTTCGTCCAGTGGGCCTACAACGCGATGGACGAATCCTACGAGACCGCGCAGGACCTGTTCGCGAAGGCGCCGCCGGCGCCGACCGATCCGCGGATACCCGGCGGACCGGAGTCCCTCGTCGACTGGGGCGCCATGGGACAGCCCGGGCGCAATTTCGTCACCGGCGGGCCGGATGCCGCCGCCATCTCCGATTTCACCGGACGGCCGGCGAAGGACCCGATCCGGGTCTATGTCGGCCGCGCGCAGACCGACGAACCCGCGGCGCGTGCGCAGGTCGCGCTGGAGGAACTGAAGCGTCTCGGCGCATTCGAGCGCAAGGTGCTGATTGTCGCGAGCCCGACCGGCACCGGCTGGCTCGATCCCGGCGGCCACGACACGATCGAGTACATGCACGACGGCGACATCGCCACGGTCGCGGTGCAGTATTCGTTCCTGCAGTCGCCCTTCGCCCTGATCTTCGAGACCCAGTCTGGGCTCGAGCAGGCGACGGCGACGATGCAGGCCGTCTACCGCTACTGGAAGACGCTGCCCGCGGACTCGCGGCCCGCCTTCTACGCCCACGGCATCAGCCTCGGCGCGTGGTCGTCGATGTACTCCTTCGACATCTTCGAGATCGTCAACGATCCGATCCAGGGCGCCCTGTGGACGGGCCCGCCCTTCCCCTCGCAGCTGTGGAACACGGCGACCGACGCACGCAACGCGGATTCGGCCTATGTCCTGCCGGTGGTCGGCAAGGGCCAGCTCGTGCGATTCATGTCGCAGTTCGGCGGTCTGGACCGCGACGCGGGCGCCTGGGGCCGGCTGCGCATCGCCTACATGCAGTACGCCTCCGACGCGATCGTCTTCTACGAGCCGCGTTCGGTGTGGCGCGCGCCGCAATGGATGCGCGAGCCGCCGGCACCCGACGTCACGCCCTATCTGAGCTTCATGCCGGTGGTGACCCAGTTCCAACTCGTCGTCGACATGATCCTGGCGCTGAACGTGCCGCCGGGATACGGCCACAGCTACGCCGCCCGCGACTATATCGACGCCTGGGTCGGGGTCACCGCGCCCGCCGGCTGGACCGCCGCCGACACCGCGCGGCTGAAGGAACGGTGCGCGCCCGAATGGGGCCTTGGATGCCGAAACTGATCCGCTGGGGTCTGATCGCGCTCGGCGTCATACTCCTCGGGGTCGCCCTCAACACCGGCCGGCAATACCTGCGCTGGTCGCCCGTCACCGAGACGCCCGCGGAACGGGCCGACCGCCTCGCCGGACACTGGCGTCTCGTCCTGCCGGACGGGCCGGGTCCGTTTCCCGCCGCGATCCTGCTGTCTGGCTGCGACGGCGTGCGGGACAACATGGACTACTGGGCCGGCATGTTCGTGGCGCGCGGCCGCGCCGCGCTGATCCTCGACAGCCATTCGCCGCGCAGCCTCGACGACCTCGAGGCCTGGCGTCTCGTCTGCGCCGGCCAGGCCCTGGCGGGGGCCGAGCGGGCCGGCGACATCGCCGTGGCCATGACGATGCTGTCGGCGCGGGACGACATCGTGGCGGATTTCGTGCTTCTCGGCGCCTCGCACGGCGGCTGGACGGCGATGGAGTTCGTCGCGGAGACGGCGACAAACGAACTGCCGCCGGGCCTCACCGACTGGCCGGCGCCGCCGGAAACGCTGCTGGCGACGGTCTCGGCGGTGGTCCTGCTCTATCCCTATTGCGGCGTCCTGAACGGCGCGACGGCGGATCGCTGGACGGGCGCGCCGCCGACGCTGTTCGTGCTGGCCGAAAACGACACGATCATCGACACGCCCGACTGTCTGGCCCGCGCGGAGGGGTTCCGCAAGGAGGGCGCGTCAGTGGAGATCGCCGTCCTGCCCGGCGCCGACCACGGCTTCGACCAGCAGCAGAAGTCGCTGTTTTCGACCCTGGTGTTCGATGAGGGCTTGCGGGAGGAGACGCGGGGGATCGTCGAGGGATTTCTGGGGGCACACGGTCCCCGGTAAGCGGCCGCCGCGGCGCTTACACCGCGACGGCACAGGACGGGCGGCTTACTGCGCCGTCAGATGGGGCACGGGGGCGACCTTTTCGACCGCCGGCGGGTTCCACTTGCCCGTCAGCGCCGGAGATTTCGGCGCGTACAGACGCATCGTCAGGTTGAACGGCCCCTCGGGCGCCGGCAGCCAGTTGGCCTCCTTGTCCTTCCCGGGGCTCTCGTGCTGGAAATACAGGTCCAGCGACCCGTCGGTATTGTAGTCGAAGTCCATCCAGCTCGAGACGGCGAAGCGGTTCAGGCTGTTGGCGACCTGATAGCCGAGCTTGTCGTAGAGGGTCACCGACCAGAACCCGTCGACGGGCGGGATCTCCGACTTCTCGAAGTGGAGGACGTAGTTGTTGGTGCCGTCGAGCGGCTTGCCCTCGCTATCGGCGAGGTTCAGCGGATAGACGGCATCCTGCGGCACGTTCGCCCCAAGGCCAAGCTGGGTGATGATCGCACGCTTCAGGTAGTAGTTGCCGTAGACGCCCATCGTGTCGGTGTTCATCGACCAGTAGTTGTCCACCCGCGCGAGCGAGGGCACCTTCCAGGCCATGAGTTCCAGACCGGCCTTCGGCGCGCGGTCGATCGCCTTCTTAACCACCGGATCGGCCGACGCGTAGTCGAAGCTCTTGCCGCGATCGAAGCCGAGCCGCTTCAGCCGTGCGAGGATCGGCTGGTCGGTACCGTGCGGCGGGTTCTCCTTGAGGAGTTCGGCCGCGTAGGTGAAGAACGCTTCGCCGGACATGGTGTCGACCTGCGTCTTCGGCGGCGTCTTCATGTCGATCGACGTATCGATCGTCACGGTGGGGGCCTTCAGATCCTGTCCCCATTTCGACAGCGGCGCGACCTTCAGGCCGTCCTGGATCTTGTTGACCGCCGCGTAGTCCGAGGGGCCGTCGGTCTTGATGCGGCCGATCACCCAGACATGCGGCGTCGGCGCGTCGATGCGCTGGGTATCCTTCGGAAGCTTGAGTTCCGTATCGAACCGGTCGCGCAGGTCGGGGCGCCAGCCGGGCGGCGCGACGAGCAGCGTCTGGGCGCCGGTGCCGGTCGTCCGCCAGCCGGGCGAGGCGAACACATCGGTCCACATGTCGAGCATCGGCAGCAGGTAGTACCGCCCGTCCGTCGCCGGCACCGATATGACGACCGGCTCCTCGGTGAGATCGAGCCAGGCGCTGGAGTACAGCGTATCGAAGTTCGGCCGGACGACCGCCTTGTCGTCGGCCGCCGGATAGGTCCGGACGTTCGCAAACCAGTTCGGCGGGCCACTGTAGCCGCCGCTGCCCGGCTCGGCATTGGTGAGCTGCTTGCGGGTCAGGTCCATCGTCACGAGCGAGTAGAGGTACAGGAAGCCCTCCGTCGCGATGGCGTTTGCCTCATCCTGCGATATCGATTGCGCGGTGGCAGGCGACAGTCCTGCCACGGCGAGCGATATGCCCACCGCAATCCCTGCCAGGGTCGACCTTCGAGTCGGAAACATCTCAAATCCTTTCCTTGGGCTGAACAAAAGCGACGAAACCAAATCCGAACCCTGCGAAGCCACCGCCTCGCGCCGCCGCGACCGCTCACCTCTCGCCGTCGAAGCCTGCGGCCCTCAACCGTTCGCGGATTTCCTCGGACAGACCGGCGATCCACTCCCGGCATTCGGCGCGCCTTTGCGCGGCCTTCGCATCGTCCATCGTCTCGATGGATGCCAGCGCGACTTCGCAGGCGGCGAGGTCGTCGCAGAGGTCGCGAAACGTCTCGTCGACCTGCGACAGCCGGGTGACGAGCGCGATCGCGTCCGGGAAGCGTCGCCTGGCAGCATTCAGTCCGATCGTGGGAAATCTCGCTACGTTGGACATTCCTCTATCTCGTCCGGCGACAGCCGGGAGTTTCGGTGCCAACCGTCGGTCCTGAAGGGCGTCCGCGGAACGTAAATTACCAGAACTTACGTGTTACAAGATCTCCGAATCCCGCGGTTTCCGGGCGGTTTCCCGGTCCCGACCCGCGGCGCGTCAGTTGGACGCGGCGCGGCTGGCCGGCGCCCTGCCGTCGACGGGAAAACCGGCCTTGCGGGCATCGGCCCGAATCTTCGCGCGGTCGCCCGGGTCGGCGTAGCGCCTGGCGAGTTCCGTCTCGAAATCGTCGAAGAAATGCGGCCATGCCGACAGGAACCGCTGCCGCGCCTCTGCGGCTTCTGAGAGCAGGCCGGCATCGGCGTAGATCAGCGCGGCCATCGCATAGAAAAACGGATACTGCCGCATCTCGGCAACCCGGATGTAATGCACGGCGCGTTCGGATTCGCCGCGCATATAGGCCGACTGCGCGAGGGCGATCGTGTACATCGTCGCCAGGCTCGGATTCAGATCAACGGCACGATTGAGATACTCGTCGCCACGGTCCCAGAAGCCGGCCTGTCCGAGCCGCACACCGAATTCGCCCAGCAATTCCGTGTCGTTGGGATTGCGCGCCACCGCATTCTCGCCGACCGCGAGCGCTTCCTCGACGCGCATGTCGTAGAACAACGCGGTCATCAGCGCCTGCGAGGCGCGGGCGTTCGCCGGATCGAGTCGCACCGCATGGCGCGCGGCCCGGATCGCGCTCGCAAGGGCGTTCTCGCCGGGGCCCTCGCGATTGAAGGCGTACCGATACTCGTCGATATACATGTAGGCGAGCAGCGACCAGGCCGTCGCGAAGTCGGGATGCCGGTCGACGGCGGCCCTCAGACACTGTCGGACCTCGGCGTGGCGATCCTCCGTCGTGGCGCTTCTGTAGGCGTAGAAGGCCAGCGTACAGTCATAGGCGTCCCGCTCCGGGCGCCGCGCGCCTGCACCGTTCGCCACCGGCCGGAAAATCACGCCGCCGGGCTGCGCGATCGCCGTCGCGATCGTCGCGGCGATATCCTCTTCGATCGCCAGCATCCCCTCCCCGCCGAGATCGCGTTCGTATATGTCCGACCACAGCACGCGGCTCGTTCCCGACTCGAGCAGGCGCGCCGTCACCCTGACCTGCGTGGCGTTGCCGCGTACCGACCCGTCGAGCACGTAGTCGGCACCGCCGGCGCGGGCCAGGATCGTCAATTCCCGGAACTGTCCGATCTGTGCCGTGAGCTCTTCGGCAAGACCGTCGGCAAACCGGGTCATGTCCTTCGACGTCACGAGGCGGGAAAAGGGCGAGACGTGGATCGTGGGGCCGGGCGGGGCCACGGCGTCGAGCGGCTTCAGGGCGCCGCTTACCGGCTGGGGGCCTGTAAACCAGTAGAAGACCCCCAGAGCGACTGCCGCGATCGTCACGGCACCGATGGCGGCCCGGACCAGGAGGGGGCGATCGGGGGCGGAGCTATGGGTGACCGGGCGACCGGCGGCCTCGGGCGCCGCCGCGACCGGCGCCGCCGTACAATCGGGATCGGCGCGCCGAGAGAATATCGGGACATATCCCCCCTTCGGAATGTCGATGCGGACGGGATCGGCCGCGCCGGCCATGATGTAGTACCGTTCCAGGGCGCGCCGCAGACGACCGGCCTCGATCCGCACGATCGGATCGTTCTGCGCGTCGAAGTCCGTATCGCGGCCGAACACCTCGGTCGCGATGGTAAAGGCCTTTATCCTGTCGGACCGGCCGCCAAGGGTCTCCGCGACCACGAAACGCAGGAAATCTCGGGCGCGGTCGGAGGCCTCGAATTCGTCGCTCGACACGATGCGCCGCAAGGCATCGCGCGCGGATTCGGGGGACACCGCCCCGTCGTCACCCCTGCCGGACGTCCGGTTTGCAGGCGGCCTTGCCTGTCCTCTGGTCATCGTTCAGGCATCCTTCGGTCGCTGAAATGCACTGCGCCGAGCGGTTGCGAGGCGTTTGCGAGAGCAAACCAGTCGAACGACCCGAAGATACCGCCGGAGAACGCCGGCGAACAATACCCTAGCGGAAGGCAAGAGCAAGCCTGGCGACCGTTGCCGGCCGGACGTTACGAATGGTCTGATAATCAGGGCCGGGGCAGAGATACACCGGCTCCGCAGGACGGGGCGAGGCCACGCGGCGCGGCTACGCGACGATGGCGCGGCCGTTCGACCACGGTTCGAACTGGTTTGGCGATTTGGCCGCGACGTCCAAGAAGATGGCGCGCCCCGAGAGGATTCGAACCTCTGACTTCTGCCTCCGGAGGCCACAGATCAACACGCAGAATTCATAACGTATCGTTTTGTATCCGATAGTTTGGAGCGTAACCGCTGCCTTCCTCAATGGGCTCGATGCCTGGTGCGTCGACGCCGACCGGGAAGAAAATGCGGTACCCGTGCAGAAAGGCCTGCAATGAGACCGGCGTCATCGCGTCATGGTGTTCGAATACGCTGTGCAGGCCGATAACAGCAACCTTGTCCTGCGAAAAATGCTCGTAGACAGCTCTGGCCTGCGGCAGGCCGTGAGATACGCAGCCCGGACACAGCATCTGGAACGCCTCGATGACGACCAATCTCCCGCTCAGTTGGGCGAGGGTAATCGGCTTGTTCGTGTTGAACCATTGCGAGACAGCAAGCTCCGAAGCGGGTACCGGCTTCATCACGGTTCCCTCCAATAGTCATTGGCCGCCGCAATCGTCGCGAAATGAACCGCGACGACATGCGATGCCGTGATCAGGTCGCTGGCGTCGCTGGCATATCGGGGCCGAAGCACCTCGCGCACGGTCTCATCAGGCTGTGTCTTCTTCACTGCCATTCGGGCAAGCTTGATGGCGAGATCGAACCCCTCTTCCGGTGTTTGTGTCGTCAGATGAGGGAGCCAGGGTTCGGGCATCGGCTTTCTCCGTTGATGGGCGCGGCGTCGGAACTCCACCGCGCCCCAGTTCCATTTCACTCGACCGTGCCGGGCAGGCTCAGATCGCCGGAAGCGACATCGAAGACATCGGTGACGCATAACAGCGGTGCGTGGATGTTGGCGTTGACCTTCAGCGCGGATGTGACCCCGTCATAGGACGCGCCAGTGATGATCGATGCATCGGTGAAGGGAACGTTCACGATCACTTCCGGCCCATCGAACAGCGGCGCGTAGCCGGGGCTGTCGATGTAGATGGGCAGCCCTGGCCAGGTCGCGGGCATGGCCGGCGTCTCGCCCTCAGGGATGTCGCGGACTCCGAGCGCCCCGAGGCCGCATTCGTCCGTTGGCGTCAGCACGACCCAGTGGCTGTGCCAGGCCAGCCCATCATTGGCCGGGTCGCCATCGGCATTTTCATCAATCAGCGGCGTATCGTCGAAGTCGGGATGGCTGGTCGCGGCAAGGGCCAGAATTCCCGTCTTGCCTTCGAAGCCGACCACCGATGGATCGAGCGAGGTCGGCCAGACATAAGCATAGACGGGTGCGCCGCCCAGTTCGCCCACCGGTTCCGGTGTGTCTGCGCCGGCCACGCCATTGGTCGTCATGTGGAACGTGACGACGCGCCCGTCGCGATGGACATGGGCGGCCAGGATGTCGAACGAAGCTGTCTTGGCCGCCTCCGCGGGAGAGATAACCGCGCCGTCCTGATGGATGGCGTGGCCTCCATCAGCGAAGGCCGGGAGGGTTGAAAGCAGCAGTGCTGCGGAGGTTACGGTTGGCAGTCTCATGCCGGTTCTCCTATCGGTGTGAACAGGAGGCGATATTAGTAGCGAGTCGCTATTATTGCAAGCATGATATCGACTCGCTATCATCCAAGCATGCCGCATGATAGCCAGAATGAGATCCGTCACCTGCTTGATCGCCTCTGCCGCCTCGCGGCAGCGGAGGAATGGACGGCCGACCTCAATCCTTCGCAATATGCCGCGCTCGCCTATCTGGCCCGCGCCAACCGCTTTTCGCGCGCGCCATCACAGGTCGCCGAATACCTTTTCTCGACGCGCGGTACGGTCTCGCAGACGCTGAAGGCGCTGTATCGCAAGGGTTATGTCGCCGAGACTCGGTCGGAGAGCGATCGGCGCAGCATTTCCTATGATGTGACGAAGGTCGGAGTGGACGCGCTGCATAGGGCCGCCCTGTTCGAAGAGCCGCTCGCCAGTTACAGCCAGCGGGAATCGGCAAACCTCTCCGCTTCACTGAAGCTGCTGCTGAAACGCGCATTGCAATCCCGCGGCAACCGGCCCTTCGGCATCTGTCGGGAATGCACGCATCATCGAAATAAAAATGGCGAACGTTACTGCGCTTTATTGGATGTGAAGCTGAAAGAGACAGAGGCCGAGGAAATCTGCTTTGAGCATGTTTCGAAATGACGGTTTCCGCAAATGGCGCATCGCCAACGTTCGAGGGCTGTGCTTCCGCGGCTGAATCCAGGTGGCAGTGGACCTCATTGGTGGCCGCGCCGAGGATTGTCCGAAAATTGTCCCACTCGGCGTCAAGAAGCAGCCTGCTGCGAATGGCAGCACCCTAAATCATTGATCTATCGTAAACAGTCGGCGCGCCTTGATGGCGAAACTTCGAACGCGCTTTTCGATACGCTCGCTGACTGCAATCACCAGCTTAGACATCTCCCGCACCGGCGAACGGGGCCACGGCCGTGAGCGGACAAGTTGTTTACTTAGACCGTATACCAGGTCGCACGCGCTTTGCCGTGGCGTTTGATGCGCCCGGCCCTAACCAGTTCCCGCAAACGGACTTTCAAGGTGTTTTTGTTCGCACCGGTCTCTTCGGCAATCTGCGCCGCCGTCCGTCGACCTTCTTTCTTGAGGAGGCCGATGATCCGAAGCGAAAGTTCCGGAAGTCCGGATTCGTCTTCAACCTTGTTCCGTTCCCTGGTGATCCTCGCTTCCAATATATCTTTCTGTTTCTTCAGAGAGCGCAGAAAGAAGCCGATCCACGGCGGCCAGTCCGGCTTGTCGCTTTTAAGCGTGGCCTGCGTCCGCCGAAGCGACTTGTAATAGATGTCCTTGTTTGCCTCGACGACACTTTCGAGGGAGGCGAAGGGCACGTAGGCGTATCCCGCCCTCAACAGCAGCAGCGTCGTGAGCACGCGAGAAAGACGCCCGTTCCCATCCTGGAAGGGGTGAATGGCCAAAAAGACGACGACAAAGACGGCAATAGTCAGCAAGGGGTGCTGAGCTTCCTCTCTGAGAGCTTTGTTGGCCCATGCCACCAATTGCTCCATTTCGCGGGGCGTATCGAACGGTGTGGCGGTTTCAAAAATGACGCCGATCTCATTTCCATTCTCGTCGAAAGCGACGACGTTGTTGGGCAGCGTTTTGTAAGCCCCACGATGGCGTTCGTCCTTGGACGAGTGGCGCAAGAGCGTCTGGTGCAATTGCCGGATGTGATTTTCGGTGACGTTCAGATCATCAAAAGCCTCAAACACAAGGTCCATGGCTTCGGCGTACCCTGCAACTTCCTGCTCGTCGCGCGTCAGGAAGGACGTTGTCTCCAGACTCGACAGCAGAGTTTCCACCTCAGCGTCGGTCAGTTTCGCGCCCTCTATACGGGTGGACGATCCGATGCTCTCGATGGCGGCAACTCTGCGCAGTGCGTTCAATCGGTCTGGCGACAGCGTTTTCAGGGCTTGCCAACGCCCCTTGAACTCGTCGATCTCCGCGATCAGTTTCACAAGGTCCGGCGTCAGGGTGAACACCGGCTCTTTCATGCTGCAATACCCGATTCCATATCCAATTATACCCGATTTTATCCAATTTCTTCCATCGAAAAGAGCGGCTGGGCGTTCGAACCCCCAAAGCCCTTCAGAAACAGATGGTTAGGAAAGCGCCACTCAGAGGAAGCGAGAAATACGGCAATTTTTCTGTTTAAAAACAAATACTTAAGAATGGCGCGCCGGGGAGGATTCGAACCCCCGACCCCCAGATTCGTAGTCTGGTGCTCTATCCAGCTGAGCTACCGGCGCCCGGGCAGCGATGCCGCCTCGAAAATCCCGGCGACACGGCTACTGCGCGGCCCGTCACAGGACCGTCGCGAGCGGCATACCTAATCGCAACGCGGCGCGAATGCAAGGCGCTCTTCCCCCGCATCTCCATCTTTCACCGTGTTCCGTCGAAACCGGGGGCATGCGCCCGTGCACGGCGGCCGTTTCGCGCCTATATGGGGTGAGACCCGCCTCAAACAATCACCCCTAACCGGCAGACCCGACATGACCGACAGCCCCGCCCGCCAGAACCCGCTGCTTGCCGCGTGGACTACGCCTTTCGAGGTGCCGCCGTTCGACGCGATCACCGAGGCCGATTTCATTCCCGCCTTCGAGGCGGCGCTGCCTGAGCACGAGGCGGAAATCGCCGCGATCGTGAACAATCCGGACGCGCCGACGTTTCACAACACCATCGAGGCGCTGGAACTGAGCGGGCATGCGCTGCAACGCGTCGCCGCCGTGTTCTTCAACCTGTGCGGCTCCAACACCAACGACGCCCTGCAGGCGATCGAGCGCGAGATGGCGCCGAAACTGACGCGGCACTTCAACGCGATCTACATGGACGAGGCCCTGTTCGCCCGCGTCAGGGCCGTGTTCGAGGCGCGCGAGACCCTCGGTCTGACGGCCGAGCAGGACCGGGTGCTGGAGCGCTATCACACGGCGTTCGTGAAGGCCGGCGCGGGGCTGGACGACGCGACGAAGACGCGGATCGCGGAAATTTCCGAGCGGCTGTCGAGCCTCGGAATCCAGTTCGGGCAGAACCTGCTGGCGGACGAAAAGGCGTATCAGCTGGTGCTCGACGGAGAGGCGGATCTCGCCGGCCTGCCCGGCTTCGTGCGCGACGCGGCGGCCCGCGCCGCGGAGGATCGCGGCCTGCCCGGCAAGCACGTGATCACGCTGTCGCGCTCCTCCATCGAGCCGTTCCTGCAATTCTCCTCGCGCCGCGACCTGCGCGAGACGGCGTTCAGGGCCTGGGTCGCCCGCGGCGAGAATGGCGGGGAGACCGACAACCGGGCGATCATCGCCGAGACGATCCGGCTGCGCGCCGAGCGCGCCAGGCTGCAGGGCCACGACAGCTTCGCGGCCATGCGGCTTGAGGATTCCATGGCCGGCAGCCCGGAAGCGGCGCTCAAGCTGCTCGAGTCCGTCTGGGGCCATGCCCGCACGCGCGCGCTGAAGGAGACGGAGGCGCTGCAGAAGGTCGCCGCCGGCGAAGGCGACAACAACGAGATCGCGCCGTGGGACTGGCGCTACTATGCCGAAAAGCTGCGCGCCGCCGACTACGACATCGACGAGGGCCGGCTGAAGCCCTACCTGCAGCTCACCAAGGTGGTGGAGGCCGCCTTCGAGACCGCCTCGCGGCTGTTCGGCCTGACCTTCACAGAGCGCACAGATGTGCCGGTCTATCACCCTGACGTGCGCGTCTGGGAGGTGACGCGGGACGGCACCCATGTCGGCCTGTTCCTCGGCGACTATTTCGCCCGGCCGTCGAAGCGGTCGGGGGCATGGATGAGTTCTTTCCGCTCGCAGGAGAAGCTGCGGCCCGGAAATGGAGGCGATATCCGGCCGATCATCGTCAACGTGATGAACTTCTCGCGCGCCTCCGGCGACCAGCCGACGCTGCTCTCCTTCGACGACGCGCGGACCGTGTTCCACGAGTTCGGCCATGCCCTGCACGGGCTGCTGTCGGACGTGACCTATCCGATGATCTCCGGGACGGCGGTTTCGCGCGACTTCGTCGAGTTCCCCTCGCAGCTGTTCGAGCACTGGCTGGAACGCCCGGAGATCCTGAAGACATTCGCCGTCCACTACGAGACCGGCGAGCCGATGCCGCAGGATCTGCTGGAGCGGATGCTTGCCGCGCGCACCTTCAACCAGGGCTTCGCCACGGTGGAGTACACCGCCTCGGCGCTGGTCGACATGAAGCTGCACATGCTGGCGGAGCCCGACGACATCGACGCCACCGAATTCGAAAAGGAGGCGCTCGCGGAGATCGGCATGCCGCCGGCGATCGTCATGCGCCACCGGCCGACGCAGTTCGCGCACATCTTCTCCGGCGGCGGCTATTCGGCGGCCTATTACAGCTACCTGTGGTCGGAAGTGCTCGACGCAGACGGGTTCGACGCCTTCCTGGAGGCCGGCGACCCGTTCGATCCGGAGACGGCGAAACGGCTGTACGAGAACGTCTATTCGGCCGGCAACAGCCGCGACCCGAACGTCGCCTACGAGGCCTTCCGCGGCCGCCCGGCGACGCCGGAGGCGCTGTTGAAGAAGCGCGGGCTGGTGGAGGCGTAACGCGGCCGGCGGTCGGCAACGGGTCCCCTCGTCCGCGGCCGCCCGCCGTCAGTCCGGCGCGTTCCAGAAGCCGGAGATGCGCAGGCTCTTCGGGGCCCAGCCGGCGGCCTTGGCGGCGTCGCGCAGGGCACGGGCATCGCCCCGTTCGCCCGCGAACCACAGCTGCGCGCCGGCATGGCGGGGAAGGGCCTCCAGGGCCGCGTCGCGCAGCCTCTCGCCGCGCGCGCGCGCCAGCCAGCGAAGGCTCATACCGTCGGGAACGGCAACGGGATAGTCGCAGGCCGCGCCCTCCTGCGCCTCCAGCAGGACCTCGCCGGTCGCGCCCTCCGGGAGATTTTCCAGGAACCGGGCGACGGCGGGAAAGCCGGTCTCGTCGCTTGCAATCAGAACTCTCCCGGCGTCGAGCAATCCGCCGCCCGCGGGCCCGACCAGCCCCACCACGCCGCGCCCGAGGCCGCCGGCCATCGCGTCCCGCGCCCAGGTCGTCGTCCGGCCCCCCTCGTGAACGAAGACATCGGTCACCAGCGTGTTCGCGCCATGGTCGACCTGGCGCGCGGTATAGACGGGCCGGTGCGGCGCGCCGGGTCCGTCCGGCCAGCGCGTCGACCCGTTCGGCGCCACGGAGGGCCATTCCGGCTCCGCGTCCTCGGGCGGCTGGACCAGGCGGAAATGGATCGCGTCGTCGCCGTAGGAGGAGAAATCCTCGCCCTCCAGCGTCACGCGCAGGAACACCGACCCCAGCGGAACCACGTCGCGGACGCGCGCGAACTGGAAGTTGGGCGGCAGCGTACCCGCCGCGCCACCGTCGGACCAGCGGATCGCGTCGGCGACGTCGGGCAGGACGAGGCGGATCTGCTGGACGACGGCATCCTTGATCACGAACAGCCAACGCGGATCGCGCGCGGCCACCATGCCGGCGGTCTCGGCCGAGCGGCCGGAGCGAAGGCCGACCAGGCCATGGGCGGTCTCGACGGTCAGGCGGCCGGACGTGTCTTCGAGGACCGGAAAGTTCGATTCGCTCGCGCGCGCCAAAATCATCTGCCGCATCGCCGAGAACGGGACTCCGGGCAAATCGGCCAGCGCTTCGTGTGCGTAGTCTGCGTGGGACATCGCAAGGCTCGTGCAGGGGTGGCAGGGAGGCTGGCTTTTGGCTGGCTTGCCCTTCTAGGTAGCACGGGGCGCGCCAAAGAACAGGGGGGATTGCCGAAGGGAAACGCCCGCGCGGCCCGGGGAGACGCCCGCAGGCCCCGTTGCCGGGGCACGGCATGTCTCAGCCGGCGGTCCGCCGGTCGCCCGCTTTCGGCCGGAGCTGCACCACCCGGTCGGGGATCTCCAGCGAGAACGTCGCCCCCAGCGTGCCGTCCGCGAGGCGGATGGCGCCGCCGTGGGCACGCACCAGCTCTGCGGCGATGGCGAGCCCCAGACCCGTGCCGCCGGCCCGCGTCGAGCCGTGAAACGCCTCGAACAGATGCTCGCGCGCCCGCGGCGACACGCCGGGCCCGGTATCGGCGACCTCGATCGTCACGACGGCGCCCTCGCGCCGGGCCGAGACACGGATCATGTCGCGCTCGGGATCGGGATCCTGCCGGCCCTCCACGGCCTGCAGGGCGTTGCGCACCAGATTGACGAGAACGCGGAAGAGCTGGTCGGGATCGGCGTCGACCTGAAGATCGGCCGGGACGGCGTTGACGAAGGCGAGGCCCGGATGGGTGTCGAGGCCGAGCGTATCGCCGACCTCGGCGGCCATCGGGGCGAGCTTCAGCATCCGCCGTTCGGGCGGCGATTCCTGGGCGGAGCCGTATTTCAGGGTGTTGGTGCAGAAGTCGGCGGCCCGGTCGAGCGTGCGGATCAGCTTCGGCGCCAGCCGCTTCACCAGCGGATCGTCGACGGAGCCGACGCGGTCGACGACGAGCTGGGCCGACGCCAGCATGTTGCGCAGGTCGTGATTGATCTTGGAGACCGCGAGCCCCATCGCCGCCAGCCGGTTCTTCTGGTTCAGCGTGCCGATCAGTTCCTGCTGCAGATGGGCGAGTTCGCCCTCGGCGACGCCGATCTCGTCGGTGCGGCCGGATGCCTGGATGATGTTGCCGGCATCCTCGGGGTTTGCGGCAAACGCCACCATGTTCTCGGTCAGGCGCCGCATCGGCCGCACCAGCAGCCAGTTGATCGCCAGATAGACGAGCGCCGCGGTGAAGATCGAGATGATGATCGACAGCGTCAGGATGTTCACCGAATAGGCGATCATCGCCTCGCGCAGCGGCATCTCGTCCATGACGATCTCGATGTATTCGCCGCCCGTCGGCGCATCGCCGACGACCCGGATCGTCCGGCCCTCGCTGGCGGCGAGCGTCACGAAGGCTTCGCGGATCTCGCGGGGCACGCTCATCTCGCGCAGGTCGATCGTGTCCTGCACCTCGGGGGGCATGTCGGAGAGCGCCAGCAGCCGGCGGGTCGAGCCGCGCTTGTGCGCCACCGTATAGGCGCCGACCTGGTCGAGAAGCTCCAGCTCGAGCTCCTTGGGCACCATCTTGTCGGGCGCGGCCTCCAGCACGAGGGCGGCGGTCTGGGCGGCGCTGATGCGGTCCTTCAGCCAGGTCCGGCGGAAATTGGCGATGGAGGGCACGTAGATCAGCACTTCGCTGATCATCACGAAGAGCAGCGTCAGGATCAGCAGCTTGCCCGACAGGCCGAGCCCGTGCCGCCGCTCGACCTGCGGCGGGGTGTCGGGACCGGCGTCATGTTCTTCGCTCACGGCAGTCTGCCCGCTTGAAATCCCTGCCCGCGTGAAATTCCTGGCCTCGGGAACTTCCTGACCTCGGGAAATTCCGGGCCGCGTGACTCTCTTAAACGCCTAATCTATCCGAACCTGCGCAGAAGCGCGAGAACGCGTCTGAGCATCGGGCTCGTCAGACTCGGACGATAATACTCGATCGCCGCGCGTTTGCCGACTTCGCTCAAGGTCGGATAGGGCGAGACGAATCCGGTCATCGCCTTGACGTCGAGACCCTGCTGGATCGCCAGCCCCCACATCTGGATGGTCTCGCCGGCATTGGCGCCGGCGATGCCGACGCCGAGGATCTTGCCGCGGCGGGTCGTCACGATCTTGATGAACCCGTCCGTCTCGCGTTCGGCCCGGGCGCGGTCGTTCTCGCCATAGGGCCAGCGCAGGACGCGGACATGACGATGGCGGTCGCGGGCCTCGGCCTCCGTCAGGCCGACCTGGGCCAGCTCCGGCGCGGTGTAGGTGACGCGCGGCACGTGATCGTAGGACACCCTGGCGCCGAGGCGGAACAGGATGTTCCGGATCACGATACCGGCCTGGTAGTTGGCGACATGGGTGAACTGGGGCCCGCCCGCGACATCGCCGACGGCGAAGATCCTGCCGTTGGTGGTGCGCATCTTGCGATTGACGCGGATCGCGGCGCCGTCGGTCTTCACCCGGGCGGCCTCGAGATCCAGCCCGTCGGTGACGGGAACGCGGCCGGTCGCCACCAGCAGGTCGGACCCCGAGATACCCTCCTCGCCCGTCTCCGTCTCCAGAAAGACGCGCACGCCGGTCTTGCGCTTCTCGACACGGGCAACCCTCGCCCCGCCGCGCAGCGTCACCCCCTCCCTCGCCATCCGGGTCAGCACGACCTCGGCCAGTTCGGGATCCTCGCGGCCGAACGGAGCGGCGGCTTCCAGCACCGTCACCTCGCTGCCGAGCCGCCGGAAGGCCTGGGCGAGTTCCAGCCCGATCGGGCCGCCGCCGATGACGATCAGGTGGGACGGCTTGCGGGTCACCGAGAAAATGGTCTCGTTGGTGTGATAGGGCACGTCCTTCAGCCCCGGGATCGGCGGAACCGCGGGCCGCGAGCCCGTGGCGATGACGAAGCGGCGCGCCTTGATCCGCATGCCTGCGGCGATGACGGTCACCGGATCCTCGAACCGCGCCTCGGCCCTGATCACCCGGACGCCCATCGCCTCGTAGCGCTCGACGGAATCGATGGGAGCGATGCCGTCGATCACGCTCCTGACGTGGTCGTGGACCTTGCCAAGGTTGATCTGCGGATCGACGGCCGCGATGCCGAACGGCGCCGCATCGCGCATATCCTGGGCCCGCTTGCCCGCCGCGATCAGCGCCTTCGAGGGCACGCAACCGGTATTGAGGCAGTCGCCGCCCATCGTGCCCTTTTCGATCAGAACGACGGGCACGCCGAAGGCTGCCGCCGCGGCGGCGACCGACAGGCCGCCCGACCCTGCCCCGATGACGCAGATATCCGGTGTAAGAAGGTCCGACATGAGGTGCCCCGCCGCCTGCTGGAATTCCATCGGCCCGCCGCACTCAGCGCGGCGACCGTCGCCCCAGTACTTTCTTAGCCGCTATTGGAACCAACGCAAGGACACCGAGGGCGACGAGAGCTGCGAGAAGGCCCGGCGTGACCAGCGCGGAGGCATCGATCCCGAGGCTGCAGGCGGTGTCCGGACTGGCGCCTTTGGCGGCGGCGGCGGCAAGGCAGGCCTCGAAACTGGCCCGTTGCGCCTCGATAACGCTGTCGAGACCGGCCCCGACGAAGGCAAAGGCAAAGGTCCCCGGCACGATCCCGACGATCGTTCCGACGACGTAGGTCGACAGCGGCACGCCGAGCAGGGCCGGTGCGATGTTGACCAGCCAGAAGGGAAAGACCGGCACCAGACGCAGAAACAGGAGGTAGCTCATCGCCTCCTGCCGGAACCCCTCGCGCAGGGCGTTGAGGCGCGGCCCGGCCCGGTCGGCGAGTGCGGTTCCAAGCGACGTGCGGGCGATGAGGAACACGAGTGTCGCGCCGATCGTGGCGGCGCCAACCGTCACCATGCCGCCAAGGAACCAGCCGAACAGCAATCCGCCGGCCAGTGTCAGCAGCAGGCCGCCGGGCAGCGACAGCGCGACCACGACGATGTAAATCAGGGCGTACAGCGCGAGCGCACCGGCCAAATGCGTCGAAACCGTGCTTTTCAGGGCGGTTTCGTGGGCGACGAGCGATTCCAGCGTCAAATACCGGTACCAGCCCTGCCAGATGGCCACGGCCATTGCCGCTACGATCAGGCCGAGCGGCAGCCAGCGCCGCAGCCGCGCCGCCCGCCCCTGCGGTGCGTGGGGGGGCGTGCGGGGCGCCGTCTGCCGGTCGTCGGCGGTTCGAAGACCCGTCGGGTCGGACATGTCGATCGTCACCTTGCGGCTGTCGCCTTCGCCGGCGGTCCGGCACCAGGATCGCGGCCCTGATGCCGCGCGTCGATGCAAAGGTAGCGGAGGCGGGGCCGGATTGCGCGCCTCCTCACCGGGAAGTGAAGGTCCGGCAGCATCCGTGATTGCCGCCGTCTGCCGGTGCCTCGACGTCAGTGCGACCAGCCGGTCCGGCCAGCGGGTCCAGACGGCAGGTCCGAATGCCAGGTCCGAATGGCGGGGCCAAATGGCGGGTCCCAATGGCGGCCGGGGCACCATCGCACCCCGATCAGGCCACATGGACGTTAATTCGCCGTGCACCGGCGAAACCCGGGCGGAGACCGGTAAGATGCGCCGGCGACGCGCGGGCGCGTTGACTTCCGCCGCTTCCGTCCCGTATAAGCCGCTCAACCTGGCGTCGCCTCAGCGGCCCGGGCGGGTGCCTATTGTCTGGTGCCGGCCCCCGGCCTTGGAAATCTTTCCGCCGACGCCCGTCTCAGATTCAGCCGAAAACGTCGGAGTGCGGCAGTGAAACGGACTTATCAACCCTCGAAGCTCGTGCGCAAGCGTCGTCACGGCTTCCGTGCACGGATGGCAACGAAGGGCGGCCGCAAGGTCATCGCCCGTCGGCGCGCGCGCGGCCGCAAGCGCCTGTCGGCCTGACCGGCGGCGGACGAGACCGCTCATGCCAACCGGCGCCCAAGCGTTCGCCGAACCGGTGACGCCCGCGGCGCCCATCGAACGGCTGCGCCGCCGTGCCGATTTTCTGCGCGCGGCCCGCAGCGGCCGCAAGGCGGCCATGCGTTCGCTCGTCCTGCAGGCGCGCAAGCGCGACGCGGCCGAACGCTGCCCGTCCGGCGAAACCGGTCCTTCCAGCGAAACCGACACTGCGCAGACCGACCGCATCCGGATCGGGTTCACGGTGAGCCGCAAGGTCGGCAACGCCGTGGAACGGAACCGGGCGCGCCGCCGGCTGCGCGAAGCCGTTCGTGCCCGTGCCGCCGCCTGCGCCCGCGCCGGCCACGACTATGTGGTCATCGGCCGCCGCGCCGCGCTGACGACACCGTTCGCCCGTATCCTCTCCGACCTCGAGGCGGCCTTTCGCAAGGTCCACGAGAAAAAGCCCGAGCGCCGGAACACCGATGAACCGCCGCACCACAAGGCCCAGAATCTATGATGGGTGAGAACAGGAACTACATCCTGGCGATCGCGCTTTCGATCGTCATCCTGATCGGCTGGCAGTACTTCTACGCCATCCCGCAGATGGAGAAGCAGAAGGCGCTGGAGGAAGCCAGGCAGCAGTCGCAATCCCAGCAGATCCAGCCCGGCCAGACCGGCGGCGACCAGGCCGCCGGCGGCACGGCCCCGGGTGCGGCCTCCGGCACCGGCGATGCGGTCCAGGTCCCCGGCACCGGCCAGCAGGTGGTGGCCGCCGCGACCCGCGAGGCGGCGCTGGCGCAGAGCCCGCGCGTCGCTCTCGACACCCCCTCCCTGCGCGGCTCCATCTCGCTGAAGGGCGGGCGCATCGACGACGTGATCCTGAAGGACTACCGCGAGACGGTGGATCCGACGAGCCCGCAGATCACGCTGCTGTCGCCGTCGGGCAGCCCGAATCCCTATTACGCCGAGTTCGGCTGGGTCGCCGACAGCAAGGATACGCCGGTCCCCGGCATCGACACCGTGTGGTCGGCTCCGCAAGGCGCGACGCTGACGCCGGACTCGCCGGTCACGCTGACCTGGGACAACGGCCAGGGCCTGACCTTCACGCGGCAGATCGCCGTCGACGAGAACTACATGTTCTCGGTCACCGATTCGGTTCAGAACGCCGGCAACGCGGCGGTGAAGCTCTATCCCTACGGCCTCGTCTCCCGCCACGGCCTGCCGACGACCTCGGGTTTCTTCATCCTGCACGAGGGCCTGATCGGCGTGCTCGGCGAGGAAGGGCTCGTCGAAATCGATTACGACGACCTCGACGAGGGGCCGCAGACGTTCGATGCGACGGGCGGCTGGCTCGGCATCACGGACAAGTACTGGGCCGCCGTGCTGGTCCCCAACCAGGAAAAGCCCTACGAGGGCCGCTTCATCTCCGGCATGGCCAACGGCAAGCCGACCTATCAGGCCGATTTCCTGCGGGACGCGGTGACCGTGGCGCCCGGCACCACGACCACGGTCGAGGAGCAGGTCTTCGCCGGGGCAAAGCAGGTCAGCCTGCTGAACGGCTACCAGGAAGCCTACGACATCAAGCAGTTCGACCTTCTGATCGACTGGGGCTGGTTCTACTTCCTGACCAAGCCGCTGTTCTACGTCATCGACTACTTCTATCGGCTCGTCGGCAATTTCGGTGTCTCGATCCTGATCACCACCGTGCTGATCAAGCTGGTGTTCTTCCCGCTCGCCAACAAGTCCTACGTCTCGATGAGCCGCATGAAGCTCGTCCAGCCGCAGATGATGGAGATGCGCGAGAAGTACAAGGACGACAAGCTGAAACAGCAGCAGGCGATGATGGAGCTCTACAAGAAGGAGAAGATCAATCCTCTTTCGGGCTGCCTGCCGATCGTCCTGCAGATTCCCGTGTTCTTCGCCCTCTACAAGGTGCTGTTCGTCACCATCGAGATGCGGCACGCGCCGTTCTTCGGGTGGATCCAGGACCTGTCGGCGCCCGATCCCACGAACCTGTTCACCCTGTTCGGGGCGATTCCCTGGGATCCGCCGTCGTTCCTGATGCTCGGCGCCTGGCCGCTGATCATGGGCTTCACCATGTGGGTGCAGATGCGCCTCAACCCGCCGCCGCCCGATCCCACCCAGGCGATGATCTTCAACTGGATGCCGGTGGTGTTCACCTTCATGCTGGCGTCGTTCCCCGCCGGCCTGGTGATCTACTGGTCGTGGAACAACACCCTGTCGGTGCTGCAGCAGTACACCATCATGCGCCGCCAGGGCGTGAAGCCGGACATCTTCGGCAACATCCAGGCGAGCTTCTCCTCGAAGAAACGGCAGGAACTGGCGGAAAAGGAAGCCGCCAAGACAAAGGCCGACGCGGAGGCGCGCAAGACCGATAGCGGGACCGACGAAACGGCGGCCGGATCCGAGGCCAACGGGGCCGGGACCGAGCCGAAGCGACCCCGCCGCAAGAAGAAGGCGAAGGCCGCGGCGAAAGCCTCCGACGACGAGGCCTCCGGCGGCAAGCCCGCGGGGTCCGAAGCCGGCGAGTAGGACGGCTTCGAGAGGACGCTGCATGGGTGCGCCCGACGACAAAGACGACGACAGGGCGGCCGCTTTTAGAGAAGCGGGCCGCCTTCTCTTCGCGCGGCCATGGGTGTTCCGCCTCGGCGTCGTCGGTCTGGATACCCTGCCGCCGGCCGACCGGATCGAGATCGCCTTCGCGGGCCGTTCGAACGTCGGAAAATCCAGCCTTCTCAACGCGCTGACCGGTCAGAACGGGCTTGCCCGCACGTCCAACACGCCGGGCCGGACGCAGGAAATCAACGTGTTCGAGAGCGAGGGCTCGGGCCTGCGCCTGATCGACATGCCCGGCTACGGCTTCGCACAGGCGCCGAAAGCCAAGGTCGAAGCCTGGACGCGGCTGATCAAGCAGTACCTGCAGGGTCGGCCCAACCTCCGGCGCGTGTTCGTGCTGATCGATTCCCGGCACGGCATCAAGGCGGTCGACGAGACGATCCTGGACCTGCTCGATACGGCTGCCGTGTCCTATCAGGTCGTGCTCACCAAGGCCGACAAGATCGGCGCAAAGGCGCTCGATGAGGTATCCGCCAAGGTGCTGGCAAAGCTGGCGAAACGCCCCGCGGCCCATCCCGATCTGCTGGCCACGTCGAGCGAGAAGGGCACGGGAATGGACGATCTGCGGGCGACCATCGCGGAATTGCTCGAACAGTCTTCACATTGAGCCTTCCCGCGCGGTCGGATATGACCCGGTGACACGATAAGCAGAGAAACGGCCCATAATCCGATGACCGAAGACACACTGGCGGCCGCCCCCGAACTGAGCGCCCAGGAACAGGCCGCGGTCCTGTCCGAAGCCCTGCCCTACATGCTGCGCTACGACGAGGAGACCGTCGTCGTAAAGTATGGCGGCCACGCGATGGGCGATCCCGACCTGGCCCGCGCGTTCGCCCGGGACATCACGCTCCTGAAGACATCCGGCATCCACCCGATGGTCGTGCACGGCGGCGGCCCGCAGATCGGCGCCATGCTCGACAAGCTCGGCATCCAGTCGGAATTCCGGGCCGGCCTGAGGATCACCGACAAGGCAATGGTCGAGGTGGTCGAGATGGTGCTCGCCGGACGCATCAACAAGGAGATCGTCCAGGCGATCAACCGCGAGGGCGGCAAGGCCATCGGCCTGTGCGGCAAGGACGGCAACCTGATGACGGTCCGCAAGGTGACGCGCACCGTCATCGACCCGGATTCGGCCATCGAGCGCGTTATCGACCTGGGCTTCGTCGGCGAGCCGGACAAGGTCAATCCGTCGGTCCTGCGGATGGTGTCGAAAGAGGATCTCATTCCGGTCGTCGCTCCGGTGTCGCCCGGTGCGGACGGCGAGACCTACAACGTCAACGCCGACAGCTTCGCGGGCGCGGTCGCCGGTGCGCTGAACGCCAAGCGGCTGCTGTTCCTCACCGATGTCGACGGGGTGCTCGACGATAACAAGCAGCTCATCAAGGAACTGACCGTCGACGAGGCGCGCCGTCTGATCGATCACGGCACGATTTCGGGCGGCATGATCCCGAAGGTGGAGACCTGCATCGACGCGGTCGAACAGGGCGTCGAGGGCGTCGTCATTCTCAACGGCAAGGTTCCGCACGCCGTGCTGCTCGAACTGTTCACCGAACACGGTGCGGGGACGTTGATCACGCCGTGAAAGGGATCCTGCCGTGACGCCCAAGCCGCCCATCGATCTTGCCGACCGCTTCTCGAGCGTCGACACCTGGATCTTCGATCTCGACAACACGCTCTATCCGCCGCACGCGAACCTGTTCTCGCAGGTCAACGAGAAGATCAGCGCCTTCGTGGCGAAGCTGCTCGATCTCGACCAGGACGAGGCGACCCGGGTGCAGAAGGCGTATTACCGCGATTACGGCACGACACTGCGTGGCCTGATGATCGAGCATCATGTCGATCCGCACGAGTTCCTCGACTATGTCCACGATATCGACCATTCGCCCATCGAACCGGATCCGGCACTGGGCGCCGCGCTGAGCCTGCTTCCCGGGCGCAAGTACGTGCTGACCAATGGGTCGCGGTCGCATGCGGACGCGATCGTCAGGCGGCTCGGCATCGAGCACCACTTCGAGGATCTGTTCGACATCATCGCCGCCGACTTCGAACCCAAGCCGGCGGACCGCCCCTATCAGATCTTCATCGAGAAACACGGCATCGCGCCGGCGCGGTCTGCGATGTTCGAGGATCTCGCACGCAATCTCGCCGTCCCGCACACGCTGGGCATGCGCACCGTGCTCGTCGTCGCGCCACCCGACACGCCTGCGGAGACCATTGCGTACCGTCAGCACTGGGAGAACGAGGCCGGCGAGGCCGCGCATGTCGACCACGTCACGGACGATCTCGCCGACTTTCTCGTCAACATCGCCGAGACGCTGAAACCGCAGGCCTAGGACGCCGGCGGCCGTCGCCGATTGACAGGACGGGTCCGGCGACTAAGGTCCGCTCGCCATTCAAGACAACGGGAGAGAACCGTGGACGCCGCACGCGCTGAAAGCCTCATCGAAACCGCCTGGGAGAACCGGGCCGACGTCACGCCGGAAACCGGGGGCGAGGTCCGCGAGGCCGTCGAGGCCGCCCTGGCCATGCTCGATTCGGGAACCGCGCGCGTCGCCGAGAAGAGCGGCGCCGACTGGACCGTGAACCAGTGGCTGAAGAAGGCCGTGCTGCTGTCGTTCCGCCTCAACGACATGTCGGTGATCCCCGGCGGGCCGGGCACGGCCACCTGGTGGGACAAGGTTCCCTCGAAGTTCGACGGCTGGGGCGGCGAGCATTTCGCCGAAGCCGGCTTCCGCGCCGTGCCGAACTGCGTCGTGCGCCGCTCGGCCTTCATCGCCAAGGGCGTTGTGCTGATGCCCTCCTTCGTCAATCTCGGCGCCTATGTCGACGAGGGCACCATGGTTGACACCTGGGCCACCGTCGGCTCCTGCGCGCAGATCGGCAAGAACTGTCACATCTCCGGCGGCGCCGGTATCGGCGGCGTGCTCGAGCCGCTCCAGGCCGGCCCCGTGATCATCGAGGACAACTGCTTCATCGGCGCGCGCTCGGAGGTTGCCGAGGGTGTCGTCGTGCGCGAAGGGTCGGTCCTGTCGATGGGCGTCTATCTCGGCGCCTCGACCAAGATCGTCGACCGGGCAACCGGCGAGGTCTTCTACGGCGAGGTGCCGCCCTACTCCGTGGTCGTGTCCGGCACCATGCCGTCCTCGACGCCGGCCTGCGGCAACGGGCCCGCGCCCAGCCTCTACTGTGCCGTCATCGTCAAGCGGGTCGACGAGCGCACCCGCTCCAAGACCTCGATCAACGAGCTTCTGCGCGACTGATCCGGCATTCCGCAACGGAAGACACTCGCGGAGAATCCGGATAAACTCCTCCGATCGAAGGCGCACATCCGTTGCGCCCGGATCGGGGGGACGCCATGGACTGAAATTACCTGTTCACGAGCTTCGAGGGCCGCATCAACCGCCAGCCCTTCTGGATTGCCACACTCGTTCTCTGGGCCGTGAGCTGGGTCGTGTCGGGGATCGGCTACGGTGTGTTCGGCCAGACGGCCGGCGGCGTGATTTCCGGTATCGTTGCCCTCGCCCTTCTCTATCCCTCGCTCGCCGTCGGAGTGAAACGCTGGCATGATCGCGACAAGTCGGGCTGGTGGATGCTGATCCTGCTGATCCCGCTGATCGGCGCCATCTGGTACCTGATCGCCTGCGGCATCCTGAAAGGAACCGACGGACCGAACCGGTACGGCCCCGATCCGCTCGATGTGCCGGCATAGATTTACAGAACGGGTCACATTGCGCCCGGCCGGGCAACGCTAGTTTAAAACAAATTCCGTAAGGTCAGCCCAGTCAATCACGCAGCAAGGGGGCTGACATGGACTGGAATTCGCTTTTCTTCAGCTTCGAGGGACGCATCGGCCGTACGTCTTTCTGGATCGGCAGCCTGATCCTCGGGTTCATTCACTGGGCCTCGACTGCGGTCGCCTATGGCGCCGCGGGACAGACGGTTGCCGGCATCGTGGGCAGCATCGTCGTGCTGGTCACGCTCTACTCGTCGTTTGCCATCGCCGCCAAGCGCTGGCACGACCATGGCAAATCCGGCTGGTGGACGCTGATCGTCCTGATCCCGTTCTTCGGCGTTCTTTATTATCTGGTGGTCTGCGGCTTCATGCGCGGCACGGAAGGTCCGAACCGGTTCGGTTCCGATCCGCTCGCCGACGCGATGCCGCGCGCTGCCGGCGGCGCCACCGCCTGATCGCGATTTCGCGACCCGGTACATAAAAACCCCGGTGCGGATTGCCGCACCGGGGCGTTTTCATGTCTCCGCGTCGTCGTTGGTCCCTGCGCCGTGGTGGCGCAACGACCGCCGCCGGACCGGTGTCGATCCGATCGTCAGTCCAGCGCGATCCACTTCTTCAGACGCTTCTTGGCGATTTTCTTCTTGGCCTTGCGGACCTCTTTCCGGGTCAGGTCGTCCTGCTTCTTCAGGGCGCGGACCTTCGCCAGCTCCGTGGGCAGCAGGCATTTGCCGTACATCTGACAGACGGATGCGACCGCGGCTCGGGGCAGCAGGATATCGGGCCCGCCGTTCAGCTTGCCGTTCTGGTTGACGACCGGGTCCGTCGCCTTTCGCCCGCTGGGCTTCGCGCCATTGATGCCGAACCATTCCTCGTCGCCCCAGCCACCCGGGAAGACGACGTTCGCCGCACCCGTGTCGCAGTTCGTGGCCGGACAGGACGTGCACGTGTTCCTGCCGCTGATGTTCTGGAAAGTCGGATAGTCGGACTTCCACCACTCGTCGCGCCACTCGAACAGGAAGCCGCCGGAGGCGAAGTCCGTCTCCCTGGCCAGCGAGTCGTTGTCGGCCTTGTGGGACAGCGTGACCTTCCAGAACTCGTAGTACCACTTCGCCTGGTCGGCGGCGGGCAGATCGTCCCCCGCCTTGACGCCCGCGTCGGCGAAATGTTCGGCAAGGTTCTTGGGCATGTCGACGCGGTCACCGCGTCCGGCCGGCAACTCGATGGCGATGGTGCGGCGTGTCTGCCCCTCGATGTCGGCGCCGGCACCGCCGGAACCAGGAGGCGACTGCAGTTTCGACCGCGCCAGGCACTGGGCCGCCGGCGGGTTGTCCTGCCAGATAAAATTCGTGCCGACCCAAGGGTTGGGGTAGATTCCGTACGGCTCGTCCGTGACGTCATGCGTATCGGCGGGAGCGCCGAACTCGCCATAGAGGAGCGGCTTCGTGCAGTCGCCGCTGTCGCACTTGATGACATTCTTCCGGAAGTCGGCGAACAGGCCCTCCGGATTCCGGTAAGGATTGAAGCCCCACACATCCAGCTCGTAGACCTCCGGGCCTTTCTTGCCCTTGAAGGCGCCGACCGTGATCGGACGGTTGTAATCGGCCGTATCATGGAAGGTGTTCATCGTCAGCTTGTCTGGGGCGCTCGCCTTGATGAGGCGGTGCAGATCGTTGATCGTTTCCCAGAATTCCGAAGTGGGCGTGGTCAGATCGGTATCGATCTCGTTGCCGATCACGAAGCCCATGACGGCCGGATGATTGCCGTACTTTTTCGCCAGCCATTGCGCCGTATAGCGGTAGAACTGCCGGAGGTTCTCGCGCCGCGCCGGCGGGGTTCCCGGCAGGACGAGGTCGAGCGGCAGGGACACCCCGATCCACACGTAGATCGGCCGTTTGCCGTCGTTCCAGAGCTTGTCGAGGAACGGGATGTGGGTGGGGTGCTGCAGGGCGAAGACGGACGTGTCACCGTCGAGGCAGAACTGCTTGTTGTTCTCCGATGCCGTATCGGCGGAGAAATCCAGATCCCGCCAGTGGGGGGCCACGCCGTCGCTGCCGCCACCGCCCGAGACGAAACCGGGCTCCCACTTCCAGAACCCGTACGTCCGGATCGAATTGACCCCCATGTCCCGCATGAGGTCCAGATCGCGCTTCCACAGCGGTTTCCAAAGATTGGTGTCGTTCGTGTAGAAAAAGTCGTTGAACGGACTGTAGTCGGCCGAACCGCCGATCTGGGTCGGCTCGTAATTCATACCGGTGGCGAAGAACTGCTTCGTCTCGCCGCCGTTGACGGACACATGAATTTCCACTCCGTCGGTCGACCATACCGTATGGTCGCCATCGTACGGATTGGCGGGATTGGACGGATACTGACCGGCACTGTCCGGTTTCAGGGCGGAGTTGCCGGCCGGGGCGATGCAATCCGGGTAGGCGGCCAAGGCGGCCGACGACAGGGCAACTGAAGCAATGCCCGCAAACGCGAGTGTCCTATAAAGTTGCATGAGTGTTATCCATGAGTTTCGATTCAGCATCGTCCCTCCCTACAACAGCCGATTCTGGCTGCAAAGTTAACGAATAGACATGTAGCCGGAGTACAATTCACCGGTCCAAACGCGGCCGGCCGTAACGGCATGCCGCACGGACCGCATTGCGTGCACCCGGCGCGATCTTATATGCCGTGCGTCAACGACAGTACGCGGCGGAGAAGCAGCTTGACGGACAATTCCCGAAACACCGGCCCGGCGCCTGCGCAACCGGCCGGCCAGGCCGAGTTCATCTGGCTGCTGTTCCGGTTCGACGGGCGGATTGGCCGGGAGGCCTACTGGCTGTCGATCCTGCTGCTGTCCTGCATTCTGTTCATCATCCTCTCGATCACGATCGCCTGGATCGGCCTCGAGGCGACGGAAGGCGCGCTCGTCTTCTTCGCGATCCCCTCGCTGTGGGTACAGATGGCGATCCTGATCAAGCGCCAGCACGACAGGGGCCTGGCGTGGTACTGGTGCGCGCTGTCCTTCGTGCCTGTCTTCGGACTGATCTGGATGATCGCGATGGGCGTCATTCCCGGGAACACGGGCCCGAACGCCTATGGCGAGCGGGCCAACACCCCGCCCTCCTGAGGCTGTCCGCAGCTACTCTCCGGCAAGCAGCCGCGGCCCGGATGACGATTTCTCGTCGGTGGCGGCCGGGGCGCTCTCTTCCTCGAGATCGAGTTGACCGATCTTGTCGCCGCGCTTCACGATCTTTTCCGTCGAGGTGAGGATCTGCTCGATGTCGCGGCCGGCCTGCCCGTGATGCTGCTGCAGCTTGGACACACGCTCCTGCAGGCGGCGCACGTCCTCCGACAGAAGCGTCACCTCCTTGTGGATCAGGTGCGCCTGTTCGCGCATGCGGGCATCGCGCAGGATCGACTGCATCACCTGGATCGACAGCATCAGCATCGACGGGCCGACGAGGATGATTCGGGCCTTGTGGGCCTTCTGGACGAGATCCTCGAAATGCTCGTGCAGGTCGGCGTAGATCGATTCCGAAGGCACGAACATGATGGCGAGATCCTGCGTCTCGCCGGGAATGAAGTAACGGTCGCGGATATCGCTGACGTGCTTGGTGACATCGGTCCGAAGGCGCTGGCCGGCGACCTTGCGCGCCTCGTCGCTGTCGGCCTCGCGGAAGGCGGAGACGGCCTCGAGCGGAAACTTGGCGTCGATCACCAGCACCGCCTCGGTGTTGGGAAACCGGACGATGCAGTCGGGGCGGCGGTTGTTCGACAGTGTCCACTGGAATTCGTAGGACCCGGCCGGCAGCCCGTCGCGGACAATCGTCTCCATGCGGCCCTGGCCGAAGGCACCGCGGGTCTGCTTGTTGGCAAGGATCTGGTTGAGGCCGACGACCTCCTTCGACAGGTCGGTGATGTTCTTCTGCGCCCGGTCGATGACGGCGAGCCGCTCGTGCAGATGCCGCAGCCCGTCCTGGGTGC